>JAABUK010000014.1_pt1 | contig 453326 bp, 302 predicted proteins | sample 5559141 | NCBI WGS metagenome assembly JAABUK01 (sample SAMN10711869, study PRJNA513367) | rock metagenome | isolation source: Antarctica rocks | place: Antarctica: Victoria Land, Pudding Butte nord | collected 2016-01-03 | reverse complement strand
ATTAATAATAAATTATATTAATTTAATATTTAGAAATTAATTTAAATTAAATATAAAGTTATATATAAAAATAATAATAAGATATATATAATTATAAAAAGAGTAAAAATAATAATAATAATAAACCTTTTTCTTTCCTTATTTTAAGGAAAAGAATTATTAAATATTTAATCTCTTTTTTTTATCTTTTTTTTTAAAAAAAAGAATTCTTTATTTTATTTTATAATATAAATAATTATATATAAAAATAATAATAATAATAATATATATATATATAAATAATTATATATAAAATAATTTTATAAAAAGAATAAAAAATTTATTATTATTTTTTCCTTCTTATTTTAAAATAAAGAATTTTTAATTTTTTTTAATTTCTCTCCTTTTTTAATTTCTTTTTTTATTTAATAAAAAGAAATTATTTATTTTATTTTATAATATATAAATTTATAAAGCGAACTAATTATTTATAAAAATTAAAATAAATAAAATATTTTATAATAATAAAAACTTATAATTAATAATAAAAAGAATAAATTATTAATAAATAAAAAGTTTTAATTTAAAAAATTCCTTTAATAATTAATTATTAATAATATAATATTATTTTATTAAATAATAATTAATTATTTATTTAAGAATAATAAAAATTTAAGAATATTAATTTATTATATTATAATAAAAGGAATTCTAAAAATTATATATATTTAAAAGATTATATTATATTTATATTATTATTAGATAAATTTTATTAAAAATCTTAATTTTAATATTTATAACGTATATTTAATTTAAATATTATAATATATTATATAATTAAATAATTATTTTAGAGTATTATTAGAATTATTTTTTATATAAATAATAAAATAATAAAGATTTTTTAACTATTATTTAGATAAATTAAAATATTAGGTCTATAAATTCCCTAGTTAATAATAAACGAATAATAATTAATTATAATTATAATATAAGTTAAATATATACGTATTATAATTATAGTATAAATTAAATATATATAATATATTAAATTTAGGGTAGTATTACCTAACTTATATTAAGAAAAATATTATTTAATATATATTAGGTTTACGCCTAATAATAATAAATAATAAATAAAATACTTTAATATATAATATACCTTAATATAAACTAAAAATATATTATACTATATACTATATATAAATAATACTAAATAGAAAGATTATACCTAATATTAAAATTACTTATTAAAGCGTTAGTAGTATATATATTAAATATATACTAAATTTACCTTTATAGTATTAAAGATACCGCGGGTATAATAGGCCCGGAGTTTTTTATCGAACGGCCAGTTTTATTAATATTAATAATATATATATTAAATATAAACTAAATTTACTTTTAACTAAATATTTTACCGGTTTAATTAAAACTCGCTTCGGCTTTTTAACGGTAATTAATATATATTAAATATATATTTATTATAAGATTAATATATTTACCGTAAACGGAGAGCGAGGGCGAGCGAGAGCGATAAAACGGTAGAGTAAAACTATATTATATATAAAATTAATATATACGTACGATATATTAAAAAAGATATTAACTTAATACTTTTATATAGACTCGGGGGTAGGTATTATAGTTTATTATACTATATCGGTAATTAATATATACGGAGTATATATTTTATATAGACGCGAGTTCGCGTCCGAGGTAAATATTTTTATAAATATATAATCCCGGTATATAACTAGCTAGCGTTTAATATATATTAAAAATTTATCTTTAAATTAAATATAAATATATATTTAAAGATAAATAATAACATATAGTAGGTTTATATTTAATATATATATATATATAAAATTTACGGGATAATAAAAGTAGGTATTATATAACTTTATAAAGATTTAACCGGAGCGGCTATTTAATATTAACTCGGTATATATATAATAAATATTTAATTTACGCGATTATTTTTATATTTATAATATACCGATTAAGGTACCTACTAGCGAGTCTAGTTCTATAATATATTAACTTTATATATATTTATTAAATATTTAATATATCTTAACTCGAAAAAGTACTAGGTATCGCGCTAGCCCTCGGAATATACCTATAATTTAATAATACTAGCGAGTATTAACTAAATATATATTAAGTATATATATTATTTACTTTTAATCTACGAAAATAATAAGAGCGGAGAAGTTACCGCGGCTAAAATTAATAATTATATATAATTAATATATATTTAAAGGATACTAAAAATAGTAAGTTATAAATATTAAAATATTTATTATAAATATATCGACGGAGCTAAATCTTTATAAGCGTATATTAAATATATATTAAATATACTTTTAATTTATATTAAACTAGATCTAGTACCTTTAGAAAATAATACTATATATTATTTACCCTTATAAAATAATATCGTAGTTATATCGCGTTAATATATATTTAGAATATACTAGAGTTAAGGTATATATATATATTAATATTAAAAATAAAGAAAATAATACCGATATTAAAAGCCTCTATATATATTTAATATATATTATATAGGAAGTAATAATTATATTTACGGGTATTCTCTAAGGCGGTTATTTATAATATTATATATATTTAATATATACCTAGGCGTAATTTAAATCGAATTTATAATAAGCGCCCGTAGTAAAACCGGTATAAATTAAGAATATAATTAATATATATAACGCGTTAGGTAAAAATATATATTTAATATTTATTTAATATAAAATTTATAGAGGGGGATCTAGGTAGTATTAAAATTAAAAATAAACCCTATTAAATATATTAAAAATAACTCGATATATATCGAAAATATATTTACTATAATAGTACCCGTTAGCGGAGGGGTTAACGGCGTTCGTAATATCGAGGGTATTATAATTAATATTTATAATAAATATATACTCGGTAGATAATTAGTATATATAATAATATTAATTTAAAGATAATATAAAAAGAAGAAAATATATATAATATATATTAAATATATATAATAAAAAAGAAGGAGGTAAAAAAAGAATACGAAAAATAATAATAATAAATATACTAAAGACGGGAGTTAATACTCGGTAGAAATAAAATATATATATATGTCACGGGGTAGACTCTAGTATAGTGTTACTAGACTAAACCTCGGTACTTCTATATTAAGACTAGCGCCTTGACTAGATTCTAGTATATTAGGGCCAAATCCTCTATAGATAATCAATATCTTTTACTAAACTAATAAAACTATATATTCTATATATATACCTTAATAAATAGTAGTAACGGTTTATACCGATTACTTTATTTATTAAGACGCTTTCGTATACTTTATTTAACTAGTAACTTAATAGTTCTACCTACCTTAATACAAGAAAACGCCTACCTACTTTAGACTAGTACTTATACGGTCCCTCTATATCCGATAAACTCTAGAAACGACCCTTTTAGTAGGCCTATCGTTACTATTACTATATTAGGTAATTTTAACTATAGTACTCGCTCCTAAAAGAGTTTAAATACCGAGTAGTAGGAGTTAATACCGCCTTAAGAAAATATACCTCCTCGTAACCCTAATCCGGGTCTTATACTAGGCTTTACCGTAGAGTAAACTATATTATTAATAGTAATAATTACTACTACTATCAGCTAAGCTATAAAGTAAGTATTAACCGATTTTACTAATTAGTAGTAATACTAACTAAAAGAGTATACCCTAAATAATAACGTCGAGTTTCTTAACTTTTTATAGTTTATTATTAAAGACGATAAGTTAAAGATTAAAGACGTTAGTTTTTTTAACCTTTAGTATAAGCCTGGAAATAACGCCCTAGTTCTAAATACCAGTAAATACGTATACTACTAAGACGTTTACGTTTTTATAAATAGACTTAAAGATATAGTAGATATAAAGTTTAATACCTACGCCGTCTTTAAGAACTTTATTCCCGTGTACCTTCGTGGCTTAATCTTAATATAGTATTTAGTCGAGTTAATAGAGCTTAAAAAGAAACTCCTACGTAATACCGTATCCGATCTATAATAGTGGTATATTACCCTCATCGATCGATTTAAAATTAGAACCTTAGTAATTATGGCTAAGATCGCTACCCTTATATATATACCCTAGGATATTCGAAAGGGCATTTATCCTCGTGTATTGATTTAAAATATACTATACCTCGCCAAGTCTATAAATATTACCTTAATATATTCCTAGTTTTTAACCGTTTAGAACGTATTTTATATAAATATATATCGGGATATCTTTAAGCCAAAAGTAATAATAACGTTAAATTAATTCCTTAAAGACGTAGATAGTAAGGTATTAATTTAGGAGGACTTTTCCTCTCGCGGTCTTATATTACCTTAAAAGCTACTTTACTTTTAACTTTAATAGTAGTAATCCTACTAATAGAATAATTAGAAACTACTCGATAATAAGCCCTATAAGCCCTTTAAGAATAAATTTAGTAAACTATTTAATAGTAAATCATTCGATAAAAAGCTATTTAGTAATTACTACGCCACGTTATATCAGAATACCGTCTATACCGTTATACTATATTAACGTACCGCCTATAACGGCGTACTAGAAGAAGACGAAGGTAACGATATTAATAATCTAGAGTATAATACTTATTAGGTTATAGTTAAAGACTAAGTATAAAAGCTAGCCGAATCTGGACTAGTACCGCGCTAAAATAGTTTTAACTTCGAAAATACTAGTAAATAACTACTTTTAAAACTCGCTAGTTATTTAAAAACTACGCTAAGGTCATAGATTTACGCCAAGACCTCACTTTTATATACGAAAAAAGTCGACTACTTAGTATCTCCTTATTAATACTTTTATAACGCTAAACGTATACGCCCCTATTTTATTAACACTATAGTTACTACCGTTATTCGCCTACGTTATCTCTATACCTTCCTATCGCCTTACCTTATTATCGCTAGAATTAATATTTAAAAGTATATTAAGAAAAATCCTTAAGGCTCTATACTAAATTTTAAGACTTTATAGTACTCCCGCGGTTACCCCGTACCGACTATTTAAAAGCTAGGGATATACTATATATATTTATTTACTCTATTAATTCTATATATAGACGCTATTTACGTTATTACTTACGATACCCTATATTAATATATCAACGAGGGCGTTAACTTCTTTCTTTTAAAAGGGGCGTTCTATTACGGGGTAGACTCTAGTATAGTATTACTAAACTAAGCCTCGGTACTTCTATATTAAGACTAGCGCCTTGGCTAGATTCTAGTATATTAGGGCCAAATCCTCTATAGATAATTAATATCTTTTATTAACTAATAAAACTATATATTCTATATACACACCTTGACAATATATAGATTTATATTAAATATATATTATTATTTTAAGGGCCTACCCTTAAAAGCTAAAATTAAACTAAAGTTAAATTATATATATAATAAATTTAACCGGGGTAAAAGCCCTATATATTAAATATATACGATTAATTAACCCTGGCTCGGCAAGGTCTAGACCCCTTACCTACTACATCCCGGCTCGGGTGTACCTTAGGTAATCTTCAGAGAACGAAATTTCTTGGCACTCAGGGCTAGGGCTATCTAACGACATCCCTTCCATCTGGACTTGTGCTTAACACACCTGTCTCAGTGGGGTAAACAACTTCCAATGCCTGGGCTGATACACTGCCCATGCCACGTACCAAGTGAACCCACACTTCCCCTGCTGTGATGCCCCTCCCGATGGCAGCAGATCCGCCCGAGATCCCCAACATGCCCACTTCCTACCCAGCCATCACCAAGCAAGCAGCCGGTGTTGTAGACGGCACGCTGACCGATATCACCTCCACCTTCTTCTCCGACAAGATCATGATCACGATCACCCAAGCTGGACGCCTAGCTCAATGGGTACCGCCCTTGCCTCCACTACCCATGTCAACAAAGTACTGAAATTTAGCCCAGATCCACGTACCTCTAGACGCACCTAACCCCAGCTTTGCAGATCAATATTTGCCCTCTGGTTACGGTGACGACGCCCTGCTTCCAATGGCTCATCTCTCGCCAAAGTCACTGCTCGGGGGATCGACATCTGAGAGGGAGACTGTAGGGCAATTGTACGCAACACAGATCGCCAGCGCAATTGTCACGAGGAATCCAGAAGAAAAGAGGACAGCTGTAGTTGGCTTTGGATTTAGCAACATTGAAGCTAGTCGAGAAGGTTTCTATGATACAATTGATCTAGTGCTGAAATGTCTGTAATGTATTACAATGGCTCTTGTTAAGAAGTGTCTTCAGTACACTTCAAGAACAGTAATGGCCTGCCACATGTTTCCTCCGATTACAAGATTTCTGAGCAAGACGTGCAATGTTGAACATGGTGATATGAGTACGAAAAGAGAAATGTGTGAGGCAGGAGGGTAGCACGTTGGTGATGATCATTTTATCCCTGGCTGTTAGCCGTTTTCCATTGCTCATACGAGGAGCTAGCATCCTGGATATCCGCCGCTCCAACAGTCGCGTGCTGTGGCTGAGCTACCACATAGACGTCCTTGAAGTAGCCTGTGTGAACGCGAAAGTTGGCCTCGATGAATGTCGAATCAATTGGCTGCGGGTTCATCTGGAGCTCTGAAGCGAACTCGCGCACAGGGAGCTCGAGGTGGTGAGCCATGCCCTCAAGTGTGAAGCTGCTGGTGATGCGGACCTTGTGCAGCTGCTCGGTGAAGAAATGGAGGTCGATGTCATACTCGAAGCTGAAGCCAAGAAGGTTGATTTTGAGATGATTGATGAGTAGAAATCCGTTCGCAAGGCTCATCAGTGCATAGGTGAAAGCGGAAAGCTTGCCATATGCCATCGCTGGGTTCATTGGGTCGCCCAGATCGAAGGTGACGTGTCCGAAGCAAGGGCCGCTTCCACGCATGAGTGTGGTTTTGGAGAGCCGGGTATTTCGGTAGATTCCTTTGAAAAGGAGCTTCAAATCGGAGCCGAAATTGGTGAAGACGACTTGGTTCTTTTGGTAGAGTGCTCGAACAGCGACACAGTAGGTTGCGCGACTGTTTAAGAACATGTTAGCAGTGGCAAGGGGCCCAGAAAAATGGTCAACTTACTTGACGGTCAAAAGAGAAAGAGCAACATTAGCGCGTGAATGATATGGTGTCAGGCAGTGGAGACGGATCTCATCCGCCTCTGAAACCATAGCATGTACAATGATCTTGTCCTTCAGCTCCTGTGAGAGCTTTGCCCAGCCGTCGGCGAGTGTAAAGGTAGACGTGCCATCGGTAAGAAGTCCGGCGACGGTGGTGGCTGGAGCAGCGGGGGAGCTAGCAAGGTTCAATTGGTCGAGGCTTATTGCCATTGAGTCGGTCTGGTATCCTGGTGTATAGCACATGTTGACGTCTATACATAGGGTCAGCTAGCTACCGTCAAAGCAAGCCGGAGAAGGTGGACCTACCGGTTAGGTGAGGTGAAATATGGAAGTTTTGAGCGTGAGATCAATGTGTGAGGGTGAGTAGTGCTATCGTTCGTCAGTGTGTGCGAGGCCTATGCCAACGAAGAGGAGATTTACAAGAGCAGTTGTTGTTTGTTGTCTGAATTGATTGCTGTTGAAGGCAATAGCGAGTGGTCCGGTTCTTAAGGAAAGAGGAAAGAAAGAAACCGGAGGAGGGAGAAGTCGCTCCTTTTATACTGCAGCTGCCACGCTAATCCGAGCAAATGCTGGCAAGAGTTAGAACACCTTTGGACAAAGATTTGTCACTGGATATAAATGGGCGTGGTAATCGCAAGCAAATGCCCCCTTTGGTGCGAGGTTGGGCTGGGACCCAGCACCTAAGTGCAGCAAAAACCCCGCTAGCCAGGGATCCAAGTGGATTTCCTGATACACATGCAATTTCTGGAAGGTACTAATTGCTACGTCTCATCTTATTTTCGTGCTAAGTATTTCTGACTATGGGTTAAAAGGTGAGGTGAGGTCGAGGGCTGCCAAGCTATCAAAGTTTAAATCCTTGGCAGCACAATACTTCACATCTACAAGAATATTAGGAACCTCTGTGACCGGGCGCGCAGCTCTTGAAAGCTCTATCTAGTACTACCGGTACACAAGACTTCTGCTCCCCTTTTCAGTGAGCGATTTGAGCGAAATTTCGCCTACTTTGACCACGTCAATCACCAAGCACAACCATTCCAGCATTTGCATAAGTGTAGTATCCGATCGACTAAAAGTATTAGCATGATATCCGGCGGCAGCTGCGGAAGAGCGAAAGTCCGAACCGTTAGTAGACAAGTTGCTTTAATTGAAGCCTACACGAGAACACGATACAATCTTCCAAATACCTTCCAACTGCCTTCAAAATATAAGCACTACCATCACCTCCGTTAACGGCATGAACCATCTATATCCCCATCGTTCTTTGCTAGAAGTCTAGCCTGCAAAAAGATAAGGAGAGTCCCAGAATCATCTTGCATTCAAGAGCACAGGATCCACTGTTATTTGAAATTTTCATTGCTATCAGACTAGAATACGAGAGTTCCACTAGAATGCTAAGCACGTAATACACTACCAGCCGCTCTCATTTGATCAATTATCAGATTTTGACTCATCCCCCTCAGGGGGCCCTAGCTCGCAATGACAGTAAAAGATTCCTCGGCACCCCAAACCCTCCTCCCCATACCCCCGAGCAATTCCAAATCCAAATCCCCAGTATCAGCCCTCGTCCTTGCCCTCGTTCTCCCGCTCTCATCCACCTTTTCCTTCGTAGAAACTTCCTCAGCGATCGCACCCCACTCATAAATCCCTCTAGCAAGAACACAAAACCCTGTCTTAATCTCAGCCGTAGCTCCAGGCTCTAGCGTCGGAAGCGGCCTCTGTAAGACGCCGTTCACCAGTAGCTTCTTGCTGAGATCGAGAGCGATACCGGGCGGTTGATTTGCTAGCGTGGGTTGGAGGCGGAGGAGAGGGCGAATGGGGGCTGAGGAGCGATTGTGAAGGGTAGCGAGGAGGGTGAGGAAGGTGTCTGTGGGGGCGTGGAAGGTTGAGGGAGAAGTTTGGGTTACGGTCGCGTTGGGCTCGGCAGCGGTGATGGAGAGATGGATGGAGAGGTCTGATAGCTTGAAGGTGGAGATCATGGAGGTTGTTAGTTGTAGACTTCGTAGCGAGACATTGCCTGTTCTGCCCGTGCATTCCTCTCTCCATGTAGCATTGAGACGTTTCAGCAGTGCTTCTCGATACCAGAATGCTTCTCGCATGGCGCGCTCTACTTCGGGGCTGCTTTTGGTGGCGGATACGACGAATTGGCGTTTGTTGGCTGGATTCAGGGAGGGGATGGGGGCGTCGGCGTCAGGCAAGTAGATGCGTGGGATTGGGAAAGGGATGCGCTGGGTAGTGCCTGGTGTGATGGTCTGGGTATGTTTGAATGGCTGCTGTGAAGAGTCTGGATCGGATAGGTCGAGAGTGATGGTAAGGGTGTTGCGCGAGAGATTGTGGAAATTAAGGAGAAGGAGGCAGTGAGGCGTCAAGGATGATGAGTAGTTGATGCGCTCAAGAAGAGGTTGGAGGCGTTCGACGGATAGTGAGGGCGTGTGGGAGATGGCCTTCGTGGATGGGTCTTGTATAGAGCCGTTGCTTTCCTGGAATTTCTGCGCCTGGGATGGTTGGAGATCCCTCGGAAGCGTCACGAAGTCGTTGCGAATAAGATCTATGCTTGCATTGACGGTGACGGTGAGCGGAATGATAAGTTGTCGAGTGTAGAAGCGATCTTTGATGTCTGCCTTGAACATACCAAGATGACCATAGTCTACTTGGATGGTACCATATGACAGTCCAGGCTTCCCAAGTATCTCAACCTCGAGGCAGACCTCTTCGCCAGGCATCATTTGCAAAACTTGATCCTTTTTTCGTAACCATTGGAAGGACTGCTTCTGAGCCGATTCAATCTCGAGCTCGTACAATTCGACCGGCGAAAACTCCTTGCTCGACAGCGCACTCTGCCCTCGAGATGCTGTGGAGTCATCGAATGAGACGAGTAGCAGATCGACCGTGGTTTTGCGAGATCTGTTTTGCAACGTCACAGTAAATCTTTTGGTTTCTCCTTCAAGAAGCATCACAGCCGATTGAGGAGTGGAGATGCTCTTCATGACTAGATCGGGCTGAGCACCAATGACATTCAGTGCAAGCGTCACGGCAGTTGGCCCTTTTGGAGAAAGGTTTTCCTTGCCTTTGCCAGCGTCGGGGACAGTTGAGGGAGGACGTCCTTCGTCCTTTAGCTGCACATGTCGTCCTTTCGCGTCTGCCTTCAGCGACCATGGCTCCTTGAACATGGGAAAGCTTCGCTCTCGGCAGCCCCTAACCTTGGCAGCACAGCCAAGAATGTCCAGAGAGCCGGCTGACTGTGGCGTACCGCTGAGGAGTATGGTCTGCGTCCTGTAGGGGCCGATCGACGTAGGTTGAGGCGAGCACTCGAAGGACACTCCATGCGATACCAGCTTAATCCATTCTATGACAATGTCGAAATCATACAAATTCTGCAAGGTGATCCTGAAGAAGGCTTCTTCGTCGGCAACTAGAACAGGCTCTGCCACACCCATGGCCTTCGCCTTTAGGAAAGGATTGTATATAAACGGATCATTCTCTTTCTTGGCATCGATCGTCTCTACTATCTCCAATTCTGACTTTGCATGTGGAAGCAAGCCCCTCGATGGATTTGTTTTGACGATCTCGATCCCTCTAACGAGGAAGTCGTCCCAGTAGTCAGCTTCAGGATGCTCTAGCCCCAAGTGCCGTGCTGCGCTGAGTGTTCGAGCAATATTGTTAGCGAGCCGTACCTGCTCCTCCATGGGTATATCAGGTGAGCCGTCACTGCTGTCTGGCCCTGGCGCTATACCACTGCCTCCGATCCGCAAGAGCTCTGCAGAGTAGCGTAGAGCGCCGCCGAGATCTGGAAGGGCTTCGCAAAGGTTGATGCAGGATCTTAGAATATCCGTCTTCAAGTTTTGAGACCCACACGCCTTCGAAGACGCTTGCTTGAGAGCCCGAGTAACCGTTACCTCGGCTGCATTAGCTGGCGGCAAAGACGAGAGGCCTTCGGCTTCCATCCTCGAGGTTGAAGCCGCGTTCAGACTGGGACTGGCCATCGGCTTTTGTGACGTGATACCATAAGCCTGACAAACAAGCGACAGTAAATGCCGCACGCCTTCCTCAGAGTCATCATGAGGAGAGCCAGCACTCTCCAGTGGAATGGCCCGCGTGGTCGCATTGAGAGTCGCAAGACTGGCCGCAGGGTGAACACCCATCTCGGCAGCGCCAGCTTTCCTGGCTTGAACAAGGGCCGGTAGGAGGCCCGAAGTAAGCTCCTTCAATATCAGAGCCTTTTTGCGATGATACCCAAGCTCGGAGAGCACAGAGGCTATACCGGCCAGAACAGTCGTGCGATCTGCAATTGAGAGTGATGATTCTGAGAGAGGCTGCGGGTACGCCCGAAACAACAGATTGACAAGCTCCGTCTTTGTGAGAAATGGTGCTGCCCCTGACGGCGCATTCTCCTTCGGCGCAATCGCTGAATTGAGCACAAGGTGACTAAGGAGGCCATCGTCCAGAAGCCCATGCGAGAGGTGAATGGCGCTGAGTAGCTTGGCAAAGCGAAGAGCAGACTGCGAGAACGCGAGGGGAGGGAGCTTGTCATCTGTGAACGTCCATGCTCGAGAGTATAGATTCAATATGTTGTTTGTCAGGTCTGGTAAGAGACTCGTGATGCTTCGCAGGGTTGCAGCGCGAGTCTCAGGGTCAAGAGATTTTCTGGTAGTGAAATCAGGCAAGCTGCTGGAAGGACCGTGGTTGGAGGATCTCGAAGAGCCCGAGGACTTTTCTGTGCTTGAAAAAATAATGTCGGGTATCTGGACGCCTCAGCTTCACTTTTTGATGGATGGAAAATCCTCCTAGATTGCATTCATCTATCTTGTGGAGGCTTACACGAAAATCTATGCCCACCCAAGCGTACATCAAAAGACAGACTAGGGTGTAATCCATAGCCTTAGCGTGCCAGACGTAATCGCTGCTGCCCCTAGCAATTGAAGCACTTTGCACCAACTCTTTAACAGCATCAGGCCATCGTCCAGCCAGCAGGTACATAGCGCCAACGACGACCCCTATGCGGCCTTTGCCTTTGTTCCTTTCCCTTTCCCCAAGACCGCCGGAGCCAACACCATTGATTGAACCCCTATCTCGGCTCGCTGTCCTTGATCTATTGTTACCTGATGCCTTTGGAGGCGAATGAACAACCAACGGCCCCTTCATCTCATTGAAGTTCGTGGGGGGCGTACCGGTGCCACTGGGTGGGGAGGTAGCGCGACTGCCGGGGGCAGAGGATCGAGAATTCCTACCTGATGGTAGATTGGCAGGCATGGACATTCGATGAGACGGCCCTGGGCGTTCTTCGACCGGAGAGAAAGCCGGTGAGATTTCGGCAGCTGAACCAGACCTCGATGATCCACCCATATGAGCTGGTAAAGCCGACAATGTCCCATTTGGGCCAGTCGATCCTGATGATACCCTAGGGGTGTCTAAGGAGGGGAGACCCTGAAGCGACTTTGCGTATGTGGTCATCTCAGCGAGCAGTCTCGAAGTCAAATCGCACATGACCGTTTTGACCGTCGTCGTACGCGATCTCTCTGGAGGCGGAACAGGAGATACACCGTTTGGCAGCTTCGAGGCTTCACTGTCGAATACAAGGATCTGGTGCACAAGTGCCTTAGGAAAGTCTTGCCTCAATCCGTCAAGCTCGTGTGACAGTGATTCCAGAGCATCGTCTTCTAAGTCGTTTTGGTTTAAACTTGCCGCTGTTCGATCTCTTTCCCCAGACGATGTTCTGTCTCCCTTCTCAGACACCAGGGTTCTTCCATCGGCAATCCCAACCACGACCAAGGTCTCCCTGTAAATTTCGAAGGGAGCTAATGCCAGGTGAGATGGTGGAGTAATGGTCGTCGACAAATCGTAGAATACGAGCCCCTCAGGGAAAGCAAGGGGCGAGAACATAGCTATACACAACAATTAGCCTGATTCTGGAAGAGCGTGATCGAGCTGCTGTATACTTCTATGCGGCCTACTGTCTGGACTGACATCTCCCAGTCGCACCACATTGACATGCTGGAGTCTCTCCACAAAGCTCGCAAATCTTGATTCCCTGACATTTTCACCGATAGGAAGTAGCAATACTTTTACACGCGCAGGAGTGACTATAGATAATGGGTCAAGGTCCATGACATTCGAGGCGCCCTCGAGCAGAAGGCTTTCAACCCAAAGTCCATGACCTTTTTGCAGGAAATCTAACTTCAAGAGGGTCTCTTGACATTGGTATCTTACCCAAAGCCCTGCAATTGCAAGAGCTTCTGTAACTTATAGATGCGGACTGTGCGGCGGAATGCTCGAGTCGCGGAGAAGATTGATACGTCCACATACATAGTTTCCTTAACACTACGACATGTTTACGGAGATAACAGCAAAGCTCCAGCCTGACTCCAAACGCCAGCTTTCCATATTGTGGTTGTCTCATTTGTACCCCGGGCTTCTTCTTTCTTTGCATGTTTCAGGCGTTCATCTCTTAGACTCATCCACTACCAGGGGCAACTTCCTCATCAGAAAATGGCATTATACAAGAACAAGATCTAAAATGTACACCAAGTTGGGCACTGGGTCTATGTACGCGCAACAATCCTGATAGTACTCTTCATTTGAATGGTCAGACATCTCGGCTTGATACCCATGATGAGTGGCAAAGTCGATTATGATGCCCTCCGGGCGCAGACTATGGGTGCAGGTGATGATGCTGAGGCGGTCACAGTCAATACACGCGCCCTCATTGACAAGGTCCTTGCTCGCTACTCAGGAGAATGGACGACTTTACGAGAACTCCTCCAAAACGCTGCTGATGCTTCAGCTTCTAAAGTTATCGTCAGATTCGAAACCCTCCCTTCGCCTACAGTACCCGTTCCACAGAGCTCAGAGCCGTCAGCTAGCCTGAAGCATGTGCTAGTGCATCATACTCTGAAGAGTATGATAGTTGAAAACAATGGAGCGGCATTCCAGGACCCTGACTGGAACAGGCTGAAAAAGATAGCAGAGGGGAATCCGGACGAGACCAAGATCGGTGCCTTTGGAGTGGGATTCTACAGCGTCTTTGCTGACTGTGAGGAGCCGTTTGTTTCCTCTGGGAAAGAAGCTCTGGCATTCTACTGGCAAAAGGATGCCTTGTTCACGAAAAGGCTGGTTTTGCCCAATGGTCAGACTACCAATACTACATTTGTCCTCCCTATGCGAAGCCACACATCGCCAGTGCCATCACTAATCTCTCTGTGTCAATTCCTAACAAGCAGTCTGACCTTTGTCGAGCTTGAGGGCATCGAATTATTCCTCGACGACATCAGAGTAGCCACGTTGAATAAGAAGATCGCACCAAATGTGGACCTGCAAATACAGAAAGAAGTGGAGACGAAGACACGCGAAGGCCTGATGAAGGTGACAGGTGTGACCCAAGAAGCTGCACAACTAGATGCCAAGTGGCTCAAAGCAGTGGAATGGAAGCCCAAAGTTGTCTATAATAGTGTCAAGGACGTTGGGTCAGGCTCAACAGTGAAAGGGGCTCAGTCGAGTCAGTCGCTAAGAGGATTCTTTTCCCGGCTTGCTCCAGGCATCCCTAACAACGCAGCACTAGATAAAGCGGCTAAGGAAGAGAGGCAAATTCAAGAAAGTTTGGAGGAGGATCTTATGGGAGAGTCGAGTGGTACGGTATTCATCCATGTTAATAAAGCTACTGTAAAGACAGGCGTCAATCAAAATTTCGCGTCTGAGCTCGAGAGAGCAACAAAGAAGCCTCCACCTAAGTGGACTACCATTTCGCTCCTTAGTGCATCATATGATGAGCAGGTTGCTTCAGCTTCAAACAGTCACAAGGCTTCAGCGGCGCCCAAGATCTTCAGCACTTTCATTCCTCACAATGGCAAAGGACGAATTTTCATTGGCTTCACAACAAACCAAACCACCGGTCTCAACATCCACATCAGCACTCCGTCTGTCATACCCACGGTTGAGCGAGAGTCTATCGATTTGAACAATCGCTATGTCCGAGTGTGGAATGTCGAGCTCCTGCGGGTAGCTGGCATAGCAGCCCGTGTTTCTTGGCATCATGAGATGGAAGGCTTGAAGGACAAGCTCTCGAGATCAGTGCGAACAGCGGGAAGACAACGTGTTTGCAAAGAAGACATTGCTGCTGTACTTCCTGAGGCACTGTTTCTCCACAGTACCTACACCTGGAGCGAATCTACACCATCTTCCGAGGTTGGTACGCTGATGGAGGAAGCATTCTGGACCTGCAATCAGAAGACGACTGTGTCTACCTTGTCAACGCAAGGAGTGATGCCGTCATCTAAGGTACGCATTACACCAGAAGAACTTGGATTCGTTGAGGGCATTCCCACTCTTCCAGAAGCTTTGACAAGTGTAGGTCTAATCAAGAAAATGATTGACTACGGCGTCATCACCGAGATAACGATCTCTGACATCAAGTCAGAGCTGGAAGGAAAAACATTGGATAGGGCTCAGCTCCAACAGTTCTTGGAGTGGCTTGGTCACAAAGCGCGCATCAGTGAGATCGACGGAGTGATAATACGTGCTCTGCTTGACGTGACTGTGGCGAATGACAACGAGGATGGTAACGAAAGAGTGATCCTGCTTGGAGATATGAGAAACTTTCTCAATACATCGAGAATCCCCCCAGAAATGCCTATCCCGCCCAGCACGTTGCCGTTCAAGTTCACAAAGAAGATGACTAAAGCTGATTTGGAACTCTTGGGCTTCGAAGACCTGCACATTGTTCCTTGGCTTCGGTGGCTTGTAGAGAACATTGGCGGTCGCGGTGACCTTGCGGCCGACCAGGACATTACGACGTCTCCAGAATTCGCCAGCTCTGTCTTGCCGATCATTTCCAAGCAGTGGGAGGGATTGAGCCAATCTTCCAAAGCGACAGTCGTTGAATTGTTGAACTCTCGAACTATAATCCCCACTAAGATGGGCATGAGGAGGCCTGCAGAGGCCTACTTCCCAACCGTTAAGCTTTTTGACGACTTGCCGGTGATCACGGGTGTATCGAGCGTCAAAGAGAAATTTCTGAACGCGCTTGGGGTACGAAAGACTGTAGAAATTGGAGTTGTGTTCGAGCGATTGATGGAGTCATCTTCTACTTCCAAGACCCAGATTCCAGCGTCGTCCCGCAAATGGAGCCATGTTGACCTCGTCAAATACTTGGCATCAGTCCGGCTTGACATCCCTGCTGCAGATATCGATCGATTGAGGAGAATGAAAATCTGTCCTGCGGAAACAGAGGCTCTTCAGCCTACAAACGAGCGCTACTTAGTGTCCGAGCTTTTCGAGCCTGACCAAGCACTAAGACGGTTAAAACTTCGCACGATGCAGTGGCCAGGCATGTATCGACCCGAATCAGCTGAAGGCCGTTTCTTGACCTTCCTTGGCCTCCGCGCAGCACCGAGCTACATCGACCTTATCAAGATAATGTCAACTGCCGCGATCAATCAAGACTTTGGTCTTCGACATCATGCTCTGAAGTACTTCATTGATTACCATCAGACCAAAGGCTATGCGCAATTCGACCACTCAAATGTCACTTTACCGTATCTTCCTGTGCAAGGGGACGAAAAGAAGGCAGCAACGCCGAACAACTGCTTTTCGAGCGAGCGAGCAGCCATCATGGGCTTTGACATCTTGCGTAAGGACCTGCATATCCATGCCTTGAAATTCGGTGTCAAGCCTGATCCACCTCTGGTTGAGTGTGTCAATCGCGTGATGAAAAGCCCTCCGCAATCAAAGCGCAATGCACGTGAGATCTTTGCTTACTTCGCAAGCCGCCTCTCAGATCTTAACGACGGGCACGCTGAATTTCTTGGCGCGGCAGCGATTGTACCTGTTGCGTCCAAATCAAGGAGCGTTGTCACCCCCAAAGACGAGAAGTCTGAGCCATTAGTACACATACCTCCTCGAATATGCTTCCTGGGTGATAGCGACAAGTACGCCGACATCTTTGACTATGTGGATTTTGGACATGAAGCGAACACGTTTCTCTTGAGGGTTGGCTCCAAGCATGAGCCGAGTACAATCGAGCTGACGAGGCTGCTAGTTCGTGAGCCGGCAAGAATATTTTCAGTCCTTGGTGATACCAGATATTTGGAGCTTCTCAGAAGCGTTGCTGCTTCATGGCGTACTCTAAAAAAGGATAAGACTTTGGTTCAAGATATAAAAGGCGTCAAATGCCTACTGGCATACAGAGAAATCAGCTCCAAGTCAAGCAAAGGGGATCACGAAGACGAAGATGACTCTGGCATAAAATCTTGGGAGCTTGCAAACGCTGGTCAAGTCGTCATTGTTGACGACTTCATCACTTACAGCCAGTTCAAGACCAGCCTTCTTGCTGCGCCAATGGAGGAAACCCTCGAGGACTTCTATCATAGCCTGGGCGCACCCGAAGTCTCCAGCCTGCTCGAAGAGCACCAATCTATTGGAATGATTGCAAAAGACGAGGCACTGGCTCTGAAACTACAACAGCTGCTCCACGAGAGAGTCCGCCTTTTCTTACACGGATACTCACCAGAATCCGTCAAGCACAACGCGAAATGGATAGAGCAAAATCTTAGGGTCAAGTGTGTGCAGTCCATCACTCTTAAGAAGTCTTTGAGAGGATACAATCTCGACTACACAACAAAGAGGAGCGCTGTCATCCACAACCAGAAGCCCATACTCTACGTCACTGCGGGCGGTTATGACATGCTTGAGGTCAGCCAGGCTTTGGTACCAGTGCTACTGCAACGTTCGAAGCCAGAATCGATATTTATGCTGGAGATGATCTTGGAGTCCAGTCTCCCCAAGCTCCGATCCAGAGGATACAATGTTGCTCGTCTGCTCAACCAGAAGGCGACAGAAGCCCGCATTGCCGAGGATGCTCGGAAGCAACAGCTGGAGGAAGAGCAGCGCGAGATGCGAGACCGTGAAGCAGCTTGGAAACAGACGCAAGCAGAGAATGTTGCGAAGGCGCAGAACCAGGCCTTGATGCCAGGAGTCTTCCCAGACTCGCCAGAGCGCAACCGTCATGACCGCCCACCAGCGACTGAAGATGAGTCAATCAAGCCTAAACCTCGCGGCTTCCTTTCAGGCATTGGGAGGCAATTCGGATTTGACAGGCGCCATTCCAGCCAGAACGCCCTACCTGACAGAATCAGAGGCGTCGAGGCTTCTCAAGAAGATGCACCACCACCATACACCCAGAAAGAGGGGCAAAAACAGATCACTCAAGCTCCCCAACCAGAAACCGCGACCGCACCGCATCAGCTCCAACAAAATCTCGTCAACGCCATCCATGCATCTCGCGCTCACAACTCCACAAGTGTAGCAAGCCAACCATCCGTTAACGACGTCAAAGAGACCGCAACTTACTGCGACGCTAAACCGGGCCAAGACATCTCATACATTGGCGAGACCTCTGCCGTCCGGGTTTTCCTGTCTAATACCGTTGTAGCGAATGGCATACCTGCTGCGAAGTTCCTGGCTGCCAATGCATCTGCATTAAAGCTTTTCGCTGGAATACTACTGGACTGCGCCGACGCATTCAGCCTCAAGCGCAATACGGTGCATATCTATTACGATGATTCAGGGAGCACCATTGCCTTCAACCAGAGCAAAGCGCTGTTCTTCAATTACCGATACTTTGAGAACTTGCATCTCCCGCCTGTGCAGCAGGGGAATAGGGCTGATGCAACGGTGTATTGGAGTGTGGTCATGGCTCACGAGCTGGCGTAAGCTCCCCATATGAGGTACTCTTGGTTAGGTGACTAATTGTTATCCCTAGGCATAACTTGGTTTCAGACCATTCAGCACAGCACAGCTACTATACCGAAGCCCTGGTTATCCAGTATTTCGGCCGAATCGCCACCAAGATGGCTGTCCAGACGAATGGTAGTGTACCACCTGCGCTGCCATCGTCTGATCCTCTTCGCCCGAATCAGTCACTAATAGACATCGATTGATTTCCGAGATACGCTGTACGATAGTGAATTTTGGGCACCATGCCGCAAGACGAGCATTAAGTTGTTGTAGATAGCATAGCGTGGCTGGGCTTGTATATTTTAGCGGAGGCGGCCATTATTAATAGACAGTCTGGCATACCCACTTTTGTCTGGCCATCCAATGGTGTTACCCCATGGATTGAGTTTCATTCCTAACGATGTTCATGCGCTTATTATTCGGAAGAAGCCTTCCCCAACCGTGATGAGCATTCAAGGGTAACGAACCTAACCTTCGCTTACTCTTCTATGCACAATGCAGTCACATTCTACATTGTGACAAATACTCGTACAACTAGTCTCTGTTCCTGAAGATCTCACGTCGGAGAAAAGGGTCTATCAGGGTCTTTTGAGGGTCTTTTGACGTCGAGATGGTGCTAAGAAACCCACCCCCGCACCTGCATACCCCTCCAAACACCGAGATGACTTTATTTACATTTCTTGATTGTGGTTGATAAAGACTCATCCTACCCTTCTCTACTATTCTTCTAAGAATCCATCTCACTCCTTCAAGAACCAATCGCAACATCCTATACCACACTAAATCAAACCTAATACAATCCAAATTCCTTTATCATCGATAATCAAAATGGCTAAAGGCTCCTGCATGTGCGGCGAAGTCACCTACGAATATACCGGCGAGCCCATGGTCACTGCCCTCTGCCACTGCACCGACTGCCAAAAATGGTCCGGGGGCGCCTACACCTCCAACCTCGTCGTCCCGCGCAAAGATTTCAAAGTCACAAAGGGCAGCCCGAAGAATTACAACGTCAAAGGCGACAGCGGCAAGATGAACGACCATTGGTTCTGCGGCAGTATGGTCCATTCCAGTCCACCACCTTGCATCGTTTTTGCCGCAAAACAAAACGGGGGCCGAGGAGAAAATTGCTGACGTCAGATTTAGACTGCGGCTCCTCGCTCTACACTATGCTGGAGGTTATGTCTGATGCTGTATGTGTCAAGGCTGGTAGTATCGATGACAAGAGCGTTAGGGACTTTGCGAAGACGGGCGTGGAGTTTTATACTAAGGATCGGATGAGCTATCAGCATGCTGTGGAGGGTGCGGAGCAGAAGCCTGTTTTCGGATGAACTATCTCATGTATCAAACGAGGAGGTGGGCTTTAGAGTGGCCCTGGGGAGAGGCGAAGGGGTGGCTGAATCTTTTGATATGGGGAGACTGCTGGGGTTTTGGCGATTGAGACGCTTGGGCTTGACGATTGAGGTGTATTCATGGGTTGGCTTTGCTTACGTTAGTCAGTCATGCTTTCGAATGAATGATATTCTCGACCCGTGTCCTTTACACGATGGACCATTACTCCCTCATCTAAAACGCTGGCAGCTCTTTTCAAGCGAAGCCTTACCACAATGTCAGAGTTTCAAAACTCTGTTGACATTATAAGAGCAGAGAAATAGAACCTTTCTAGTTGATCCCGTTCAGTGGGTACTCAGCGATCATCAAGAGTGAGTAGATGACGTCAGGGTTCCGAATTTGGTATTTTAGACGATCCACAACCTTGGCGAAGGCAATGAGCAGATTTGGCAGCAGCATTGTCTGGCAGTAAGCAAGTATTGTACTGCCTGTTGACAAGTGTGCGTGCAGACCCAAGTACCACCGCTCGGGTCAACAAATTAGAACACAGGTAATAGGCCTGATAAGCTTGTATGTACGGCTTAAATTCTTCTTAAGGAAGCAGGTTCAGCGTTATTAGTCAAGCATCGACAATTGTATTGCGCCTGAAGATTCATAGCCTGAAACGACGGAAAGGTCCTCGTCATTGGGGAATTTGCAGTCACTGTGATTCATGGCTTGTACTACCAGTTCTATTTTGTCCATCGTTTCATGAGTTTGTCAACAATATCAGAGTCTGTGTCCTCCAGAGCAAGACCATCAGTGGCGAGAGCTTCTTCTGCGTCATATTCTGCTTCTGATGATCTGGTAGAAGTTTCCTCATAATCGACCATATCCAATTCAACTTCGCTTGAGACCCTTCGAGGCCGTAATGCTCCTCCTTTCCCAAGACTGGTTTGGCTCTGATGTTTCTCTACGCTTGAGTTTCGTCCTTGGGGTGACATTCTCGACCCCATCGCATTAGGCCGAAGGGAAGACAACCTCTCTCGTTTCAAGTTTGAAGCTATGTCCCCAGTCTTGGACTCAGATCCTCCAGACTTCCCGAAGCTCACAACGGTATCGTTTCCCCAAGCCCACCCTGGATCACTTGCAGTGATGTTGCCGCTGAATCTCGGAGGAGGAAGTGGAGGCAGAGGTAGCACGGGTCCCAAATTCGGTATAGCCATTGGTGCAGGGGGTCGTAAGTCGCTGGCTGTAAGGTCGGCGGCCATCGTTCCCGGAGTAGGACGCCAGTGGTGTCTGTAAGTCAGATTGGTCGTGGGAGGATCTCCGGTGATTACCACGCAGAAGTTGCTGGGGATGAAACCACGAACACGGTTAAGGACACCGTCCCACCAACCGCTATCCGATTGGATAGTGACTTGTATGACGTCTCCTTCCTTGAAGCTAAGGCCTGTCTCCTTGTTGGCATCGAAGTCATGTAATGCTTGAACGTAGAGAGCTGCAGGTATAGGAGTAGAAGGCTCCTGTTGAGCGATGGACCCGCTAAGGGGTGCTTGGTCGGTTGCTTTACGCTTCCTTGATGGAGGATGTTGAGCAATGCTAGCTTCAGGGTTCAGAGACAAATTCGACATTCCAGGCAAGTGGTTGTCCTCAGTATTGGGTGTCACGACCTTGTGCGATGAAACTACAGTCTTAGCCGCACCGTCAAGCGTGTCCTGACTCTCCATTGCATGCTCAGTACGCTTCCTTACTCTCTTGACCTGTGGGGCGAGCTGCTCTTCAGCACTCCTTATCGGCTTAAGGTCGTGCACATGGACCAAGTCACGCATCTCACGTTCGTAAATCTGACCAATGCCCGCTTTCATCGCGGTACGGCTGTCAGTATTGATCGCATATTTGTCTTCATCAGTCTCCTCAAGTAGGTTGTTGAGGAGGTCGAGATAGTGCTCAAGATGGGTTAGCAGCAAGCCTTCCGCAACATCGTAGACTTCCGTTGATGACAATATCGCTTCGGGATCTGGATTTATGGGATCTCCTTGGACACCAGCTATGATGTTCATAGTATTGAAGTCCACGGTCTGGATTCCATTATATTCAAGGCTATCTTCTTGACTGCCAGCTTGAGCATCGTGCTCTATGTTAGGGGCTTTGGCTTCAATGGCAAGCTTCAGACCTTCGTATCTGCGGATGTATTCCTGATTGGAACGCGCTAAGTCCTCGATCAGGCTCCTCTGGTCCGCTACCACAGAAGCAGGTTCACTTCTACAGTAATGTCAACTCAGTGGACTGAGAGCCACCGTTTTAGCCGAAGGAGATACTGACTTCCCAGACACCTGCCTAGCGTACGTGATCACATTGAGCATGAGCAATAGCGTAGATTTCAATCGATCCAAGTTGCTACAAAGCAACTGCAACTTGGGTTGTAGGTAAGACCATTTCACTCTTTCTAGAAGGAGAACGGCCTTAGGCGTCTTCCCTCCCGGCGTCCTGAGGTTGGGCATTTTCTTCAACAGGATACTCTCCATTTCTTCAAAGACCTCCAAACACTCCTTCGCGACAGTATCCGCCGTATCAATGGCGTTCCTTGACAAAAGGCCCTCCTCATCTTTCCCAAGTATTTGCCCAAGCTCTTTCAGAACGGACGAAGTCAACGAGACGTCCTTCGATATCGAGATGACCGATCTGTCTGCACTGGCGACGATTTCACCGAAGGTGTACAGTCTAACACTCAGGCGAAGGCCCACGTCTGCGATTTGTATCACCGACGCGATAATGCCAAACTCGGCCATAATTGCTGGTGTGCTTCACCGGCAGGCCCTTGTGAAAGCTGCAACTCCAGAGGTGGTGAGAAGCTCCATCGAAGTCATGGGCCCAAAAAATGGTATGCGCATAGCGACATTACAAACAGGAAGAGATTGTATGTAATTTGAATGCCCATAGCCTTACGTAGCTGCAGCTGCAGCTCCCTCTGCACGCCACAATGCGGCATTCCGGGCAGCATACACGGCTGGAAATGATTCGGTAGCCACTGTGTCTTGATTCTCGATTCAGAACCGCCGACTTGTTGGACTACTATGTGCCTCTAGACTCGAAAATCGTGTCAGCGAAGTAGATTGAAGTTGCGGAGATAGGTCTAGCGACAGCGGAAGTTGGAACCACCCAGCCAACGTCTAGATGCTTGGCAGCAGTGCACATAGCCCAGAGGTACCTAGCACTAGTAATACCAGTCCTCCCCTTACCCCTAGACGTGCCCATTGGTGTTGTTCTGGTTTTCTAAGTGGGTATAGAGTAGTTCTATTGGTAGTGGCACCGTGTCGATGATAGGGCCACTTAAGCCTCCAAGGACCTGGATTACCATCCTGGAGACTCGATAGGTCCGCGGCTAATCAGATTTAGTCGCTGTAGACATACAGTAGATTTCAAAACCATGGGCACTGACGCTAAACGGATGGCCCGCGCACCAAAATTTGTATGGGGCAACCACCAACGTCAAGTGAACGTCTATATAATGAGTTATTCGTGTAGTAGGCCCGTATTAGTATCGTAATCGGGCAAAATTAAAGCTGAGCTAGGGCCTAGTTATAGTATAGTATATAAACCGCCCTTCCCCCGCTTTTATAAATATATAGTCGTCGTCGCCACCCCTAAAATACCTATTAAATAGTTAGGAAATAAAGAGAATAAGAAGTTATCGCTAAAGAAATCTCCTCCTAGAAAGCGACGCTCGTCTATATTATTAAAAAATACTACTACCGATAACGCCGCTACTATAGTTTCTTTATTTATTTAATAGGTAAAGTTATCCTAGCCTCGTTTATAATAAATATCGAGTTATTTAAAAATCGTTAACTTAGTTTTTATTAAAATACTAGTACGTTTAAAGTTAATAATTCGTTATAAAGATAGTAATAATAAATAGTTAAATAACTCCTAATTTAGCCTAGAATCTTTATTACTACTTTTATTTTAGTTAAATTTAAATATAGAACCTCCTCTTCTTTATTTTAAATCTTTTATAATTTAAAAGAGCTTCGGCGAGTTTATAAAGACGTGGGCTAGGAGTACTTTTACTTTTATAATATTATCTAAATCCTCTAATAGTTTACTTTTTTAGAGAGCGAGATTATTCGGTAAAAAGAATAAAAATAAAGATAAAAATAAGGATTCTAAATAAGAATTAATTACTATTAAAGTTAGGCGAGTTAAATTTACTATTATTAAAGCCGTTAAGGCGCGTAAGGTTTATAAGACGATAGTTATTAAAATAACTAAATTAACTATTATTAAAATTACTACTACTATTTAGGCTATTATTAAAGTTACTAAAAATAAATTTATAATAGTATTTTATTAAATACGTATTCTATCGTATTAAATAAAGAAGATAATTATTCTATATAACGAGCTAAAGAGCTATAATATTAATAGTTTAGAACTATTCTTATTAAGGCGAGTCTTTAAAGATTATTAAAAAAAGATTAGTAAATATACTCTAAAGTATAGATTCCCTATTTACCGGGTTTTTATAATAGCGACTCTATTCTATAGTAAACTAGTGTTAACGAAATAATATCCGTAGTCGATAAATAATATTAATAATTAGGGGGTTATTAAAAGCTAGCTAGATTACTTCTTTAAAAATAATAAAAATAAACTAGAAATAGAACTACTTTTATATTAGACTCCTACTTTTATAGAGGAAGTACTCGCTATTATCTCTTTCTTATAACTAGTCGCTACCGTCTTTTTTATTACTAGTTTTAATACCGGAGTTAGCGTTAATAATCTTATTTCTAGAATAAGAAATCGGAATAATTTTAAAAATCGTTAATTTACTATCTTAGAGGAATTAAATATAACGGATTTTAAGATAACTTTAATTAAAGAGATTCTAAAATACTAGAAATATTATAAATATATATATAATAATAATAGAAAGTACTATTAGGTAAATAAAAAGGAAATATACTACTCTCTAAATATTAATAATACTACGCTTTAATAGGGTAGTATTAAGCTAGACGTTTTAAAATAATTAAATAAAGAGAAACCGCCGGCGACTATAAGAAAGAAGTAGAAGAAAATAAAAATAAAAATCGAAAGAAAGAAGAAACGATAATAGAAAAATAAAGTTATACTATTTAACCTACCGCCGCTAGTAAATTATAATCTAGGTTAAAGCCCGCTACCTACTATTTATATATATATATTATTATTTATTTAATCTATAGCCTCTCCCCCTCTATTAATTATTCGAACCTCTTAATTAGAAATTAAATTATACGTTAGAAAAGTTTTAGAGCGAAGGGAGTTATTATTCTATCGCTAGCTCTCTTATTCTATTATACGCGATTTTATTACTTCTCCGCCTCTCCGCGGTAATAACTCGGTTAACGGCGATATAGCGGAATATATTAAATAGATTAAGTCTATACTATACCCCCGTAATAAAAATAACCTAGAGGACGCGAAGAATAAATTTTTAAATAAAAGCTATATTATAAAAGACGTTTAAGAGTAGAAAAATAATATATTCGAATATAAATAAAAGAAGCTAGAGATTATACCTAGAATAAAATATTCTTTTACTCGATTTATAGATTAATTTAAATATAAAGTAAAGAAAAATAAAAGTAAAAGTACTATTAATTCTAGATATCTCTCGAATATTTTTATAAAAAGTTCGCTAGTCTTAATTATTTATATCCTAAATACCCTAAGACCTAGGTCTATAATTAAAGACCGTATAATTAATTTAATTAAATTAGAGGATAGTTTTCCTAAGAGCTAGAGTAATAGTTATAAAGGGGACGATAATTTAAATAAACTAGATAAACTAGATATCGATTTTAATAATTAAGTTATAGTAGGATAAAAAAGTTAGTATTACGTATTTATTCGATAAGTTATTTATAGATCTATATATATATACTCTTTTCTTACTCTTAAATAATTATTTATATTATTATCTAAATTCTCTTTTTTTTCTAAAAGATTTATTTCACCTTTATAGTTAATATTTAATTAATAGAATAAATTACCGGGGTCGTTATAACTAGTTTATAACTTTATTATAAAATCTAGGAAGTAGCTAAAACGCCTCTCGTTTATATATATTTAAATAATATTAAAATACCGTTTTATCTAGCTCTTTAAAATTACAAATAATATTTTAATAGAGTTAAGATCGAGTAAATAAAAAAGAAAATATTCGAGTAGTACCCCGGCGTTAGTATATAACCTCTTTAAAACTATATTATAATATATATTAATATTATCGTAGATTATTATTAAGAGGGTATTATCGTTCTCGAAACGGTCGTAGTAAAGAAAGATATTATATTCGATGAAATTATTAAATATCGCCGCCGTTATTAATCTTTAATAAATAATTTAGTCGAGGTAATCGTTAATAATATATATAGATAAAAGACTCTACCTTCTATCTTTATATAGAGATTAAACGATTAATAATATAATTTTTATAAATACCTAGCTATATTTTCTATTACTTATTAAAGTTAATTATATTAACGGTATAAAAGTTTAGAATATACTAGTACGTTTATAGGTAGTACTTTTATCTAGAAAGATTAATTAATTAACTCGCTATCGCTTTAACTTTATAAATTAAATATTCTTTAATATTTAATTATACTCTCGAGTAATTTTATATTAAATTTTCCTAGACTAGTCTAGGCGGTATAGATACCTCTAGACGGTGATCTTATTAACGGTAATACTATACTCGTTTAATAGGAAGTATACTATCTCGTTAAAATATATTATTAGTTATTACTTTAAATACTTTAAAAACTTATACTCTAAAAGTTTATTAATTATTCTAGAGCGCCCGCCTAGGTTCTTACTCGGTATAAAGACGGTACTATAATAACTCTATATCTTTTTTATCTTATATATAGTACGTAGGCTAATATCATAAGGGTTAGCGGCGATAGCGTCGATACTATATTCTAGCTCGAATTCATACTGGATCAGGGAGCGAATTAAGGCTAGAATAACGGCGACCATCGCGACGGTAAGGGTACGATAATAGGATAAGATAAAGTAAGGCTCTACTAAGCTACGCTACTTATATAGCTTTAATTTTGATTATTTGGGACGGATCTATAGCATATATACCTCTATATTCTATTTTACTTGACGTTGGTGGTTGCCCCATACAAATTTTGGTGCGCGGGCCATCCGTTTAGCGTCAGTGCCTATGGTTTTGAAATCTACTGTAGCAGGAGCTGTCAAGAACATTTTCTTGGTATTTCATCCCTCGGTGCATATTAGAAAACTTCCCGTCCCTTGAACAAGATCCCCAACCCTGCCTTGACAATACGATCAAGGACAACAGGGTATGAAAGAAGAAAGCTTATACAAGTCAAAATACTTTAGATTTTGCTGGAGATCCATTGCATGAGATTATCTGGCTGGTTAGTGTCGAAGATTTGCAACGTTTTTCGATGTTGGGACCTGTGGTCTTGACGGAAAGAAAACAAGATTCTAAACAGCACTTCCCTTTGAAACTGGTTCGCATTTAAGTTGCTTTTTGAAGAAAGTATATAATTGGAACTAAGGTGGTTCTCCCTGGACAAGCTGTACTGAGATGCGCAGCCGGGTTTGCTTGTGAATCCACCAAATCGCAATCACAGATAGCCCAGCGCCCACACTCCGCGACTTTTATAGCGATTCTCTGAACATCCGAAACAATTGTTTCATAGCTATGTATTTCGTGGGCTCTGCCACGGATATATGGCGATGAGCTTGAGAGCACATTCCGTTTGGAAAGTAAGCCCAAGAGGAAAAGCCAGTTGATCATCATGGAAGGAGATGCTACACCTTGCGATAAAGATTGACTCACAACGGAATTAATCAACGTATTGGTCAGGTGCGGTCTGAGCAGGATTACTGGTACACGTACTGCACGTATGCTTCGTAGTCTCGTGACCGTCGAAGGATGTCCTTTTTAGGAAGCGTATATCAACTGACCGTACTGCCTTTTCTTGGATGGGCACAAGGTCCTAAGAGAAAGACAAGACGCCTGGTGCACCCAATCATCTTATTTCCCGTTCCTGTCGCTGTTATTCCCAGCGAGAACGTTTGGAAGCTTTGATATTCCCAATGCAACTTTCTTGTCTTTGCACCTCGTCCCAAATAGATACGGCCGTATCAATTTGAGTTCCGGACTTTCTTAGTCATCTCGATCCCTGCGAACCCTACGGTATGCTTGAAACCTGACTATTTGACGCAGACAATTTCTCGACGCTTGTGGTGCCCCAGCCATTGTGTCAAAAGGTCCTGATTTGTCTAGAGTCTCATCCTTGAAAGTGGCGGGGCAAGATATCAGCATAAGACGAGCGAAGATCTTGGCAATATTAGCGTTATATATGGGGAGAAAAGGGCGCGCATCGGTCCCCATTTCGGACGAGGCTCGTAAGCTGTGTAAGGCGCCTGGATCATGTACTGTACATAACGGTCAAAATTAACATTACCCGTCACTACATTCTTGACAAGCACCATCATTCTGGAGCACCCTTCAAGGATATCGCCTCGTGCTGTGTCCCCTTTCGGAGTATTCTTCTGCATTGGACCCAGAGACTGTTGAAAATCATTCACTGATCAAGGATTGTCCATGGAAAACGCTTTTTGGCTAGTAGAGGCTCATGTGATCAATCGTCGATGCCGCACCAAGTCTCGAACTCAATGAGGATCTCATGCCCATGATCCCCCACTCCAAGCCCATGGACGAGTAATCCGTTCTACCAGGTGCTTCAGGCCAGGATCTTCGACTTGGGTTTTAACGGCTAGGTGCATACTATACGATGTGTACGAGCCCAATCCGTGCAACAACTGAAGAGCTTCTCGGACGACCAGGGGCAAAGGGATGTAGGAGAGAGCTGAATCCAGTGTCCAGATAATATGCAAAAAGCCTAATTGAACGCCACGTGGGGAGACCGGAGCGTGGTCTGCAGAAATACTAGCGGTGAGCAGAGTGGCAGCCTATCATATTGAGTGACATTGAGGCTTCCCCACTCACACTTGAGTGTGTGGGTAGATGCAGGAACCAATCGCCCACAAATTACCTGCAGGATCGTGAGTTGGCGATTTACGACTGGAAATCGTCAGTCCTGGTCTGGTTTTTGCCCAAAAAGGCATCCCATCGCATGCAGGTAAAACAAATATGGAAGGGTAGAAGTTGGTGGCGAAAGTCACACCATTTCCAATCGGATGCACCAACATGTTGGTGTCTTGGTTATTGGTCGCCAGGCCGCTATGGCGGTCGTTTCTATTTCCAAGCGGCGCTAATGAAGCTAGCTATATAGCGTTGCTACAGCTGGGTATACAAGGTCGGATGAAAGCTGAGTTGAGGTGCCAAGGACTCTCATCTTTATGGTAAAGATCAAGGTACCTCACTATAGACTACCCCTTACTATCGCAGTCGCTGTCACCGTCGTAAACTGGAGCGCCTAACATTGAGCCTACTATAGGAGTGAACAGCGACCTAGATAAATAGGGAGCTGACAGCAATATTTGTTTACCACATCGCGTCCCTGGAAGTTCTACGATGACGCGGTATCAAGGATCGGATATAGCGCGTATGTTGCATGCGGTTTAGTAGCTAGCTACATTAGCGCCGCCTGGAAATAGAGAATACCGCCGTGGCAGCTCAAAAACATGCACAACCAACACAACAGTAGACGAGTAGACGAGTAGGCGAGTGACAAGGCGTGATTGAACCTTATGCCGAAACTCTCTCGCAATGAAAGTTCGCCCGCTACACTTCAGATGCTTCATACTGTCAAGGTTTGAGACTGCTATCCCCAAGTATGAGATAAAGTTGAGGTTCGCTTTCCTCCCGTGAGCGTTCCGGGAAGTTTATAAATATCAACGTTCCTACACAACATTTACTTTGTAGACCATATAGGCAGCTTTTCTGGTGCTCGTTGGACGACGGGATGGCGCGGGACGTTGGGTATCGGACAGCTAGGATTGTCAAGGTTGCATGCGCATTGCAGGGTAGATCGCATAAGGCATTAAGCAGGTTTCGTTCCCGTCAAGACTTCGTACTGGGCACCTTTGTGTGTAGACGACATGTTGTTGACGTTGACGAGGTCCGCGTCGTGTGGTAAGAGTGTAAGTGGAGGCAGGTGACGAGTCGTGAATGGTGATTGCTCCGCGAGTTGGCCCGTAAGGCCTAGAACTAAAGTAGGATTAGAGGCCAAACGCCATAGCGGTCATCTCCATGCCGCCCAGGCTTCATCTTCACTCGCTGAACCAGATCACCGGGTGGCATTGCCTTGAGCTAATGATTCACCGCGACTGGCGGGTCTGTTTCGTCTGCAGTCCTTGCCTTTTCAACACTAAAAGACAAATGGAGGCAAAGTGTTGGCACTCTTGGGGATGGACTTTCCCATTTGATCCCGTACTCTCGTAAATCTTCAGCCACGGCAAATTCAGCCATCTCGATGTCCTCCAATCACCATCCCCTTCTTTTCTATTTTCGAATATATGCATAGCTTTTTTATGCGCAAGTGGACACAGATCATCAAACGGAGGGATGTGAATTAGCACTTGGCTTGCCATGCAACCGTTGTCACGCTAAGACCGTGGTATCTGCGAGGATGTACCCTGCTTGAGCCGACCAACCAGGCTAGAAGGAATCCCTCGAATCTGGCCAGACATCTTCAAGCACTTCCGCCTCTTTCCTTCCCTAGCGATGACATGACCAGTCTTCTCATCCTCTCACGCAGCTGCAGCTTGCAGATGCGTCGATACCTGTCGCATCGAGCATGACGTGAGCTAGAGGCCTGCATGCCTCTTTCAGCTGAAAGGTTGAAATTGGTACATACAGACCCAACACAATGTCAAGGAACGGAAGGAAGTCGCCCCTCATTGATTTACCAATGATTACACAACACCTCGGCTCGTTCCTGCGGTAGTTGCTTCAAGGCTCTCTCTACTAGTGTTTTCTATATAGGCGCACAGACACCCCTACCATACATCCACGACGTATCCCCACTCAACTGGCTCGCAATAGTGTGGACCTAGTCGTTCGGAAGGTACCATTCAGTGTAGCTACAATCAGCAGATTAACAGGGTCTCAATCTTAAAAGTTTACACGGTAGGTACATATTGTCGATGGCCTTGTCTCAGATGCACCTCTAACTTGACGTCGTATTATCAGATTACAGCACACAGAGCCGCTCCACACCTTTAACGTCGTGCCAACTCCCAACAAGACTCGACCTGCATTCTTGTGAGCTTGGAAATCTTCTCAACCCTGCGCGTCATCCGACGCCTCCAGTGTCCACCCTCTCCACCTTTTAGCAGCCTCATCGAGCCACTCAACAAATATCAGGAACAAGGCGGAAGGTGTATTTGTGACATAAACTCTGACCAGATTCTTAAGTAGAAGCAAGGATCCGAATCCTTCCTGAGCTTCTCTACCCTTAATCGAACGCTTCTTGCGACCTATTCGCTACCGAAAACTCAATCTCTCGGCAGTCTGTTTCCACTTCCAAGTCAGGTCGATCATATGGGGCTCGCTTGACAGTACAGTTAGATTGACGTTTTCCTTATTGGTGAGGTTCAAGACTCAACGCTCGCCGTCGCTCGACGCCTGACGCGAGTAGGGTCGAAGTATGAATACTGGGAAAGCCCCAGCCTGTGTACCAACATGGCGAGGGCACATTGAGACCACAAAGGACGCGCTTCTTGTCTTCGAAGCCTGTTTCAACGGCACTCTCGCCCACTGTTTCCGCCGCCCTCATGATCGGGAACGGAACCAACTCATCGTTAGTGGGAATGTGTTCGTGTACGAAGAGGCTACCTCTGGGATTAAGAGATGGACCGATGGCATACCATGGAGCCCGAGTCGAATCCTGACCAACTTCCTCATCTACCGCCAGCTGAACAGCCCCTTTCCACCTGGGGAGAAGAAGAGGGCTACGAAGAGGAGCCAGAGGCCACTCAAACCGGGCGACCCATACCCTGCATCCAGCCCAAACTCAACACCGACAACCGACGAGAGCAGACCTTTTCCTCCTGAATCACCGAACCCAGCGATCAAAGGCGAGGAGGATAAGGATGCCAACCGTGGTCTTGTTGGTTCACTGGTGGACTCATACGAATTCAAAGAGAACGGGCTGTTGAAAAAGACAATGACCGTGACTGTGCAAAGCGTGCAACACCACTTGGTATCATACTATTCTCTGGACGATGCGAAATACAATCTCAAGACGCCGAGAGAGGACCCTGCTCTGAGGGACCTCCAGATCAGAGACACGTTATTGCAACAGCCGAAGTTCAAGTTCCCAAATCTCGATGATGCTGGCGATGGAACCTACGACAATGTGGAAGGATCGCAGAATCCTTACCCTGCCTACTACCAGAACGGCTACGATCCACCAAGGCTGTACGCTCCGAACCCCAACCTTCACCATCCCACACAGACCTCCTCACTCCAGGGCCCTTACCCTGGAGTCTATGCGCCGTCCCACCCACCATCTTCTGGTCACGGCTATGCTTCCATAGCACCTACGACATCGAGCTACGCTTCAGTCGGGCCAGTACAATACCCTCAGCATCAGGGTCTGGGCCAGCCCCAACCATACCCACACCTCAATCAGCAACCCCATTATCAAGCTCAGACACAACAGCATTACCAGGCCCAGCATTATCCCGTTCAGGGTCACCACTCTCAGGAGCAGCAGCTACAACACCCAAATTACCAAGCTCAATCGGGTGCCAATGCGTTGCCACGGCCAAACGCGATGGTGGACTACAACATGCATCAAGGGGAGGGTGCCATGAACCACCAACACGGTGCGAGTGCGATCAAGACCGAGGACATGACGCCTACAAGCCTGTCCCACCACCCTCAAAGTTGGCAAGTTCCCTACCCACAGCAGTGGGCCAATCGACCAGATGGATCATACCCCTCATATCGCGCCCAGCCATAGAGATTACATTGGCCGTTCTAGTGTTCTTAAACCATCTAGCAACTACTGGCAACGAGGTCCTGCCTGGTCGAGCAGCTGATTTTTAGGTCATTGTATGGGCCAAAAGCATTGATAACGGCGTTGCGAGCTTCATCGCTCACTTGCATCGCAATTATACACCCGGAGGCTATTTGTCGTCAATTTTTCAGCATCGGTACTCATGCATTGCTTGGATCGGGAAGACTGTCAATTGGAAGTCACAGCCGCGTTTATCTATTAATTCTTGCTCTAATATCACCAATGCCACAGCTCAGCGTTCATCGTTATCCCCAGCCCCTTCATCCGCAAAAATCGCAGCTTGGCCCACGGCCTCTCTCGCTCCTCCAACTGCCTAGGCCATCACAATCCGTCCTCATATCATGGCAGCCCTGCGCCCCTCTCATCATCACATGGAGTCTGGACCATCCCTCTCGATCCTAGTCCAAAAAACGCTTGCAGCAGCACTCATCATAGATCGGCCGGAAATATCATCGAGACCGCCCCCAACTGCAGCATCTATTCAGCATTACTAATTGCCGACCACGCGGGTTATAGCCTCAGGTTCATGATTCTGCATCTATGATTGCGTGACACCGTGCGCATAAGGGTGTATTCAGCGTTACAATGATCACAAGGGATCGACTGGTAGCTTTCGTTTCCGGAGGAGCTTGGCATAGAACGACGTTATATGGAAACGCCTCCGGGTTCGAAGATGCGGAACATAAGGATTGAGAGGGCCACAGTCGCAACAGATGATAGAGTGATATTGAATCAAAGCTCGATTTGAACAACGCAACGTGCAGCGTGCATGAGCTTGGGAGTCGCATAGCAGACTTACACCTGCATGTCCCGTCTCTTCAATTTGCGACTGGTCAAAATCAGTTTGTATATATTTTTTGTAGAAGTTGCGTTTAGCCGCAGAGAGAGCGGAATCCATCCGTGATCTTCACCAACATAAAGCAACTTGCGGCGAACGAACAACCTCAACGATCCAATCGAGCTTTTTTGACACTGTTGATCATACAGGCTAGAGATTCTCTGTTTGCTGAATCTCGATTGCTTGCTTGTCTCATATCTCACAAACACGGAGGTCTGACCGCTTCTCAATGTCACCAGCCACTTCGATATGATGTCGTTTGACTATCTCTCGAAAGTACCCTATCGAACAGCCCTATGAGACAATAGCTCCATATTGGGCACTTCCATCCGCCTTGCGCTAATGCGGAATCCTGAAACATCGAACAAACAGACCATTTCACCGCGCAAGACCGACTTCAGCCGCTCCAGACATCAACGGGTTAGGGCCGTAGAGGGGGACAGCGCCATGCAATGGCATCTGCAGCTTCTCGATCTGTGTGCCAGAGTCTGAGGTTACGAGGGTTGTTTGGGACCAATGCGCGTTGTGGGCTGTTGAGGAAGAGATGGGGGGTTGATGCTGGGTGTAGAGGGATATGGGGATTTGGTGGGAGAGGTGTGATAGGGACGTGGACGAATCATGAGCGGATGCCATGCGCTACTGTACAAGGAGATATGGGGCGAGGAGGTGGACTGGGACTGCTACGACTCACGAGAGAGCAATGGAGCGCGAAGCTAGGAGGACAGCAGCTTCGATACCTAGCTGATGTACCTAAGAAGGATGTTCAAACCAAGCAGCAGAAACCGTACGCACCACCCACCCTCCGCTTTTTTCCCCAGAAGCCTCCGTCCAGCTAACCCTCTCCACCCAGACCCTTCCCCCTCCTCCCCATCCACGAAAACATCTACACCCTCCCTAACGTCCTCACCTTCTCACGCCTCATCGCTGCCCCCGCAGTCGGCTACCTCCTTCTCCACCAATACCATGTCGCGGCTCTTGGTCTCTTCGTCTATGCCGGCGTCACAGATCTCGTAGACGGATGGATAGCGCGGAGATGGAGAATGGAAAGTGTGCTAGGTACGATTATTGATCCAATGGCCGATAAAGCGCTCATGACGGTTGTGACGGTTGGCTTGGCTTGGGAAGGGAGCTTGCCTCGTGAGTAGAACTGATATCTGTGAGGGTGGAAGTCACTGATTGACCTCATGCGTAGTGCCGCTTGCAGTCCTAATACTAGGCCGCGACATCCTCCTCTCCCTCACCGCCTTCTACTACCGCTACATTTCCCTCCCACCCCCGCGCACTTTCAGCCGGTATTGGGATTTTTCCCTCCCGAGCGCGGAGGTGAAACCAACTACCATTTCAAAGGTGAATACCTTTTTGCAGCTGGGATTGATTGGGGCTACGATGAGTTCATTAGCGGTGGGAGGATTACCAGAGATCCCTCAGGCCCTGTTGGAGGTGAGCTGGTGGGTCGTGGGTGGGACGACGGTGTGGAGTGGTGCGAGCTACCTTGGGAAGGGAGGGGTGCGGATTTTGAGGAAGAAATGAATTCGCAGCAAGGACGAGAACGAAGTAAGCAAGGCCATCGTTGCGTGGACTCGAGCCTGGAGAGCGGCAGGCGGGTGAGTTTAGGTGAGCGGACTTCTTGCAGCTTCGAGGTAGCTATGAAGGATTATGACCCTGCGTGCTGTAGGCTTTGGCGAGCTCGGGATTGTGCAATTTGGTGCCTGTCCATTGCCAGAAAATGGCCAAAATTACGATCTCGAGGCTTTCTGAGCGTGAAGAAGAATAGATTGGCAGTCTATTAAGCACCCATATTGTGCTCAACATCCTCGTAGCACACCGCAGACTCAACATACAGACGTAAGCACTGAAATGTACTTTGTAGGGAATCTTATATCGTTCCGCGTTGATAAGGTGATTGGCTGAAAACCAAGTACGAGTACATGTCCTCGACCAATCACATCAGCTTCCTACTGCGATCTTTTCTCAAGACTTAAACGAGTCCTACACGCGCAGTCCCGTATCAGCGATACAGCACTGCAATCAATCATTAGTAATCGAGCTTACAGTGGCGGGCCCAGGCAATGCCTCCCAGGGCTGATGGCACTGCAGGTGCCGCGGCACCTAAGGCTATTCTCTTTTCAGTACATATTTGACAAATATTTCATGGAGTCATAGAAGATTCTCAAGGGTGATATATTCACTACCTACATATACATCCTCACAATATGTTATATCGCGCAAGCATCAACTTTTTGAACACGGGGTATTGATTGTCTTTGCACACTGGGATATGCCTGGCACGTAGGATCTCATGGCTTCCCAAAATAGGATGATCTAGAAGCGTAGGCGAGAATTGTGCATAGATCAAGTCTGGCCGGTAATCGTGCATTTGGAAGAATCAATGTCGTTCCTGGGAGGCTTGGACTTGAAGTACTCAAACCATCCGATTCAATTTTGATGGAATTTTCTTTGGAAGATCAAGGAGAGAGATATACGCAAGTATTTTGGGCCAGAGGCATATTTCGAGCCCATGACCTTCAATGTGCACCATATTCTTCTGTCTCCGTATGTTATACTGAAGATTGTCTAGGGAAAGTGGGGATTTGGGGCTGTTTCTGTGGGAGCTCTGATCGAGGTAGTCTCCATGACTTACACATGTGCTTCAGAAAGGAGCAGAAGATGAAAGACCATCTCAAAAGATTCTTAAAAGTGTCACGTAGCAGAGACTCGTGATCGGACACGAAAGGGTCGCCAAGTCATCCATATACCTCGTAAAGAGCGCGAGGTGAGTCAGACCAGCGTCCTAGTCGTCGACTTGTGTAGTGTTGCTTGACGTTCATTAAGCATGAATTTTGTATATTAGCAACCTTCGGACAATGCATCACGATTCTTGTACATTGACAGGCACTGTCTCGTACAGAGCCTGATGCCAAAGAGGCAGAGACGAAGATAAGCGTGTGGCGTTGCTTACGAACAGGGCAACACTAGTGAGTCCCAAGAAGGTGGTAGAAGGTTTTGATTTGGATGCCTGATATAGAATATGCTTCTGCCAGTCTCATACACTGAAGTGATTTAGGTAGTGCTAGGCAGCTGAAGCAGAATAGAAGAGCTACCAACCGCTTTATGGACAGCAGAGGTAAACAGTGCAGGGAACTTGTGTGCTCAGACCGTGATACGACGGATCTTCGGGACACTCTACTTTAGCTAGGTGCAGATGAAGCTGGATCAGTCATTGTCTATGCTGGGGGGAAGAAGCTTGGGTGTTTAACATTGGGTAGACTGTGGATTGCACTGTCCACCAAGGCTGCCGATATTTGGCATAGGTTGTGGAAATTAACCAAACCTATAGTGCTCGGTGGCAGGCCGGCTTGAGGAGCGGAGTGACGGAATGAAGAACAGGGCTGTTGGTAGTCTTGGATTTAGATCACCGACATTGTGGGCGTGGAGCATTTCATTCAATTTGCCGTTCACATTACCAAATTCTCGAGGCCAATCACCATTGCCCAGAAGAGCGCAAATGCGATTTGTCTTTTCAGTGCTGGAAATACTGGAATCTGCTCCGCCCACCACAGTATCTTTGCAAAGCTATCATGCGGACAGGTATGACCGCCTATAAAGAGGAAAACGATCAAGCCATAAATTCCTAATTGGTGGGGATTCCAACATGTCCATAAACGTTTGCCCCACTATTGTTCAAATTCGCGATCAGGTCGAGGACGGCGCTGTGAGGCAGATGACTATTCCCGAATTTTCCAAGGGAAACAGTTCATCGTCCCCTCATCAATTTTCCAATTCTTCAATCTCTCCTCATCCCAAAAGACATAGCCCCATCTCCTCAGTTTGAAGTCTGCATTCTGTATCCCGCGCTTACTTGCCCACAGCCAGCCGGTAGTAGGCTCATGCTCTTTGCTAGCCGTATCATTCACACCCGCCCAGTCCCATTCGCCGAAATCAACGACCCTTTCATAGGCATCAAGTACGCGTCTCATGGTAGTTACATTAATCGACGGGGACTCCGATAGCAGATGGAGCCATTTTGGCCTTGTGGTCGCTTTCATCATACGGCTTAAGTAGCTGGGACCAAGAGAGGCTAGATCCCAGGGCACATTTTTCTCATCGTAGTGGTCGCTGGCGAATTTGTGCATACATGCAATTTCTTCGACTTCGTGGATGGGGAACAGATCCAAGAATAGATCTACGATTTTGGTTTCGTTAAAGGCGTTGTCTAAGTGGTAGACGCTGGTATTGACGCCACCGGGGCCTGCGCCGAATAGTTTGCTGTAAAATTCATACCGGTAGAGGGCCCGGTAAAGGCGATGGAGCTCAGCTTTGGATGGTGGCAAAGGCTCTTGTGGCTCTTCTCCGGGAAGTGGACTATGGGAGAGTTTCTGCTTGCAGTATCCTTCAACGATGTCCGTAAGCTTCCGGTGCAGGCTTAGGATCGCAAGAGATTCATCAAGCTCGAGGCGTACATCGTCAAGGTCTCTCGGAAGTCGAAGCCGATATCGTCCCAGGACCTCCAAGACAATTCTCTCGCGATCTGGAGAGTCAAGATTGAGATGCGGTACATGAGTGGCGCTCCATGGGTCTAACATACCTAGACTAGCCTTACCCAGTGTCGTAAGGGTGATCTTGTGAAAGATTTCCTTTCGAGCTCCTCGGTACGCTGAATAGAATTCTGGCGAGGCGCGGGTGATGTTGCGAAGGGTTTCAGTATCTGGTGCGCAGCTCATGATCATGGCTTTGATCTCTAGCGGGAAGTCTTCGAGCAGCATGTTGAAAAATCCCGTTACAACATTGATTAGAACTATGTGACAAGTGCAAATTTGAGCATACAGTACAAACGTAACGAGCAGATTCAGTGTCTGGCAGAGATAGCCTTGCTACGTTATATTTATTATCAATAATGAGGCACCTGTATATTCAGAAGTGAGGATCGAGGAAAAGCACATAAGTTATTGGGCGGCACCTAGCAGCGGCTGAGAAAGTTGTTGCCTTGAGGCAAATGTGCCCCACCGCTGCGGAGTCTTTCAACCCGATATTCCACGCTTCTGGCAATGGCACAGCTTAGATTTGACCTCAAGCCTCCGTTCTTGTAGACCGTCGAGCTTGAGCTCGGGAACCCAAAAAGCGAAGCGTGAAGTGGCATGGCTAGAAAAGGACTATGAGATGTCGTGAAAGTCTGGCCATATCAAATCTGTGTGGCTATATCAATTTTCAAGAGCACCATAAAGATCAAACTCCCTTTCTGCGAGCTCAAAGCCTGAGATGGTAAAATTCGTGACCAGTGGAGGCAGCGATATAAACTTTAGACTCTCTCAACCTTGAGACTAGTCACTTGCCTCTATGTACCCTTCTCGATCCCGAAACATCTACCCAATCTTCACAGCATTATGTCAATTCCTTCATCCATTGCAGAGCGTGCAGAGATCATTGCTTTGGCCCAAACGCGTAGTAAAAATTTGGACTATACTAGACACTACTCTCTCTGCAATGGAAGATTGATCGTACCCTACAGCGCTTTATCGTTCCTTGCAAGTTCCGCGAAAAGATGGGAAATACGGATGCATTCGTATCTGGCAGCATTGCTCTTCAGTATATCGAGAGAGTGCAGTTGTCTGGCTCAGATCTTGAAGTATTCGTACAAGGAGGTACCAAGCTGATGCTTTGGCAGAATATCTGAGGGTCCATGAAGGTTATAGCCCACCTCGAGACCAGGCAGGTAGTGGGAGCAGAGAAGTACGAATTTTATGAGGCAATAAGTCTACACCTGTAGCAACTACCGAGTCCCGAGATTCGGCAAATGTAGACTAACACGACTTCCAGGTCCAAAGGTACCACCGGGCTAGCCAATTGGGCGGCTTAGAAAGCTAATTGCAGATTATTCCGACAAATGAAAGTCAAGCCATACACATACTGTGCTGCTCTTACTCAACAATATTTTTCAACTTTTTCACGCACAACAAGGCATACGCTATGTTCCTATAGACATCGTTTTTCAATCATCAAGGCTGTGTGCTTGATAGAAGAGACCAAGAAGCCGGTGCTGCGTCATGAGGGAAGTATCAAATTAGAAGGATGGCAGTCCCGAAATGGCATTGCTCCGCATCCCTCTTACCCCTAACAACCAATTCAGGAAGCGAGACGTATCGGTGGTCGTGCTACTTGGATCATACCGTTCGAGGCAAGGGACGTCCAGCATATCACTCCTGATAACGTCCCAGAATGCTGCGAGTTCTCATGTGACCTACACGCGGAGCAAGCTGACGAGGGCTTGGAATTATATCATCCCATCGTTTATGTTTGCGCCATTGCTGACATGAAACACTATTATATTAGGTATCCCGAGGGTAAGTGGAGTACATGATGAGAGATAAGATGGGGCTTGAGAGTCTGGCCAAGGATAAGAAGTCTAGACAAGGATGGAGAAAGACTTTGCCAGCTTAGTGGCGAGATGATAAGCTTCCAGCGATATATAATGCGTGGGAAAAGAAATAACTTGAAAGTGACAAGGCTGAAAGAGCTCTTGAGAAGAAGCGCCTGAGTAGCTTTGCCTGGCCACAGCATGACCACAGCTAATGGGCATCAAGACGGAGATGTTACATGACCATACATCTCATTCGCTCATGCGCAAAAAGACAGCGCGACCTCGACCTGCTCGCGCAAAAGCAAAGAAAGGGGAACAGAGTCCTCTTTTATACCAGATAATCTTGAGCAAGATCCCGGTACAAGACCTCGAGAACGATCCGTTCCCTCTTCGCAGAAAACATGGAATCCAACCATCCCCCAGCACCACCGCTCTGATCGCCCCCAAATTCCCAACCGAGCTCCCAGCGCGCTAAATCTAGCTCCTCCTCCTCCTCATCATCATCACACGACGACGACCACCCATACGACAAGGACCGACTAACCCCTTTGGGATCCCACATTCTTATGGGTACAACATTGAGCATCTATGGAGAAAAATGAGGTTATACAGAAACAGAAAAAGTGGATCCGAGCTAAGGGCTTGGCGTTGAAGATCTTGGACAGGGTGCTGGACGTTTTCATTCACTCAATGGTTTTGATGTGGGCGAGGACTGGATGATAACGTTTCCTAGATCTTTGAGCAGGATGTGCGAATAAATTCCTTACAGAGGCATAGATTGCGAATGCCTCCTTACAAAAGAAGGAATTCAAGACCATCCAAACCTGTCACACAGTGAGGATACAGCCAGGACAGGATTGAATTGAGCTGTGATGTTGTTCAACACTGCCTTTCATGGTATTTCTAATTCACCATCATACCAGGCATACTCCCCGGCATACTATCATAACCATCATACTGTCTATTTCGCCATCTCAAACCCTCTTCGAAGCCACTGGCATCTTCCCTCCTCCCACTCGCCTCTTCTCTCACTCTTCTCTCTTTGTCCCTCTTTCGCTCTTCTTCCACCTCCCTCCTCGCCTCTTCCTTCACATCCCTGACTACCCCCTTTCCTATCTCTTCTGTATCTTCCTCCGCAGATCCAGGGCCCCGCGTATTCCGCTTCCGCGGCCATAGACTTGGGAGAACGACCTGTTGCACCCGCGGCTCGACGCACCTCTCGTCGATCCAGGCGTGGAGTCTGCTTTCGACCAACTGGGCGATTTTGGGGATATCCTGCAGTCGCGATCTAGAACCAACCAAGGAGCGAACGCTGAGATCGAGGCGATAGTCAGGCAAAAATGAAAACGCCAGAGTAGTAGGTGTTGTAGAAGGACGCTGTTGAGGCAGTGTGAAGGGCGTGCTGGATGGCGTAGGATGTGAGGGAAGAAAGCTGATAGACAGCGTCCCGGAGAAGCGTACGACACTGACTGCTAGCGCGACTGGCAGGACAGCAGTCAGGGGTTTAGGGTAATTGAGAATAATCTTCGTCTCCACCCCCAGCGTGATGAAATCGCTCAAATCAACATCCATCCTTGCCTGTAGCCTAGGCCCTTCGTAGCCATTTGAGGCATCGTCGTCACTATCAATGGGGTGTACGCGGCAGTTGCTGAGAATGGGGAATTCTTCGCCCAACGAGATTTCTGTGACTTTGATCTCAGATAGGAAATCCGGTTTCTGCTGCCCGTTCAATACATTCGTGAGAGAGGTGAGGATCGCATCATCATCATGAGCATCGGTACGGAACTGAGCGATTGTTTGTGCGATCAAGACGTTGAACCAATCCAAACTCTCCGGCTGGTGCGAATCGACATTATAATACGCCTTGCTCAAAATAGCATTTGTCGTAAGTCGTGGAGGCGGGCGTAATACATGACTCGCCGACCTTTTCCCATTCCCTTTATGCGGCGTAGACCGAGACGAAGTAAGAGATGTAGAGCGGTGGTGTCCTGTGTGCCTGTCTCGACGAGCGAGGGCGCGGGCGGAGGCGGTCGTTTCGGGAGAGGGGGGTTCGCCGAAGATGAAGATTTTTATAAAGAGGATGACGAGGACGACGATGGAGAGTTGGCCAAGGAAGAAGGAGGTGAAGGATAGGCTGGATGATGGTACTGTTGCGGCTTGCGGAGATGCATCTGGGGGAACATTAGAAGCGAGGCTTTAGCTTCTGCTTTCCATGCTTACGCTGCGAATTGCTCATGCTATCGGAGGGCTCGTGAGTATGTACGGTGTCTGCCCATCACGAAATTCGTGACCGCACGGTGCAGATGTGAAGTGTGAAGTTCGGGACACTTGTGAAAATTAATTGGCCCTTGGCTGTACGTATTCATCGGTTGAAGTCCCATAATTTGAAGACCGGCACTTCCTGATCTACGTAGAAGAGAAACGGTCAACAAGCTATCAAGATTGCATTGTTATGAAGGTGCAAGCACCCTTCATCGCTGCAAGATTAAAAAAGCACATATTGATTTTGAAGCTTTCTATTCTAACGGAACAATGCCGACCAATGTTACCTATAGATACACCTTGTAGGATGTTGAGCAAACATAGACGTGAGACCCTAATAGCATGTAGAAAAGCTATCCAGCAGCTATGGTCCTTCTACATGGACCTTTCACCTGACGCCCTGCTGCTCCGCAAAGATTATCGCTATCCCTATCCCGCATCCTCATGTATTTTAGACCACAACTTGTGGCCTTTTCGTGCTTCCGTGTGAGCAGACTCAATTCTTGAATGAGTCCCTCGCGCTTTGCATGCTTGCACTCATGGGTGGGTTAGTAGTTGGTAATCCTCCGCCCATCTTTGCCTTGGCAGATTGCTTGACCTTCGCTAACGCATACACAATACCGCTAACGAATCCCACAGCGATAGCAGATACACCAGGTATCGTGACTGGAGCGTCGAAGAAGATGAGACCGCTCAGGGCAATGGGCAATTTGTTGAGAGCGCCGACCATGGAGTAGGTGGTCGATGAAGTGACACGGACACACCATGCTGAGGTGTATGAGATGAATACGGAGGAGAGACCAGAGAAGATCATGGCGGCTATGATTTGGTTGCGGCGATCCGTGGGGAAGTTCTTTTCGATGTTCTCAGATGACCAGTTTTCGACGAAGATGGAGGCAACAAGGAGGATAGGGATTGAGAGGACGTTGTTGTAGAACATGGCTGAAAGAATTGTTAGTATGAGTGTCTGGAAATCGTGTACTCCAATGCTTACTGTCGAAGTCCTTGAAATTCGTCAATTTAATCCTCTTCCGCATCCCCAATACGTAAGCCGCACTGCAAATACAGTTGAACAACATCCACATGTAGCCGGCGTTGAGCGTTGAGATAGCCTCTGTTGCCTCACTGCTTTGGTGACCACCGAAGTTCTGCAATGCGTGCTGAATATCTGCCCAAGCCGCAATGACCGAGCTGAGTACCATCAAGCCGAAGGAGAAGAGGGACATGCCCGTGACCGAGCCGCCGAACCATAGCACCTCGCCGTAGGCAATCAGGATGATTGTCAAGTTCTTGAAGATAGTGTAGACGGGAATAGACAAGAATTGGAGGGCCTTGGTGGAGGTGTATATCATAACGATGAGGGAGAGAGATACGGGGAACCCTGCGGAGTGGTCAATTACTGAAGGCCAGCATTAGGTCTGATATGGCTTACATTTCCTCGCCTCATCTGTGTTGAAATCTCTGTACTGTATAATGTTCATAGACTTGCACAACTGAATGGCGACGACGCACACAACAGACTATACATTGATTAGCACCATTCCCAGCCCCTTGGGTTGCTGTCACTCACCTGAACGCAAAGCAAGAAGAAGTTCAAGTTGAATCCTGAGCCCGAGAGCACGAATTTGTTCGTTACAGTCATGAGAATTGAGGAACCACAGTAGGCCAGAACGGGAATAATGGGGTTTGACGCTGGTGGTGGAGCTGGCTGCTGCATGCCAGGTGTTCTCGGGGTTGGAGACATGGGGGAACGCATTGGAGAGTCGTATCTCCCAGTCTTTTCGTCTAGATCGATGACCAAGTCATCGCGCTTTTTGTTGTCGGCCATGGCTGCTGCTGGCCGGCTTCTGTCGGTGTACAGGAGAGACGGATGTTGGGGGGATGGGCATGCAAGCTTCAGTTGAATAGATTGAAAGGGTCGACAGATAATAAGCAGTAGACCTGCGCTTGCGAAGACAGGTCGCCTACAGAGGCTGGTGTTTGAGATGACAAGGATGGTGAGACGGTCGTTGTGCGGAAACGTGTTGGTTCTGCGGCGCCCATTAGATTTTTGCTGAGACACGAATCAAGAGACGCTAATTTCTACACTCCCGATTTAGACAGGGGTCTCGGCCTTATCCTGCTTGGCAATATTAAGGCATCTCGCGGGTGACAAAAAAATCTGCACGCCAAGATTTCGAGATACCTTTATAGGTTCTCAACCATAAACTTTGATACAAAGACTTCGACTATGGAGTTGGAGAATAGCTCATTTGTAGAACTTTCCCAGCTGAGAGTTTAAGTCTCTCTGATTTCGTTGTCGAGTTCTTGTATATTAAAAAAAGTGAGGGCTTGGCAGGGCGTGCGGGTTCTTTTCTCAACCGCGAGCATCTCGACATATTCCACGCCAGTGACGCGCTGCTGGTGCGCAAGGCTACGTGAAGTCACCTCGCTAACACTAGAAACATTGTTGTGGCGCACCTTCGAAGCTTAGGATATGTCATCCATGAAATAACAACCCAATTCGATCTTATCTGCAATTCCTCTCAATCCAACACAATCCATCATGTCCGCCTCCGACGACGAAGACGCCCTCCTTGACTCCCTCGAAAACGAAACCGAAAACGACCCCACCCTCGCCCACCTCCGCGAAACCCGCATCCAAGCCCTCGCCGCCGACCTCGCCCACGCCAAACAACAACGCAACGAAGGCTACGGCACCTACCCACGCATCACCTCCGAAAAAGCCCTCTTAGACATTACCACCAGCACGAAATACTGCGTGGCCCACTTCTACAAACCTGACTTTAATCGGTGTAGGATTATGGATGGGCATCTAGAGGCGCTAGCGCCGGTCCATTTGCAGACGCGGTTTTTGAGAATGGATGTTGAACATGCGCCGTTCTTGGTGAGCAAGTTGGGAATCAAGGTACTGCCGTGTGTGATTGCGTTTGTGAACGGGGTGGGAGTGGACAGGGTTGTTGGGTTTGAGGGATTGGGATTTAGTGAGGATACTTTCAAGACGGCGGATTTGGAGAAGAGGCTTGTGGAATGCGGGGTGATAGAGCAGGTGAAGGGTGTGGAGGGTGTGGAGAGGAGTGGAGGTCGAGGAGGAGAAATTGCTGTGACAGGGCGAGAGCAGGATAGCAAAGAAGAAGAGGACGATGACGAGTGGGATTGAGGTTGAAGAATTGGTTAAGTCAACGAAAGTGCTTCAAGGCTTGCGGAGAACGGAGAATTTGTAGGAGGAAAGTCATGGCACCGTCAGGACCCTATGCCGAAGGCGAACTTTTAGCAAACCGCTTTGAACAGCCATGGATTTGTCCAAACGTCTGCTCGAACATACGCAACCCCAGTTCTTTACCTAGGGCGGTCCTACCGCTGCGAGCCAGAGGCGAGCCGGTAGTAAGGCGGGATTATGGCCCATGAGTTTGTTCAGAAGCGTCACATGTAACACAATGATTCGGTCCCAAACTTCAAAGATGGACAGGAACCTGCAGAAGCGTTCCTGAAATGGCACAATACCGATTTCAATATAGCGAAGAATACTACAAACAGTGCAGGGAACAAGCAGCGACCGCCAAGCCTTGATCAACGTCGATCCTCGATATATCAGACCAAGACTCAACTATGTTAAATTCATGCTCGAATGGACCACATCTGAGCCATGTCTTGCTCTTGGGCCCTGGGTGACAGACTGATTAGCACACCTCGACGTACAACGCAAGCTAGTATTTACTCTGTGGTGCTGTCTTATGCACAAGCATGGCAGATATCTAGAAAGGTGTATTGCATGTGACGCTTGGTCCGGTCTGTACTGTGAATAAAAGTAGTTCTTTGTAATCCGGCGCTTTACCACCGATTTATATTATTGACAGCATCTTCGATTTGCCGACCTGTTGAGTGCAGCTACCGATACGAGTAGTATTAGTGCAATGATGTCTAGATGGAAGATAAATTGATCTGCGTCCGATTGCCACCGGACACATCACCGGACTACCACTAGGATTTTGTGCTGACAGGCATGGTGGGGTCCTTCTTCACAAGCGTCCTAGCAGTTTGGGAGCTCAGATAGGATATTTGATCCTGTCCATATCCTGTCCATTTGCATCACAGTGACCGAGAGGACGCTTGAGGCGAAATGTTGACCAGTAAAAAAGGGAGTTGTTCGGTTCGCGTTTTGTGCCAAGTTTAAGCGGTACCTTCTGGCGCGTCTGATTATCTAAAATTGGCAGGACGACAGGGAGTTGGCGTTAGCCCGAAAGCAGCCCTGCAACTGTCAAACAACTGCAAATCTCCTTTTATGATGCGTTAACAACACAAACTAAGTGACCGTTGAAAGCTTCAGACCCAGGCAACCGCGAGAAACATTATCAATCGATTCTATGAAACCACACCATACAACCTGTCCTACCTATCCATGCCTTGAGATGCATTCCAATTAATGCCCTTCAATTTGGTCGCGACAACAAGCCAACATCCACGACCATGCCTTCGTACGTACCTCCGCTGCCTCTGCTATTTTCGGTCATCTACAATCTCTTACTGACCATTAGCCCTGACAGAATTGGGTCAGCATGGCGCACTTTTTGGCATACAATGACTTCCAATGACCGCCATGCCTCCCACGACTCCCCTTATCGCACCGGCCAACACATGCCTCTAAATCAGAGCAGGCACGACCCTCTCACATCTATTGCTACAAGCGCTATAGACTCTCGCGCCGACCTAAGTTCACCCTATGGTGGCGACACTTCTGGACAATTTACTCCGGCTCTACAGAACGGCAATGTGGGAGCGCCAGGTACTCCTGGCGGAGGTCCTCTGCAGTCACCAACTTCGCCTTACTCACCTGGCATGAGATCAAAGATGGCCTTAGGACGGAGACAGTCGAATGAACAGAATCCGTTTGACAGTGTAACCGCCGGAGAGATCCAAATGCAAAGCTTTCAGGAGGGCCTTCCACCACCTCCACCCCCCTCGCATTCTTGGAAGAAGATCGACCGCTGGGTAGAAGACAACTACGAAGAACTTCACGATCAGTTGTCCGAAGGAGCAACCCAGAATGATGTCAATGAACTGGAACACGAGCTCGACTGCTCATTACCAATGGAAGTCCGCGAATCTCTACAAGTCCACGATGGACAAGAACGAGGCGGCAGACCTACAGGTATTATATTTGGATGCATGCTTCTCGACTGTGAGGAGATAGTCCAGGAGTGGAAGAACTGGAGGACAGTAAATGAAGAATATCTATCAACTCCACCAACATATCAACCGCAATTTCCGCCCAAAGCCTTCGGCAGCGCATCATCTTCCACGGCTCCAGTGTCACAGCAAGCTACGAACCCCCTCTGGCGACAAGAGCTGCTCGATAGACAAGACTCGCAGCCTGCAAGGGCCATTCAAAAAGCATACGCACACCCTGGGTGGATCCCTTTGGCACGTGATTGGGGAGGGAATAATCTTGCTGTCGACCTGGCACCAGGCCCCGTGGGTAAGTGGGGTCAGGTCATTATTTTTGGTCGGGATTACGACTGTAAATACGTTGTTGCTCGGTCATGGTCAGCATTCCTAGCAACCGTCGCAGATGACATCTCCAGCGAGAAGGTTTTCGTGGATGAAGAAACGCAGGAGCTGAAGTTACGGGAATTCAAGACTGCAAATGTCGAGCCAGCATATCTCGATATCTTGCGTTGGAGAGCAGACCAGAAATACGGCCGTAAAGGTCCTCGAAGAAAGCCGGGTCCTGGGCCTGGCGCTCAAGGATCACCGTACGGCAGTCCCACCGAGGAGCGAGGTCGATCACCGCAGAGATTCCCCGTACGTGGACCAGCACATACTCAAAGTCCTCGCGGTGGTGCCATCGGGAAACCAAGCCCTCTCGCCCAGGTCACGGAAGAAAATACAGCGCCGAGGCTGTACACTGGCGGCGACGCCAACCAGGATGCTTTCGCGCAAAACTCAGCAGCCAGCGAGCGAGACGGAAATCTTGTCGAGCTTGGAACTCCTATCGGCCCTGGCGAAAGCTTTAATAGCCAAGAGCCACTGGGCAAAGTGATGGACGCAGACATCCAAGGAGCTTTGAGTGGTACCATCAACAAGGATCTCCACGCCAATCCAAAGACTACCGGCTTAGGGGTTGATGGCATAGACGAAATGAAGAGCGTGGAAATATAATCTCAACGCTACTTTTTACCTACCTACACTTGTTCGCACATCTGCACATCTGGGCACAGCAACCGCCAGGGCCTGATTAAACAATGGCGTCTCTCCATCTCGTTGGGCTGCCAAATCTGGCAATCGGCCTATGTGGCGTCTTGCATATTGCTGAGTCCGGGGCGGGGCTCACTTCGAGCCAATTTCTCTTTCCTATTGTAGTTTTACGTACACACGATTTCGAGAGGGGACGATGATGAGGCTTGCGCGTGAAGAGAGTTTATCGCTGGATTCGCTCAAGGATAGAAGAGCCTGAGCGTTCGTGCATGCAGGTGTGTGTGTTTGTAGGTATGATAGCATATCCAAATGAAATTCCACTGTGACTTCCTCCAAATGATGTTTTGGAGTGCCCCAGTCTTCTCAACTCTCTCCTGACCTGAAATTTGCGAATTCGAATCGAGGAGAACTCTCTATTCTCTTTACCTGTCTAGCACTTATCGCACTGGTTAGGCTAGGATCGCTACTACTCAAGGAGAACATTGTCATCTGACTTTCTACGCTATATTTCTACGCTCTGCAGGTAGACAGGTGGTATAAGCTCCGCTTTAAGTCTACGGTCAGACGGAGTAGAGTCCAAGTATTGTGGAATGCTCGTAAACTTTTCTGAAAATGGTAAAAAGCCTGAAAATTGCTCAAGAATTGGTATGCTTGGCGAGGTTGACCCCTCTAAGTAAGCATCCTGAAGCCCGATACTGAAATCCAGAAGTGACTGAAATCCAGAAGTGACTGAAATCCAGAGGTGACTGAAATCCAGAGGTGGTTGTCCGGACCTGTAGATACTCAATGTTGGTTCCATACAGTTTCATGATCTATAGTAGGCTTAGGGGTCCGGTCCGTAGTAAATATCTTCTGTAAGGACCGGACAACATCTTATCTACCGGACAATTACAGCAATCACTACAATCTTTCTCCCAATGGCTATCTATCCTTAGGCTCTTCAGCTATTGAAAATTCTAATCGGCCTCCTTGCAATCGAAGTTCAAATTTCGCCAAAAACATGGCTATCTGTCTTCGAGGGTATGCCGTTATGCAATTGTGCGGCGAGCAGCCTGCGGCTGTGAACGTGCAGCAGGATGCGGCACGCAAGGCTGCGTCCTACAAGCCTCGTCACGGCTGAGGCTGTTCCTGGAGACTGTCATTGAAGACCGCCATACTGCTGCTGATGAGAAAATTCCACATAGCGAGAGCAAAATACGATGAGCACCTGTTATCGGCACAGCAATGCTGTCAGTGATCAGGAAGCCTCCCTTCAGAAATAGCGCAGGGATGTGCTGGATCCTCGACCTTCCACTGGAAGCCCACCTCTGCTAGGTTGTATCATGGCTATACGTACATGCTTGTGAGACGTGTCCACTATGGCTGAGATAGGCATCGTTGCCTCTATCATCTCGATAGCAGAAGTCGGATTCAAGTTGAGCACTTCATTGTATACCTTTGGGGTTACGGTAGCATCGGCAGACAGGTCGGTTATCGCTATCTTGAAGGACGTGTCGTTGACGTCCTCGGTACTGAAAGAGCTTGGGGATATACTGCGGCATGACCATGAGGCAAACACACCAAACACAAGGGGATCAAGCGCGCCCAAGAGCCATGGAAGGAAGATAGCTTCTGCAAATGCTATCGGTACTGCAGATCAACTGGTTAAGGAGTGTAAAACGCTATTTGAAGAGATGGACAAAGTCTTGGTTGAGAAGGTGCCACACCTGCCCGCAGGAGAGGGTGACCAAACAAAAAAAGCTGTATTAATGTTTGAACGGCTGAAGTGGCCAAGACTACAACCTAATTACAGCGGGTGCGAGGGAACTTGGATAGGTTGAAGTCCACGCTATTGCTCATGCTTCATGTTATAACTCTAGGGAAGCTTATAGCAGAAGCATAGGTTACCAATATGTCCCGCAAATGCTGCGGTTGTACGGCAATCAGACTGACTGCTATAATAGAGCGAAGGCGCCGTCAGCGATTTCGAGTCAGAGGGCGCTCATTGCCCACCTGCAGCAATCCAATGAGGATTAAATCCGGAAGTACGAACGGTTACAGCTTGATATGAGAAGCAGAGGATTGAACGACGAAGAGGATCTTCGGAGTGCATCAGCGATACCACCGATTCCTACGTATGGCTCGCCAATGTTATCTCTTTTAAGCCATCCGCCTACCGGCCAAAGTCCGGAGGGTTCACCAATGATAGGGTCATATGCAGTAGATGCAGCAACCCGCTCGAAACCCAAGAATTTCGAAGAGAATACCTTACTGAATCTCCTCGGTCATTACAATCGGTTGTTTAGAAGCCTCACAACGGAGGTACACGCAGTAAAGTACAATATTGCCGAAAAAAGACGATCTCGTATTGAGTATCAAATCAATATTGCTCGCTCAAATGAAATAGAGATACAGCTTGAAAAGACTACGTCCGGCGGTTTGCGAGAAGCCACTTTCGCGGGCCAGATGCAACATACTGGACCCTCTCCGGCCTTCCATCCATTGACCGCTAGCCCCCACGAAAATGCTGTCGTTACTAGACGTGATGACACTGACACAAATGACGAGGAAGACATCGCACCCTCCAGTACGCCAGCAGTCATTCCTAGCTCGAAATCCTTGATCCTGGATCGCCAGAAGATTGTTGACAAGATCGACCCATCGGAAGATGCGTTGAACCAAGAGGAAGAGCCGGCTGAAAATAATTCCTGGCATGATGCCCCATGTGCCCCCATCTTTTACCCAGTCAATCTTAAGGCTCAGGCCTACGATCGTTAGAGTAAGCAAAACTCAGTACCTCGCAATGACTTGAACAACGCTGCTGGTGATGTCACTGAAAATGTCCACCCATTGCGGACGGATACTACTGCAATCACTAATCTCCAGAGACATACGTCTGTAAGGTCCTGTCTCTGGCATTCCTCTGATTTCCACAACCGCCAAATGCTACGAAATGCTACTCGCACCGAGACCGAGCGAGAAAGCTGTCCTCCTGAAGAAGCCACTTGTGAATGCGGCCTTTGCGGTAAGCTCTTCAATAAGGGGTGTTGTTGGACGGCGCATATGGCAATGCAATACCCACAATGTGCAAAGAATAGTAGCTTGTTGTCGTTTCATCACACCCCATTTCTAGATGTAAGTCCTACGAATCTCATTAATGAAATAGAAAGCACTCTGCGCGTATAGAACAGGGGCTCTCGAACTCATGGGCCTGAGTCTCCGCCACACGCTGGTGAAAACAGTGTCCGCACTCCGACAGATATCATTAGGGATCGAGAAGCCAAAGAAACAGCAGAAGGCGATCGACGGCAAAGAGAAGAGGAACTGAAACAATCTCAAGTTGAGACTCAACGTAATCGCCTGGGTCGATACGGCTCTTAGCGACTCCCGATCCAGGATGGGACAAGACAGCATGCGCTGCGATCGGAAGACTTATCGAATAAGCCATCAGAACCTCGTTTTGTCTCCCCGTCCTACGATACCTATAGCGCTTATGGTCGAATACTGTCGTCCAGCTATATGCCAAATATAGCAGAGTAAGCTTGCGTATCTTTATCTGTGGAAAACGCAGAACTGAAAAATAATTGTAGCTCTGCATACTATGGCTACCCAGCTTACTCTACCAGCACCGTGAGTTCGCAGCCTTCGTATCCATAGTAGGTCAAAGTAGACGCATAACCTCAGAATACACGCGTGCTTATACAATATAATAGTGCCCTATCAACGGGCTCCTCTTACCCAGACTGTCTTCGAGGCGACCGAGGCGATGCTACTGCTGTCTCAAATTCGCAGCAGCCAGTAGTTCCGGAAGCTCCAAAGAAACCTCAGTGCTGGGATCATGGCTGCAATGGCCGTCAGTTCTCTACGTTCAGTAATCTGCCTAGACACCAGCGAGAGCAGTCCGGTACTTCGCAAAATTCCAGTCGTCGTCTAGGCATCGCAGAACTCCCGAGAAAGACCGCTCGAGACAGCCACACAGCTCATAGCAAGGGCAAATCGTTACTTTCTAGAGGCATAGAGGCCACGTACGAGTATGATATGGTACGTGACATTATTTTCAAGGCTCTGTATAGTTCACACGTTTTTAGGGGTTAGATTTATTGCTCAAAAATCCCCCATAATTCAGAAATCGTTTTCTGGGCTATCATTGATTCGGGTGCTGACTTTTACAGGCACTACCTCCCCAGCGTCAACGACTTCGGATGGAAGACACGAGTGCCAGTACTGGTGACGAACATGGATCGCACGCTCCAGATACTGCAACGAGTGGCAACAAACCTCAAACCACAGTTGACAAGCTCCTGGCCCAGTGGACGACACTAGAAATCTCACAAATCCACGCGTGAAACGATCCCGCTAATGCTAACGTGCTTGTTCTTGTACATCGGCGCATCTTGCAAGACATTTACTCTTTGTTCAATAAGCTTCCTATATCATGCCATTGCTATTTGCAATGTTGCAGGTCAAAGTCCTCTTTTCAATGCTGCCTGTTACGATTAGGTCTGACCTTGCCGGCCCATCCAAATAGTTTACGTGCGTGTATACCGAGTGGATTGAGTAATCTCTGGAATCGTATTAACGCTTGCGTTGGTCAAGTTCGGCCATCGTTGCAGATTCTGTGCAGCGTCTCTGTCGCAGCACCAGCAGTCTATGTTGTTCTTCTGAACGAACCAGTCTCTGAAATCAGGCGGGCTAATTGAATTTCTCAGTACAGACCCTTTTCGCGCTGGGAGGATGGTCGCATATGCCCAGCCATTGATCGTTCGTGCCTTACCCTTGGGTTTAGCAGTCTCCGCTGCTGCATGCAAATGCATGATTGACACTCCCAATTTTCTGCGACAATCCTCCCGGCGCGGAAAGGAGCTGCATTGAAGCGGAGGAGATGATGAAGCCTTACGCCAAGATCATCTCCACAGATCTTAATGGCAAGGCTTGGCGCTGTATGAACTCGCTGGCTTTGCGTCTGCAGATCTTTCCGGCCGCGACGTTGGTCTTATCTACAACGGGTGCACATGTGATCTTGGAAAATGCCCTGCGCCCGAGGTACATTTGTGTTTCTTGGCTGGCTCGCGGCTAACAGAAGGACCTGTGCCAAGACCAGCTCAGTTCTTTCAAGTCGCAATAAGTTGACAATAATGGCACTTTGACGGAAACCTCAAATGACAAAGTTGTTGTGGACGATGTGCTTCATAAGTTTGTCGCCAATCGCTTCTTATCGAAGTCATTTTCCGGGGAAATGTCGCATTTCTTAATATCCTCGATGCCAGGGTTTAATCTTCGCAAGGCTAACCACGCAGCTGGGCCCAATGCAAAACCATGACGTTGACCGTTGAGGCTACGAGCCTAAACGCACATCGGGAGCAAAAGGTCGCAGTGGACTAGAGTCTTCCAACCATGCTGATGTGACAAGAATATCAGGTGCTCCAATGTGCATCATTGTGAACGGAGCCGCTTTGTGCAAGGAGGCTTCACGACAGCTTCATTATCAATAATGCCTCTCCCTTCCGCTCCTCACCCTGCGAGCCGCAAGAAGCTATCTTTCTCTCTCCAAAAGACCTCTTATCCCGCCCACTAAGCAACAGACCTGATCGCCGTCCCCAAACTTTTCCACCAAAGCTGGAGCAGTACTAAACTTCCCTCAAAATTCGAGAAATGGAGTCTTTCTTGTCGAAGAGCACATCCGGATTGGGCATGGGTACTCTGGACCGACGAGGACAATCTAGCTCTAATGCACAAGTACGCACCATGGCTAAATGACACATACGCAATTCTCTCCTCCAAAATGCCCGTTTACCGAGCCGACTCAGCGCGTAATAATTACATGCATGTCTTCGGAGGGTAAGCTCATGTTCATCAACCAGTATGGCAATCATCCCTGCCACTTCCGTCCGCACCTATTCACTAAACACACCTACGTAGCGTCTACGCAGACCTCAACATCGAATGTCTCCTGCCAACCTCCACCCTCCTCAGCACCTACCACAAACCAGGTCGACAAGCCTTCCTCGGCGGCATGGGCAGCCGTTCCGACCTCAGCAACACGCTTCTCTTCAATGCTTGGTTCGCGTCTCTCCCGGGCCGCCCGTTCTGGCTCCTGCCGCTCGAATACGCGCAGTTCAATATAGCCAAGCTGGATGGTCCCGACAATATCAAACCGGAGGGTTTGACGGGACCAAATGCACTGGGTGCGATTGTGGAGGAGTATCAGAAGCAGTATGAGAATAGTGATGGGAAGTTGGATTTGCATGATAAGAATATTGGATGGAAGAGTCTTTACGACGGTGATGATTTGATCGAAGAGAAGCAGAAGTGGATGAAGAGTGGGGAATATTTTGCCAACAATAATATCCAGAGCTTAGCACATAGCGTCACGATCTTGCCTTGGTGGGAAATCTATCCGTATTCCTGGCTGTCTGATAATAAGGCTGTGAAGGAATTTTGCTGGATCAAGGGGAAAGAATTTGATGAGGAGAGGTGTAAGATGGAGCTGGGGATCGGGGAGAGGAGAACTCATACGATCACTTATTGGAGCCAAGTCTTGGGGGAAGAAGGGAGATGAGGAGAAGGGGTTTGCGCTTGTGAAAGGAGGTAAGACAGAAGATGAGGGTGAGGGGTGAGATTAGAGCAGGGGGAATCGTGCTGTTTTTTTGTCATGAGAGGGGAGGCTGGTGAGGTGGATTTGAGGAGTGGAAGGAAGAGTATTTGGGTCCAGGGAAGGCCGAGCCCGCTGGCCAGATGGTTGGAATGCTTTCGTCAATTGTAGTAGGTTGATGGGGAGCCATTAGTGCGAACGATTGCATGTATGTGGTAAAGGACGAAGCAGCGAATTTACATTTTCAGTACTGGGCTGAGAGTTGAGTTTTTTCGAAGACGGAACGTCGCCTACTCATTATTGGCAGGCGCTTTGATAGTAAGACCTCTAGGAGGTATGTTAGTGTGGCCTAACAGTAGAATTTGATAGACCATCATGACCTAGCCTCAAAGGTCTTTTACTGCATATTCTGGTGAGTCAGGTAAGATCACCGATCATTTATCATGACTCCTCTGTCTGTGCAAGCCACAAAGGGTCCTACTATCATCATAATTGGTCCCAAGCTCCCTCTTTGCCGAAATGGAAAAAGTTGGCGCTTTTTTCGATCTCCTTCTTCACGGAGGCCCTAGTGCCGAGGTCATGACGTACTGCTGTGCTACGCTTGGAGCAAGAGACAGTCCGTATCCTTCCACGCTTTCCTTCCTTGTACCGCATGACTGCTTGACCAGGTTCGGGATGATATGTCTTCAGATGAGGACACGCATACATGGTTTCGTTATTCAGCAATTCGCTTAGCTGATCTCCCCACGCCATTGGAGACTGTAGTATTAGCTTCCATGACATCGTCATATGAAAGTGACAGGGTCCAGCATCGCTCGAAGCAATTTCCACCCTTCCTTGGCCCAAGGATTGGGCACTCAACCAACCAAGCACGGATGTCCCACTAGCAAAGGGTATCAGTAATCATAAAACGTAGAGCTCTGCCTTTTCGTCTCCACGAGCCTCTCTCCTCCTTGATCCTCTTTTCGGAGAATTTTTCTGATGCATGCCCTACAAATCAACTCACCCGTCCTTGCGTAGAGATATGACTCATCCATACACAACCGCTCAAAGCGGTCAAACCCCCGAAAATTCGGACTCCAGGCAGAATGGGCGAAGAAGATAGAATAGTATCCTGCACGGCGGGGTCCTTGCTTAACACTCTTTTCGGGCGAGGAAGGGAAGGCCACCTCGTCCAAATGATGGAAGAGGTCTCGTGGTTTGCCCGGAGGCTGATTAGAACCTCCGACAGGCGAACTTGAAACTGATAATTGTATTCGCATCAGTCTCGGAGTATTGTAGTGAAAAGCTTGTTAGGGAAATCGAGAACCCGAGGCTGCCGAACCGAGCTGGGCGAACATTCTCCTGAAGCCATACCTGGAGAGTGAGAAGGGAATATTAGCTCGTTAAAAAGATTAAAGTCGAGGAAGGGTTGTGGGCCCACGGAAAAAGCTTCCGCATAAATCTTGATTTTCAACGTTTCTCTTAGCAAGTAATGTTTTGAATTGTACGAAGGTCGACGAGTGAGCGACAATTCGTGTACTGAATACATCTGGTTGAGATGGAGCAAGTCATTCATGCAACACTGGCCGTATTGGACAGCATGTACTCCGGATTTCTAATGGCATTTCATAGTAATTGCGTACATTGACTGGTGATTGGATGCAAGGCAATAAATCATCATCCAATAGCCAGAGCCAGAACTCTGAAATCTTGCGCGTCGGAGAGTGAATCTGCAAATGCAACTAGGAAGATTGCTAGCGTCTAAACGGAACCGCAGTCGCGTCTTCACTTCCCTAACACTCACTTCCCAACAGGCCCTCAAGTATCTACAAAAATCACCTGGCATCCTATTCCTGTACAATTTCCCGCGTTCGCTCATTGAACGTTGTAAAAGGTCGCTGCATCGTCCTGGGACCATGGCATCTCATCCAGCAATGACTGGTCTGGCGGATCCCGTGCTCTTAAGTAAGATTGACAAGTTCTTCGAGCTGGGTATCGGAGAGTACGTCAATCTACCGCAGGTAATGTACGCCCCTATGCGAAGCTATCGTCAAAGCTGATCTGTCCTCAGCTACTTGTCGTTGGCGATCAATCCAGGTGAGCTATGACCCTCGCCAATTCTGAGCCTGAGCTGACCGAATCTACAGCGGCAAGAGTTCAGTGCTAGAAGGCCTGACTGGTCTACCATATCCTCGAGACAGCCAACTGTGCACACGGTTTGCTACTCAAATCACTTTCAGAAGAAGTCCCAAGGTCAAGATTACGGTGTCCATTATTCCTGCAGACAACCTTGATGTACAGTACTTGGAGAGGCTGCGTACTTGGAAGAAGATTGACATTCTGTTTCTGGATGCTCAAGCTTTCTCTGACATCTTGAAGGAGGTGAGCAGTAATCGCGCTCTAGCCATGATAGTTTGAGGACTTGCAGATTCTGATGGTAATTCACTTGTCCTACAGGCTCAGAATCTCATGGGTATCGACCGAATGACAGATCCAGATGGGTCGAAGAAGACCTTCGCAAATGACGTGCTGAAGATCGAGATAAGCGGCCCTGAGCAGCAACACTTAAGCGTGATCGATGTTCCGGGGATTTTCAAGAAGACAACCAAAGGTACGACTACAAAAGTAGACATGGCCATGGTGAGGCAGATGGTCAAATCCTACATGCAGAATCCTCGATCCGTCATCCTAGCTGTCATCCCCGCAAACGTGGACATTGCCACACAAGAGATCCTAGAGATGGCTGAGGAAGCCGATACGAAAGGGCAGAGGACTCTAGGAGTCCTTACCAAGCCCGACCTCGTCGACAAGGGAGCCGAGAATGTGATCGTGGATATCATTGAAGGCAAAAGCCATCCGCTAAACCTGGGGTGGTGCGTGGTACGGAACCCGGGCCAGCAAGCATTGACTGACATATCCACCGACCGGGACGCGGTCGAAAAGGCATTCTTTAAAGGGGAAGCTCCGTGGAATGCTATATCAAGCGATCGCGTGGGCGTGGAAGCACTACGTGTGCGGCTGGTAGAGATTCTGGCCGAGATGATCAAGCGAGAGTTCCCAATGGTATTTCGTACTTTCCGTTAAGATTTCGCTTGATAGGATATTGGCTCACTACTACAGGTCAAAGCCGAGATCAGCCAGAAACTCAAGTTTGCTAAGACGCGTCTTGAGAACTTGGGACCCAGCCGGGCCACTCGAGAGCAACAATTCCAATACCTCCTGGAGCTCGCAAATCGATTCCAGACAATAACATCGCTCGCGCTCAAAGCCCACTACTCGGGAGACGATGTCTTTGACACTTACCCCAGCCTGAGGTTGGCAACGGCAGTCGTACGGCGCAACGCAAGCTTTTCCGACGATCTCGAAAAACGAGGCCATGCCATGATTTTCGAGAAAGAGCAAGACGAGATTAAGGCTCCAGGTCCCCATGCTAGGGCGGGCAGTCCGGCCAAGCTACTAGAAACACTCAAAGCCGTGGATACACCTATGAGTGTAAGATATCAACCGACTTATAGTGAGCTAGACCAGGTCTCCACTGAAAATAGCCAGATATCGAGTCCCAAAAATGGTATCAAACAATGGCTTGAAAGTGTTTACTCAAACTCCCGCGGATTCGAGCTTGGCACTTTCGATGCGTCCATCCTCCCCATTGTCTGGAAGAAGCAGTCTGCCAACTGGGAGGAACTTGCTCTTGGCTACATTAGCGATATTGTCTCTATCGTGCATGGCTTCACCCGAGACCTCTTGGCTATAATCTGCACCGACGAACGCACGCTGAACGGAGTCGCAGACTTGCTTCTCGAGCAATTACTCGATCAATACCGACGAGCTATAGATCATACAAAGTTCGTATTGACAGTCGAGAGATCGGGAACGCCATTGACTACGAACCACTACTTTACGGACAACTTAGAGAAGAGGTAAGTCGTCGATTTCCGAGTTGATCGAAACACATGATCGCTAACCATCTCTTAGTCGGAATGCTCGAGTCAAAGCAGAGATGGAAAAGAACGCATACTGGGATCAAGCCCAGCAGACGAAGATCGTGAGGTTAGATGCCATTCTCGGTGCCGCCTCCAATTCCAGTAACCTCAAGCACACCATTGACGATTTGCACGACATTCTGAAAGCCTACTACAAGGTTGCGCGGAAACGCTTCGTGGACGTGATCTGTATGCAAGCTGCAGACTACCATCTTGTCACTGGACCCGAAGCTCCAATGACAGTCTTCTCGCCCAAATTCGTTGGTTCGCTGAGTGAGGAGCAGCTCGAATCTATAGCAGGTGAGGATCTGGGAACAAAGCGGAAGCGCAAGGATTTGAAGCGAAAGATCGAAAATCTGGAGCTAGGGAAAAAGATCGCTTTGACTTGAGGGTTGTAGGAGCGCCGTTGTAGGCGTTGCATGTAGTCATGCGGAGCGGCGTTGCCTTGGCGTGCCGCTGGTGAAAGCGCGCAGGCTTGTTGCTGTTCGATAGAAGCCTTTTTTGCGCTCTGGCAGAAAATCCTCCCACGCGAATTCATCCGCCGTTCACAATGCGGTAACTGTTCTTTCATGCGAATTTTGTTACTGCTAAAGATATCAGAGATTCCGCTCTTACAATTCTGCTTGAGCGTGTCACTCCCTCTCTAAGTTACCCTCCTTCCATGAGGTAATGTCGCCCCCTGGGACTGACAACGAAGGTCACGAGTTTTTAAGGCTTTGACTTTCTAGGCAAATCCTGTCACCGCTGATAATATGGCGCGTTTTCCTCCTCATGATCCTCGTCAGCCGGTCTCTCCGTCTCCGAAGCACCCTCCTCCTGCGCCGCGGTCTCATTATCTGGGACAATTTCATCCCCCGTGGATATCTCCTTTACCGAAGCCAACCCCTGTTGAAAAGCAGCCTCATCCGTAACCGTCTCATCCCCTTCTGATATCTCCTTCTTCGACGCAGACATGCCTCCTGCAGCAGATTTTTGCCCCGATGCCAGGTTTTTTGACCAGGGAAATCGTATGCGAAGAATTTGTCGAAAATTCCCAGTGATAGCGTCCCCTTTGATTTCAGATCCGAGACGTTGCTTCTTTATCATGGTTTTCACGAGCCCCTTCACAGCATAACCACCATCTCTTCCCTCAATCCAGACGTCCCAAATTCTTCCAGTGTCATCATCGTTATCGCGCAGCTTAAGGCAGATTTTCATCTCTTCTTCGGCATATAAGGGTGCCATATTTCTGTATTCGATGTAGTATATTGTCTCTGACTCGTCGTCGGTTCTTCGTCGATTCAATCTTCTGAGATGCCCTCGAAGCGTTTCAAGTATGAACATCAAGCTCAAAGGGCCATGTACGAGTATGTTCCGATGGCCTTCTATTTCTCGGCAGTATTGTCTATCAAGATGTATAGCATGGGCGTTGAAAGTCAAAGCAGAGAACCGGAACAGCAGCGCTGCCGTCGGCACCACGGTGAGGGAGAAATCAGGCGTCTGGGTGGGCTTGAGGATTTTGGGAGGTGATCTTGTCACATCTGTAGAGACAGCCAGCCGATCATCGCGCATGAACACTATTGTCCGCTCCTCTTTTACACAATATCTGAGAGCCCCATCGCTTCTTTTCTTCTTCTCTTCAGGGTCATTGGGATACCGTCCTGGAAACACCAAGCGCGCGATCTGGACAAAGACTTTCTGATCAGCGCCCTGGCCCTTTATTTGCACATCTGTAATCTTTTCGTTGCAGTGGCAGGGGTGGCCTAACAGTTGGACTCGGTCGTCAGAAAAGTATAGCTGACCGCCCGCCCACATACGATGATTGAATGGCGCGCCAGGAGACTGAAGTGGATCTGTGCCATCGGGAAGGAGAGTTGAAAGGCGCGTGGGCTTTGGGAAGTAGGCGAGGTGGTAGCCGGGGTGCAGGTTGGTCGGGATTGCTTTGTCGGGGATGAAGCCGGGGGGAAAGAAGTCAGCGAGGGTGGCTTGGAGAAGCCGAGATGGCATGGTGTGGAGGTAGTCTGTGACGTAGTAGAGCTGGCGAGAGAGCATTTCGGTTTGGAGATGTGAGAAGTCGGAGGCATGCCGCCGGCGGGCGTGGGGACTGATACTGGGGATGTGACATTTTCTGGGTGAGTGTAGAGGCAGGAGGCGCTGTAGAGGTAAGCGGGCTGCCATTCTACTTTTGAGAGATGTGCAACTGGTCAAGTGTGGCTGCTCAATGGATCTAAGAAATTGTTGGTGGAGAGGTTGTCAAGCTTCCCCAGATTCTTGGCGCTCTTGGCGCTCTTAGTATGTTTAGGAAATTGAGAATAGTTTGCCAAAACAACGACAGCTTCTGTTTGACAATTTTCCCTAAGGAGATTGCTGATCTCAATGACCGATACAGCGCTGCAACTGAAATTTCTCTAATCAAGTCTGTTTGAGAAACCGTCGTCATTGCTAGACCTGGTACTTATTGGGACACCCAAACTGCCCGCGTGAAGCTAGGTCACCCTGCGTTGTTGCTTTCTACTCTTGTTAGAAGTCATCAAGTACTTGCTACTTAGGCCGCTGCTGCACTTCAGCAATTCCTGTTAGGTGCCGAAGGAATATGGAGAAAAAAAGTCATGGTCCTCAGTGAAGAAATGTTTGATCGTAATTTTTCCTTTCCTTTCGTCCAGCGGAAGAACGAGAAAGATGACGTTTCGCCAAATTTCATGGTGATTCCGGCCTGAAAGATTCCCCTTTTTCCTTCGCGACCCGAGAAGGTGTTGAACGTCCATGTTCGATTAGATTGTCATCCTCTGTTCAACATTGCTAGCGTCTCAGCGCTTACCGCAATTGAGGTCCAAGGCCGAGCGCAGTCAGCTTATATGCGCATATCACGTGTTAAGTTGAATTGGCTGACGACAATGACGCGGTTGGCGATCTGAGCTAATATCCAAAGGGGTGGGTGGTGGGTCAAACTTCGTTGTCGTGCATGAATAGCGTAGGGCGCTACCGAGCATGAAGAAGCTAACGAATTTAATGATTGTTAGTAAGTGAATATTTGCACCAGACGTGTGTTGTTGAAACGTTGCACCAACTTGATTGGTTTCAATGTTCTAGCTAGGTAGACTAAATACTGATGTGCCGGAAGGCTAATAGGGTAGGCAAGGTGCTAGACAGATACGGCCACTCCTTCTAGAAGGATCCGAGAGTGTGGGAGGGGCATCTTGCGAACTACTAAGCGCCTCTATCCTCTATGCCTCATCACAGACGTCCGGAAACGGGCCAAGACTGTTTTGTGGAAGTGAGAACCTGGCTGAAGAAGTGCTCTACGCAAAGCCGAGCTAGTTGGTATGTCATAGCTGGCCAGCGTATCTGGGCTTGACAAATCATAGAGTAGAGCTGAAGTCGTGGCGGCGGTAGTGATGCACAGGCCGCAACGCAGGATCGGACCGCCACTCATAGCGCTCCCCCATCTTATTAGAGGAGTCACCTCTTTTGTCGTCGAATCTGACGAAGCTGTCCTTGTCACAGTCCAATCTTGACATGTCAAAGCCATAGAAGTTGCCAGGTAGGCTAGGTCTGAACAAAGGGAAGTCTGCTACGTGTTGAGACGACTACGTCTCTTTCTCTAAGATACTGCAAGACCGAGTCGTTTTGAAAATCTTGTCGAGCTGTAGCCTGCTCAGCTAGAAAGTTTCCATCAGCACCTTCACAGTCCGAAGGACCGACATACTCCCCAAGAACCATGCACACCATCAGTCTCTCCATTGTAGTCGGCTTTGCTCTGTTGGCCATACGGGAAATATACTTGATCGTATACAGGCTCTATTTCCACGACCTAGCTGGGATTCCAGGGCCTAAATTGGCTAGTGCTACGCAATGGTACGAGTTCTACTACGACATCCTGAAATGGCCAGGCGGTCAGTATTGGCTTGAAGTCGACAAGATGCACGAGCGCTATGGTAAGGTCCTTCGTTTCCTGAAAGCAAGCACCACTTTTTATTACCAGAAAGAATGAAGTACCCAGTCAAGCAGAGTTCCCAGGCCCCCCTGCATCAGTATTCCTAATCGGAAGCATCTCTCGTTCTTTGGTGAGACAATCTTGACGGATACTGACATAGGTTGGCATCCCAAAAGGTCCCATTGTTCGTGTCACGCCTTACGAAGTCCATATAAAGGACCCAGATTGGTACGATCAATTATACTGCGGTGCAGGCGAGGGGGTGCGTGACAAGTATCAACCATCGGCCCACATGACCGGCACCCCCTTAGGAAGTAAGTTCGCCTCCACAAGTACACACAGAAGCATCACCTCATCTAACCATCCCCTCATAGCCTTTGGCACCGTGGAACACGAGATCCATCGCAAACGCCGCGCAGCCATCAGTGCCTTCTTCTCCAAGCGCGCAGTCAACGACATCGAGCCATGGATCCACGAGCGAACGACGACTCTCTGCGCCACCGTTCGTCACCAGCAGGAGCGCGACGGCAGTGTCGAACTCCGCGTCAACTTCCTCGCCTTCACCACCGACATGATTGCTGCCCACGCTCTCAACGGATCCAACCCGTCGAACACGCTTCACTTACTCCAGAACGAGGAAAATGCCAAGGAATGGCAGAAGACTATTGCCGCCGTCGCCCTGCTCACAGGTATTGTCAAGCAGTTCCCGTCGCTGATTCCCGTCGCTCTAAAGCTGTCAGTTGAGTATTGGATGACGATTGCTCCGCCATTGGGCCGCATTGTGAGGCTGAATAGAGTAAGTTAAGTCCAGGACTGATCCATATCTAATCACACGTCGGTAATAATACCGTTTTCCCTTACAGGACATGCGGCGGTCAGCTCAATCCGCTATTGATGACGTAGAGTCATCTTCCCTAGTCGACGAGAAGCCCAACTCAGACAAGACCGAAAACTCCGTCGTACCTGGGACGAAACGCCACAACATCTTCCACACAATCCTGCAAAGCTCTCTTCCGCCACAGGAGAAGACACAAAAGCGCCTCGGTCAAGAAGGTGTCGTAGCCATTGCCGCTGGCGGCGAGACCTGCGGCCGCATGATGAGCAACGCGCTCTATTACATTCTCGCCAACAAAGAGCGCGTGATGCCCCTGCTCCAACAAGAACTCCTCTCAGTCATGCCGACCCCAGATACCCAGCCAGAGCTAAAGTCTCTCGAGCAGTTACCCTATTTGGTTCGTACCACCATCCCTCCCCATCCTTGCTTGCTCCATAATCTTCTCCCCTCCCCCAACTCTCCCCAGCGCCTCCAACCTAACACCCCTTTCCCACAACAGACAGCCATAATCCGCGAAACCCTCCGACTCAGCGCGCTCCTGACCTCGCGCCTCCCCCTCGTCGCGCCCACCCAAACCCTCCAATACAAATCCTACGTCATCCCGCCCGGCAACGCAATCTCCATGTCCCTCCGACACATCCTGCACAACCCGGACATATTCGAATCGCCGATGGAATTCAAGCCTGAGCGCTGGTTAAAGACGAATCCGGATCTGGAGAGGATAAGTAGGTTTTACGTACCGTTTTCGAGGGGGACGAGGGGCTGTATTGGTATCAAGTATGTCTCCGTGCACGATGGTGGTGGCAGTAACGTTTAGAGACCATTGCACGATCCATGCTAACGCGTTTGACCAAACAGTATAGCATACGCGCAGTTGTACATCGTATTAGCGTGCGTGCTCCGTCGCTTCGATCTGAACTTGTATGATGTGGTGTATGAGCGCGATATCATGGCTGTAAGGGATTGCTTTATTGGTGAGCCGCAGATGGGGAGTCCGGGCGTGAGGGTCACGGCGAGGGAGGTGGTGGAATGAGTGATGGTGGGCGTGGGTGGTTGAGTGAGCTGTGAGATGGGGGGTGGGGGATGGGGGATGGAGGTAGTGCTTGCGGAGGAAGGTATAGATTAGAGAGGGTGTGGCAGGGTGGGCCTACAAGAGGAAATAGGGTAATAAGTCATTGGGCGAGGTAGTAATCCTAACCCTCCGCGCGGTTGTCTCTGTTTTCAAGGCCGTTGAGATCGTCGATAAGGTAATGAATGGTTCACCCAAGTACACACAAAGTCAAGAAGCCGTAGCGAAGATGTCTAATGTGATATAATATTATAATCTAGCGTCATGAATTGCTTTCCGTACACCCTTTTTCTCTTTCCTTCATCCTTTCACCCTAGCCCCCCTCTCACTCCCCCTCCAAAATCCCCTGCGAAATCTTCTCCGCCAACGCATAAACCATACTCTGCGGCTGGCCCGGCGGCAAGAACGGAAACGCACTCGCATCCACAACCCTCAACCCTTGCACGCCAATAACCCTGCATTTCGAATCAACCACAGCCAGCGAATCATTGACCATGCCCATCTTATTCGTCGCACTAGCATGCCAAATCGTCTGCGCGCTCTGCTGGATCGCCACCAACAAATCCGCATCACTCCTCACACTCGCACCGGGGAATATCTCCGGTCCCGTAATAACGCCCGATATAGCTTTGGTAGCCCACACTTTCCGCGCGCGGTGGAAAGCGGCTATGAGGACTTCGCGGTCGCGGGGGTCGGTGAGCCAGTTTGGGGAGACGATGGGGAGGACAGCTGTGTCGTTGCTGATTATTGTGACGTTGCCGCGGGAAAAGGGCGCTGTGAGGCCGGGGAGGAGAGCGGCGTAGTTGCCGCCGATGGTGGATGGTGGGGGAGGGAGTAGTTGGTTGCCGAAGTAGGCGTCTAGTTCGAGGTATTCGACGTCGGGCCAGTCGGGGCCGTAGGCACTATCTAGATCTGTACGTGTAGATGAGGAGAGAGAGCCGGTGGGCAGTTTTTCGAAGGCGAGGAAGTCGCCGCCGCCGTTGGTGAGGATGCCGCTGCGTTGGGTGTTGTATTCGCCGATTGCGGCGCCAAGGACGGCGGGGTTGGCGAACGAATTGTGGGTTACGACGTTGACGGGATAGGTTGGGCCGGAGAAGATGTTGTCCCACATGTTTTGGCCTACGCCTGGGCGATTGGCGCAGACTGGGATGTTGAGAGCGCTTAGAGTCGAGGCCGGCCCAATGCCAGAGACCATGAGCAGTTGCGGGGAGTAGAACTAAATGCTCGCTCTGTCAGCACGCATCGCGCGGGAAGTAGAAAGGGTTTTGGCGGAAGAGAGTGGAGTGACTTACAGAACCTGCAGATAAGATGACTTCTTTCGAGGCTGCAATGGTATACTCGACGCCAGCAGTGTTGACGAGAACGCCGGTGGCAGTCTTGCAGTTATCTAAAAGAATTTTCTTCACCTGCGTCGACTTGTAGAAGTTGAGATTGGTCGTCTCACGCAGGGCTGCGCGCAAGAACGACGTCTCAGATGACGACCGGGTCTGGCTGGTAGGATCGACGGTATAGGTAAAGTAAGACCAGCCAAATAGACGACCGTCAGAGAACGCGGGAAGTCTCTTGAATCCCAGCTCATCAAAGGCATTTCCTATCCATGACGAGATGGCGTTGAAGTAGCCGGGAAAAGACACTTGTAGCGGACCTCCATCAGACGAGAAGTAATTGGCTTCGTAGGGAAGGGAAACGTTTGAGGGCGTCGTTGAGGCAGTGGGAGGAGTAAAATGAACGCTCTTCTTGAAGAAGGGTAACAGGTTGTCGAAGGTGTAACTTTGGTCGCCCACTTCATCGGCCCATTTCTGGAATGCACCTACTGATGACCTGTGTAGAAAGTTTAGTAAACTGTGTTGAATACTCGCAATACTCAAATTGAGGGAATGCACAATCACGTACCGCTGATAGTTGAGGAAGTTGCGTGCGCTTCCACCACCAAATGTTTTGCCCGAGGTGTATAGAGGAGCTCTGCCTCCTATGCCCGGCTGGGGAGCGGTGTATAGGTACCAATCAATCAGAGGATTCTTCAAGGTACCAGCAGAGGGCTCTACAGATGGAGAATATCAGCACTCCCAGACCTAAAGCGAGGCGAACGCGGAAGCTGGGATGCGGTATAGGTTCTGCTTGGTGTGCAATGTTGACCATTTACTCACGTGTAAACTGCGCTGCATACGCAGGTATTGAAGAAAAGTTTCCATTGTCTTGCTCGTAGAAGCCTCCAGCTTCAATGACCGCGACGGTGAAGGAGGTGTTCGCGGCTAGCCTCCGGGCCATGACCAGGCCAGCGGTGCCACCTCCGACCACGACATAATCGTAGGTGACTGGAATGTCAGGTACACCAAAGTGAGAGCCAATCAGCTGCGTGGCGAAGAGGTCCTCGGAATATGCATTGGCAAAGTACAAGAGCCATGATAACAGTGCCTGCAAAAGCAGATACGTCACGGGCTGCTGCATATTCGAGACTCGAGCACAGTGAAAGGAATGTTCCGGCCAAAACGCGGTTCAAGGGAACGGCGAAGACTGCTGGTCACACAATGCTTGTTCCACATGGTGGTTTTCTTGAGCGACGCAGGTGGTACGGACGGAGTATGTATGCTAGCTTCGGCAATCCTACATTAATTTGTAGTCATCCGAACAGCTTTGCAGGTTTGGGGTAATTGTGATAGGCGATTATGCCTACGAGCCGAGCCATGTTGAGAAGGCAGAGGTCGGCGAACCAGCTGTTCGTGGTTAGATCCCAAGCTTGTAGCTTGATGCTGCATAATTGGGTGGGCTACATGCGAGTCCTTTGTGTGGACGAGGAAGAAGGAAGAGCGAGCAGGTAGGATGCTGAACCCTGTCATCTGTTGCACCCACACCCACGCTCTTGGCCTGAGACGATTCGTCAGTGGCGTGCGCGCTATCGTGGTAGGATTAGTGCAAGGGATAAACAAGCTAAATAATATTATTGCCGCTACACGATGATGGATCTACTTTTTTCTTGCAATCGGCGCACGTGGTGTTTTTGGCAGGACGTGTTGGATGTGGAGGAAACAGAAGGACTTGCAACTGTACCTTTCGGCTGGCTACCTTATCTTATCGGTTGCGCTTCACGGAAGTTGGCGGGAGGTATATCCCGACATCCTCTTGACTAGAATTAGTCATCTCTATCTCCCTCCCGTCTGAACCTTTGAAGCTGTGGCAGTCGTGGCAGTCTCAGTTCGCAACGTGTCCTACCAACCTTCAACCTTCACAATTTGAAGTCCCCTAGTTCGTCCTCCTATTGAAGAGACTACTCACTTCATCGTTAGCATTGGGGCCAAGGGCATGTACAAATCTATCCCGACTCCCTTTAGAAATATCTGGTCTTGTACTTTATGCTCAATACAAATCATCTTTGCGACATCGTGGCATTGAAGTTGTATCGGATAAGTCTTCACATGCTAAGACGTTACTAACGGCAAGCGACGGTACTAGAGCGTCTTAGCCTCTACCTAGCTTGCGGGTAAGAAGGACACGACATAAGCACATAAGTTCAATTTGAGCTCCCGCACTTGCGCCCATCCTGATTACCTTCGGGGTTGAATCAAGCGAACAATATTCCAAGCAAAGTTGAGAATCCTCTTCTAAGCCATCAGATTCCGGAAACTTTAATCAATTTATTCCTCACCTCCCGTTTTGGTGCATGGAGGACATCTTACTTAGCCGAAATGATCATCACCAACGCTGAGACATCCCACTGTACCGCTAAAATGGCCCTTGTCTACGGCACAACCAGCGCTTTTCTTCAATGCCTTTGAAAAATCTCATCTCACTCTATTCCATACACCTCTTCCAAGATGATTTGGCTTCTGAAAGGTTTATGCGGTTCCTTACTTTTACTATGTCCTCCTGAGGTTTGAAACAATTACCCAATCAATCTCCCACCTACCGCAACCATGAGCGCAGCCCCACCACCACCTACCGACTCCCCCTACTCTACAGAAAGAGCGCGCGCCACCGTAGCCGTCTGCGTCGTCTTCGTCGTCTTGGCCACTCTCGCAGTAATAGCACGCTTCTGGGCGCGACGGTTAAAAGGCACAGAACCCGCTCTCGACGACTGGCTGGTCATAGGCGGTCTCATCTTCTACTACCTCTCCGCCATCGCAACCATCCTGCAGGTCAGTCTTGGCCGACTCGGACATCATCTCAAGGATGGCATCACTCCGGATCAACTCATTATACAAGGCAAAGTAAGTCCGAATCACCTGGTCCCAACGCCCAACAATAAGCCTAATGTTGCCGCATGAAGCTCGGAACATACGCTCAATATGCCTACGCCCTCACCATGGGCTTCATCCGCTGGTCCATCTGCTCCCTTCTCTACCGCATCTTCATAACCAAAGGCTTCCGCCGTGCCAGTGCGTATTCCCCGTCCCCGCCTCCCCCCCCACCAAACACAAAACATCCCCCTCCCCAAAAACTCTTTCACCAGATATCAAAACACCGCCAACCTAACTCCCCACCACAGTCCTCGCATGCAACATCGTAAACGTCCTCTGGATCCTCTTCTCCATCCTCATCGTCTCCTTCCGCTGCATCCCCTTCTCCAAAAACTGGGCCATGGAGGAACCCGGCACCTGCCTCGCCCAAGTCCCCATCGTCTCCGGCATCGCCGCCTGGGGCCTCGCCATCGAACTCACAATCTGGTGCCTCCCCATCCCCGCAACCTGGGCCCTGCAAATGCCCCGCTCGAACAAAATCGCCGTAACGCTGATCTTCGGGCTGGGCATTTTCGACATCGGCGTCGGTATCGGACGCCTCGTTACCGTGCTGCAAGTGCAAGAGGCAGATTTCACGTGGACGGAAGTGCCGGCGTTGGAATGGTTGGCGATTGAGCCTAGTATTGCGATTATCGTCGCCTGCTTGTGTGTTTGTAAACCGTTGCTCGATAAATTGCTGCCGAAGGGGTGGCATAAGACTTTTGGAAGTAAGACGTTTGGGAGTAGTGGACCGTTTAACAGTGGGAGTGGGAAGCGGTTGGGGGACGATCAGGTGGAGTTGGTGAGTGGGAAGAATGGAACGGGGGGTGGGACGAGTCAGAGTACGGTGGGGAGGGGGCCAGTGGAGACTCTGACGGAGAGGGAGGGCATGGAGGATGGGAATGTTTATGTGAGGAGGGATATTATTGTTAGTGCGCACGATAAGGTGTAAAAGGGGTGATTGCGTTGGGGCGTTTGGGGATGGGTGGCGAGCGTATTGTGATGAGAGGTGTGTTGTATATGATGGCGTTTCGTTGAGCGAGATTTCTGTGGGAATATGGTATATATGTATTACGACTGCAACGATACTTACCTTCCCAAAGAACCATTGCTCACTCCTCTATTCGACTCCGCCTACCACGTTCCGTAAGCCCCCTTTTTATTTGGAAATAATCCTAAGAGTAAATGCTGAGAGTTATCACAGTATATGCGCAACTTTCCGTCCTTCGCATATGAAGGCATCTTGTGCGGGACACGATTGTATTCCATCAAGCTTGTAGAACTAATACTATTTCGCTTCGTGGGGGGCATTGTTCATCATCACTCCTATCGTCAATACGTAATACAATGACGGCAAACCTCCACACCCCAAAAACCTTCCCCAAAAACCCCCATCACGCATCGCCCGCAATCATCTCAGCCGCACACTCCGCAACCGCATACATCGGCGCCTGCAAATGCGCCGTAACACTCAACGGCATAACACTCGTATCCACGACCCTCAACCCCTGCACCCCAAGCACCCGACAGCTACCATCAACCACCTTGCCCATACTCGCCGTGCCCCCCGCATGAAACCAACTCCAACTCATAGCCCTAACCCTAGCATCCAGCTCCTCGTCCGAGCTCGCAGAAGTAAGCCGCGACATACCCGATGGGGGGGTCTCGCTTTCGATGTAGTCTTTTAACGCTGCAGATTCCATGGCAAGAAAGGTGGTGCGTATGCCTGCGCGAATGACAGCGCGGTCGTGCTCCGTGGCGAAGTATTGCGGGTCGATGATGGGGTTATCGGTCGCTTTATCTGATGCGAGAGTGACGGTGCCGCGGGAGGTGGGGGAGAGGCAGAGCACGCCCGTGGTGATATGTGTGCCGTCCATGGGCGCCATTTCGACAGGCGCGGCGGCCGTGATGGCGTACATGACTGTCACTTCGTAGTCTGTGCGCGGGCTGGGGGCGAATGTGGTGCCATCTGCGCTGGCGGCGCGTTCAAGGTCAGAATCTGGGGCGGCGGCGCTGGCAATCCAGTCCATCGGGTTGCCGTTGGCGTAGGAGGGGTTGTTGAAGGCGGGGGAGCCGAAGGAGTAGCCGTTTTGGGGGGACTTGAGTTTCCAGACTATGTTTAGGGAGCCGTGGTCGTGGAGGTGCTGGCCGACAGGTAGGTCGGCGATTTGGGTGATGTTGTGCTTGGAGAGCTCGGATTTGGGGCCGATGCCGGAGAGCATGAGGAGTTGGGGAGTGCGGAGGGCGCCGCAGCTGATGATGATTTCTTTGGAGGCGGTTAGATGCTGACCGTCGGTGAGCTCTACGCCGGTGGCTTTGTTGCCTTCGAAAAGGACGCGTTGGACAACTGTGTCTGTAATAATATGAACGCCATCGAGCTTGTAGCAAATAGCGGCGTGCTGGCGGGAAGCCTCGTGCCAATTCTCGACTAATTGGGCAAGGCCGTTGGGGTCACCGCTATTCATATCTGGGTTGAATTTGAGACCGGTGGATAGGAGAGCTTCCTTCATGGGCTCCCGGAGGGCATAGGGTCGACCACCCGAGGAAGTATGTATGGGGCCTGAGAAGCCATGCTGAGCGCCGCCGTCCTTCTCGTTGTGCCAGTGCTCTGATCTTTTGAAATATGGGAGTAGACCTTTGTAAGACCAACGCGAGTCTCCAATCTCTTGACTCCAATTGTCGAAGTCGGCGGCGTGGCCGCGTGTCCAGGCACCATAGTTGACAGCACTGCTTCCGGAGACTGGAGCGCATTGTTAGCTTCTTGATGGTGAGATTAGGCTTCTTGAGGCATGCTTGAACGACTAACGTAGACGACCGCCCCAGTTGGGAATCTTGCGACCTGCGATCTGGGGCTGTGGGGTAGACTCGTAGCTGTATTGGAGAGGTGTGCCGTGCAACGTAGGATACAGGACAGGGGACAAGACAGCAGGGTTATGAGACTCGTCAGGGCCAGCTTCGAGGAGGGCAATTGAGAGGGAGGGATGTGCCTCATGTAGGCGTGCTGCAACAACGCAACCAGAAAGACCACCGCCGACGATAATGTAGTCGAAGTGCTTTTCCGAGGCCATGACGATGGACGCAACTGCGTTATTGTATGTAGAGGTATAAAGAGAAGATGATTGCCCTACGTAAAGATGATTATATGGACCCAGAATCGTGCGGTGAGCGGCGCAACATAGTCTTGGTCAACATTTTCGGGAACATGGTGTGCATGTAAAGTCGTCTATTCCAAGCAGCTTCCTTCACCTATAGTCTTCGCCTCAAAGAAGCAGGGATCGTGAGAGACCCAGTGATGGATCAGCAGAGGACCACGCATTCGCATTTTAGGCAGTACAACTACAATAATACTGAATCGTAGTCTTCGGCAATAAGAGTACAGAGTAGAAGGTCACAAGCTTGACTTCGTCCTTTCCTAACCGCGTGAATCATGAGCCCAAAGATGTCCACGTACTGCATCGCATAATCAAAGCAACGATGATTGGCTTCTCGGACATCGACAGAAGTCCTAGCTCCCCCTCCTTACTTGGCGCTGGCGTGATGTTTGCCTTAAGAGACTCGGGGCAAGCTAAAAAACGGCCCGACGGAACGATTCTGAAGATCGTCCCATATACCCAGCCACTAGTACTCGATACCCTTGTTTTTCGCATTCACCAATAGAAGGGTTAGGGTTAGCGGAAAGGGCCAACGCCAGCACTTGACTGGTGCGTATAAAATCCATCGCTGACACTCCCATTTTCTGCAATTACACTTTCAGCGTGGTTAGGAATCGTATAGTAATCTTAATGATAGGATCCTGCGAGGAAAAAGAGTTCAGTCATGACATGCTCGCTAAATTGTGGCTTTCAGTAGTCCAGTACTTTGTTGACCGCTTTATGCCATTGATTTTTGACACGTAGACCGATCTCTCGAAATGCCGTCAATGCCATTCATTGATCTTCAAACTCTTGCATGTGAGATTCTTTGTGATATTTACACAGCCGAGCCATCCATTTCTAGGGCCAGACAACCTTTCACAGCCAGCAGAATTATCTATGCTCGCATGCGATGGAGCAGTCCAGCAATGGGGGCTGGATGAGCGCCAGGAACTTGTGAATTCACTCCGCGGCCAGCAAGTCCACATTCCCGATCTCCATAGTCTCTTCGAATCATGGCCAGAGGCGACGAGCCCCCACATTGCCGCCTTGCGCCCAAAGGTCGACCGGACTCTGAACAAGTACGAGCACTTGCGCGCTTTACACGAGCGCCAGCACCCTCTCTAACTCTTCCAGCCTCTTCCCACCTGGGAAACGACGCTCCAAGTTAAAAGCCGCCGATCCTGCCCTCTTCGGAGCAATGTGGTGGCCTTATGCCTCCCTTGAGCGGCTTTGCATCGCAACCGATCTTTCCATTTGGGTGAGTCTCAGGCGCCGTGGGTCTGATTTGACAATCATCTAACCCTTGACCGCGAAGCTCTTCGCGTGGGACGACGGTATGTTGCCCAATCACATCGTCTGGGCCTGTTTGCCGTTCGCTCTCTCTGAGACAGCGCACAGAAACCGATTCGCTTGAGTTCTCCGAGCTTGCAACGAACTTCGAAGAGGCACAAGCCTTTCGCGCGACTACTCTGAACCGCATCCGCATGTATCTAGCGCTCGACTGCAAGGCTCTTGATCCAGACATAGATACCGCCCAAATGCCATCTCGCAGTTCGATCCTTGAACAATTTGCCCCTGTGGGCCGTGCATTGGTCAAGCACTGCGCGCTTGGTAAGTTTCTGTTTCATGTTTTGGACGGCGGCTCGTTCATTAACGCCCTGTCAACAGAGCAGCGCAGAGCTCTAATGCAGCAGATCGAGCTCTTTGTCGCTATGTCTGAGCTAGAGCAGCGTGTGCAGCTGAGTGGACATCTGCCGTCCGTAGAGTCGTATCGGCGCCGTCGTATGGGCACTAGCGCTGTAGCCGTTTGTCTGGCTATTCATGAGTATATTTCGTCTCTGCCTTCGCGAGTCGTGTTCAATTCGACCAACACGAAATCCATAGGTACACCCTGAATATGCGCTTGCCACAGCACATTGTCGATAGTCCCACGATGCAATCGCTCTGGGACGAGACGAATGTTTTAATCAGCGTGTAAGTGTTGGCTGGATCTTGATCGACCACCTCATACTTATCCTTTGGCTGACAGCCATGACTAGCGTCAACGACATCCTCTCCGTAAAGAAGGAAGTTGTAAGACGAATTGGCCCTGCGTGCTTCGGCATAAGGTGGTATTGACTCAGATAGGCGCAGAGCCAAGTGGACAGTTTGATCCCTCTACTCTATATCGCGCACGACCGCAACGCGCAGGCTGCCGTGGATGATGCAGCTAGTATTCTGAGAGACTCGGTCGCGCGCTTCGACCTTGCCGCAGATGCTCTGCTCGAAGACAATGCTGGCGACAAGTTCGTAAAGGCTGACTTAGCCAAATTTATTGACAGCTGCCGCTATGCCTGCACCGCGAATCTGAATTGGAGGTGAGTAGTGACCGCAGCATTAGTTCTTGACCGCTGTACGGGTCTAAGTGTACGTTGTCGTCTGACGATTTCGCGCTTTAGTCTCTGCTCAGGACGTTATCAGCTCAATGTCGAGAGCCTACACGGTGGTATCACGCTTTCGATCTGAGATTGGATATAGACCTGAGCCTTGGATATTGCGGGAGTTGAGAGATTGTTTCTAGGGCGCTGGTCATTGGCGCTGGAGACGCTAGATGGGGACATGTCCCCATCATTGTCAGGCTTGCATCGACACATCGCTATCAGTAGCCCAGCTTGCTCTTCAGAAGACGCAGCCCTGGGAGAGCTCCGACTTAAAGCGAACTCAGCAGGTAATAAAGTAATTCGTCCAGGTGAACTGCTCCTATGCTCAACAACCCCAGCGGGCTCAGTAGTACTAGAAAGGTTTGGTAGCATACCTAGCTTGCCAAGCTCTTATGTGTGTTTGTAGTCAAGTGTATAGATTGAGAAGAGTCACTGACCGACCTCCAACCACTTACATGATTACGACTGTAAGTATAACAGACCATATCCACCATGTTCAAGCATGTAGTAGCCACAGACGGCAGACCCGCTGGGTAAGATGGCTACCAGCACATTCCAAAGCACAGATCGAGCCCAATCCTGCTGTATGAGGGCCAGTACTTACTCGTACAAATGTGTTCGGGACCGCATCCATATGGTGAAACTAAACACAGAAGCCGCAAGAGACGCACATGATGCAAAGATCCAGCCAATAATGTACGAAGAATGCCAACAACAATGATCCAAATTCATCTTCGTTCGGATCGGCTGTGGCTTGAGAGAAAGGAAAATGTGTAGAGCTTGGGCCGCTATGCCCAGCGAAAGGGCATATAAGAGCAAGATCATCTTCCGAAACCAGCGGTATTGATACAAGTCATAATTGAGGTCTTGGATGGAGAGGTCTGGAAGGAGTGATGAGCCATCGCCGGGTTGCCTATTGGTGGACTCGTCTGGCAGTTCGGTTTCATTGAAGGCATCGCCCAATTGCTCGTAGGTGGGCCCGTCTGACTTCTCGGTGTCCTTGGTGGCCTTGATGGCCTCTTCGGTGATAGTCTATCAGCACAACCTATTGTTCAAGTCTCCAGCTCAAGGCCAGACGACAGTGTATTTAACATAGACGGTGTTGAAGAAAGAGACACCCAGTAAAAGTAAAAGCGACACAGCCACAACTTGGCCGAAACCCCAGATATCATCCTCGTGAAAAATCCTTGCTGATACAACGTCTTCCTGGTCCGGGGCCTCGCCGTTGTGATCTTGGAGGATTCGAACAGTCCCCCAGGCCAGTGCAAAAAAACCCCCCTGTGATCTAGTGCCAAATTATAACATCAGCTGATTACAGTAAAACGCAGCGATGCAATGAAACCTACCTCCCATAGTAGCGAGCTATACAAGTCCATTGTTGCTTTTAGTAGGCAATATGTCGAAAAAATCGAGCAAGACATCGAAGTCCAGAAGATTTTAGAGGACTTCTCCGGCGCAGCAACAGCGCGATTACTCGCTCCCGACCGACAGTTCTTCAACGTTTTGCTTGGGCGTGCTCGAAAGATAGCCTTCATCGCATCTGAGCTCCCCGTAAAGAGTTGAGGTACTCGGATCACATAGCTAATAACTATCAAACCTCCAGCGAGGGCAATGTATGTGCCATTATAATCCTGTTGATGCAGGGGGCGGTGTGGGTGAAAGAAGCACTGCGCCGGATAGCCAAGCTTCAAGTGGAATAAAAATTGTTCCAATACCTAGTCGAGTCCAGAGCTATAGTGAGCATCCCGGCAGTAACGCCCATGCCTATCACGCAGAATCCTAGGACTGGGCCGGGTCTGGAAGTAACGCCGAAGACATGTCAGCGTTATGAGATGAGCGATAGACGAGGACCAGGCCAGGTCAACGACGAGCTGCCAATGGTAAGCCGCCAGGCCACAACGGAGCTGGCTTTATTCGCTAATGAGAATCGCAATGCTGGCCACAACTTGTAGGTCAGTGGAAGCGAGTATAGCGTCTCGCAAAGCCTTGGTGTGTTTTTAGACGAAGCACGAGATTTTTTGTGGAAAGCACGAGAGATATTGCGAATGCATAACGAGTCCACGCGGTCTGTTGTTCCCCTGAAACCGACCAGATAGTAAGTAGTACGCAAGAAGAGCGTGATACAAGCTGAAGCTACGAAGCCTACGAGTACCTAAAAGTATAGCCATCAAATTGGCCTTGACTTCTTCATCTACCATGTTCGTTCTCACCCCAACTCCCGCAATATCTGGATTGGCTACCAGTCCCGGCGGGGAAAAGATACTTCTGTTGCCACAAACAACCGGCTGAGTACACGAAATTGTGCGCAGGTGAAAATGTAGATACTGCTGGAGATGGAAGTTCTTCTATTCGCACGGCGGGGGAATCCATTTTGGAATCTTCAGTGCCACCGGTGCGGCTGAGATCTGATCAGGCTGAGGTATAACCTAGTTGGCTGCGGAGTCCAAAGCTGACATCCGGCGAAGATCGAGTGCTGCAAGCACATGCCATCTTGCCCACACAACTATCACCTGATGCAACGCATCAGCTTGAGGATCGCCAGATAATACATCTCCGGCTCTTATCTTTCGCGAACCCTCACCCCAAGAAGTTGCAATAATTACATGCCGCACTCGAAATCCACAAGTGTACGAAACTGACCTTGATGTTTTTTGCAAATGAATGCATCGATTCGCGACAAGGGTGACAGCGTTCCCTGGAAAGTTTCGTACTCATTCGATTTGAGAATACATTGGGGAATTTTTGTGAATATACAATCATCAACGATATGCTCATAGCTTTCCCGGGGACGGGAGAGATGATGATTGCAATACTCCTGCGCAAGTTGAAAATAATGAGCGACTGCCTGCATTAGTCTTGCCATAGCTGAATCCACTGAACGTCACCGTCGGCCCGTTGGAGCTACGTGTGATCGAAGGCTTGCTAATCCGACGACACAAGGTGTGACCCTGGGGAGGACTTCTCAGAATGAGGCGTAGGGCAAGGGCATGGGCCACATATTGGAGTCCAAGGTTGGAAGGTGATCGGCTGATCCATCCATTCGATTAATCTCCGAAACACACTCCATATTTATGCGTGAAGGAAGATGGGATCTGTGATTGGAATTCCTCAGGTGGCTCCCAAGATTGTTCTCCTTGTCTCCGGGTGCTAGCCTTTACTGCCAGCTGTAATAATATGATAGTAAAGGCGTTAATTCTTCAAGTGCGTTAACATACAAGCCTTCGTGTACAGCTGTGCGTTCGAGAAGGACTTCAGTGAAAAAAAGCCTTGGACATTCCGAAGAACATCCGTGGGACTGAAATTGAGATCACACAGCCAAATCGACTCAGGACATCTTGAAAATTCAAGAATAGAGCTCTTGAGGAAATTTTTGGAGTTTTAAGAGCTGGTAATGGCACTAAAATGACTGTAGTCTACCGCCTGTGCCGCGGACGCTTTTCTTGGCGAACGGAATGATACCCGTCTGGAGTACGTGATGGCGGAATAGCGAACCCTCTGTCATCAAGCAACGATTCACCATGGCCGACGAGCTCCTACAGCAAGCTCAAGAGCTCTTCGAGGGCCAAATAGTAAGTCTGCCTCCACGTTTAAGCATTGCCCACGACTCACCACATGCATAGGACTTCGAGGGCCAGAAACAGACGGAGCTCATATCCACAATCTTGCTAGCCATCTCTGGCGTACGATCCTACTCCTGCCCGCATGTGATACGGGATCAGAAGGCTAACGAGAAAGTTCTCCAGCTTTTGGCATTCATAGCCGGCTTCGCTTTGCAGAATATCTATGTTACGCTTTGGGTGGGCCTCGGAGGAGCAGCATTGACATTCCTTGTGGTCGTACCGCCGTATCCTTTCTACAACAAGTCACCTGAGAGATGGCTACCGAAAGGAATTGGGATGTCGGGGTCGGGAATAGAAATTGATGGGAAAAAGATAAATTAGCGGCATGATGGGACGGCGAAAGGCCACATTGCAAGCTACCAACGCGTTGGGGATTCGGAACGAGGGTGATATAAGCTTTGACTTTGTTCATATTTCTCATGCATGATATCTTCATGGGAATCGTGATCTATCGTGATTGAGCCTATGCCAGGGAGGCTGCCATGCCCGCTGCTTTGCAGACATCTTTCCTCACATCTTTCCTCCTTCACAGATGGCCGAAGTTCAATGCATGCTGGGAAATCTCGGATGTTTGGGCCTTGAAAGCACCAGTTCGCATGCATTCAGTATCCATATCGCGCATCTTTGAACCACTCATCGACCATATTTCTGGAACTCCCAGTCCCGGTTATCTAGTGGGCAGACTTGTCGTGTCTTCAGCCAGCGTGAGATGCAGTGGAAGTGAAATGCATGCTGTAGAACGCAGAAGTTCAGCTTAGTAGACGAATACTTTAGGCTAAAACTTACGTTGCATATACCCCAAGCTACTGTGCACTCTTCACTCGTGGCTGACGCCTGGTTGGCTTGACACTCGATGCCTAGATCATGCTGTTAGTGATACCTCCAGGATGGCATATCTGAATGGGACTCACAGAGATCCATGATGTGATTCCTGCATATGGCGCAGTTGTCTACAACAATATCCCACGCCCAGAGCGCCACAGCGTTCCACTTCTTCACTTCAAACCGCTTCTTGCCTTCCGTGCCAGCTTCGGTTCCCTTTCCTGATTTGGCGCCAGGAGCCTTCATCTTAGCTGGAGCTGAGGGGCCAGCGTCAGGCATGTCCACGTCCGCCATCGTAGTTGTGTTTTGTAGAGGTTTGGACAGGATGGAGGTGAAAGGTGGGGTGTGGTCTGGTTTGTTAGAGATGGTTGTTGAGAAAGAGAACAAGTCTGATTATTTGGAGCTGATCAACAAATTGTGTCGAATAAGAGGTTCGAAATCCCAAGGTCCTTTAGTAAAGCACAAGGCTCCAACGGCAGGGCTGCTAAAATTAGAGCTTTCTGTGTTGTGCTACCTGACGGACTTGGTTTATCTGAGTCTTGGGCCTAGAGCGTAATACAAACACGATTCCTACTCCTTGGCGGTACGAGCTGTATGGGGCAAATACATCCGAAGTGACTCCAGGGTGGGGCAAGCGTCCGCCAAGGCTGCCAATCGCAAGCGCCACCATTGACCTGAAACTCTCTCCATTCACCACGCTCACCATCAATACCATGACCACTACACACAAAAGCCCCACCCTCTATCTCTCCCCCTACCATGCACATCAAACTCCGACACCACACATCAGACCTCCAGACTCTCTGACACCCAGACATTCTTGATCTCATCAAGTCCGGCAAGCACGAGCTTCAATACAAAGCTTCGCAGAACCCTTAAATGATTCCAGGACCTTTGAAAGCCGACTAATCATAGAGGCGACTCTCAGTCTTCCACAATTCTTCTCACCTACCCCGACTCTTTTGCTTCTTCTTGCTCCTCTTTGTTCAGTCGTTCTAGTTATACAAACAAGGCTGCATATTTCTAAGCCAACACCAGAATGCCTTCACAGGCCGAATCCGCTCACAGACCCACTCGACGTTCTCGACGTTCTCCGAGGAATTCTGCTGCATCTACACCGTCTCAAATACCTTTGACTCAAGACATGGAGCTCTCGACAGACACAAGTTCTGACAGGCACTCAGACAGACCAACAAGAATACTCCGTCGCGTCGGGCAAGATGTTGCCTCAGAGGATCCAGCGCCTCTGAACTTACACCCTCTACCTCCCCATACCCCGCCACGACCTCGGTCTATGTATGAAGGGTCCGTCAGCAACCAGCCAAATGGCAAAAATTCCGCTCCAGAGATCCCGCAATCCAAGAAGAGGTCTCCCAAGAATCAAGTCCAGAAGCAGTCTGGAGCAGCCTCACCAATGCCAGTCTTCAACGGCACTCACCCCTCCACTCCTCGAGCTCAGTCCCTCACTCCTAGTCGGATGAATGAGACATCAGCGAGGGCATATGCCGGACCCACATTTCATGCCTCCCCAGCAGCATCGTCTTTACCTATCCCCAAGTTCTTTTCGAAGTCCGTGCCCAACGTGGACAAGACTACTAGTCTGAAGAGATTGATGCAACAAGAAGCGTCAGAAACGACGTCGAAGAGCGAGGGCTCTCCACCCCAAGAGAACAGACAACCTGCTCATGATCATAGAGCTCGCGAAGAATCGCCACTTGACATCTTTTTTCGGGCTGATAGGGAAGCAAAGGCTCCGAGTGGCAGCCCAGCTAAAGATTTGGGGGTCAATAACAGTCAAGAGCAGCTCGGCGCTCTGCTGTCTAATTCGCAGACTCCTCCTCGGCACCATTCGCGCCAACCGACTGACGGCGCCGCCAACGGGATGTTCGCATTTGAAATGGATGGCGCGGCAGCGGAAAATCCGCCGGGTGCAGCACACCCAGCGAAGTCTTCGCCTAATTCGACTTCTGGACAACCCTATCCTTACCCTAGCACGTCGGAAGCTGAGCGCAAAGAAGAGCAACGCAAGGCCCAAACTGCAGCGTTGAAACAATTGATTTACTCTCCCCGACCCCAACTTTCGCACAATGCGTCTAATGGTCAACGACCACCTTCCTCAAACCTTCGCCAAGAAGTAATGATGCCAAACTCGCCTGAACGAGTCAACGTGCCGGACTATCCATCAACTCCCACTCCTACACGTGTACAAAGACCATATACTCGGGCAGATGCCCGTGCACAGAGCCATCAAAATGGCAAGACTTCTCCCTACACCCCTTTTACTTCTTCGAATCCGCTATCTCAAGGATCTCATCCTACCCCTACTCGGAACAGTTCGAACGCAAAATCAATGGAAGATGATTTACGACGTATCTTGAAGCTTGATGTTCTCGGCGAGCGCGCTACTCCAGTTCGATCTTAGCATATTCAGCATGGGTCTACTTTACTGGCGCACTTTTTTTGGCGTCTGGGAATCCTGGCGTTCTCTTTTTTCTTTTAGGTGTTTGGTGGAGGCTTACCGGCCCCGGAGGCGTTGTTTTTCTGTTGGCTCCTATGACACATCGTCCTTTGTATCCATCTTCGTCATACCTGGGTGCATTTTCGAGGTCCGACCATGCTGGGTCTCCTTGATGGATTCGAGATTTGCTGCAACACCGCTGGAGTTCCCGGCGCGCCCTCAGCTATCGGTCGGTTATGTCCCATGTGCGATGACATTCAAACACGGGAAATGATCTGCTTCCTACGAGGAACATCCAGGATTGATGGCGAAAGGCGCTTTCATGTTTTATTCAAAGACGAAGAAGCGCAGAGACACTGTTCCGAAGGGCTTCTTATTCACTAATTATAACAATACTACTGGCTATATGCCTCCCGCAAGGGAACCCCACGGCAATCCTGCAACACACACTTTCCTTTGTTCGAGTATACTGCCCAAAATTGAACACCAAATTGAAAATCGACTTGGTCAAAGGCGCGTCACCACAGCACATCTGCAACCCGACATTTCCTTTGTATGCACACAATTCTTATACTCAGGCGGCGAGAAACGGGTGAAGAGGGTTTGGCAACGGCGGTAGACTTATGGGCAACAAATGCGGCCAGATGAGGCCGTCGGATGGTAGAAAAAGGGGGTCTGGGGCTCACGATCATTGTAGCTAGACTCTCACGAAAAGGCAGCCTGATCAACACAAGCTACAAAGCCCACATCATAGCATAACTCATTGCATAATGGTCTTATGACCGACGTTGAAAGTGTTAAGCTAAAGGCTGTCATCTAGGCCTGGGAAGAGCCATGTAGCACAAGCTTTGTAAGGTAAAGTACCTTACTTACTGTAAAGTATATTCTGCTGCTTAGGGGTTAGCTCCGGCTTTAGCGCCACAGTGAAAGCAAATTCGTCGGTAGAAAAAGAATCATATTAACACATGATCCGCCCACTTTTCTTCCCAGAAAACCTCGATACAAACCTACAATTTCAACAGCATATCACCTTACAACAATCTGCATTCCTACAAACCAAATCCCCTTCAACCAAACACAAAGCTAGCAGCACCGCCAGCTCTCTTCTCTTGAACAGCGCTCGTCTGGTTAACGCCGTGAAATTCTATACTCCTACTACTACGAGAACGAAAGGCTTCTCCAGTCTTTCGTACTCCCTTTTGCGAACAGTCAACCAGTCTGGCTACCTATAACTCTACCACCAAGTTGGCGGGGACTCGCTTCGTCAAGTTGTCCTTCATTCGTCCTCTCCTAGGACCAAAATTCCGGGTCTTCGGTGGAGGCGACCACAAGCCTCCATAACTGGACTTTGGAGTACCAGATATTACCACTCTAAAAAAGAAGAAGGAGAAGGAAAACAAATTATCAAACAGTCCGATACTAGCCATACTCAAGCTGGCGAAAGAGGGAGAATCAATTGAGGGCGTTGTCCTCTGCGCCCACGGCCGCCTTTGCACACCAAAGGCTTGACTGGCAGGACAGACTCCCTCAACCCCGAGAGAACTTTCCCTAGCAACCGTACTTTCATCGCGGCCAAGCACTTCAACAAAGTTTCTATACAATGGACTCTCCAAGGTCAGAGAAGTCCCAGACTAGGTTCAGCACGCCCGTGTCTGATCTAGACGACCATCGCCACCAAACCTCTACAAGACCCCGTGGAGACACCATTGGCAGCCCCCAGAGCGCTCAAAGCCCAATGGAAGGCCAACATGTCTTCCATAGTGCTGGCAGCGGAGGCCGACCAGATTTCCTACAAGTCAATGACCAGCTCCGCCAAGCAGGAACGCTATCAAGAGACTTTGAACAAGCCGTCATTGATGATGACAGGAGCGGTCACGGTGAGCACATCGTTGAGCGAAGGGGATCACACACCCCAGGTGCCAGACGTAGTACTGCTCGGAAAAGCCAGAATCCCATCCCCGCCAACCGGTCTCGAAAATCTTCCCGCTCTTCGAGATCGACTTCACCAGCCAACTCGGTTGACGCATTCGCCGATCCACGTCGGCGTGAGAGGGCAAATACTGTTGGCAGCAGAGCGCCATCCGACCTGGATCTTGGCCTCCACCGCTCCAACTCAGGAGGCACACACCGTCGGAGCCGTCGACCCACCTTCAACAATGGCAGCGTCCGCAACCTCAATCTTCAAGACGACCGTGCTTCCCTGACTGAAGCCGAAGACGACGTTTGCTTTCCTGTACCAGATGAGCCTACAAAATCATATCATATTGACTTCGATGAGTTGGACGACTTCGTAGCAGAGAGCTCTAAGTCATGTTCTCACACTCTGCGCCAGCGGCTGAGCTTCAGCTCTCACGACAAGCCCAAGATCTTCACTGACCTGCGCAATCCAGTAATCCCTAAGATCATAACCCAATCGTCCAGCTCGCTCAAAGGTGGGTGTGACATCGTCCGTACCGACAGTGCTAGCGTCGTCGACGACAAAGACGGCGTAAATGAAAAGGCCGAAGACGCATTTGGTCCCAAATGCTCACACTCACCAGAGGTTAGCCGGTATAGCTTCTTCTCTTCCGAGCTCGAGCAAACGATCCACGCCCCTGACTTCGCGGACCTCTTCCAGCCAGGCGAAACAGCCCACGACCTATTTTCCACACCCCCAGACGGTGGAGGCGTCTGGTGGCTCGACATCCTCAACCCCACCGAGCCAGAACTCAATGTTTTCCAGCGCGCTTTCGGCATCCACCGCCTGACCACTGAAGACATAGTCATGCAAGAAGCACGTGAAAAAGTCGAATTGTTCAAGCAATACTATTTCGTCTGCTTCCGCTCATTCCATCAAATTGACCCCCAGCACGAAGACTACATGGAGCCCGTAAACGTCTACATGGTCGTCTTCCGCGAAGGCATCCTTACAATTACCTACACCCAATCCCCACACGCAGCCAACGTCCGCAAACGCATAGGCAAACTCCGCGACTACATGGCCCTGACCGCCGACTGGATCTGCTACGCCATGATCGACGACATCGTCGACACCTTTGGCCCCCCCATCCATACCATCGAGCTCGAAGCCGACACAATCGAAGACAACGTCTTCATCACCCATACTGAAGACTTCGGCGCAATACTTAAACAAATCGGCCTCTGCCGCAAGAAAGTAATGTCCCTCATGCGCCTCCTCGGCGGAAAAGCAGACGTAATCAAAGGCTTCGCCAAACGCTGCAACGAATCCTACACCGTGACACCCCGTGGTGAAATCGGTCTCTACCTCGGCGACATCCAAGACCACGTCGTAACCATGATGTCGAACCTCTCCCACTTCGAAAAGATGCTCTCCCGCTCGCACGCAAACTACCTCGCGCAGTTAACTGCCGATAACATCGGACAGGGCAATCAGACGAACAAGATATTGAGTAAGATTACGATCTTGGCGACTATACTTGTGCCATTGAATTTGATAAGTGGGTTGTTTGGGATGAATGTGCCGGTGCCGGGGAGGACTAGTACGGGGCTGGGGTGGTTTTTTGGAATAATTGGGTGTATCTGTTTTATCGTGGTTTGTTGTTTGACTACGTTGAGGAGGTACCGGTTTATTTGAGTGGGGGGAGTGGGTTCGGCATAAAGATGAAAGGAGGTCAGGGAAAACGGGGATAGAGAAAATGAGGATAGAGAAGAGGAGGTGCGGTCTGGCCTTGAGAGAAGAGCCAAATCCGGGTTTGATGAGGTGCTTGCGTTGTTGATGAGCTGCATGGCCTGCGTAATACCTTGACTTGCTTGCATAGGAGCTTCATGGAGCGGCCTGGAATTACGCCTGAGTACAAAAAAAAACATTGGTGGTACCATACATATACACTCAATGCATATCTCTATCACGATTCGGTAACGACTGTAATTGTTTTATCTACTGAACGCTAGCTGCACTGAGATGTCTTCTAATCTGTCTCCCTGCGGGTTTCGAGCGTCCGACCTTTGAGCCTCTCCTCCCCAGGCTGCTGCTTCGTAGCGGGTGTGGCCTACACTCTCCCTTCTATCTCTACCTCGCCCCTCGTCCATTATTTCAAGCATTGCTCTACTTACAGGTCAATTGCTGTATTGTACATGAGCTGGGCAAGCAACGTACCTCTCTGCATTTGGTATGACGTTCATCGCTATTTGCAAGCGGGCCTGGACCCGATCTGTCTTGACCCTGTTGTCTGATGCTTTTATCTTATTGGAAGCATCTTTGGAGTCGACGCGAGGAGCCTTCAGATATGTCCCTCTCGGCGGGATTTCTGGGCGTGCATCCTCGCTCATTGCGAGGTTTCCAAAACGTCAATCTGTTTCGATGTTAGTCTCATTACTTTGGTACAAGTGACTGAGGGTATGCACTGACCGTCATAGAACTCATCATCGTCACTAACATCGGCCAACTGCTCTAAATTGAGCTTATATCTCAACATAGCCCCAATACCACCGAAACCCTTCACAAATTGGTTTCCCTCGCTGGAACGATCAGAGACGAATTCGAGAGATGCGCCGAAATCTTTATAGCTCTCCGCCAGCCACTCCAGGAAAGATCCCTGGTCAACGAGATCCATCTCCTGTCCGGTTTCCTTGTCCATGAACATTTCACGATTCGCTTCTTGGCCTTTGCTGGTATGCAAGAGGATCTGAGAGCCAGTAGAAGACTTGAGCACCCAGCGCGTAATCTCGAGATTCTCATAGACGATGAGGGTCTCGCAGGCGCCGGCTTCGAGAGCTTTGAGCGTGTCGTCGATACCGTAGCATACTTTACCGCTGTCGACGTTGATCTCTTCGAAGTATTTGTTGATGAGGCGCTTCTCCTGGATGAATTTGACGTTGCTTAGGGTCTCGGAAGCGAGATCGATAGCTTGGTTGAAGCCATTTTCGCCGCCGTAGGATACATCGACGACTTTGATAACTTTGCTCTGGAGGCGGTTGTCGAACATATCTGATTGATTGAGGTCGTTCTTGAAGTCTGCACTACCGGCGAGCACCAGACCAGCCACATTGACTTTGTCTGCGGTGATGTAATTCTGGACTGCCAATTCAGCGACTTTGCGGACGTAGTTATGGCGCTTCTCTTCTCGAAGACGAGCAAAACGTAGGGCAGACTGTCCACCACGGCCGTGCTTCTTGGGTAAGTCGACGGAGAATTTGTGCACTACGTCTCGTGTGTTGCCGCTGAGGGTGCCGAAGAGAGCACCGTTGCCGTCCATGATGATGAAACCGAACTTTTGGTCGGATTCGAGGAGCTCGCTCAGAGCTTCTGTGTGGAATTTGTTGTCGCAGAGGTAGAGGGACGTGTTGATTGGTTTGAAGGGTTCGAAATCTATATTGATCTTCCTCTCCTTCCCCTCAGAGGTGATTATCTCACCGCAGTAGACGACCAAGCCGTTTGGAGGAACTTTGTTGTATAGCTTCAGACGCTGTTGGGTGGATGTGATGGCTGAGAGCACGGAAAGACGATTGACCCGAGACTTAATGTTCGAAGCAGTGCCGAATTCTTCAGCCAACATTCGTGCTGCTCGTGAGACTTGATCCTTTGGGCTGTGGGGCCATAATATTAGCAATATTCGGCATATCGCCAGAATGCCACATACGGAATGATCAAGCTGATCATGGAAGTTCCATTGCCTCGAGCTTGTTCAAGCCTCTTGATAAGTCTAGGTGATTCGGAGTCAGCGGTGCGCTTCTATGATGGCTTTGGATATTTCCCACTTCTTCACCTTCCATATCTCGATGTTCTTCTCCGCCTCGTTCGCCTGTGGGGCACTCATGGTGAGCAAAGGTGAATTGTTCGTTGTTCCAAGAGTAGGAACAGTCAAGGTCCCGTTGGTTAAGCTATAGTGTCGAGGACACCTCTTTCATGCAGCGCACCTTTGTGCGGTTTCTGTCCAGGAACAGAAGTGTTGTTCAAGTTTCTTGGAACGACGGTAAAGTGAATGAAGATTTTGGAGAAAACGTCGTTCTTACTTCTGTGGTGGGACTTGCTGGCAGATCTTCGGCTTTTTGAAGCGGTGACGAACTTGGCAAGGCTGAAGCACGTGCACACGGTGCAGATTTGTGGCGCAAGCATTCTTTCTTTAGTCATCGTTGCTTCTTCACATTCTTGCTCATCTCGAACTCACTCTCGTGTGTGAGCAGTCATCCTCTACTTTTTTGCTAACATTGATACCTGACAACAATAGATTCAATCAATGATGAAATCAGACTTTGTCAAGCCAGCATCTTTGCCACGGATCAATGACGCTGATTGGCTGAATTCTTATCGCGCCTCCAAACACCCCCTCCCCCACCTGCAAATCCGATCTTAGTCTAATTCTTCCGCGAGACGTTGATACTTCTTGCCAATTCTCACAATTCCTTACCACAAAAGACTTCCTCTTCCATATCCTTCCTGCAAGCCTTCAAGCTGGTGTTCCTTCTCGCCCTGTCTCTTCCGCTATTTTGTTCGATATACATACCTTACTAGCTTTGTACAAGCCTGTGAAAAGTCGATCCAGTCCTCGGAGAAGCTTTCCTGGCTTCTCTGCTCTCTCATATACGTGTACATCTCTACCGTTTATATAGACATCCCTATTTAATTGGGTTGCCTTTTTCATCTCGATTGACTGGGACCGTGCCTATCCTAACATGAATATAAGATAATGTAATGATTAGCCCAACCCCAACGTCGAAGAAGCCCCTCAATTGGGAGGACTACGATTATGGGAGGTCGTCCAGACATGGCTCCGAGAGTTCTCTAGGCAGCCATGTGCAATTCGACGAATCGTCGCCAGCGGCAACCTCAGGTCGCCTCGCCATCCCCCAGCGTAATGGCCCCGAGCAAGGCGATTTACACAATCTACGCCATCGACGGTAAGCAAACAGCCATCAAGCCCCTCTTCCTCCCCGTGAGGACCTTCCTGCCAGGCCCTTTCTGCTAATCATTCACCATTCATAGATCCTCCCTTTCGGTACGAATCAGCTCCCTAACCCACGCTGGTGGGGCCAACAGTCTTGAGAACTTCGCTCGCTCCTGGTCACGTGCTGCTGGATTTGTCGAGATACCAGGCCGAAAACCGTCTTTCATCTTGTCCCAGGATGAAGAAACTGGGCGAAGATCAGAAGAGCCTGTTCCGCCTGCAGAATCGAGCTCACTGCTCAGGCAACAATTAGAGCGAGAGAGAACCTCCTCCGAGGCGGTCATCGACCAAGAGCATTCACCTCACGTACAAGATGGAGTGGGTCCAAAACGGCGAGAAGCTGCAAAGTCAATGCCAGAAGGTGCGAATGATGTCCTCGAGGATGCACCATACTTGGCGACACCATTCGCATCTAGCAATGGCGGCGGTGTCTACGGGTCATTGTCCTCGCGGGTCGCCGAGCCTTCATTACGATATGCGGGAGTGCTGCACCATGAGCAGCAAGTGAAGGGCCACGAAAAGCCAGACCAAGAAGAGGAGCCTCTTCTCATCAAGGTCGTAGAGCAAAAAGATGGCAAAAGAGTGCAGTATGTGATTGGTCAATCTACGATATACCAAACAATCTTCAACTCAGTCAATGTGTTGATAGGTGTTGGTCTTTTAAGCTTACCGCTCGCACTGAAATACTCTGGGTGGCTTGTTGGAATGTCCTTTCTCGCTTTTGCCGCCATAACTACTAGATACACTGCTGGCATACTAGCCAAATGTCTGGATCTCGACACCTCAATGGTTGGATTTGGCGACATCGCCCACAAAGCTCTTGGCCAAAAAGGTAGCGTGGCTGTAAGCTTTATCTTCACCCTTGAGCTACTGGCAGCGTGCGTGGCTCTCGTTGTACTTTTTGCGGATAGCCTGGATGCCCTATTCCCAGGTTGGGGTGTCATTGCGTGGAAGATCTTTGGCGGCATCGTGCTCGTGCCGTTGAGCTTTGTTCCACTTCGCTATCTCAGCTTTTCTAGCGTTTTAGGGATTTTCGCGTGTCTTGGGAGTGAGTTTGAAGCTTCTGGATGAAGACGAGTAGTGCTAATGCGAGAGTAGTCGTGATTTTGATCTTTGTTGATGGTATCATAAAACCGCACTTCCCTGGATCTCTTAGAGAACCTGCTCCTATGGCGGGTTTGTTTCCCCAGCGTTGGTCGACCTTACCTCTGAGCTTTGGCCTTTTGATGTGTGAGTTTATCAGAGATCACAGAAGACCACAGCTTCTGATGATTTGCAGCCCCATGGGGTGGCCATAGTGTGTTTCCACAAATCTACAGGGATATGCGACATTCATATAAATATACCAAAGCCATCAATTATACATACACATTCACAGTACGTCGTTCCCATACTCCAAAAACTTCTGGCTTACCATGTTCTAGTATACCCTTGATGTTCTCATCGCAATCGCCGGCTTTGCGATGTTTGGTCAGAAGGTCCATGATGAAGTGACTTCTAACATCCTGTTGACCAAAGGCTACCCACGCTCAATTTCCGTATGCATTGTCGTCTTTATCGCCATCATTCCCATTACCAAGATCCCTCTAAAGTAAGTCATCCACCGAGGCCAATGTTAGGCCATAACCCACAGCTAATCTCTACCAGCGTCGCACCTATCAACAACACCGTAGAAAAATTCTTCGGCCTCCTCCCTAACCAAATATCTCCCTACCGCGCTCTCCTCGGTCTCCCCTCCTACGCTCGCGGTGTCTTCAAGGTAGTCATCCGAACACTCAACATCGTCGCTATAGTATTGCTTGCTATACTTGTCCCGTCTTTTGATACGATCATGGCTTTGTTGGGTTCAGCGATGGCATTTAGCATCTGCATTATACTACCATTAGCGTTTCATTTGAGTCTCTTTGGTCATGAATTAAGCAAGGAAGAGAGAGTATTGGACTGGTTCTTGGTTGTCATATGTTCCATCATGGGTACTGTTGGAACTGTGTGGGTTTTCTTGCCAAAAGACATGAGGGAGCGGCTGGATGGATTTTAGAATTACCGCATCCAGCAAAAGCAAAGGAGGGGTTTGGACGCTACTCCTCAAAACCCGAAACAAAAAATAGTCTACGACTCCATCTACAATATTTATGGTGCTCTTTGGCGAGGGGTCATTTTACCTTGCCTCCTGATCAGAATCGAGAACGAGGATTGAGAATTGAATGTTTGCAAGCTGACAAGAGCATAGGTGCCGTTTTTGGAAGATCATGATGGTGCATTGATGGCTACCTACTTACGGTCTCCGGTCCAGCAGCGAGGTACATGGCGTGACTATTAGAGAATCTGCACCAACACACAATTTAACAATGTGCAGGGATCAACGGTGAGTATCTTAGGGCCGTCCCAGCTCGCCGAGCCGCTGAGGCTTGCGTGCAAGCGCCTTGGCATATCTAGCTTAACAATACTACGTCTTACATAAGACGCCCTCAGCTTCCTACACATGTGAACATGATGCACCTGGCCTCGAGCGGTACTGGATGAAGCTCGCAGTCAGTTCTGTCAGTGTGTAAAGCGTATTGATCAAGACGGAATCAAAACGATTGCCGACCATTACTAGAACAACGCTCTCCTACCTTGGTTTCGCTCAGCCATTACCATGGGCACCATGGCCTCAACCGAGCCACCATCCACAACCCCAGGCGCAGCTGTCTATTCCTTCCCCTTCCTCCTCCGCCTCATCTACGATATCTGGGTCCTAGGCATAACGAACACGTACATCTGGCGTTGCTCCACTTCTGCGATCCTCCTTCCATTCTTCAAAAAACACAAGACTGCCAACCACCTCGATATTGGCGTTGGTACAGGGTATTTTCTCAAATATGCTGGGTTCGAGAAGAATGCAGAGGTCACGCTGGTGGACTTGAATCAAGATAGTTTGGATGTGGCGAGCAAACGGATCCCCGAGCTCAGGACAAAGTGTATTGAGCATGATGTTCTGAAGCCATTACCGATTCCAGCCGATCAAAAGTTTGGGTCCATCTCGCTGATGTATCTGCTGCATTGCATGCCTGGGCCCCCAGAGTCCAAAGCAGCCATCTTCTCTCATCTCAAGCACAACCTAGCAGATGATGGTGTGCTCTTCGGAGCTACTGTGCTGGGCAAGGGAGTCGAGCATAATTGGGCTGGGAGGGTTCTGATGCGGACGTATAATCAGCAGGGGATTTTTGGGAATTTAGATGATGGGGCTGAGGTATTCATAAAGGAATTGAAAGTGAATTTTGAGGAGGTGGAGGCGGAGGTGCGGGGGGTGGTGTTGTTGTTCGTTGCAAGGGATCCCAAGCGGTGAAGTGGGAGAGAGTCTACGACTCTATCTATGTTGTATTGGCGTTCAGTGACAATCTGTTTGGGCGTTTCTTTACCCTATTTAGTGCGGTCCATGTCCTCCATGCATAGATCAGGTGATGCCGCTCTGTGCTAGTTTACAATCAACTTTGTGGAACAGTCTTTGTTTTCCAGGAAGTACATGAAAGAGAATGGGAAAGATGAGTTGAGAGCTTTGAATTGACGAGAAGTTATGCGAATTGGGTCTTCGACAGAGGGAATCGAACCTCCGGCTAGACGATGAGAACGTCAAATGTTGAGCACTACACCATATCGAATTCATGTTTGGGTGGTGCTTGTTGTGGTATAGGACTCCTATGGGAAGGCTGTGTGAAGGAGCCAAGCAGGTTTGTTGGGATGAGTCATTTCGAACCAAATCTCAGCCTACTCTAGAAAAGCCCTATTGGTTGTGGCAGAGGGTTTGTATATATTCTCTTCTAGACACAGAAAGACCCGAGACAATGCGAGTGGACATGACCCGGCCACTACCTTTTTAGGATGTCCTAGAGATGTCGAGCCACGAGTAGTTCCCCCCCTTGAATCCACCGAGTACTGAGGAATAGGAGTAGTACGTTAACAGACCTCGCACTAGCTCTAAGCCTAGTGTATCAGGCTCCAGACAGTACCAACAAATTACCGCCAATTATATGCACACCGCGGATATGTTCATCTATGCAGTTTGATAATCATACCTATACAGGGGAGTCTTCATACGCCTTCCATCTCTGGTCCTTCGATATATGCCTCGCAGCATAGAATGAGCAGTTGCACTATATCGAGATAGGACAAGGGTTCTTTGTCCGAGCAACTGCCTCAATAGCTCCGGTGATCAGAGCGGGCGCAAACAGTGCTTCATTGCAGGAATTTGCTGCTACCCACACTTGAATGAGCTAGTTCACCCACTGCAAGCACGGATAATGCTGTGGCGAACCTGCATCTGCGTTGAGCAACGCATTTACAATAGAAGTAAGACCTCCGACTCGAAGAGAGTATGGAAGCATAATGATCTCCAATCCCGAAGTAGGCTCTTCTAGCTCACCACCGTCGAGTATGTAGTAGTCGCCTTGGAGTAAATACTCGATGTATTGAACGATGTCGTGTGGCGTCTCAACGCAGCGTACTATGAGGACCTGGAAAGTTGCGATGCCCTCGATGGATTTTAGATTTATCCCTGGCATCTTGCTGTCATATCTTATCACTCTCTGTCTTTCTCCTGAGACATCTTCAGATCGATAAAGCTTAACATGCTCAAGGTAGTTTGGCAGATGCGTGAAGCGGATACCATACTGAAGGCTGAGAGGTTTGCAAATCGTTGCATCTTGTTCGCGAGTAATAATCGTACCAACGACTTTGCCAATTGTGATCGCGGAAGAGATTTCCGTCAGACGGAATTGTGTCTGAATGATTTTGCCCAGATTCTTAACCACCAATGTCATATTGTCTCGTTCGTGTGATCTATGTTCGTGTATGTAGTAACGATGGGATGAACTTTGACGGGAGTCTTTGGCTAGGATTAAAAGCTCGGTAAAGAGTCTCAACTGCAGTCATATTGCCCGCAGAATAACTGGCACGTGTTGATATCAACAATGATCTGTTGTCGATGCTGCTCTGTAACGGGGCGCCGTCTGAAAAGGACTTGTCGTCCAATCGGCATAGAAGCTGCATCACTAAACCAATAAGGAACCGGACGAATCGCAAGTACGTCTCGAGCAGCTCTAAACATCTGGTAGTAGAATTTGGGTTCCCGAGAGCGAGGCTCGCTGCGAAGTGACAGATAGCCCGGGGCGTGAATTTAGGGACAGCCGAGGCCAGGTATGAATTAGTGTAAGTACAAGTGAGCTTTTAGCGTAGGTACAGCCGAGCTACTTTCTGAGGATGGGGTGGGGGCGATGGAGTAAAGTGGTCCTAGAGTCCTGGCAAGCGCTAAGGATGATAGTGACTTGGCAAATATCTAGCCCCGATAAGGGTTCCCTGGACAACTGGTGTACTGCGCCCCCCGCAACCCTCTCGGGGAGGGAAGCCTAAGAATCGAGTTCCAGGGTCTGAGCGCTAGAGAGATAGGGGTAATACCCTAGACACATACTTAGGCAGGCCCTCAAAGCAGACCACCCGAATTGCTAGTCCGGGGCACTTCCACCCAAAAGACATAAAGAGTCTTCAGGGAGCCACTAGCGCTTAGGGCTAGGGTAAATTCCCACGCTAGCCAGGACTTTTGGTGTCATCCTCCGTATCTCTTTACGGGACAGCGCCGACCCTCTCTTTGCGCTCGTCCTTTATGCTCGCTCGGAGTGAGCTCAGGCCATCCTTTCTCATCCTCTGTCTCACATTTACCGTCCTTTGAAGTACTTTCCAAGTTGTGTAGTAGCCTCGCAGCATCGCACTCCCCTTGCCCGTGCTGCGCACCATACCAAAGGTTACCCTTCAGTTCTTCGAAGCCTCGCTCGCCATATCCACTAAACTAAGAGCATCTTTGTAAACTATTACGATCCACAGATTTTGAATTATTGAGCCTACCGGTTGACTTGGCAAAACAGGGACTCCTGAACTTTGGGATATTGTTCCCCGTACGTCTGATTCGGCTATGTATCAGCATTGGCTGGCGCGGCACGACGGTTTTGTGATGGCTGGTGTGATGGAAGATAGCTACTCCGTGGCGAACAAGAAGCCCAACATGCCAGCGACACTCTGATTCGCACGCTAAGCGCTCAGCCTCGGCAGGCTGCATGTGCATCACCGAAAGGATCTGTACCCCTGCAAAGTGATGAACAACATCGTCAAAATTCTACCCTCGAATTTCGCTGGCAAGGTCAATGTCCAAGAGTCTGGAGTCCTGGACAAGTTTCCGAATTCATCTTTTAGCTAGATTCACAGAATTTGTGGGACAGACGTTTTCAGCCTTCTCTCACTCTAATAAGCCGCCCCCAAAATATCCCTGTATGTATGCTGGGCCACTTTCACCCCTTTGAATCTGCTTCGCCGTTGCATATCCAGCATCCTACGCCACTAGCATGCATCCACTTCCTGTATCGTCAAAAACGGGTTTCCAAGATTTGGGAGGCACCACCTTGCTACATACGAATTTGGTGAGATATAACCCCAATGACCTGTGAGCGTTCACTGCTCTCCACGGACCACGACCGAGACTCGCAAGGCGCTGATGTAACAGACAATGTTTCAAGCTAACGCCAAAGCCACTACCGCCCTGCATCCTACGGCCATAGCCCCAATCGCTCGGCGACTTGCATATCTCAAACCAAACCTATTGGATAACGCAAGTTTCGAACCCACAGGCGCTGTCTTGATTCTCGTTTCGCAGCTTTGATGTGCCGCGGGGTTCTCGGACCGTAGATGTCTCGAGTCCAAGCGTCGCCCAAGATGGCTGCGAATGCAACATTGGGTCTTTTCAACATGTGGGGGAGGCTTGGTTGATAAGACGCGAAGTATATCAAGGTGGGGCACTGCTTGCCCGACTGTCTATGGTGCTTCCTCTGCTTTTCGATCCTGCATGCATACAAGGCTGCAGGCTCAGTGACTATAGAAGGGAAGACTGGCCCCGCCCCTCAAACGACTTTGCATTTTTACACCTAGAGCGCAACCATCTTCGTTGTGCATTCTCATGTCCTTACAAAATTCCTAATTATATACGTCTCATGTTCCAAAATGCATTTCAACTTGATTCGTAACTCATTGTTGCTCTCTGCAACCCTCTTTACCAGCGTCCTGGCTCTGAATTATGATGGCGCGCATGATCAGGTTGTCCCCGAGCGGAAATTGAGGGCAGCCAAAAGAAGTCACAAGCTCAGCAGTAGACAAGTAAAAGGTTGTCTTAGCTATGATCATCAGTTGCACTATCTCGATGGTGAGTAGTCCAAAATGTCTCGCCATACCGGACTAATTTCATCTAAAATCAAGCGGACGCAACGACTCCTGATTCCCAATTTGGTGCCAAGTTGGCAATGGATTTCAAGACGCCAGCTTTGTTGTTGGAGGATATCGAACATCATACTAGCATGATCGATTGCTTCGACTCCAGGATCTATCTATACTTCAGCTCTGTACAAGCCTTTGAGCATGCCCACGAGGAGTTCAATAGTGTGCCGAACTTCCTCATTATCACATCACATGAAGGCTGCAATGAAGACGGCGAACGGGACCCGCACCTGTATGTAAATCAGCGCTTTATTAAAACATCGCTAATGACCGTAGGGTATCCGAAGCAGCGGTTCACCCTGAGGATAGCCTTATCATCCTGTCCACATCTCGCGTACCTTGGAAGCACACTTTTGATGAGATGAAGCTTGACTTTGGAGAGAGTGATGAAGGTTTGACACCGCGTCGACATGGCGAACTTCGAGCTCGTCAGGCTGCTGCGACTTCGGCAGCAGCCACCTCAGCGACCCAGACATATCCCGCCGCACCTACAACTACACCTCCAAAATCAAACGTCACTGCAACTTTCAGTCCCTCGCTGATTGACAAAGCTATCTTGCCACCTGATTCGTCTCTGTCGGTCCATGGGCCTGTTATGTAAGTCCTATATCAGATACTCTTCATCTTCGGATCATTATCAGCATACTGACCCCTAGGCAGACCAGCTGGCTTCAATGTCAAATGTAAGAATTGCACCATCCAAGGCAGCATCAACCTTGTGGCGGGGTCTTTCGCCATGGGAGGCTTCAATTCAAGCGGCAACGGGACAGAAAGTATGATCAACGCAACGGAAAGCGCGTACGAATATATCAGAAATGGCTATGTCCGATTCCAGTCCAACAATTTTGGCGCACACATTGAGCTTGAGAGCTCGATCACTGCGACGACCAACCTGAAGAATTTCACGGCGCCGTTGCCGACAATTCCTTTGACACCATTCCAGGTATGTCGTTTGTACCTAAGTGAAGATGAGTCTTGTAACTTACTTATTTCGAAGGTACCCGGCATCGCCTCTATTGGACCACAGCTCGTGCCTCAGCTTTCTATAGGAGTCAAACTTTCCGCCCAGCTGGATTTCTCATACGGCTTTGAAGTTTCCGTAAGTCTACCTGAATATCCTTATTACAGACACGGAACATTGACGAGTTCATAGATCCCTAATGACTCCTACCTCGTACTCGATGTGGGCAACACCTCTAAGTCCACTCAGTCGGGATTGTAAGGATCGTCCACCATCACTATCATCAGAATACTGATTGACCAACCCTTACAGCGAAAACACCAACGTAATCGCCCTCCCCTTCCAAGCTCAGCTCCCCAGCGTCACCTTAACAGTAGCCGGTGGCTTCATCCCCCAACTCCTCCTCGGCGTCTCCTTCTTCGGCGGCGACGCAATCGCCGGCGCCGGAGTCTTCCTCAATGCACCCAGCATCACAACCACATTCTCGACCGTCAGCCACGTGAATTCGAAATGTGAAAACATTACCAATAACGCTGTCGCCAACGATGTGATCAATGATATCTTCGACACGCTTACTCACATCGATGCCTCTGTGGATTTGCAACTCGGGGTTACCGCAGAGGCTCAGGCTAGACTGGGGAGCTATACAGTGAAAGATGATGAGCCGTATGCTGTGCTGGATAAGTCGTTTTCGTTGCCGACTGCGTGCATAAGCTTTAATGGGAATGCGAAGACGTATGGACCGGCCCCTACGAGTACGAGTACGAAGGCTCCTGGGGCGAAAGGTACCAGTGGCGCGTCCACCGTCTCCAACCCTCTGGGTGGACAGAACGGATTATGCCAAGTCGTGTTGAGTGCTGGGCTCATTGGTGTTGCTTCTGTCTATTTTATGTTCGGCTGATATGTGATTGTGAAGCAGTCTTGATGAGTTGGAGGCCGACAGGCCGGCGGGAGGTTTGTCATTGGGACTCGCCGCGCAATTGGCTTAGTGGCGTTGGCAAGACAGTCTAAGAGAAGGGAGCAGCAAAAGTCGTATGAAACACTTTATTTAGCAGCGTCTTTGAACTTGGAACATGTAACGACCCAGTCTTTTAGAAGTCTACTACCGTTATGGAAGCTCTCATGAAAAGGACATCCATTGCCTTCCATATCGCTTGAATCGCCTCGAGGCTCCAATTCATCTTAGACCGGGATTGGATCCATAGAGATTGGATTGGACCTAGAATCGGTGTGCTTGGGCTAGCTGTATTTCCGTACGTAATCACCAGGTGACAACGCAACGTCTTCGCCAAAATTCTCGTATTTCTGACCACACCAGAAATGACCATACTTATTGTTTGTAATAATGCATAGCCAGGCACCAGACTTGCGCATCCAGCCTGTATGACCGTTGTTCATGAGCCACAAGAGCATGATGATTCGTACATTGAGGCTAAACTCGGTCCGGAACTTTTCTGGGATACGTGGCCTTTCGCGTCGCCATACCGAGTAAGCATTGAAACCCTCCATACAATACTATGAGACTCCACTCACAAGCAAGGCGATGATGGCCGTGATAATGAAAGAGCTGAGGTTACGCCTACTTTGATTAAGCTGAATCCGAAGACGGAGGTCGCGAGGTTAAGAGGGATGTAGATAAACGCCAGCATTGTGACTAATGCTAGTAACTTTCCCCACTAATGTTTTGACCAAGAGCTTGTGCTCACAGAGTTTCACTGCTGGCTTTCAGTATATCATTCGAGTTTTCTTCCATTATACTAAGCTCATTTCCCCTCCTGGATCTGATGATTGGACAATTCGATAGACCTCGATTCCTCAATTGCAAGTTTTCCAGCTCCAAGCTGCATGTTATCCCGGATCTCAGCATCGTGGCGACCATTGAGCATTTTTAGCAAGAAGATCTTCGCTCAAACGTTGCGCAGTCCCTTCCTGGCCCATGATAACAATGGACATTCACGAGTATCAAATTCTGTCTAGCGATGCAGATTAGGACAAGGAAACTCTGGGGGACGATCTTGCGGAATGAGTACGATACATTTTCTAACACCACGTCGACCTGGTCTTTCGTGGCTACAAATTGACAGTCTCAAAAGCAGTTGATACTGATCATCAAGACAAACGGACTAGTTTGCTTGAAATGAAAGTCTTCAATTTGAAGTCTGAAAAAGGCGAGCCGCGGCAAGGGCGACCCCGCCAAGCGTTATGTACTAACGCTAAAGTAGCCTGATACTATCTTTTGGCATCGAGCAGATCTCAGGTAACCATACGCGGGGTACTAAGCAACATGGCTGCTGCAGTTATAAGAAACGGTAACTTCATCTTTTGAAATACAAACTAGGCTGACGACAGCAGGCCATCTCTCGGTAGATTTCCAAAATGCGCTTGACCAAATATCAACAGCCTTGGACATCCAGACGCGACGAAGGTATCCCGAATTAAAGTCCTCACTAGACACAATTCATGCGCACGCCGAAAATAGAGGCCTGCCTGATGAGGCCCTGGCCACTCTCATTAACGCGATTACTCGCCCACATTCCCTTGATCAAAGCAGTCAAAACGCGCTCGTTAAGTGTCTGTATCCTGCCTCCAGGATCCCTTCTGAGCTGATATGCATTATCATCGGTTCTCTCGGCCATGGCGCGCGTAGAGCGTCCGTATCTACTCAGCAACTGCTACTGCGATGGATAATCATGGTGTCCGACTATCAAGAAGAGCCATCGAGCCTAACAAGTTTCTATAGCGTACTGTTCAATCTTCTTGACATGACGAATCTTCGTGCGGATTTATGCCATCTGCTTGCACACATCACGAGAAGAAAGCATGTCAGACCGTTCCGCCTGCAAATGCTACAGGATCTCTTAGCGACCGTTGGTCCAGAGCCCGCTCTTCTCAGGCTCATGCATGTCTTCGACAAGTACGCTCCCGGCGTACTGGATATTTCAAAAGCGAACAAGCGGCTAGGCGATTTTCCACATCCTGACCCTGAATGGGGTGTGCAGCTGTCAATAATTCAATGCCGACATGGAGTACGGCCAGTTTCGGCAGACCTTAAAGACTACGTTGATCGTCTTGACAAGGTCAAGCTAATACATCTGAAGCCCACCGACTTGAAGGATAGAACAATGCAGAGAAACCTAGCCCTCGCATCTGAGGAGTCAAGTCGAAGACAGGTTGACGAATGCCTCTCTCCAAATTTCGAGAAGTACCTTGAGAAATCGTCAAACGATCATGACGTTGGCAAGTCGCTCTCGGAAATATTAGATAGTGTCTACTCCTACACGAGGTTCACCAAAGTAGGTTTATCCTTGCGTTTCGTGTTACGAACAGTTGCTGAAGCATTGAGACTCTACCGCAAGCAACATTAACGTTCCTCGAAAGCTATCTTCTTAAATGGGACGGACTCCAAAACCAGAATACGGTCCTCGAGCTCCTCACCTATCTCCCAATCCTCCCATTTCAAGGCAAGTAGCGTACAGTCCCATTCCTTGGAACACTTTCACCACTAACAACCGCCAGACCTTCAGACCAAATTCTTCCAACCACTCGAAACCGCCATCCTCTCCGTCTCCATTGACTCCACTACGCTCATACCCCAAACCACCCTCCTGGCATTCTACACCACCATCCTCTCTCACTGGACATCCCACCTCCTGGCCACCCCTCCCCCCACTACCTTCCAAAAAAGCACCCTAATAGCGCTAACCAACCACATAATCCCCCTAAGCCTGACAATCCTCACCACTATTCCCTCCTCAACAGCAATCTCCACAATCTTAACCTACCACAGCATACTCCTCCCCCTAATCCGTCCTCCACTTTCCATCCCACTCGCGCCACCAAAACCGATATCCGTCTACCTACTGCTCTTCACCTCCGCCTCTCTCAGCACACTATCAGGCACCTCCTCAATAATGGCGAGCTACAAAACAACTTTCGAAACATCCACCCAACCTCGACCCGCTGAGCAAATTCCACAATTGAACGGGACACTGATCGACACCTGCAACCTCCTCTTCCGCTCCCGGGCCTTTAACGCCAAAGACTCACACGCTCTAGGCTGTCTGTTGCCCATGCCCGTAGTGGCAAAGTTGGCGGATTACACAGGCGCGCTGGATCCTGCGCAGGTGAGTGGCTCTCCAAAGGAAGCTCTAAGAAATGTTTATGAAGCTGTAATGTTGATTTTCAATTGCTCAGCCACTCACATCCCTCTTCTCACTCTCCCACTCTCCCACTCTAGCCGCCCTATCCATCTCCGCCTTCCGCGAACTCGAAGAAGCAGCTGCCGAGGAGGGAGTAGTGAGGATCAGGCATGCGGGACCGATTACACAGAAGACTTTGATTACCCTGGGGAAGGAGGGAGGTGTCAAGGTAGATTGGAAGGAGTATAGAGTGCATGTACTGAGATGGTTGGAAGGGATGGGGGTGGGTGGTGTCAGGGAATTGGGGGGTGCGACGATGAAGGGGTTGCTCGGTGGGCCAGAAACTCCTGTGGGCATGAAGGGTGGGATTGCTGCATAGGGGGAATGCTCTGCTTTGCAGATTTCATGGACAGGGAATTTACGCTTGGAAAACGAGAAGTATGCTTTGCACGATTGGAATGGACAAGTTTCGTCTTTTATTTTTCGCCAAGCTGCCAGTCTAATAAATTGTGCTAAAGCATTGCCGTATTGCTACAGCACTCTGTTGTTTTGACCATAAGAACAATCGCCACCACTTCCTTCGATCAATCAATCCTAGACCACGCTTGGTAATAGTAGTACTTGGAGCTCGTGGTAACGTAATCTAGAAGCTCATTTGAACGCTTTGCTCGCATGCACGACGATCAACACAAGCTCATACACAGACGCAATTTCGTTGTTCAGATGCTACGAAATTTCAGCTTTGAAACTTTCTTCTCCGTTTCAATTTCCGTTTCTCGCATACCTTAGAAGCACTTGCGGTGAACGATGGATGGTCCACTCTCGTCGTACTCTTGCTTGGAGATCCACATTTGCTGGAAGGTGGAAAGAGACGCCAGGATAGAACCACCGATCCAGACGGAGTACTTGCGCTCAGGGGGTGCGATGATCTTGACCTTCATTGACGATGGGGCAAGGGCGGTGATTTCCTTCTGCATGCGATCCGAGATACCGGGGTACATGGTGGTCCCGCCGGACTTAATTTGCGTTAGCTAAAAGTCCTTATCTCTCTGCGTATTGAGTACGTACCATAACAATGTTGCCGTAAAGGTCCTTTCGGACATCGACATCACACTTCATGATGGAGTTGAAGGTAGTAACGTGGATACCTCCGCTCTCAAGACCCAAGACGGATGGCTGGAACAGAGCCTCGGGAGCTCGGAAACGCTCGTTACCAATGGTGATGACTTGACCATCGGGAAGCTCGTAGGACTTCTCCAAGCTGGAGCTCTGGCTAGCAGTCTGGATCTCCTGCTCAAAGTCGAGAGCAACGTAGCAAAGCTTCTCCTTCATGTCACGGACGATTTCACGCTCAGCTGTGGTAGAGAATGGGTAACCGCGCTCAGCCAAGATCTTCATGAGGTAGTCGGTAAGATCACGGCCAGCCATGTCGATACGTGAGATAGCGTGAGGAAGAGCGAAACCCTCGTAGATGGGGACAACGTGAGTGACACCATCACCAGAGTCGAGAACGATACCGGTGGTACGACCAGAAGCATACAAAGAGAGCACAGCCTGGATGGAGACGTAGAAAGCAGGGGCGTTGAATGTCTCGAAGACAATCTGAGTCATCTTCTCACGGTTGGACTTGGGGTTGATGGGCGCCTCCGTCAAGAGCACTGGGTGCTCCTCTGGCGCAACACGTAGCTCGTTGTAGAAGGTGTGATGCCAGATCTTCTCCATATCATCCCAATTGGTGACAACACCATGCTCGATAGGGTATCTCAGCGTCAAGATACCACGCTTCGATTGTGCCTCATCTCCGACATAGGAGTCCTTCTGACCCATACCAATCATGATACTGAAGACGAATTAGCCACGCAAGCCGAGGACCAGAGCCTTGCAGCACGAGTTCAAGAAGCATACCCATGATGACGGGGTCTACCGACGATGGAAGCTACGCCACATGTCAGCGATGTTGTTGCGAGGCAATGGAGCAATGCTTAGCGGATCTTAAATGTTTGCGACTTACGAAAGACAGCTCGAGGAGCATCGTCACCGGCGAAACCGGCCTTGCACATTCCAGAACTGCATCCCATTAATATTGCCCTTGGTATTACATTGTCTTGTGATAGCTAGTAGAATTTTGCAGCCGGAAGGTTCTTAGAGGCCGGGACTTGGAGAAGGTGAACCGGAGGTTGGACAAAGACCTACCCATTGTCGATAACGAGAGCTGCAACTTCTTCTGTATAAACCCAAGACAGCATATTAGCAGTGATTCTTCCTTTATCAGCATCGCTTGTGCGATCGAAGGCCCTCTTGCGGTGAAATCATAGACTTGGGGAGCAGGGGCGAGTCAGCTTACCCTCCATAGCGGTGGATTGAGGTGAGAGGGCGGAGGGTTAAGGTGAAGAGAGAGAGATAGATGGGCACCTGACGATAGGTGTTTATGGATGCACAGAGGTGACTGTTGCGGTAGAGAGGGAAGAAAGAGTCCCTTTGTATTCAAAGGTTGTTGACAACAAGGTGTTAGGAGGCTGCTGCCGGTTAAGATTCTGTGGGATAGAATGCCAAGCGACGCTACTAAGAAGTTAGATCACGCTTGCCGCCAATTCGCCTTTGCTTTCCAAATATATGGCTGGGAAGTTGCGATACATTCACTCTGGTGGCTACAAATAGGACTGATGCTGTGATCACTACCGCTGGTCTACGCAATGCTGGACAATTTCGTTAGGCAGCAGAATTCTCTTACTGGTGGAGAGGCAAATACGCGCGTCCGGCTTCAACAGGATTGACAGGCTTGATTGTTGCAGCCTCAAGCCAAGACGTGGTGATGTTTCCGGACCGATTTACCTAACATGTTGCTGAATGCATAGGCTGCCGCCCTGTGACAGACCGCTCTTGTGTCCTCCGCCCAATATCAGAAAATGAGATGGCGGGGTGGAATGCCGCTAAGCTTCAGCCGCAAGGCGGGGTTGAGATACCGACGATTAGGCTGTTGAGGTGAACATGATATTGACGACGTACAAAGCGTTCCCACCAGATCCATATACGCCATGGGGATATCCTGAGACCAATGCGTTGTTAGCTTGGCACGAAGAAATGACTGGAAGTTGAAAGAAACTTCGAGACATCTCGCGAAGCTTCGCTCACGGGAACGTCATTGCAGCTAACCATGGTACGCACCCACTGCAACGTCCGAACGAGTTGTTAAGAAAGAGCAGAGAAGTATCGAAATCAGATACTTGACCTGAGTCACCAATTCTATTTCGACTCCGACCATTCACCCAGACATCCATCACCCAGACATCTCCATCACCAGTCACCACCACCACATCGCTCGACCAACCAAAATAGTTCTTCCTTCACAGCATTCAACCGTATTCATGGACCCAGGCATGAACCAACTCCTCAAATGGGGTATCGAAAATTCCTCCGACCCCTCCACCGACCCGACCTCCACCACCGATCCCAAAGCAGAGCGCCCCAGTGGCCGTCCCCTAAATTCGGACGCCGTCAATTCTCTCTTCGGCGGCCCTTCCGATGCTGAATTGATGAAACAGTCAATGGCCGCAATCCTCTCTTCGGAAGTCAGCCTAGAAAACAAGCTCGTCGCCTTCGACAATTTTGAGCAATTGATCGAGAACATCGATAACGCAAACAACCTCGAGCCATGTGGGCTATGGGCACCGCTCGTAGGCCTCTTGGACAGTGAAGAAGCCGAGCTGAGGAGATATGCAGCATGGTGCGTCGGCACAGCGGTTCAAAACAATGTCAAGGCACAAACACGACTCCTGACTGGAGATGCCATCCCCACACTCGTCAAGCTCTCCATCGAAGATACCAACGAGCAAGTGCGAAGGAAAGCTATATATGCTCTGTCTAGCGAGGTACGAAATTACCAGCAAGGTCTTGATGTCGCTGTGAAGGCGCTGCCGAAGGGGTTTGCGCCGGAGGGGGCGATTGATGCTGGGGATATGGAGGCTGTGGATCGGGTCATTGAGCAGTTGAGAGAGGATTCGAAGTGGAAGGCTGCGTGATGAGGAGCTGCTTCACGAACCTTGAGGGCAGCAAAGATGGGGAAGGATTGGGATGATGAATGAAGCCGGATACCCCGATGTTATTTAGACTATAGATGAGGAAATGGCTACTCACAATGCACGATTTACGTTACACCACTATCTTGAACTGATTGCTAGATTGTGACTTGCCCGTTCAAGCATACAGTCCACATCCCGCGCCCATACCAATGCTATGAATAATATGGATATCGCCTCCCAAACCAAAACACCCAGTAATGCATCCCTCATGAACCATCGTTCCCCATCCCAGCTATCTAACCTCCGGCGCCGCCGCAACCGCGATATCATTATCAATGGGCGCAGCCCCCGTCTGCGGTGGCGCCCTCTCGAATAGATTTCGCCAAAATTGCGGCGGGTCAAGAGGCCGTTGCCCACCATGTAAAGATGGGTAGACGTCGCTGAAGAAGTACCATACTATTCACCCGTCAGCATGTCCATTCTCCGTTGCAGAAAGGGGGAAGAAGACATACTATGCCCAACAATAACACCACATATCTCATCCTTCGGCACAGTTCCATGTAGGACCAAACTAAACGCCATAAGTACCCACGGTAGATACGGCGCCGTGCATACCAGCAAGCCCAAGAAGCTCAGGCGTGTCTCTGGATTCCGCCGAGACCAGATGTACACCAAGCTACTGCTTAACGCTGAGCCGAGGAACGGTATGCTCAGCATTGGGGACAGCGCGAGCAGGAGTGTAGTAGCGTATAGGAGTAGCCACGAGAAATGCGCTGGCGACCGGCCCGACGATTCTTCGAGGAGCCGCGAATAGCGTTGTAGGAAGAAGACGTGGAAGAGGAGATCGAGTGAGAGGGGGCCGAAGTAGAGAAATGTGGTCAGGAGACGCCAGTACTATAGCACACCGTTAGCCGTCACCCCATCCCAACTCGTAATGCCAGAGTGGAAGCTATGCGCCTACCTGATGCTTGACAAACACAGCCCGGAAGCTATAGAACAGCTGAAAGGGCGTAATGACATGACATTGAACCAAGACTGAAGTTGCGAGTGTCGCAGTCGTCCACCACCGCGTACAGACGGGCATCTCATAGAACCATTGCTCAAGTGGGAATTGGCCTGCCCCTCCTCCTCCGCCACCAACCAGGTTGTTCATGTCCATGTCCATGATTGCGGTCCAATATCCGCGGTCAGATCGTCAGAGTAAGGTCGGAAAGCGAGTGTAGGAGGGAATAAATCATGGGCGATGACTGTAGGATGACTGATATGGAAAGAAAGTGAACACGAGAATACTACAGCAGTTGTCACAAAGAGACCTGGCCTCAAAGGCGTCAGGCATGGCGAGCGGCATAGCCCTAATCGTGAAGCAGGGGTCTGATGCCAAGGCAGCGGCCGCGCTACCTCAATGCGGTATAGGCGCGTATGCACATCAACACGACTTGAATCTCGATAAACAAACATGGCTGGGAATCAAATATCTTGCGCCATTCGACATATGCTTACGGAGTACTGCTGCTCGATTTTCACGCTGCAATCCCAATTGCAAAGACCGCTCACGCTTGCTGTGCTCGCTTTTTGCTGCTACGACCCCACAGCGACAGAGCGCCCGCGTCAAAAAACCGAGTTTTTGTTCCGCTACTGCATAGCAGCGAGCGCGATCCTCTCGTTCTCCCCAGGACTGGGCATACCAGACATCATCTCTACCTCTGCGTACAGCCGTGAACCAGACACGAAAACATCCAAGCCCGATCCTCAATGGCAGGCCAAAAACAACAAGTCGCAAAGCGCGGCGGCATTGCCATACCAATCGGTCAGAGAGCGAAAGCAGGAAGATCCTCCAAGGGAGGTAAGACGGCAGGCAAGAGCTCGAGAAAGAGCATTGGCTCACCATCAAAACGGAGAAGGACCGGTGCAAATGGTAGGAGCGCCCAACGTCGGATGAACAATTCTTGCGCAAGCACTGTTTCTCATGTCTGGGGATAGAGCGCGAATGTACTGACATTTTGATAATAACCAGACGCAGACCACCAACGCAAACCCCGCCGCTACAGACCGGGCACCATCGCCCTCCGAGAAATTCGCCGCTACCAGCGCTCGACAGATCTACTACTATTGAAACTACCATTCTCACGTCTTGTGAGTCTCGACCTCCATACTTCCATGTATTTTGCAAAGCTCAGACAGCGATATACTAACAAAGCATGGTTAGGTCCGCGAAATCGGCCTCTCCCTTCTACCCGTTGACGGCCAATCCCTCCGCTGGCAAAGCCAAGCCATACAGGCACTGCAAGAAGCTGCGGAAGCGTTTATGGTGCATTTGTTTGAAGATACGAATCTGTGCGCTATTCATGCGAAGCGGGTCACGATTATGCAGAAAGATGTGCAATTGGCGAGGAGGATACGGGGGGCGTGGGGTGGCTTGGGGTAGTTGAAGATTGGGAGGAGGGGGGAGCGGGGAGTGGATGATTGGGGACCATTCAGCATCTGATGGATTCGAACACGCTTAGTTGAAAGAAAAAGAAGGACGGTGGAGAAAGGCTGAGGGTCGCTTGTATGCTGAGATGAGGGTGTATGGCGTTTGTGATTCACTGAGGCCTTTCCGAAAGTGTTCGCGGAAGGCTCAACATGTTTTCCTACAGGAAGAGTGTTTCGTCGAATGGTTTGTCCAACTCGGAGGATGTAGCCCTTTCGCTGTTGTTGGTGACTATCTCCAGCGGGTTTTGCCTTCTTTAATCAACGTCACATGAGGCATATCAGTGATGGGTGTCAGATAGGAAGGTATAATTCGTTAATGGCTGTATCGGCTAATGCGCGCTTCGAAGTCTGCATTGAATTCGTCCAATTCCTACCCAGCCGGGTGTACAAATCCCCTGGCATTAGAAGGAAAGGATGTAAGAAGGGTTCCTATGTAAAGCAATTATCAGTTTTTGGTTGTATCATACAGCTATGTTGCCATCCCGTCTAGCTACAAGCACCTGACCAAGCCACAGCATCTCCCGTGCAAATCGAGCAATTCATACATCGCCATGCATCTGATCCTCAGCAAAAGCCGTGAGAGATAGTCTCTATGGGCACCGCCAGGGGAATATTTTGGCCGAAACTCCTAGAGGTCCACCGCTCATATAGCAACCATCACCCCTGTTTTCTTATATTCGTCTCATACTCTCCGCCCTCCCCAGTCATGGAAACATCACCTTCGTGCTCTCGTTCTCTCTTCATAGCATGCTGCAAGGCTTCAGGCAGACTGCTAGCCGTCAGTCCCCCACTCTCCCTCGCCCTCTTCGCCTCCTCGATCCTCCCTGCAGCCTCAAGCGTATCTCCCAACACCCCAGCTGAGACACTTATCCACAACCCATCCATACACTTCTGCGCCAGCGTCTGACTCGCCCTCGCACTCTTCTCAGCCTGCTCACCCACTACACCTCGGAAAAATTTCCACGACATGAAGTTTAGCACTATGCACATGATTTGCTTGTTGTCGCTTTGTTTGGCGGACTGCAAGGCCGATTGGAGAGATTGCTTTGTTAGCAAGATGGTGGAGGCGGAGGATGTGGTCGCGGCCACAAGGTGATAGGCGGCTTGGATTTGGCGGTTGGGGTTGCGGAGGCAGAGGTGTTCGATCCGGGAGAGGATGGTGGGGACGGTGTGGTGAAGGGGGTGGTTATGGCTGTGTATGATCATGAGGGTGCTGAGGGTGGAGAGGAGGGAGATGTCGAGGTGCATATGGGAGGGGCGTATCGGTTTTCGGTAATGTTCGATTGAGAGGCGCTCATTTGAGAATGATTCGACGGCTTCGGTGAGGATACCACTGCCTTGGTATACAACGCCCTCGAGGTAGGAAACCAAAAGAAGGAGTGGCTCAGGTACGTGGCTCATTGGAAGGAGGAGCTCCAATATTCTGGACTGCTGGGTCTTCGCGGCTGACCAGGCCGTTCGGGCACATAGCGTGAATGCGAGATGAAGTCGCATGTAGCAGGTTATGTGCTCGCGCCATGTCTGCTGAAACAATGAGAGTGTTATCGATTTCGGAACCTTGCTTATCTCTTGATTGGCCCCTAGAAGACATGTAAGTAGGGTCGAATCAAAACATGAAATGTGACTTACATTCAAGTCTTCGGATACCTTCCTCAAGCATGTGCTCTGCTTTTTGACCATCTGTCGTGTTCCGATGGGCCATAGCTACACCACTCAGAAGGTATCCTACAGTATATATGTCCTCCTTTGGCATCCAATTGAACATTAGGACAAGTGAACCATCGTCATGGTTCCTGATGATGCCGCTTTGGCTCTTGCAAGAAAGCATCCGTGTGGCCGGAATTGGAATGGCAAAAGATCCATCAGCTGTCCAAGTATGACTCTCCTCGACCGTCTTGAGAGCAGTTTGCATGATCTGCAGCTTTGACATCGCCTGAACTGGATCGAAGTGTTGAAGGTGACAGCAGAGGTCGGCAAAAGAGGTCAAGACAGTCAGCTGGTGTAGCTCGCCCATGGACGGGTCCAATTGGAGACTCCTGACAGCAGCTAGAGCCCGCTGAGATTGCTCAATACTCTCAACATCGCTAGAGACCTTCAGACAGGTTAAGGCTTCCAAGGTGGTAGCTATCGCGAGGATAGTCTTATCTCCGTATCGACTTGAGAGATTTATAATACTTTTCAACTGGGTCAAGCCTGATAGAAGATCCTGATGAGATGAAAGCTCCAGATGCAAAGAGACTTTGAGAAATCGAAACGCATAGACCCAGGCAATGTGCTGATACGCTTCTGCGTCTTTCAACAACCCATCAATGAACTTGAAGGCTGCGCGACAATTCTTCTGGAACAGTATCCGAGCAAGGAGATGTTGCATATCGTATTTCAAATCGAAGAACCGATGGCGGTCACATATCGATATCCCTTTGCTCAGTGCTTCCTCGGCCTCCATTGCGTTCTCAGTTTCTTCATAGAGTACCGTCGCATAGCGCAAACGTACAACAGCTTCCCTCTCAGGCTGCATCTTGAAATGCTTCAAGACAGCTTCTAGACATCCCAGGCCTGTTGCAATGAGCTTGTAGTATTCCTGCATCTCCGTTTCACGCCGCACGATATCTGCCATGGATCCGCGCCCGTATGCAGACGCGAAGTATTCCTCAGCCATGGATAGCAGGAGGATCTGGTAGTCGAGTGGTGGTGCTGAAGGAGTAGGAAGTGGAACATTTGCTTTGAAATGGTACCCTTTACTGGATTGTGTTGTAGCTGAAGAAGGCGGTGTTGAAGCAGCGGGCTGCGAGACGTTTGTGTTACCATGGTAGTCATTGCTGTGACTTGCCGAAGCCTGGAGTGCCGGGATTGCTACTGCGCAGGCTCTCTGTGGTGTTTGCTGCAGAGGAACTCCTTTTCGATGTTGGAAAGTGCCATCGACTTGAGCTTGTCTAGGTTCCCACTGAACACTCCCCTGATAGCGGTTCCCATTCGAGTAGGCCGAGCCGTTAAGTGGAGGTTGAGGAACCTGGTATTGCGCGTATTGTCCTGCATGAGCTGCGTTCATGGGGATATGTGGGGCCACGCCCTGCGTATTGTGTGGGTTCGGGTGGTATTGATAGGCCATGTTGCCTATGGTCAATCTTTAGCTAGCCGTATGATCGCGTCCATCATGCCAGCTCAGGCTAGACATCTCTATATGGTGTCACAGCCTTTGTCGTGATCATACAGGCAATGATTGGCGGTGGTTCTCTGCGACGGCATCGCGCTGGACGCGGCTACACCTCTCAACGCGTCATATGTCTATCAAAATGAAGGCGCCAGCACAAGATGAAGTACAACTTGATCTTTCACCCAACAAAGGTGAATTTTGGGATCACAAATTCCCTCAAAGAATTATGGGTTGAATTTTTGCCTACAAATTTACCACAGAAAGATTTTACTCAAAACGGGTCGCTGTTGATTTATTTTGAATTGTCGCAATGTCGGCACTTTTGGCGCTGCCTGCACCAAAATTGACGTTTTTTCCTCATATTTAGATCCAGACCAATTCCTTTCCAATTGGAGCGTGGGGTTTGTTTCATTCCCACTCTACTCGATCCTCGCAAGCCCAATTCCTAAGGCCATAGTAGATAATCTACCCAAAGTCGTCGCGGATATGAAAGGAGAGGGTAGAGCTCGAACAAGGCTTATATATGATGCTGTAGAATTCTTAGCGTTCCTTCACCACCCCCTTCCTCTCGTCATATCTATCAACCCGTCCGTCCTCATGGCTAGACACCACATTTATCATATGAAGCTAGGGACTTGCTCGACCAAGCAACGATTCATGAGGGATAAGCTAGTGTGGTTATGAGGTTCCATTTTTTTCAGACCAGAGGGCCCGTGGGGTTAAGTGAAGGCGCGTGCATCTTACTTTCTTAGAATGGCCAGATGCCTATCTCGTTTCATCCAGGCACTGTGCGAACTATAACATCCACAACTCAGCCATAGGTTATTGCTGCCGCAGAATCTTTCTGCTGCATCATAACCACTCTGCGGATGTCGCTCAATAAAGTTAGCGAGATCATTATGCACGTGCTGTTGTTCTGGATGGAGCCAGAACCGGAGGGGCACCCTTCCCATCTGTACCCCGCATTGAAGCCATGATCCAACTCTGTTTGAGGCTATGCGAGAGAGCGCTCGGGGGAAGGGCGAGAGTACTCATCACCTAGATTGGGTCACCCTAGAAGCGGTGGCACTGAGAGCAGATTGCTGTCGCCTTTAAGTGCCAAGATGACGGAGATCTGCGGCTAGCCTAAAAAGTCTTCTCTAACGACACATCCTCGACATCTACCTTCTCTTTATTGAGGCAGCAATACCATCGATTGTTGGATCTTGTCTGCTCTTCGCTCTGCATTATCGTCAATTTCTTTCCCCATTAAAGTTCGATGAAGTCCCCATGCACTTGGTCTGCCCATTGTAATGCGTCCTGGGAGAGGTAGATCTCCACTGATAACGCCGAGATATGCCATCCAATCTCAAATAGCTATTCCTCTTATGACGCCACCCTGCCTGCTTGTGGTATTGCCGCTATGCTTCCTTTCGATCTGTGGTGGCAAAGATTCTCGATTCTGCTCTTACGATGCGTCAGCACTTGCGGATCGTCGATGGAAGGAATGTCGTCGCTGCGCTACCCAGAGCGCTTCTGATTGACAACGTAAGAATCATGATGAAGATGTATGGGCCTGTGTTGCTTTAAGGGACGCCGTCGAATGGATGGCGTATCGTCCCATCGAACAGTCCTCAGTGCCGCAGCTGGAACATGCTATCAGGTTCGCAGGTTTGCGGTAGACATTGTTGACGAGTTTGTTTGGACCTCTAGTGAAGCAACTGGGATGTTCATTAAAGATGAGCTCGCCTGGGGTGTGGACTCTAGGCGCCTCGAGGTTTGAGCTCTGCGGTGAAACAAGAAAATAGATCTTCGGCAGTGAACCTATCGATGATAAGGATACCAATGCAGCAAAGGAAATCTCATTTCTATCCGCGGAAGGAAGAAGCGAAAGTAAAGATTTCGGCGTGTGGGACCCGACAGGCAAAAGTTGTCTGACACCGCATCCAGGGTCCGAACAACACAACGGGAAGTTCCGTGTTGAGAGGACAGCGACGCGATCTAAGCAAAAGGAAAAAGCAAAAAAAAGTGGAAAAAGCTCTAGAGTGAGTGACCGAACAACTCTCAGCTTGCATTATGGTACGATGCCCCCCATCACAAGATGTCAATCATCCCCTATCTGGAGAGTAACTTTGCATCTTTGAGGACCTTGAACCTCAGCACCACTCGATCCATAAAATTATCCGAAAATGTCTGAAATTATATTCCATGTCGATTAAGATCATTCCTTGGCATTGCAAACCCCCATCATTGACAGCGCTTGGCTATGTGATTGGTTTTTATGCATTCATTTAATTTAATCTTCGTTGCCTTACTTGAGCGGACAAAGTATGCCACAGCACATCATTCTAATAACGCATAACGCGCCGACTTCATCTACAGCTCATGTACTTCTCTCACCTCAAATTTGACAGCTTCATTGGGCGTCTCTCATTCTTATATACACAGTCTTAGAGCCAGTCAACGAGATTACCCACACGGTCATCGCGTTCGGTCTCTGATAATTGTGATCCACTTTAGCCCAAGACTCACATTGTAAGCATGGCTTTGGCTCCATTCTTGGCTTTCGACGTTCGATATGATGTCGAGACATCTCAAATGTTATCAACATGTTATTATTTGGCGTCCACGTTCTATTTGTGAGACCAGGCGGGCTCATGCAGACGGGCTCATGCAGACAGGCTCCAGAGGTTGATACTGCTTAGCTCGGCTACAACAACCCTTGTCGAAGCTGTTGGAATTCTGAATTGGGGGTGCATGTTGTTCATTCAGAAGGTCTATGCTGCGGGAGCTATCTACCGATATGCCAAGGCGCTAGGTCATATGCCAACAGAAGCAGCTCTTTGTCATCCGATAAAACACGAATCGTTCGAGTGACAGAAGGTCTTCAAAAGAAATATTTGAGCGTTTCGGCCTAGAAGCGCCGCTCGTTCGGCTTATGATGGCAAAACTTTGAGCCTTTGCGAGCTCACATCGTTGAAAGACTCGCTGTGACTCTATTTCGAGGAACGTAGAATGCCAAATCCCGGCACCCTGAGCACTAAAATGTGTTTGGTAGCTAGCTTGGAAGTTTATTAGAATCTTACAGTTCTCGCTCTACTGAACCAAAGACGATTCTGCCCATCGCACGAGTGATCATCTGCGTGCTAGCCAATTCATCGTGAGAAGATATAAACGTCAGTTGTCTCAGCCTTGCGCTTCTTATGTATGCGAAGCCGGTGAGATATGTCTATTAGCAAGATGCGCAAGGACAGCGCTAGAAGTGTGCTTGTCACGACAGCGAGAACGGCACATGAGAAACGCCTGTCAGCTGCTTCTGGATATCGTCCCACCTCTCAGCGTCTGATCGATATGTGTTATAGACGGTGTCATAATGTGTCGGTCAGCTCCTAAAGAGAAGTTTTGTTCACTATCAAGCATATCTATTCAGGATCGGACCGCTATTTCTTGCGAGTCCAACTTCGAATCTCTATTGAAGGCAAGCGAAAAGATACAAGACCTCTGACTTCCAGCCTCATTAGGTCCCCAACCAGGCACTCTACGCTTGGATAATTGTGAAAGAGATTACAGTTGAATGAATATTCTAGGAATCTGTAACAGATCAATTTTCCGTAAGTCTTATCCTCGTTGAGATATACCGATTGTCGCGAGGCTGTGTTGTGGTTCCTCGCCTCCACTTAAAAGTCAGTGGTGGACGCATATCAAAAATGTCATGGATATAATGAAAGTCGCCCTCATGAACCCTTAGCAGTCCTATTCGAATTAGTGTCTGACCTATTGTAGCCTATCGAGCGAATTGGAATACCTTGGGGACGATAAGGCTTGCAGTCAAACCGTCCATCACAGAACTGTAGAACAGAAGCTGATGTATATGTCTCTCCGCGAATTTCTATATTGTATTGGAACACTTTAAGCTTTCCGCCCAGCCGCTACGGATGATTGGCTATGATTTGTCGCCAAGAATGACATCACGTGATCTCATTTCCTAAATTCTGGCCAATGGAAGGGATTACCTATTATTCCCTTCCTCCCTTCCCGGGTAAGGCTAATAATATAAATAAACCTAAATATCTACCTAGTACGTTTATTAGTTATATTAATCTTTATCTATATCGCGACTAATAGTAGATATTAATATACTTTAAGTCTCTAAAATACGTTTTAAATTAATAAAAAAAGAGTTTATTTTAATACTATCGTAGTAAAACGAGCGCTTTATAAGGAAGGATATATACTTATAAATTTAGTTAATATTAATTAATATACGTTAAGTTTTTCGAATAAAAGTATATTATTTAATTAAAGTGGATTATAGAATTTAATATAGAATTTATTATATATTAACTACGCAGTATTTATATATAGAGATCGTTAAGGTTATTTATATTTAATAACGTTATTACCCGTTAAATTTATTACTAGCGCCGCGTTAATAACGGCTTTTTAAAACGCCTCCGCTTTTCCTTTATTTCTAGATTTAACGAACTATTTATTTTATAAATAACTTCGTTAAATCGTTTAACTTCTTTATTATTTAATTATTTAATTATCGGTTTTTATATTATTGTATTTAATTCGGTAGTAAACCCTATTTATTTATTACTAGATTATATAACTTTTATTATTAATAACTCTTAAATAAGATTTTAGATCGACGTCTTAATTTAAATAATATAAAGATTAATATAAATAACTAGGCTAGTATCTACGACCTTTCTTTATAGTAAAGTTCTTTATAATAACGACTAGTACGTTATAAAGAAGAATAATCTAAAGTTTAAATAAATAATAAATTATAGTTAAAGAAGAAGAAACACGAGATTAATTAATATTTAGATACGACTTCGGTTTAATATTAAACTATAAATCGTCGGAAATGTTAATTTTATATATTTAATATAAATAATTAATATTAATAATTAATAGAATAAATTCTCTCGGAAATTCTATATTACGAAGAGGCTAGAAAGAGTATATATTAAGTTTATACCCGAAGAGAAAAGTCGAAGAATAACTTTCTAAGAACCTTAATATAATAAAATTAAGAAAACGCCTTTCGTTATTATTAAAGGTAGATACCATTATTAAACGCGTAAATATTATAAATATAAAAATAATTTAGCGAGTTTAAAAGAAAGTAAAAAATTAATAAAGATAGGATATTCTTTTAGAATAAAAATAATAAAGATTATTAAAATAGGTTAAAATCTAAACGATTAATAAAAAATTTATATTAATCTTTATATTAATATATTCTATTTAAAGCGGATACCGTTAATATATAATAGGATTACTATGGGTAAATATAGGTAGGTTATTACCTAGGTAAACGGGGTTTCGTTAATTAAAGAAATAGTAGTTAACGATAATAAAGACGTAAATTAGGTCGATAAATAACCGTTAAAGAATATCGATAACTCCTTAAACGTTAGTAATTATATTCTTAAAGTATATTAATAATTAAATTAAGACGAAATTTATAGCGTTTAAAGCGAAAATAAAAAATAAACCGAGGCTTATAATATTTAGGCCTTATTTGATTTATAGATAAAATCCGGGGATTAATTAGTTTATAATATTATTAAAGAATACTAAATTATAATATTTAAATTACTCCGCGCTAAAATCGATTATTATAATAAATACCGTCTTCGTATATATATATATAAAGGATTTTCGTATTATAAAAGATATAATCTTAAGGTATATTATTTATATTAATCTTTATCCGGTTATATATTAATTATAAATTAATATAAATGAAAAGATTTACTAAAGAGGGACCTATAAGTTTATTATATTTTTACTCTTACCGAACGTACCGTCTAAAAGAATATAACCGCCTAATTTAATATAAATTTAGAAAGGTATAAACGGTATAGCCTTAATAAATAAAATCGGCGTCGTAGAATAAATATAAGTCTTATATTTACTTAAGTTAATAACGGGTAGGTTATAATATTAGGATTATATTATCTTTACCCCGATAATTATAAATACGAAAAGTATAATTAAAGACTAATGATAAGGGGTCAATATAATAGTATATAGTATAAAAGATATTAATTATTCTATAGAGGATTTGGCCCTAATATACTAGAATCCTAGTGTTACCCTAGTCTCGATAGGGCTAGCGCTAGGGCTCAGCTCGCCGTTTTAATAAATATCTATAATAATACTCCTATTAAAGTCTACCCCGTAATAGATCGCCTAATTTAAAAGAAAGAAGTTAACGCCCTCGTTAATACGTTTATATAGGGTATCGTTAGTAATAACGTAAATAGCGTTTATATATAGAAGTAAATAAATAAATAATATATATTTTAAATTATCGACCGATTACGGGTAAGCCTGTAGAGCCTTAAAGTTTAGCGTAGAGCCGTAAAGTTTAGTATTAAAATCGCGATAGCGAGGTAAAGCGATAAGGAGGTATAGAGATAACGTAGGTAACTAGCGGTAGGAGTTATAATATTAATAAAATAAAGGCGTATACGTATAACGTTATAAGAGTATTAATATTAAAGGACTAGGGCCCTAAGTATATATTAATAAAGTAAGGTTTTAGTGTAAATCTAGGCTAGATCTAGACTAGATCTAGGTAAAAGTCGTTTAACGGTACTTTTAGAATTAAAATTATTTTAGCGCGGAGCTAGTCCCGATTCGGCTAAATAATTATATAATTTTTATATTATCCGAAGCTCTTTCCTATATAAGTATACTACCTAGTTAAGAAGTAGCGATAACGAGGGGTATATACCTAAATCTATATAAGAGAGTATATAAGTAATATTATATTAAGATATTCGGGCTATATAGCTCTACGTACGACTAGGCGAATAATTTAAGATTATTAAAGAGTAGTTTTACCGGTTCTCGGTATAGTACCCCTTTAATATTATCGTAGTACCCGTACTCTAAATAGAGCTCGATAGGTAGATTTAATATAACGGTTATTTCCTAATAAGGATAAGTAAAGGGCGATAATATAAAAGAGAAATATAATTATACTTCTAAAATTATCGACCCTAGAAGAAGAATTTGGTTTAATATTTAACTTATTATTTATATTCCTTAATAAGTTCGCCCGCGAAAACGTTTTTAGCGTTTATTTAACGGTCCTATATAAATCCTTAACCTTTCTAAAATAGGAGGTATTCGGTAGTATAACCCTTCCCCTTTTTAATAATATATTTATCGAGGATATACTCTAGCTTTTATTCTAGCTTTAAATTATCTCGCTCGGTTTTTATTACTCTAGGGTTAATAGGCCGTAGATATTTAAAAGGGTCTTTATCTAGTAGTGGGTACTACTCTAACTATATTATTAAAAATATATTATAAATCTTCTAATTTTCTAGAATATTAAGGCGGTATATAAGCCTACCGATATAATTAAGAATCTTAAATAACTTAGTTATTTATTAACCGTATTTACGACTAGTAAACTTATTTACCGGAATATTATAATTTTTATATAAGCGTAGTAAGGCCTAGTCCTCTTTACGGAAGTAATAAAGGTAATAAATACGATTATAATACTCTTTATTATATATTTAAATATAGGTAATTATATCCGAAGTTTAAATACGTATTAATTCTCTTAATAAAACGTTATTCTCCTAGTTTCCTAGGTCTAACGCGTTATTAATAGTAAAACCAAAGCTACTTTATTTAGGGTATAGTTAATGAGCTAGGAAAACGTATTATTATATTATATAGTTATAAAAGGTAGTACCTCTTCTTAGGCTTTAGGGTTTTATAAAATAACGATCTAGAATTATAATATAATTTTAATAATTTAATTTATACACTCGCTTGATTCATCCGTTTATAGATAATAGATAATAAAAAATATTAAATTTACCTTAAATTTATCGAATAAAGTCTTCTATAAGGTATTTATAAATTTACGGTCGCGGTCGGAAAGAATAACCTTCGGAATACCTTAGTCTACTAAATATAAACGACGTAAAAGTATATTTATTTATTACTTTACTTTTTATATTAATTTTCCTAGAATCGCGGTTACCTTTCGGGAAAATTTATATATAACGGTTATAATATTATCGAATCCTTCCTAGGAAAGAGGTAAGGCTAGGATAAAATCGATAAAAATTATATAAAAAGGAGAGGGCGGTATAAAAATAAATTATAATACTCTATAAGGTTTATACCTAGGAGTACCGAAGAGTTAATATTATAAATAGTATCGTAAATACTCCCCTAGTTTTTTATTTAATTTATATATATACTAGTACCTAGTTATTATTTTATAGTATTTATATCTTCCTATATACGAGCTAGAATATACGACGTTAAATAAAGTTTTAATATATAAAGAAGGTATATATAGGCGCTCTAATATATATACTCGATTAATAGCCAAATTATAAATATATTATATTAAGCCGTTATTCCCCTTCGAAAAAGGAAGATCTACGGCGTCCTCGTTAATTTCTACGTTATAGTTAAATATATAATTTATTTTGGCCTAAAAGTCGTTATTCTAGTACCCTTAAAGTAATTCTTATTTAAACTATATATTTATTTCTATTAATATATAGACCTTATATATATATACCTAGAGTATATTTAGCTCGCCTTCTAAAAAGTCCCTAACTATATTCTTCTACTATAATCGGGATAGGGTATCTAGTACTATATATTTAATACTAGGTTTATAACGGATTTTTATATTTTAAAAATACTAAATATAATCTAAAGCCCGTATAATACGCAAATTAGTCTTTATCGTAGATAAGGTAGTTATACTTATTTATTTAACTATATTAAGCGTAGCTCTATAATTAATATAGACGACTATCTTAGGGGTTAATTCGACTATATATTTAACTTTAGTAAATATTTATACTATTCCTACTAGTTCTATTTTAGTAGATTAATAGTATATTTCTATATCCTTAAAGAGTCGGTTAAGGAAAAGGATAGATTAAACCTACTTCCGGTTAAGATAAGGGTCTTTTAGTTTTTTTATAATATAATAAACTATGACCCCGTAACCGAATTCCTTATTAGTATTAAGGTCGATAAATAGTTCCTTTTTATCGTCGAAGTAATATAGAAAGAAAGACTTAAAAAGGGTATTCTAAATAGTTTTAAACGAACGGATCTCCTATAGGGAAAGTAATTTAAAACTAGTCTTTTTAATATATTCCTGTCGTTAAACACCTATAGGTAGTACTTTATTTAGTAGCGCGGTTTTCTTATTTTATAAAGACCTGGCTAGAGTAGTATAATCTTTAATATAATCTTTTAGTTAACTAGTTATTCCTAGGTACGTTTTAAGTATTATTAATATTTAAGGGAAAGTTAATTATTTAATAACTATAAACTTTTCTTTAAAAGTTAATAACCCGAATAAATTAACCTTCTAGTTAAATAGTATAATTAACGGATAACTAATAAACGCCTTCTTAGGGTTAACTAAAATATTAAATTTAACGAATAAAGAAAATACTATATATAGATATTAAATATAATCCTTAAGGGTCTAAAAGAATACTATAACGTTATTAATATATACTCGGGCGAATACTTTATAGATACGTAGAATCCGGTCTATTTACTATTATACGTACGTAGGCGAGTTCTTAAATCTTATTACCGTAATATTAAAAGTCTCCTGGCCGCGGTATAATACGACGGTAAACTTATATTTATCTTTAAGGTATACTCGCTATTAATAGAAGAAACTAGCCGCGTCGATAACGGTAATCTAACGATAACCCTTAACGGCGTTAATTATATTATTCTATAGAGGTAAATAATAGACGTCTACTATAACTATAGTATTTAAACCTCGAATATTAATAACGGTACGGCCCTTTTTAATACCGTCTAATTTTATAGTCTAAATAACGAAGACTAGGAAACTAAATAGAGTAGTTTATATCGTTTATTTAAATCGTCCCTAAATATATAGTTTATTAAAGGTTTCGTTAATAATCTTCCGGCTCTTATTTCCTATAGGATAAATATATACCGTTTTAGGTACTTTATCTTCCTAGTCGGCGCGAAGTAGTATACGTATTTATTCGTTTTTTAGAATATTAATAAAGCCTCCTTCTACCTAAAGTATAGGGAATTAATTAATAATCTTTATTAACTCCGGTTACTTATTATAAATAATAATACTGTTTAAGAGGATACTATTCTTTACTAAAGTAATTACCTCTATTAATAGTATAGAAGGCCGGGAACTAGTTAGGTTCTCTATATCTTTACCCCCTAAAAGTTATTTAAAAAGTAATAAACTAGTACTAGTAGTAACCGTACTATTAAAAGCGTTTTTAATAAAAGTTTTTTTATACTCCTAAGGAGGCCTTTGTATAGCGAGCTCGCGAACGTCGTTATCGCCTATAATAATATTATAGTAGTTATTAAATTAAACCTTGATTATTTGGCCTAGTTTTATATTCCTAGGGATTTTAACGTATTTATCCGTTTTATTCTTTATAAGTACTAATCTTATCCTATTATTAACGATTCCGGTAAAGAGGTATAGGTTAGTATCTACCGGTTTAAAGAAATAATCTTATACTAGTAGATTAAGTTTATAGACTTCGATAATTACCGTAGTTTATAAAGGGATAACTCTTATTTTTATAGTATATATTAACCGGTTTATCCTTATACCCCTTAAATAAATATTAATAGGGTACTCTATATCGTAGCTACTAATACGGGCTATTTAACGAGATACTAGTATATTAATTCCTTTAAAGGCCATAACGTTTATATTAATAAATATATTTACTTTAAAATTATCTATAATATGGACTTCCCTAGGGGCGGTTTCGGCTATTACTTTATTACTACTCTTATCTTTCCCGGGGAAGTATAAGGAGGTAACGATATATTTAGAAATAATATAGTAGTTAGTACTAATACCGGTAATTTAGAGTAGGGTTATTATAGTGCGAATTCTAACTTTTAAAAGAAAGTATACTATAAATTTATAATCGGCGATAATTATTTTATAACTAGTATCTTTATAGCCCTTTTCTACTTTAATTTTAGGGTCTAGGCCGACCCGAATACCGGTATACCGGTACTTCCTAAACGTTTATCCTATTCCCGTATTTTTAAATAAATCGTAGTTTAATTTAATAATAGTCTTTTATTTTAGTAATTCGTTATTCGTTTTAGTTTAATAATAGGTTTCCGTATTCTCGTTTATTACTAAAGGTTGTTTACTCTTTTAAATAATATTTATAATTAAATATCTAGGGTAAAAGACTTTAATAGGGTTCCTACCTAAGCCTTAACTTCTAAAGTATATATATAATACGTTTTTAGAAGAGAACGACTCCTTATAAATATAGTACTCGACTTATTTAAGCGAATCGATAATAGTTATTTAATAGCCGGCTATTTCATCTTATTTATTATAGTAATCCTTTTACTACTAATCCTGACCCTATTTATTAACGTAATTAACGTTAGGTATAGATTACTCTTTTATTTATTACTCTATAATATTATCTTCTAGAGAATAATCCTTTTATACCTCGGTTTTATAATAAATAGTTATATACCTAAGGGGTATTTACTATTACCCGAAATAATTAAGATTATAACTACCGGTTATAGGCCCGCGGTTTTCTTGGCGCGGTTAAAAATTAGGACGATTCCTATTTCTAAAAGGGAAAGATATATTCTTAGTATTACTACTAATAATCTATAGTTAAATAAGTATCGGTTAAATCTAATAAAGCTACTACTACGTTTAAAGGATATTAAATATATTTTAATAGGCCGGATTAATAAATTAATAAAAAATAACTTAAAGTAACTAGTTTTATTATAACCGGAACCGGTTAGGTTATTAATAATTCTACTAGTCTTACCGTAAACCCTCTAGCTTAGGAGGCGGTAGAGGTTTAATTATTTTATTACTTCGTATTATTCCTAGCTAGGCTTCTTCCTTAGTATTAAATAAATTAAAGAATTTATCTAGTAGGAGGCTAGGCTTTAGCGGATTAATAAAAGACTTAAAATTAGAACTAATATAGTCGTAGATTATAAATATTTATTAATATATACTAGGAATGTCGGCGGCCCTAGTTAAGTTAAATATCTTATTTATATACTATCTAGGCGTCTTATTAGTACGTATCTAAACGAATTTATATTTATTAAAACGAAGTTTACGTATAACTTCTAGCGTCTTTATTTTAAATTATTTAATAAAACGACCTATTTATTTAGGGCTAGCGAAGGTATATATTAATACTTTAATATTAATATTTAGCTTATTCGAGAATTATTTAAAGACTATTCCTTTAAGATATAAAAGTAGAAACTTTCGCACCTCCTCTTCGTTATATTATTTAATTATATCGTTAACGCGATCCTTAAAGTCGAAAATATTTTTATATATAATATACCTTTTTAAGGTAAATAGGTTATTCTTTTTATCGCCCTTAAGGTCGAAGAATCTAATCTCTTCGAGCTTTAGTTTATTCTAGGCGTTTACTCTAGTATTAATACCGTTTTAACTAGTTAAATCATTTACTTTTAATAAACCTTAAAGTCCTACCGGGCCTTTCTTTATCCTAATTACTAGCCTAATAATAAGGGCCTAAATTTCTAGCGATTCTATAAATTATATTATTTATTCGGAATCTATAATAGGTTATTTAGGCTCGGGAGGAGCTATAGTTTCTTTATTTTTAAATTCATCCTTTAAAGATTATTTCTTTTATAAATATTAATATAACTCTTTAATATCCCTTCGGAAAGTACCGATAAACGGTATTATAAACGTTTTATCTATAACCTAGAGTAGCTATATAGTAGGCTATTTAAACTTAGTATACTCCGAAAGGTCGTCGTTAGACTACTTCGCTTTCCAGCCCCTCTTTAATAAATATTAAAGGGGTGTTTTAATAGGAGGATAAAGAGACTATATAATTATCTAGGTAACTACTCGTCTAATATTAAAAATAACTTTTATTTATTTTAGGATATATTTATTTAATAGTAGGAATTCTTATAAATAGAAAGTAAAATTAATCGTAGTAGGGTTTAGTTAAACTTCTTCTAGGGTAATAGCTAGGGTAATAATTAATAATAAATACTAAAAATAATAATACTAGGCGAATGATAAAAGTAGTATTAAAAAACTAGTATTCTAGTATTCTTTTTTCTGTAGCGGAAGCGTAAAAGATATAATTAGTAATATATTTACTAGGCTAGACGTTTACCTAATAGGTAGCTTATTAAGATAAATAGTTATATTAATAAAAAAGAAATAAATAAAGGGACGTTCTAAATATTTAATTTAATATTTATTATAGATACCCTAAATAAAAAGGGTATTGAATAAGTTATTTTAATAACTTAATAAAGAGTTTAAAAGTATTTATTTAAGGTAGTAGGGTACGGTACGAAAGCGCTAAATAGATATAACGTAGGTAAGGCTCGCTGTCGATACGGAGTAAGTTATTTTGAATATAGTAGTTAATAGGGAGTATATTAGCCGTTTTTTTAAGGGTTATTTTACTACTTATAGTTAGTGTAATCGTTCTCACTAATATAGAAGAGGTATAGTTCTACGTTAGTATCGCCGTTACTACTATTTAATAAGGGGTTAATATAATAGTATATAATATAAAAGATATTAATTATTTTATAGAGGATTTGGCCCTAATATACTAGAATCCTAGTATTACCTTAGTCTCGATAGAGCTAGCGCTAGGGCTTAGCCCGCCGTTTTAATAGATATCTATAGTAATACTCCTACCAAAGTCTACCCCGTGACAACTGAATAAAAATACGAAAGAGGCGCGGAAAGTATTTAGGATAATACTAGGGCCGGAGTATACCTAAGTTATAAAAAAGGCGAAGGATATTATTCGTTTTAAAGATTAGGAGAAGATTTTAAAGAGGATAATATAGATTATCGAATTAAGAGTATTTTTAAGGCCCCCTTTAAATTAAAAGAAGATCGTATTATCGAATAAAGTTCTAAATATAAACGTAAAGAGTATATCTAGTTATATATTTAAATATTTAATATAACTAGTTTATAAAGTTTCTAGTCGTAATTATACTAATCTTTATACTAGCTTTATTCGATTTATATTATATATCTTTATTCTTTATATCTCCTCTAACTCCTCCTATATTTCGAAATCTTATTCGTTTTTTTATAACTCTTTAAAGATTTTAAAATAAAACTAGGTTGTTTACGTAGTTTTAATAGAATTTATTTATTTTCTTATTTATCCTTTAACCCTTTAAACTTATTAATTACCTCCGGCTTAAAGAATAATCTCATATTTAATTTCTTCCTTTTTATTAAATAATTAGATATAAAGTCTTAAATAGAATATATATATTTTAAATTACTCCTGTTTATTCGGTACCCGGAAATTTTAATTTTTATGTTACTTTCCCGAGCCTTTTTACTATTAATACGGTTTTTACGTATACTCGTATTACTTTATAAGTTTTTACCTAAGGGCTAGATTCTTTAATTCTTCTTTAATTATAAATTAAATTAGTAATTAAGACTAAAGATTCTTTATTTCCCTCGTTCTTATTATTAAGTCCTAAAATAATAATTTCGTTTACGAGATTATTATACCCGCTTTCGTCTTCGTTATTTATAAAGTCGTTATTACTCTTTATTATAGCCTCGTCCCGCCTTTATACCTCTACTTCGTACTCTTTAAGAATTATTATTTCTTTATAATCTAAATCCTATTAGGATATTACTACTTCGTTTTCTTTAAATTAAAAACGATTAAAGATTATAAGAATTAAGAACGTCTTGAGATTATAGGATTTTTAGGCTACGTATAATTAGGTAGTAATATTAAATACTCGCTCGTATCTAACGCCCGTATAAAGTACGACTAAGATATTACGGGCCGTATAGGATAAATAATTAAATATTAACGAGAGGTCCTTCTATCTATTAAGTATAGATTTACTATTATTATTACTAAACGCTATATATAATTAATAGGTATATTTATCGATATAAAGATTAATATAAATAAAAGATTTACTCGTTTCCCGGTACTTTTAAAGTTCTTTACTCCGACTTTTTAAATTCGATAACGCCTTATTTTTACCCTTAATTAGACGTTTAAGACTATTTACCTCGACGTCTTTTTTAGCGTAGATTTTCTTTTATTAAATAACCTATGGGCGCCGGTTAAATTACTCCTTAAATTATTTTTAATAAAAATCCTCTTATTCTTATCTAGTCTCTTTATTCTATTCTTAATCTTTAAATATAATCGTCTTTTAAACTAATTCTAAAAGAGTTATTATATCGTATAACCCGCCTAAAGTTAATTAGGTCTAAGAATAATATTAATTAAATTTATCCTACGCCTTTTTTAGACCCTTTAATATAAACCTCTTTTAAGGCGTAATCTTCTTTATAAGTTTTTCTTCTTTACTTTTAAAATAATTAAATAACGCGTTATAAACCGAAAAAACTATATGAATAATCGGTATATATAATATATTTATCGTTTATATATATTAATAGAACGGTTTATAAAGTTCGATAAAGTATTTTACCTAAATCTATTCATCCTTATCTAATTATAGTTATTCCGTTTATTTACGGAAAAATTCCTCTAACGCCGGCCTTAACTTTAGGGCGCGGATTAATATATAATAAATTAAATCTTATTTAGTCGCTACGTCCTAGAAGAGCTTTAGTATTATAAACTTATTTCGATATTTCTTATCGTATATTCTTTATATTTAATTCGGCCCGGCTAATTAACGCTTCTCGTTATTTAACCGCTTTTAGATATCCTAAAAACGCTCGCGCCGTTAACTACTTCTATTAAAATAGGTAGAGGCTTTACGAATTTATATCCCCTAGTATTAATAGAGAAATAGATATCGGTATAATAATTAGTATATTATTTAAAATATAGAAATACTTTTATTAAAGTAAATGGGATCCTAGGTTCTTTCCCTATTTTAGAAAACTTTTATTTATCTACTTTATCGTCTTAATCTTTCTAAAAGTCTTTATTTATTAATAAGATTTTAATTACCTTAAGAAGTTTCTTTAAGCCTAATTAAATAATATATAAAAGATATAAGACGCGGTAAATTCCGGTATTCGTAAAAGTATTTTAATTATTATAAAAATCGCGGATCTTATCTTCTAGTTCCTTCCTTATGGTTAAAAACTAGGTCTTTTCCTCTAGTAATATAATTTCGAGGGCTTAATATATACTATTATTATTAAAGGCGTTATCCGTAGTAATTAATATTATCCAATCCCTTAATTTATAACGATGAATAATAATACTTAGGTATAAGGTTAGGTTAATATTATTATACTTTCCCTTTACGTACTTAAAAGCTAGGAGTATCTTATGGTACTATTATTACTAGTCGATAAAGTATATATTTATAATTATATAACTCTATCGGTTCTTAGAAGACTATAAGTCTAGTGTTATAATAACTTTCGTATCGTCGTTAGGTAAATTCCGAAGGAGTTAATCTTAAATATCGTTATACTTTTTTATAATATAATTTTTAATTATAAATATAAAAGGGAGAGTAATTAACGAATTCGCGTACTTAAATATTTATTATATATCGATATTATTAATAAATCGTAAAGAGAGCCTAAGCCCGATAATTATTTATATAAATAACTTAGGGAAGTCTTTAAGTATTATTTCTCGGCCGTTAAATCGTAGTATATTAGCCTTTCTTTTACTTCTCTATAATTAGGATTATAAATATTTATATTAATCTTTATACCTAGTCTTTAAAGAATAGTATAGTTTAGATCGGTTCTATACCTAAATATAAAGTTTTCCTTTTATATTAATTTAATATAAGATATGTTTTTATACTATTCTAAGTATTAATCCTCGTAACTATTCGGTTATATTTTTTATAAATATTTCTCGGCTCCTTTATACCTACTATAGTATCGTTATAAAAGAACTCTTATTCCGGAGCCGGTTTAGGCGACGTCCAAGAGAAATTAAATATATAACCCTTATATTTCTATTTCTCTTATTTAATCTTTTAAATACGATACTACTTCTATTTATAAAATTATTCGAGAAAGACAGTAGTTATTTTTATTATATATATATAATAGTGTTTATCGGAATCTTTAATCGTTAAGTTCTTTATAAAAAAAGTATCTCGGGTAATTAAACTAAGAGTAGAAAAATATTAATTATTAAATTTAGAATTATTAATAACGAAGCTATTACTTTAAGATATTCTAAATATATATTTTAGAAACTAATAAAGAAGGTAGGAAAATAAAAGGAATTATTAACTCTTTTACGATTATATAATTTATAGAGGTACGCTATATACGGTAGTTATAACTTAATTATATTAATACCGGATAAGAAGATTATAAAGATAGATCTATATTTATTTTATATATTTTAGGTTAACATCCCGCTAAAAAGTAACTTTAAATACGTAGTAAATTAATATTCTAACCCTCCTTTAGAAATTCCTTTTAAGATTCAATTAAATCTTTATTAATTTAGGTTAATAATTATACCTCTAGCCGTTAATAAAAGCGTAGCCGATATTAACTTTAAATTACTCGATAGCCTTAATAATAACGCGAGAGTAAATTAAAGCCCTCGATTATTAAGAACGTAACGGAATTATAATACCTAAGACCGCTAGCGTAGAGCTAGCGGCTTAGTAATAATATAAAAGACGTAAAGTAGTTACGGGGTTTATTACTAGGTAGTTCTTAAATCCTAGATTTAATAGTAGAACTAATCTCTAAGGATTCTAATAAAACGGGGGAATATTAACTCGATATAGAATTATTAAGAGTTAGAACCCCGCGATACCAAGGCTAGAACCCCGTATCGATAAATAATAATATTATAGAGGTAGCGGGGCGTAGGCGTATATAATATACTAGCGCCTTTAGCGGGGCGTAGGCGTATATAATATATTACCGCTTTATAATTACCTCTCTCTTTAGGCCTTAGTCCCTAGGTACCTAAATACTTTAGTTAAAAAATACTTATTAAAAAACCTTTAAACCCCCTAAGAGAAATAAGGGAAAAAAGTTATCTAATATAATAGTATTATTATATAATAACCTAAATATAAGGCTGCGCACCTAATCCTTTAATACCTATAGTATTAGTCACGGAATAGTATTTAATTAATTAGTCGAAGCTCGTTAAAAAAACCTTTAAAACCCCCTAAAGAAAATAAAAGAAAAGAGTCTTCTAATTTACACTATCGGTCCTATAGCGCTAATATATAGTATTAGTCGCGGAGCGACACGAAACTATTTCCTATAATACTATTATATAGTATTAGTAGCGGAAGAGTAATACTACTAAACTACCTCTACTATATAGTAGTACTAGTAGTAAATAAATAATATATTTATAAAGCTGTCTCTACAGCGCTAATATATAGTAATAGTAATTGAGTAAGTAATATTTCTTTCGTCCCTACAGTACTATTATATACAATAGTAGCGGAGCGAAATAGTATACACTATCGTTCCTATAGCGCTTATAGCACTTATAGTGAACATAGTATATTAGATTATTCCTACAGTACCCATAATACTAGTAGCGGAATAGTAGTGGCTACCCTTACTATATACTCCTACTATAAAGTACTATACATAAGCGGTGTAGTCCTAATATTATACCGGGAGATTGGCAATAATATAACTACTATAATAACGGTTATATCTATTAATAAGAGCGAGGTAGCGGAGCGGAGGCGCGTATCGACGTACTATAACGATAAGGTACTTAGCGCGACGGTTTATTATATAAATAAACTCGCCCGCCTATTACTTTCTCTCTTCGTAACTCCTGTAGCCTCTCTCGTATATTATTACTCTAACTCTATAATAGCGTTCTAGTATTATAACTAATATATAGATAATACTCTCGTTATATATAGCTTTCTTCTAACTCTATAAGCGGCTCCTACTCACCGATAATATTAGTTTATTTATACTAATTTATTTTAGTTATAAATATACTAGTAAATATAACTAATCCGCTATTAGCGCGACTGCGTAATATTAATTATAATAGTAGTTTATTACGCTTTATAGCTCCTTTACCGGGTCTACTTCTACTAATTTAATAATAATTATATTCGAGGTACGTCCCCTCTTTATACGCTCTATCATACTAATCGCTACGGAATCGACTGTTATATAAAGATAAGTCATAACTATAAGTTTTAAGGCGGTATATATTAATAATAATAAATCCCTAAATCTTTCCGAAGGAAGGTAAGGAGATTTATATATCGGTATACCCGTATCGGTAATAGGACTCCTAAAGAAGAATATAAATATAATTTAATAAGTAAAGAAATTACCTAATAATATAAAGTATATAATAAGATAGTAGTAACTAGTAGGTAAACCTCTACTATAATCGCTAACCTATAAAATTAATTAACGGCGGCGAACTAGCGTATTAAGGAATTAAAGGCGATGAATAAAGTTCTCGAAGAAAAGGCCGAGAGTTTCCGTTAGGATAAACGGGACCTAAAGAGTCTTAAGGAAGATAATATCCTTAAGAATTATACTAGAAAGATTATATCTTCTTCTAATAATTCCGATAATAACTAAATCTTTCGTACGATATAATGACGATATCGAATTCTTTTTTTCTTAAATCGGCGCTGGTTAAGCTTATTTAGATATACTATTTAATAATATATTTTAGGCGTCTATATAAACTATACCTAAAATAAAAGTATTCTTATAAATATAATATCTTATCGCTATCGTATATAAATAGTTTAATAGTAAATTAAATTTAGTTATACCCTAAAACCGTATAATAAAGTTATAAGTATAAAGGAGAACGTCCGTTATATAAATATTAATATAGAAGTAGTAATATTTACTTTTAATATCGGCTCCGTTTACTCCGCCTTATTATCTTATATAACTAGGTAACCTCTTTAGCTATATTTATATATTTACGTTTACTACCCGCCTACTTAAAGGCTTTAGTTAATTTATTAATATTAATAAACTCTTCGTCTAGTAGTTATTAATTATATTCTTCGCCCTAACTAGTTTATTTAACTTTATACTAGATATCTTCTTTATTCTTAACTTTATCGATTACCTCTTCTACCTCTTATAACTTATTATTATTAATAAATTCGGGGGCTTATATAAAAGATTCCGCCGTATTAATATAATCGCGAAGATAATATAATTTAAATAACGATATATAAAAGGTATTATAGATTCTATATATAGAAGGTAGTAATAGGCGGTAAACTTATACTTTTATTTTATTAATAATCCTAAAGGGCCCTATAAACTTATAGGATAATTTCTTATTTAGGCGTTTTTACTTTAGGTTCTTAATTACTAGTATAACTAAATCGCTAACTTTATAACTTTATAGTTTATACGTTTTATTATACTATTTAACTTAATATTCGGTAGCGCTTTAAAAGCGCTTTATAATTTTATTCTTTAAAGCTTATAATTATCGTACCCTATTATTTATAATTAATATCTTTCTTTCCTTAGAATCGTCCTCGACCTCCTAGCGGATTTCAGGATAATAACCGTATATACGGAAAAACGACGTCGTTCCGACGACGGCACTCTAACTATTATTTATTAAAAATTCTATTATAGGTAGTAATCCAGCCTAATTAATTTATTTATCATTAATAAATATACGTAAATAATACTCTAGTACCTAATTTAGGCGCTTTATCTATTTATCCGTTTAAAGGTAAAAGGTAGTATTTAGGCGTCGTTTTATTTTCGAATAAAAATATATAGGCGATTAAAAAGCGCTCGTAAAAATAGAGCCTCTATCGCTAACGATACTATTAAGTATATTATAACGGTAAATAATTTTAAAATAAAATACTTCCGCTAATTAAACGGTATTGATTTTAATAATTATAGGTATATACCTAGCCATTTTAATAAATCGATCTACTACGATAAAGATAATATTATAAACGGTACCTCTATATTTACTAGGCGGTAAACTAGTTATAAAATCTATAGAAATTTCCTTCTATAATTAAATAGTAATAGGAAGCGAATTTAATTCGCTATATAAACGATATCGCGGCGCCTTCGTCCATTAATATATATCGTAAGTTTTAATATAGTCTATAATTTACTTTAGGCTACCCTCCTAGAAAAATTTTCGGGTAAATAATTTATACGACTTTATAACGCCAAAACAGCCTACTAGAGGATTATTATAATATCTTTTTATAAACTCTTCCCTTAGAGCTTTATCCCTTAATATATAAAGGCGACCGTTATATTTTAATAGTCCCTCGGAGTCTATAACCTATATCTTATTCTTTATATAACGGCGGTTCTTTAATATATTCGCTCTAGTTCGAAAAAAGTTTACCTAATTATTATAGGCTTATAATTCCCGAATTAATATTTTAATAGGCTTTTTAGGATTATCGTATATAGTTTTAGGCACTATTATAATATCCCGCCTTAGAATTACTACTCTTAACTCTATAATTTAAAAAATAGGGGTTATAGTTACCCTTATTTCTTTATCTCCTTCCGATAGTTAATTATTAATCTAAAGAGTAAGTTTGTTCTAAAGCGTTAATAATAATTTAGTATTTAACGGCGATACTCCCTCATAATTAAAACACCGCGACGGTATATTAATAAGATTTAATTTCCTAGCCCGATAAAAGATCTTAAAGTTATAAGTAATTAATTTAAATACCTAACGGGCCTATCTAAAATTCAACTCCTTCTACTTTATAAAACTCTTTAAATTATTATAATTAATCTAGACTTTAATATAATAGGGGCTACCTTCTAGGTAGTATCGCTATTATTTTATTACTATTATAACGGCGAGTAATTCTTAATTATAGGTTTTATAATTTTATTTTAAGGGATTTAATTTCCGTAACTAGAATATTATAAGGCGCTAATAACTATTTTTATTTTATTACGATAATATAAAGCTAAGGCTAAAGTTAGAAATATCCGTCTTTATATATAATTATTTAATTAGATCGTAATAGCGTAGAAAAGGCGCGTTTACGAATATATCTCGTAAAATCTAAAACGCTTCCGTAGCGCTATCTATTTATTTAAACGGATTTACTTTCTTACTTACCTTACTACCCTTAAATAGGCTAGTAAACGGTATAACTATATTAGAATAACTATAAATAAACCGCCTATAAAAATTAACGAAGCCTAAAAAGACTTATACCTCCCGATATATTTTTGGTTAAGGTTATTCCTTAATAATCTTAACGCGTTCCGGGTTTATAATTACCCTATTAGTAGATACTATAAAATTTAAAAACTCGACCGTTTCGGTACTAAATTAGTACTTCTTAAGGTTAATAAATAACTAGAACTAATATAATCGTTTAAATATTTATTTAATATACCGTTAATACTCCGCCGGCTTAATACTATAAATTAGGATATTATCTAGATATACTATATACGTTATATTTATTAAACTTATAAACGTACGGTTAATATAAGTTTAAAATATTACTAATACGTTAACGAGCCTAAAAGGTATAACCAAGTATTCGAAGTAATTATAGCGAGTTCGGAAAATAGTTTTTTATTTATCGCTTTCTTTAATCTAGATCCTATAATAAATATCCTTAAGGTCTAACTTCGTAAAGATTTTAAAACCGTATAAACGGTCTAATATCTCGGTGATTAAGGGTAACGGGTATCGATTTTTAATAGTTACCGTATTTAAGCCCCGGTAATCTACGTAAAGATATAATCTATTATTCTTTTTAAATATAAAAAGAATAGGTACTCTAGTTAATAAAATTAAATAACGGATCCAGCTCTTATAGAGTAAGGATTCTAAATAACGCCGTAACTCCGATAATTTAGTTTAAGATAAATTATAAAAAGGCTTATAAAGCGGTTCTTTATTAATCTTTATCTCGATAACGTAATCCCCCTATTTAAAAATAGGTAGGGTACTCGCTTTCTCGTTAGAAAAAACGTTATAAAACCTTATAAATTCCTTGGGAATCTTTAGATTAGGAAGTTCTTCCTATTCGCCTTACGATACTATAGCGTATATAACCGCGAATATATTCGGTTTATTTTTAAGACTACTAGTGAACTTAGCCGGTTCCTTAATTTATAAATTACTAGAATTAACTTTAAACCGTTATTAGTCCGCCTTAGGATTAATTAATATCTTTAATTAACGTAATCTAGGTATACCTAGAATAACGTCTAAATTTTTAAAGTTTATAGTGTAGAATAGAGTACTATATTTACGCCCTTAACCCTAACTATCGATTATTTAATAGTCTAATTAATACGCGTTATAGTAATATATACTTTACCCGTTAATTACTTTAACTAACGGTAAAGTAGTGTTATAAAGTTCTAAATCGTTTTTAATAACGAACCGCTATAAAATTAAATTAATTTATATTTACGAGTTAATTAAGATAATAAGTTATTTAATTTTATTTTAAAGGGTAATTTAACTCTTAAAAAGAATAGAAGGGTATACCTTTATTAATCGTTTTTCTTACCCTTTTTCCGAGGCGTGAGTTAGGTTTAATTATTTTTTACTAATACCGTACCGACGTTTATAACTAGTTTATTTATATCGGGATATTTAAATTTAATATAGCCTTCTACTCTATAATAATAATAAATAATCTTATCGTATAAAGAATCAGCGGTATTAATTTTACGCTTATTATCCTTCTCCTTTAAATACGCCTACTTAACGCTATCGCCGGCGTTAGGTTTAGTAATTCGGTCTATTATAAATTTTCCTTTATTAGGGTTTTTTAACTAGGAACCCGAATTAAAATTAAAACCACCTATTAACCGTATATACTCTAGATTCTTTTCTTATATAATAGCCTAGGTAAGAATTTCTTCCCTTTAAATAAATATACTACCGGTACTAAGAATCTTATTTTTAAATTTAGGTTTAAATTTAGTTAAAAAGAAATTTACCTTATACTCCTCTAAAAACGGGGGTAACTAGGCCTCTATTTCTTTAAAGTAGGCCTTAAATAACGATACTTTTTAATAAAACTATTATTTAGCTTCCTCCTATTTCTTATAGGCGAGGAGACGGCGGTTAACTAAATTCATTATTAAATTAAGAAAAAACTTCTTAAAAAAGCTAAACGTAATATTAATTAAATTATATAAATTATAATACCTATACTACTACGTTAAAGGGTTACCCTTTAACGAGTCTATATAATATACGATTTTTAAATAGTCGGTAGTGAAATACTTAGGACTAATTAAAAATTTAACGTTTATATCGCGGAACTAACGTAAATATTTACCTTCGCTCGTACCCTTATAAGAACGTATTTTATTAAAGCGTAGTATTTTCGCCCTAATAAGGATATCCCTATTAAGCGTAGTTAAATTTATTATTATTCTACCGGTAGGCGTAATAATTAGGGGACCTCTACTATAAATAATAAATTCTACTAGCGCTCCGCTAGCGGGCGTAGAAATAATAGGATTACGTAGTCTTTAATTTTAAGTTTATAATACCCCTAATTCTTATTATTATTTAAGGCGACGGTTTTCTTCTTTAGTAACTTTAAGCTATACGTCTAAAGTCTCTTCGGGGGTAGTAATACCTTCGAATTTACTACCGTTCTTATAACGGGGGTCGTTAGAGGGGGTTTAATCGATATTATTATTACTAAATTCTTCTAGACGTCCCGAGGTTAAACCCGATATTATAATAACGATAGGCTTTTTCCTTAGAAAGGTTTAAGAGATTAGAACTATAATATTTAAAACCGCTAGCGTAGAGCTAGCGGCTTAATAATAATATAAAAAATATAAAGTAGTTACGGGGTTTATTACTAAATGGTTCTTAAATCCTAAATTTAATAGTAGAACTAATCTCTAAGGATTCTAATAAAACGGGGGAACACTAACTCGATATAAAATTACTAAGAGTTAAAACCCCGCGATACCAAGGCCAGAACTCCGTATCGATAAATAATAATATTATAGAGGTGGCGGGGCGTAGGTATATATAATATACTAGCGCCTTTAGCGGGGCGCAGACGTATACAATATACTACTACTTTATAAGAATTTAAAAGTAGCGAGGAAAGTACCTAGTATATAAAAAATATATATAAAGAAACCTTAAATAAAGAAAATCACGATACGGGGTAAAAGATTAAAAAGTAGTAATTAATAAGACCTTTATAATTAAAATACTATTTAATTTAACTCTCTAATTATTACTCTATAATATCGGTAAGTCCGGAAAAACAATTTTATAAAATCGCTGCTTAATCGGTGCAAAATGCGTATTTTGCAGCCTTGGCAAATCTTGGCAAATCTTGGCGCCAAGATTTTTAAGTTAGAGTTAAGGTCTACGCGGGAGCGCTAAACTTAATCCTAAAAGTAGCTTTATAACCCTATAGGGCAACGCTAGTAAAAATCTAATTAAAAATTCGGAATCTAGGCTAAAAATAGATTTAGTGAGATATTTATATTTCTATATAGGGGCCCTAGTCTAGATACTCTTAAAAGTTAAAGTCAAAAAAAAAAGTTGCTAAATCGGTGCAATATCGCTGCTTAATCGGTACATAATATACTTAGAATACGGGATATGAACAGATACGCATTTCCAGTATTTTATATAATTTCGGTGTAAAATACGTAAAAATCGGGGTTTCCCAAGTTACCGATGAAGAAATTAAGTTTCTTTAAAAAATTACCGATCTTTTAATCCCGAAGCTACCCTTTACGCGCTTTATACGCGAAATTATATATACCTCTTATAAACGTTATTTTCGTATATAATTTATAGGTCTAAACGCGTTATAAAAGGCCTTAGAGGCGATATTAATTAAGAAACTCGCGAGTAAATAACCTAATATTATCTTTATAAATATATAATATTAATTTTAATCGTAGTAACTAATCTTTACGTAATTTATAATAAGCGGATTATTATAACCCCGAAGGTTATATAGCTTATACGGCGATTAAAGATTATATATATTAAGTAAGAATATATTATAATTAATATCCAAAAATTAATACTTTATTATATTTATCTTAATCTTTATACCGATTAAACTAGTACCGCTACTTTTACTACGAAATTTAGACTTAATTATAAACTTTTAAACTTTCGATCCTATTTTAAAATAATCCATTAATCGTTTATAACTATTATAATTAATATTATAATTTATTAATACGAGATAAAATAAGAGACTATCTTAATATAGAAGTCGTTATCGAAGGAGTATAACTTTTCATTATAGGACTAAAATGAATAATAACTAGGGATCCCGCTTTTAGCGCTATAGATCCGATTATTCTATTTATTTATAACCTCGCTTTCCTTTATACCGAAGCTATATTAACTATATTATTAAAAAAGTATTTATCTTAATTTAAAATATCGTATAGTATATTTATATATATAAGGCCGGTATATTCAGTTACTAATAAATTAATTAATCGTAATCTTCTCTACGTTTATCCGTACTTTAGTCCTTATAAGTAAAGTAAAATTAAATAAAAATAAATTATAAACTAATAAGATATTAAGCTATTATAATCGTATAATCGTTAATATTTAAAATACTAAGTAAATATATTAGGATAAAGATTAGGATAATTAATACTAATTTAATCTATAGAAAATAACTCCTCAGCCCCTAAATTATAGAGTAATTAATCTATTATATAGAGGGGTAAGATTACTAGGATATAGATTAAGATAAATAATATTAATAAAGTTTATAATAGTCGCTTAAATACTAGGGCTTTAGAATAAAAGATATATAAAATAACCCTAGCCTTCCGGTAAATCTTACGGTATAAATATTAGGATAAATAGTTTTAATAAAATATACGAACCGTAGTTATTCGGTCCTATATAAGAATAAATCGACTTCGACGATATCGTTAATACGAATTAACTAAATACGCTAGATTAATTCTCTTAATTTATCTACCCTAAATTAAAGGATATAATTTAACCGATATTTATTTAATTATATAAACTACCTATACCTAGGAATAAAGTAGAAGATAATAAATATAACTCGGGTAAAGACGTTAAGATTAAAGATAACGATAGTACTAGCGACGATAATAAAGTGACCGTCGATAATAATAATAACGTAATAGGGTTAGAAAGTTATATAAACTATATTATAAATAATAATATATACGAATAAGTTAAGAATAATTCTAAATATTAATAACTATACTAAAACTACTAATACGATAGTTACGAATACGTTATCGAAAGGTAAGATTATAAAATAAGGGATATATATCTTTATTATCCTTATCCAGTTAATTCCTTAAATAATATTTAAATTTAACTAGTAATACCCGAAGACTACTAAAAGAATAATAATTAAGATAAAAATTAAGATAATTCGGCCCTAAATAATTAAGATAAACCTAAATTCGATAGTATTAAATCTTATATAAATTATATAGAAGAGTATATCCTATACTTTTACTTAAAAAAAATTAATCCTATTTTCCGAGGGTATAAAAACTACCGGTAGAATAACTTAAATTATTTTATACTCGATTACTCTTATAATAACTAAAATATAGAAGATATAATAATAGAGGAGGATATTTAAGAGCCTTCCGATTAGGATAAAGATCGGGATAAAACCCGTAGTAATAAATAATTAAAGTAGATCTCTTATATTAATAAGAATAATCTACCGAGACTTAATACGGGCGAAATACCTCTCGATCGTTTAAAGGGTATTATTAAAGAAATATATACTACTCGCTAGGTAATTTTTAGGAACTTAAAGATAAATTAGAAAATAGTAAAAAAAAAGGAGAAAACGAGTAAAGTATAAAAAGTTAAAACTATAATTAAAGATAAAGGTTCGTTATTTTACTATATATCCTAGCTTTATTATAATCTTTATATTAATCCTTTATTATAAAGACTCCTTCGAGACGCGGACGTCCTCCGGGAAAGACTAGAGTAAAATAAAATAATAAATAATTTACCTTAATCTTAACTTTATCGTAATAATTATATTAATATTATATAATTTATTAAGGTCTTAAAATATAGAACCCTATATATAAAAGCGCTATCTAAATTTATAAGTTTTTTCCTTATATTAGATATACTATAACTTTTATATTAACTTCTAGATATTAATACTAGCTACGCCTTTATCTTAAGGCTCTTTATTTATTAATTAGACCTTTACGGGAATACGGGTAGTTAAAGCTTTATTTAAATCTTTATTTAAAGGCCGCGCTTAAACCCTAAAAAAGAAGAGAGGAAGAATAAATTAGATTTCTATATCTACCCGACGACGTATAAAGTCTAGTAGTAAATTTTATATTATCTTTAACTACCTTTATCCTAATTAAGGTATTAATCTTTATTAACGAAAATACTCTAGGAAACTAAAAGATATTAAAAAACTTTCGATTTATTAATTCTAAAAATACTCTTTTCGTGTCTAGTCCGCGAAATTTATTATTAAAACTTTCTTAAGGATATACGATTTTAGAGTAATATATTTAACGCTTTATAAAAGGCTATAAAAGATTATCTAATATATATATTCTTTAATAAATTTATTCCTTATATTATCCCTAGATAAACTAAAATCTAATTTATTTAGTAATTAATTTATATATTATATACGATAAACGTATTACTCTTTAACCGAAGGATATTAAATTATTAAAGACTTTAACGAAAATATTAGGCGGGTAAATAAATATTAATAATTAAAGCGAGAAAGGGTTTCGCTAGGAGATAAGATCTTTATTAAAAATTAATATAAAGATTATTATAAAGTATTAAGGTAGTAGATTCCGATAAGGATTAATTAATAAATAAATATTTACGATTTTATCGTGAAATAATCTAATTAATCATTTAATAATAGTACGAATAATTAGTTTATATATTAATATATTACGATATAAGAGCTCGTAGAAAAATAAAGGTCTTTAGCGAAAATATATAACTTCGAAGAATAAACTAAAATAAATAATAACTAAGAATCCCGCTTTTAGCGCTATAAATCCGATTATTTTTACTACCTTTTACTTTACTTTTACCTATACCTAAACTATATTAATTATAGTATTAAAAAAACGTTAATTTTAATTCGAAATCACGTTTAGTATATTATATATATAAAGATCGGTATAATCAACTACTAATAACCTAGTTAATCGTTATTATCCTTATATTTATCCTTATATTTATCTCTTTAGGTAAATTTAATTTAAATTAAATTTTACTACTACCTAATAACGTATTTAATTATCGGAGTTATAGTATTATAAATTTAATTATTATTTAGTATAACTATTAAGATAAAGATTAGGATAAATAGTATTAATTCGATCGATAGAAAATACCTCCTATACTTCCTCTCGAAGTTAAATAAATAAAGTCGTTACTCTTAATACTATTACTAATAGTACTAATTATACGTATTTAATATAGTAAATACCTCCTCTTTAAGGCGATAAATCTATAGTATCGAATATATTTAAAGTAAATATAAAATTACCGGGATAAAGATTAAAATAAATCATATTAATCTAATTTATTAAATATAGTCGTTTATATTATAAGTCTTTTATTCGGGACTAGGCCTTATAATAAATCCTTAACTATAAATAAAATTATTAGTATAAATCTTAAAATAAACTATATTTACGAAATATATAAAATATAATAGACCGTACCTTAATTACTAGGAGTCGGAAGGATAAAATATAATATCTTTAATTTCGTTTATAAAAATCGCCTTTAAATACCTTTTAGAAATTAATAAAATCGAGAACCCCTTAATTCGCTACCTATACTATATACTTCATTAATATCCTACGAAATAACGTAAGATAATAATCGGTATAATCGTAAAAACTAGCCTAATAATAATAGTAGTTTAGAATTAAATTAGTCTTATATAGAATACGAGTATCGGGTTATTTACTACTTATACCTATATAATAACTCTAATCTAACTAACGTATATTAATACTATAAATAAAATAAACTCTTTTATATTCTCGAAGATAAGGATAAAAAGGAGGGTCGTACGAAGAGTAAAAAAGTATTAATACTATTAAGGAATTTAAATAAAAAAGGAAAATCGGTACTATAGAAAGAACTAGACGAATTAAATTAAACTAGTCTTATAATACTAGAAGTAGATTAGGATAAAGCTAAGGATAATTTTAATAATTAAATTAATTTAGGTTTAAAGTCGTATACGTTATATTTAAACCGGAATTTAATATATAATTATAAATATTCTAATATAGTATATAGAAATTATATAGATTAAGGATTCGAATATCTTTTCTAGGACTCGGAAATCGACTCGGATATAGACGAGGATCCGTTACCGCCGAATATAATATTAAATATTAATATAATACTTTTTAATACTCGTCGATAATTTAGGAGTAATATTAAACTAGAATTTAATACCCCGACTACTCGCTAGGTAAAAGGTTAATAAATAATAAAAAATAAAGAGTTTATAGGGGAAAAAAACGCTAAGAATATAACTAAAGATAAATATTTACTATTTTATTATATATCCTAGCTTTATCCTAATCTTTATATTAATTTATAAATCTAGATATAATTATTAATAAACGCGACCGGCCTTAAAGGAATCTAAAGACCCCGTAAAGTAATGAATATATTACCTCCCTTCCGACCTTATCGTAATCTTTATATTAATCTCTAATTATTTATAAAGTCTTTAAAGTATAGAAATTTAAATTTAAAAATAAATTTAAAAGTAAATCTAAAGATAAGCTTAAAGATAAATCTAAATATATAAATATAACTAGAAATAATACGTATTTTCCCCTCTATAATTCTATATAAATAATATATTAATATATATAAATAAGGAAAGGAAAAGGCCTCTAGTTAACTTAAATAATACTATAAAATAACGGGGAGGACTCGAGTATTAATCCTTTATTAACTTAGTCTTTATTTAATAATAAAACTACTACGAGATTAATACTTAATAAATTTCTATATAAAGCCGCTTCTCGTATCCTTAAGGTTAAGCGGAATAAAAGGGGAAAGATAAATTAAATTCTTATATCTACCCGACGACGTATAAAGCCGGGTAGTAAATTTTATATTATTATTAACTACCTTTATTCTAATTAAAGTATTAATCTTTATTAATAAAAATACTCCGGGAAATTAAAAGATATTAAAAAACTTTCGATTTATTAATTCTAAAAGTACTCTTTTCGCGTCTAGTCCGTGAGATCTATTATTAAGACCTTTTTAAAGATATACGATTTTAGAATAATATAATTAACACTTTATAAAAGGTTATAAAAGGTTATTTAATATATATATTCTCTAATAAATTTATTTCCTATATTATCCCTCGATAGACTATAATTTAAATTATTTAATAATTAATTTATATATTATATATAGTAAGCGTATTACTTTATAGGCGAAGGATATTAGACTTTTAAAGACTTTAACGAAAATATTAGACGGGTAAATAAATACTAATAGTTAAAGCGAGAATAAGATTCGTTAGAGGATAAAATCTAAATAAGGGCTTAATATAAAGATTAGTATAATTTTATACGCGGAGGATACCTATTAGAAATTAATATATAAATAACTATGATTCGTCGTTCTAGGATATTATAGTATATATTAATTACTTAGATCGAGAGTAGTATAGTAGTTAATCTATTTAATCGCGCTATTAAATCTTAATATACTTTATTTATATTATCGTTATTATAATAACTCTAAAGATACGCGTAGATATAACTTATTAATAAGAATAATAATTAGTATAATTAATAATACGCTGTTAACGACCCTAAAGATATCGATTATTTATATTAATTATTATCCTAATTAATAAGGTATATATACGCGTATATATAAATTATATAAGGCCAGCCCTATTAGGAAGGGAGGAAGGGAATAATAGGGAATCCCTTCCCTTCCTTAGATTAAGGAAGGGAATTTCCCCGGGCCTATCCCTTCTCTTCCCTACCCCTTCCTCTAGGGAAGGGAAGGGAAGGGAAGGTAATCTCTACCCTATTCCGCAGCGTAATTACTACCCTATAGTATGTGCTCCTAAATGGCCCTATTACTACCCTATAACATGCCCCTAAGTGGCCCCATTATTACCCTATAGTATATACTCCGAAATGCCTTATTCCTATTTTATAGTGTACTCCCAAATACTCTTATTACTGCCCGATATTATACTCTTAAATAGCTTTATTACTACTCTATAATTTACCCTTAAATAACTTTATTATTACCCTATAATATATACTCCTAAATAACTTTATTATTACCTTATAGTATATACTCCTAAATAATTATATTACTACTCTATAATTAATTTCTAAATAATTTCATATATTATTAAATATCTTTATAACTATTTTATAATATATCTTTAAATAACTTTATTAGGTTATTATTATCTATAATATACTCTTTAATAATTTTATTATTAATTTATAATATATTTTGAAATATATTTTAAAATATTTTTATAACTACTTTTATAATTAACTCGATAATTAAGATTATAATTAATTTTATAATTATTATTATATTTATCTCTCTAATTAATTTTATAATCTTTATATAATAATATATTAATATATACTCGAGATATTAAAATTATTATATATATATTTAATATATAATAAGATAGTATTATTATTAGAAAACTAACGAGAAATTTATATAATATATAATAAAATAAATAATAAGATAAATCTATATATTACTTTATAAATTAGATTCTAATTTTTACTATTTATAATAATATAGATATAGATATATTATAGAATAAAATAAAATTTACTAGAATAATTCGTAATAAATATATATTAAATAAATTATATATTATTACTACTTTTTATTTCTGTTACTTTCTATATATATATATAAATATAAAATAAATATATTAGAAAGAAATAATTAATATAAAAGTAATTTTATTAAATATAATATAATAAATTAACTATATAAATAAAGATTTAGTATTAAATATTTATATTATTAATTTAAAACTTTATATTCTAAAATAATATAATTTTAATATATTAAGATCTTATTTCGAGTCGTACGAAAGTATATAAATAAAAAGAGAAAGATTTTTCTTTTTCTTTTCTTTTTTATTAAATTATATTTTATATATTTTATATTTAATTTAAATATTTACTATAATCTAATCTAAACTCCGATATATAGAAAGAATTAATCTTATATTTAAATAGATTTATTATATTTTAGTATTATTATTAATACTAAAATTAATCTAGATAGTATTTATTTAATAATAGTTACTATTTTATTATATAATAATTATATATAAAATTATGAAAACTATATATAAAATAATAATAAATATATAAATATCGGAATTAATTTATAAATATTTTTATAATTTATAAATAAATAAATAACTTTAAAATTTAATATATCGTAGAATTATCTAAAAATAATAATTACTTTTTTAATCTATAATTATTTATTACTATTAATAAGAAAGAGAAGAGAAATAAAAAAAATAAAAGTATATTAAGAATTTATAATAAATATTGAAATACTAAATTAATTATAATTATTATAATATATTAAATTACTTTAGATATAACTATGATACTACTTTATATATATTTCGTATATAAATAAATAATATATTAATTATATTATATAAACTTAATAAATTTAATAAATAAATGAATAAATAAATAAATAAATAAATAAATAAATAAATAAATAAATAAATAAATAAATAAATAAATAAATAAATAAATAAATAAATAAATAAATAAATAAATAAATAAATAAATAAATAAATAGATATATTTTAAATTTATTATCGTTTCTAATATATAATTTTATTATTTATTTATAATCTACTCTTATCGCTCCCGTAATTCTTTTACGAAAATAACGACTTTATAAATTAATAATTAATTTATAAATAATAATATTATATAAATTTATAAGAATAAAATCTTTAAATCTTTCTATTATTTATATAATCAAAATAATAATAATTATTATTATAAAAAATAATAAAAATATATAGAGATATTAAAATCTATATTATTATAATATTTAAGGTATATATTAATAAATTAAAAGAGCGACGCGGGGTATTCGGGCTAACGCTAGAATACCCCTATTATAGTATTTAAACTAGAACGTACTATAACGTTATAATAATCTTTAAGTTATTTAAATAATAATAATTATAATTAATAGGAATTCTAATAAATTTTATAAATTATCTTAAAATAAACTTCGAAATAAATAATTAAATAATTAAAGTAAATAATTAATTAAAATAAAATATATTATAGTATATTTAACGAATATATAGTTATATATATAATTGATAAATTTCATAACTTTATTATATATTTTTTATCTAGCCTTACCGCCCCCGTAATCTCCTTGCGGAGATGGCGACCCTCTAGTGATACCGTAAGAGCGACTATTGTAGATTCAAGACAGGTGCGAGATCCAAGATAACAATCTTGCGGAAAGGAAGATACTTCAATAACAACGAGGCTTACAGCAAGATACTATACCGTTGAACTGACTCTCGTAGAATCAGGAACGGTTGAAGTTTATGATCTCGATTTTGCTCGCGGCTGGCCCACCAAGTTGGATCCGAAACATTCCAAAGGCCAAATCAGGAATAGCGGTCCGATCCAGATCAGACAAGCCAGAGGCACCAGCGTTGGCGTTCGACACACTGCGTCGGCCCACAATTTACCTCGCCCCCACAATTAGCATGGACGTTTGGCGCCTCTTGGGCTATGCCAGAACGTCCTTCTACTCCCATGTCTCCTCGCTCGAGCTCCCCGCAAAAGACCAAGGCGCCAAAAGAACGAGCCTCCTAGACTTCTGCAAGAGTATCACGCCCATGTGCCGTCTCAACCCGCTCCTCTTCAATGGCCACCTACAGACGTTCTGGACGGCTGTAAAGAGCTATGACATACCAATCTACTACAAGCGCCGAATATTCTCAGCGGAAGACCCAGCGTTCGCCGGAACATTCGCTGTGGATTTCGTGGTGGGGGAGTATGAAGGTGCTGATGAGAGTTTACCACCAAGGACTACATTTTACAAAGATTTGGAGTTCGAGGATATTGGATCACAAGATGCCAAGCCTATGCTTGTGACACTGCACGGACTCAGTGGAGGCTCCCATGAGATATATCTACGGCATGTATTACGGCCGGTGGTGGAAGCAGGATGGGAAGCATGTGTAGTCAATAGCAGAGGCTGTGCAATGAGCAAGATAACCACGGGTGTATTGTACAATGCTCGAGCTACATGGGATATTAGACAAATTGTGAAATGGCTGAGGCAAAAGTTCCCCAATCGGCCATTATTTGGGCTTGGGTTTAGTTTGGGTGCAAATATTCTTGTCAATGTACGTACACTAGATAGCATTCAATTGATAATGTTGGATCTGATGCTCTCTTACTGTGCAGTATCTGGGTGAAGAGGGAGAGGGATGTGAGCTCAAGGCTGCTGTTGTGTGCTCCAATCCGTGGAATCTCGAAGCTGGATCTCTGGCGCTTCAAAGGACTTGGCTTGGGAAGGAGGTGTATTCGAAGACGATGGGGACGAGTATGAAGAGACTGTTTGAAAGGTTTGGAGCCAATGGCTGTTCTAATCGTTGATGAGCATTGTCTGACCACTCTGCAGTCACGTCGATGCTATCTCGAAGAACCCTCGTGTAGACATTAAGAAGGTCCGAAGTATCACGTATCTCTTCGAATTTGACAGGTAAGGTCATCTTCAGGGACAGACGACAGAGCTGACGCTTTCGTAGAGAGCTTCAAGGTCCCACTTGGGGTTACCCCACTGAAGGGGCTTATTACAGAGACGCTTCCTCCTGCGACTCCCTCCTCGCAGTCAGCATCCCACTTTTCGCTTTGCATGCAACAGATGATCCGGTAGGCAATCACCAACGAAAGTCTGACGCTTCGTGCTAATCTGACATAGATAGCGGTGTACGAAGCAATACCGTACCACGAATTCCGTCAAACCCCTTTCGCTGTACTTTGTACTACCTCAATGGGTGGACATTTGAGCTGGTTCGAGAGCGGTGGTGGCAGGTGGTTCGCTAAGCCGGTATGTCAGCTACACAGCGTTCAACCTCGGGATCGATCCGGCTGACCATACGCTTAGGCTAGCCAGTTCCTCATCAAAATGGCTCAAGATATTGACCTCAACAAGCTTAAAGATTCAAGCTTGAGCGATGGTGCTTTCGATGAGAAGGATCCGGTATTTTTTAATCCCATGCGTCGAAAACTACAGATTCCGAGCGAAATATAGATCCGTCCCACTGCATTCCGAAGAGCATAGACTATAGGCTGCCATGGGCCGCATCAAGCAAACGAGACTCGTTTTCGACCGGCTTTGACCCCATTCGAGGCCTTGGGTGCGCTCTCGGTCTCCGTATCAACGGGCATATCTGACTTCCTCTTGCGCTTCTTGCGCATAGAATCCTTAGTCTCCTCCTACGCCATGGTCAGCCCCACCTCGTCAGGCTGTAAGTATCTGGAACCATCGTACCAGCTTCGACTTCCTCTGCTCCTGCCTTTCCTCTGCCTCTTTCTTCCTAGCGTCCCTAATCTCCTCCATTTGCCTGCTCTTCATCATCTTGCTCTCAATTTGACCCTCTTTATTCGCATTGACAATGGCCAGGATCGTCATCATACTCTCCTAATCAAGCCAGATATTAGCAAGGGTGTCAAGCCGCGCACCCAATTTAGCCGTAGTTATACCTGGTCATCCACAAAAACTTTGCCCTTCTTCTTCCCCTTCGGCAGATCCACGCCCACGGGAGTGATCATGTTCAGCTTCGGTATCCCCAACTCTTTGTCCGTGTAGACTCTTCTCTTCTTTTTGACTGGCCCTTGTGCAGACTTGGTCTTTTGCTGCTTGGGTGGAGGAGCTTTGGGTTTTTTCAAGACTCGGGTTTTCGTATTCGCGCCAAGTGCGCTGGGTTTGCTTGAGCCTTTGGAGCCTTTGGAGCTCTTAGGTGCCTTGACAGAGGACTTCACAGTTCGGGTGGGCGCCATAGCGAAGTGTGTAACCTGGGTTGTCTTGTTGTGCTGGGTTGGAACATGAAACTTTCTTCGTCTAGGCACCACCACTTGACGAAGGCATTGCCGAAGCGCTAGTGAACGCTAGCTACTTTATAGTCTGATATCTTCACCCCTTCTCAAACCAGCAAGAACAGTCCTTGTTGATTGGTTTGATCTTATATCAAACGAATCTCGATTGTGATTTTCACAATTCCCCCGCACTGGCTATGCTGCCTTGCAAAGATACTTGATCCGGATCTCTTGTTGTATGTCCATGGTAATGAATGGTATCAACACAAGTGTGTCCACTTCTTGCGACAAGCCATGGAACGGTGCTACGCGCGAAAGGAGCGAATGCTTCGATTGGATATCGCTTTGTGACGCTAAAGCAAATGTGATGTGACTCGATCGATGTCATTAGATTTTCCAGCCTGGAAAGATACTGTCTCCATTTAAAGCACTACAACCGTCTTTTTGTGTTCTTGCATGCAAACATCCCGCTGAAATGACAGCACACATTACGAATTGTCACTCTCGGAGCTCTCAAGGGGATTCAACTCGACGTAAAGGCTAAAGGGAGAGTAGAGTTGGGGCTTCGTGATGATAACGATAATGTTAAAGTGTGGTGTGTTCAGGTCCCTTGGTTTGGCTCCTATGTATGTTTCCGCAAGGAACAAAGAGACACCACCAGTAGGTGACAAAATTCATGAGCGGTCTGCCCCTAGCCTAGTATCGGTTAGACCGCTCATGAATTTTGTCACCTACTGGTGACGCTGTGTCAGACCTTGAACACCAATTTCGAGGCATTTTTACAAGCATGCATTCTTTGAACTCGCAACCTTACAACATCTACTCCGCCAACGAAAGCGGCGCTCCTGCTCAATTGATCCTCCATCACCGTCCATAACACTTTCCAACATGAGACACCTCAAGCTACTCATACTGCTGATGGGCTCGTCTACACTCATCGTTCACTACATCATGGCCAAAATGCACACGGCCTATATTATGACCATAGTGCCGTCAACAAAATCACAGTATTCGCAGGAACAGCTTGCAGAGATTGAAGCCTTCCACGCTGAAGTTGCAGTACTCGATTACAAGAGAAGCCAGACCCTCACTATTGGTGACCGCTGGCGACTCTATCCCGAAGACATCCTGAAGCAAATGCTCGCCGTCAAAGTCGACGCAATGGATTTGGCAGACCGTCTTGGTTGTTGTATCCCGGATCCCGACATTGTGTGCACAAAGCTATTAAACGGGGAATCGCAACTCAAGCTCGAGCTGGAAAACCACGACATCAGGACGATACGAAAGCACGCAGAGGAAGCAGCGCCGCTGGTGCCAGCGGAATTTGAGACTGGCCTTGTTGTTGTTGATAAGTATTTGAAGAAACACCAGCCCCCACCTTTCTTTCGGGATCTTGCATATCATGGAACTGGCTACTTGAAAATGATAGTACTGCGGGAAGCCATCGAGAGACTGGCGGCGCTCTTTCGATTTGGCCCCAGAGTCAACGTTCTAGGCAATTTTTGAACGATCCAAAAAGGACTCGGAGTCTCATTTTGAGCATCTCGCTGCCCTTTCTCCCTTCTGGGGCGATTCCAAATTCTTTGGTCATTCAACAATTTCTATCTTTCAACACTAAAACGAGCCTTCACACAATCCCAGAAAATACTCCCCATTAGCAGTAACAATCCCACGACACATTCTTTTCAACAGCACCCAAATCCCTCCCGTATCTAAACACCATCCATCATTGCGTCTCCTCTCAGGACACGACCTCGTCAAACTTGCGTCTTCCGACCCCAATGAACGAGTACTGGAACTTTTCAACTTCGGTCATTGCCAACAAATTGACTTCTGGATCACCATGAGATATACCAGCCTCTTCCTTGTCTTCAATGTCGCTACCACAGCCACCAAAAACACCAAAGTGATACCTTACGAAAGGCTCAACAACACCTATGCTAATGAGGGGACCTTCAATTCCTACGGGACCCTCGACAACATCAGGCTCCTCGACATTGAGCTCTCAGCGGTCGACAGAGAGTACCAACAGCAATGGACCAGCAAGAACATCCCCACCCACCGATCCATCGAAACTGAGCTCTTGAAGGTCAGAGATAGTGCGAAAGAGTACATCAACCTAGCGCAGTGTAACAACAATAAAGGCCATACAGTCTTGTGTGATCAGCTCCTAGCGAGGCACCAATGGCTTCACCTCACTGTTTTGCGGACGAAGGAGCGCATTTTGTATCTTCAGCATAAGGCGGTGACGGATGGGTATGCAAAGATACTTGAATCGAAGGAAATTGGAAGCTTTCGGTACGAGGCAGCACTCTTCTTGACGATGATCGTATGCGGGATGTGCATTGATACATTGATGAGACAATGGGGATGGGGTTGGCGCGCTGGGGACTGATGAAGGAATTGGTCCCGATGAGATTTTTCTCCTTGACGAAGGGCTACGGAGGGACACAATTGATAGCAATACAATCTTTGCTGTCTTGTGGCGATGTTCAAGGTCAGCGATGAAGATGGTACTTGAAATGACGATACACAGAAGAAGCCTCACATAGAAGAGACTGCAGCTGCATGAACCTGGTATTATATTGAGCAAGGTATACATGATCACTAGGGTAATTCCATGTTTCCGAAAATTGATTTTCATCAAAGATTCATTAGAAAGTGCAACACCCAAGTGGTCTAATCAGTGGGATTCACCAAGTGCGTCTCTCTGCCCTTCGTCTCCGATAAAAAGATACATGACAGGAATTTTGCGCCACCTGTTTGCCCATTATTTACTGATTGGGTAACTACTGCAGGGAGGCGCGGATTTCCACCTCCGGGAATTATCCACTCAATTCGCTGGTGATCCTCGTTCTTTGACCGCTTAGTTCGCCTTCACTGTCCAGACTAGTCTTTCAGGCATATCATGCAACGTCGCCTACCAAAAACCTTGCCATAAGCTTTTTTATCTAGCGTGGATTCGAGCTTTCGTTTCTTGGATTTCATTTCGACGAGCTGCCTGTGGGCTTTCATCAGGTGTGAGCCAAGCGGAGCGGACCCTAGATTTGAGCCAAGCTCAGTATACTGCAGCGATAGACCTGGTGCTGCTAAGGAAGTTTTGACATGCTGGAGCGCCCGCAATGGTTTGATGTCGCAGTTCACTAGCTTGAGCATTCCCATGACGAACGCCATGAATTGTGAAGCGGCTTGCATCGCCTTATATTCAAGGGCTTGGCTATCATCGTTGTCTGGATAGCACTGAAGGGCATGCCTCTTCAAAGTTGGAGTTGGTATTTTACCAAGATCTGGTATCCGAGACTCCGCGGTGGGTTCGTCCTGGTCGCAAATCAGACGTGAACGAATGCACAAATGCTTAGGAACTTTGAAGTGGCCGAAGCTGTGGAAAGACAGTACCCTTGGGATTGTCAATCCTGTCCACGCAAACGACGACGATTTCGATTGTGCTGCTCACTTTTTAAAGAGCAAGCGCCAATAATCCAGGTGTAAATATAATGTGGGATTTTCCAAAGGGTTTCCATGATATGTTCAATTTGCAGCGCTTCGGTGATGTTAGGTTTTATAGTAGATTTTCAAATTTGAAGAACAATGTTGGGCGGGCAACATCGAAGTTGATCTCAAGGTTACTGACTGTTGGTCCGAGATAGTCATTCTTGAGCATGGCGGCTAAGAGTAAAGTTCCTAGGTCTAACGCTTCGGGCACGTCCGCGAACTCATGATCGGTAGCAATGCGCTCGTAGAGAAGCGATAGTATCAAGCTGTGCATTCGATGGGCGGTGAGCACCAGATGTAGAATGTCGGAAGGCGTTCTAAGGTGACTGCCAACAGCAATGGTGAGCTCATTTCCATTACCTTTATCGTGAGAATTTCGCCAACAATGAGGAGGGACGTGGTGTTTTCCTAGTAGAAGAAATCGCAGGTCTTCTACAAGGGAGCGTCGAGAAGTCATAATGGAAGTGTCGACCCACACTCATTGGTAGTGTTACGGAATCTCATAAAACGTAAAATTGGCTTCTTCTTATTCCGTAGGATCTTGTCGAGAACGAGATAAAAGCTAGAGTGCATTGAATACAAGGTAGCAATCAATTCCGATTTTAGGATAAAGGCTAGTCCAATACGGATTTTTAGTCATGTATCCGGAGGGTGAAGCACTTAGGCCACTACGATATGTTTACGATGATTAGGATTGGATTTTCCTCTTGATCAGTCTAGCCACAGAACTCTTTTCCCTATATAGGGTTTTCAACGAATTCAACACAATTCTTGTCTTGATGGAAAAATGCAAGACCTTTGCCGGTAGTAGAAAGTACCGTATTGCTGGGGTTGTAAACCCTGCAGTGTGGACGGTCATTCTAGAGGCTAGGAGCTATGAGCGGCTGTTGACAATTCTGAGCCAACCAACTAGACTGATAGAGATGATCACAGGCCATCAATATTGCCTAGAAACAAGCGGTCTTGAACATCAGCGACGGGCCTTTAAGGCGCGTCATCGCCGTCTTGATGACCTCTAAGTACCTCCATACGTACCTCACGATGCACAACCGCTTCAAGGAGGATCTCGTAGCGTTCAATCAGGCTGAGTGCAGGCTCGTCTTCCAGGTTCGAATCCAACAGGTAGACAGTGGCAAGTCGCGACGCTCGCAGGGCTTCTGTATTCTCTTTCATCGATTCGAACAATGCAGAAGCAACCTGGTGACCATCCCGTGCGACTCGATTGTGCTCGAAAGTTCACTCCTGTTGCCCGAGGTCTCGATCTCCAATTCTTCTAGTCCTCCAGGTAATGGCATCGTTAGGCCCTCATCCATTTTCCTACGACCTCCACCATCAAGCCAAAGGTGGGCCCGAATCCTAATGTGCTTGAGAGCTGTGAGATACCGCAAGCTACCGATGCCAGGACCGGAGTCGATGTAACACAATTGATCTATATTGAGGGTAAGGCTTTCCAGTCTACTATTCACGCAACAGGATCACAATCCATCTGCCAATGACGACAGAGAGAATGGAAGCGGGTCCAAAGCGGAGTCTATCCAGATAGAGAGGCTGAAGCGTTTGAAATTCGGGAGCTGAGGGAAGAGAGTATACAGGTCGAAGTCGTTGTATTCACCGCTATAGTCGAGGCTAGTTTCTGGGGTGGAAATGGTAGAACCGACAGCAGCTTTGGTATCGCTCAATTTGCGGTACAGACGTGCAAATTTTTGGTGCGGGTACCGGTCAAAATAGATGCATTTCTTGAACCGCGAGGTAATTGATGCAGTCAAATGCAATGCGCTCATATAATAGCGGCACTATCAAGCTATGTATACGTTGGTTGACGAGAACGAGCTGTAGGATATGGAAGGAACTTTGAAGATAACATGCGATGGCCACGACCACCTCTTTCGATATGTCTGAGAACTTGGCCATGGCGGTGAAGGTGGAATGTGCATTGAGAAAGGTGTAGAAGCATGAGTAAAGATTTACGAGGTTTGACGTCGCTTTGTCTTGGCTTTATCACGACACTGTCCCACCTCAAAGTACAGAAATCTGTGCTACCTATGATTGTCGCACTACGAGATTTGCATTTCTTCAAGCTGTGACGATGGAGTCAATCTCTTTCCCAAGAACCCTCCACCAACAGTAGTCTTGTCCACCTTGATAACAAATGCCACATTCTGAAATTTACCCTGCTGGAACATGAACTTCGGCAGCAATCCCAGGGACCGGGCAGCGGTCTCATAGGTAAAGAAAGGATACCACGGGCGCGGCGGATTTGGGTTCTTGAATTCGAGCCTGGCATTTATGTGCGATTCGCTGGATGAAAATGGTATTACAATTTCTGAAGAACGTGGCTCAGCGATGACTACCAGCGCACTGAAGACGGTGAGAAAGACCTCTGTGAGGGACATCACAACTCCACCGAATACTGGGGAGATGGTGAGCTGTGGAGTATTGGGTGATGCTGAGATGTCTGGGTCCTCGCTGATGAGCGTAAGATTGGTCAAGTCAGGGCTTGGAGACGATCCCCCTGATTCTTGACCTGGAAATGGTAGGCTAAGGGTCTCATTACTGCCTCCAATACCTGGCGGCAGGTACGGTAGAAATTTGATGTACCCTACGGTGGTTTTACTACCACTCCCACTCCAGTACAGTGTGAGAATGGTTTCGCGCCATTCGGATTGTTTGGAGATATGGTAGATTCCGCTGTACAGACCGTAGATGGCAAAGCGGTGTTGTAATACTGCACTCCGAGAGTTTGTGCGCACTATCTGAATCCGCATATCTGTATAGCCCTCGAACGAGAAGGTGTTTCCTGCATAATTTGCGAGGAAGTCCTTCTCCGACAGTGTTACCAAAGCCTTCAAGACATTCATGTAAGTCGATTTTCCATTGACCTTCAGTGGTCCCTGTGTGATGTCTACCTCAAAGGCATGGGGTATGGAGGTCAAACCGGGCGTGCTCTGATATAGAGGAGCGAGCACTTTGAGCTCCAGTGATGGATCGTTGCCACTCAGATTTGTCATGGGGGACCCTCCAGATGTAGCTACAGTCTTGGGAGAAAGCGGTATGCTTGTAGCAACAGAAATCAGCGCCGCGCAAAAAAGTAGACACAACAAGGAGAAGGACGACATAATGTCGGGTGTATACTGCGTACTGTTGGTCAAGAGAAGTGACATAAGAGCTGATAAGGGCGACGAATATACGTAGTGATGTCCCTCAATGCTTAGTGCATTTCATTGAAGCGGCCGTGGTTGCGACATGCGACTATCTGCGGGAGAAAGCAATAGGTCCACATTCCAACGAGATCAAACGACAAGCGCAGACGATTGCCTCCGAGATACCGTAGATCTGGAGAGTAATGGACTGCGCGACCTGCGGCCGAAGGATTCGTGTAAGTGAATGCCGGAGGCGCCTGGTATACTCCACAGGCCGCAATCCAAAGGATAAAGGGGGGAACTGATGTGCAATACATTTCTCCCCCAAATGCTACTTGAGCGTTCGACAGAGATGAAGCTCGCTGTAGACGACCAGTGGTGGTCATAGCCAGCGCTTGCGGGCAATTGCGATGCATTTCATTGCAGCACAACTGCAAAATTATTCTTTGATCCTCCTCGGCGCAATTCCTCTTTCTTGAATATTCCAGCTTTAGCCTTGACAGACTTTTGGTATCGCCACAGGTTGTAGACCAATTTCGGGCTCAGTTTCCTTTTCATCATCTCGTAACCCAAGCTTTCCATCATTTCCTTGAGCCTTGGTTCGTCCATATACCTGGAATTGGATACACAGGGCGCGGGCAAAACTAGGAACAAGGCGGGAAAGCGGTCCCTTGAATCGACTCCATCGTCAATCATCGGTCTGAGAAAAGTCCCAACACGCCTCAACATCTCGCCCCTCTGCGCTGGATCCCCAACGAAATTGACTACTAGACTCAAGCTCACGATGTCGAATCCTTCACGTACCAGATCCTTGGTTGCTGGTGATGGCATTGCCATGAAGTCCCGCTCTTCAATTTCTGGATGCTGGGAATGCAAGTCGATCCTTTTCATCTCGAGTATGCCGCTCCTTGAGCAGGCATTGTGCGGACTCAGCGAGCCAACTTCAAGCATTTTCAGCTTCCGTTCATTTCCTTTTCTCGTATTGCGCCTATATCCAAGCTCAGATAGCCATTCCATCAGCACTCTGCTGGTATCCCCACCCCTTTGTGCTGACTGCCCTTGAATGCTGGCCTGTTGATATCTTGCAAGGCCACCCGACTCTTCAATTTCCGCCCTAATCGCATCGGCCTTTGAATTGTCTCCTCGGGAAATTGCATATGAGAGCTGCTTCCTCAAGGTATGATGGGTGCGAACGAGCGTACGCGTTGTCTGTGAGGACAGGGAGGCCTTGGGTTTGACGTTACGTGGCCGTGTCGAAGAAAGAAGACCCAGCCTGCGTTGTTTCTTCGGAGCCATCAGTTGTAGACAAATATTCAGCCAGCCAAGCTGGCATTGTAGGGCTCGTTCATGCCATATTTGTGCTTTTGGAAGGTGAATCTTGCGGAGCGTACTTCGTTAATGTGTGCGGTTAAACCTCGGCACTGGCGCTTCGCTAGCGCAGCCCACAGAAGAAGGCTTGGCTCCGAATTTCGCGGACATGTCTTGCTTGCTCTAGAGTGACATCGACGACGACAATCCACGACAGCAGCAATGGCGCCAAAAGCAGCCAGCAAGAAGGGTAAGTAGTCTCTCGCCCTAGTAATGATCCCTACGCGGAACACCTGTGCGGAATACGGAATCCTTGCTAGTGGCCGAAGTCCATGAATCTCAGCTACGCAGCAGTTGCTCTGCAGACGCCTTCCACAGACACAGTAGAATTGAAGAATAGAAGAACATCTGGCTGACAAGATTCTACATAGCGCCCATCGGCGGCAAGCACAATGCCAAAGCCAGCGCGGCCTCAAAAGCTACCCTGAAAGGCGTACTACAATCCCATCCTCAAGCAAATACATTCCTCTAATTCACTCTCTTCAGGTGAACTCCAAGAAAGCCCGTAAAGTCCGCCTCACAACTACCTTCCACCGCCCCAAGACCCTCCAGCTCTCCCGTTCACCAAAATACCCACGCAAATCCGTCCCACATGAGGCCCGCCTAGATCACCATAAAGTCCTCGTCCACCCTCTGAACACCGAAAGTGCGATGAAGAAGATCGAGGAGAACAATACCCTGGTGTTCGTGTGCGATGTGAAGGCAAATAAGAGGCAAATCAAGGAGGCGCTGAAGAAGCTGTATGATGTGGATTGCGTTAAGATCAATACGTTGGTTAGGTATGTTCGCAATAGGCAGAATCTTCCAGATGGAGAATTTGGGAGGCTAATCGTGAGGATACAGGCCCGACGGATCAAAGAAGGCATACTGCAGGTTGACGACAGATGTGGATGCGCTGGATATTGCGGCAACGAAGTTGAACATTGTCTAGAGCTTGACAAATATGTTGCAGCGGTTGAGGGGTTAGCTAGGCTTACTACAATGCAGAGTACTTCGTGTCGTTCTCGATTGGCACATGAATGGCAAATCGTCAATGTCACGAGCTATTAAAATTTGAATCTCGCTGCGTTGATGAGCAAAGTGGAAATTCTCCGGCTCTTCCTCCGATGTGTGCCTTTGAACGCCTATCAATGCTAAGCCCTGCCCGTCTATTTGATATGCTGGAGGTCTACTGTGTCCTCAAGTCCAAGCGCCACCCCATCTATTTCGCATCCTGCAATTGCCTAGTCAGAGCTCGGCAGCTTTGCCATTGCTCGCACGTGGCCCGCGATGCCTTCTGTTTTCCTTTAATTTTCTCCCAGACTTCACATTCCACCTCTCATGGCATTGAGATGCTTTAGTACAGCATCATTCGCATCCAGAAATCGATCCACACAGTTCTGTGCACAGCTCTCCTCGTTCCTGTCTAGCTTCCCACTCGAGATGCCCTTTGTCATACACTTCTTCCAGCAGATATCTGTGAGATTATGGACGGCTAACGGAGAAATATCATGTTAGCGTAGAGCAAGACTTTCTCTGTATGAGTCGTAAAAGCTAGAACACGAGCGGGAGATATACTCGATGGACTTGGAAGCGTGATTGACGTACATTCTTGGATCTTAGCTTTCTGCAGCTCGTTGTTCAGAGATTGCTGGAGCTCTCGCTTTTCGTAGTCGGAGAGCTTGGAGATGTCGGGGGCTTGGATTTGTTGATTGAAGGATTCCATGGCTACGCTATGAGAAGGTGATAAGTATAGAGAATAATCAGCCTTGGATTATCTCCAGCTCAGGTAGCATGATGGCAGAGAGGAAGCTTTGGAAAGTCGCGGCGGGTCTTGGCATTCGAAGACGACAGAAACGTGCTCCTAATTCTAGCTTAATCGAGACTCACCCGAGGCTCCCGTACGGCGGACGATAGGCCAGGGTAGGACACAATCAAAAATCCAAAAACCAAAATTTTAAAAATCAAAAAATGATCTACGGCACTACCGCGCAGGCTTTAAAATCTAGTTTTGTTAACTATTATTAACGTTAAAGATTAGTCGTTACTCGTATAATTCCTTTTTTTTATATTTACTTTATTTATTATATAGTAGGAATAAGATATTTAAATATAATACTAATAGTTATATAATTATATCTTTTAAAAACTATAAGAATAAGATTCTTTATTATTTTTCTATATTAAAAGAAATAAAACTATAAATTTATTTAAATTAATCTTTATATACTCCGCCGGCGCCTTTAGATATAGAAAGTTTTATAAATTATTTATATAAAAAATTTAGAAGAGTTATAAAATTATATTCGGTATATAGTTTATCGACTCGAAGTTTATAATTAAGAGATATTTAATTAATTAAAAAATAAAGACTATAAAATATTAAAGGATAATCTTATATAAATTCGATTAGATATAAATTTATAATAAAAGAAGAATAACCGAGAGGTTTAAAAATAAACGGATAATATAATATATTAATTTATATAATAAGAGTTTAGGAAAAATACTATATAAAATATAAAATAAAAATATTTAATAAAATATTTTTAAAAGAAAGGCTAGCTAGTCTTTAAATATATTATATAATAAAACTTTACTCTCTTTTTATATTATATATTAATAATTTTAGGGATTAATTATTTAAATAATATTAAAATTTATATCTGATTATCGTAGAATAACGACTATAAAATATATAATAAAAAAGGGGAGAATTTATCGTCCTTAATCTAAATCTTATATAATTAATCGATAACTATAATAAATTAATTAATTTTAGAATTAAGATTTACGCTAGAATTAATATTTATATATATTATATCCCTTAATTTTAATACGGTATTATAAATTATATATAAATTAGTATTTTATAAAGTTATTTAAATACTATTTTTAATTTTAATTTTAAATTATAATTTTATTTTATATAATTAAATTATAGATTAGGAATAAAAGTAATAATTTATATATATATTATATTATAATAAGTTTTCGAACTAGACCTCGAATTTAAATAATACTATATATATAATATAAATACTTCGAATTAACGGATCGAGTCGTAGTAGGCCTAATTAACTAAAACTATAACCGGGATATAAATTTAATTCTTCGGAAATCTTTATATAATAAACTAATTCTCGAAGGATAAAAATACGGATATAATTACTCTCTTTATAATTTACTTTCCCGTTATCCGTCTATAAATCGAGTAATTCGTAGATAATTAAAATATTTATTAAATTTATAAATAGCTCTACCGCCTAAAAACGATTTCGGGGAGATTATATAACTTATTCTAATAACTAAAAATAAAAATTAAAAACTATAATTTTAAAATAAATACCGATAAATTTAAAGAACTTCGGCGGGATATTATTAATTAAAATAAATTAATTTCTTTTATTTAGACGTTTATATTATATAATAATAATAAAGCCTTTCGTCTCTAAGATTTATATTATATAGTAATATCTAACTCTTTCTATCTTTATATATATATTATATAGTTACGGTCGAGCCCTTTTATTTTTAAAATTTATATTATATAATAATATCTAACCCTTTCTATCTTTATATATATATTATATAATAGGCGCTAAACCTTTTCCGTTTAAATATCTAAATTATATAATTAATAATTATAAAGATTTTTATTATTTTAAATTAATAGTATAAAGTTAACTTTTTTATATAAATAAAAATATATATTTTTTATTATTTATCCTTATATAGTATAATAGGCTTTTATATAATCGAGGCTTCGATTTTTATTCACTATTAATAATTTTTAAATATTAACGCGAATTATTTTAATTTAAATACTATTAAACTCTTTATATAGTAATTAATAATTATGAAATTAGTAGGTATAAATTTAAATTAGAATAATATTCGAAGTTAGAAAGTAGATTTAATTAAAATAAATTAAATTAACGACCGATTTATAATATATTATCGGGGAATTTATTATATAATGAAATTTTATCTAAATCCTTCGAGGCCTAGTTAAAGACTCTAATAAATATTTTATAAATATTTTCTTATATAATAATTTATTTAGTCTCTCGTTTTATCTTTAAAGATTTTTATATAATAATATTTGAATCTTTTTATATAGTAGTCTTTAGACTTTCTCGGATAATAGTCTTTAAAAAAATTTATATAATAGTCTTTAGACTTTCTCGTATAATAGTTTTTAAACTTTTTTATATAGTAGTTTTTAAATCTTTTTATATAATAATCTTTAGACCTTCCTCGTATAATAACTTTTAAGATTTAGATTTCGTTATATAATAATTTATTTTCTCTCTAACTTCCTCTTAGTTTTATTATATAATAGAATTAAACGAAAATAAACCTCGGATATAAATACGTATATATCTCTACTCTTAATAAGTATATATTTAAAATCTTCGATATTATAAAGCCTACGATATTATAAATCCTCGATTAATATTAATCTTATTTTAATTTTTTATTTATTATATAGTTAATTTCTTAAATAATTTATATCGATAATTTATTTAAACTAAATTATATTTAATCTATTTTATTACTAGCCGACCCTTTTATTTATAAAATTAAACGCTATATAAATAAGTTTTTTACTCGTATATAATAATTAAAATTAATTCTATTTAAATTCGAATAAATTAGGTAGTGAATATATTAATTAAAACTACCTTTAACCGAATAAAATAATAGACGGAGTATTAATTCTTAGTAATTATTTATATTCTTTTATATATATAAAAGACTAAAGTAGAAGAAGAGGTTTATACTATATAATTAAAATTATACTATTAAATTAGAATAATAAATTATCTTTACTCGGTACCCTCTATTAAATTAAAAAACGAAGGCTTCGTTAATTAATTAAAAAACTCGGGTTAATATATAAATATAATTATACGAGGTATAACCTACTTTAATCGGAGGTATCCTAAATAATAATATTATATATTAACTCGATATTAAATATTTAGGTATTTAGGCTCTTTAATTTTTTAATTATATAATATATTTACGTTATATATTTCCTAGATTCGGTAACTATCTATATTCTATAACGGGAAATTTAAAATTATTACAGAATATTTTTTTATTAGAGCGAGTATACCTTCGGAAATTATATTATAATTACCGAATTCTTATTAATAAATAGTTCTTTATTTAAATAATTAAGAATAAGATTTTTTATAAACTACTTAAAAGTATTTCGTATATTTATATAATAAAATAACTCTTCGAGGGTAACTAATTTAAAAAAACGAATAAAGATAAAAAGTATATAATTATTCTAGTTTACTAAAAACTAATACCTTTTAAATAATTTAATTTATCGAAAATTAAACCGGAATTTTAATTTAAAAAAGAAGATAAACGGCCTATTAAATAAAAATCTAATCTTCGTATAATAAAGGAATTTTATTATTATATAATAAAACCTAAACCTAAATCTTTTATAATAATTAAGAACGAGTTTTATATAATAATTAAAAACGAGTTTTATATAGTAATTAAAAACGAGCCTTATATAGTAATTAAAATAAACTTTATATAATAATTAAAAATAAATATTATATATAAAATCTAAAGCTAGAATTAAAGCCTTAGACGCTAGCCTAGAAATAGTCTCGTATAAAAAAATTTTAGGGCAATAATAAATTTCTTAAAGATCCTATTTATTATTACCTCGATTATATAATATTATTTTCGGTACCTCTCTCGTTAAGTAATCGGATTTATATAATATTACGAGATCGAAGTTTAGAGTTTACTACGAACGAAGTAAATATAATTATCTTTATTAAAAAATTCTTATTAAGAAACCCTCTTTTAATATTATTTTATAGTAAACTTTAGAGCCTATACTATAATAAATCGAGACTACTCCTATCGTTTTTTATATAAAAGTCGATGAAACTACGCCTATTATTTATATAATAGTAGGTACTCGGTAACTTAATTATATAATAATTAAAAATACTCGGTAATTTAATTATATAATAATTAAAAATACTCGTTAATTTAATTATATAAAAATAGATAATACTTCGTTACCTAGTCGTACGAGAAATTAGACGAAGGTAATAAAGAAGATTATAATTTAAAATAATAAAAAAAGCGAGAGAAATAAAAAAAAATAAAAGAGTAATATATTTTAAAAACTTAACGTTTTATATAATAAATAGGTTTAGATAAAAGTATTTTTCGAGAGTTTAATCTTTTATATAATAAATAGATTTAAATAAAAATATTATTTAAGAGTTTAATCTTTTATATAATAAATAGGTTTAGATAAAAATATTATTCGAGAATTTAACCTCTTATATAGTAAATAAATTTAGATAAAAATATTATTCGAGAGTTTAACCTCTCGTATAGTAAATAAATTTAAATAGTTAAAGAAGTATTTTTCGAGAGTTTAATCTCTCGTATAATAAATAAATTAAAATAATTTAATTAAATAAGATATATATTAACCTATCCTCGCTTTAGTTATATATATAATTTATTAAACTATTATTAATTTATATAACCTACTAATCTTAATTATTATATAGAAATATAAATTATAATTAAGCCCGCTTAAATAATATATTTATATATATTTATATTTAAATACTTTATTATACTAGCCCGTATACTTTTTAGAGGCTCGAAAAAAAGTAAATTATTTATTATATAAAGACTACTACGGAGATTATCCTACTCGATAAATTAATAATAGTATCTTTATTATTTCTAATACCCGTTAACTCCGACTCTAACTCTTTATAATTTTCTTATAACTTTTTATTCTCCTCGTTTTTATTATTATCCGACGATTTATTTAACGGCGCTCTAAACGTACTATTATATATAAAGTAACGAACTATATAATCTTATTATTTATAATTATTATACGACCCGCTAAAATAGTTAAGTAAGTATTAATATTTAAAGAATATTTTCCCCTTATTAAAGTTAATTTATTTTAATATAAAATATATTATATAAAACCCGATTACTCGGCGGAGAGTAAGAGTAATAAAAAAAAGATATCTATAACTTTATACTAGAATTATATTAATATACGACGGGCGGTTTATATAAATTCGCTATTATAGTTTTATTATAACTTGGCGTACTAGAACGTAGATAATTAATATAAATACTATAGGTATATAGCGCTAGTATAAAGAAATAATAACTCTTTTACTATATATTAATTATATACTACTATATTATAATATAGTAGTAACGGCTTTATTCGATACTATTAATTATCGAATAATTTACTAGGAGCTCCTCTATTTATAAAACTTTCGTTATTTATTTATAAAAGTCTTTTTAGGTTAAGATTAAAATAACCTCCTATTTATATAAATATAACTATTACTATACCGAAGCCTTTTATAGAACGGGAGTTACTAGTATAAAAAAGATTTATACTTCTTCTTTTAAATATATTAGTTTTTAAAATCTTTTATAATTTTTCTTATTTTATTAAACCGGTTTTATTTATATATAAATACCCCGCTTTTATTTACCTAAATAAGATTTCTTAATAAAATAGAATCGATACCGTTAATACCGAAGTTTTCTAAACTAACTTTATAACTTTTTTATTTTATTAATAAACGAATTCTATTAACTTTCTAGATTTTAGATTTTATTAAAACTATTAACCGAGTATATATCGATAAAGTCCCTAAATTCGTAAACTACTTAATCGATTATATTATTAAATATTATTATTATTTAGTTTTTAGTAGAGTACGTCGGTAAAACGAAAAGTGGCTCGATCGTGGCTTAGGGCGCTCGACGGGCGCCCCGGGAGCCTTAAACGCGATACCTATCTACCGACTCGATAGGCGCCCGAGGCATATAGCTAAGGGGCCTAGGGCCACTCGGGCGTATACCGAGCAAGCCTAAAACCGCTACTAACGGGCACTAAATTAGGGGTGCGCCACCAACTTTGGACCCCCGTCCATGGCCCCTGTTCATGGCCATGGCCCTATTCCATTTATGGCCATGGCCCCATTCTATTCATGGCCATGGCGTATTCCATGGTCCTGTCGCTGTCGCACCCCTATAACTGTCACTGTCGTACCCATAAACCCCTGACGTATGCCCTAGCGCATGGCCTGCGCATTACCCCCGCGAGGATTTCGCCTGAATCGATCGATTCCGGGGATTAAAACTTACTGGCGTTAGGGGTGGTTCCGGGGGGTCGCTACCGTCGATAGAGGCGATCACAGAACATCAAAATTTTAGGTGGTAAATCACGTGATTTTCTAAGGCCAGGGCCCCTGAAGCTCTAGGTTTAAATTACGCTCGTTAGGAGCCCGACGCGTATCTTATAACGGCCTCGGGCGCCCGTCGAGCGCCCGTCGAGCGATTTAACGCTCGAAGGGTACTCGGCGGGCGCTCGACGGGCGCTCGGGGCCGTTCGGGCGCTCCGAGCCTACCTCGGGCGCCCGAGGCAGCTTACCTAATGGCCCCGAGCCGCTGGAGCCGGTTTTCGATTTGCCGACGTACTAGCCTCTAGACGAATTATTCGAGTTACTTCGGTAGAATTATTTATTTATTTATATTAATAGTCTACCGACCTTCCGATATTTCGAAAAGTTATTATTATTTTCGTAGCCGAAATATAAGAGCTTCGAGAAGGCCTAGAGGTTAATTAATAAATTTAATAATACTTTCCTTCTTTTATAAATAATACTTTAATTAAGAGTTTAATACCGGAATTAATACTATTAAAATTTATAAACTTAAATAATACTAGATAATTATCGTATATATTTATTATTTTTATTAAAGAAGGTATTTTTAATTAGTTAATCGGGCCTAGTAATATAGTAATTAACTTCTAGAATATAATTTTAAATTAGTTTTAGTAATATTTTATAAAAGTAGTTTAAATTATAATTTAATAGTTATTATTATAGAGCCCTTAAGATTTATTAAGTCTTTAAAGTCCGTTAAGTATTAATAGTAAAATTATTTCTAATATTAATAAATAAAACTTTAATAACCTCGGCTACTTTAACTCGTACCTCGATAAATTATATAATAAAAATAACGTAGTTATAGTAAGCCGTAACGTATACTACCGAAGTATTATTTTATTCGTCGAGTATATTCGTAACCTCGCTACGTTAAAGGGTATTATTATAGTATAAACGAATTTTAATATCTCGTTTAAAGGAGTTACCTTAGTTTAGTATTTAACCGAGTTATTTAACCTCGAAAGAGTTAGTCTATAAGTTAATAAAAATAATATTAAAAAGTAGTATATAGCTTTTATTAACTACTTTAAAGAAACTACTAGAGTAGTATTAATTTATTTAATAAATAAGAAGTATACTCTTTATAACGCGCGTACTAGGCGAGAATTTATAGATTATATTTAAATAGTAATCCGGTATACTAAATTAACTAAAATCGATAACGTCGAGAACTAATTAATATTCGTTTATTAAAATATAGCCGCCGAGTTTCGTACCTTTATAGATCCGCCTAATATAAATATAATAATATTTTTATTTATATAGACCTTTAAACTAAAGAAGGATATATAGTTTAAAATAAATAATAAACTATTAATATTCTAGAGGCCGTAGGGCTAATATTAATAACTTTAATAATATAATAATAGAAGTCTTCGGTAGGGCTTTCTACTATACGGGAGTAATAATCGCTAAGGTTAATAATACTTTTAATTATTAACTATCGAACTTTTATTCTTAATCTTTTTATAGTAAATAATAGTAGTTTCTTAGTTATTAATAATCGTAACCCTTCTTTACTTAAGTAGGTTAATTTATTAATAATTATAACTAATAGTATAGAAACTAATAAAATCCTTATTATACTCTTTAGTCGTAAATTTAGTAAGGTTAATAAATTACTCTACTACCTCCGCGTTAATAACTATAGATTACTAGCGCTTTAAATATATTAGGTTCGATTTTAATATTTATTATACTAATTTAATAACCCTAAAACGGGTTTTAAAGAAATCGTTATTAAAATAGATTTTAATAATAGTAGAATAATTACCGTAGTAAGACTATAATTTATTAAACTTTAATTAAAGATAAAAATACTAAAGTTAACTAGTAGATCGATAATATTAATAATAATAAATTATATTATACTAGCGAAGACCCGAATTACTACGAGGAGGAGAGTAATTTTTATTATAATAATAACTCCCTTAAGGAAGAACCTTTCGCTAGTTTTATTAATATTAGAATTTATTACCGTAATTATAACGCCTCTTTCCTATCTAAGATTAAGTTATATAAATATCTCCGAGGAGGTTATTTATTAAAGCCTTCCGATAAAGTTATAAATTTTAATAGGATTATAAAACTTTCTGTTAATAACCTCGATAAACCTAATATATTTATCTACGTTAATACTATAATTATTAAAATTATTAACTTTAATTCATTAAATATTATTATATTTAATATAGAATTCGCTTTCCGAGATTAGAATTACGTTTATATACCCGTTAAATTTAATTTAATTATTAAAGAAAAAAATAAGGAGGTCTATACTAATATAGAGTATAATATAATATTAATTAATAAGTTTTAGATCTTATCTTAACTACCCGATATATAAGTTAGGAAGATAGTTTTATTTTTATATATTAAAGGTATTAACTCTACTACCTATAAAACCGATAAGTATATTATTATCCTAATTTATATCCCTAGTATTAAGGCCGATAATACGAAAGTGTTATATTATATACGAAGAGAGATTTACTTTATTAGCGACCTAAAAGCGAAAATACTTATTAATAACGATATTATCGGACTAGAAAAGATCGTTATCGATATTTATAGTAATAAGGTATATATTAAAAACTATAAAATTACTATCCCTATTACGATTTATTAACGAGGCTAGTATATACGCCGTTTAATTTATATATAATAGGTATTTATTATTCCCCCGTATATTAAAGTTATATTTTTAGTTTATACTTTAATAAATTTATTAGAGGATAGGGATTTTATCTTCGAATTTATAATTTAAATAAATTTAATACTTTATATTTATCTAATTAATTTTAAAGTCGGATATATTTTTATAAAAAACGAAACCGATATTATTATTTATATCCTACGAAGGCTTCGCCCAGGTATACTTTATAAAATAAATTATTAGAATATTTATTTCGTTAAATTATCTACTTTACCGAAGCCTTCCGCGAAATATATTAACCGAGGTTATAAAATACTTATTTAAGGGTCGACGAGCTAAATTAAAAAAGTAATTATTTTTACTACGATAGTAACTTTTAGTTTATTTACTCTTATTAATAATATTATTCCTAGTATAAACTTCGCTACTTTAATAAATCCGGCTATTTATATTAAATTAAACTCTATTAACTCGGCGAGCTCTAATATAACTTCGGAGATTAAACTTTATAATAACGTTATAGTCTTTAGTAACTCTAAAGAGATAAGGGGCCTATTAAATCTAGTTAATAATTTCTTTATTTTATAAATCGATAAGGGCTTCGCTAAAGTTAATTAAAAAGAATAAATAAAGATTCCCCTCCGCGATAATTAGTAAATTAGGTTTTTTAATAATAACTATATTAAAGTCTACCCCCTCGGTATTAGAGATAAAGTAATCGTCGATAAAACTTTCGATAAATTATAAAAGTAGGGTCGTCTAGAGTATATAACCCAATTAATACTTTTTAACTATTTAGTCTTTATAATATAAAAAACTCTACTAGATAGTATACGTAAAGGTAGAGTAATTATAAATATATATAGACTTAATAATTTTATCGTCTCTAATATTTATTTAGTACCTCTTTAATTTAATATTATTACTAGATTATTAGGATATATATATTTATCGGTATTTAATATATATTCCTTCTTCTACTAGTAGCTAGTATACCGTAATTATAAATATATATTTATAGTAATAATATATCGCGGTTAAAAGACCTTTAACGTACTTATTATAAATTATATAAATTTAATTATATATATATAGTATTAAATTAATAAAATTTTATACTTTATTAAAGTCTTTGTCTAGATATATATCGACGATATAATTACCGGCTTAAAGTCTTTCGTAGAGTATATTATATATCTACGGTAACTTTTCTAACTCCTAGTTAATATTAATATTATTATAATATTTAAGAAAATATTCCTAGGTTACCTAGACGTTAATTTATTAAAACGAAGGATTAATTTATTTAATATAATTATAATTAAAGATAAATTAAAGATTATTAGTACCCTTAATTATCTTAATACCCTCGGAGACCTCGAGTATTATTTTAGCTTTATAGGCTACCTCCGTAAATCGGTATATTATTATATTTAATTAATAGGGTTATTATAGGATTTAAAAATAAATTTATTTAAAAAAGCTCTAACTAAAAGTAATTTACGTAAAATTTATTTATTTTATTACTATTTACTACCGCCGATCGTTTAAGAGGAAGTAAATTTTAGAAGTTTTTAATAAACTTTATCGACGACGTTAATCCTTATTTATTTCGATTTTAATAGAATTTTATAAATTAACCTCGATATTTTTTAAGAATAAAGTTTTAGTATCTAAATCTTTTATATAAAAAAGAATTATAAAACCGAATTAAGTAAATAATCGTCGCGGACTATTATCGAGCCGATTATATTTTTATTTAAAGTTCTTATCTCTATTAAAAGGAACTACTAACCTACCGAATTTAAGATAGTAGATTTTATATAAATAATTAAGAAAATTAAATACCTAGTAAAGTCGTCGAGGTATATAGTCGTTATATAAATTAACTACTCTATTATATTTAGTATTATAAAGTAGTCCTCTATTATAACGACTATATCTACGATAAAAATAAACGTAAAATTAATTAGGGCCTCGTAGTATCTTCGATAATTTCGTTTCGATATTAAATATAAGCCTAGTAAAGAATATATTATATTAAATACTTTATCGAGGTTTGCGAGCTTTAGCCCCTTAATATTATTAAATAATTATTTAGAGTTAAATATACTCTACGGTCGTATATCTTAAGGCCTCGCTAGTAATAAGGAACTCTATATATATACGATTACCCTCGTCGAGATAAATAACGACTTCCGTTTACGAATAATATAAGGCTATATAAAAGACCTATATTAAATAAAGATTATTAAATTAATTAATATTAATATTAAGAGGCGCCCTATATAAATAGAGTTAGTAACGTTTATTTTTATTATAGGAGCGAGTATTCTAGCTATAAACTCTATTATAGAAGTAGATTTAATTAATTCTAGCGCGGTCGCCGACTTTTCTTTTATTCGTAGTACCTCTAATTCTTCTATAAATTTAATTTTTTATATTAATAAATTTATTAACCTCGAGCGACTCTATATTCCTTAATCTCTTATAAAGGAAATTTTAAATATAGTTTACGGCGCTAAGTATCTAAACTTCGATAAATACTTCGAGATTATTTCTAAATTATAGTATATTTATAGATTTATAAAATAGTTTCATATATATATTAAATACTACCCTAACTACCTAGTATTATAGACTCGTCGATATCGTTTATATAATATTATATAACTTATTAAGAGCCCGTCTATCCTATTTTATATATTTACTCTCGATTAGATCCTAGCTATACTTATAACTACCGAAGACTTCGATTATATTATAACTACTACGTATAAGTTTACTAAACGCGTTATATATATTTTAGGTAAATCTACTTAAAAGGTTAATAATTAGGTTATTATATTATTAAATTAGTTTAATATCGGCGACTAGGGTACCTCTAAGGTACTATTATTAAATAAAGACTTTAAATTCTTTAACGATTTATAAAAAGTTATATTTAAATACTTTGGAGTTAGTTTATTATACTCGACGGCCTACTACTCTTAAACGGATAAAAATAGCGAGTATATTAATTAAACGGCCGAAATAATACTACGATTCTATATATATATTTTATAGAACTTATTATTTTAGTTTATAGTATTTTCGCGTATCTAGGCCCTATTAAATAATTTATTTTCTTCGACGACGTCGAAGGTTTTTAATAAGATTTTATATAACTTTACTTTAAATAAACCTCTCGATTTATTAAATATAAGAATATTTATAGTACCGTAGTAAACTCGTATCTATATAAAAATAGTAGACGTTATTAACTTTATATAAATAAATTAGAAAACTATTACGATCGTAACTATTAACCGATATATTTTAAAAAGGGGGAGAAGATTTTACTATATTTTTATAAAGAGTATTTTATACCCTAAATTATTATAACTACTAAAGTATAGAAATTAAATTAATAGTACGTCGGATTATTTATAGTTCTAGATAAAGTAAGAAGATAAATATATCGCCTAGAAGTATTAAGCTATTAAAAGATTTACCCGGTATTCTCGATAATATAATTAAAGTCTTAATTTATTATAATTAATTTATTTAACTACTCTACGCCTAAATACCCTAATTTAATTTATATTAAAGGCGATACTAATAAGTTTAAGGAATTATATAATCGAATATTTATTTAATAAACGAGTCCGCCGTAGTAATAAAGTTAGTAAAGGTTTATTAATAAAATATTTAATCCGCTAGTAAAACTACGACCCCGAGTTCGATTAATAATATAATATTAAGAACCTCGATAAAGCTACGGAATTTATTAATTAGTATAAGGGTAATATAATAGTTATTAGGTTTAATATAACGCCGTCGATTATAACCCGCCGAAGTCTTTAATTACGGTTTATTATATTAAAAAGAAAGAACTTATTAAAGCTTTCTATAGAAAAATCGTCGAAGATATTTATTATAATTATTCCTAAACTTAATAAAATAAGGTATTAAATCTAATAGGCTAGGTTATAGAAATAATACTATAATATATTTAATATAAAAGATTATATTATAGTACTATAAACTTCGAATTATTATTACGTTAAATTATATTTACTTTTTATCTTTATTAAGTTATTTTACTAACGAGGACGTTATAAATTTCTTTTATTCGTAGTATATTATTACGGTTCTACTATAACTTAGTATACTAGAACGTAGATAATTAATATAAATACTATAAGTACGCAGCGCTAGTATAAAGAAATAGTAACTCTTTTACTATATACTAATTATATACTACTATATTATATTCGCGTTATTATTATAATTAAAAACTAAGCGGCGATATTTCGTTTTAAAAGGTCGAGTACGACCTAATTTAATATAAAGTATATTATTATACTATACCAAGACTAGTTTTATAGTAGTTATTAAATATAGTATATAGATCCTTTAAAGAGAGTATACGGCGTAGTTACGCTATTTATATTATAGTATTATATTATAATTTCCGGTACTCCGGAGCCTCTTTAGAAATAAAAGACTCGGAGCCCCTCGCTTTAATTCTTTAAAGATTAATTCTATTATTTAAATATAAAGATTATTTTCTTATTAAGATTTTATATTTATTTTTATATTATTATAAATACCCTAGGTATTATAACTTAATAATTTTAATTTTTTTTAATCTTTTTAAATAATAATCCGTTAAAAATATAAAAAATCTCTCTAGAAATAATTATCCCGAAGGCGAGATATACGGGATTAATACTTTAAACGAAAATACGGGAGATTTACTAAAGAATATTAATCTTACGGTAGATTAATAATTTATAGAATTAAAATATAAATAGAAAGCCCTCGAGAAAAAGGCCTCTATTATTATAATTTAAAAGAATATTAAAAACTTACGACGTACTATTATAAATAAAGGAGATAAGGAAATCGAAGATAATTCTTAAAAATTAAATATAGAAGACGAAAACGGCCCGACGGTAGGTCGTAGTTAAATCGGTTATAATATAAATTAAAATAATTTATAGTTATCGAAACTACAGGATTTCTATATAAAGAATCCGTAAAATTATCGAGAATAAATTTATAATATAAAGACTATATTCCGCTTAATACCCGTAAACTTTCGAATAAATAAAAAGAAGATTTTATATACGATACCCTATTTAAAAGGGTAAATTAAGAAATTATAAAATAAATATAAAGAATTTTATTTAGTAGATATATTAATATAAAAGTTCTTTACGGATTATTTATTTAATATAATTAAAGACCCTTTAAACCGAGCTATAAATACGAATTTTAAATATTAATATATATATTAAAGAAATAATTAATTAGTACGAGATTTCGATATTTATTTTAATACTCTAGAAACCGAACTATCTCCTTATAATAAAAATTAATAAATAATTTATCTAATAACCCGCTTAAGACCTAATATTTTAAAAGAAGTTAACCGAGCCTAAAGTATTCCTACTAAACGAACCGAATTTATATCGTTTACGGCGCGTTACGAACGTAATCTTAATTAAAACTTTAAGATATAAAATAATAATTAAGATAATTAATTAGGACCTCGGAAAAGATATAAAAAGGGTAAAAAAACGGAGATAATAAAAATAAATCTAATATAAGGGGATAAGATTCTAATAGTAGTAATTATAGTAATATAAATAAAACGTATATAACTCGCGCGAGCGATAAGAATCTTAAAGATATTAAATACTTTAATTATTATAAGTTCGGCTATTACTCTAATAAATATCCGGAGAAGAAAATAAAGATTATTAATTATATCGGCGATCATACCGCCGAGTTAAAAAATAATAAACTCTTAGAGAAATCTTTACCCCGAGGGAATAAAAAGAAATAAAAACCTAACCGAGTATAAATATTAATAACGAAGTTATTACGAACCTAATTAATATCGATATAAAAATTATTCGTATTAAAATAAATAAAGATCTAGGAGCGGAGATAAATATTATTAATAAAATATTTATATAATAATATAACCTAGAGTATTTTAAGAGCGAGCCGTTACTAACTTTTAAATAAATAAGTGGGTAATCTATTTATTATTATAATATTTATAATATTATTTACTAGTTAACCGATTTATAAAGATAAACTAGAGAGTATAATAATACCTTTTATTTTATTAATAAAAAAGACTCGTTTATTATTATAAATATACCGGCTATAAAAAAGGAAAAGATTTAAACCGATTATAATATATATACCTAGCGGTTCGGTATCGCGCTAAATACGTATATATTAAAATTATTTAAGAATTTTACGAAATTATTAAGGATATAGCTAGTTATATATATATTAATTTATATTAAAATTAATCTCTTTAATTAAGATCCTATTAATAAAAACGAGGCTAGGAAAGGTAATACTACTATTAATATAATATTTTTTAATAATTCTATTATCGTATCGCCTATACTTCTTAATAAATTTATAGATTTTAATAATATCTTTTTATATAAAGAAGTAGGTTGATTACCGTTATATAAAAGCGGCGACTATATAATTAATATAAAGAGTAACCCGTTATACGGGCCTCTTTATAATTTATTAAATTTAGAATTAATAGAGTTAAGGAGATACCTAGACGATACTTTAATAAAGGGTTAAATTAAATACTCCGTAAACCCCGTTAAGGCTCTTATCCTTTTTATTTTAAAGAAGAATAATAGACTATGATTATATATCGACTACCGAGGTCTTAATAAAATTATTATTAAAAATCGTTACCCGTTATTTTTAATTAATAAAACACTAGACCGCCTAAATAATATTATATAATTTACGAAACTTAATTTAAAAGATATTTATTATCGAATATAAATTAAGGAAAGCGATAAATAGAAGATAATATTTCGTATATAATATAACTTTTTCGAATATATAATAATATTATTTAGTTTAACGAATATACCTACTACTTTTTAAATTTATATTAATAAATCGTTAACGGGCTCAATAAATATATTTTATATCATTTATTTAAATAATATCCTAATTTATTTAAATTTAAAAGAGGAGTATATTAACTATATATAATAAATACTCGAATACTTATAAAAATATTCTTTATTTACGAGTCTTAAGAAATACGAGTTCTTTACTCGGTTAATTAAATTTCTAGAGTTTATTATAAATACCGAAGGTATATCGATAAACGAATATAGAATTAATATAATTTAGTCCTAGTTAAAACCAAAGTTCTTTTATAATATATAAGTATTTTTAGACTTTATTAATTTTTATTATTAATTTATTTATTATTATTCGTAGATAGTAGGCCTATTAACGGGTTTATTAAAAAGTAGTTTAGATAATAAAGAATTTAGTTTATTTAAATAACCTAAAAAGGTAGAGTAAATATTTTATTTATTTCGCGATTTATTCTCGTATATATTTATTCTAATATACTTTAATCTAGAATTAAAAATTCGGATTAAGATAAATACTTTTAATTTTACTATAACTACGATTTTAATATAGTTATAAAATAATAACGAATAATATCCCGTCGTTTTCTAGTCCTATAAGATATAAGGTTTAAAAGTTCGATACGAGATTTATAATAAGAAACTCCTCGTAATCGTTATAATATTTAAATAATAGCGATACTACTTCGAGGGGAAATTATATAAAGTAAAAATCTTAACTAATTATAATAACCTAAAGGGTTTTATAAATATTAAATAATTAAATAATCGCTAGGCGCGTTAGGTAATAAAACTTTTATCTTTTAATTTTTTAATTTCGTATTATTTTAGGAAAAATAATTTAATTAATAACCCCTTATATTATCCTAATTATAAAAGTTAGGATAGTTTTTTAAATAATATATTACTTACTCTATAATAAAAGTTATTAAATTTAAAAGGTATTAATTAAGACTTTATTTTCGTTACGATATAAAATACATTCGTAGATATAGAAGATTTAGATATAAATAGTACTTCGCCGGCGTTAAATAATATATCCGTAGATATTATATGAAATTTTATATATATAAAATTTATATTACTAGGGTCTTTAAGGCTTATTATAAAAAAAAAATTCTTTAATAATAAATTTATTTAGGTCTAAAGAATTAATACCTAGACGGGAAATTCTAAAAAGTTTAAATAAAACGTTTATTTAAATCGATTATAATATAGTAGAGGAACTATTTAATTTTATCGCTAGAATTATAGGCTATAAACTATTTATTCTATATATTATTATTAAATTAATAGTATTTTATGAAACGGTTTATAACGCTAAAAGTTTATTAATAATTAAAATAATTCGCGCTTTATAAAAGGATAATTCCTTCTCGTAAATAAAAATCGCCGAAATTATATAAACGAATCATTAGCGTTCCGCCGGAGTATAAACTTTAAATTCTATATTAATTCTTAAATATAATAATAAGATTTATATATTTAAAGAGGAATTAATCCGCGAAGAGTTATTAAAACGATATTATAATAATATATTAACGGGGTACTTTAGCGTTAAAAAGATAATAAAGTTATTTACTAGAAAATATTTCTAAAGTACTCTTAAGGCCGAAGTATAAGAATATATTAATATATATAATATATATTAGCGGGTTAAGGTATATCGATACCGCCTTTATAACGAGATTAGTTCTCTATTATATCCTATAAAATTATAAAAGGAAATTATAATAAATTTCATTACTAATTTATCTTTAAATAAGCGATATAAACGCGTCTATAATACGGTCCTTATAATTATAAATAAATATTAAAGATATTACGATATATTTTAATTATTAAAATAATCGACTCTACGGGGTTAATAGAATTAATATTCGAAGAAATTATCCTAAAGTTTAGAGTTCTTAATAGGATTATTTCTAATAGAGGTTCTATCTTTACGAGTATATTTTAGTTGGAGGTATATTATTTAATAAAAATTAAAAAGCGCCTAAATACCGTATTTTATTTATAGACGGATAATTAGATAAAATATTAGAACTAAACTTTAAAATATTATTTAAGAATCTTCTATTTAAGCGAGTAAAATAATTAGATAGTACTTTTACCTATAATAGAATAAATATACTATAGTATATAGTATATAATAATAAAATAGATATTATTTATAGTTATATATAGTTATAATCTATCTCTTAAACCGCGTCTCGAGGGCGAGACGTACGGGGGAGAAATACCGTCGGTATAAAAAAAATTAAAAAATTAAATACTTTAAAAGAGCACCTAATAAAAGCGTAGGTTATCGCGGTCGAGGCGTAGAAATATAACTATAATAAAAGGTATAAACCGAAATTATTTAATATAAATAATCTTATACTATTATTAACTAAAAATTCAATATAAAAACGATTAAATAAAAAACTCTTTTATAAAGTAATTAGACTATTTAAGATTTTAGATATTATCGGAATATAAGTATACCGTCTAGGATTACTAACTAGTTATTATATTTATAATATTTTCTATATATCGTTTCTAAAGTCGTATTATTAATAATAGAGTAATATTTCGATTCTTAATATACCTCTATCGGAATTAATAGATAATACGAACGAATAGGAAGTAGAAGAGGTACTAAAAAAGAAGAAAACAAAGAGTAAAATACTTTATTTTATAAAATAACTAGGATAACTAGAGACCTTTAACGAATAAATTAATATAAATATTTTAAATAACGCGCTAGAACTATAAAAAATATTCGAAGAGAATATAAAAATAAAAAAAGTATAGAAAGTAAAAAGTAGGAAAAAGAAATATTATTAATTATTAACTACTATTAACTACTTCTTACTAATAGACTTCGAGCGAGATATATCTTTATAGTTAACGGGGCGTTTACGGGTAGGTTTATATTTAAGACGACTAGTTTTCTTAATATTAAAACTCGGCTATTTACGAGTAGAGCCGGGGCCGGGAATTCGAATTAAAAAATAAAGGGTAAAAATAAAACTAAGATTAAAATTATTAACCTTATCTTTAATTTCTTCTTTAGAAATCTCGTAAAAAGATATTAATTTATTAGAAATATAATAACTCGTACCCTTTATACCGCCGAATTAAAAGCGAGGCTCTACGGTATCTTTAATTAAAAAAACTTTATAACTAGATATTATAACTCTTTATATACCGCTAAAGAATAAAATAAAATCGATAGTACCGAGATCGTCGATAATAAGTATATTAAATTAATCGGTAACGGGATTAAAGCTAGGAGAAAAGTTATATTTAAAAATATCTCGTATATAACGCGTATAAACCTTATCTTTATCTTTATCGTCGGCTTTATTTTTATCCGTCGATTCGAGAAGATCGTTAAATTAATATTATATAATTTTATTTTAAAGTATATTTATATCCTAAATAATAATCCCTCCCTAAAAAACTATTAATATATAAATTATATCTAAACTATATTAATTTACTAGAGTATAAAAAGTATTATTTATACCCTCGATATTTATAATAAACCGAGATATTAATTATAATATATCTTTCTCTCTTTTAATATCGCTACTTTTAAGTTTAATCTTTTAAAGGAAAGTTATAATATCTTTTATATACTTAACGATACGCTCGCGAAGATATTTATTAAAACCTCGGCGTTCTAAATAGTTAAGAAGAAAATTCATAAAGATATAAAATTTAGACGGAATCTAAATACGTTAATATAATTCAGTTTCGAAATACTAGCGATATATAGGATTATATAAATACTTATTCTTTATATAATAAATATATTTTATATATAGTATTTTATTATATAGGATGTAACTATCTAGGCCTATCCGCTTAAAATAACGGAGGTATAAAAATACGGATAAAAGCGGGGTAGGAGTAGAGCGGGCGGTTATTTTACGAGAAGCGAGAGTCGGGGATATATTAAATATCTAAATATTATCGTTAATATTATATACCGTAGAGATTAAATTAATATATTAAATATTAAAGTAATTTAGCTATATACGCGTCGCTAATAAAATAAAGTTTAAATTTAATAATTTAAAAATAAAATAAATATTACGATAATATTAATTCTTTCGAAATATAAATAAATACCTTATTTAAAGATAGAATAAATTATTTATTTATTTTAATAATTATAAAATTAAAGAAAGAATTTAAAAGAAGAAAAGAAAGATTTATTTAAATTATAAAATATTAACTCTAGCCTTACCTACGGAATATATATATAATATTTATAATCTTAAAAAAAGAGCTTAAAGATATAGCCGAGATTATTATAAATTAATAAAAGTCTAAATATAATATAGCTTTCGATAGTAATATATAGGAGTTTATATATATAAAAGATAATAAGATATTATAGAAAAAGAAAAATTTAAAAGTTAGCGAAGACTTTATACCTACGTTAAAACCGTTATTTATACGTATTTACTCCTATAACTAGAGTTCTTTTTAAATAATAGGGTAGAATAATTTATTCTACCGCCGATATCGCTAAAGCCCTACTAATAGTAAAGGTTTATAGTTTTTAATAACGATTATAATATTCTTTCCTTTACTTTTCTCTTAGGGTTTTAAGGTTTTTATCGAATACCTAGTATAATCTACGACTATATAACTACGCCGATTACGAACTATACGCGATATATTATTAATTTTATAATATAATTTATTTCCCTCCCTTTTTCCTATTAGGTTTAGAGGTTTTTCCTTAATATATTACTACTATAAAACTAGGAGATTAATAAAATTAGGTAGGAGGCGTAGGTATTACGCGTATACCCTATTTAGTTTAGACTCTCCCCTATTATACTCTTTTATAGAAAACGAATTAATATTTACTAGTTTCGAGGGCGAAACCCCTAGAAGGGGAGGTAATTATTATACTATATTAAAACTAACTTTATAATAATTATTAAATATAATATATAGATCCTCTAGAGAGAGTATACGGCGTAGTTATACTATTTATATTATAGTATTATATTATAATTTCCGGTACTCCGGAGTTTTTTTAGAAATAGGAGGCTCGGAGCCCCTCGCTCTAACTCTTTAGAGATTAATTCTATTATTTGAATATAAAGATTATTTTCCTACTAAGGCTTTATACTTACTTTCATATTATTATAAATACCCTAGGTATTATAATTTAATATATATAAAGAGGCCGAGACCTTAATTAACGATATTAAATTAAATATAATCGCTAGCGTAATTAAAATAATAAAAAATAACTATATTTATTTAAAATATCTATATAATAATTAATTACTATATAATAAAATTAAAGAATTATATAAAGAAGAGTTAAAAAATAAAAGATACGTATAATAAAAGATAAATATATATAATAAAGAGGAAAAAAGAAGAAGGGGAAGGAATTATATAAAGAATTCTTAATATAAACTTTTAATACTACCCTTTATATTATATAGATTAATTACGTTATTATCCTCGGATATACTTTATAATCGATTATAATATAATTTATATTAAGGATAATTTATTATATAATATTTTAGGGCTAGTTAAGTAGGAGTTTTATTATATATTTAATTTTATATATTTTTTAAGCTACGGTTCCTTAATTAGTTCTAAATAATTATATAATAAATTTTTAATATACTAGGAAAAATAGTCTCTTCGTATATAATTTAAAGTTATATTATATTTTTAAAGTATTATTATATAATTCTTAAAAACTAGTTAAATAGGAGTTATTATATATAATTTATTTTAAATATTAATTAAACCTTAGTTCTTTAACTAACTTTAGAATATTATATAATAAATTATTTAAATACCGAGAATAATAATCTCTTCGTATATAATTTATAATTATATTATATTTTTAAAATATTATTATATAATCTCTTAAAATTAATTAAGGAATCGTAGTTTAAAAAGTATTTAAAATTAAATAAATTAAATAACTTCTATTAATAACCTAATAACGATTTATATTTATACGAGAAATAATTAAAATAAATTTATATTTATACGTAATTTATACTCTAAACGATTTACTATATAATTACCGCGTTATCGTTAACGGATTATTTGGTTTTAAAGCCTGCGCGGTAGGGCCGCAGATCATTTTTTGGTTTTTAAAATTTTGGTTTTTGGATTTTTGATTGTGTCCTACCCTGGCCTATCGTCCGCCGTATCCCGCTTTTAGGGTGAGCATGGCGTGCATGGCTCGTAAAAGAATCGGCCGAGGGGCCTATCCAGCCAAGTCCTCCTCCTTTCAATTTACGATAACTCAACGACTAATATAATTTTCCTAGGCTCTAGACTAGGTAAGTCTAACAAATATTCTATCCTCTAACTTTGTAATCAAGAGGTATATAGAATAACAAAATCGATTCTTAAGAAGCTATCATAGTATCTTGATATCTTGTTATGGGCCCATTCCTTTATCACCCGCAAGCCGCGTTGCTCCTCCCTGCTGGACCGCTCCTTATCATATCCTAACCTCCCTCGCGAAGTCATTCATTTTTAAGTGCAACGAAGACTTGTGACTTAAAATTGGGTATGCTTCGTCTTGTCCTGCGTTGTATTCACCGTCTCGAAGTGAAAGACTTGCAAAGCAAATGTTCACCATTAGGGCCCTCCACTGTGATTCTTGGTCCCGTACACTAAATCCAAGTCCCTTCATCAAGTCTGCTTGAGCACTGGTTCAAGTTCTCTGATGATAGTAGAGGGTTCCTTTGCCCTTGTCATGACATGTCGAAGTGGATCTTGCCTGGGGATTTAGCTGATGTTGACAATAAATTGGATTTTCAGGAGCAACCAGTACGCAGATAATCGTTTGTGAGGAGCAAGAACCGTGCCTCTTGCTACTTCGATCGGAGCTCACATGAGACAAATCTTGGGCATTTGAGGGGGCAAATAACCCGATTTAGCCCACATGGCCCTTTTGGGACTGACACGTGGAATACTTCGTGGGCATGCGCGCCTCAAATTAAATAGAGCAGCGTTCAGGGATTCATATCAAGACTAGGTGAGCTGCACTTAAACTCTTTCCATGTGCAAACTCATTGCTTGGGCGCTGAAGATTGGGGCCAGATGTAATTTATTCCTTGGAAAGCAAACAGTTTTCCAAATCACGAGGGGAGCCTTCATGAACAGAGGAATGATCATCGAGGGCAATCAAACACGTTGGACTTGTATTGCTCCTCGTGTATGTGGTCTTTGTTCATCTTGTTCGTCTCGTCTTTGTATCCCCTTCGTCAGCAACATGTGTGCTGAATCATAAGTCAAGGGCTTTGTTCTAAGACATCAAGGGCTGCCATCATTGAGGGGCGCACTTGTTGGTTTTTATCAGAGAATTATGTCTTGCGCCATGGTAGCGTTACGTACTCTACAGGATGAAGAGCAGTAGCAGACTATACTCCAGGTAGATGACGCCACACCAAGGGCAAGGAGCCCAAATACAGAGCAATCCTGGAGCAAGCAAGGGTATGAAAACACGGAAACCCCGTGGATGCCGGATCTAGAAGGAAGTTGACGAACCCGTGGACGTTGGATAAGAAGGCGATTGCCAGCCTTGCATTATATAAACGTATACAGTCTTGCGGACGCAATATCCGTCAGCTTTGAGAAGACGATGGATATTCATTCCCTGTTGAGGAGGACCAAGATCCTAACAAGCCGCGAGAACAATACGGACAAGGGGGGGCTTCATCAAATGGCGGCCTTCTGATTGGTGTTTCGTTGCCTAGCTTGGCTTTCTGCCAAGGATTTTCCAGCTTTTTGGTTTACCCAGGACGACTGCTTTTCTAACTCCAAATGCTCCTATCACACCAAGCAGCTTCCACCTGCTCAACGATTTGTTCTTCTGACACGGCAGATCGTCGCTGCGATCTGGAAGGGTTTTCGATCTAGCTCTAAGCACTAGTTATCCTGCGCCGGCCCATACGGTTTTAGCCAAGCTTACATTGATGCAACTGACCGCCATCATGCTACCAGACTTCCTATTGAGGACGTGCGAGCAGTACCTCTACAAATCAGAGACTCGAGTTGTGCTACGATACCCGATCAGTGGCAATACTCAATAATACCAGACCTCGTCCGCCGACGAGGCTAAGGCTATAGATGTTCCGGGCGTCCTCCCAGCAGGCCTTCTCATCTTACGAAGTTCCTTTCATTTCGCCAAAGTCACAACAGAGGTTCGCGCAAGAGCTTTGGAATGACAACAAGATTATCTTGAACGAGTTCTTCTAGGAGATTGCCTTTTTCAATCTAGCAAATGAAAATCTGCCTGCTGAAGACCTGTTGACCACTCGCCTAAAGGCAGTTCTGAAAAATCATAGCAAGACCGACTTGTAGGTGGTGTTTGAACTGTAAATGTTTCTTGACATGCACCATCTTTTGGGTAAATTTCCCGCTCTATTCTAGCATTTTATTCCGATTCATACTGACACAGGAGCAGGTCAGGATAATACTAAGGCTTCCACGTTCTGCTCCTCATGATTGGAATATTGCAGATTCGGAGCTTTTATTCCTGAATCTTAGAGACTTCTTATCGTAGACCTAAGGCAATTCTGCTGGACGTTCCTGCCCAGAAGCTATGTCGACGGGGATAAAGCCATTGGTCTCGTCACAACAGACATCTAATCCTCCCCCAATCCACTCCACCACTGCGTCTCAGTAACTTCAAAGCCTGCAGTCAAGAACTCACATTGACTACTATTTCCAACCAAGACCTCATACTCGCCTTTCTCCATGATCCACATATCCCTGCCCTCATCCCAGAAGCTTGTGGCATATTTCATGGCCATTTCGATCTCCACCTCAGCCGTGCCCTTGCCCTCAGAATGAACGAAGACTTTTTTGAACCCCTTTAATTCTTTGTATGGCCGGTTGATACTTGGTGCACGAGCGTGGATGTACACCTGTACCACTTCAGCTCCTGCTCGAGAGCCGAGGTTTTTGATCGTGAGCTCGACGGATATGGTATGATCTCTCGTCGTGACTTTGAGATCAGAGAGGCGGAAGTCGCTGTAGGAGAGACCGTGACCGAAGGGAAATAGTGTGGTCCGGTTTACCTATGAGCGTTGCGGAGTCAGTACCTTCTCTTACAACGACAGCTCGGTAATGAGACATGATCCGGGAGCGAAAAGTGGGTAGAAGCCCCAAATATTCTCCCAAAACCATATGTACGACCCGATGTGCACCTCCAAGTAGGATAAGATCTCCAAAACATGTACATACCTTCTCGTAATAGCGATAGCCAACATAAACATCTTCACCATATAGCACACGGCCACGCTCAGAGCTATAGTTGAGGAAAGCAGGATTATCTTCAAGTCGGACAGGGAAAGAAAGAGGCAATTTCCCAGACGGATTAACCTTTCCGAAGACGACATCAGCAATGGCGTTGCCAATTTCATCACCGCCATACCATGCCTGAACAACGGCATTCGCCTTATCAGCCCAAGGCATCGTGACCGGCGTCCCACTTTGGATCACAATTACAGCCTTGATATTTGCTTCCAGTACTCTATCGATCAGCTCGTCGACACCTGGTGGTAGGTCCATATTTGGTCTGTCGAAGCTTTCGCTCTCCCAGTCGCCATTCAAGCCAGCGAAGATTACCACTTGGTCGACTTCTGAGGCTAGCTTTACGGCGTCGGCAATGGCTTGCTTTGGGTCTATCCGTTTGCAGCCGCCAATACGAAGGCCACCAGCGCCGGCGGAGACGGAGGATCGCTCTGAAGCCTTTGCTGTTGGAGCAGTGCCAAACTCGACGGAAAGGGTGTAGGATTCCCCTGCGGAGAGTTCCATGGAACCGATCTCTTCGATCGTGCCGGCGCTGAAGAAAGCGGTGCCGGGTTTCTGGTCGTGAACATTGTCCACGAGTAGTTTAACATCTACGAATAGACGGCCAGTGCCTTGTACGGTCAAACTAAAGTCGTAGAGACCATCCTCTTCTGGGGTGTAAGTTCCCTTGACGTCGACATAGTACGTATCGCTGCTGTAATTGGCAATGATGTGATCAGTCAAGTGCATGTATGAGTTGGTCAAATGCAGCCTATTGAGAAGCTCGCGATCCGGTGTACCCACGGGCTTGTCGTATGCTTCGAAGTCGAATCCAACTTCACCATCCGAATTACGTAGAGAAAGGCCGAAAAGTGGCAGTTCCTTGTGACTATAAGCCCCTTGAGAGAATCGGATATTTCCGCATTGCGCTGACATGCCTTCATGCGGCGTCACAGCGTAGTATGGCAGAAGTGAGGCACTGCCGCCTCCAGAGAATGTTGCGACTTTGGAGTTCGGGCCAATGATTGCTACAGTCTTACTTCTGTCGAATGGGAGAATACCGTACTCATTCTTCATAAGGACAATAGATTCAGCAGCGACCTCTCGGAGGAATTTTCTGTCCTCCGGCCTATCCAGAATGGCCTCCGGGGCGTTTTCGGGGATACCAGACTTCGCCGCTAATTTGACGGTCTTGAGAACGGCACGCACTCGATCATCTAGTACATGTTTCGGGACCTTGTTGTTCTTGACAACATGGCTAAGCATTCCACCGCGCCACCTTGTAGGCCCTGGCATTTCAAGGTCCAAACCGGCGTTGATTCCTTCGGATGTACTGTAGGTGCCGAACCTATGAGGAATGAGTACACAAATCTTCGTAGGGTAATAGCAAGAGTCACCAATCGCTCATCAACAAGCCCTCCCATTTCCATTCCTTGCGCAAAATATTAAGTAATACTGGATTCTCCGCACAGTGAATTCCATTTACCTTGTTATAAGCAGTCATCACTGCAGCAGGCCTTGCAGCCTTGATACATAACATGAATGGCATGAGGTATACTTCTCGCAAAGCACGATCGGTGACAATACTGTTGACACCCATGCGGTCATCCTCTTGATCATTGCAGACGTAATGCTTAGGCGTAGTCATTACATCCTCTTCTTGTACTCCCTTACAGTATTCGCCAGCCAGAGTTCCAGAAAGGAATGGATCCTCTGAATAAGACTCGAAGCCTAGGAGCAAAATTAGTAATGCAAGACAGCTTCCGGTAGTAGAAGATGGTAAAGATCCATTACTTGCTTCAGAAAGACAAATGAATACGACTCGATACATGTAACATAGGAGAGGAAGAAGCCGTGGATTGTAAACATACCACGACCGCCTAATGGAGCACGTTGTATGTTGATCGTGGGTGCGAGCAGTATATGGGCGCCTTTGGCTTTGGCTTCCTCCCCGAGAAATTTGCCCACTTTCCGAAGCAGTGTAGTATTGAAAGTAGCTCCAAGAGCTGTTCCGCAAGGCAGACATGCTGCCGGTCTACCATTGAAGAATGTCTTACCGCGGACGCCGTTGGGCCCATCGGAAAGACGCAACGCAGGGACACCTAGTCGAGGTATCGGGACAGTATGCCAGAAGTCCCTGCCTAGACTACCGTCAACTTCTATTACCAGAGGCGAGTAAAGCACACACAAAACATGACTAGCAGCCGCACGAATGTCAACGTTCCATCGGACAGACCACTTGATACCAGGGCGACTTTAATGAGAACGCATAATGATCAAGAGAGTACCCAAGAATCACGCCTTGCGAGATCAAATAATCAAGGGGAAAGTCATGTATGCAAGGGAAGTTACCTCTTTTAAATGTCGTGTACTTGGCTTTGATACTTGAAAAGAATCCTACTGACCTGCTGTCAGAGACACTTTCTCCTCAAGATCCAATTGCGCAAGGACATTTTCCACAACGATGTCCGCCATATTGCTAGGATTCAAAGTCTTGGCTCCTGCAGGACAGCTTGAGCATAGAATAGGGCACCCTGGAGACAGTGAGTCGTAATTACACTCGCAGTTCTATTTCTGGTTGCGGCGTTATTCCTCCTGAATGATCGTCAGCATTTTGTATCCACGAAAGGTAAAGACGCAAGAGAGGGATACTTCTGCCAGAACCACCCAATGAATCTCTCTTTCTGCTGATGACTTCCTCCACTGATCAGTAATGATCTTCAGGATCCCAGAATTCGCAAGGCCAAGATTTTGAATTTTGAGCGACCAAGAGTCATTGATTGTGCTTACAATAGGAGGACGAAAGCCCAATCTATATCGAGAAAGGTCAGTCCATGAGTAGATGATTAATAGAATACTCTCGGATAGCAGAAGAGAGAGAGATAATCTCAGACTTGTATTCTATCAGCTTACAGCTTATTGCCTGTGGGACCTTTGAACCTGACTGGCAATAGCAGGTGGGGCTTGGTGATTCTCCTGCCCAGGAGTGGGTAACCTGAGATTTGCAAACGAGAAAGTTCTACACTCTTATCTAAACCCACTCCTGATAGCCTAAGTATTTACTTCTATAAGACTCGTTTTCTGTCAGGTGATCAGGAAACATGGTTTCGAGTTGATGCATCAATCGAGGGGCCGAGGGGGCATGGTTGCTTTGCACTTTCATTTGCTTCAGGAATTTTGTCAGGGTTAGGGTTACAAAGGCCGCTAATATCTTATCTCAGCTTCAACTCGGAATTTCGTGATGCATCCACGGCCAATGGAAAATTGTGTAACTTCCGGTCGGCTTGCCGAACCAACTGTAGTGACTCAAGGCTCTCATATTATATAATACAATGTACTGTCCACGGCCCAGCCATATGCACTCAGCTGTATGGCTCAAGTGCAACATATTTTGGTTGCACCAGGGCATATGACCGATAAAGGTTGTTACTCACAAATCTCTTACACCTACTCCGCCTGTCATTATTGACATCAGAGGAAAGATGATGGACATCAGTTTCGCAGAGGTAGTGGTTGCATATCTTGGCCCTCAGTCATCGTATACTCATCAGGTAGGTCTGCACCCGAGATCTCTATCAAGCTTTAAAAGCGAGCTAACACTGAGCAGGCGGCTGTAGACTCTTTCGATGATTCGAGGTACATCTTCAAGGACGAAATCTCTATCCGAGGTACTATATTCGCGGGAGCGCAAGCATTTTCCACTCGGCTTACGAATTTCCAGATGTCTTCACTTCTGTCCAATCATCTGCCGCCTCTTTCGGCGTAGTTCCATTCGAAAATTCCTCGAACGGCGCTGTCCTCCTAACGTTAGATTTACTGATCGATCGGGACGATGACTCCCCCGATGTTTACATTTGTGGTGAGACCTACATGGATGTGCAACATTGTCTGCTAGGTTACGTCTCAAAGACTATCCCCTTCGAGAACAAGGATATACTAGCATCATCATCGTCGTCTGGCTGCGCTACACCAACCACGAACAAGCCATTCCCCACAGAGCCACGAGCGAAACCACTGACTGATCTGCGGCATATCAAACGCATCTACAGTCATCCTCAAGCATTCGGACAAAGCGAGGCATTTCTGTCGACATATTTAAAGGGCGTGGAACGTATCAATGTTTCGTCTACCTCTAGAGCTGCTTCTATTGTAGCCGAAAATCACGACATCGGCGCAGAAGCAGCTATCTCTAGTCGGCTTGCTGCCGATGTCAATAACCTACCTGTCTTAGCTAAAGGCATACAAGACGTTGAAGATAACACTACCCGCTTCCTCATAATCCAGAAAGGCGCTTCCAATGTCGCAAACCAACACATTTTACCCGACAGATTCAAGGCCTCAGACCACGTAGGAACGAAACGAAAGGCACTCGTTGCATTCAGCGTCAGTCACGAAACGCCAGGCACCCTAGCAAATGCTTTGCTAGTGTTCAAAAATCACGGACTCAACCTAACGAATTTCAACCCTAGACCGAGCAGACTCCGTCCATGGCACTATATCTTCCTCGTGGAATTAGCAGGTGACGCGGCATTGGAGGATCCGGATCTGTTACATGCTGCACTGCAAGACTTGGAGGGATTGACAGAGGGAGATAAGTGGCTCGGTTGTTGGGTTGACAGACTGGGGTTACAAACAAGTCGATCAAAATTATCTGAGCTGAGCGATCGACATCGAGGAGACTGAGCTTTGGATACCTAATTTGTCGGGCATGAGCTGAACACATGTACGAAGCCACGCAGGGAATTTCTCCGTGCAATTTGGATGGATCAATAATGGGCGAGCCCAATTACGTCTTCGGCGAACAGTCTGAATGGAATTCAGGCTTGTAGCAAATCGACGACAGCCTGAAGGATATATGTTCAAGCATGAGCCTGGTACTACTGTTCCCGCTAATGTATTGAGGTATGGTGGAGTGCTAGATTGACTAGCTTGCATACATCGGTGCACCACAGATGCGATTGTAAAGAATCTAGCGCATTGGAGTATCCAATTCGTCGAATGTGAAGAATTCAACACAAAATTCTTTCTTTCCTTTGCTAAGTCTACGGCCGCTTCTTGTCCCTCCTAGCTGCTGCCTTTTTCGCTTTGTTTGTCGCATGTCATCGAACTCTGCTGACACATCCCCATCGCTGAGAACCTCGCACTCAACATGGCCCCAAAGTTGGGTTGTCTCATAGTATTCAAGCAAGACGCAATCCCGTATAAATTAGAGCTCTCTTGCATCTCGCACAAATGAATCGGAGATAAATGTTGTCCCCCCAACGATATAAGCAAGCAAACTTCTCAAGTAACGCTAGATAGCCGGCCGCGACCATAAGATGTAGTCATCACAACGATAAACCTATCACCTGCTCGCGTCTCGCCGACTTCCGTACCTGCAGTTGGTGTGTGGGTCTTGCGTACATATACGGAAGGTGGTTGATAGATTTCCATGGCTGGTCTCTCGATAAGAGCGAGCCAAGGCCGCTAAGCTGACAGTCTACCACTGTTTGGCCTAGCTTCCGAGATTTCTGCATAAGGTAGCAACTTGTAAACCATCTGCAGTTAGACGAGCTCTGCGGTCAGGAAGAATCAACACTTTACCCTGCAAAATGAATAAAGCTGCAACTCTTCCCAATTGGGAGACGCAGGTACCGCTATCCAATTGCCCTCTGCGACCTACTGTTGCGAAGACATTTCTCACGCGACACAATGCGTTCCTTTCTTGCTTTCACCAAGCTCTTAGCAGCTACTGCAATCGCCCCCTCGGTGCTTGCCAGCCCTTTGAGTATACTCGAATCACGATGGAACAAAAAGATCAAGCCAAAGGTTTTCATCATTGATATGTTCCCACCTGAAGGCGCAGCCTGGTACAACATCCCAGAGTTCAACTTGCTGGCTAAGAACATCACCGTCCCCGGACTTTCGCCCATCTACCCTGATGTGCACTGCACGGCAAACGAAGAAGTCTGCCAAATAGTCACGGGCGAGAGCGGTACGTACTCAATTCACCTAATGTATTGCGAACGACTATTGACGTTGAGACAGAAATCAATGCCGCCAACAGCATGAACGCCCTGACCTTCTCCAGCCTCTTCGACTTCCGTACAACATGTTTCTTCATCGCGGGGATTGCTGGCGTGAGCCCCAAAGTAGCTACACTCGGCTCAGTGACCTTTGCTCGTTATGCCGTACAAGTGGCCCTGCAATACGAATTCGACGCCGAAGAGATCCCGGACAACTTCACCACAGGCTACGTCCCTCTAGGCAGCACCAGCCCCGGCGAGTACCCACAAAGCATCTACGGCACCGAAGTCTTCGAAGTCAACGACGCTCTGCGACAGCTCGCTATTGGCTTTGCTAAGACAGCAAAATTGAACGATTCAACCGATGCAGTGGCATACCGTGCCAACTACGCAACCACCAACGCCTATATACCCGGCAGCGATGCTCCCAGCGTGGTGGGGTGTGATGTAGCGACCTCGGACGTCTACTTCAGCGGTACGCTTCTTAGCGAAGCCTTCGAAAACACTACAAAGCTCTACACCAATGGGAGCGGAGTCTACTGCACTACGGCCCAAGAAGATAACGCAACGCTCGAAGCTCTGCTCCGTGGTGCAATCTCCAACCTTACTGACTTCAGCCGCATCATTGTGATGCGTACGGCATCCGACTTCGACCGCCCATATGCTGGCGAGGCGGATACCTTCAATCTCTTCTATGCCAACCAGGGAGGCTTTGAACCTGCGATCAATAACATCTACCTCGCGGGTATCAAAGTGGTGGAAGGGATCCTGACAGAGTGGGATAGTACTTTCAAGGATGGCGTTAAGCCTACAAACTACATTGGTGATATCTTCGGTAGTTTAGGAGGGGTGCCAGACTTTGGGCCTGGGTCGATGTTCAATGATAATCCTGTGACGAAGAGGAATTTGAAGGGGAGGAATTCTGCGAGGTACCCCTCGGACTGAAGCATGATCTCGCACAATGCTGGAAAGAGAATGAACATGTAGAGCGACTAATACCACTAGATTGCTAGATGAGAATGGTACCTAGATTCAAATCGGATTCTACTTGCCAACGCAGCCTCATTGCAATGTCCAGCAGTGATCCACCAGAATGATCTTTCACTGGAAGTGTAGACACCAATCCACAAGAATCTCCATCGTCGAGACACCAGCACGCTTGAAAATTATTGTCCCTGACCAACACTCCCCAAGACGGTCATCGTCAGACATGCTGAAAGCTTGAGGATATATAGCGCTTCAACTTCTCTGATATTGACGTTTTACACAGGTGCTACCTTCGAGCAGAGGAGGTAGCATTTCTGGCTGCTCAGGAGCCGAATAGCCGCACAACTTTCGGTATATGACTTCACTACGCAGACCGAAAGCGGTGACCTTTCAATTAATATCGCCCGCAAATCTGGCTTCGGATATAGCCTCTGTCTGAAAATAATAAAAATTGCGAGGCAAGCCAGAACTTCTACTTGGATTTCTGTACTTCTGTGGTTGCGGGCATGGTATTTCTTTAGGACTGTCGCTGAAGACTTACCTGGACTCAGTTTCGTTCGGCCTATTCAAAGTATATAATTCTCTGCCCAGAAGACATGAATGGGGGGCTAGCTGAGTGCAAGCAGAGGCTAGAACCGTCAATAGATGCAAAGCACAGACTGAGTCGAGACTTCCAGGACGAGCAAAACGGGCCCGTCGAACCTTGAAATGACTGTACTCCTAGTCCCTTATCCGTCATAGTAGTTGTACATATTCGCTCCGGACCCCAATTTCCAATCAGAGCGCCAGATTGTATGTGTAGTCGTCCTCCATATTTTGAGAAACCCAAAGCACAACAGAGCTGGATGCAGTCAGCGATGTTAATTGGCCAAGGAGAAGGCATGTACATACCTAAGCATGATCAAACCATTTGCAATGACGTTTGCAACTCCAAAGTAAAGGGTCGGAAACGGGTAGTCTGGTACAATATATTTGAGAACCAGAACAGCCTACAGACATGTCAATCAGCATCTTCCGTGATTGAGCTGCCATGGTCCTTAGTGAGCCACTTACCACCGAGCCAGCCAATCCCCCAGCCATCAGCGCAAAGCCCAAGAACAGCACTAGCCTCGCCTTCCATGCCACACCAGTACCAGAGTAGCTGTAGCTGTCCGCGCTCAACCGCGTCTTCTCTATCGAGTTGATGACCAGCATTCCCAGCGCTGAGCAGATGCCAGGTATCCAGTCGACGAATTTGATGTGGACGGTCGAGCCATTTTTGGAGGAATGGGAGTAGGTAGAGGCATCAACGAAGAAGAAGAATCCGAGGGAGAACTACAAGTCATAGGTTAGAACCCGACACCATGGTGATGTGGTACTGGATGCGGAACTAACCAATGCGCCGGCTAGGTAGACGCCTGCTGTCCGAGTGTTTGGGCTATTCAGCCACTCGGGCTTGGGAAAGCGGAATAGACTATGGCTGCTCATCTTGAGGGATTTAAGCCTTTGCGAAGTCGTAAGTCGTAGATGTCGCCAGGAACGTGAATGGTATGGTTATTGGAAGTGAGCACAAGAGCTGGTCGGAGAGGTTGGCCTGGGGCTAGTGATAATCATACCCTAAGTCATCGGGCTTTCCCGCATGAAGATCCCTGTCAGAAAGATTTGGGCGCGTCTCCGTGAAAGGCTTCCGTTGAATCTTGTACATTGCAATCAGTCACCAATCGGTACCTTATCTTGCGAATGCGTGCCAGAGCTGCCAGAGCTGTGCTTGTACCCAGCCATGGATATGTGTGTCTCTCTTGCCGACTACAGAGTATTGGAGTGGAGGGAAGAAGTACAAGAAGATATCAGCATACAGGTTCAAAGGACGATGATGGAAGCAAAGATGGCCCCAAGACAGAGCCGAAGACCGTTGAGGAGTTGGACGCATCGGTCACATCGTCGCGTATTCGAGACATAATTCGTGGGTTTATGGGTGGCCAAAAAACGGCAACCCAGAATAAAGGGACCGCAAGCTCGCAGGAGATAACTCAAGACGTGCAAAGGGTATGTATAGGATCCGAGGAGACCTTCCGTTCCGCGCAGCCTCGGAGTCACTAGGCAAAGTCGCTGCTAAATCTTCTGAAGCAAAATCCCATCCCGCCGGCTGCCCCACTATCTAGTGACGATGCTCGGCAACAGAAGCTTCAGCAGCAATTTGCATCACAGCGTCGGAAAGATTTGCTTGAGATGCAAGCTACCAATGTTCGCAGGGTTACGAGCAACGATGGAGGAGTAATTCGCAAAACCGAGTCGCAGCCTGGAGAAACGAGAAATCGACCCGCTTATCATAAACCTCGAAGCGCTAGAAGACAACATAAGCATGATTTGGCAAAGAAGAAGCTCGAAAGCGTACATACAACAATGCCTGCCGACGAGTCGAAGATCGTGGCCGCGGTAGCAGGTCAGGCCAGAGATCACGCCCCCATAAATCACGCTGAATCGAATTCACAAATAGACAAAGTGGAGAGGGATGCTGCCGAAGTACCAAGCCAGAGCGTGCCCCAGCCAAAGGAGCTCAAGGCGAAAGAGATGAAGGTGGAAGCGAGCGATGCCACTGGGACTACCTCAGACGACCTTCCAGTAGCTGCCCCCAATAGTTGGGACCAACCGGAGAAGCCTAAAGTTAGCCCAAAGAAATCAAAGCCCAAAGCTCCATCGAAGAGCAGCGGTAGTAAGAAAAGCCCCACCCAGAGTGGGACAAAGCCTACGAAAGAGGTCAAGGAGGTGGCACCCACGGAAGCCGAGCGAAAAGCGCAGCTTGCAAATAGACTGGAACTTGAGGTCAAGAAGACTGTAAGCACTTCTAGGAAAGTCGCTCTTGAAGGACAACACGATATAATGTCCAAGCATGCTGTGAAAGATGGATCTACTCGAATTATGCGAAAAGTGCAGTCTAGAAGCAAAGACTTTGGTAACAAAATATCTGATGTGGAAGGCTTTGACTCGTTTCAGTCCGCTGTTGGTGGTAAGGGTACCAAGATTAAGACTGATATCGAAAAGGCCGATGCTACCAAGCTTGAGATACTCCGTAAGTTGAGTGAGCAAGCAATCGAGTAAAAGCTAACAATAACAGCTGTCGCGGTTGAGCAACCCCATGTACCAAGCCTTTCTTACGGATTGGAGAGGGTACTGTTCAAGTAGGTTTTGAGTAACGGCCTCCTCCTCGTGGCCCTACTAACAATCTCTCAGTCCTGGTGTCTATCAACTTCAAGATCCCAGATCCCGTGTATACAACTTCGATCCATATCTCCAGAAAATCATGCCTGTTGCGGACTTCGACTTCACTGCACTTAAGGAGTATATCACCTCGTCACGGGACGAGTCGCTGAAGAGAATCGCAAAGGAGCATGACAAACGCTATGTGGGCTCTACTTCCAGCATGACTGGGGTATTGGCGCATTTCCATTTTCTCCTTTCTCAATGGCGGCCCATCAACGCCACGATGCTCTCGAAAACCTTTCCTACACATTTGACAAGTTTTACAGAGCTGCAGCGCACACCTTCAGCAATCTTCCTGAGGTGGAAAGATGGCTCGTATGCAATCGATGCCGACAAGCAATTCGCAAATGCAAATGTCCTGAGTATGTTGGGAAAGTCGATGGAAAAGCTATTGACACTGAGCACGGAAGACTACGAGAGGTACCGAAGGTCAAGTGCAGGTCAAGTCACTGAAGACGAACAATTCGCGCCAGAGTCCTACCACTACTCAACCATGGGAGATTTCTTGATGCGCTCGCAGCTAGATGCCCATGATCCTCGCTTGCCTGGCACGGGCATGTTCGACCTCAAAACCAGAGCCGTGGTCTCAATCAGAATGGACGTCTCGAACTATGAACAAGGCACTGGCTACCAGATCAAGAGCCGGCAAGGAGAGTGGGAGTCATACGAGCGCGAGTACTATGACATGATCCGTGCCGCCTTTCTCAAATACTCCATGCAGGTCAGAATGGGTAGGATGGATGGCATTTTCGTTGCCTTCCACAATGTTGAGAGGATCTTCGGCTTTCAGTATATAAGTCTGCCTGAAATGGACTCGACAATACATGGTCAATGGGACACATCCCTTGGAGATCAAGAGTTCAAGTTGAGTCTGGACTTGCTTAATAAGGCATTGGACAAGGCTATTGCTAAGTTTCCTGAGACAGTGAGTAGTAACCGTCTGCTCCTTGATATGAATCGCTTACTTCATTAGTCTATCCGCCTCCACTTCGAGACTCGAGAAGCACAGACACCTTTCATGTACATTTTCGCAGAACCTGTGTCCGAAGAGCAAGTCGCTGAGGTACAGTCTGCGAACGATGCTAAGATCCGGGAGTTCGAGCGCTCCATTCTTGGCTTAGATCGCGGAGAAGATTCTGCGTCAGAAGATACACAAGAAGATGATGGCAAGTGGGAGAATATTCAAGCTGATGTCCAGAAGGAGATGGACAAGGATGAGATGTCTCTCGATGATCCAAGCCCGGAACAAGAGGTTGAGGAGGCAGAAGAAGCGAATATGGAAGACAGCGGGCGCATCTCCGAGATACGGGGTATCTTCGAGGACGGTCCTCTGTATGCGAATAAGCGGTCAGCAAAGGCGGAAGGGGATGTCGCTGCTACTGCAGCCGGAAGCGATGATGGGGCTGGCGAAAGTGAAGACGATAAAGCTGAGGATGAAGATATCGTCGATGCTGATGAAGAGGGCTCAGAGAACGAGGAGGATTTAGATGAAGAAGTCGATGAAGCAGAAGGGGACGAGGTCAAAGGATTAGTGCGGGTAGATGGGATTAAAGAGGTCTCGGAGGCCCATGATGCCGAAGAAGCGAGCAGTGGAGAAGGTCTAACGGAAGACTCTAGCGAGGAGAACCAGGCCTCTGACCAGGACACGATGCCAACAAGCGAAGATGAGTCTGAAGCCACCAATGACACAGACCAGCCAGCCGAGGCTGAAGGTAAACCTAATTCTGCAGGGGACGCAACTGGACAAGCAAATGCTAGCGGCCAAACTGAGCCTACACCTAAGCCACTTTCCGCGAAAGAGTTGAAGAAAAAAGCCAAGGCAGACTACGTCCCTCTGGTAGGAGCAGAACAAACCGCTTTTAAAACCGTAGCCGACCAGCCCTTCCTTGACGCCATCGCCAAAGATATTCCCCTCATTGACGAAGCCGCCGAAAACGCACCGGAGATCCTTGCTATGACTTTGACCCTCCGCAACAAAGTCAATGGCCAGTACACCCTCCGCCCCGAACGCCTTACCGAGGAGGATAAATGGTCCATGGAATACTCTTTGATTGAGGTCCCCACGCAAAGAAGAGCAAGGGCACTCTACGAAGCGTGCCAAACGCGCAGAAAAAAGAAGATGCATGCGCCCCCAGTCCAAGAGGATGCAGAGATGATCAACTTGTATATTCAAAATCTAAGAAAGATGAGCCAGAGAGGGAAAGATTGGAGGACAGAGCAGGACAAAAAGGATAGCGAGAAGCCTGTGCAAATGCTAGGGCGTGAGATCGCGCGAAGGGGAGGGGAGGGCGACTTGGTCAACCAGGAGTCCGAGGCGTGAGGAGGTGGTGCGGATCAGAAGTCTTCAACGCCAAGGCATTAGCGTCGTTGAACATGTTATACATCTTATCACTCCACTCCAGCGACTCTAAATTCGATGCTCCTATGATCAGTACTTAGTCACCCAGCAAACGGGCGCGTGAGTTGGTGAAATGCATCGAGGTGAAGTGAAGAAAAGAGCGGTAACTTCCAGGCTTGGGGACGAGGTGAGGTTGGACTAGATAGTCAATCTTAAATTCAGTTCCACTCGAGTAACCCCCATCAGGATAAGTGCTTCATTGCTGTGTTGTGATGACGGCGGGTAGCGCGGCTAAAGACTGCTTTGATATCTTGATATTATATTCTTATCGCTGAGGAGAGACTAGCTCTGTGTTGAGAGACCATTCAAAGGCAAGGTTGACTCTTGAGACCAACCACCTCCACTCAAAGTGCACTTCAGGGCTCAACGCCATCTCAATCTTCTGCTTGTCCTCGTAGACGCTAGTCGGGTATGCAAGTCTACCATATTCAGCATCTAAGGTATCACAGTCGTAAGGTACGAGAACATACCATCGCCGTCATCTTCTCTGGCCTGTTTTCTACCACTCACACCTCTCAGTCCTCGCCATCCGCACCAAGCCCCTCATCTTTCCATCGGATATAATACGTGACCAGCAAAATCACCTCCCCAGACCTCTCCCTAAGCATATTCCTCAGCGGTCCATTCAATCCCCTTCCACTCATCCGGCTTAGCCTTATCTTTATACACAGCAAAGGCTCTCGGAGCTTTCACCTCATTGTCCCTATTGTCTTGATCGTCATGAACAGCTCTTCAATAGCAAAAGCTTACACTGAGACTGTACAAGTCCTCGGCCGTGTCGTCGCAAGCTTTGGCAATCAGATCGTTCAGATCTTGGATCTAGCGAACACTGGTGTGAGCGAATTGGAGAGGGAGGTAGAAGTTACGTGGGGATTCTAGAGGAGGGTAGGAGTGTGAGAAGGTTAAAGTCATAGGTTAGGTGGGCAGCTGGTGGGGAATTTCGAATGGACTGAGACATTGATGGGGGTGATAGGAGAATGTCGAGCGCAGTGCTGAGGGGTTGAGGGGCTGTGCAAGGTGGCTTGATGGTGAGTTCTGGCTGAACTCGTTTCCTATTCTGGAGTATCTACAAGATGGAGATTCTGTCTAGAAATCTGGTAAAGCCTGCTGGTGGGGATGACAGTGCGCTGCGATGGAATACGATTGCTTTTGGGTATGATTCATCATGCGTTGAAAGAGATTCAAAAGGGTTCGTACACCACAAAGCCACAAATAGTCGTTGACTTAACCGTCGTTCAACATCGACCCTGTTACTCTCCACGGTGCTACTCGCAGCTAAGTACATGTATTCTCTCTGCGATTAGACCCTCCACGTAAGGATTTGCACAGCTTCATCCCATTTGCTCCAGTAGTCATGAGGATCATGTAAGAATCCCCTCCCGCACCCTTCCCATACCTTGCTTTCACCACCAAAACCTGTATCGAAACCTACCAGCGCTGCTTCACCTGGCACCCTGGCGTCATTCTGATTGTACTTGGATCTTCGCCTCGGAGCCTACCACCAACTACCAATCACTACCTGACCGAACCTCCTCTGTGCAGACCCCCAGATCTATCGGGGAAACGAAAGCGATCGCCTACCTACCAGTCACTTTTCGCATCTTCAATCTCCCCCTCCAGATCCGCCGGCGACTTTATACCCATCGCTTCCATCCAGCAAAACATCCACGAATTTGTTCTCTATTCTGCAACTCTCGATCCATTGGAGAGCAGCGGCAATTGTTTCGATAAATCAGATCGTAGCTCTTGGGTAATTGCTTACCAACAAGTGGGTTTGTTGAGATGTTGCCTAATTTCCTTCTGTATCAAAATTTCTGGCCACCGCTTTTCATGGGCAAATTTTGGATGAGTTAATCTATTCAATACGTTCCATACGGCTCTTGAGAAGGGAGAAGCTCGATGAATCTTTCACATCTCCGTAGGCCAATATCGGAATGTGAAAGAGCGTACATTCTATTTCAACGAGTCTAATTGTACAAGCAATGAGATAATACAGGGCATGTGAAAACATACAAATGTGAAAGGAATGGCAGTCCCGTTTGATCGAGCACGGCGCAACATCGAGCTCTTCGTCAAAATATCTCGAACACATACTACTCCTCGACATTTCGCTTCCATTTGAACCAGACCCGGAATTCTGGTTCTTCTGCGGCTTCGTCGGGATTCACAATCTTGTCGGGTCGAGGAGTGCGATACACCAGTCCTTTTTGAAGACCCTCTGGTTGCAAAGAAACATCAGTAAAGAGGTCTTCATGTAGTGATTGCGCTAATGACCTACGGACTGAGAATTTAGCTAACTTGAGTAGCGGGCTCGCCCACACTGTAAATGCCACTGCCAAAAGTCCATGATCTAGGTGAACCCAAGGAGCAAGTATGCACCGTCACCATCGTCCTGGTCGCGGTCGTAGTAGTCCTCAACGGGTTTTGTGAGGCCTTCAACTGTCTGATCGAGCCAAAGGCGATCTTCGAGATAATCTTCAAGGCTATTGAAAGGACGACGTTCAGGGGGCAAGGTTCTAATTGGGGGGGGGGGGGGGGGGGGGGGGACGAGGTTGTGTAAACAAAAGCTTAATTTTTTGGGTATTGTAGCAGTAGAATGATGGTATCGATAACAAATTAAGTCGATAGAAGGGAATACCAACTCCGATGGTAACAAAAAGAGAAATGCAAGGATAGAGGAGATAGTGCAGGATTGGACTCGGGTAAAACTATCTTTGAGACCCAGAAAGTATGGCAATTAGAGGCGCGATGAGTCAACTCCTCAGGATGTTGTGCATGGGCGATGTGAAGTGGTTTAAAACGATGACCCGAAGCCCATGGCACTCATTAAGATATCTTCCTAGAAGACGTGTCGTGTTGGTGGCCATGTCGTTCCATGTTCAACCAGTCATAAGGAATCCTACCGCGGCGGTACGTAGCCAAATGTCACTGCGCCGTATGCAAGAATTATTCCGCCACTATATTTGCCGCTGGGAATCCTTACCCTCGTCACGTTTGACATGATTGTCTCGTGAAAGGCGTGGGGCAACAGTAATGATTGGTGAGACGCTACGCGTTGTTCCAGCATTTTCTCTCTAAGGTATGAGAAGATGTAAACACAGAACACTAAGATGTACACATGAAGAGCGCCAGCCTTCAAGATTGTTGAGAAAGATGATCGATGGTTGCGTGTAAAACATCTCGTTATCTAGGATCTGACTCAAGCACGTCGAGTTTCAGCTTCCTTTTGCCAAGTCTAGATCAAGCTAGGGAGCCGCGCTAGGCCCAATGCTGTCTAAGTTCTCTTGGCAATCTACATCAGATGAACGTCCACGAGTACGCACCACCATCAACAAGAATAATCCCACACCAATGATTCTCGATTGATAAGGAGAATAACGACGCAAATCCTGGATAATGGCAATTCACCTTTAAATACAGTCATTCTACCCGCTTGCCGCTTGGCCTCCGAATGGGTTTGTCCGTGTGCTTATCGTTATTGAGTAATTGATGAGAAGCGGCCTGAGTGGGTTTGAAGGTGCTTTAGAGCGGGTCTTAGGAATTTGAAGAGAAGGTGAAGATAAGAAGGAATTTCCTGTACGATGCATTATCGCACGCATGACCAAAAATTCAACACCCTGCAAGATTCTTATTGAACCAATGGAATCGGTTCGGCGATCGTGCGGAGTCCAATGATAGGAAGTGAAGCAGAGAATTGAAAGGTCATACCCTTGCCTTTGATATCGTTTGAAGAGCTACTTTGGAGGCCAACAGGAGATATGAAAATTTGAGGCGAATGATTGATCCATCCCTAGCAACAAGAGCGATGATTCAAGCAAGTCTAGGTCCCGTAATATACGACAATATGTATCCATATTCTCAACAAAATCTTCCTAAGCTTTATAGTCTACATGTCTTGACCTACGATAATAACGTGAAAAGGCTTAGTCAACAAATCGAGATTAGATTTAACTTATCACACCTGATAATAGCCACAGTTTAAAGATGTTGAGAAGAAGACCACCAATGAATTGAAGTCTGATTCACCGTCAAACCTATCTTACCAAATCTCCACGTACAGTACGGGCCTAGCACGTAAGCATCGTACATGAGTGACGCACCACACCGTTAACATTGCCTGGAACGTCTGCTACTAAGCGGAAGTCATGGCCGGTTAGTGGAACCATTAGACCCTACATCTCGCGCATACCTCGTCCTTTTGACGCTTTTTTTTGCATACAGTGCCATCGGGACGGATTTCCCTACAATTAGTTTGGTGCTTGGTGCAGATGGGTTTCCCATCGGTACCCTTTCCTTTACGGCAGTTACCGAGGGAAGCTTTGCAGCAGTGATGAGTAGTAGGCATGTTTTCGGTGTTTCTCTTCTGTTTGGTAGTGGTGTGTGGATATGTTATGTCTGAAGAGCCGTCGGAGTTGTTTGGTGTAGGCGAATTTTGGAGGGCTGTGGTAATGGGAAATGAGAAAGAAAATGACGAATGTAGGGAAGAGCTGTAAGTAGTCAGTCTCATAGATGTCGGAGGTGGGAAAGTGTTGGTCTTTTGGTTGGGGGATAAAGGAATTGACGCAAAGAGCATTGTTGCCATGCGCAAAGACAAAAGCTGTTTACACAAATAATTCATCGAAGAGAATGCCAATTATCACCATTTTCCTTTGTGCCAGTAGAATCAGATAGGATGACTCTGAGGATAACTTATGACACAAAGAGATTCTATTAGTAACGAGGCAAGAGGAACTTTGTCGAGTCTCGCTTAGATTATAAGATTGCAAGAACGTGGCATAGCGAGCTCGATTTGCCAAGATATTTTCTTGAATACGTTATATAGACAAGACGGCACAAAAAGAACCCGTACACAGTCGAGGGATGGTTACGTAGCTGCTATTTTGGATTAGACTACGCCGAATTGCTTACCTAGAGTTTGATTTGGGGTTGTCCTTCTATTCGTTGACGTGTTCTCGTCGTTGGTTAGTAGACGGATTGGAGAGAAGGAGGAGTTTGGAGATTACAATGGCACCTAGCTGGCTGAGTCGTGGATGAGTCTCACGTTCCCTTTCGGTAAACATGGAGCCCTTCTCGCCTTCCTGCCTTCTCTGTCTCTATCAAAGACTGACGGAGAGTCTCCCATTCTCCGAGAATCCGCTCGACCGCCTTCCACTTATTGCTATCGTCCAGTCCATCTTTCGCTACCCGAAAGAGTCCCCTGGTAAGTCGAAAATGCTCGTCGTATGCTAAATGCGGGTACTCAGGCCCAGCATGCTCCTCGAACATACGTTTGATTTCCTGTTTCTCCAGCGTAGGGGGCGTAGCGTTAGCTCCTTCCAGCTCATATGGCCAAGGATCTAGATCGTTTTCGTCAAAGTGATTCTCGTACTCATCGTCCCAGAGCCAGGCAGGTGGCATACAATTGACGAATTTCGGTGCAAAGACTGCCTCGTCCCAGTCAAGGATGGCTGTTATTTCGATAGACATATCGGTTTGCGACCTGACCATGATGTTGCCAGAATGCAAATCCACGTGACATAGACAATTCAGGTCCGTTCTTAATAGACCCAAGTCGTCCATGTCATGTACAGCTTTGAGCATGCTGTCCCAGAGTTCGACCTCGTTGTCAACTGAACCGCAGTTGTGCGCAAGAGCAACTGTTCTCCAGCGCTCAAATTGAGTCTTAAAGATGTCCAGAGTAGTTTGGCGGGTAGGAGGAGCTGTCACGTCGATGAAAGCCTTCGCCTTCGCCTTCGGCTCGTCTACGAGGTCATCTCCGTTCATGTCCAGCTCGAACGGGACGATACTGAAGCTGTCTGCAGCTCCTGTACTCGCGGGTGCAGCCTCGATGATCCCGGCGACCGGGCTCTCTAGCGATAGAAGGGTGCGTACAATACGACCTAGTTCACCCGCCACAATACATCGCTGTGAATGGCTGAGATTATCCCATACGGTATTTAGATCGCTTCCCGGGATCCGATGCTGGAGCACGTATGGCTTCTCGAGTGGGTTGCTGCAGCTGAAATCTGTCGCTGCGATCGTGACAACCGGAACACATGTTTTTTGACGCACATAATCCAACACGGCCATGTCACGGTCGAGCCTATTCTGGTCCCATCGCGGTACTCGAAGGATGAGATTACGATTTCCTTCGCTATACCATGACGGCAGTGTTATACCTGTGATATGGTTGAGGTCACCACCCTTGAGGCGTTCGATCAACGGTGTTTCTGGTGCCGGTACTAGAGAGCGAAAGAGTTTGTTCGCGCGTAGGCGGTTTGACAGGCGATGCTTCATGGATTTTGGGGGAGGCCATAAGAGCTGACACAGCTTTTCAACGCGCTGACAGAAGAGCTTCTCGGCTTCCTGTTCTTCCGACTTGTACGTTGCCGTTGACACTGAGTTCATCGAACCACTAGCGGAGCGCGTTGGCGAGGCATCCTCGTAGCCCAGGCTACTTGCCTCCTGAAGAACTTGTGTGGCCATTTCTGGTGCATTTGCGCGAGGAGACTGAACGTTATTCGCGTGGTCTGGAGCCATAATCTTAGTCTGATCTCAAGGTAAGGTGGCTATTTGATGCAAGGGTGTTAATGATTGAAAGTGAAGTGGGCTTCTTAGGTCTGTTAAGGTATTGGATAAGGACCGGAGATATCTCGTGAAAGAGATTGTCACAAAGAAAGTCCTTCATTTTGGTGTCGATGCTTTGTCAGAGAGCAGACAAACGTGGTCTTTCTGCAAAAACAAACAAGGATGGTCTTTGTGTTCGCGTTTTGCCAAGGGTTAAGTGTAGCACAACGAAAAGATCCGATGACCATGTGTGATGTTCTATCGAGCTCAACAAACCTGTGACGAGTTTTTTGATGGATCGGACTCCGAGTAATCTGTGCCTCGGCCTCCTTCTTAGCAAGTCGAAACAAGTGTAGACAGTTCAAAGCATTACAACATCGGCGTACTATATGCCCCAGGAGGGCTCCGATGTTCCCGAAGGGACTGCATGCTATCAGCGTTACTATAGATAGCGTGTCAAAGCTACCATCAGATGAAAGGCTGTAGGTTCCCAAGGCTGATAGAGTAGGTTAGCCTCCTCCATACCTAGACGAGTATCTGAAGAGGATGACAATGTATAAGACGTCTCATAGGCGACGTTCAGCTAGCTCTCGAGGAGCGAGTATCAGCGGCGAAGTTTCCCCTGAGGCGTAGTAAATGAAATCTATATTGCAAGAGGAGCACAACTTAAGCGCGTGAAGCACCCGAAGCTGTGCATCTGCAGTAATTTAGATGAACGAGGGACTACCAAACGTTGAAAGGTACAGGCAACGGAGAATGTACTCAAGCGTGGTGGGCGGTAGGCACCGTCTTACTACAGATGTTGTGGCTATTGACGAACGAGGGTATTGCTTCTAGAGATCCCACCAGCTGAATGTGAATGTATATCGAGACGTTCTGATTGGCTGAAGGTAAAGCCTTTGTGAGCGTGGTCTTGGGCCCTAGAAGGGGGATCTCCCGGGCCAGCTCTGGGGGGAGCTCTAGGGTCCACATTGATGAGTATCTTTAACACGCTTCTTCTCTTGGAGAGCGAGTACCAATTGAGCTGGACACAGATCCCTGTCTTCTTCTCTGACCGATCACGCGCATGAAGAAAGCTCTACTACAGCAGCATGTCGTTCCCAATGCCAATTCGTCAGTCCTTACCACTCCTCTCTCCTAAGTACATCCACGGACACGTTGTCCGACGCTTCTTGCCCACAGCACATACCTACCACTCCCAAACCTCTCGCCGCAGCACCACTGATGAGACAACACTTGCATCCGCAAAGCACAAACCCTCCCTATCAGGTCCTTCGCTTGGCCATCTGCTCTCCGAACTAAGCGCGACGACGCCTGAGATGCTTAAGGAGAGATTGAGAGAGGAAGGTCACACCATGAATGAAGAGCATAGGACACTCGCGAGGAAGGTCACTATTGGTATTGTGGGATTGCCGCTTGCCTTTGGTAGCATTGTTGTTGGTGGAGTTTGGCTTTGGCGCAAGGATGATGAGAGATGAGAAACCCATAAGGTCGAGCAGTGAACGACGACATTTGAGCCCATATCGACGCAGGCTAGTCCTACCCCCTGTCGCCTTTCATGCTCAAAGACTTTCGGATATGTCAAAAATCTGGGTTCCAGTCTACGAATCAATAATGTTTTCATTCGGTCTCTGGAGCTCAACTTTCGCAGACCAGCTTTTTTTCGAACAAAGCTGGGTTGTGAATACCGAATACTCGAGCGATTGTGCAGCCTACGAGGGGCAGGAAGCCGGCATTCTGTACTGATGCTATGATGGCAAATCCTTGTGGCCGGTGGAGTATGGCTCTAGATATGAAGAAGAGACTGCAGAAGGGGACCATGAGAGTCAAACTGATCTTGTCCTACACAATAAGGAACTGTTATCCCCTCATTTCACGGGATCCAAACATATCAGATGCTTATCCAGCGAGCCATGAACGTCTTCGTTATTTCCTTTGCTTCGTCTACCAAGCCTAGCTCTAGCATGAGCTGCACACTTCCTCGGATGCCAGATTCCAGGGCGGAGGCAACTAGACAACAGTCAGCAGCCTTAAGACTCTCATGCGGTACTCAATTCTTGTAGCATACTCCATGCGTGCGTATAGCTTGAAGAGAGTCAGCGAGTCACTGAAGCTTGGATGTTGGCTTTGTCGGAGAAGTGCAATTACTTACCTGGTATGTTCCCCAACAAATATCATCTGCTTCAACGTCAGCCCGCTCACCACGATAATATGCTCGGGTTTCACTTACGTTGTTCTCAGTTTTGAAGTAAGCTGGGATATACAGCTCGTGCATGCCAATAGATGGTGATGCCCAGCTGGCACTCTCGAGCGGATCGAGGACCCAGCATCTCCGATTATACTTGCCCGTGTACTGTTCCCGTGCTACGTCTCCATGGATCTCAATCATTGCGTTCAAAACGTACTGAACATGCTCTTCTTCGCTAAATGAAGCAAACCGAAGACCGAAGTCCGCACTTGTATAGCTTGCTAGCATGACGCCTGGGCCAGTGGCATTGAGATTATAGCTGGGGTAGCAGATTTGTCCAATCCCTGGAATATCAGTCGTTGTCGAACAACTGCCAATGATTGGCAACTCGAAGTGTTCCCAGAAACGTGTCTGAAACTGGAGCGCGACCTGCACTTGATGAGAACAAAACACTTCCCGGAAGCTACAGCGCAAATTCCTACCTTGCAGACTGTGGTATATGGCATAGCACTAATTGCGTCCGTGAGAGTTGGATCAAATGCTGTTCTCAATTAGCAAGGCAGGCCGTCGTTACTGGTGACGCAGCACCTACAGGTATTTGGGAACCGCCAACTTCGGACCTTGGAGAACGGCACCGCGATCATCGCATAGTCATAGGTCGCATTCTGGAATGCCCCGTCGGTGAAGGTATTCTTCCATGACAATTGGACCTTTTGCGTCTCGGGCAAGAACTCCGCTCTCTCGATCATGCGGTTCATGGTCGTGATAGCACCAACATGTGGGTAGAACGAGTATGGCAGTCGATTGAGTCCCTACATTTTGCTGAGTGAGATGTGCTACGTTTTAGACGTTTGAAATTAGCCTACCCCGTCAATAGTCTTCCAGTTTGTGGCTGAAAAGTATTCGCAGTCGTAGCTGGTGCCTTGCGTTAGTACATCACGCTTCGCGTGTAGAAAACGCAGCATACATATCATTCCAGAAAGAATCTTCGCCCTCTCCTGCCGCTAAATTTGAAATTACTTGATCTGTAATATTGAGAGAGTATTTGAGGACACTGTGGAAGTAAGCAAACTCCGACCAGTCGTCTCCTCCGAGACCATCCAAGCCCGTATCAAGGAATGCCTTGTGGGCTGTAAATTGATTTTTTGCAGCGGCCGCCATGAGTGTTGGATTGCATGTTATGTTTTCATAGATGTCTGTCAATTGGGTGACAAGTGGATCGACGGGGATTTGCGCGGTCAAATTCTTGTTGTTCTTCGCCTCTGTAATGGTTGGCGGTAGGCCGTTCGGCTTCTTGATTCCATTGAGATATTGTAGACCGTTCGAGTTGGTCTCGATCCAAGGAATGAACTTGACGGTGAAGTTTGGCTGGCCTTCGTTCAGCGTATTCATAAAATTGGCAAGCTGGAAGGTGAGCTTCATGTCATTCACTGGCAGCGTCTCGTTTGTTCCCGCATATTGGATACTCTCGGGGAAGCGCATGGGTCCCATCTCCTGGTACTGATAGTCAAATGGACCGCCTTCCAGATACGCTGTGTGGACGCGCCTTGAGATGGACGGTCAGCGCAGATGCTCGCACCACTGCCCATTCCGGATGCTTACCCTCCAAGTCTCTGGCTGGCCTCTATTATCTCCAAGTTGTGGAAGCCGCTCATGTTCAGACACAGCTGCGAGACACGTCAGCGCCTCTATTTTGAGACAACTCCACCCACAAATGTCATCAAGCCAGCCATGCCAGCTCCTACAATGGCAATTTCTGCAGACACTGGATCAGTAGTGCACCCACTGCTGCCAATACTTCCTACGGAACATACTCTTCGCCTTCGCCTCCTTGACACTGACACTTCCAATCTCCATCTCCTTCAGCACCTCGACCCCATCAAACCAAGGACCCTGCGCATCGATACCACTTTCATTGCTCATAGGGATACTCGCCCTCTTGCTTAATCTCCTCCCTTGATCCAATTCTCGCTTCTTTATCCAAGGTCTGCTGTCCTTGTTGACCTCCAACGGCTCACTGCGTCCAACGAGCTCGTGCCTTGCGGACCAAGCGGAAAGGCAGCCGTTCGTGGGGATGTCTTCGGGAAGGATCCAGACCAGACGGTCGTGGTCTTGTTCGGCTACTGTGGAGAGAGTGTGATGCGCTTCGCGCTGGCTTGTTGAATAGTGGCACCCACCGTACGAGACTGTGAAAGGGTAGACGGATTTGTCTGCGCTGGAGATGTGCACATTTGCTGATTGAGAGTCCAGCGGAACCTTGACTGAAAGCTTTAAGGGCAGGTTGGTGGAAGTGGCAATGGTGAGAGGAATCATGAGGCTCAGCAGCCAGATACAATTGATATTCATCATATTTCAATTCCAAAGAAAATAACCCGTGAAGCAGCGGTCTTATAGTTTGAATCGGGAGGAGGTGATGAGTATTCCATTCACTATTATGCTTGGTGCCAAGGTGCATAAGCCGACACCGCTGCGGCCGCTTCTGCCTTATCATGTGCGAGTAACATGTTGCTGCAAGGTTATCACTATTCATGCAGGGCTCTGTCTCCCCACATCCACCCCGCACTTTTCACTAGCTTGTAATTTGGAGTGACAATAATCAGTCTTACCGGCAAGTTGCCCTTCCCGCCGTTCCGATAGGCACATAATTGAGGAACGTGCATTGATAGCGGTGTACAGAACAAACCTTATCAATTGAACTCGGTCCGAGACAGACCGCATGCACATTAGCTCTGAGAAAGGGAGGTGGTTGTGGAGCATCTCTTGGCGATTGGGAAGCTCCTCACCAAGACTTTAACTTTCATACCGAATAGCAAAGTGCACCAGATGAGCCATACTGAGGGCAGCCGTGTCCAGCAATCCCGCACCCGAGCGGTACTCCAAGGGGCAGAGAAGCTCGGGACTTCATAAGCCAAGCTACCATGTGTGCAAAAGCAATAGAGTCTTTTTGAGACGTAGCTTATGCTAGAAAGAGTCTTACATCTGAAGCGACTACGCTTTGATTATCTCACAGTCACTTTTCGCAAAATCACCGTTTGCCCTCCGATGCGTTCTCAGTCTCGTATCATATGCTTCGTCCTAGAAACCATTTTCGTTTTGACGTCTCTCCTGCTTGGCTCTTACCTCGGTGGCCTTGATTCCAGAGTGCGGCCCCATCAGGCGCTCTTGTACACTTGCCCTGTCATTGGCGCCATATTCATCGAAGCTGAGTCGTTCGGCCTTCCAAGGACTGGATGAAGATAAACGGTACGACCGCTGGAATTCCGGCAAGCTGACTTACTGTTGGTTCAAGATACCGGAATCTTGAAGTCGGTATAGTCCCAGGAGACATAAATCCAGTATAGAGATTATAGTAGTTAAGTATTCCTATATATTCTATATATCTAGTACACCGCTCTCTCTAGCTCGCTGGCCCTGAATCCCCCGTAGCGGTAAATAATAGTATCGTAGGGACAGAAAAATATTAGGGCTAAAGCCTGACTATGATATACCAGGCAAAAAATTGGCGCTAGCCAGGACTTTTCGCGTCATCCTTCGTACCGTAGGCAACCACGGGCTTTGAAATATTTTGGATGGTAATTTGCAACTGTGAATTTGCATGGCAGGAACTTATCCTCGCATTGATATCTTCTCGGAAAACTTCAGACTGTGGACGGTTATTCTTAGGCCTCTACCAAGACAAAACCGTGCTGTGCAGCGGCTAGCCTTCACTGCCATCAATCTCTGTAATAGCGCGACGTAAGCCAGATTACTTCGCACAAAGTCCTGAGCGCGAACACTAGTGTGGCTGACTCCTCATCGGTATACAGAACAATGGATATGGAGCTTCAAAGTCGTCTTCAAGCACTATCTCCTCAGATAAACGAGATATGCTCTGTGTCTGGCAACGCAGGGCTCTCTATTGGTGTGTTGCATCATGGCCGAGTGATCCATCGGGCGAATCATGGCTATCGAGATGTTGAAGCTAGACTTGAGCCCGATAGCGACACCGTCTACCATCTTGCCTCGCTCAGCAAATTCGTCACGTCAGCAGCGGTAGCCGTGCTTGTTGAAGAAGGCAAGATGCAATGGGAGTCTCGCATCGCCGACTTGCTTCCCGGCTTCCATCAAAAGAATGAAGAAGTCGAAGAAAAAGCAAACCTCATTGATCTTCTAGGCCATCGTTTAGCACTGGAAATGAAGGTACCCTACTGGCAACAGATGTACAACCAGCTCCTACTTCCTGCTAGTGAAGGAGTCAACATTTTGGGTGCCTTGGAGTCAGTTGGCAAGTTTCGCAAAGATCTCAAATACAACAATTGGACCTACGGCGTCGTAGGCGACATCATCGAAAGATACTCTGGTCAGAGTCTGGACGACTTCGTGAAGACTCGCCTTCTGGATCCATTAGATCTGGAACGGACTTCCATGGGAACTCCGGCCTCTGAGAACTACACTAAATCCTATATGTGTTTGAACGACGGGACTCCATATGAGATTCCTCCGCCTTCACTGACGAGCGGCTCCATCATAGCCGCTTCTAGTGCCTTGAAGAGCTCAATCAACGACATGTTAGCCATATACGATTCGTTCATGAAAGCAAACGCTCATCAAAGAGAGAAAAACACCACCTCAACACCCAGCAGTCCCTTCGCGCAGACTAAGACACTCCTCGCGCCTCACATAACGAAAAACAAAACCTCGTATGGCTTGGGATGGTTTCTGACAGATCTACCTGGGGAGATAGGTTGGATAGGACTGAATGAAGCTCGAGTGAAAAAGATGCCAATCATTGGACGGGGGACCTCCCCAACATCCATCGCCTACCACAATGGTAATACACCAGGCGCATTGAGTTCTGTTCACCTGATTCCTGAAACGCACACTGCTATCGTCGTTTTCGCGAACTCTATACCTTTTTCGGATATTCCGGACTGGGTAGGCGGGTTGTTGCTGGAGACAGTCCTTGGTACTCCAGACGCAAACGACTTTGTCGCCCTCGCTAAGGAAGCTCGTGCAACCGCGATTGTCAAGCCCGCTGAAACGGCGACATTGATGGAGAAGGAGCGGGAAAAAGACACGCCGGTTAAGCCTTTGGTAGACTATACTGGTAGGTACTATAACAATATCGGCAACTTCTATCTTGATGTCACTGTTCAGGGAGATGGACTACGCCTCTGTGTTCAAGGCTTCGAAAACACATCCTACGATCTGTACCATTACCAACATGACACTTTTGCATGGGCATGTGATCGAGAAGCAGAGGTGCGAAAAGCCATGTTCCCAACCTGGTACGACGAGTTCCACAAAATACATTTTGCGGCTGGAGACGACAATGGTATCGATAGGACTATCTGGAAACATGGCCGTGATGTGCCCGCCCCCGGCGAGACCTTCATGAAGAGCCTTGATGGCCAGCCATTTTGTTGGCAACCGTCTCAGCTCAATAGTGGCTTTGCCCGCATCTGAGTACTCTACATGTCTCGGGATCGAGCCTAAAATTTGGAGTTTGGCTTTGAAAGGATCTGGTTGATATATTCATATAGAGATAATACTTACCTTTAAGAGTTTCGAGTGTAAAGTGAAAGCTGTCACTGTAACTCATCGCGACATACATTTCCATCCAGCTCCATCTTCATAGAGTACTCACTTTCTTTCGATAGCAACCTATAACCACCTGACCCCTTCGCGACTCCTCGGGTCGCATACACTACTCACCAGGCTACGAGTGTGGGCTAAGTAAGCACTGATCTCCTCTTTGGCAAGGTGACGATAGTTAAATATAGACTATGCTTTTCGAAAGCATACTTGCTACACTTGAAGCATGCAGCGTATATACCGTAAAGATATACAGGAATCTTACACTCATGTCTGACAGGAGGCATTTCTGGAAGAACTCCCGGATTAGTATCTATTTTGTAGAGTAGAAAATCAGTAGAAGGGTTCACCCCCTAACTGCTCGCACCCCCTAACCGCTCAGCCTTACAGGGCTACTAGCGTACACTTTTTTTCTATATATCTTTTATGGCATTTTTCAACTATTTACAGCCCTATAAACTTCCTAGTATATTATTTACCCTCTAGTCTTATAAGGTTTCCTAGTCTAGTTACTCTAATTAAACTTTATATTATTACTACTAGATTATATTAATATTTAAAACTCCCGTTAATATTTATATAAAAACCGGGATATTTAATCTAGTAATTTATTATTAAAGTCGACGAATAAATTTATCTTAATCGTTTATAATATAATATATCTAATTTAATATATAATTTATATTAGTTAAAATCTATATTTTAAAACTCTTCGATATAAATATATTCGAATTATTTATTATCCCTATTATATATTCTATAAAATACTAAATAATTTTATTAATAACGAGGTATATATCGTAGTTCTAATATTATTTAAATTTATAATATAATTACTTATTTTGAAACTCAAATTACTCGATTAATAATTAATAAAAATATTATATAATAAAGATTTAAATACGCGAAAAATCGATTTAATTATTATTATTTAATTATATTAATTACTTTTATAATAGTATAGTATTATATAATATAAACCGAATTAATATTTTAGAAATTCTTGAGTATTAATTTAGAATATATATATTACGGGAATAAATACGTTAGAGTTAGAGATTTAAATAATAGTATATTATTCTATAAAAAAGTAATTATAAATTAACTAGAATTATTAAATAATAAATAGTATTAAACCCTAGCGCGCCAAGCCTCTTAATACTCCTATAATAATATACTCCCTCTTTATAGTACTCGCCGCGAGTATATTTAATTTATAATATAGTAGTTAAGTTAGGGTTAAAGTAGTATTAATAAAATATAAATAGTAATAGTATTAGAATATAGTATAATATTCACTTTAAGCGGAGTTAATAGTCTTCGCCGTCTTCGATAGAGCCGAGTTTTATTTTTTTAATTTTATTACCGATCTTATTCGCCCTTAATCTTTTAAAATTCTCTACGGTTAATAGAGTAATATTTGATTAAGGTAATTAAAAGGGTAATTTAATTAAAAAATTATTATCGTTATCGAAAATTCTAATTAAAGATAGAGAAATAGACTTCGCCTAAATTATTAATATAATAAAATAACTAGGTTTTATCTTATATTAAAAAACTCGTTTTAATATAATAGAGAATTTATTAATCTTTTTTTATATTACTACTCTACGGTCCTAGGTTTTATATATTATTATTTTTATATAGAGCCTCTCCTTTTTAAATATTTCGACTATAATATCTACTATAGCGTCGTCGTTTTTAAATAAATTTATTATATTTTTTAACTCGTTTATCGTAGTTATTATCTTTATTTTATAATATTAAATTATATAATCGAGGCTTTCGCTAGTTAATATTAAGTATATTATTTTCTCGTTTACTATTAATACTATATCCTAGTATATTAGGCTAGAGAGGTATATAGGTTTTTCTTTTATAATTTTTATAATCTCTTCTTTATTATTAAATAACTCCTGGCGCTAAATAGAATTTATAATTAATACGGCGAGGTCGGCGGGGTCTTTTAATATAATAATATTTTCTATAATAATATTTTATACGTCCTCTATAGCGGTATTCTTTTAAACCTCTATAGCGGTATCTTTTTAAACTAGTATAGATACTTTCTTCTTTTTATTTATTAAGGGGAGTTAGAGTAATAGAGTATATTATAAAGAAATATTTTCTATTATATATTATAAGGAAGTAGTAATATAGGATAGTTCAAGTATAAATATAAAAATAATATATTCTTATTAGGAGGCCTCCTACTTTAAGGTAGAAGGTTATTAACTAAATTAAACTAGTAAAAATAATAATAGTAACTATATATTAAGTACCGTAATATAAATAAAAAAATAACGATCTCGTTATAGTTAATATAAATAAATAGGTATTATAAACTTTAAAATAAAAGGTAAAATATACGTAGTAGTATAATACTAGCGAATAATATTATTTTTATAGTAATAGTTAATCCCTAATAATACGTTACTAAAGGTTTCGGCGAAGGGGTTACTCGTATAATAAAGAATCGATATCGTCGGTCTATTTTAATAATTTAAAGACGGAAGGCGAAGGGTCCTTTATAATACTTCTTTTAATAATTTTTCTCTTTACTTTCGTAATAACGGCGGGGTATATCTCTTCGTAGTTAGTAATAATATCTTTAATATTATTAAGATTACGGAGTTTATATTAAATATTCTATTTATTACCCTAACTTTTTTATTTAACTAAATACTCTATTCTATAATATTTTACGCGCTTTTATAATAGGTATTTAATTTCGAAAAGCGGAGCTTTAGAATATTTATCCTCGACGGTAAATAAATTATCTAGGCGAGGTCTTTTATAAAGGTTATTATTAATAAATACTAGTTCTAGTTAAATTACCGAGATAACTAGGTAAATCGTTATAATCGGTAGTAAGTTAAGTTTATATACTAATTATCCGACTTTATCGATTATTTTAAATAGTCCTAAGTACTTTTTGAAAAGAGAGCTTCTTATTTACTAGGCCGGGGATTTTATATCTATAATATAATTTAAAATAAACCTTATCCCTAGGCTTTATATTAATATTAAGATATTTATTATTATACCGAGCCTTAGCCACTATATTAATAAAAGAAATTACTTTATTAATAATATCTCTTTTAATCTAGCGTAGGCGATTATAATCTTCTATAGAGAGGTTCTTAAATAAATTAAAATTATTATTTACTCTAAAACTATAGTAAAATTTATTAAATACGAATCCTATTACTAAATTTATAGAGTTATTATAAACGGTATTTAAAAATAGTAGTACTTTAACTTAATTTATATTAGGCGTTAAAAGGTAGTATCGTAATATAATTTTTATTAATTAATTAATATACTCTAATTATCTATTAATTTATAGGTAGTATATAGTAGATATAAATATATCGATACCGAGTTTAATAAAGATAGTTTTCTAGAATATTAATATAAATTTAGAATCTCTATCGTTAATAAAGGCTTTTAGTATACCCTAGTCTCTAGTATATAATATTACGATAACGGTATTTATTTATTCCGGGGCACTCTACGTATTAACGCCTAATAATAAAATAACCAATTTAATGAATTTATATATTATAGTAAATAACACGTTAAATCCGTTTACTTCGGGAAGTTTAACTATAAAATCTATAATAACTATATAGAAGGGGATCGATAATATTAATACTAGAGTTAACGATCCGTATAATATATACTTAATAATTTAATAGATTTAGTAATCGGGGTAATATACTAGGTAAACTTTTAAATACTTAATTATTTAACGAATATAGATAAATTTAATAAACCTATTATAGTTTCGGTGAAATCTACTATAATTAAAGAGATCGTGTACTATATAGAAGACTTCGGCTTCTATAAATTAAGGTATATATAAATATTTATAATTATCTCCTTTAATATAGTATAGTAAGTTATTACTAAGTTTAAAATAAATACTAGGTCGTTCCTACGACTTAGGTAGAATAATAGGATTAATAAAATCTTTTATTTTAAATATAATAACGATCCGTTACTATAATTAATCTAAAGTATAAGTTTTCTATAGTTTTATTTTAAAACTATTAAATATCTTAATTAAAGTTACGTAATAAATCTCGGGTACTTCGGTAAACGTTATAATAACGGGTTTATTAAACGATTCGACGCTATCGATATCTTTATAGAGAGTATCGAATATATTTTCTTTATAACTAATTACTTCTATAACTATAACTCTACGTAATTTTAATAGGGTATTTAATACGATATTTAATTTCTCTATCTTATAACGAAGTTTAAGGTTTAGAGATAATAAATACTACGATATTTATATTAAACGTAGATTAAGTTTATTAGTACTTAATATAGTTAATAAGATTTACTTCGAGATAAGGACTACGGTAGAATAGTCGGTATAAACGATAATAGGAGGCTTTAAATTTAATTTAATTATATAATATATTTTCTTAACTACCTATACGACTCCGGCTACTTTTAACTCGGTGGGTTAATAGTTCCGCTCCGCTATATTTAAATATCGGCTAAAGAATATAATAAATTAAATATTATTTCTTAAAAAGGCCGATAGTTTCGACTCTTTAGTAAAGTCTTTTTAAATAATCGAGTCAAGATTATAAAACTCCTTAATATTATTCTATTTAATATAATAAATTATTATTATAAAACCGATAACTTTGGAAGTATCTAGATTTATATATAAAGATCTACTTCTATTATAATAAGTAAGGAAAAATAAATTAATAAAAACTTTCTTTAAATCCTAAAAAATATAAATTTTTACTTCGGTAGGTTCGTAGAAAACTACTCTTATAATAAATTATTTCTTAATAAAGCTATTTCCAGCTTTAAACTCTTTAGTTAATATTATCTTTCACTTCTATAAAAGCTTAATACACTATACGTAGTATAGGATTAAAATATATAATTATCCCGTTAGTTTTAAGAAGATTTCTAGGTCTTTTAAATTCTATAAAAAGTATAAAGTAGTAATAGTTATAATCTTCTCGATTATAATAAATATATTTAGATTATCTACTTTCTAGCCTAGTAGAGTAATAAATAGATAATTAATAAATAATTTAGTTAATAATAGGTTAACGTACTTTTATTAGAATAGAGTAAATATTTAATATAGATAAAGGATATACTCTTATAGTATATAAGAGAAAATAATAATATCGTCGATATATATTTTAGTAAAGTCCTTGAAGGGTTTTAGTAAAGTATTAGTTTATTATTAAACGTAGGGAGGTAAGCCCTTATATCCTATAAATACTATAAACGATTACTTTTATCCTCGATACGTAACTACTATAAACTTGTGACGGTCGCGGAACTAGACGAGAAACTAATAAAACTAACTAATAACGTCGATTATAGAGATGAATTAATAACTTTATATTAGGCCGATAACGTCTACTTATAAAAATAACGGATAGGTATTATTCTCGGTAATTTTATTTAGTTTGTAGATATCGACTACTACGCGTTCTTTAAGGTTAATACTTATATTACGTTAAATAATAAAGATAGAATAATTAAACGGCGTTAGTTATATAAACTAGATTATTTTCCCTTTTTTATATAATTTATTAAAGATCTCGTTTATTATTTACTTATTCTTCTAGTTTAAAGAGTAGATTTATATTAACCTAGATATTATATTAGGCTTTAAGAGAACGGGTATTTATTTCTTTTTAAAAATATCGATAATATCGCCTTTATTAATAAAAATATCTTGATAATCTTTTATAACCATAGTAAGTTATTATTAAATTATACTGCCTAGGGTGTTTATAGTAATATAAAAGTAAGTATAAAGCCTTAGTAGGAAAATGATCTCTATATTTAAATAATAGAATTAATCTCTAAAGAGTTAAAGCGAGGGCTCCGAGCCTCTTATTTCTAAGGGGGCTCCGGAGTACCGGAAACTATAATATAATACTATAATATAAATGGCGTAATTACGCCGTATACTCCCTATATAGGATTTATATATTATATTTAATAACTACTATAAAGCTAGTCTTAATATAATATAATAATTACCTCCCCTTCTAGGGGTTTCGCCCTCGAAATTAATAAATATTAATTTAACGTTTTAATACTCCGATAAAGGAGTATAATATAAAAGAATCTAAATTAAATAAGGTGTACGCGTAATATCTACGCCTTTTATCTAATTTTATTAATCTCTTATCTTTATAATAATAAAATATTAAGAAAAACCTTTAAACTTAATAAGAAAAAGGGAGGGAAATAAATTATATCTTAAAATTTAATAATACGTCGTGTATAGTTCGTAATCGGTATAATTATATAGTCGTAGATTATATTAAGTATTTAATAAAAATCTTTAAACTTAAAAAGAAAAATAAAGGAAAGAATATTATAATTACCGTCGAAAACTATAAACCTTTATTATTAATAAGGCTTTAGCGATATCGGCGGTAAAGTAAATTATTTTATTTTATTATTTAGGAAGAACTCTAGTTATAAAAGTGAATATATACGGGTAACGGTCTTAGCGTAGGTACGAAGCCTTCGCTAACCTTTTAACTTTTCTTTTTTTATAATATCCTATTATCTTCTATATATATAAACTCCTATATACTATTATCGATAACTATATTATATTTAAACTTTTATTAATTTATAATAATCTCGGTCGTATCTTTAAGCTCTTTCTTTAAGGTCGTAAATATTATATATATATTCTATAAATAAGGCTAGAGTTAATATATCGTAGTTTAAATAAGTTTTTTTTTTTTTTTTTTTCTTCTTTTAAATTCTTTCTTTAAATTTATAATTATTAAAATAAATAAATAATTTATTTTATCTTTAAATAAGGTATTTATTTATATTTTAAAAGAATTAATATTATTATAATATTTATTTTATTTTTAAATTATTAGTTTTATACCTTACTTTATTAACGATATATATATAATTAAATTACTTTAATATTTAATATATTAGTTTAATCTTTATAATATATAATATTAATAATAATATTTAGATATTTAATACGTTCTTAACCCTCGCTCCTCGTAAAATAACTACCCGCTTTACTCTTACCCCGCGTTTATCCATACTTTTATACCTCCGTTACTTTAAGTAGATAAATCTAAATAATTACGTCTTATATAATAAGGTACTATATATAAAATATATTTATTACGTAAAGAATAAATACCTATATAATCCTATATATCGTTAATATTCTAAAACCGAATTATATTAACGTATCTAGATTCCGTCTAAATTTTATACCCTTATAAATTTTCTTCTTAATTATTTAAAACGTCGAGGCCTTAATAAATATCTTTACGAGTAAATCGTTAGGTATATAAAAGATATCGTAATCTTCCTTTAAGAAATTAAATTTAAAAGCGGTAATATTAAGAGAGGGAAGAATATATTATAATTAATATCTCGGTTTACTATAAGCGTCGAGGGTATAAATAATACCTTTTATACTCTAGTAAATTAATATAATTTAGATATAATTCGTATCTTAAAGAGGGATTATTATTTAAAATACAAGTACGCCTTAAAATAAGACTACGTAATATTAATTTAATAATCTTCTCGAATCGACGGACGAAAATAAAGCCGACGATAAAAACGAAGACGATACTCGTATTTATTGTATACGAGACGCCTTTAAATATAACTCTTCTCCCGGCCTTAATCCCGTTACCGATTAATTTAAAATACCTATTATTAACGATCTCGATATTATCGATCTTATTTTATTTTCTAGTGGTATATAAAGAGTTATAATATCTAGTCGTAAAGCTTTTTTAGTTAAAAATACCGTAGAGCCTCGCCTTTAATACGCCGGTATAGAGGGTACGAGTCGTTATATTTTAAATAAATTAATATTTTCTTACGAGGCTTTTAAGGAAGAAGTTAAAGATACGTCGGCAAAACGAAAAGTGGCTCGATCGTGGCTTAGGGCGCTCGACGGGCGCCCCGGGAGCCTTAAACGCGATACCTATCTACCGACTCGACAGGCGCCCGAGGCATACAGCTAAGGGGCCTAAGGCTACTCGGGCGTATACCGAGTAAACCTAAAACCGCCACTAACGGGCACTAAATTAGGGGTACGCTACCAACTTTAGACCCCCGTCCATAGCCCCTATTCATGGCCATAGCCCTATTCCATTCATGGCCATAGCCCCATTCCATTCATGACTATAGCGTATTCCATGGTCCTGTCGCTGTCGCTACCCCCTAACTGTCACTGTCGCACCCATAAACCCCTAACGCATGCCCTGGCGCATGGCCTGCGCATCACCCCCGCGAGGATTTCGCCTAAATCGATCGATTCCGGGGATTAAAACTTACTGGCGTTAAAGGTGGTTCCAGGGGGTCGCTACCATCAATAGAGGCGATCACAGAATATTAAAATTTTAGGTAGTAAATTACGTAATTTTCTAAGGCCAGGGCCCCTGAAGCTCCGGGCTTAAATTACGCTCGTTAGGAGCCCGACGCGTGTCTTATAGCGGCCTCGGGCGCCCGTCGAGCGCCCGTCGAGCGACTTAACACTCGAAGGGTACTCGGCGGGCGCTCGACGGGCGCTCGGGGCCGTTCGGGCGCCCCGAGCCTACCTCGGGCGCCCGAGGTAGCTTACCTAATGGCCCCGAGCCGCTAAAGCCGGTTTTCGATTTACCGACGTAAGGTTAATAATTTTAATCTTAATTCTACTTCTACCCTTCGTCTTTTAGTTTAATTTCCCGGCCCCGGCCTTATTTATAAATAACCGAGTCTTAATATTAAGAAAGCTAGTCGTTATAAATATAAACCTACCCGCGAGCGCCCCGTTAGCCGTAAAGATACGTCTCGCTCGAAGTCTACTAGTAAAAAGTAATTAATAATAACTAATAATTAATAATACTTCCTTTTCTTATTCTTTACTTTTTATACCTTTTTTATCTTTATATTCTCTTCGAATACTTTTTATAATTCTAGCGCGTTATTTAAAATATTTATATTAATTTATTTATTAAAGGTCTTTAATTATTCTAATTATTTTATAAAATAAAATACCTCGCCTTTTACTTTCTTTTTTTTAATACCCTTTCTACTTTTTATTTATTCGTATTATTTATTAATTCCGGTAAAAGTATATTAAGAATCGAAATATTACTTTACCGTTAATAATACGGCTTTAAAAGCGATATATAAAAAATATTATAAATACGGTAGCTAGTTAATAATCCTAGGCGGTACGCTTATATTCCGATAATATCCAAAATCTTAAATAATCTAATTACTTTATAAGAGAGCTTCTTATTTAATTATTTTTACATTAAGTTTTTAATTAATAATAATATAAAGTTATTTATATTAAATAATTTCGGTTTATACCTTCTATTATAGCTACGCTTCTACGCTTCGACTACGATAATCTACGTTCTTATTAAATACTCTCTTAAAGTATTTAATTTTTTAATTCTTTCTTATACCGACGGTACTTCTCCCCCGTACGTCTCGCCCTCGAGATACGATTTAAAAGAAGGATTATAATTATATATAACTATAAATAATATTTATTTTATTATTATATACTATATATTATAATATATTTATTCTATTATAAGTAAGAGTACTATCTAGTTATTTTACTCGCTTAAGTAGAAGGTTCTTAAATAATATTCTAGGGTTTAATTCTAACGTTTTATTTAATTATCCGTCTATAAATAAAATACGGTATTTAGGCGCCTCTTAATTTTTATTAAATAATATACCTTTAATTAAAATACGTCGGTAAATCGAAAACCGGCTTTAGCGGCTCGGGGCCAAAGCGTAGAATGCCTCGGGAGCTAAAGCCGTTAAACGGGTACTCGCGGAACCCCGAGAGCCCGAAGTATTTTAGGGTCTTACCTGGAGCGCCCGTCGAGCGTATATCGGGCCCCCCGAGCGCTCCTCGAGCGTCCGATTAGCGAGATTTAGTTATTCGAGCGCTCTATTAGCGACTTTTAGGACGAGGCTAGAATTATTATTTTAATCGAACTAAATATTAAGTATTCTATTTATCGAGCGTTTTCGAATATTATCGAACGGTATTAAATAATATTAAAATAAGTGTATTTATTAATAGCTTTAACTGCCTGCCGCGCTGAACTAAATAAATATTAAATATCCCTTTATACCAGCGTTATCGAATATTATCGAACGGCCTTCGATTATATTAAATAAGCGGATTCATATATAAAAGCTTTTATTCTTACTCGCGTAATCTTTCTAGCTCCTTACCGCTAGGAAGTATTAATAATATTTATTCTCTTTAATATTTAACCGTACCCTCCCGCCCTATACCTCGCTTCCTTTATAGATTTAAAATCATAATATCTATTTTAATATTAGTATACTATATATACGCGGTCGTGGCGTTTAAATACCTAATATAATGGACCCGCTTCTTCGCGTACTTTTAAGTCTTATCTAGCCAGCTTATATTTATTAGTACCGATTATATTACCTAGGTTATTATATAACCCTTAGAGAATAGCTGGTACGGGAGTACGAGGATATTAGTTCTAGTATCGTCGTAGGTATTATTTTAGAAAGCGCCGATATAGGTTTTACGTTTCTCGATAGAGTAACCTACGTGGAGAAATTTAACGATAAGATTATTACCCGACGCTTTAAGTTTATTTATAAATTATTATTTAATAGTTAGGGAAGCCCTTAATACGAAATAATAGTAAAATTTATACCTAGAAAAACGAGACTAGGTAATATTTACCTTCGCCGTAATATATAACGCTAGTAGTATATTCGATATAATCATAAGTTTCTCGGGCATTTATTCCCGCGCTTTAATATCTTCGCGTTTAAACTATATATACCCTAGACTCTATACTATCTACTAAATCCTATCCAATTTCGGCGCGTTTTAACCGAGTATAGTGATATTATTAAAATAGGAGTTATTTGGGTTAATACGTATCTTTTCGTTAGTATACTAACTTATAAACGATATTTAAGTTAGATCGACGTCGAGTTAAGAGTTAGTACTGAGTTTAGTAAGGCCCGGTATAAATAAAATTAATCGTATCTTAGCTAATTTATTAAAAAATAGGCCTTTAATAGAATTAATATTTATTTCCGTAAACTATCGCTGAATATCCCTTTTAACTATTTATTCGAACTAGGTAGGCTCTTTTATAAGTGCTTTTAGGAAAGAGAATATCTCGTATATAACGATATAAAAAGGTAGATATAATATTTATTCGCCTAAGATCTAGGTGGACGTATCCGTACGTATATTTATGATTTCGGGAAGAAAATGGATTAATTCTTCCCTTTTAACCTTAATATCGTCGATAATTTTAATATTATTCGAGTTTCCTTTAACTATATTATTATACGCTAATATAATTATATAAAAGTTCTCTGGTAAGGTATAGCGGAGATTATTATACTCCTTTTATTCGTTCGCCCGATTCTACCGTAGGACCTCGAGTATATAATTAAGGTCTAATAGCGGATTGTTCTATAACGTATTAATTAACGCGACGAGTATATACCGTTATTCGAAAGATTACTTTTTAAGCTCCTTTAATAGTATTATTTATCCTATAGTTACCTTTTTAGTATTCGTTGAATTATTAACGAATATTCTACCTACCGGTAGCCCCCGGAAATGTTTTTACTTTTTTACCGATCTTACTCTACCTAGATAAACTTCGAAAGAATCTTCTATAATATTATATTATTTACGGACCTATATCGAGAAGGTTTAGGTACTCGTATTAATAATTAGTCGTTAAAAGCTCTAAGTTAGCTTCTCTATTAGTTTATAATTTATCTTATAATTATCCCTTTTTTACTTAACGTTATTTACCCGAATCCGTTCTTTAATTTAGATAGAGTCATCTATTATATTATAACCGATAATTTATTTAAGGCCAAAGTTTTAATCTAGTCTAGGGTCCCGGTATTTAATAAATTCGTTACGCTATATTAATATTAGGGTGGGGGTACTCTATAAAGTAATATTTTAATTCTTTATAATTTATTTATCCGTAGCTCCTTCTCGAAGAAGTTTTTATATTTAATCTAGCTCGGAACTCGCTCCTAGAGTTTTTATCCTGAATAATAGTATTATTTATCTAAGTAAACTCATAATATTAGGGTTATACTATATAGCGTGCCTTTAAGTTATACTCGACTTTACGTAGTAATATAATATAGGTTATTTCGCTTAGTTTGGATAAAGACTAGTAGATCCCTATACTAGATATTAAGTATCGTTCTTCTATCGCGCTATATATACGTCGAATTATTTAAGGTTAATCTACCGCTGAGTATTATTAAATAACTATATTATAAGGGTCTAATGATAAAAGTTAATTCTATTAAACGGTTTCGAATATTATCGAGCGATAGCGCTACTACTAATTTTACCGTACCTTATTTTATTAGCTAGGATTCCTTTATCTCCGATACCGTTATATATTTATAATAAGATATAAGCCGCTAAAAGTTAGTAGTAGTAGAGTAGACTTTTCGATCTTAGAAATAAAAAGCTCGCCTTAATGAATTCAGATTTATTTAGTTTAGAATTCCTTTATTTTTAGCTTCCTAGGTAGCTCCTAGTATCCGGGAGGATAAATATATTTCTACTAAAGTCTAGGGATTTCTGTATTTATAGAGAGTCGAGGCGGCGAGTCTTTACTTCCTAGAATTATTACGTAAATAAGTTATTATTAATTAGGGTTATAAGGGAGAGCCTATATTATTAATAATATAATCTCTTTATTATTAAACTTATCCCCGTCTTTAGTAAATATTATAGCCGTTATCGCTCCTTCTTTATATTTACCCTCCTCCTTATATTCCTCCTCTTTAAAATCTATATTTGAATTTTATTCCTTTTTCTCTTCCTTTTCCTTTTAATCCTTTAAAATTTAAATCGGGTATTTATAACTACCTTTTCTCTCCTCCTCTAGCGAGAGTTAAGATATTTTTTTTAATAAATAGGTATCGGTATTTTCCTACCTAAAAGAATCGAGTATCGGAGCCCGAGTATATTAAAGGGTAGGGTAAGGCGTCGCTTTAAGCGGTACAGAGTACTATAGGGAAGGAGTATAATAAGAAAATCGCTTTATACGATTTAACGAGGGGTGGCGCGGGTAAATATAAATTCTCTTCTTTTCCTATATTAGTACTTTATTTATCGAGCGAGAATAGTTTAAAATATATTATTATCTACGTATTCCCTCCTATCTCCCTATAGTTTTACTAGCTAAGATTAACTCTACCTTTAGCCGGGCGTATCGAGAGAGCGAGATAAAGGATTCGATCCTAATAAATTAAAGATTAATAGAGGAAAGGTAATAATATATTCGACGAGTAGTTTACTAGAAAGTCTGATTATAAACTATAGATTTTTATACTTCGGGTACTTTAGTTATAATAGAAGGTATACTCGGAATATTATTTAATAACTACCTACCGGAATTAAATACTTTTTAGCTATACTATATATCTAGCTAAATAATTCTTTACCTAGATTTTCCCTTAAGACTTAGCCTAAAGTTAACTATTTTTTAAAGTCCTTAAGATTTACGGATATATAAAGTAATTTACTACCTAGATTATACGTTTCTATAAGGATTTCCTATAAAGGAAGATATAGCTTAGTTACGCTATCGTCGCGAGTATAATAAATAATTATATCGTTAATCGATCGAGTGTTTAAAGAGAGTAATAACGGACGCGATAGTATTTTTAGCTTAGATAATTCCTCCGTAGTAAAACTATTTAATAAAAATTCGGGCTTAAATCCTAAAGGAAGTAAAAGCCCTTATTTCTTAGACTCCGATACCTTTAAGGCTCTATCCGCTTTATACTTCTAAGGAGTAGCTTTCGCTTTATAATTATCTTAAATCTTTTCCTTATTATATATAGCTAGTAACTTACGTAAGAAGCCGAAATACTAGCGAATATTTTAATAACTACCTAACTTTAGATATCCGAGATAATTAGTCTATAAAGACGTTATATAACTCTTACGGCTATACTATCTTTAAGATTAAATTATAGAAATCTATAAAACGTTTAGTAATCTCGGGCGTCCTCTTTAATAAGCTCGTATTATTATTTATCGGTATAAAGAGCCTCTTTTATATTAGCGTTATTTATCGTCCCTAAACTCCGATTATAATTATAGTTTATGTCGAAAGGCGTATTTATAACGGGATTAATAAAGATAAAATAAGTTAAACGGAGTATAAAAGGAATCTAATATTAAAACGGCGTAAGACGTATCGTAATAAATAACCCTATAGAAGCGGTACGGAATAGTAGGTATAATGGATTAAAATATTTATTTATCCCCCGGCGCGAGGGCGCGTAGAGGTATACTTAGCGCCAAGAATTATTTCGAACGATTTCGAGCGGATTTCGAACGTTATAAAAATAATATCGTCCTCGCTAGCGCTAGGTCGATGATTATATTAAACCAGCGATATAAAAAGGGCTCTTTATACACCGTTTATATTAATTAATAAATCTCGTTATCGGATTTAATACCTATCTATTATACTCTACTATTTATAAGCTATCGATCTAGTAAATACGATTATTTCCTTGGAGTAGGCAGGATTTATATACCTAATATTATGTATTTACCGAGATATTAGGCTAGTAGCCGAGTTTTTATTTACTAAAGGGCGTTAATATACTTTCGAGCGATTTCGAATATTATCGAATAAGGGCAGGCCTTCTTATAATTAAAATTATATATAATAAAAGTATATTTTATTTATTTCTAATAGAAGTAATTATTTTCGAGCGATTTCGAATAATATCGAATAAGGGTAGGCCTTCTTACGGTTAAAATTATATATAGTAGAAGTATATTTTATTTATTTCTAGTAGAAGGAATTATTTTATCGCCGTTCCCTTTAAGAATTTAATTTATTAATAGGTTTAATACTACTCGCTAAAGCTAGATATAGATATATATATCTTATATCGCTTAAATAGTAGTAGTAGCCTCTTCCTCTACCCGCTTTTTCTCTTTAACCGCTTACGCCTTTTATAATAACGTATCTTTTTCTCTTTAGTATTTAACCGTACCCTCCCGCCCCTTTTTACGCTCCTATTATAAATTAAATATTATTTTATCGATCTTAATATCCGTATACTAGATATACGCGGTCGTACTATTTAGAGACCCGATATAATAGATCCGCTTCTTAACCTACTCCTAGGTCTCGTCCAGCTAGTCTATATTTATTAATATTAATTATTTCGTACGGGTTATAATATATCCCTTCGCGAATAGTTAATATGGGTAAACGAGGATATCGATTCTTATAGGGACCTCTTCGTTATCCTAGAAAGCGCGGACGCAGCTTTAATACTCCTCGATAGTATAACCTAAATAGAGAAATTTAACGATAAGATTACGGCCGGACGCCTTAAATTTATCTTTAAGTTATTATTTAATAGTTAATAAAGCCTTAAATATAAAATAATAGTAAGATTTATACCTAGAAAAGCTAGAAGGGGTAATATATACCTTCGCCGTTATATATACTACTAGGGGTAGGTTCGATATAATAATAAACTTCTCGGGCACCTATTCCCGTGCTTTAATATTATTACGTTTGAATTATATATACCCTAGGCCCTATATTATTTATTAAATCCGATCTAATTTAAGGGCGTATTAACCGAGTATATTAATATTTTTATAGTAGGGGTTATTTACTTTAATACCCACGCGTTCGATAATATACTATTTATTAAACGACGTTTAAATTAGATCGACGTTATATTTAAGGTCGGTAATAAGTTTAGTAAGGCCCGGTATAAATAAGACTAATCGCGTCTTAACTAATTTACTGAAAAATAGGCCCTTTATAGATTTACCGCCCGTTTCCGTAAGCTATCGCTGAATATCCCTTTTAATTATTTATTCGACCTAAATAAATTCTTATTTAAATACTATAAAGAAGGGGAATATCTCGTATATAACGATATAGGGAGGTAGATATAGTATTCGTTCGCCCCCGACCTAAGTAGACGTATTTATACGTATAATTATAATATCTAGAAGAAGATTAATTAGTTCTTCTCTTTTTTACGTAAAGTTTTCTATAGCCTTAGTACTCTTTGATTTTCCTTTAGTTATATTATTATATATTAAGGTTATAGTATGGAATTTCTCTTATAAGTTATAGCGGAGATTATTATACTACTTCTATTTATCCGCCCGGCCTATTAATAGGACCTCGAGTACGCTATTAAGGTCTAAAGGCGACTTATTCTATAGCGTTCTAGATAACGCGATAAATATATACCGTTATTCGAAAGATTACTTCTTAAGCTCCTTTAATAGTATTATTTATCCGGTAATTACCTTTTTTATATTAATAAATTCGTCGACGAATAATCTCCCTACTACTAGCCCCTAGATTTATCTTATATATTTTACCGGTTTTATTCTACCTTCGGGTACTTCTTAATAATATTCCGATATATTAAAGGGCTCGCGGACCTATTTTTAGAAACTTTTAGTACTCGCGATAATTATATATCGTTATAATTACTAAATTGGTTTCCCCTTTAACTCATAACTTATATAATAAATATTCTTTTTATATCTAACGCTATCTACTTAAATCTAGTATTCGATTTTAGTAGAAATATCTACTATAAAATAACCGATGACTTATTCGAGGCCTAATCTTCGAAATAAAGCTGGGTCTTAGTATTTCCGAAACTCGCTCCGCTATATTAATATTAAGGTCGGCGGAGCGATAATAATATTTAGGCCATATTATATATGGAACCTATAAGTTATACTCGCCCTTATATACTAGTATAGTATAGGCTAATTAGCTTGGTCTAGATAAATACCGAGAGAACCCTTTACTAGGTATCGAGGGTCGTTCTTTTTTTACGAGGTATATATATCGCGTTAATTTAAATTAATCTAGCGCTATATTATAACCTATAATTATACTATAAAGGTCTAGCGACGAAAATTAATTCTATCGAACGACTTCGAATATTATCGAGCGAGGACGCTATTATTAATTTTACCGTACCTTATCTTATTAACTAGGATTCCTTTATCTCCGATACCGTTATATATCCCTAATAAGATAAAAGCCGCTAAAAATTAATAATAGTAGGGGTCTAATTTCATTCCTAGAAACGGAAAGCTCGGTATAATGAATTTAGATTCATCTAGCCCGGGATCCTTTCGCTCTTTAGTATATAAAGTAGCTTCGGGTATTATAAAGAATATACGTATATCGAATAAAGTCTATTCGTTTAGGTGTTCGTAGAGTATTATATCGGTAAATATTTACTTCCTAGAATCATTATATTAATAAATTATTATTAGCTAGGGTTATAAGGGAGAGCCTATATATTTATTAATTTAACCTCTTTACCGTAAATATTATCGTTAATAATATCATAAATAGTAAGCCTAGCATCTAATTCCGTATCTTTATAATCTTCGTCGAATTCGTTATCTTCCTTTTCTTCCTCTTCTTCCTTATTTACACCTAATTTTTAATCCTCTTTATCTTCGCTCTTTTCCGAATTATTATCTAAAAATAAGACCGGCTACTTTTCGCCGCCTATTTTCTCCTCTTTTAACGAGAGTTAGGATATATATTTTAATAACTAGGTATCGGCGTTATTATATATAAATCTCTTAAATAACGTAGCTTTAGTATATTTAGCGGGAGGGGTAAAGGGAAGTATTACTCTAGGCGGTATAAGGTACTTCGGGGAAAAGATAGTATAAAGTATCGCTTTATATTATCCAGCGGGCGGTAATACGGGTAGATACTAATCCTTTTTTACTCCCTTATTAGTACTTCGTTTATCGAGCGAGGGTAATCTAAGATATATTACTACCTACGTCTTTTCCTATATAACGTTATCGTCTTACTAGCTAAGATTAATTTTATTATTAATTAAGTATATCGAGAAAGCGAGATAGAGGATTCGATTCTAATAAATTAAAGGTTAGTAGAGGAAAGGTATAAATATATCCGACGAGTAGCTTATTAAAAGGTCTAATTATAAACTTTAGGTTCTTATAACTCGGGTACTTTAACTATAATATAAGATATACTCTAAATATTATCTAATTATTATTTATAGGTATTAAAACTTCTTTATCTATACTATATATCTACCCTAAAAGTTTATCGCCTAGATCCTCTATTAAGATTTAGCCTTAGGTTAATTATTTTCTAAAGATATCGAGATTTACGGTTATAAAAAGTAGTTTATTACCTTAAATATACGTTTCCGTAAGAACGTCCTATACTATTATATACTACTCCTTTATATTACCTTTACGACCGTAATAAATAAATATATTCTCGATCGGTCGGACGTCTAAAGGGAGCGGTCGCGGGCGCGATAATATTTTAGATTTAGATAATTCCTCCGCGGTAACGTTATTTAATAGGAACTCGGACTTTAGTCCTAGACGAGGTAAAACCCTTTATTTTTTAGACTCCGATACCTCTAATATTTTATCCGCTAAATACTTCCTAAGAGTAGTTTTTCGCTTCGTAATAATCTTAATTTTTTTTACTATCGTATATAGCTAGTAGGTTACGTAAAAAGCCGGGATATTAACGAATATATTACCGGCTATCTAAGCCTGGATATTTAAAATAATAACTTTATAAAGACCTTATAGAACTTTTACCTTCGTTTTATCTTTAAGACTAACGTCTAAAAGAGAATTTTTACTTAAGTACTCTTTAATAATATCTTTAATAGACTCGTATTAGTAGTTATTAATATATAGAGCCTCCTTTACGGTAGCGTCGGTTATATTCGCTATACTCTAATCGCTATAATTAATATTAGTATTAAAAGGTATATTTAAAGTAAGCTAGAGTAAGATTAAAAGGATAGGATAAATAGTTATAGAGATAAGATAATTATAGAGATAAGATAGGTATAGAGATAAGAATGAAGATTTAAAAATATACGGACTTTATTTTACGCGTTAAGCTAGAGTACCCCGCTTACGCGATACTTACTATTATTTAATACGAAGTGAATCAATTCTGATGATTATATATAAAACGTCTTAATATTAACTAAATCTATGTTTTTTACCTTTAGAAACCTATCTATAGAATATAATACTAAATTATTAACTTTCCGAATAGCTTTCTTACCGTTAAAGCTATCTTAATTATTATTTTATAAATCGCGAGGCTTTATAGATATAGATATCGCCGGCGCTAGGTAGATAATTATATTAAACTAGCTATATAAATAGGGCTCTTAGTAATCCGCTTATACTAAATAATAATACTCGTTATCGAGTTTGATACCTCTATATTACGATCTACTATTTATTAGCTATTAACCTAATGATTACGACTCTTTACTCGGTATAGGTAGAATCTATATATAGTTCGTAGATCGGAAGACTATTTTAAGACTAGCGAGGTTATTATTTTTTATAAGTTTATCGGCCTTAGCCCTATAAAGCCCCTAAAAATTTCGAATACTTTCGAATATTATCGAGCGCTTTTTAATAAGTTCTCTAGGTTAGAAATTTCCTATAATTTTAATTATATAATAGAGCGTCCCGTTATTTAATCTTATTTACTCCGTTTAAAATATCTATATAGGTCTATAAAGCTTATGGCCATATTATTAAAACTAACCGCGGTTTCTTAATACATATATATTTATACCGAAAGCGCTACGGTAACTTCGTAGTACCTAAAGAACCCTCCCGGGTAAGACCTTATACGGCTATTAAGATTATTAGAGAGGTCGAAAAATAGCTATAACGAATAATAGAGGAGCTGGATTTAAATATAGCTACGGTAGTAAACGCTGGCGATTAAAGCGTCGAGTATACTATTAAAATAGACGGAGGACTAGACGATAGAGATATATAAGGATATAAGGATCCTAGCCTTAATCCCTCTAGCTATTCGAGTCGCGTTTAACCGAATATCCTTCCGGTAATCGTAGGTATCGAAGAAAAATCCTTTTACGATATTATAGGTACTAGAGCCGGTAAACCTTTTACCTATTATCGGTAGGCCGTAAATACTCGTATTACTAGGTATTCGGATTTCTTATTATTTCGCGATAAGATTAATTTCGCGTTTACGGAATAGTTAACTAGAGTTAAGTATACTAAGGGTAGAATTAACGGTTTCTTTAACGACTACCGACTTCGGCCTTTATAGTAGTACGTTATTTTTTAGAACAGCGAGACTTAGAGGGAGCTTCTATCTAAAATTATAGATAGTATCCTAAATAATTAATAGGAGGAATAGGTAATTACTATCGATACGGGAATTAAATACGTTATAGTAGTAGAGTACTCTATATACTATCGAGATATTATTAAAGTAATCGAGTTTCTCCTCGGTCACCGTCCTTTTATAGAGAATCTATCGTATATACCTATCCGAAGGTATATTATAAGCGAACTAGGTTAGATCGATATTAAGGATATAAACTCCCGCCTTTATACCGAGATATATACTACGGATTAGTAGTAGTTTATATAGGAACAGCTTCCCGAAAATATTATAATAATCCCGGTTCTCCTAGCCAACGATAAAACCTAATTTACTAACCTTTCCGGCGATTTATTAGCGTGGCCTATTTATTTAACTATTAGAAACCTTAATAATTAAGCGCGAAGGTAAAGAAGCCGGCCTAATAATATTCTTATTACTTTAATATTAATCCCGAAGGGTATTAATCTTTATATTAAGGTAGAGGTATATTATACTACTATGGGTATTATTATAGAGCGTAAGTATATAGTATCCTAATATACCAGCGTTTATATAACTAACGATTATTCTTTTTTAGCCCTCCGACGATACGGCCGCTATAAGATACCTATTACCTACGTAGACGGGAGAGTCCGTCGAGGATATTTAATACTCACTAGTATCTCGGCTAATTACGAGGAGTAAATCTTTATTACCGGAGTTAGATCATTATAGTAATACCTTATTTATTATATATCACGAGTAGAATTCGGATAATTAGATAGAAAAGGAGGATAGAGGATATACGATCATTATTAGATATAATAATAATATCGAAAGTAGTATATACCGGAATAGATATTAGAGGAAGATCCTAAACGTATTTATACCTTCGATAACTTCGCCTGGTACCTTCCCTATATTAATATTCACTAGTATATAGTAGTTAATATTCTATATAGATTAGTTAAAGGCGTCGCCGGTCGTAATTATCTTTTTAAATAGATAATTAAGGCTATAGGGGCCGCGGTAAAATCGAGTCGGAAGAAGCCTAGAAGTCGGGGCGTAAAAGGTATTTTTAAGATACCCGTAACCATCTAACTAGATTAATTATTTCGTTATATACCCCTATTTATAAGTTTAAAGTATTTTAGTTATTATAATAACGTTAAGTAGTAGACGGGGAAAGAATAGAAAAATATATTTCGTTAATTAGTCCCGGTAATTATACCACTCCTAATAGCTAAAGAGAGTGATATTCTATATACTACGCGCGGGATCGTAAACTTTATAACTCTAGCGTAGTATAATTCCTATACCGGTAAAACTCTAAAGTATATAGAATACTACTTTACTTAATTAAATAAAAGTAAAGAGGCCTTCCGTAGGTTTAGGCTCTTAAGAGATTTCGATTTTCCTAAATAATACTCTATAATATATTACGCGGATTATATCCGTTAATTTAGACCTACTCTAGGGTATTTAACGGATATTAGTAAAGCTAATTATATTAATCTAGTAAAAGATATCTTTAGACGGACGAATAAACGACGAGGATTCGAGAAATAAATTATCCTAGCTAATATTCGATACTTAAACCTTACGGTAATATTAGATATTAAAAGATATTAAATTAGTAGGTTTTTTTCGGATTTAGAATACTCTATAAAGAGTATCCGAAATATGGTTTTAAAGGTAAAAGATTTAAGAGAACTCTAATAATTATTAGACGAAGCCGAGGAATAGGGTATTCGAAGGCTCCGGTTAAATATTAACTACTAGATATATGCTTCTACCGTAGCTCGTCGATATAGAATCCCGGATCTTTATACTACTCTAATCGATTTTATTAAATAAGAATACTCGGATTAAACGTTTATTATTACTAACTAAGACGTTAGTATAGCTATAAATAAAGATCTAAGATAAACGGCTTCTTATCCTATGAAAATATATAACTCCCTAACGTTATAGAAAAGAACGGGTAACGCTATTAATCCTAATCGCGTTATAAAAGACTATACTCGCTATACCCCGAATTAATAGGGCCAGGGTAAATGGCGAAATAACTATATTTGGGTATAGGAATACGAGGCGGGAAGTAATAATCGAAACGGCGTATTATACCCGTAGGATAGGAGGTTAGTAGGTAAGTTACTTATAATCTTAACGGTAATAAATCTTGGTCGAGAAGATATAAAGGGTCGATACCCCTTATATACTAGTACTATGATTTAAACCCTTAAATTTAGATCCGGTGGATATATAGATCCTATTTATAGTATAATAGAGGTAGAGGAGTATTATCGATTAGACTTTAATTCTGAATATAGTTATATAAACCGACGAATCTATAACCCTTTAAATATTATACGTACGGTATATATAATCCCTCGAGGCTTAACAGATGGACTAATCTACTATATTAATAACTATATCGACTGGGATTAATTTAATACGTTATACGATGAAAGTTTCTTAATAGCGGAGTCTCGGGCGGCCTAACGTATAACTAGGCGCTTTAAAGGCGGAAGAGTACGATAATAATAATAGCCTAAAAGGCTTTAATATATTATTAAGCGATTTGATTTAGAACGATTTATTACCGTTTACTATAATAAACCTATAGACTCCTATATCTCGTTTACCCTAGTCCGTACTAGTACTTTCTACTTCTTCCTCTAGCAGATACACTTAAGAATCTATATTTTATTCACTATAAATAGCGGTCGCTAAAAGAGGATTCCGAAAATTAATATCATAAAGAATTAACTAAAAATAATTATCTTTTTATTAGGCTTATCTTCGAGTCATTTCTCGATCTAGTCTTATACGGTAGTAAGTTCGGTCGATATTACGAGCTTATTATCGAAGGCGACCTATTTTATATTAACTTTCTTAGCTTTCCTTTTATTATTAGCCGAATTATTAAATATCTAGTTATCGTAGTTAAATACTAATTCTTTTAAATTATCGTAAGATTTAGCGCTATCGAAGACCGTATTATACTTTAGATATAGTCTTATACTGGCCCTTTATAGTCGCGTCGTTACTTAAGGTTAGGAATCCTATACGAAGAATAAAATAGTCGGCCCCCCCTAAATACCACTATTATCTCGAATAGGTTTAACGTTCGAACGATTTCGAATAGGCTTAGCGTCTACGGGCGTTCGGCCGCTTACTTAACTAGATATCTTTAGTATATAATCCCCCCCATTAATAAACACTATTACTATTAATTAAATTATTTTTTATACCTCTATTATGATTCTAATTCATAAAGAGTATAATATCCTGGCCGTTATTACTATAAATCTAAAGACTATAATACTACCTAGCCGACCTTTCGTCGGATTAATTATAAGTATAGTTTAGTCGAGCGAATACTATATAGTCCTTAAAGCGCCTAAAGGAAGCGATATAACGAGAGTTTATTATAAAATCATAGTCGGTCGATCTTATATATATAGGTCTCGCCATCGATTAAAAACTTTATAGAAGAATTTACGCGGCCCTAGATTCATAGATTAAAATATACGATACTATACGCGATAAGATTAATAATATTACTACGAAATAAAGTCTGCGACCCGCGTTTTATAGGGTATATACGTAATTCCCGGAGGTTTTTAAAGACGTAGACCACGCGTAAAGGGAGGAGTATTTAATATATTTAGCCTAAAAGTATAATAATAATAGAAAAAGGCGGAAGATTTTAACCGAGGAGCTATTAATAATAGTACCTCCTAAGGAGTAAACTAAGCGGTAATATAACGCTCCGTTAGTATCTACCTTTAGTAACGTTATAATTTATATTCGGAGGAAAGGTAATAATATAATAATAATATACCGGCCGTAGGACTTAGTACTACCTTTAGATAAAAGTTCTTTAGATATCGAGATCGATAATATTTAATTCGAACGGTTTCTTACCGTATTAATAGAGGATATATAATTCGATAGGGCTATAGAGAGAATCTTCTATAAACCGGGTAGGGGGAAGGCGCTTAAGATCGTAAATAAACGGTCATAAAGGGGTATATTAGTCGAAATATATTCAAATAAATAGGCACGGCTGGGGTTTAACGTATACTCGGTACGCCGTAGCCCTGAAGATAATATAGATATATTATCTACCTTAAAGAATAATAGGAAACTATACTAGGGAAGAGAAAATAAACGGGATAATATAGAGCCAGAGGTAGTACTTATCTAGTAAAACCGGGCTAAGAAGTAGCGGAATTAATATAATACTATATACGCTTATAGAGATAATTCGTAAGAAATTATAGCTTATTAAAATCCACGGAAACGGAAAAGATCGAGTATATATTAATTTTATTTTTCTATTTATCGGCTCCGAAGAGTCGAGAATTATTATCTTTAATATTTAATAAACGACCTACTCTCCTACCGGCTCCTCGATCACCTTTTATTATAATAAGTTATTCGATCTTCCCTAGAATCGGCCTAGGTTTTAAGATATCCATAAACCCGGAGTTATATCCCGAGTCGTAGTTTTAAAGTAGATATATTAAGGGTCGCCGTTAGCTTAAAGTAACCTAATTCGCTATTAATATTCCTCGGCTTTTATAAATTTAAGTTATTATATTAGGTATTCGACCTTCTAGGTAGCCTCGGCGGCGTTAATATAATATTCCCTAATTATATTATTATGGACTACGGAGTCCTTAACTCCGCGTATAATATCTATATATAGGTTAGCCTCTAATATATCGTCGATAATAGCGACCGTATCCATATTAAGATACTACCCGGCGTAGGTCTTATAGCGGTCGATTAATAACTATAGGCGCGTATAAAGATCGAGTCGTAAAATACCGTCGGGCAATTAATAATAAAGAAAAAGGAGCGATTAATTAAGGAACTATTACCGCCTCTTTATCTACCGTTTATTCGGGTATTTATCTTTAGGAAGGGGGGCACTAGTCTAATAAAAGCTATAATAGGTTATTTATCGTAATAAATCTTATTATTTTTATTACTTAAGGGTATAAGGGAACCCCTTTATCTCTACCTCGCCTAGAAGTTAGGGTTTTATATATTTTATAGAGAAGAGCTACCTAAAATCATAAAGACTTTAATAAAGATTATATGATTATAGAAGAAATCTCGCAGATTCTAACCATTTTTAATAGGATCGAGCGAATTTACGCGAAAAGTATATACTTCTAATAACATTAACTAATTTAGGTATAAAATAGCGGGATCGAACGAAAACGAACGATTTCGAATAGGGAAGATATTAAAATAACGCGTATACGTCTCTAAATTAATAAATATCAGCCCCTAAATTAAAAAACGTATACGTACTCTTAAATAAAGCTATTAATTTATATTTCCCGGTCTCCTCCTTTATATTTACGTATTATAATACCTAGCCGACTACGACTTTATTTATCTCCTTTAAGATTAAAAAGACCCCTTCGCGTACTATATATAATATATATTAATACTTCCTTCTAACTGTTCTACTAAAACTAAAGTATCCAGTTTACGATACCACGAGGAGCCGCCGTTACTAGTATTAAGATACCTAAATCTAAAACTAAAGCTAGGCTTATAAATCCCTCTAATATAGTATTAAATCGTATATATATTATTACTCCTTTATATACTTAATAGGAGATTTATTAATACTATTAATAGGTAACTAAACCTAAGAAACCGGTTAATAGTAATAGACTCTCTACCTAATTATCGTTAAAGACCGGCTATAGACTACTCTCGTTAATAAACCTTAACGAGATATTAGAAGACGAGTTATCGCCCTCTAAAAACATTAATAAACGCCGCCGAAAGCCGTTCGAAGAAGAATACGGCTATAGATACCTAATCATCGAGGGAGTAGGATATTATAAAGAAGAATAGGAAGAAGAATAAAAAGAAGAAGAAAATAAAGAAGACGTTAAAGATAAAAGAATATAAATTAAATAAGTTCGCTACGGGGTAAACCTAATTATAACGTAATAAACGAGGTAGCTAATAATAAATAGCGCCGGGATACTATTAAACCCTATTACTCCTTAAACCCTCGTCTATATAATTACGTTATCGGACGCGTCTCGGTACGCGTAAAATCCTTTACCTCTTCTTCCTTAAATAAACGTCGTCGCTAACGTCTATTAACTACGGATTTTAGCGATAATACTAGAGACTACCTAATATATAAGGAGCTACCTACCCTATTATAGGGTAACCTTTATCGACGTTAATATAATAACTCCTTAGCTAGGTATTAAGAGGTTATACGAAAAGCGGTCCACTATATATAAACTATGGTCTTAACGGGTAGTAATAGTCGTTACGCGACTCTTTAGCCCGAAAAGAATCCTAGCTAGGCTAATAATATGATAACGGAGGTATAAATATATTATAAAGTCTTAGTCCAAAAGGGTTCGACTGTATATAGGGATATTAACGTTTAACCTAAAGACTTTAAAGCGCGAAAGGTACGTAATCTTTTCTATTTCCATTTTCGTTCTTTACGCTTAAATATTACTAATCCGCTAGTTACTTAATTACGTCGGTTAATTCCGGAGCCATATAATAACGAAGGTCAGGATCGTTATCGTACACGAATATAAATTCTATACAGTAGCACTACTATAGGTCCTAGTCATTAAACTTCTTTTATATAATACTTTCCTATTAAAGGATTATCGCGATATAAAGATATATTAATAACCCAGTCACCGGCTTAATCGATTAAATAACTATATAATTACTTAGGATCCTTAAACCCGAGGGCGTAAAAAGTTCCTTACTAATATAATCGTATACGCGATCATTAAGGTCTTCTTTCGGGATAGACTTCTAAGCCTTAGCTCTTTATTTATAATATACGATCTCTTTACTCCTCTTCGTCCAGCTACGGTCTAGTTCGTTACTACTCTAATAGTCAGCGGAATAAAAGAATAAAAGAGCGGATAAAAGAGGATAATTAATTTCGAGGGTCCTAAAATCGAAGGTAAGCCGCTAGAATAATACTCGACTATTATAAAGTTAATCATAAATATATAAATACCTATAAACGCGTTAAGGAGATATAGGGGTTCATAAACGATAAAAAAGAGATATTAACTTTAAAGAAAATCTAAAGGAAAGTACTCGCCGGTAATATAGTAACAGAAAACGTAGGAGATACTATAGTAGGTATTCCTAGTCGATAAAATAATAGACTTAACGATCTTCTAGAGTCCGATAAAGAACTTATAATATTAAAATAATAGGCCCCCTCGCTCCCTCGGACCTTATTCTAGTAAATTACGATAAAGGCCTATATTATACCGCCCTCCTCGGACCCTCTACGCGCTAGTAATACCGACGAACCTTTTTCCGACCCTATAGGCACTAGTAATACTAATAACCTTTCCCCGGACTCTATATCCGCTAGCAACGACGATACGAGAAGCGCAGAGTATACTAAAGGCGATAGCAGTAAGGTTTAAGAGAGAATAATAGCGAGGAGAGATTAAGAGCTATTTAATAATACGGTAGATAAATCCATAAACGTCTAGGTAGCACTATTTCGGCTATTCGTAGTATTACTTAATTAATAGTATTTGGCCTTTATAGATTAATTATAGTAAAGGTATATTAGCTAATTCAATAAGTATTTTCGAATAAAGTCGAACTACGTATATCTAGCATATTATCGAACAAAGTCGAACGCGATCGAATTATATAATTTCAGGAATATAGTGATTACGCGTTAGCTAACCGAATAATTACTCTATCTAATACTAGTATATTATCGAATAATATTAAGCGTATTCGAACTATACAAACTTCATTTCATCCTAGTATTATAATATTTATTAATATAATCCTCTATAGTATATATATCCTCTAGGTCTCCGGGCATATTACTGTTAATAATCGAGGCCTTAAGGCGTATAGTATACGCCCGAAGCCCTTTAACTATACGCTTCGGGCGTACGTCGAGTCGGTAGATAAATATCGCGCTTAAGGCTCTCAGGGCGCCCGTCGAGCGCCCTGAGCCACGATCGAGCCGCTTTTCGTTTTGCCGACGTATATTTATAAAGATAAAACCTTTATTAGAAATAATTTTATTAAAAACTCTAAACTTTAGGATAATTTCTTCGAATATTAACTCTATTAACCCCGTAAAGTCGATTATTTTAATAATTAAAATATATCGTAATATCTTTATATATTTATTTATAATTATAAAAATTATATTATAAACGCGCCCGTATTATTTACTTAAAGGTAAACTAGTAATAAAATTTATTATAATTTCTTTTTACGGCCCCGTAGGATATAATAAAAAACTAATCTCGTTATAAGGGCGGTATCGATATACCTTAACCCGCTAGTATATATCGTATATATCGATATATTCCTATACGTTAGCCTTAAGAGTACTCTAGAAATATTTTTTAATAAGTAACTCCGTTATCTTCTTAACACTAAAGTACCCCGTTAATATATTATTATAATATCGTTTTAATAGCTCTTCGCGGATTAATCCTTTTTTAAATATATAAATCTTATTATTATATTTAAGAATTAATATAGAATCTAAAGTTTATACTCTAGCGGAATACTAGTAATCCGCCTATATAATTTCGGCGATTCTTATTTACGAGAAGGAATTATTCTTTTATAAAGCGCGAATTATTTTAATTATTAATAAATTTCTAATATTATAAATCGTTTCGTAAAGTATTATTAATTTAATAATAATACGTAGAATAAATAGTTTATAACTTATAGTTCTAGCGATAAAATTAAATAATTCCTTTATTACGTTATAATCGATTTAAATAAACGTCTCGTTTAAACTCCTTAGAATTTCCCGTTTAGATATTAACTCCTTAGGCCTAAATAAATATATTATTAAAGAATATACTTTTTTTACGGTAAACCTTAAAGATTTTAATAACGTAAATCTTACGCGTATTAAGTTTTACGCGACGCCTACGGATATATTACTTAATACTAGCGAAATACTATTTACCTCTAGATCTTCTATATTTACGAACGTATCTCGTATTATAACGAAAATAAGGCCTTAATTAATACTTTTTAAATTTAATAACTTCTATTATAATATAAATAATATATTATTTAAAAAATTATTTTAATCTTTATAATTAAGACGACGTAAAGGGTTATCGACTAGGTTATTCTTCTTAAAACGATATGAAATTAAGAAATTAAAAGATAAGAGTCTTATTACCTAACGCGCCTAGCGATTATTTAATTATTTAATATTTATAAAACCCTTTAAATTATTATAATCGGTTAAGACTTCTACTTTATATAAACTACCCTTAAAATAATATTATTATTATTTAAATATCGTAATAATTACGAGGAGCTCCTTATTATAAGTCTCGTATTAAATTTTTAAACCCTATATCTTATAAGACTAGAAAGCGACGGGATATTATTCGTTATTATCTTATAATTATATTAAAATCATAACTACGGTAAAATTAAAAGTATTTATCTTAATCCGAATTTTTAATTCTAGATTAAAATATATTAAAATAAATATATACGAGAATAAATCGCGAAGTAAATAAAACGTTTACTCTACCTCTTCAGGCTATTTAAATAAACTAAGTTTTTTATTATTTTAACTACCTTTTAATAAACCCGTTAATAGGCTTATTATTTATAAATAATAATAAATAAATCGACGATAAAAATTAATAAAGCCTAAAAATACTTATATATTATAAAAGGACTTTAGTTTTAGCTAGGACTAAATTATATTAATCCTATATTCGTTTATTAAGATACTTTCAGTATTTATAATAAACCCTAGAAACTTAATTAACCGAGTAAAGAACTTATATTTCTTAAGACTCGCGAATAAAGAATATTTTCGTAGGTATTTAAATACTTATCGTACGTAGTTAATATACTCCTCTTTTAAATTTAAATAAATTAAGATATTATTTAGATATACGACGTAAAATATATTTATTAAGCCCGTTAACGATTTATTAATATAGGCTTAAAAAGTAGTAGGTATATTCGTTAAATTAAATAATATTATTATATATTCGAAAAGATTATACCGCGTATAAAATATTATCTTTTATTTATCGTTTTCTTTAATTCTTATTTAATAATAAATATCTTTTAAATTAAACTTCGTAAATTATATAACGTTATTTAGGCGGTCTAGCGTTTTATTAATTAAGAGTAACGGGTAGCGATTCTTAATAATAATTTTATTAAGACCTCGGTAATTAATATATAATTATAATTTATTATCCTTCTTTAGAATAAAAAGGATAAGAATCTTAACGGGGTTTACGGAGTATTTAATTTAACCCTTCGTTAAGGCGTCGTCTAGGTATCTCTTTAACTCTATTAATTCTAAATTCGATAAATTATAAAAAGGCCCGTATAACGGGTTACCCTCTATATTAATTATATAATCGCTGTCTTTATACGACGGTAATTAACCTACTTCTTTATTTAAAAAGATATTATTAAAATTTATAAATTTATTAAAAAACGTAGGCGGTACGATAACGGAATTATTAGAAGATATTATATTAATAGTAATATTATTTTTCCTAGCCTCGTTTTTATTAATAGGATCTTAATTAAAGGGACCAGCCTTAATATAAATTAATATATATATAACTAACTACGTCCTTAATGATTTCGTAAAATCCTTAAATAATTCTAACGTATACGTATTTAGCGCGATACCGAACCACTAGGTATATATATTATAATCGGTTTAAATCTTTTCCTTTTTTATAACTAGTATATTTATAATAATAAACGAGCCTTTTTTATTAATAAAGTAAAAGATATTATTATACTCCCTAGTTTATCCTTATAAATCGGTTAACCGGTAGACGATATTATAAATATTATAATAATAAATAAATTACCCGTTTATCTATTTAAGAGTCGGTAACGGCTCGCTTTTAAAACGCTCTAGGTTATACTACTATATAAATATCTTATTAATAATATTTATCTCCGCTCCTAAATCTTTATTTATTTTAATATAAATAATTTTTATATTAATATTAATTAGGTTCGTAATAACTTTATTATTAATATTTATATTTAGTCGGGTTCTTATTTCCCTTTATTCCCTCGGGATAAAGATTTCCTTAAAGATTTATTATTTTTTAACTCGGCGGTATAATCGCCGATATAATTAATAATCTTTATTTTCTTCTTTGGATATTTATTAGAATAATAGCCGAGCTTATAATAATTAAAGTACTTAATATCCTTAAGATTCTTATCGCTCGCGTAAATCGTATATATTTTATTTATATTTCTACGACTATTTTTATTAGAACTTTATCCCTTTATATTAAATTTATTTTTATTATCTCCGCTCTTTAACCCCTTCTTATACCTTTTCCGAGGTCTTAATTAATTATTTTAATTATTATTTTATATTTTAAAATCTCGATTAAGATTATATTTATAACGCGCCGTAAATAATATAAATTTAGTTCGTTTAATAAAAATATTTTAAGCCCGGTTAACTTCTTTTAAAATATTAAATCTTAAGTAGGTTATTAAATAAATTATTCGTAGGGAGATAATTCGGTTTTTAAAATATTAAAATAGGTATCGAAATTTTATACCGATTAATTATTCCTTTAACGTATATATTAATACTTAAGATTTATATTTATAACTCGGTTTAAAAAGTCCTTAATTATATTAAATAAATAGTTCGTAAAGAACTTCTACGTTAATATATCTACTAGATAAAATTCTTTATATTTATTTTATAACTTCTTAATTTATCTCTTTAAATAAAGTATTATATATAAAATCTTCTTTTCGTTTATTTAAAAGTTTACGGGTATTAAACAGAATACGGTCTTTACGTCGTAGATTTATTCTTAATAATTTTACGGATTCTTCGTATAAAAATCCCGTAGTTTCGATAACCGTAAATTACTTTAATTTATATTATAACCGATTTAATTACGACCTACCGTCGGGCCGTTTTCGTCTTTTATATTTAATTTTTAAGAATTATCTTTAATTTCTTTATCTCCTTTATTTATAATAATATATCGTAAATTTTCGATATTCTTTTAAATCGTAATAATAAAGGCCTTTTTCTCGAGGGCTTTTTATTTATATTTTAATTCTATAAATTATTAATTTACTATAAAATTAATATTCTTTAATAAATCTCCCGTATTTTCGTCTAGAGTATTAATCTTATATATCTCGCCTTCGGGACGATTATTTTTAAAAAGATCTTTTATATTTCTAACGGATTATTATTTAAAAAAGTTAAGAGAGATTAAAATTATTAAATTATAATATTTAAGGTATTTATAATAATATAAAAATAAGTATAAAGCCTTAATAGGAAAATAATCTTTATATTTAAATAATAGAATTAATCTCTAAAGAGTTAGAGCGAGGGCTTTAAGCCTCTTATTTTTAAAGGGGCTCCGGAGTACCGGAAATTATAATATAATACTATAATATAAATAGTATAACTACGCCGTATACTCCCTATATAGGATCTATATACTATATTTAGTAACTACTATAAAACTAGTCTTGGTATAGTATAATAGTTATTATACTACGTTTAGTTAGTCGTAGATTATAATATTATTATTTATCGAATATTCTAGCTTTAGGTTAATAGTAATAATAGAAAATTTCTTTATATTAACTAGGCTACGGAAGCCTTTTATAGATATCGAAGTATTTATTTACTTTAATAATTACGTTCTTATTATAACTATTAGAGTTATAATTATTAACTCTATAATTTATTTAGTAAGTTTTCTTTTCTAGTTTTTCTAACCCGTAGTTACGCTACGGAATAAAGAAGGGAATTTTGACTTTTTCGAAAATCGAGGAAGAGAATTTAAAAAATTAGGACAAATATTAGTATAAAAAAAATTCCCTTCCCTAAAGAAGGGAAGGGAATAGAGTTAAAAAGGCCGATTCCCTTCTCTATTCCGTAGCGTACCCGTAGTTACTAGATTAGTATAGTAGGTATCGACTATATAGTAATTATTTTACTCGAAGTCTTCGACGGAGTTAAATTTAGTCTTATATAGTACTACTATATTAAACTCGGTATCGTTTTTAATATAAATATTATTAAGGGCTAAATTAATTATATAAATAAATATACTATTAAAGTATTTAAGGTAAATATAAAAATTAGGCTCGAATAATAAATCGCGATCGTTAGGAAAAGAGTTATAATAATCTATAAAAATCGATACTATTAATTTAGTAGGAATAACGAAGTATATTTTACTTCGAATAATTTACTTAACTAGAATAAATCTAGTACGAGTATTTATAGAGATTACTAGGTTTTAGTAACTCCCGATAGTAATACTTTATTTAATAAAGTCTAGTATTATATACTTGGGTATTAAGATATCTACTCCTATAAATATACTAACTTTAAAGTCGTTAATAATATAAATCTTATAAGTAATTTCTATAATAACTAGTATCCTATTTAGAAATAAACCTTCGGAGAAGAAAGTAATTACTATATATTTATTTAAATAATAGACTTTGGATCCTAGGCCCTTAATAGGGATACTCGAAATTATCTTTTATACTAAAGTAATTTTAGGTACGAATATAGTATTTATAATTAATATAATATATCTCGGGTTACTATAGATATTAAACTTTAGACCGTTAATACTCTAGTTAATTAAGGTAATAATATAGTAGTAATTCCTAAAAGTATATTCTATACTAGGCGTTAATTCTATTAAAGAGCGAATAATTAATAATTTAGAAGTAATAAAAGACTTCTAGGTATTAGTTTATTTAATATTTATACTATAGGGCTTTACTTCTATAACTTTAATACTAACGGGAGAATTCGGGGATATTATTTCTATAATTTTAATACTAGCGGGAGGCTTCGGGGATATTATTTTTATAATTTTAATACTAGCGGAAGATTTCTAAGATCTTGTTTCTATAATAACCGCGTCGGAAGACTTTAATTACTTCTAGTAGACTTTACGTAAATAAATAAAAAACTTATTATTAGAAATAAACCTAGTATAATAGCGTAAATATATATAATCCGGAGAAGGCGTAATATAGAAGTATACTCCTTAATAGGATTCGTTATCTTAATATTACTTATTAAAGTCTTCCGTAGGAAAGATATTATAACTAGGTTCGAGATAACTAGAGTTTTAATAATTCGAATTTTAATATTTAAAGCTCTTAATATAATAACTCTCTATATCGTAGTACTACGAGGTATCTTTATAAATATTATTATTATTCACTTTCTTCTTTAAAATAGAGGCTTAATAGGCCTATTAAAGACGTTATTAATTCTAATATTAATTTTAATTCTAGTAATTACCTCTTAAACGAAATAAAACTCGAAGATTTCGGTAGTTATTAAATTAAGAAACGGATAGATTTATACTTTAAGGCGCGGTAATTTATAAATATATTAATAACGGGGGTAAAATACGAGTATTTATTTTTATTTATAATTATTAGTAGTTTTAATAGTACCTAGGTCTCCTATCCTAATTTATATAAATATTAATTCGATAGTTATTATTATAAGAAAATAGAGACTATCGATTCTAATTTAATTAAAATCTTAATTAAAAACCTCCGCCTTAACGATTATTAAAATTATACTAATTATAGTTATTTATATTAATAGATTACTTAGGTAATCCGGGACGATTAATTATTTAAATATCTCTACTACCGCGATTCGCTTTATTAGTATAAATTTACTAGTTATATTTAAACTTATCTAGATTTACTAGGAAATCGTTTAATATTATTATATTTTTAGGCCGACGGATATTACGTCTTAACTCAATATCTAATCTATTATAAATTATATTAAACTAGTTCTTAATATTAATAAACTAGGTATCTTTAATAATTTTTAGGATTTTCTAAATATATTCCCTTAGTTCTCGATAATTAATAGTATCGCGTAAAGTATACTTCTCCCGAAGGATTAAATCTATAATAATATTAATCGGTTATTTAAATCGTTCTATTAATATTTATTTTTATTCGTCGAGTTTATTACCTAGTTTAGTAAACTTTTTATTATTTTCCGTAAACTCGGTTAATTATTATTCTAGGGTAGGGCCTTTTAAATAAATCTAAAGATTAATATAAACTAAATCATCGCCCTTAATATTAGCGATATTACGAGTATATTTTAAAAATAAATAAACGTCCCTAAAGTACGTTTCTTTAGATATATACTCTATAAGCGCGGCTTTTAAAGAAATTAACTTATCTTTATATATAAAGTTAAAGAATTCTACGTCGTTTAAATTCCACCGGTTATTTAGTCCGGTAGTATTATCGCCGGTAAATCTATATAAACCTTCGGGTCCTAGAGGGCTAGCGGGGCCTTATTATAATATTATTATAATTCCCGTTATAAGTTTACGAAGTTTAATACGCTATACTTCGGTAAAGCCCACGTTATTTATTATTACGGAAAGTTACTACGGTTATTAAATAAATCCGAAGGGTATTTAATATATAGTTTCTTCTATTAAAATTTATAAAGTATACCGGGACGATTTATAAAATTCGGAGGTATTAATAGAGTTAAAAGTGGATATACTCGGGTTATTCGATAACCTCGATTCTAATAAAGGTAGAGTAACTAAAGGTAAATAAATAAGAATATTACTAGTATTTAGAGGGTTTAATAACTAGTATAATAAATATATATTTCGCTAAAAGTTTCGAAGGGATAAATTAAAAGTTTTCTTTATTAAAATTTAATTAGATAGTTAGATTTAAGGCTCGAGTAATTATAATCGGCGATTACTATAATTTTATTAAAAAATTTCTCGTAATATTTAAACTAGCCTAAGATTTACTCTAATAATATAGTTAAATATTTAATATATCCGTTCTTTAATAAGGGTCCCGAACGTATAGAGTATTTATAAAAAGTCGTATAACTAGAATATAAAAGTAAGAGTTTTATAATTAATAACGATATTTATTAGGATCGGGTTCGATAAAGTAGATAAAGAAGTTACGGTAATTTAATTTTAATAATATCTACCGAAGGCTTTCAAGAAGGTTTTTATAAATATTTACTTCTATAAAAATTCACTTAATTAAGGGGTTAATACGGAAGGTCGTTTTATTAAAAATTATTCCTATTAACTAAATTTACATCGGTAAAGCGAGAGACCGCACGAGAAAATCGAGGTACTAAATACGCCTTTTACTACTTTAGACGGAAAAATAATAAAAAGAGAACGTTAAATAAAAAAAAAAAAAAAAAAAAAAAAAAAAAAAAAAAAAAAACCTAAAAATAGTAACTTCGGATTTAAGATTTTAAATCCGTGATTTTCTACTAGCGCCGGGTAGCTCGCTAAGGCTATATAGAGTGTTATAACTATATTAATTTAATTTAGATTTTAAATTACGTCGATTTACGAAAATTATATACGCGCGTAATACCCTCTAAACTAGCGCGGTATTATAGACTATATAGTTTATTTATAATTATATATATCTAATTATCTACCGCCGGTACTATTTAGACTAGTTTATTTTAATTTATTTAAAATTATTTAAAATAAATCGAGGTACTAAATACGTATTTAGTAACTCCGGTATTAAATTAATCTCTAGGGCTAGTATATAAACTAAATAGATCTAAGCGCCTTTTCCGTCTTTTTCGGTAGAATACGGGCTCACCGCTTTACCGATATAGAGGACTAAAATCGTTAATATTATAAAGATAGATTTTAGTATACTTTAAATAAACGAATAATATTTAAAGAATATTAATTTATAACTAGTCGTTACTACTACTAATATAGGATAGTTTAAGTATGGGTATAAAAATAATATATTCTTATTAAAAGGCCTCCTACTTTAAAATAGGAGGTTATTAATTAAACTAAACTAATAAGAATAATAATAGTAACTATATATTAAGTAGTTCCTAACTAGAAAGTATATCGTAAAGAGGTCGCTCTCGTTATTAATATAATACTTTTAGTTAAAGAGGCTTTACTAATAATATTTAAATTAACACGTATATTTATTTTTATTTCGAAAAAGAAGGTACCTCTACTTTATATTAATTCGGGGAAGTTTTTATAAAAAACTTACTCTTTATAATTAATAACGCGGTTATTAATTAGCTAGGTATTCTCGTAATTTATATAATTTAAACTACTCTTATAGGGTTCTTTATTAATATTAAAATCTAATAACTAGTTTACGGACCGAAATTATTTAGAAAAACCGAGCTCTATTACTAGTCCGAGCGCTACGTCGTATAATTTAATTTAATATAAAAGAATAATATCTTTTATCTCTATACTAAAGACGACTAAGTCTACGTTAAATATATTAATATTCTAGTGTATTTTAGTTATTATTACCTCGTCGGGGTTCTAGTAAAACTAGTTTTTATAATTATTACTAACTATTATACTAGGTTATTATTTATATTTATTTTTATTAATATTTATAGTTACCTAGTCGTTAATCTTTCCGTTATTTTTATTTACTATTTTCTAGTATATTATAAAGATCTAGATTTTTATATCTTTTATATTAACGAGGAGCTCGAGGTCGGAGTTAATATTAATTAAAAGAGTAAGGTAGTAACGTAGTATATAAAGGAATTTCTAGTTAAAATAGTCGAAAACCGCGTCGTAGAGGTTAACGAGGTAGAAAGGGTAAATATAATAAAAAATTATTCTAAATTAAAAATTAAGGAATTAATAAAGTAAGTAGGCGATTTAGAAAAAGTATATACCTAAAATTAAATTCTGGATTCGTTTCGTTATAATTATAACTAGTTAATTTATAATTATTTTATATTCGTATAAGTAACGCCTCTAGATTTATTCTAGAAAGATATTAATTTTAGTTTATAATAACGGCGCCTTAATATTTAGTATAAAGAAATTATTAATGTTTATTATATAAATTAATATTAAATAGAGAGGGTATTAATAAGTAAGGTAAAAATAAATAGAAATAGAAATAAAAGTAGGAACGACACGATCTAATCTACGTTAATAATAAATATTTTTTATTCGTGTTACTAACTTCACTCTTCAATATCTTAATATAAATTAGGGTAGATCTTTTATAAATATATTTTATAAAAGAGTAGTACTTTATTATTAAAGTAAATAGGTTTATATATTTTATATAAATTCGCCTAGGCTACTTTAGCGCGATATATACTTTATATTTTATATAATAAAATTTATATTTAATATACTATACTATTTATATCTACTTCTAGATATCGTATACTATATTATTATTAATTTATTCCTAGTTATAAATATTATTAATACGTCGATTTAGTATACCTAGTTATTTTAAAATTTAATTCTATTTTATCGGGGTTCGTCGCTAGGCCCTAGTATTAATAAATATTAAAAATAGTATTCGTCGACTAGCTCGCTAAAATTCTCGACGTTCTCTACGGGTTATTATAAAATAAAGTCTATACTTTAATAACCTCTTTATTTAATTAAATATTATAGTCTACCGTAACGGTATCTAGATTTTAGGATTTTTTTAACGAAGTACTCTCGGTTATTTATATTATTTTTAGTAATCTCGTTAATTATAATACCTAAGGCCGCTAGCGCAGAGCTAGCGGCTTAGTAATAATATAAAAAACGTAAAGTAGTTACGGGGTTTATTATTAAATAGTTTTTAAATCCTAGATTTAATAATAAAACTAATTTTTAAAAATTCTAATAAAACGGGGGAATATTAACTCGATATAAAATTATTAAAAATTAAAACCCCGCGATATTAAAACTAGAACCCCGTATCGGTAAATAATAATATTATAGAGGTAACGGGACGTAGGTATATATAATATATTAACGCCTTTAACGGGGCGTAGGCGTATATAATATATTATTATTTTATAATTATTTCTCTCTTTAGGCCCTAGTCCCTAAATACCTAAATATTTTAATTAAAAAATATTTATTAAAAAATCTTTAAACCCCTTAAAGAAAATAAGAAAAAAAAAGTTATTTAATATAATAATATTATTATATAGTAATTTAAATATAAAGTTATATACCTAATCTTTTAATATTTAAAGTATTAATTACGGAGTAGTATTTAGCTAAATTACGAAATTTATTAAAAAACCTTTAAACCCCTTAAGAGAAATAAAGGAAAAAAATCTTCTAGTTTATATTATCGGTCCTATAATATTAATATATAATATTAGTTACGGAGCGATACGAAACTATTTCTTATAGTATTATTATATAATATTAATAGCGGAAGAGTAATACTATTAAATTACCTCTACTATATAATAGTACTAGTAGTAAATAAATAATATATTTATAAAGTTATCTTTATAGTATTAATATATAGTAATAGTAATTAATTAAATAATATTTCTTTCGTCCTTATAGTACTATTATATATAATAGTAATAGAGCGAAATAGTATATACTATCGTTCCTATAACGTTTATAATACTTATAGTAAATATAATATATTAGATTATTCCTATAATATTTATAGTACTAGTAACGGAATAAAGATAACTAACCTTATTATATACTTTTATTATATTATAAAAATATCAATAGTAAAGTATTATATATAAATAATATAACTTTAATATTATACCGGGAGATTAATAATAATTATATTTATTAATAAGAGCGAGGTAGCGGAGCGGAGGCGCGTATCGACGTATTATAATAATAAAATACTTAATACGACGGTTTATTATTAAAATAAACTCGCTCGCCTATTTATTTTCTTTCTTCGTAATTTTTTTAGTTTTTTTTATATATTATTACTCTAGCTCTATAATAGTATTATAGTATTATAACTAATATATAAATAATACTCTCGTTATATATAACTTTCTTTTAACTTTATAAATAACTTTTATTTACCGATAATATTAATTTATTTATATTAATATAGTTTAGTTATAAATATACTAATAAATATAACTAGTCCGTTATTAGCGCGACTACGTAATATTAATTATAATAGTAATTTATTATACTTCGTAGCTCCTTTACCGGGTTTATTTCTATTAATTTAATAATAATTATATTCGAGGTATATCCCCTCTTTATATATTTTATTATATTAATCGCCACGGAATCGATTATTATATAAAGATAAGTTATAACCGTAAGTTTTAAAGCGGTATATATTAATAATAATAAATTCTTAAATCTTTCCGAAGGAAGGTAAAGAAGTTTATATATTAATATACCCGTATTAATAATAAGACTTTTAAAGAAGAATATAAATATAATTTAATAAATAAAGAAATTACCTAATAATATAAAATATATAGTAAAATAATAATAAATAATAAGTAAACCCCTATTATAATCGCTAATTTATAGAATTAATTAACGGCGGCGAACTAGTATATTAAAGAATTAAAGGTAATAAATAAGATTTTCGAAAAAGAAATTAAAAGTTTCTATTAATATAAACGGGACCTAGAGAGCCTTAAGGAAGATAATATTCTTAAAGATTATATTAAAGAGATTATATTTTCTTTTAATAATTCCGATAATAACTAAATCTTTCGTATAATATAATAATAATAACGAATTCTGTTTTTCTTAAATCGGCGCTAGTTAAACTTACCTAGATATATTATTTAATAATATATTTTAAATATTTATATAAATTATACTTAAAGTAAAAGTATTTTTATAAATATAATATTTTATTATTATCGTATATAAATAGTTTAATAATAAATTAAATTTAGTTATATTTTAAAATTATATAATAAAGTTATAAATATAAAGGAGAATATCCGTTATATAAATATTAATATAAAAGTAGTAATATTTATTTTTAATATCGGTTTCGTTTACTCCGTCTTATTATTTTATATAACTAGGTAATCTCTTTAATTATATTTATATATTTATATTTACTACCCGTTTATTTAAAAACTTTAATTAGTTTATTAATATTAATAAACTCTTCGTCTAATAGTTATTAATTATATTCTTCGCCTTAATTAGTTTATTTAACTTTATACTAGATGTTTTCTTTATTTTTAATTTTATCGATTACCTCTTCTACCTCCTATAATTTATTATTATTAATAAATTCGGGGGTTTATATAAAAGATTCCGCCGTATTAATATAATCGCGAAGATAATATAATTTAAATAACGATATATAAAAGGTATTATGGATTTTATATATAGAAAGTAGTAGTAAATAGTAAATTTATATTTTTATTTTATTAATAATCCTAAAGGGCCTTATAAATTTATAGGATAATTTCTTATTTAAATATTTTTACTTTAAGTTCTTTATTATTAATATAATTAAATCGCTAATTTTATAATTTTATAGTTTATATATTTTATTATATTATTTAATTTAATACTCGGTAGCGTTTTAAAAGCGCTTTATAATTTTATTCTTTAAGGTTTATAATTATTATATTTTATTATTTATAATTAAAAACTTTTTTTCTTTAAAGTCGTCCTCGACCTCCTAACGGATTTTAAGATAATAACTATATATACGGAAAAACGATATTATTCCGATAACGGTACTCTAATTATTATTTATTAAGAATTCTATTATAAGTAGTAATCTAACTTAATTAATTTATTTATTATTAATAAATATATATAAATAATACTTTAATATTTAATTTTAATATTTAATTTATTTATTTATTTAAGGGTAAAAGATAGTATTTAGGTATTATTTAATTTTCAAATAAAAATATATAACCGATTAAAAGGCGCTTAGAAAAATAGAATCTTTATTATTAATAATATTATTGAATATATTATAGTAGTAAATAATTTTAAAATAAAATATTTCCGTTAACTAAATAATATCGATTTTAATAATTATAAATATATATTTAACTATTTTAATAAATCGATTTATAACGATAAAGATAATATTATAAATAGTATCTTTATATTTACTAAATAATAAATTAATTATAAAATTTATAAAAATCTCTTTTTAAAATTAAATAGTAATAAAAAGCGAATTTAATTCGTTATATAAATAATATTACGGCGCCTTCGTCCGCTAATATATATCGTAAATTTTAATATAATTTATAATTCACTTTAAACTACCCTCCTCGAAGAATTTTCGGGTAAATAATTTATATAATTTCGTAATACTAAAATAATTTATTAGAGGATTATTATAATATTTCTTTATAAACTCTTCTTTTAGAGCTTTATCTTTTAATATATAAAGATAATTATTATATTTTAATAATCCCTCGGAGTTTATAATTTATACTTTATTCTTTATATAATAACGGTTTTTTAATATATTCGCTTTAGTTCGAAAAGAGTTTATTTAATTATTATAAATTTATAATTCCCGAATTAACGTTTTAATAGGCCTTTTAGGATTATTATATATAATTTTAAATATTATTATATAATATCCCGCTTTAGAATTATTACTTTTAATTTTATAATTTAAAAAGTAGAAGTTATAGTTACTTTTATTTCTTTATTTTTTTCCGATGATTAATTATTAATTTAAAGAGTAAACTTATTCTAAAGCGTTAATAATAATTTAATATTTAATAATAATACTCTCTTATAATTAAGACGCCGCGACGATATATTAATAGGATTTAATTTTCTAGTTTAATAGAAGATTTTAAAATTATAAATAATTAATTTAAATACTTAACGGGCCTATTTAAAATTTAATTCCTTTTATTTTATAAAACTCTTTAAATTATTATAATTAATCTAGATTTTATTATAATAGAGGCTACTTTCTAAATAATATTATTATTATTTTATTACCGTTATAATAACGAGTAACTCTTAATTATAAATTTTATAGTTTTATTCTAGGGGATTTAATTTCCGTAACTAGAATATTATAAAATATTAATAATTATTTTTATCTTATTATAATAATATAGAGTTAAAGTTAAAGTTAGAAATATTTATCTTTATATATAATTATTTAGTTAGATTATAATAGTATAGAAAAGGCGCGTTTACGAATATATCTCGTAAAATCTAAAACGCTTCCGTAGTATCGTCTATTTATTTTAATAGATTTATTTTTTTATTTATTTTACTACCTTTAAATAAGTTAGTAAATAGTTAATTATATTAAAATAATTATAAATAAATTATTTATAAAAGTTAGCGAAGCCTAAAAAAACTTATACCTCCCGATATATTTTCGGTTAAAATTATTCTTTAATAATTTTAATATATTCTAGGTTTATAACTACTTTATTAATAAATATAATAAAATTTAAAAACTCGACCGTTTCGGTACTAAATTAATATTTTTTAAAGTTAATAAATAACTAGAATTAATATAATCGTTTAAATATTTATTTAATATACCGTTAATACTCCGCCGGATTAATACTATAAATTAGGATATTATCTAAATATACTATATATATTATATCTACTAAATTTATAAATATATAATTAATATAAATTTAAAATATCGCCGGTACGTTAACGAGTTTAAAAAGTATAATTAAATATTCGAAATAATTATAAAGAGTTCGGAAAATAATTTTTTATTTATTATTTTTTTTAATCCGGATTTTATAATAAATATCCTTAAAATCTAACTTCGTAAAGATTTTAAAACCGTATAAACGGTTTAATATCTCGGTAATTAAAGGTAACGGGTATTAATTCTTAATAATTATTATATTTAAATCTTAATAATTAATATAAAGACGTAACTTATTATTCTTTTTAAATATAAAAAGAATAAATATTTTAATTAAAGAAATTAAATAACGGATCTAGCCTTTATAAAATAAGAATTCTAAATAATATTATAACTCCGATAATTTAATTTAAAATAAATTATAAAAAGGTTTATAAAATAGTTCTTTATTAATTTTTATTTTAATAACGTAATCCCTTTATTTAAAAATAAATAGGGTACTCGTTTTCTTATTAAAAAAAAATTTATAAAATTTTATAAATTCTTTAGAAATCTTTAGATTAAGAAGTTCTTTTTATTTATTTTATATTATTATAATATATACGACCGCGAATATATTCGATTTATTTTTAAAATTATTAATAAATTTAGCCGGTTTCTTAATTTATAAATTATTAAAATTAATTTTAAACCGTTATTAATCCGCATTAATATTAATTAATATTTTTAATTAACGTAATTTAAATATATTTAAAATAATATTTAAATCTTTAAAATTTATAGTATAAAATAAAATATTATATTTACGCCCTTAACCTTAATTATTAATTATTTAATAATTTAATTAATATATATTATAGTAATATATACTTTACCCGTTAATTACTTTAATTAATAATAAGATAATATTATAAGGTTCTAAATCGTTTTTAATAATAAATTATTATAAAATTAAATTAATTTATACTTTAGAGTTAATTAAAATAATAAATTATTTAATTTTATTTTAAAGGGTAATTTAATCTTTAAAAAGAATAAAAAAATATATTCTTATTAATCGTTTTTCTTATTTTTCTTCCGAGGCGTAAATTAAGTTTAATTATTTTTTACTGATACCGCGCCGATATTTATAATTAATTAATTTATATCGGGATATTTAGACTTAATATAACTTTTTATTTTATAATAATAATAAATAATTTTATTATACAAAGAATTAATAATATTAATTTTACGTTTATTACCCTTCTCCTTTAAATATATTTATTTAATATTATCGCCGGTATTAAATTTAGTAATTCGGTTTATTATAAATTTTCCTTTATTAGGGTTCTTTAACTAGGAACCCGAATTAAAATTAAAATCGTTTATTAATTATATATATTTTAGATTCTTTTTTTATATAATAATTTAAATAAGAATTTCTTCCCTTTAAATAAATATATTATTAATATTAAGAATTTTATTTTTAAATTTAGGTTTAAGTTTAGTTAAAAAGAAATTTATTTTATACTTCTTTAAAAATAAAAATAATTAAGTCTTTATTTCTTTAAAATAAACTTTAAATAACGATATTTTTTAATAAAATTATTATTTAATTTCCTTTTATTTTTTATAAATAAGGAGATAATAGTTAATTAAATTCATTATTAAATTAAGAAGAAACTTTTTAAAAAAGCTAAATATAATATTAATTAAATTATATAAATCGTAATATTTATATTACTACGTTAAAGAGTTATTTTCTAATAAATCTATATAGTATATAATCTTTAAATAATCGGTAGTGAAATATTTAAAATTAATTAAAAATTTAATATTTACGTCGCGGAATTAATATAAATATTTACCTTCGCTCGTACCTTTATAAAAATATATTTTATTAAAGCGTAGTATTTTCGCCTTAATAAAAATATCCTTATTAAATATAATTAAATTTATTATTATTTTATTAATAAATATAATAATTAAGGGGTTTTTACTATAAATAGTAAATTTTATTAATACTTTATTAACGGGCGTAGAAATAATAAAATTATATAATTCTTAATTTTAAACTTATAATACTCTTAACTCTTATTATTATTTAAGGCGACGGTTTTCTTCTTTAATAATTTCAAATTATATATCTAAAATCTCTTCGAGGGTAATAATACTTTCGAATTTATTATTATTTTTACGGCGGGGGTCGTTAAAGGGGGTTTAATTAATATTATTATTATTAAATTCTTTTAAACGTCCCGAGGTTAAACCCGATATTATAATAATAATAAATCTTTTTTTTAAAAAAATTAAAAAAATTAAAACTATAATATTTAAAATCGTTAGCGTAGAGCTAGCGGCTTAATAATAATATAAAATATATAAAATAATTACGGGGTTTATTATTAAATAGTTTTTAAATCTTAAATTTAATAATAAAACTAATTTCTAAAAATTCTAATAAAATAGGGGAATATTAACTCGATATAAAATTATTAAAAATTAAAACCCCGCGATATTAAAACTAGAACCCCGTATTAATAAATAATAATATTATAGAGGTAACGGGACGTAGATATATATAATATATTAATACCTTTAATAGGGCGTAGGCGTATATAATATACTACTACTTTATATTAATGAATATTAGAGGAGGAGTAATACGATTTAGAATAATATTAATATAATAAGACTCGAGGAGGTAGATATAGAAAGTTAAATAAATTTTATAAATATTAAAGAGTTTTAAATAGTATATTTATAAATTTATATAAAAAGTAATTTTAAATAATTTTAATTTTTTATTATCGAGTTTTTTACTAGGACGGTCTATCTTTAAATTTATAATTTTAAATATAATAAAATTATTTATCTCGAACTCGATTCTTTTATAATTTTAGTTATAATATTTAATTTATTTATTTTAAACTTTAGAAATTCGTATTAAAATTTTATATTATAATATTACGATTTCTTATACGATTTTTTTTATACTAGCTAAGAAGTACTTCCCTATATAAAGATATAATTAGAATAATATAGGGTCGTAATTATTATTTATTTTAAATAAAGAGTATTTAATTATTAAATAGTAAAATACGTTATATATATATTTTACTAGGGGGAGGTAATTTATTTAATTATTTTATAAATAATTAATAAAATATTTTAGGTATTATTTTAATATTTAATTCTAATACTCCGTCTATTTATTCGTTTAAAAATAGAAGTTAATAAAGAATTTATAATCGGTCTCTAACCTAGTAGAGAGTATTCTTTAAAAACTAGAAATAAATAATATTTTATAATTATTATAAATTCTCTTTAATATACTATAATAACTAATTATTATTTTAATAAAGAGATATATAAAATATCTAAAGTCTATATTTTTAATATATAGTATATAATAAGTTATTTTTATTAGTTTATCGACTATAATTATAATATAATCCGATTTATTATTATTTCCGTACGCCGAAGACCGTAGTAAATTAGTAACGAAGTTAATAATAATATTTAATTATATTTTAGTCGGTACCGGTAACGGTAATAATTCTCTATACTCGACGTAGTAACTAGACTTAATTCGGTTATATATTTCGTAGATTTTAATATAATTTGTTATTTAATTAAATAGTCCGGGCTAAAAGAATTAGCGAGTTATAATTATTATAATTTTATTTTTAACGAAGTATCCCGCGATCGGGCTATCGTAGAAAGTTTAAAGAACTCGAAATCGGAGGTTTTTTAAAATATATAGGCGCGATCCTTTATAATAAAGGAGCCCGTCTCTTTAAAAAAAGTATTTATTATTTTTAATATTATTATTCTTTAATACTTTCTTAATATCGTCGATTAAAATATAGGATAATATTTCTTCCTCTTCTTCTACTATATATATTTATAAATTAATATAAATATTAGATACCGCCTCGCGGATTTTATTTAAGGTTATTATAACGAGTTTAAAGAACGAGGTTATTATATAACTCTCGCCGGGTAAATAATCTTAATAATTTAAATATTTATTAAAGTCGTTTATAAGATTCTTTTTTTTATATAATATTTTATTATAAAGTTAAACCCCGTAAGAAATTCTATTTAGTAAATTTAATATTATATAAATAATTTAGTTTTTAGGAAGTAACGGAGGTTATTATAATTTATAATAATTTTAACGATTTTTTAAGATTCTTTAAAGTAGTATTTTTATATACGGAACTCTTCTAGAATAACTAGGAGTTCTCCGTTATATATAATATAATTTCTCTTTAATAGTTTTAACTTTTTAGAGTAAAAAGCGACTAGGTATTAATAAAAGTCGTTATATTTTTATGAGAGGATCGCTGCGATAGCGAGTTTATTAATATTTATTTCTACGCGAATTTCCTTAGAGTAGTCGAATTAGACTAGGAGTAGTATATTTAGGAATATTTTTCGGAATTCGTCGAAATTATTTTAGGCGTCTTTATTCTACTTAAAGAAAATATATTTAATAAAATCCGTTATAAAGATTACGATCTTATTATAATTCTAGATAAAATATTTATAAAAGTTATAGAATCCTAGGAAGGATTATATATCTTTAGTATAATATAGTATAAACTAATTTTAGATTATAATAACTCTATTAATATCTATCGTTATATTATTTTAAGATATAATAAATCCGAGGTACTCGATAATTATTTATCCGAATATATATTTTTCTAATTTAATATATAGCCCTATACTACGGAGGCGTTTAAGAATTTATTTAATATAGTTTTTATACTCTACGAGGTCCTCCGAATAAACGAGGATATTATCGAGATAAACGATAATAAATTTATTTAATAAGTCCGATATAGTTTTATTAATATAGGATTAAAAGGTTAAAGGTAAATTCGTTATATTAAAAAATATAACCTAATATTCGAATAATCCGTATTTAATATAGAAAGCGGTTATTTATTTATCTCTCTTTTAAATATAAAGGAGGTTATAGGCGCCTTTAAGATTAATTTTTATAAATTATTATATCTTTCCTAGGCGGTCTAGGATAAGGTTAATAAAAAGAATCAAATATTTATCCTTAATAATAATAGCGTTAAGGCCTCGGTAATTTATATAAAATTATAATCCGCTATCTTTTTTCTTAACGAATAGTATAGGTACCCCGGCCGGGGATTTAAACTATTTAATAAACTCGTTTTATAAATTTTAATTAATATAGTCTTTAAATACTTTAAATTTAGTCTTCGTTAAATTATATTATAATCTAAAAAGGGGCGTTTTACCCGGTTTTAAATTAATTACGTAATTTAACTCTTTATAATATAGAGGTAGTATTTCCCTAGTAATTTTATTAAAGATATCCGCGTAATCTTTATAAATTTATAAAAGTATAATAATTATAAAGGTATTATTCTTTTTAAGGTTTAGAAAGTATATTTAAATAATTTAATAATTTATTTTTACTTTATTAACGAAGTTTAAGGCCTAGAGTATTTTAATATTTTTAAAAATCTTTATCTTTTTTATTTTCTAATCGATAAAAGGGTTAATTATTTATAGTTATAATAAACTCAAAATAATCCGATCTTTTATATCGATAACTCTAAAAAGGTACTTTATAGGTATACTATTATTAACTTTAATATATAAATAATAAAGGTAGTTATTTCTTTATAAATTAATTTCTATATTGTTAATACTTAATATTCGGGGGGATATATAATTAATAGAGGATATATTAAAAGATTTAATAAAGAAATTCGATATAAAATTCGTTATACTACCGTAGTCTATTATACTTTCCGAGCGGATAGTTATATTAATACGGGGGTACTATAACTAAATACTTTTATAAAAGTATTAAATTTAATTAATATTAACTTTGGAGAGGTATAATACCGTAAATATAACGACGCCGCTTTTTAATATAAACTTTAAAACTAGCGGTCGCGATATAATTTCTATTATATTTAATTAGAGTTTTTTAACTTAAAGGGTATAAGGTATTTAAAGTCTCTCTTTTAATAATTAAAATTATTATAATTTAAATAGGCTCCTTCTACTCGTTAAATATAATATTATTCGTATTCTTTTTCGTCCGTAGTATAAGTACCGGGGTTACGTATATTATTGTTTATTTTATTCTAGAAAAATTTCCGGTTCTAAATTAATAAATAAGGGTTCGGGGTTATATTTAAATTAATACTCTAGTCGAACTTTACTCGTTTATAATTTAACGCGGCGCTATATTCGTTTTACGAATATTTATTAATTTTAAAATAATTTTCCGTTTATATTATACTATACTAAGACTAGCTTCATAATAACTATTAAATATAGTATATAAATCCTATATAGAGAGTATACGGCGTAGTTACGCCATTTATATTATAATATTATATTATAGTTTCCTATACTCCGGAGCCCCCTTAGAAATAAGAGGCTCGGAGCCCTCGCTCTAACTCTTTAAAGATTAATTTTATTATTTAAATATAAAGATTATTTTCCTATTAAGACTTTATACTTACTTTTATATTATTATAAATACCTTAAATATTATAACTTAATAATTTTAATCTTTCTTAATCTTTTTAAATAATAATCCGTTAAAAGTATAAAAGATCTTTCTAGAAATAATTATCCCGAAGGCGAGATATATAAAATTAATATTTTAAACGAAAATACGGGAGATTTACTAGAGAATATTAATTTTACGGTAAATTAATAATTTATAAAATTAAAATATAAATAAAAAGCCCTTAAAAAAAAGGCCTTTATTATTACGATTTAAAAGAATATTAAAAATTTACGATATATTATTATAGGTAAAGGAGATAAGGAAATCGAAGATAATTTTTAAAAACTAAATATAAAAGACGAAAACGGCCCGACGGTAGGTCGTAATTAAATCGGTTATAATATAAATTAAGGTAACTTATAATTATCGAAACTATAGGATTTTTATACGAAGAATCCGTAAAATTATTAAGAATAAATTTATAACGTAAAGACCGCGTTTTATTTAATACCCGTAAACTTTTAAATAAACGAAAAGAAGATTTTATATATAATATTTTACTTAAAAGGGTAAATTAAAAAGTTATAAAATAAATATAAAGAACTTTATCTAATAAATATATTAACGTAGAAATTCTTTATAAACTATTTATTTAACGTAATTAAAGACCCTTTAAACCGAGTTATAAATACGAATCTTAAATATTAATATATATATTAAAGGAATAATTAATTAATATAAGATTTCGATATTTATCTTAATACCTTAAAAACCGAACTACCTCTCTACGATAAAGAGTAATAAATAATTTATTTAATAACCCGTTTAAGACTTAATATTTTAAAAAAAGTTAACTAGGCCTAATATATTCTTATTAAACGAACCGAATTTATATTATTTACGGCGTATTATAAATATAATCTTAATCGAGACTTTAAGATATAAAATAATAATTAAAATAATTAATTAAAACCTCGGAAGAGATATAAAAAAGGGTTAAAGAGTAAAAATAATAAAGATAAATTTAATATAAAGGGATAAAGTTTTAATAAAAGTAATCGTAGAAATATAAATAAAACGTATATAATTTACGCGAGCGATAAGAATCTTAAAGATATTAAATACTTTAATTATTATAAACTCGGTTATTATTTTAATAAATATCCGGAGAAGAAAATAAAGATTATTAATTATATCGGCGATTATACTATTAAATTAAAAAACGATAAACCCTTAAGAAAGTCTTTATCCCGAGGGAATAAAGGGAAATAAAAACCTAACCGAGTATAAATATCGATAACGAAGTTATTATAAACCTAATTAATATTAATATAAAAATTATTTATATTAAAATAAATAAAGATTTAGGAGCGGAGATAAATATTATTAATAAGATATTTATATAATAATATAACCTAGAGCGTCTTAAGAGCGAGTCGTTATTAACTCCTAAATAAATAAACGGGTAATTTATTTATTACTATAATATTTATAATATTATTTACCGGTTAACCGATTTATAAAAATAAACTAGGGAGTATAATAATACCTTTTACTTTATTAATAAGAAAGGCTCGTTTATTATTATAAATATACCGGTTATAAAAAAGGAAAAGATTTAAACCGACTATAATATACGTATTTAATAATTCGATATCGCGTTAAATACGTATACGTTAGAATTATTTAAGGATTTTACGAAATTATTAAAGAGGTAACTAGTTATATATATATTAATTTATATTAAGGCTAGTCCCTTTAATTAAGATTTTATTAATAAAAACGAGGCTAGGAAAGGCGATACTACCGTTAATATAATATCTTCTAATAATTCCGTTATCGTACCGCCTACGCTTCTTAATAAATTTATAAATTTTAATAATATCTTTTTAAATAAAAAAGTAGGTTAATTATCGTCGTATAAGGGCGGCGATTATATAATTAATATAAAGGGTAACCCGTTATACGGGCCTCTTTATAATTTATCGAACCTAGAATTAATAGAGTTAAGGAGATATTTAGACGACGCCTTAGCGAAGGGTTAAATTAAATACTCCGTAAACCCCGCCGGGGCTCTTATCCTTTTTATTCTAAAGAAGAATAATAAATTACGATTATATATCGATTACCGAGGTCTTAATAAGATTATTATTAAGAATTACTACCCGTTACCCTTAATTAATAAGATACTAGACCGTTTAAATAATATTATATAATTTACGAAGTTTAATTTAAAAGATATTTATTATCGAATAAGAATTAAGGAAGGCGATAAATAAAAGATAATATTTCGTACGCGGTATAATCTTTTCGAATATATAATAATATTATTTAATTTAACGAATATATTTATTACTTTTTAAGCCTATATTAATAAATCGTTAACGGGCTTAATAAATATATTTTACGTCGTTTATCTAAATAATATCTTAATTTATTTAGATTTAAAAGAGGAGTATATTAATTATATATAATAAATACTCGAACGCCTACGAAAATATTCTTTATTCGCGAGTCTTAAGAAATACGAGTTCTTTACTCGGTTAATTAAGTTTCTAGGGTTTATTATAAATACCGAAGGTATCTCGATAAATAAACGTAGGATTAATATAATTTAGTCCTAGCTAAAACCAAAGTCCTTTCATAATATATAAATATTTTTAGGCTTTATTAATTTTTATCGTCGATTTATTTATTATTATTTATAAATAATAAGTTTATTAACGGGTCTATTAAAAAGTAATTAAGATAATAAAAAATTTAATTTATTTAAATAACCTATAGAGGTAGAGTAAGCGTTTTACCTACTTCGTAATTTATTCTTATATATACTTATTCTAGTATACTTTAATCTAGAATTAAAAATTCGGATTAAGATAAATACTTCTAATTTTATCGTAGTTATAATTTTAATATAATTATAAGATAATAACGAATAGTATCCCGTCGCTTTTTAATCCCGTAAGATATAAGGTTTAGAAGTTCGATACGAGACTTATAATAAGGAGCTCCTTATAATCGTTATAATATTTAAATAATAACGATATTACCTCGAGGGTAGTTTATATAAAGTAGAAGTCTTAACCGATTATAATAACTTAAAGGGTTTTATAAATATTAAGTAACTAAATAATCGCTAGGCGCGCTAGGTAATAAAACTCTTATCTTTTAATTTCTTAATTTTATATCGTTCTAAGAAAAATAACTTAACTAATAATTCTTTATATTATTTTAATTATAAAAATTAAGATAACTTTTTAAATAATATATTATTTATATTATAATAAAAGTTATTAAATTTAAAAGGTATTAATTAAGGCCCTATTTTCGTTATAATATAAGATATATTTATAAATATAGAAGATTTAAAGGTAAATAATATTTCGCCGGCGTTAAATAATATATCCGTAGGCGTCGCGTAAAACTTAATACGCGTAAAACTTATATTATTAAAGTCTTTAAGGTTTATTATAAAAAAGGTATATCCTTCGGTAATATATTTATTTAAATTTTAGGAGTTAATACCTAAACGGGAAATTCTAAAGAGTTTAAACGAGACGTTTATTTAAATCGATTATAATATAATAAAGGAATTATTTAATTTTATCGCTAGAACTATAAATTATAAATTATTTATTCTACGTATTATTATTAAATTAATAATATTTTATAAAACGGTTTATAATATTAGAAGTTTATTAATAATTAAAATAATTCGCGCTTTATAAAAGGATAATTCCTTCTTATAAATAAGAATCGCCGAAATTATATAAACGGATTACTAGCGTTCCGCCGGAGTATAGACTTTAGATTTTATATTAATTCTTAGATATAATAATAAGATTTATATATTTAAAGAAGGATTAATCCGCGAAGAATTATTAAAACGATATTATAACGATATATTAACGGGGTACTTTAACGTTAAGAAAATAACGGAGTTATTTACTAGAAAATATTTCTAGAGTACTCTTAAGGCTAACGTACAGGAATATATCGATATATACGATATATACTAGTAGGTTAAGATATATCGATACCGCCTTTATAACGAGATTAATTCTTTATTATATCCTACGGGGCCGTAAAAGGAAATTATAATAAATTTTATTATTAATTTACCTTTAAATAAACGATACGGGCGCGTTTATAATACGGTCTTTATAATTATAAATAAGTATATAAAAATATTATAATATATCTTAATTATTAAAATAATCGACTCTACGGGGTTAATAGAGTTAATATTCGAAGAAGTTATTTTAAAGTTTAAAGTTCCTAATAAAATTATTTCTAATAAAGATTCTATTTTTATAAATACGTTTTAATTAAAGATATACTATTTAATAAAAATTAAGAGGCGCCTAAATACCGTATTTTATCCGTAAACGGATAACTAGATAAAACGCTAGAACTAAACCCTAGAATATTATTTAAGAACCTTTTATTTAAGCGAGTAAAATAATTAAATAATACTCTTACTTATAATAGAATGGGTATATTATAATATATAATATACGATAATAAAATAAATATTATTTATAATTATATATAGTTATAATCCTTCTCTTAAACCGCGTCTTAAAGGCGAGATATACGGGGGAGAAATACCGTCGGTATAAAAAAGAATTAAAAAATTAAATACTTTAAGAGAGTATTTAATAAAAGTATAAATTATCGCGGTCGAAGCGTAGAAGCGTAGTTATAATAAAAGGTATAAACCGAAATCATTTAATATAAATAACCTTATATTATTATTAATTAAAAATTTAATATAAAAATAACTAAATAAGAAGCTCTTTTATAAAGTAATTAAATTATTTAAAATTTTAAATACCGTCGGAATATAAGTGTATTACCTAGGATTATTAACTAGTTACTATATTTATAATATTTTCTATATATCACTTTTAAAGCCGTATTATTAACGGTAAAATAACGTTTCGATTCTTAATATACCTTTATCGGAATTAATAAATAATATAAACGAATAAAAAATAAAAAGGGTATTAAAAAAGAAGAAAGTAAAGAGCGAGGTACTTTATTTTATAAAATAACTAGGATAATTAAAGACCTTTAATAAATAAATTAATATAGATATTTTAAATAACGCGCTAGAACTACGAGAAATATTTAAAGAGAATATGAAAATAAAAAAGATATAAAAAGTAAAGAGTAAAAAGAGAAAGCGTTATTAATTATTAATTATTATTAATTATTTTTTACTAGTAGACTTTAAACGAGACGTATCTTTATAACTAACGGGGCGTTTATAAATAAACTTATATTTATAACGGCTAGTTTTCTTAATATTAAGACTCGGTTATTTATAAATAAGACCGGGGCCGGGAAATTAAATTAAAAAACGAGGGGTAGAAGTAAAATTAAAATTATAATTATTAATTTTATTTTTAACTTCTTCCTTAAAAGCCTTATAAGAAGATATTAATTTATTTAAAATATAACGATTTATACCCTTTATACCGGCGTATTAAAAGCGAGGCTTTATAATATTCTTAATTAAAAGAGCTTTACGATTAAATATTATAACTCTTTATATACCGCTAGAGAATAAAATAAGATCGATAATATCGAGATCGTTAATAATAAATATTTTAAATTAATTAATAACGGGATTAAAACCGGGAGAAGAGTTATATTCGGAGGCGTCTCGTATATAACGAGTATAAGTATTATCTTTATCTTTATCGTCGGCTTTATTTTCGTCCGTCGATTCGAGAAAATTATTAAATTAATATTATATAATCTTATTTTAAAGCGTACCCGTATCCCGGGTAATAATCCCTCCCTAAAAAGTTATTAATATACGAATTATATTTAAATTATATTAATTTACTAAAGTACGAAAGGTATTATTTATACCCTCGACGCTCGTAATAAACCGAAATATTAATTATAATATATCCTTCCCTCTTTTAACGTCGCCGCTTTTAAATTTAATCTCTTAAAGGAAGATTATAATATCTTTTATATACTTAACGATTTATTTATAAAAACGTTTATTAAGGCCTCGACGTTTTAAACGATTAAGAAGAAAATTTATAAAGATATAAAATTTAGACGGAATCTAGATACGTTAATATAATTCGGTTTTAGAATATTAACGATATATAAGATTATATAGGTACTTATTCTTTATATAATAAATATATTTTATATATAATACCTTATTATATAAAACGTAGTTATTTAAATTTATCCGCTTAAAATAACGAAGGTATAAAAATATAAATAAATACGAGGTAAGAGTAAAGCGGGCGGTTATTTTACGGGGAATAAGGGTTAAGGATATATTAAATATCTAAATATTATTATTAATATTATATATTATAGAGATTAAATTAATATACTAAATATTAAAATAATCTAGTTATATATATATCGCTAATAAAGTAAAGTATAGAATTAATAATTTAAAAATAAAATAAATATTACGATAATATTAATTCTTTTAAAATATAAATAAATACCTTATTTAAAGATAAAATAAATTATTTATTTATTTTAATAATTATAAATTTAAAGAAAGAATTTAAAAGAAGAAAAAAAAAAAAAAATTATTTAAACTACGATATATTAGCTCTAGCCTTACCTACGGAATATATATATAATATTTATAACCTTAAAGAAAGAACTTAAAAATACGGCCGAGATTATTATAAATTAATAAAAGTCTAAATATAATATAGTTATCGATAATAATATATAAGAGTTTATATATATAAAAGATAGTAGGATATTATAAAAGAAGAAAAGTTAGAAGATCGGCGAAGGCTTCGTACCTACGCTAAAACCGTTATTTATATATATTTACTCTTATAATTAAAGTTCTTCCTAAATAATAAAGTAGAATAATTTACTTTACCGCCGATATCGTTAAAGCCCTACTAGTAATAAAGGCTTATAGTTTTTAACGGTAATTATAATATTCTTTCCCTTACTTTTTCCTTTAGGTTTAAAGGTTTTTATTAAATACTTAATATAATCTACGATTATATAACTACGCCGATTACGAACTATACGCGACGTATTATTAAACTTTAAGATATAATTTATTTCCCTCCCTTTTTCCTACTAGGTTTAAAGGTTTTTCTTAATATATTATTATTATAAAAATAAAAGATTAATAAAATTAAATAAAAGGCGTAGGCGTTACGCGTACGCCCTATTTAATTTAAATTCTCTTATATTATACTCCTTCGTCGGAGTATTAAAACGTTAAATTAATATTTATTAATTTCGAGGGCGAAACCCCTAGAAGGGGAGGTAATTATTATATTATATTAAGACCAGCTTTATAATAACTATTAAATATAGTATATAAATCCTATATAGGAAGTATACGGCGTAATTACGCTATTTATATTATAGTATTATATTATAATTTCCGGTACTCCGGAGCCCCCTTAGAAATAGGAGGCTCGGAGCCTTTACTCTAACTCTTTAGAGATTAATTCTATTATTTAAATATAAAGATTATTTTCCTACTAAGGCTTTATATTTACTTTCATATTATTATAAATACCCTAGGCACTATGACCTAATAGTTTATTATATTAGAGTTTTAAAATTTATAAATATATCTAGCTAGGCTCCGGGGTAGAGTAAATAAATAATATTATATATTTTATAATTTAACTTCCGGCGGAAGTTTATATAAATAATAAATTTATTCTATTTAAGGTCCGTTATTATAAATTCGAATTAATTAATAAAATTCTAGACTCGCTCGTTAGTTTTTATAATTAAATATTTTATAATTAATTTAATTTCTAATTTTATATCTAGTAGTCCGTAGTTATTTATTAATTAAATTTATAATTTTAATTAACCCTCGAAACTCTCGGTATCTCTAACTAGGCGTAATCTCTAAATACGATTTTTTAATTTATAATAAAAATATATTATAACGGTTTTCGCTTAAATAAAGGGATTATAAATATATTATAATTCGAAGAAATTATTAACTTTTATATATTATAAACGAATATCTACTACGTTACGGTTCGTTTTATATCGGTACGGGTCGAAGGTAAAGGGTTTTTTAATCTTAATCTTTTCTTAATATTTTATATAAATATTATAAATAATAAGGGGGTCGTTCTAGTAATATAATATTAATATTAATCGTCCGAACGAGGGTACTAGAGTAGGTCGTCGTAGATTTTCGGTAATTATATTACTAATTATAATAATTTCTAGTTAATTAATTCTTTCTTAAAGAACTACGAATTATATCGAGGTAATTAATTATTTAAATATTAATAATAATTATATATCGTTATTTAATAGTACGGTACTACGGTATTTTACTAGAGAGGATAATATATTAATTAAATTACCTAAAACCGATAGTTATTTTATTTAAAATAGAATAATATATTACGGGAATAAATACGTTAGGGTTAAGAGTTTAAATAATAATATATTATTCTATAAAGAGGTAACTATAAACTAGCTAGGATTATTAAATAATAAATAATATTAAACCTTAGCGCGCCAAGCCCCCTAATACTTCTATAATAATATATTTATATATATATAGACTCCGATATATACTCTTAATTCTCTAAAAATAATAGAGAATTATAATCGCGTATTAGTTTAACCGGGCCTAGAATAGAATTAAAAAAATTATTTATAAAATTACGTAGAACTACTAGTATAGAATTATCGAAGAAGAGGTTAAAGATATTATACGATATATTAATAAATACTTTATTACGTAGTAAACTATAATTATAAACGAGTATATTTATAATTTAGATTAATTTATAAATAAGAAAGAGCTAGCGCTTAAGGGCCGGTTTCTTTAAGGTCTTCGTAGACTTTAGATTAAGAGGGACGTAGTCGATATTATTAGAAATGCGTGGAAAAGGTATAATCAAATTAATAAGAGTGGTATATAGAGTGGTATATATATAAATGGGATAAATGGGCGCGTTTTGCTAAACGAACCCTCTACCAAAGGATGGGATAATACTCTAGCTCTGGTGTATCAAGAGCACGGCAAGTTCAAAGAAGGTGCGAAAGTTGCCCAGCGTACTCTGAAGGGCCTGCGAAAAACAATCAAGTCAGATGACTTCATAATTCAAGACACAAAGAAACGACTCGGCACTATCCTGCAAAAGCTCGGTGAGTATTCGGAGGCAGAGAGTCTTTTGAGAGAAGCGCTTGAAGTGTATACACATCAACTTTGTATTGACGACTATGTCGCTTTGAAGGTTAAGTGGAGACTTGCATGGGTTCTCCACGACCAAGGTAAGTACAAGGAGGCAGAGCAAATAAGCTTCGAGACTTGGACAGCGCCGAAGAGAACCAATGGCGAGAATCACCCTGATTGCCTCAATTCTTTGTTTCTTTTTGCGGATGACCTCCAGGCGCAATCAAATTTCGAAGCAGCTTTGCATTACAAGAGGGATGTGTATGCACAAGCTGTTGCTTTGCTTGGGCCCAAGCATCGAATGACTCTGATAGCGGCAGCGAGCTTAGCATTCTTCCTTGTTGCATCTGTTTCAACCAAAGGATGTTTTGCGGCATATGAAGAAGCCATCGGCTTGTACTATGCCGTCTTGAAAGGTCGAGAAGATTTGCTTCTACGAGACCACCCTGAGACACTCTCGGCTAGAAGCGACGTGGCTACGATTCTGGGGCTACGTGAGTCTTTTGGAGAAGCCGAGGCGCTCGAGCGTGAGACACTGAAGAAAGTAAAAGCAGTTCTCGAAAGAGATCATACAATCGTACTTGCAAGTCGAGAGAACCTGGCGTGCATCCTGTAGGCGCGGAAGGACTCCAAAGCGAAGTTGAAGGTGGAAGCGAGTGGAAAATGACTCGGATGGAGCCATGGTGACACAAGGCGAACCGCAAATCTCGTTATAGAGATGACAGCCGAGGGAGAAAGAAAAGGAACAGCTGAGAAAGAAGATCATAAAGAGTTCCAGTGCTGTGATGTAGATTGACAGCACGTTTGCGGAAACATCGGACAAAGGGCTCGAATCCTGAGGAAGCGAACCTTGACTGGATTTCAGACAGCGGTGCTTCGCGTCTGTCAGGGCAGATCGAACTTCTGTCCTTCATCAGCTCTTCAAAGTTTCTGCTGCCACCTATTTTCAGTCCAACGACATCGATGAGGCACTGCCTTCGGACCTCTACTCATTTGAAGCTTTGCTCCCGTCTCGAACAGGGCTGCGCCGAGGTCGTTGTAGCTGTTATCGGTTTGGCTGAGACCTTACCCTTAAGTGCTGCACTGGGTCTATATAATTCCAGACTTCTTTCCCACCACCAAAACGAGACGGCGTTCGTGAAGAGAATCAAGCCAAGTGGGCATTGTTGGACAGCAACGGCATACTTTCTGGCAATAGAGACGGTCGAAGAGGACGACGTAGACCTTGGAGGCAGAATGGAGAGAGACTAGCAATATCTCGTTCGGCGTCTACATTGACTTAGGTACACTGTTTCCTTGTTTCCTAAGTAGTAGGGAAAAACCCAACCACAATCGGTTGAAATATGGAGGATGAATCCTTTCTGAGGACGTATGGGGGCGGGCATTGTAAAGTCCAGGCTGAATTGGGTTCGAAGGGGGGGTTGGAAGCAAGCCTTAATGTATTCCATCGAGAAAGGGAACAATGAAAATAAATCGATGCTTGAGACACCAATTGGAAATGACACAATGTGGTGATTGCCATGAGAGGTTCAGACGGAATTAGCTTTGTTTCCAGAAAAGGGGGCCGTACGTAGCGACATTGTGCTGAATTGACAATGCTATTGGAACGGGAAACGAGGTAAAGAGGACTTGGTGGAATATTGACCAGTGTCTGAATTCTAGTAACTTTCCCATGATTTTTTAAATACCATGCCATAAGCGTTCATTGGCTCAATGGTGGTCTGTTCATCGTCGATACTTGTTCGACCGATAGCGACGCGGAGTGGACGTGGGAATAGCATACCTTCAGATCTAACTTCATCTAATAGTAAGCCGACTAATGTCCTCGAGATACCTCTTCGCAAGCCCGCTTGATGCTTTAGTATTGTTGCCCTCACTTCGTATGACCCCTGGGACCTCAGCCGCTCCGTGAGCTCATCGAGCCTACAAGCTCTATAGATTAAAGGCTCTATCATAGAACAAAACCAGTAGAATGAATACAATTCATAGAGCGAAGGAGTAGCTGTGAGCGAGCTACTCAAAAGAATTCAAAGTGCGGCCTGGGGTCGTATTTAACATTTCGCGCTGGATCCTTTGTCTTTTGCCATCATTCAGCCTAGAAAGGAGGCGGACATAATTTATAGCTACTATAGCGAATACCATTCCAACTCTGTGTCATTATGTCTTTGACATCTCATGCTCGGTTTTTTGTCCTCAATCGCAACCATTCGCTGACCAACCGACGTCCTGTAATCTCGTCACTCGGCAATCTTCAGAGCCTGACGGCCTATTTTGACTAAATCGTCATTCTCGAGGGGTTCCTTCTCAAAGCCATGGATGACTTCATGAAGCATAGCGGCCGAAATTTCCGCAACGTCGACATTGGGCAAGGACATCACATATTTCAGGACTGTGGCACGTATCGTCTTCAGGATTTGTCCCGGCGCGGTGATGAGCCCAGGTTTTGCCACACACGTCTCCACCGCACCTTTATGCTCCGCGGCGAACGCAAGGACCCGATTCTCAGTCTCGCCCTAAAGGTTACCAGAACCGTCAGCTTCGGTGGTTGTCGCGGCGCCAGAATTGCACGCATGGCGCGTACGCTGTACTCACTCGCATCAAACAATACTCTGGCATCAAGCTTGGAGTCTTTTTCTGGTCGCGCTCCGCCGCGCTGCCGCTCATGTACATGAAGCGGAAAGGTGAGGCACCACGACTACCACCATCGCTGTGCGCCTTGAACATGGCTTGAAGCCCGGCGAGCGTGTACTCCTGGCATACGCGGCGTACCTCATCGAAGTTGATCCCGCGCGACTTACTTGGTGTAATTGCGACGGTCCTAGTGATGGAGACTTAGCTTAGTTTGACGGAGTGGTTGAGTTTACTCGCCAGGTTGGTTAACGCGCGAGCGAGAGGCGAAGACGTGGAAGTGGTCGAAGGCAAGACAGGGGTAGGATCAGCGGACGTACCAGATGCAGGCGTCCGCGCCAGCGAGCTGCTTAGTCGTGTCATCTGGGTAGCTGTCGTAATTATCAAGAACGACGCTGTGTAGCTTGGAAGCGTCGGCACCTTGGCCAAGGTTCAAAGGCGCTGATACGGGTCGGCGGGCAATAGCTATTACTGAGGTAATCTTGGGTATGCTTAGGCTCTGACGGATAACTTCGGTGGCGACGAAGCCGGATGCACCAGCGACGATGAGCTTCATGTCCTGCCCTGCTGATGGACCTTCTTGAGATTGAGGGGGGGAAACGGAGGGCTAAATATGATAGGGTTGACCAAACGCGATTTTCTTATCATGTAGTCAGCTTAGCTGGTAAGAAAGCCGGTCTCGTGCTTATGTAAGTGGTCATAAAAGGATGAGGCCTAATGAGTGAGGCTCCTAAAGTCAAGAATGTCACACAAAGTATATGCCTAAGCTTTCCTAGCATTAGAATAGAATACACAAATTTGTACATATTCCTCTATTATATGAATTTCTTTTTGTAAATTATGACTTCATCTCTTCCTGAACACAACATCGATAAAGCGAAAAGGGGTATAAGGGAATCAACAGCCAGATAGAAAGCAACCCTAAGGTAAAGGAGACCTTAGGTCTTTATTTACCTGCCAAGACTGCGGAGAAGGCGGAGAGATCACTCCCAAGCCCAACATCAAAGCAATACTCAACCCACAACACCCATCGACCGGGCCGCACAGCACGTTCCAGAGCCATCCCTCACCCTCATTAATTCTTCCCACTCTCAGCCCTGCGCCAGCGCCCAAAATCCCCCTCATAATCCCAAACCCTAAGATCCAACGCGAAACGATCCCTGATCGACATTCACCACCCCCAACTCGCCCATTCCCAGCTTACACCTCCTCTCCTCCAAGAGGAAACACTTTCAAATATCCTCAGAGGATGCTCTACGCCTCAAATCTCATCCGCTGGCTACAGCGCAAGCGCTACCAATATGAAGTCACATTTTCTCTCTACATGCTCACGCCAACGGAGAAAATCATCTTCAGTATGTCTCGTCCGCCTGCCTTTTTGCAAACGCATGCTAGAGAACTTTCTCTTCTCAAAGCAAATCGTATCAACTAGCGTAATCGCAATAACATCCTTCCAATTCGTCGAATAAAGCCTTCCCTGCGCTGCCCAAACACCCTTCAACCAAAACCTCGCTAACATTCCCCCTCAGATACATTCCTCCTCCTCTTCATCTCCATGATCATAATAGCAGCCTCGCTCTACCTCCCAGGACACATCACGACCATGATTAGCCGGGCTTGGTTCTATTGGGCTGGAGATGAGACGGTGGGTCGGAATGCGGGTGTAGATGTTGGAACGGGGGCAGGTACCGGTGCTGGCGCTGGCGCTGGGTACATGCATACGAGGCAGAAGGTTGGAGGAGCTGGTGGGAGTATGGATGGGTAGGATGTGATCGAAACGTTGGGACTTTTTAAATAGTAAGGGAGCTGGACAGATTGTAATAATAGGAAAGCTGGGAATGCATTTTAGCGATTGGCGTATATCATGGGAATAGCGGTTGGCTTGTGCCATGGAGTCCTGGTCGTATGTACAAGAAGAGTCTGCCAACCGGATTCCGAGCAAATACTATGCCCTTCCTTCAAGCTCTTCGTATACTCCCATGAGCTGAAGTACTCCCCTTTCTCAAAGCACCCCCTTCGTACTCCCCACCTCCCCCTCCCTCCCCCTCACCCTCTCACACGCCATCCTACACGCCCCCGCCAACGCCTTAAACGCACTCTCCGCCCTATGATGATCATTATCCCCCCTAATACAATCCACATGCAACGTCACCCCCGCCGCCATCGCCCAGCTGCTCAACCCATGATGGATCATCTGACTATTCAGCTGCCCAATCATTGGCCCTTTGAACCCAAAATCCCCCACGAAAAAGGGACGACTAGAGATGTCGAGGACGGCACGGGAGAGTGCTTCGTCGAGGGGCGCGTAGGCGTGGCCGAAGCGGACGAGGCCGGAGCGGGTGCCCAGGGCGGAGGTGAAGGCGGAGCCGAGGGCGAGGAAGGTGTCTTCGGTCGTGTGGTGGTCGTCGACTGGGGGACGGGGGGTTAGAGGGGCGTGTGGGAAGGTCAATGGCTTGGGGGGAGGGACGTACTGGCTAAGTCGCCTCTACACCGTACGCGGAGACTCCAGCCTGCGTGTTTTGACCAGGCGTGTAGCATGTGGTCTAGAAAGCCTACGCCTGTCCATATCCAGATGTGCTGCGATGCTGTTATTTGTGAGGCGTGGTGGTTCGCATCTTGTGCTGGGATTGGTGTGTTCGAGGCCGGGAGGTTATCTGGGGAGAAGTGGTCGTATTCGGGGAGATGGTCTATTGGGCCGCCGTCGAGTGAGAGGGAGACTTGGATTTTCGTCTCGTTGGTGACGCGATCTATGAATGCGGTACGTCGAGGGGTTGAGTCTGACATCGTTGGGGAGGTGGTGCGCAAGGGAGGTTTGGGTAGAGAACTTCTGCACCAGGTCTAAGCGAAAATGAAGTAGACGAAGAACGAGTGCTTTCTGGCATCTAAAAAATTGCTATCTTGAAGATGCTTTGTATCTATGGTATGGTCTAAAGGATTGAGACTGACTGGTCATTTCATCTATTGGAGTCCACGATCCATAATCACATTTCGAAAGCAAGCGCCATCAATATTCTCCGTCTCCCCAACGCCTTCCTTTTTCCTGGGGAACACCGGAAATCGTCCCTTGTTCGTTTCCCTTAGGGTATCCGCGCGAAATCATGAAAAAGCTACCAACAATGGAAGTAGAACTCCATCTGATCCAATAAATCCACAGGGGTCAAATCCCCATAAGACCCTCTCCATCTTCGCCGTAGTATTCTTTTTGTGCTTTCCTCCATTTGCATGCTTGGACACCTCTTCCATCTCCTGAAATAGCTCCTTGACACCCACCAAATAGTCCAGGTCTCTGCTCGGTGCACTCCATGTCCTTGTTTCCGTAACCTCGCGTTTCTCGTAGTCTGCATTCCCTCCTTTATCCTCTTCTCCCTTCTCCCATATGGAGCTGCCTGGTAGACACTTCAAGTCCCATCCCTCCTTCATAATCTGAGCAGGACCATTATCGACGGCCAAGTATCCACCCTTCTCCACCACCACTGTCATCTTGATCCAGTCCAAAGCCTGTAGCCGCTGTAGTCGTATGTTTGAATCGGATTCCATATCATGATCTTCGTCGTAGCCACCGAAGCTGTCCTCATCCCCATTACGGAACCCATCCGGAATGACGAAGTTGATCTCTTTCATAGTTTTGTCTTGAGTCAGTATAACACAGAGCCTCTGTATAGCCTGTCTGTCGAGATGCCCCTCCTCAGGGATCTTAGCCATGTGCATCTTGGGGAAGTTCTTCGACCGACCGTTGAGGTCTTTGCCATCCGAATCCTTGACTGGCCAACGCATGTATATGGGTGCATGGACGTCTACTCGCTGTATGCGCGATCGAGCTTCCGGTCCGATGGTCAGGAAGAAGCGGAGTAATCCTTGCCATCCAGATCTGCCAGTGAACTTGAAATGATTGTCGCTCCAAAAGAAGAGGGCCGCTTCATTGTAGACTTGCCGGCACGTTCCTAGGAGGCCGGTTGTCATTTCTTTGCGAACGTATTCCAGAGACTCTTGGTGGCGAATTTTGAGAAGGTTGGTGGGGGACTTTGGTGTGTCGTCGTCCTTAGTCCACGTATGTGGCCACAGGTTGAGCGGTTCATCTCTAATCAGAGCGTAACGGTAGATTTTGGTTCTGAGTTCAGGTGGCAGGCTGAGCAGTGGGGACTGCAGCTGACTTACGGGACGACGAGGACGACGAGGACGCCGATAGCGAGCCATGATTGCTGCGTAAGTGTTCCTGGCACTGCAATCGGACCACGATTATTATTCAGCCATGCCACATCCTTGGCGGGGTTGAGGCTCACCGAAGTTTTAGAGGTCTTCAGCACCACAACGCTTCCCAGCTACCCTTCCATCTCTGGTTGAAGCTTTTCCCAGCCTTGTTGCTTCCACGGACGTTTGCTGTAAAAGGGCGAAAATAAACGCCTTGCCGAGCAAACTGGCCGTTAGTTTCACAATGCTGCCTAAGCTAAAAGTAAGGACATCGTCACGCGCTGACAAATGGAAGTTTTTGAAGTCCCAATGGTTTGGATTGAGAAGTGTCAAAGCCAGACCACTGTATTTGGAGAATTCGTGCAGACTGGATGTAGCTTCCCCGATCTTCACCGCCTGACTATGCCAAGTTCGGTTTTCGTAGTGGAAACATCATAGAGTATTGCTAGGAAACCACTTCATTTTCGCATGGGTCACATCATCAGGCACGGACATAGGTAAGAATAAGCCTTGGTAATCGAGTAAGAGGCCTCGAAGATTCTACAGATTTTAGTGCGCGAGTGGTTCAGCCTCGTAAAAGGCAGCACTGGTCAGAAGCGCAGACGCTGCCGGCCCGCTTTTAGCGTATTTCATCATCCATTTCTCCACATCGAAAAGTCTGGGGACTATACTTTTTTGAGTGATGGATCGATAAGTCCAGCAATGCCTCGACATGGTCAGAGAACAGCTGAAGAGACGGGCGAGGCAGGTAGCGAAGCCTTTAAGGGCGCTGTTGTAGGCGCTGCAAAAGTAGGATCCTCCGATCGTGCTCCCACCCGTTGTCGTCCGTGGACACTCCCACTTTCTTCTCTTTCTCTTCTTACTAACACTATACATGGGGTAGTGGGGTCTCATTGCAGGTGGGCTTGGTGTCGCTGGCTACTTCCTCTCCCCCATTTATAGGAGCCTAACCATTCAATTTAAAGTGTACATCCTTCCCCAAGCCTTCCATTGAAGTTCACTTTTCCTGAATTCCACCAGCCTCGGAAATTCGACATCTGACACGTCTCCCTATGTAGATATATCCAGATGTCCGGCATGACCTTCGGTGGTTGGTTAGAAGCTGATCGACGACTGCGTGCATATGAATTCGCTGCCAGGCGTGAGAAGAAGAGATTGAACGACGAAGCGACATGGAAACGATGGGAGGGCATGATAGAAGAGCAAGAGAGGAAAGAAGCTTCTCAGAAGCTAGAGAAAGGCTGAACAGAGTGCAAACGCATGGTGAATACCTCCTTCGGACCGCCAAAGTATTGCCACACTTTCAACTTGGAACGATACTGAAGTTGTGGTGGAAGGAGGGGACACCAGATGACGCCAGCGCACGCCGGCAAACCGCCAGACCACAAAAAGTCTTCATGTCTAAAAAGACTGCCGATCACACTGGCGCCAATTGCACAGAGCGTGTAGATAGACTCGTTCAAGCCATGAATTTGTTTGATACGACGTCGGTCTTTGCACTGAGTATTGCAACGTAAGAACGGCGTGTGTGATCTTGAGTGACCATGCAACAGCTATCTCGAAACGCACAAAAAGCCCTTGGGTTAGCGAAATTCAAGGAAGTTTAGAGGCTTGGTTAGTGGCCAAAGGCTGCTAGCGCAAACAGACGGGGCAGACTTAGCAGAGGACCGTGGAGAAGAGAGGCAAATGTACATGGCGCTCTGCGACCCTCAAGCACATCCACTCTGGATGGGAGGTAGAAAAAAAATATCGAGGACGATATGGTACTCCCCAAGCGTCTTGATCAATTCATGAGATTAGGAAATGCAAATCGAGCTTTCCATGTTTGTCAACGAGCCGATATCAAGAATCTAAAATTCCAAATTTGAAGCTTATTCAAGACCTGATATATTAGCGCGTTGGTCTAGGAAAAACCTGACAAGGGGTGTAATCATGAAGCAAACATACAGAGGCAAACAATTTTTATTTACATATCTCTCGAAGATATTGACCAATCAAAGTACACACACAGAATCGAATTGCCCTTTTACCCTCTCCCCATCTTATAAGTTACAACCAACGCCGAATGCATATGCATGCGATGGGACGACCGATGATGGTCATCTACCAATCAAGCATGAAACGCCGTTGTAACGCCCAAAATGGTATCTTTTTGTTCATATTCCAGCGGCACAGATTATCGAACCCTTTGTAATCAATCCCAAGCAATTCAGACACAGGTGTAGGTATGCACGACACAAGGGTCATACCTCATGCCGATCAACAAGCTCATACCCCTTCGAACTCCCCCTCCTCCAAAGCGGTATCCTCTGCACCCAGCCACTGGGTCCCATCATCGGGCTCATCTTCCCCCCTCTTCGTCTTCGTTCTCGAAGCGATAGTACCCGCCCATAGACCCACCACATACACAGGCCAACACCTCCTGCACCAAGGAACCCGCACACAGTCAAAAGCAGCCAATGCCTCCCCATCCAAAATATCAGCCTCGCATCCCTTCCATGCCAACTACTCCCCCCATGCCACCTGAAGAAAGCCCACGGCTGTTTATTATACTCATCCGCCATCAGCACCCTCACTCTCCCCATCTCCGTAGCATCCCACCTTCCATTACTCGCCGCCGTACCAACTCCACCACCACCCAAGACAGCAGATTCGGATGAGCGGCCGACGCGTTTATATTCCTGCCAGATTACGGAGAGGAAGAGAGGACCGGTGGAGTACATGACGGTGACGTAGGGGAGCCTCCAGTTGCGGTTGTAGGGGATGAGGGATTCGATTACGAGGGTGAAGAAGGGGTGGTGCGGGATGCTGCCCATAGCGTCGTTGGAGATGCCGGTTGGTGAGGTGCGCCGCACCCAGGCGGGGTAGGAGAGGAGGGGGTCGAGGCGGCGGTTGCAGCCCTGGAGGGGGGATAGTTAGTAAAAGTCTCAGTTGGGGAGCCAAGTTGAGGTAGGGAAGGCAGTCGGGGGCTTACATCGTCGAGGTCAATGTATATACCGCCGTAGTGGGCTAGGATGAAGTATCGAATAGCGTCTGCGCGTTGTATGGGTTGCGAGTAGTTGTCGAATGTATCCAGGAACCATGGGTACTCCGTAGCTATAAGCTCGCGTGATTTGTCATCCGTCCAGAGCTAGACGGTCACACCATAATCAGTCCCTCTGATCAAAACCCTCATTGCCATTCCCTCACAAGCCGAGAAGAACAAACGTACCTTATACTCATAATCCTCATGCAGATCCACACAACTCTTCTGCGCCTCCCTCCACCGCTCCGGCACCGTATCGTTCACATAAGTCTGATGTATTATCTTCGGAATCAACTGGGGTCGATCGTCAATGAGCGGGGAATTGGGCGCGGGAATCTCGGCACTGTGGATAGTGTCTGCGGAGCCATCTTCGACGAGGAGGGTGAGGAGCGTGAAGACGGAGCGGATTAGGAGAACGACTATTATCAGGACGAATATGAGGAAAATGGTGAGAGGGCGTCGCATGACTGTGGCTGTGCTGGGTCGAGTCGGGGAGGTGGTGTCGTGGTCGAGGGTAAGGATGCAATGGTCGAGAGGTGTTGTAGGATGCCGAGGAGAGGTTGTGAGGAGCGATTGGGAGAGAGATGTGAACCTCGCGGGTCATTGAGCTGTCCTCGTGTGCTTCAGGAGCAGGCTGCATCAGGGGAAGTTCATTCTCAATGAGAGGCAGATCCGTAGGACAGATCAAGTCGTTCAATCCTTTTCAACAACTTATTGGCAGAGAATGGAAAGTCGAATGTGATTGTTAGTTGCAGAGGTGTAAAAAAGGGAAGAAAAGACAGTTGGTTTACTCGAGGTGCCGAGAGCGAAGTCTGGAGACGAAGGAAAAGGCAAAAAGAGGCTTGATTGTGAGCCAGTCCCTGAAGGGTAACGACTAAGTAAGGTACTACCCGCACTATTAAAGCTCCCTAACTTCCCGGCCAGAGAGTGGCTAAAGATGCCTAGAGCACAGCCTCCAATTAGCCCTGCTAGAATATCTTACCTAAAAGGACCGCAAGGGGTCTCGCCTGCAACTTTGTGGGTGCCCTTTGGTGGGGTCAGTAGGCAAGTTTCAGATTTCCATCTTCGATGCAACAATGCTCTATCTCTTGAATGTGAAGTGTGATTGTATAGCTTCTTGTAGCTGATACTGTGTTTTACATGTACTCTACCTAGGTATTTCTTCGTAATCAAGACCAGCGGGCGAGCAGCGCTCCCAACAGCGATCTACGCTTGGTCTCACACGCGAGTCGCTGATGCTGCACACCATCATCCCCCCCACTCGTGCTATCCAAATGCCAGAAGTCCGTCGTTTTCGTCAAGTCATGCATTGCTATCGTCACACATGCGAGTGCTGGCTCATCTCTAATGCCCCTTCCACCTCGTCGTCGCCATCCTCTGCTGGTGGACTGTCGTTCTGCTCGGGACTGTCGTTCTCGTCCACGAGCAGCTGACGGTCGAGCTCTGCAATCGGCGTCCTATCGTCAATGCTCACACCTCGCAGTGCGGTAGCAAGACTGTCAGCTGTCGCTGGCCTATCTACATCCAGCAGTGGCTGGCCATCTAGAGGAAGGCCATGCGCAAGGTTGTGATTCCTCATCAGGTAGTCGTGTAGCTTTGCAATTTCACGATCCCAATTTTGCGACAGACTTCCCATTGCAGCTTTGAAATCGATCTCATTGTGACCAATCATGGGATGTGCCATTTTTCCAATGTTGCGGGCTGAGAAGTTCCTTTGGCTTCCAAGTGTCTTTCCAATCGTTCGGCCCAATGTTCGATTGACCGTGCCTTTGGTGGAAGATGCCATGCCTGTAAAGGTTCCGGTGACGTTTCTAAACGACATCGATTGTGAACCAGGGCTTTTCGGACTGTCGCGAATACTGTCGATTTCCTTATCAACCTTGTTCTGCGTCCAGGCGCGATCACTGTCCATGAAGGGTAGATATAAGAGAGTGGTGTTGTGCGCCAAGCTATTCACCAGTACCGTAAATGCTTGAAGGTTAATCTCATTCTTCTCGCAGTGGATCTCGAGAAGAGTGTCATTCTTTTCAAGCACTGAGGCAAGTGTGCTAGCACCTTGTAAACGAAGTCTCTGATGTTCGATACGCAGAATTCTGAGCGTTTTGTTGTGTTTCAAGCCAGATAGCGCATGGTTCAGACCATTTCCATACTGAACAGCATCGATGTGGGTATTTTCGCCAGAGATGTCGATATCTTCAAGAACAAAATTTCCCGTAAACAGCTCGTGCAGTATTTGGCAGGTGTCGCCGCTGGCACTCTCTGGAAGGGCAAGCTTCGAAATGTCAAGTATCTTAGTCGTAACATTCTTAGAAAATGCCTCAACAAGCAGCTGAAAGTTGATCTCGTCTTTGTATTCCATCATTTGTAGCGTGAGGTGGCGAGGGGTATATGATCGACCAACTGCTGTAACAAGATCGTCATGGTGCTGTTCAAGGCGATTTTCGCTGAGATCGAGATGCAAGTCTCTAGGATTTGCCGATCCTCTGTCCATTGCAGTAAGTAGCCGAGCTGCTTCTCTGCTGGTAAGCCCGCATCTATCAAGTGCGAGTATTCTAAGGAGCTCAGAGTTACGGCTCATAAGATAGCGGACTAAAGCATCCACAGTCTCTGCATTTAAGGTAGTCCTACTAAGCCGAAGCTCGACCAGCTTCCAGGCCCCCAGTATCTCGGCCTTCAAGAGAGAGTCTGAGCCAGAGGTCCGGGTGATAATTGACAAGTTCAATCTGCGGACAAAGCCCAGCTGTCCAAGATGATCGTTGAGATCTTTGGGATTTTGGCGAGCCAAGTTTCCTGACAAATCGATCGACTCCATCGTTGCATCCTGAAAAGAAAGGGCTTGAAGTAGCGTATGCATGTTGCGATCGTTCAACCCACAGTAACCAACATTCAGTGCACGGAAGTGGCACGACTTGTCCAGCGCTGCAGAAAATATGTAATCGACATCGACATCAGTCAGCTGAATTCCGTCGAGTACAATCCAGTCAACGTTCGTCCACTGCTTCGCGCACAGCGGAAACAGGGCTTCACAAATGCCGCATCCTGGATCTTGAATGTTCTCATCATCTTTGGGTTGCCTCCTGGTGACACAATAAGAGAAATCCAGTCTACGAAGACGCCTCGACTTCACTGCCAAAGCACGAACCTCCTGAACAAGAAGTGTAGAGTTTTCCTGGTCGATGATGTTCAAAGGTTCGCCGGATTTGGTGGACCATGGTACATGATCATTACCGTAACGATCCCGTAGAGTGTGTAGAACATCTAGGCTGATGTTACGAAAATCTAGAGTAGTGAAGGACTCATTGTAGCGCAGTGCTCGCATGATGGCCAATAGCTCAAGGGCTGTGTATTTCGGCCTGTCTCTGTCTGTAGGAGAAAGGAGCTCGAAGGCAGGTGCATCTTCGCAGTCCTCATGTACCGTGTATCGAATTCTCGAAACATCAACGCCGTAAGCCGCACAATACGCAATGAGGGTACGAAAATAACCCTGGTCTACCTCTTCAAACGTGGGTATATCCCAAATCTCTTCGTCTAGGCCCGAAGGTACATTCCAGGTGAACGGTGCTTCCAACCAGAGAGGTCTTAGGAAATCGGCAGAGTTCCGTATGTTCAGAGCTATATCAGAGACGAGGGACGACGCTAGAGATAGAGTCTGATATTGGCGAAATGGTAATCGAAAGTTAAGAGAGAAGGCGTCGTCGCGCTCGTGGACATTAAGCTGGGTCAAGGTCATCAACGCATAGGATGTAACATTCAAATCTGAAAGAGACGTGTTCGAAGCAGTTCGTGAAGATCGTGGGAATGGTATCAAATGGACTTTGTGTGCTCCAATTGCTAGGATAGAGGCCATAGAGGACATTTTCGTCAGGTCCTCGGACGACGAATTGGGTCCTGATCTTCTCATCCTCTGTATCACCTTGAACATAAGGAATTTAGAGGGCTCGTAATCACCCTCTTGATCCAATGCCCGCGTCGTGTAATCTTGCAGGTATTGTGCATATGGGCGAGGCTCAGCCAGGCGAGCATTTGTTACCGCAGTTCGAATACTTGATGTCCAGACATCAGCTTCATTTGGGTCGTAGAGCTGAAGTGTCATGGACCCCGCATTACTCGCCTCATCGTCTGAATAGTCTATCTCAACGCTGAAGTATGGTTTGGCGTCCTCAGGTCGCCACACTGATATAATGTCATGGAGGTCTATTCCGTGGTGGCTCTCCCCAGAAGACAATGTATGCAACTCATGTAAGGAGCCGCTCGAGCTCATTCTGGAGTGCCGCATAGTACTTGCTCTTCCAATTGATGATGGGATGGATGGGAACGTGTCCAATGCCCGCTCCTGGCTCTTGAAACGGACCAGATGTGTATCTGTGAGGACGAAGTATGCACTTTTCTTCCTGAACACTCCACCCGCTGTTTGTATCTCTCCATGATTCAGAACCTTAGTTCCGTAGATGACGTTAGGTGTGGAGGCGGTAGAATGTACGGAGTTCTTCGAAGTTACACGTTCAAGATTGCCGTCGTCGTCGTCGTCCTCTTGGGAGGAATAGAGGGAGTTTCGAAAGTTGCCGAGGATGCTGTTTGGTCGGCCCGTTTTCTGCAGGCTTCGCGGTCGAGACTTCGACAATAAGCGGTTGAGACTACTCTGAGAGTCGGTCCTCTTAATGGGAGTCAATGGGCTGGATGGAGGTATTTCTGAGCTGGTGGGTGAACTCGAGGGAGATGAAGAGAAGAGAGACCCAGGTCGCCGTTTCTTGAGCAGACCACCAGCCGGGGCATAATCTCTGGGTTCATTTATAGGTGTTAAAGCGGCCAACTCTGGCTGGAAGATGCTCAACGACTTCCTTCTGGACCTATCCGGCATTGTGGTACAAATTGAGTACAGCTCATTGTTTGTCATTTGCTCGGACTGAGATTCTCAAGCTGGCCGAGGCGTCGGAAGGAGATCAATGCTGCCACGTAAGTAGGAGATGTGTGAGTAATGTTGAGAAATTCATTGGCAAGATACAGATAAAAGGGTAATCTTGTGATTTGTCCAACCATGTTGCGTAATTTAGCTACTAGCGCTTAGAGAACCACGGCTGTCGCGGAGCAAAGTCCGCAAGCATCCAGCCTTCTTCTTACCTTCCAGGACTCGCTTCCAGGCTACTGCGTAGCCTGGCACGAAAGGGACCCTTACATTAAAGTAATCCTTCGCCACCGTGAAAATGACATCTTATGCCCTGCGTTAACGCTGTGGCCTTCTTTTCCCTGGGTATCTATGCATAAAGAACAGTCGGCCTCCAATCAACCCCAGACACTCATGTGTTTGACAACGCAGACCTCCCCTTGTCTCTCAACCACCTTCCCCACAATATATAGTATCTCCCCTTCTGCTTTCAGTACTTCCATTGTCTGCCCAACATTCTCTTGGCTGACAAGCAAGACCATACCGAGCCCCGTATTGAACGTCGTAGCAAATTCCTGTCGAAAATCAGCATTCTCATCCGAAGATCGGTCACTCCAAACAATACATACTCTATCCTCGATCCGGCCTTTGTTCTTCAGCCATTTCAGTACCTTTGGCACTGGCCATGTCTCTGCATCCATCTCTGCTGCTAAGTGTTTGGGTAGCATCCGAGGCACATTCTCTATCAAGCCTCCACCTGTGATATGTGACATGCCTTTAATCAGATCTTTCCTGACGGCTTGTAAAAGTGGTTTGACGTAGATACGAGTCGGTGTCAGCAGGCTCTCGCCAACCGATTCGCCATTTCCCCATGGTGCTCTGTCCCAGTACGTCAAACCAGCCTGCTTGACGATCAAGCGAATCAAGCTGTACCCATTTGAGTGAGTTCCGTTACTAGCCATACCCAATAAGACATCTCCGGCTTGCATGGAGGCTTTGTCGGGCAGTATCTTCTTACCCATCTCAATCGCTCCCATCGTTGTTCCGACGATGTCGTAGGCTTTTTCGTTAAGGAGTAGACCTTGCATCTCGGCAGTCTCTCCGCCCACCAAAGCACAGCCAGCTATGATGCAGCCGGTGCATATTCCTCTGATGACCTGTTCGGCGACATCGACATCCAATTTGCTGCATGTATAAGTGTCCATAAAAGTAAGTGGTTCGGCGCCCTGTACTACCAGGTCATTAGCGTTCATGGCTACGAGATCGATGCCGATTGTATCGTGTTTGCCCATATCGTGTGCGATGTTTATCTTGGTGCCAACACCGTCCATCCCGCCGATAATTGTGATGGGAGAGGAGTAGCCGGCCTCAACAGGATCAAATGCCCCACCAAACCCGCCAATTTCAGCTGAAGCACCTGTCCGAGCCGTTGAAGCAACGAGAGGTTTGATGCGTTGGACAAGGGAATTACCATGAGCAATTGAGACCCCAGCGGACACGTAAGTAAGGCCAGTGCCATTAGTGACAATCTTCGCCTCAGGGCCTGCGCCAAGAGCGCGGTGGGCAATGTCTTTCCTGAAATGCATGCCATTGAAATGGATGGTAGACATTCCTTCATAGGCCAGGGCAACAGCGGCTTCGAGGGTGCCAGCTGTGGATGTAGCAGCAATAACTCGGCCTCCAGACGTGGTCAGATCACGAGACGCATGTCCATGGGTAAGAGCTCCATACAACGCCTGTAAAGAAGGTTGCTCGCTGTTCTGAGCCTTTGAGGTAGTAGGCGCCTTTGTACCAGCATGGAAGATATGGGTTTCAGCGGGTGGATTGTCGAGGGTGATGACTTCGCCAGTAACCATTTGCTTGCCTGGATAACCAGCAGCTGAGGCTACTACTGTGGCCGAGAACAGAGGGTAATGCCCTACGTCGACGCTGTCCAACCAACCTTCGGTGCATGCAACCATGACCTCAGCGAGATCGCCATCCATAAGGGGCAAGAGCGTTTGGGTCTCTGGGTCCCCAAGGCGAACGTTATATTCAAGAGTCTTAGGTCCATCTTTGGTAGCCATAATGCCAGTGAATAACATTCCAACAAAAGGCATCCTTTCTTTTCGCATGCCATCGATTGTGGGTTGCAGAATGGTGCGGTGTACCTTCTCCACCAACTGCGGTGTGGCGACCTTCGTTGGAGCGTAACAACCCATACCTCCTGTATTTGAACCTTTGTCCCCGTCGTAAATACGCTTGTGGTCCTGCGCAGCTGGTAGCGATTTGATTGTGTAGCCGTCGCTGAAGCTCAGAAATGATAGTTCTTGACCTTCTAGGTACTCCTCGATGACGACTTCGTCTCCTGCAGGCCCAAATTCTTTCCTTCCAATAATCTGATCCAATGCAGTATATGCTTCTTCCTTCGAGGACGGCAATATCACACCTTTTCCTGCCGCTAAGCCTGTTGCTTTTAGAACCACGTTATGTGAAATACCCTCAAGGTACTGCCTTGCTTCCTCGTAATTATTGAAGTTACTGTAGTTCGCTGTTGGTATATTATGTCTCGCCATAAAGTCTTTCGCAAACGTTTTCGAACCTTCCATCCTCGCAGCATCTTTTGAGGGCCCAAAACATCGTATACCAGCGGCGCGAAAGAAGCTCCCAATGCCATTGATGAGAGGCACCTCCGGCCCCGGAACGACAAAATTCACGTTGTTCTCTTTACAGAACGTAAGGAGGCCTGGAAAATCGTCTGGCGACACGTTGTTGACGTTCCGTGCCTTGGGCACGAGCGCTGTTCCTCCATTGCCAGGGCAAACGTGTATGACCTCAACTCGGGAAGACTGGGCAAGCTTCCAAGAAAGAGCATGTTCTCTGCCACCGCTACCAATGAGCAGTATCCGGAGAGGTTCAACTTCCATATTCGAGGTCGTCAATGGCAAGCAATTGCGGGCAGAAAGCCAACGAAAGAAAAGTTGCACGCACGAAAATCCTCAAATTTTCATTCGGGGCAGCTGTAACCCTAACCCTAAGCTCTCCAAGTGCGGCTGGAGTCCGCGCTCACCGCAGTCATTCGTCCAGTACGTTTGAGCTGTTACTTTGCATCCTTGGGCATTTCCGAGATTGTAATCTTGTGCTTGTTGCTGATAGGCTCACTGTACATTCGCGGCTTTGCTTCTCGTCGGAAAGATGCTGCATGAGCCCTTAATGGAACCTCTATGAACTTCTGATGGCAGTCGTATCAACATGACAGCCCCATCATGTTTCTTCCGAAGAGCTTTCAGGCTGCTCCAATAGTAGCGAGACCATTGCACATCGTCGCCAGAAGGAGCTTAATATGCAGTAATGCCGTGGCAGCAGCCCACTTCTCGCCTCGTACGGTTGTTAAGGAGACAGACATTGAGGAGGCCTTTTTGAAAGGCAGCGGTCCCGGTGGCCAGAAGATTGTTCGTCAGCTCTCTTATACGGTAGACCCTATTCATGTAGGTCTCGGAGCATGTTCACTGACGAGAATGACTCAATTTAGAACAAAACATCCTCAGCAGTCCAGCTTAAGCACATTCCTACTGGCATGGTCGTCAAATGCCAAGCTACTCGATCACGGTCCCAGAATCGAAAATCTGCTCGGCGCCTGCTAGGGGAGAAGATCGAGGAAGCGGAGAAAGGACCGGAAAGCAGAAACGCGCTGAAGGCGGTGATCAAGAGCAAGAAGAAGGCTAGTAAGAGTAAGAAGGCGAGAAGGAAGCACAGAGCCTTACAGGAGGAAAAAGATCATGAAAACGATGATGCAGAGAGTACGACCGAGCCCGCAGAAGAGGAAGTGAAAGGGGAACGCGTGTAGGCTAGGATTGCGGCATCCCTTCATCTCAATGCTTCTGGAGACTCTTTAGCGTGAGCAATCTCTCAGGACTATTCTGGGAGATTGGCTGGTTGTTCGGGTACATGGCGCTTGTGAAACCTGCTCGGACCGATTGCTTTCTAAGGATTCGGAGGGTCCGTGTGCTATCTTCCTACAAGTAGAGCCTTCCTCATTTTAAGAAAGAATTACTCATTCGAAGTGAGCCTTCACGATCCAAGAACGAATGGCTGCGATACCTGCCGCTCACCAATATCGCCTTGCAATGTTATACACCCTTACATACAACCTTCGACACTAGACCGAAGCTTTCAATAACAATGACATGGAGCCTTACAGGGTTTTGGGTGTCTAGACGACGATGGAACATGCTCAGAGAATAGGTAGAAGCTGAGCATTGAGATGTCGGGATGGCGCGTTTGAGGGGTATCGTCCACGCGTGGTAACCAAGAAAGAGTGGGCTGCTGCTCGAGCAGATAGGCCTTGGTCTTACCAAGCAAGAAGGAGATGGGTGGTGGACCCTGTGGATTTTAGAAGATGATGGGGCAATGTTGAATGTGACGGTCACGAAGCGTGAGGTGGGGAGAAACCATGCTCACCAGGACGAGTATGATGAGGATGGGGTGGAGGAGGGTGATGAAGATGTCTCAGAGGACAGGGATGAGGATGAAGACGAGGACGAGGACGAGGAAGACGAGGACTGTCAGGATGAGGAGCGCGATGAGGGCGGTGAACGGGACGGGAATACTGGGGACCATAAAGACGGAATACATGCGGACAGACCAGACGATGGTAGCTCTCAGACAGGCAAGAGTGGTGAATGACATGTTTCAGCACATGCAGAGAGGTACTTAGGAGGGTATGAGGTACGGTCTTAATTTGCAAAGCTTCCAATCGAGCACTATCCTCCAAAGCTCACCCTGTCAGAGGATAGCCGTGTCTATGTGAGCGGCTCCACTTCTGAAGCTACTTTGAATTATTTACCTGAGTTAAGGTTCCAGAGTCTGCTTAGACACATCGTCCTTTGTCTCTTGATTGAAGCAATGCAGTGTCCCGCCGCCTGGCATATCAATTTGAAAGGCATCAAACTCCACATGAAGACCAAGCCGAGCAGCCAAAATAAGCCTCCAAAACCATTCAATTCGCCCGTTACCAGCCTCCGATACCGTCTACGTCCTATCAGCCCACTCAAGCAGCTGATACGAACCGATAGACCTTCCCACCAGTGGAATCATGGGCGTCTTCCGCGAAGAGGACGAAGCGAAGCGAGTGCGCCAGGAGTGGGCGATTGACTAACTTATGAATAGGGTGGACACTTATTCTCCTCTTTCCGAGATGGAAGAAGATCGACAGGAAGCATTGGGAGCCTGGTACTACTATCGCGAGGATAATGATGGAGTCTGGACTTACACAATCGGCGACTACGGTGGCAATGAGAAAATCATGGTGATAGTAGAGGAATGAAAGGTGATGGAGACTCAGGTCACCGCTTCCAATTTCGAGATAGAGGATAACGAAGATGATGAGGATGATAAAGCCGCTGAAGATGATGAACGACGGTGGGGGAAACGAAGCATGCGCGAATGAATCTCTCAAGCATCAGGCTGCAATCGACCGGAGGGAGACGCCAACGTAAGCGAGTACGTCCACATCAAAATCCTCAAGCGGTGATTTTGCTAAACATCATCGACAAGGCTACATGCTCGATGCCCAGTCCGCTTCGGCGGCGATACGATCTCAAGGACCATTTAGGGGAACTTCAGCTGCAAAGAGCGTCTGGGCTGTGGCTTGAGCTAATGAAATTGGCATTAGATGTATTATGCGGGCGTTCTGTGAGCATGTGTAATTGGCAGGTCGCTGTCAACACGCATTACTGCCGACAATGTCCCAATCCCCATCAGGCTTTCCTCACTTTAAAGATGTGCTCTCATGCATAATGTGCTTGGCGGAGATGGGGGGTTTATCGCGCAGCCCTGGCAAGTATTCCCTTAGATAACTTCCGAGTCTTCCTCAATCTTTAGCTCCGTATACGCGTTAAACATCTTGCTCAAGTCAAATTTACGATTTTAGAAGTACATTGCGGAAGCTCAGTACGTCGTCAATATACACGGGTACATGGATCCTCTGGTCTCACGGTGCCATTGCTGGCTCTACAATTACCCTTAGCGAGCGTGATGGAGGCCTGCTCATAGCCTTCCTCGCTATATTCGTCTCTGCCGCCGGTGTCGCCACATGGAAGATAATGACCTACGTACTGTATCAAAATCGGGCCAAACATGAATATCAAGACGGTCTTCACCATCAGCAGCAGACCACACTTTGCAACTCAGGTAGTCCATCGGAGCATCGTGGCAACTCTTGCAGCTGACATGGTGTTGGCGAAGGCATACATTAAAGCCGTTGATACGCACACTACCGCTGGCCGCCCTTGCTCTTTTGAACCTCATACTCTTCGGCGTTGCGGGGGTCTTCTCGTCCGAGGTTACGAAAGCCGCGGGCAACGAAAGCCTGATACAGTGCCCAAATTGCGGTCTTTTGAACTTGACATAGAGTACATCAAAGCTTGGCCAAGCCGCATAGCATGCTGTGGAATAGGACTTGCTTCAATGTGGTCTGTTCGCTCAGAGGCAGCTTTTCTGGACAGTATACCCCAATTCTGCTTGTCCTTGTGATCCCTTATTGTGCGTGAATGGGGGCTCATCTGCGTACTCTATGGATAATAGACTCCTGGATTCGCACAGCACAATCGGCATCGATGCCTCGAAGATGGATCGTGTCCGATATACCGAAAGGTCACCACTTGCTCGCCAATCCAGACCGAAGTCTATGCAAGAGGAGTCAACGACACCGATCCAAGCTCGGATACCTATGGAGACTCATCCATCCGGTACTCGTACGGAAAGATTCCTGGAATCACAAATTACACGTACCAGTACCACACGCACAGTCTCGTAGCGAACATTGGCTACTCACTCACGTAAGCAAACCCTCGAAACCTCAACTAAGCCGCCAGATTAGTGCTTCCATTCTAGATCTCTGGTTTCCTATGCTGGCTCTGTTACAAATACATGGATTCTTATTCCTGAGCTCAGCCGTATCGATGCCGATGTCTCTCTCTTCCGCCTCGCACCCAACTTCGTCCTTTACGAGGGTCAGGTCAACAATCCATTCTATAAAGCTAGTCGCTACTATTCTGAGATCCGTTCCTAACGGGGACGGCACGAACCCGACATACTACTATTTCGATCGATATGTCAACGTCCTCGGCTGTACCGATCAACATCAATTCTGCAATCCGACGGCGAACGATTGTACCCTGCTGACTGCTTGGGCTCTTGCCAATGTAAGTCTTCTTACTATCGGTCTCAACGATGCCCAGTTGAACACTGCTCTCCGCTTGGGCACTACCCTGCAATATCTGACCACCTACTTCAGCGTTCACTCCTGAGGCGCTAACGCACCGCGAGCTTCAGAAACCGTAGACCCAGATGTACAAGTTCCATTGCCTGATAATCAATGGATGACGGAGGTGTCGATCTGGTATGCAGTATCAATGGCAAAGCTACAACAAAAGACCGTCCAGTACGCCACCGGACCTGCTCACACACCCGATGGTATTCAGCTTGTCAGGCTGCCCAACAAAACAGAAAAGAATATGTGCAAGAGTCAGATCGTTAGAAGCCAAAGTGGGACGATATCTTTCCCTGTACTTGGGGTTGCCATCATCCTTTGTCTTCGGCGCCATGCTCATCTTGACAAGCTTGTTACTCGACACTGTGGTGGGCTTCATCCGTCATCAATTTCACTGGAAAGAGCACAAGAAGCTACAGTGGACTTTAGACGAAAAGCTACAACTGCAACCGATGGCTTATGAGGAGGCTGGACAAGGACACTGGAGTGGTGGTGCCAGCTCTTGTGCCTGTCACTAAAACAGGTGATAGGTTTGGTATACCGAACAGGGTTGATGTGTCTCATTCTCGCTTGAGGCAGCCTGAAAGTCTTTCCGATGTTTTGGAAAAGGGTCTGCAATGGGTAGCAGTCCAATCGTGGGCGAACAGAAACAAATGAGTCACAGAATCGAGCCGTTGCACAGATAAGAGAGGTATATGCTAAGTGTCCAATCCTGTATAAATCCGTGTATCTTATTTTTGGGGTTCATGCTTTCTACTATTCTACATGGGCCTGTCCCTGAAGCTAGTCCCGGAAGCCGGTCCGGAACTATAGAGACTGGAAGTTGGACCTAGGTAAGGTATCAAATTGATGTTCTTAAAGAGGAATAGCGGTCAGGTCCAAATAAGATATTTATCGTAAGGACCAGACGGAGTCTTACTGACCGGATATAGACAAAATTCACGACCTAAGATCAATTGTCCTACTTACTTCATAAGAATGAGGAATCTAGGAATCTCTGAATTTGAGAATTCCTTGATGAAGCTCAATCAGTGGGAATGCGGCATTGAAGCTATTAAGTCTACTCGTATACAAGATTGGAAGGTCGTCCATCTTGTAATCCACACGTTCGACTGTTTGTATCAGCTCTGCACTTATGACTGGAAGAATCCTAGGCTTGGTGTACCTGTACGAGTTTACCTCATGTAGCCTCGCTTGGCTTAGGCTTCTAGTCAGTCTAACGTGGCTCATGCAGGCATTCCAGGGACTGCAAAAACCGATGGGTCACGAGCACATAGGTTGCATGAGAATCCACGCATGATCAAACCAAAGGCCTGAAACCCAAACAGTAAGGTCAATCGAGCGTTCACATGCCCCCGTCATATTGTCCAATCAAGGGACCAAACTATCTTAGAACGCTGCGATTTACCTGGCAAGCGGCTTGTTATCAAGGCAATTTCTCGTGACTTCCATCTGTTCTGGTCTTCTGCAGCAGCCTTCTATTATGCAATCAAAAGATGTTTGCAAGCTTCTGAGATACAGTCTGCTATGGTAGCTTGTCTTACCCTCACGTGCATAGAGCATTCCATCGTTTTCTTGGCCTTTCTAGCACCAAACCGCCATGACTCTCACTCAAGCAAAGTACACCTCCGATTGACCCCCAACCTTTATCAAAAGCTGCTGCGTTACGATTTTACAGAATCTCAATGACTTCACAAATCGTCTACATCGTCACTTACAATGCCAACCAATGGCTTTTCCCAACTAGCATTGGACCACAGGTGGCAAACCTATCCAACTTGTCTGGCTCTGTCCTAGGAGTGTTTCAGTCAAACAATTCAGCTCGTGTAGCTGCTAAGACATGGGCGGATTGGCAATTGGACCGCCGTCTAGACAGCCATGTACCTTTTCTAGATACCAAAGAAGATTGGGATAACGAGAGAAAGAATTGGTCCAGGGTTGTTATGGATCCTGGGAATGATCAGGCTGCATGGGTGTATGAAATGCTCGAATCGCTCAAGCGTCTCAGCTGCTAAAGGTTATGGTGGAGCCACGCGTAGTATTGTAATCGACTATTGCTACACATGACTGAGGAAGTGAACGCGAATGGAAGACAGGGGTTGCTTTCGAGATGATTTCAGTGTTCCGAACAGAAGCGACATCAATGTTAGTGGACTGCCAAAAGCTTTCGACAGCTTAGCGATCAACATCATTTGGGTAGTCCCAACAGGCAAACGCACGCATCACCTTACATGGACGACCCTGTGCAAGCCACTACAAATTCATGTCTGACTTGGATTCGGTGACTTTGAAAAATGAGAAGAAGAGTGTATCTCAAACTAACCCTACGGTGGGGTTTCCGGCCAGAGAATAGAATGTACGTCAAAGATTGAAAAAAATGCGGCATCACCATTAGCGACTCTCCTCCTCGATTGGCCTTCCCCGTTACCAATGCACGCACTCTGATACACCTCTCTCAAGCACATTAGGTCCGCCCGAAGATATTTCTACCTGCCATTGATTACGCACAGACCTCACACCCCGATTTTTCGGCAGCACCCTCTGCGTCCCTGAAATTATCCGAGAGACAAAAGCTTTCGACCTACAACCACAACCACATGCCACATTCTCAAATCGAAAAGGGTGATAGCGATATCAATACACTTCATAGAGCATGCTGAATAGGCTTCGACCCTATCATGAGGGATGCAGAATTGCATGGCTTCGATGTGCAATTGGCAACAGCCGGAGACCAGACCCAAGGGGGAGACATTAGTACGTATCACTGTCCATCATAGATTCATGTATATTCCATAGTGGTTATCAGTGTGCAAGGACGACTTCCGGCCAGATATGTTTCTAGATCATGAGTGTGACTTCTGTAGAAATCCTGGTCAACAGAGGACATGACTTGACCAAAAGGAGATCACCAACCTTCTTAGCAAATATCGTGCTTGTTTGGTGGCCCATTCTAATGGAGATACTAGGGCAGGGAGCGGATGACTTTGCGCACCATGACGAATAGATTGAAACTGAGATGTTTGCAGATCCAAGGTCTTGACCTTGCAACGAGAATATGGAATATATGAGAACACGTTGTGCAGAGCTGATGGGTTCTGACATTATGAGATGGAGTCACATCATGGATATTCGGAAATTCGTTTGGCAACGTGGCGTATAAATTGGAGCACGCTAAAAGAGTGATTCAAGGCTGAAGATTCGTTCTTCGCACGAGTACACTGTCTGATTTCTACGGTCATAGCGACCTCAGATTGAGTAGCTTGAAGCAAAGTAGAGTGCGCTACACCGAATGCTTTGAGGCAAGGGTTGATACGTTGAGTGTAGTTGTGATTGAGCAAGTGTATTACATATGCCAAATTGACTGGAGGGAGATGGGGGAATGAGAAAATTAGAGCACATACAAGAGGGAGTGGATACGGACCGCTATATGAAATGATATAAAGCAAAAGGAAAGCGACGGCGCCAAGCTGCCATCGGATGGAAAGATAGATGTTGATATAATCAGAGGTTATTACACGGCTCATTATCGCAGATTCCTCAGGATAGTGTGATCTTCTGCGCTTTCGCTCCTCCATTATCGAACATCATCAAGAGACTGCTACCATCCAGCGTGTAGAGACCCGGCCAAACACTTTGCACTTGTCCAACAATTATCTTATTGCCCCAAGTAGCGCCTCCGTCTCCACTTGTAATGAACTTCGCCGCCGTGTTGCTCGTGTAGCTTGGCGAAGGTGCAGGCAGACTAGTATCCTCATTGGTCATGAAGCTGACCCCGAGAGTCCCACCAACAGTGACGATTTGCGGTGCACCAGCACTGGTGTTTGGGCTTTCTGGAGTGTAGACGGTTTGTCGATTGCCCCACGTTTTGCCGTCGTCAGGGGAGGTAATGGCCATGATAGTGAACGTTCCGCCCGATTCGCTCTCGAAGACCGCCATCAATGAGGATCCGCTGACGGTGGCGACGCCGGTCATACCATCCCGAGAGATCATGCCTGCGCCAGATATAGTCTGAGCATCGGATCAAATCTCGCCAGTACCGTCAGCGGATGTTCTCTCAAGCGTATCTTGATCTGCAGCCGAGTTCTCGCGCGAGTAATAGATCTGTAGCGAGCCATCTTGAGCGTTTCGAAGGAATGGTTCCCAACTTCCATTCACTGGTCCTGGGTCTGAAGCTGGCTCGCTCAGGAACGCCCATGTCTGACCCTGATCGTCGGAAACGGTAACAGTGATTCGGAAGGTCAGGTAGGCTCCGGTGGCTGGGTCCTTAGAGTGATTTCTGAAGGCACAAATCACCCGACCGGACGGCAATTGAAGGACGTAGGGATTATCAATGTCGTTTGTTTGCATTTGAGGGGCCTCGAATCACCTCACCCCAGGCTGCCCAGGTACTACCACCATCCTGGCTCCTGACAGTCTTGATGATGTTGTCCCCGTGGCTGAAGTCAGTGTAGGCGCCAATGATGCTCCCATCCGCAAGTGTATTTGCTCGAGGGTATGTGCCAGAGCCAAAAATGGCAGGGCCACCTGACATGCCTGGGACAGTCCCTGTGTTCGCACGGATTGCCGGGAGTGGTGTTGCTGAACATGCGGTGAGGAGCAGCGATGTAAGCCCGAGGAAAAGAGCTGGTGATTGATACATTGTGGTGACTCCGTAGCAAGTATCTTCTCTTGAGGCAATTATAGTATCTCCGTAGATGTTGCAATATTGGGCAGGGATTATAGAAGCTCGGAAAAGAGTGTGGTTAATGAACGTGGTGGGAACGGTCAACTTTCACTGAGAAAGTATCAGGAGGTGGTCAGCTTGCTGCATGACTCTGATGGAATTGATTGCAATACGTACCTAGGATGTACCAATATCTTCTCAGTAGGCAGGACTGGTCATGCTCTGATTTCCATCTCCAGCGTGGGACTTTATCAAACTGTCCACCAGGAAGACCACCCGTGCATCGACCCATTACAATCTTGTGCAAGGGGGACCTGCATGCTTTCGGAGAGTATCCGGACCTAGACTGGTTAACAGAGTCTTATGAAAGCTGCTTGCCAGCGCCTCAAGAGCTCAAGATCCAAGGGTATGCCGGTATACGAGGGCGTGGGACAGCGTTAACGGCCCAATTTGTTTCAGAGATAGACATCTCGCAGAACTAGATGCTGATTCACACGTGGACGGGTGGGAATCCGTCTCAAGTAGGCACCAGCATGGGTGGGGGAGCTCCTGAACGAGCCGTTTCGTCATTTACTTTAAGGGCGGTAGGGGGTTTTTCGGAAGTCTATTAGTAGTAACTCAAGAGTCTATCGAATTAAAAATGGCATTTAAAGCCTTGTCTCTTAAGAAAGATACCTGTAATCCTACTATAGTAGTGAGGTCTTTTAGTGAGGAGATTACGCCGCTATAAAAACTATTTATTAATATCGTTTTCAAATACTTTTCTCTAGAAAATCTCGTCGGATTTTAAAATATTTTATAAATCCGATATTAATCTAATCTAGGCTATAAAAATATCCTTAAAAATATATATAAGTTTTAGTTATAAACTTCTTAAGCTAGAATTATATTTATATAACTATAAATATAAAGATTTATAACTAAAATATCTCGCTAAAATAAAATCTTATAGATATAATTTTAAAAGTAATATTATCTAGAAAGTTTATTTAATTCAAAATATTTTTCTAATATATATTAACGATAGTAAAAGTATATTAAGATAATAAGGAGTTTAAGATATTTAAATTATCGATTCTCTCTTTAATAAAATCCTTATAAAAGAGTTATTAAAAAGAGGTTATACTAAGACCTTTATTTATAATAATAATATTACTTTTATATACTATTTATATAAAAAGTATCCTATAATTAAATTAATAATATTAGTTTTTATCCTTTTAGAAGTATTCTTTACTATATATTAAATATATAATAATAAATCTACCTTTATTAATTTGGGTCCGTTATATAAAGTATTTAATCTAGCCCCCGTCTCTCGCCGAAGTCGCTAGTAATTAATATAATTTATTTCTATTAATTTAGACCCCTTAGCCCATCGCTAATAATTATAATAATAAGATTTTTAAAAAAGTACTTTATAATAATAATAATGAGATAGTCTTATTTTATTATAATATAATTAAGGATATATATAATTATTAGACTAAGTCTTTTAACTAAAGAATTATAAAGGGATTATTATATATAACCTCTAAAAATCTAGAGGATAATAATTCGATATTTATTATTACTAAAAAGGTTAAAAGATAGAGTAATATAAATTTAATTAAATAATAATATATTTACGAAGAAAAACTTTAGAGTTATATTTCTAGATATTAAATATATTTATCTTTATATTTATTTACTATCGAAGGCGATACCTTCTTTAATAGGCGAAAACTTTAGATTTTCTAATTTTAATATAATTAACTTTAATAACTAAGAGAGCTAAAAGTAGAAAGATTTATTTACGATTATAATAGAATTTCGCTTCCTTTAAATAGTATAATTTCGGTATTAATATTTTTAATATTATCCGCCCCCGAGTATTTACTTCGATAGTTAATAACGTGATTATTATAGAGAGTTATATTTATATAATAGTTGAATAATTTTATAAACCTAGTATTTTTAGTACTTCGCCGATTATATTTATAAATCTCCTCTTCCCTATTAAAAGTCTTTATTAATTATATTCTCGATATAAATATAGAAGACCCGATAATTTATCTCTTTATAGTTTAGGTACGGCCCTATTAAATTTACTTCTTTAAACTTTATTTATTTAAATCTTTATCTTCTTTTCTCTCTTCTACTACTTATATACTTTTCTTACTTTTATTATTAATATTAATTATTATTAAGTTGAGTGTATTTACTAGGATAGATATTTATATTAATATATTAAGTCTACTCGACTAAGGAAGCGGACTTATATATATAATTATAAATATCGCTATTTACGTCTTTAATAATAATTTTAAAAAGGGTTAATAATCCTCGACGCCTAGACCTCGCTTAATTTTACTTCTTTATATTTACTACTCGCTCGATATTAAATCCTTATTCGCTACCTATACCTTCTTAATAGATTTAGAAAGAGTAGGAATATATATTAAACTTTTATTTCCGGTTATTTTTAATTTTTTTAGTAATATAGTTATTATTAGTTATATAGTTAATTTTACTAGTAATTCGTACTTTAATTAAGTTTCTAGCACGGTTTAGTTAATTATTATATAGTAATTATAAGTTATAATTCGTGCTTATACCGTTATATCGATCGTATTATTTATTTACTCGTAGTATCTTTTCTCCTAGGTCTATTCGAGTTTAGGAGATAATAACGTTTATCCTTTATTATAAATATAATAATTCCGTACTTATAGATTATATTTAAAAGATATAAATATAGCTTTCGTTTTATTTTAGAAGGAAATTTAATACCGGAGTCCTAGCGATCTTTATTCTTTTAAAGACTTAGTACGTTAAGTAAAATAGAGTTACTTTATACTAGTACTTTATATAAAGAAGAATAAAGCTATTATTAGAAGAGGTATATAGTGTAGTTTAGGTACTATATATATTCTTTATTAAAGAAGAAATTAAAGCGAGGTTTTTAAAGGGTTAATTCGTACTAAAGAATTTTATAAAGAAGAGTTAATTATTAATAAATAATATAAATATAACCTAACTAGAAAAGCGCTAGATTTAGCGATAAATTTTAGTTCTTCTAGAAATTTATTTAACTTCGTAGTTAAAAGTAGGCCATCGATATGAATTATATTAAATATTAAAGAATAAGTATTTTTATCCGAAGAGGGTATCGAGCTCTCCTTTAATAATACTTAAAGATATTTTAATAAAATTATTATATTCTAGTCTCTTAAGGCGAGCTTTTAATACGTTCTCGAAATTTAATATCGTCGTCGAGAGTAAAGTAATTAATATTATTTTCTTTTTAATTTTATAGCTCCGTTTAAAGTCTCGAAATAAAATTGTAATATCTTTACCGGGACTATAATTATTATATAGTTATAAATTATAATTATTATTTTAAATTTAAATATAGAGGAGGATTATAAAGGGTAGGTAATAAAATATAAAATACCTCGTTTATTAAAACCATCTTTAGTATTATAGTCTATTTTACTACGATATTTATTATATATTTTTAATTAATTAAGGAATATATTAATTAGGATATTTATAAAACTACCTCTAATATATTAGTTTTTTTTATATTATAAATTACCGTATAAACCGTATTTAACGAGGAGTTAAATATAGTAGAATATTTTAAAATATTCTTAAAGCTATATAAAATAATGATTTTTTTTGGTATAATATTTACCGTTAACTCCTTATCTAATAACGAGATATATAGATAGAAATAAATTAGGATTAGAACTAGAAATAATAATAGGAGAGTATATAAATATAACTCTACTTTAATAAATAAATTATTAGTAGCGCCCTTTAACCGGAGACGGGGTATAATTTTTTTTTAAATAAATTTTCGAGAGTAAAGTTTTTATTTTAACTATAATACTAGGTAGATATAATAAGAGATTCTATATTTATAAATTACTTTATTACTAGAATTATAGAGATATATTATAGTATAGATATAATATTAAAATACGTAGGAGCTAAAGCTCCTATTATAGCGCGGTAAGAGTATATAATAAGAATAAACGTAATAGAGGGTATTATTAAAGCTATAGCGTTATCGCTAAACCGTTATAATTAAAGTATATATATTATATATATTTCTAGAGTCTACTTTATTAGAACTAGCCGCTAGAATTCGATATTTATATTATATTATCTCCTAATAAGTCTAATAGCGTTGGTAGCGACTTCGACTTTCTAAAAACTACCCGCCTTTTAATTACCTTTTTTATACGATATAATCTCCGGTCTTCGCGTGGCCGAAAGTTTAATATTTTAATATATATATAATTTGGATTCTTTTATATTTCGGTTCTAGTATTATTACTATCTTACTTTTAGATATTTATTTTAATTCTACCGAATATATTATAAAAATCTAGAATAATATCTCTATTAGTCGATTCTACGTATAGATCGTCAAGATATAATTTTATTATAACGGCGAGATTATAAAAAAAATCTATTTAAAGTTAGAATAAATAATCGCGAGATAAATTAAGCTTTATACCCATTATTTATATACCCGCGGGTATATCTAATAGTATATATATTTAATAAAACTTCGTAATATATATAAAAACTACCTCGGTAGCGTAGGTATTAAATTCCTTCTTTATCTCGTTATATAACCTATCTTCTTAGATATTCGAAAGTATTAATTTTATTAAGAGTAACTTCGTTACTTATCGCTAGAATTCATTAACTTATTTTATAGAGATAGGATATTAAATATATCTTAATACCTTTAATAACCTCGTATTTCTACGAAGATATATTTAATTATACTTTTAAACGGGTCTTTTTATAATATATATTTTCTACCTTAACTTTATATTTAATATAGTTTATTACTATCTTTTTAACCTATAATAGAGAGGGTTTAAAGTATCGAAAGTATAATATCCGCGTTCTTAATTCCATTTTATTCAATAGAATAGTCTATTATTTCTTATCGATTATAAATCGGGGGGTAGGAAGTATAGGTAGGGGAGGAGGGGCTTCGTTATCTATAATTATTTAAATCATAGTTATAGGAACTAGTTATTATATAATAATATTAATATTTAGCGGGTAGGGGAGAGTAGGGTTAAATAGAGCTCGAATATTTATATTTAAAAGACGTCGACGAGAGAGTAGGATTAGATAGAACTTGAATATTTATATATAGAGGGCGTTTCTAGTAGTTAATAAAAAAGTAAATATAGAAGTTAAATTACGGGGAAATCGGTAGTCCGTAGTATAATACGTTAATACTAAATTGGATATAGTATTTTTGAAAAGTCTTTTTACTATATTTCAAATATTAGTTTATAAACTTAGTTATTATCCTACGTATAACGATTTATACTATTATAGGTAAATATATATAAAGTTAAATATAATCTCACGAAAATATATTAAATAACTAGGTATACTACACTAAAAATAAATATAATAAATATTATTTACTATTTTAGGATTATATTAACACGAGCCTAGACGAAAATATATCTATAAGATATTATAAATTATCTTTAACTTTCCTCGACCTAAAGTTTAAAATATATTATTTAAAATAAACTAGGAATAATAGTATATTAATTAATATTTTATTAATTTATTTTAATAGTTTCCTCCCCTCGTATTAAGCTCCTTCGCCTTATAGTTATTTTATTCTCTTCGATATTAACCTTTTCTCTTTAATATTAATTTTTTCCCCTCGATATTAATTCTTTCTCTTTTATATTAACTCCCTCCCCTCGATATTAACTTCTTCCTCTCGATTTTAACTCTTTCTCTTTTATATTAATTCTCTCCCCTCGATATTAACTCCCTCCCCTCGATATTAACTCCCTCCCCTCGATATTAACTCTCTTCCCTCGATATTAACTCCCTCCCTTTAATATTAACTCCTTCCCCTCGATATTAACTCCCTCTCTTTAATATTAACTCCTTCCCCTCGATATTAACTCTCTCCCTTTAATATTAATTCTCTCCCCTCGATATTAATTTCTTCCCCTCGATTTTAACTCTTTCCTTTCGATCCTAGTTTATTCCCTTCGATTTTAATTTATTTTAATCGATCCTAGCTCCTTCCTTTTAAATTATACTATTTCCTTTACTTTTATATTTCTTTCTTTATTTTATTACTTTCCTTATTTTATTATTTTCTTTATTTTACTACTTTCCCTCCTTAGTCCCCGTATTTCTCTTATGTCTTATTTTAACTTTTCGAAGGCTTTACGCCCGAGGGCGATTATTATAAAGAGGGTATTCTAATATTATTAAAAAAGACCGATCGTAATAGTTTATACTAGAGGACTAGGAATAATAATAAAAACTATATATAATAAAGGCGGGGCTAGGTAGGAGTAGAAAAATAAAAATAATAATAAATAATAAATTATATTATCGTTTCTTAGATATCTAAAATAAAGTATATAGATTTATAAAAGAAATAAGTACTCGACGTATAATAATAATAGTAAAATACGACCGAGAGCTCTAATAACTAGGGGTCTAATAATAATAATTCGATTAATAATTCTATATTAAAAAGTAAGGATTAATATTAATAAAAAGGCCACGGAAATATTCCGCCTAAAAATCCCTAAATAACGGAGGTAAATATAAGAGGCCTATATATTTATATATAATATTAAGTTATTATCGGCGATATAATTAAGACGGTCCGAAAAGTATAATAAAGTTTTTAAAAATATAGCGATATTATTAAATATTAAAGAGTATATAAGTTTACGGCCTACGAAGAGGCGGAGATATAAAGTTATATAAAGGTACGTTTTCTACTACTAATTCGAAATATAAACCTAATATATATACTAGTTCTACGGTTACCCTAGAAGTAGATAATTCTACGGTTATATTAAGAGTAGAGATTATTTCGGTAGATTCGGGAGCTTCTAAATAACGATTTATTAATAAATTAAGAATTATTTAAATATAAATTACTAGTACTAATAATAAATATAAATATAGATCTCGAGTCTAACCTCTAAATCTTCGATAATAAAATATTATTATTCCTATTAAATAATTGTTTAAAAACTCTAATAAGACCCTTCCTCTTAATATAATTTATAACGCTTTCTCTAAAGTATAATAAACTAGATCCCGAAATCTTCGTTAACCTATATATTACGCGTTAGCTAGATAATTAATAGACTCGAAATAATTTAAATCTAGGGCTAAATATATAAGAAAATCTATAAAGTATAAATAAACCGGGAGAAGCGGAAGAATATATATAAAGAATAATTAATATAGATAACGAAACCTTAGACGAAGAAATACGGCTAGACTCGTATATATAAAAGTTTAACTATAACTTTATTATACTATACCAAGACTAGCTTCATAGTAACTATTAAATATAGTATATAGATCCTATACAGGGAGTATACGGCGTAGTTACGCTATTTATATTATAGTATTATATTATAGTTTCCGGTACTCCGGAGCCCCTTTAGAAAAAAGAGGCTCGGAGCCCTCGCTCTAACTCTTTAAAAATTAATTCTATTTTTTAAATATAAAGATTATTTTCTTATTAAGGCTTTATACTTACTTTTATATTATTATAAATACCTTAGGTATTATAACTTAATAATTTTAATCTCTCTTAACCTTTTTAAATAATAATCCGTTAAAAGTATAAAAGATCTTTTTAAAAATAATTATCCCGAAGATAAAATATATAGGATTAATATTTTAAACGAAAATACGGGAGATTTATTAAAGAATATTAATTTTACGGTAAATTAATAATTTATAGAATTAAAATATAAATAAAAAGCCCTTAAAAAAAAGGCCTTTATTATTATAATTTAAAAGAATATTAAAAACTTACGACGTATTATTATAAATAAAGGAGATAAGGAAATCGAAGATAATTCTTAAAAACTAAATATAAAAAACGAAAACGGCCCGACGATAAATCATAGTTAAATCGGTTATAATATAAATTAAGGTAACTTACGGTTATCGAAACTATAGGATTTTTATACGAAGAATCCGTAAAATTATTAAAAATAAATCTACGACGTAGAGACCGCGTTTTATTTAATACCCGTAAACTTTCGAATAAACGAAAAAAAGATTTTATATATAATACCCTATTTAAAGAGGTAAATTAAAAAATTATAAAATAAATATAAGGAACTTTATCTAGTAGATATATTAACGTAGAAATTCTTTACGGATTATTTATTTAATATAATTAAGGACCCTTTAAACCGAGTTATAAATATAAATCTTAAGTATTAATATATACGTTAGAGGAATAATTAATCGGTATAAGATTTCGATACCTACCTTAATACCCTAAAAACCGAATTACCTCCTTATAATAAAGAGTAATAAATAATTTATCTAATAATTTATTTAAGACTTAATATTTTAAAAGAAATTAACTAGGCCTAAAATATTCTTATTAAACGAACCGAATTTATATTATTTACGGCGCGTTACGAACGTAATCTTAATCGAGATTTTAAGATATAAAATAATAATTAAGATAATTAATTAAAACCTTAGAAAAGGTATAAAAAGGGGTTAAAAGGCGGAGATAATAAAGATAAATCTAATATAAAGGGATAAAGTTTTAATAAGGGTAGTCGTAGAAATATAAATAAAACGTATATAACTCGCGCGAGCGATAAGAATCTTAAGGATATTAAATACTTTAATTATTATAAACTCGATTATTATTTTAATAAATATCCGAAGAAGAAAATAAAGATTATTAATTATATCGGCGATTATACCGCCGAGTTAAAAAATAATAAACTCTTAAGGAAGTCTTTATCCCGAGGGAATAAAAAGAAATAAAAACCCGACCGAGTATAAATATCGATAACGAAGTTATTACGAACTTAATTAATATCGATATAAAAATTATTCGTATTAAAATAAATAAAGATCTAGGAGCGGAGATGAATATTATTAACGAGATATTATAATAATATAACCTAAAGCGTTTTAAGAGCGAGCCGTTACCGACTTTAAAATAAATAAGCGGGTAATCTATTTATTACTATAATATTTATAATATCATCTACCGGTTAACCGACTTATAGGGATAAATTAAAGAGTATAATAATATCTTTTACTTTATTAATAAGAAAGGCTCGTTTATTATTATAAATATACCGGTTATAAAAAAGGAGAAGATTTAAACCGACTATAATATACGTACCTAACGGTTCGGTATCGCGCCGAATACGTATATATAAAAATTACTTAAGGATTTTACGAAATTATTAAGGACGTAGCCAGTTATATATATATTAATTTATATTAAGACTAATCCCTTTAATTAAGATCTTATTAATAAGAATAAGGCTAGGAAAGGCGATACTACCATTAATATAATATATTCTAATAGTTCCGTTATCGTACTACCTATACTTCTTAATAAATTTATAAATTTTAACGATATCTTTTTAAATAAAGAAATAAGTCGATTATCGTTATATAAAGGCGGCGACTATATAATTAATATAAAGGGTAACCCGTTATACGGGCCTCTTTATAACCTATTAAACCTAGAATTAATAAAGTTAAGGAGATACCTAAACGACGCCTTAACGAAGAGTTAAATTAAATACTCCGTAAACCCCGTTAAGACTCCTATCCTTTTTATTCTAAAAAAGGATAATAAACTATAATTATATATCGATTACCGAGGTCTTAATAAGATTATTATTAAGAATCGCTACCCGTTACTCTTAGTTAATAAGACGCTAGACCGCCTAAATAATATTATATAATTTACGAAATTTAATTTAAAAGATATTTATTATCGAATAAAAATTAAAGAAGACGATAAATAAAAGATAATATTTCGTACGCGGTATAATCTTTTCGAATATATAATAATATTATTTAATTTAACGAATATACCTACTACTTTTTAAACTTATATTAATAAATCGTTAACGGGTTTAATAAATATATTTTACGTCGTTTATCTAAATAATATCCTAATTTATTTAAATTTAAAAGAGGGGTATATTAATTATATACGATAAATACTCGAACGCCTACGAAAATATTCCTTATTCGCGAGTCTTAAGAAATACGAGTTCTTTACTCGGTTAATTAAGTTTCTAAAGTTTATTATAAATACCGAAGGTATCTCGATAAACGAACGTAGGATTAATATAATTCAGTTTTAATTAAAACTAAAGTCCTTTTATAATATATAAGTATTTTTAAGCTTTATTAATTTTTATCGTCGATTTATTTATCGTTATTCGTAGATAATAAATTCATTAACGGGTCTATTAAAAGGTAGTTAAAATAATAAAAAATTTAGTTTATTTAAATAGCCTAAAGAGGTAGAGTAAACGTTTTACCTACTTCGCGATTTATTCTCGTATATATTTATTTTAATATACTTTAATCTAGAATTAAAAATTCGGATTAAAATAAATACTTCTAATTTTACCGTAACTACGATTTTAACGTAGTTATAAAATAATAACGAATAATATCCCGTCGCTTTCTAGTCCCGTAAAATATAGGGTTTAGAAATTCGATACGAGATTTATAATAAAGAGCTCCTCGTAATTATTATAATATTTAAATAATAATAATATTACCTCGAGGGTAGTTTATATAAAGTAGAAGTCTTAACCGATTATAATAATTTAAGGGGTTTTATAAATATTAAATAATTAAATAATCGTTAGGCGCGTTAAATAATAAGACTTTTATCTTTTAATTTCTTAATTTTATATCGTTCTAAAAAGAGTAACCTAGCCGATAACCCTTTACGTTATCTTAATTATAAAGGCTAGGATAATTTTTTAGATAATATATTATTTATATTATAATAAAAGTTATTAAATTTAGAAAGTATTAATTAAGGCCCTATTTTCGTTACGATACGAGATACGTTTATAGATATAATAGATCTAGAGGTAGATAATACTTCGCCGGCGTTAAGTAATATATCCGTAGACGTCGCGTAAAACCTAATATATATAAAATTTACGTTATTAAAGTCTTTAAGGCTTACCGTAAAAAAGGTATATTCTTTAATAATATATTTATCTAGGCCTAAGGAGTTAATACCTAGATAAGAAATTCTAAAGAGTTTAAATAAAACGTTTATTTAAATCGATTACGATATAATAAAGGAACTATTTAATTTTATCGCTAGAACTATAGGCTATAGACTATTTATTCTACGTATTATTATTAAATTAATAATACTTTACGAAACGGTTTATAATACTAAAAACTTATTAATAATTAAAATAATTCGCGCTTTATAAAAGGATAATTCCTTCTCGTAAATAAAAATCGCCGAAATTATATAAACGGATTACTAGCGTTCCGCCGGAGTATAGACTTTAAATTTTATATTAATTCTTAGATATAATAATAAGATTTATATATTTAAAGAAGGATTAATCCGCGAAGAGTTATTAAAACGATATTATAACGATATATTAACGGGGTACTTTAACGTTAAGAAGATAACGGAGTTATTTATTAGAAAATATTTCTAGAGTACTCTTAAGGCCGACGTATAAGAATATATCGATATGTATAATATATTATACTAGCGGGTTAAGGTATATCGATACCGCCTTTATAACGAGATCGGTTCTTTATTATATCCTACGGGACCGTAGAAGGAAATTATAATAAATTTTATTATTAATTTACCCCTAAATAAACGGTACGGACGCGTTTATAATACAGTCTTTATAGTTATAAATAAATATATAAAGATATTACGATATATCTTAATTATTAAAACGATCGACTCTACGGGGTTAATAAAATTAATATTTAAAGAAATTATCTTAAAGTTTAGAGTTCTTAATAAAATTATTTTTAATAGAGGTTTTATCTTTACGAGTACGTTTTAATTAAAGATATACTATTTAATAAAAATTAAAAGGCGCTTAAATACCGTATTTTATCCGTAGACGGATAACTAGATAAAACGCTAGAACTAAACTCTAAAATACTACTTAAGAACCTTCTATTTAAGCGAGTAAAATAATTAGGTAGTACTTTTACCTATAGTAGAATAAATATACTATAACGCGCAGTATACGATAATAAGATAAATATTATTTATAACTATATATAGTTATAATCCTTTTCTTAAACCGCGTCTCGAGGGCGAGATATATAAAGGAGAAGTACCGTCGGTATAAAAAAGAATTAAAAAATTAAATACTTTAAGAGAGTATTTAATAAGAGTATAAACTATCGCGGTCGAAATATAAAAGTGTAGCCATAGTAGAAAATATAAACCGAAATTATTTAATATAAATAACCTTATATTATTATTAATTAAAACTTAACGTAAAAATAACTAAATAAGAAACTCTCTTATAAAGTAATTAAATTATTTAAGATTTTGGATACCGTCGGAATATAAACGTACCGCCTAGGATTATTAACTAGCTACCGTATTTATAATATTTTTTATATATCGCTTTTAAAGCCGTATTATTAACGGTAGAGCGACGTTTCGATTCTTAATATACCTTTACCGGAATTAATAAATAATATAAACGAATAAGAAATAAAAAGGGTATTAAAAAAAAAGAAGATAAAGGGTAAGATACTTTATTTTATAAAATAATTAAGATAATTAAAGACCTTTAATAAATAAATTAATATAAATATTTTAAATAACGCGTTAAAATTACGAGAAGTATTCGAAGAGAATATAAAAATAAAAAAGATATAAAAAGTAAAGAATAGGAAGAGGAAGCGTTATTAATTATTAATTATTATTAGTTATTTCTTACTAGTAGAGTTCGAGTAAAACGTATCTTTACGACTAGCGGGGCGCTTACGGGTAGATTTACGTCTATAATAACTAACTTTCTTAATATTAAAACTCGGTTATTTACGAGTAAGACCGAGGCCGGGAAATTAAATTAAAAGACGAGGGGTAGAAGTAGAATTAAGATTAAGATTATTAATCTTATCTTTAACTTCTTCTTTAGAAGCCTTATAAAAAAATATTAATTTATTTAAAATATAACGATTCGTACCCTTTATACCGGCGTATTAAAGGCGAGGCTCTACGGTATCTTTAATTAAAAAAGCTTTATAATTAAATATTATAACTTTTTATATACCGTTAGAGAATAAAATAGGATCGATAATATCGAGATTATTAATAATAAATATTTTAAATTAATTAATAACGGGATTAAAGTTAAGAGAAGAGTCGTATTCGGAGGCGTCTCGTATATAACGAGTACGAGTATTATCTTCGTCTTTATCGTCGGCTTTATTTTCGTCCGTTGATTTAAGAAGATTATTAAATTAATATTATATAATTCTACTTTAAGGTGTACCCGTATCCCGGGTAATAATCCCTCCCTAAAAAACTATTAATATACGAATTATATTTAAATTATATTAATTTATTAGAGTATAAAAAGTATTATTTATACCCTCGATACTCGTAGTAAACCGAGATATTAATTATAATATATCCTTCCCTCTCTTAATATTATTATTTTTAAATTTAATCTCCCGAAAGAAGGTTATAATATTTTTAATATACTTAACGACCCGTTTACGAAGACGTTTATTAGGGCCTTAATGTTTTAAACGATTAAGAAGAAAATTTATAAAGATATAAAATTTAGACGGAATCTAAATATATTAATATAATTCGGTTTTAGAATATTAACGATATATAGGATTATATAGGTACTTATTCTTTACGTAATAAATATACTTTATATATAATACTTTATTATATAAGACGTAGTTATCTAGGTTTATCCGCTTAAAGTAACGGAGGTATAAAAATACGGATAAACGCGGGGTAGGAGTAAAGCGGGCGGTTATTTTATAAAGAGCGAGGGTTAAGAATATATTAAATATCTAAATATTATCGTTAATATTATATACTATAAAGATTACTTTAATATATTAAATATTAAAGTAATCTAGTTATATACGTATCGCTAATAAAGTAAAGTATAAAACTAATAATTTAAAAATAAAATAAATATTACGATAATATTAATTCTTTTAAAATATAAATAAATACCTTATTTAAAGATAGAATAAATTATTTATTTATTTTAATAATTATAAATTTAAAGAAAGAATTTAAAAGAAGAAAAAAAAAAAAAAAAAAACTTATTTAAACTACGATATATTAACTTTAGCCTTACCTACGAAATATATATATAATATTTACGACCTTAAAGAAAGAGCTTAAAGATACGGCCGAGACTATTATAAATTAATAAAAGTCTAAATATAGTATAGCTATCGATAGTAGTATATAGGAGTTTATATATATAAAAGATAATAAGATATTATAAAAGAAGAAAAGTTAAAAGGTCGGCGAAGACTTTATACCTACGTTAAGATTACTACCCGTACGTATTTACTCCTATAACTAAAGTTCTTCCTAAATAATAAAATAAAATAATTTACTCTACCGCCGATATCGCTAAAGCCCTATTAATAATAAAGATTTATAGTTTTCGACGGTAATTATAATATTCTTTCTCTTATTTTTCCCTTTAAGTTTAAAAGTTTTTATTAAATACCTAATATAATCTACGACTATATAACTACGCCGATTACGAATTATACGCGACGTATTATTAAATTTTAAGATATAATTTATTTCCCTCCCTTTTTCCTACTAGGTTTAGAGGTTTTTCTTAATATATTACTACTATAAAGATAGGAGATTAATAAAATTAAATAAAAGGCGTAGGCGTTACGCGTATATTTTATTTAATTTAAATTCTCCTATATTATACTCCTTCGTCGGAGTATTAAAACGTTAAATTAATATTTATTAATTTCGAGGGCGAAACCCCTAGAAAGGGAGGTAATTATTATACTATACTAAAACTAACTTTATAGTAGTTATTAAATATAGTATATAAATCCTATATAGGGAGTATACGGCGTAGTTACGCCATTTATATTATAATATTATATTATGGTTTCCGGTACTCCGGAGCCCCTTTAGAAATAGGAGGCTCGGAGCCCTCGCTCTAACTCTTTAGAGATTAATTCTATTTTTTAAATATAAAGATTATTTTCCTACTAAGGCTTCATATTTACTTTCATATTACTATAAACACCCTAGGCACTATGACCTAACAAACTTATAATACTTTCTAAATAATAGGAGAATTAAGATCGGAGAGTTTAATATTAATATTATTATTTTTATTTATTTATAATTTAATCCTATTACTTTATCCACGCCTTTATAGCCGGTATCCGATATTTTTAATTTACGGTTATATAATATTTATATAGCCTCTTTATTTATATTTAGCGAAATTTCTATAGATTTATTTAAACTCTAATCTCCCCGTTACCTCGAAGATATTAAAGATAATATTATTAATATACTAAAGCGTCGCTTAGCTCGCGAGATATCTAATTTTATACTTAACTTTATAATCTAGTACGAAGTTAAAAGGATAATATATTTTAATTATACTTCTCTACGAGAGGTATTATTTCTTAATAACGAAGCGAATATAACGAAGTTTCTAGCGCGTCTTTCTATACTTTAATCCTAATTACGAAATAGATTTCCGCTCCTACTATTAAAGAGATTAAAAGTACCTATTAAAATAAAGAAAATACTATCTAATACTTCTAGTATAATAGTAGATATATATTATTTTAATCCGAGGTACCTAGTTATAATACTATTAAATAATAAAAATAAAGATATTAATTTATATTTCGGTATAATTAATATTATTAAGAGCCTTACTAAACTCTAGTATAGTTATTATTAAGGATTTAATATATGAATATATTCGGTTAATTATATAAAGTACCTTTATAATTAGAGTCTAATAATTCTATTAGACTTTATTTAATATAGTAGATTAAATTTCGCTCGTATTTTCTTCTTCGGTCGAGATAAACGACCAAGTTTTATTACTAAGAATAGTATACTATTATTTATTTAGAAAATAGTTATGAAGTTAACTCTCGATAAATCGTATTCCCGAGTTATAATCTTGATCGAAGATAATATAATCGAGCTCTAGCCTAAGAACGTTATATATATTAACTATATCGTAATCCAACGTATTTTCGAAAAAGAAGACCGAGGTATAACTACGCCCGTTAAAGTCGTATTTAACCGTATACGCGGTAAATACTACTCGATTAATTAATTACCCGCTATTAAAGGAGAATTATAAATATAGTATTATAAATATTTAAAGATTACCGAAGTTTTATAGTCTAGGGTTTTATTACTACTATTTATATACTTTATCGATGATTTCGGTCTCTACTATAATATATATCGAAGTTTAACCGGGATTTATTTTATAATATTAATATTAACTCTTTAAGAATAATAACGAACTCGTAATATCTACCCTATTACTTTAGGACTATATAATTCGAATATAAATAATATAATAAAGGCTTTTAAGAGGGGCTTTAAGATATTTAAAAACGAATATTAACTTCGGATTTATAAAGAGGTTCAAATAATCTAGGCTCCGATATTAATATTTATAGAGGATATAAAGTCTTAATAAGAAGCGGCTAGTTTCCTAGGACCTATTATAAATTTATTATATAGAATATACTACGCTGATTAAGATACGCGTAATAATATAGTTTTTAATATTTGTATATATAGCCGGTATTATTATTAAATACTCTACAGGAAAACTCGTAGAGCCTCTATAAATATTATATAACGAACGACTTATTTTAAAAAATATAGTTTAGCGATAGAACTTTCTATTTTATAAACTATAACGCTAGCTCTAGATTTAATTATAAATCGGCTAGGCGACCCCGCTTATAGCGAATTTACTAGGATAATTAGAAGAATTATACTAGTTCTTTATAAAGATATATTTACTAAATAAATACTTAAGGATTTTATAATTTAATTCCGTGTATTTTTATTCTCTTTAGACTAGGGACGAATTTAATCTCCTACTACGTATATAAAGTTTTAAATAATATCGGAGTATATAAAAACTTCCGTAATTATTCTAGTCTTATTACGAAAATAACCTCTACGGATATTATATATACGAGTAGAATATAAGGCCGTATTAATAATATAACTATAATATACTAACTAGAAATCGGCGAGCGAATAAGTTATTTTCTTTCTCGGTTAACTCGCTAAGAGTAATAATTTAATTACCTCTATATATTTAAGTATATAAGATCGCGCTTCGTTATTATTAATTATCCTCGAAGCTAGGATAGGATTCTAGGTCTTAATGAATATAGTAGTAACTATAACGAGAAAGAAAACTAAATAGGTTAAATCGAAGAAAAGAAGAAATAAGACTTAAATAATATTCTTAGAGTCCGAATACTAGTTTAGCGCCGCGATAAACTAGATAAGTTAAACTAGTTATAATATATTTACTATATTTATTATAACCCTAGCGACGGTACTACTAGAAATAATTATCGAGGATAAAATAGTAACTCTATTAAACGTCTATACTACTCTATATTTCTTAACTTTAATAAAAGAGTATAGATTATTTTAGAATATTAATACTTTACCTAGAGAGCGAATATATAAATAAATTTCTAATTTCGGTTTTTATTAAAGATATAGAATCGTCGTTAAATATATTATTATTTTTAGATTCTTTAAAGTCATAGTTCTTTCTACTAATTACTATAAAGTCGAACGCTAGCTCCTTATTAAATCATATATTCAAATAATAATTAGACTCGGTTTTAGAGGTACTTTTAATATAATCGACCCCGAATTATTAAATACTCTCTTAAAACTATAATAAAGATATTTTAAATTATTCTAAAATCTTATCCTAAGTTCTATACCCGCTCTAGTAAATAATAATAAAGATATATTCTAGTAGTATATTAATAATAGTAGATATATTAATCCCCTCGTATATATAAAAATTCCCGGTTAAATAATTCGTACGTAGGAGTTTCCGAATAAGATAAACTAGGTAGTTATTATAGATAACTTTTTTCGAGAATTATAAATTATTATAATAAAGTATAGATATTAAATATACTCGTTTAGATTAAAGTTACTTTATTAGTATAATTAATTCAGTTTTTAAAACCCGTAAATAACGTTTACTAAATATAATCTTTCGATTACTAATTCTAATCTAGTTTATTTTCTACTCGTACTTCCTTAAAGCGAGGAGATTTCATCTATATCTCTAATATATACTTTACGGATCGACTATATACTTAAATTCTATAAATATTCTCTTATTATTTTATATTGAATATAAAGAGACGTATCTTTATAAGGGTTAAAAGGCTAAGATTCGTTACTAATAATAAATAAAATAAATTACTTAATCTTCCCTTATTAGAGCCTACTAAGGAGAAGTATATAATAAATATACTAGAGGTATTATCGAAACGCGTATAGATAACACTAACTAGATAGAGAGGAGTAGGATTAAATAAATAACGAATATTTCTTTATAATTAGGACGTCTAGTTTTTATAAAAGGAGTAGGATTAAATAAGTAATAAATATTTCGTTATAATTAAGGTATTTTATTTTTATAGTTATTATCGTATATAATAATAAGAGAAGAATTACTAATATTTTAATAACGCCGAAAAATATATAACTTAAGATTCTTTTTAATTTTATATTATAAAAAAATATTCCTTATTATACTATATATATAGATTAATAATCTACTTTTTATTTTTATTATATTAATTCTTATATACTATAGAGGAGTTTAGGAAGATAACTACGGAATTTATATTACGAGTTAAAAAGTCTTTAAACCCTATTAATTAACTACCTTCGTAGGCTATTACCTACTCGAATTAAAATCTAATAAACTCGTTAAATTTATATAGATCGTTTTTAATTTTCTTTAAAATAGAGCCTATTAATTACCCCCTCGAAGAGATTAAGATACTAAATATAAATATAATTAATATTATCGCTATTTATCGCCCTTTAGCTCTATTTATTATTCTTTTACCTATTTATTATCTTCCTACCTATTTATCGCCCTCTAGTCTTATTTATTATTCTTTTACCTACTTATCGCCTTTTACCCCTACTCGTTATCCTCTCGCTCTACTATCTATCGTCTAGCTCTATTTATTATCCTCCTACCTACTTATCGCGCTTTAGCTTTATTCGTTATCCTCTTATCTATTTATCGCCCTCTAGCCCTATTTATTATCCTCCTACCTATTTATTACTCTTTAACCCTATTTATTATTCTCTTATTTACTTATTATCCTCTCGCCCGATTATCTACCCTCTAGCCCTACTCGTTATCCTCTTACTTTATTCTCTACTCTCTCGCCCTATTTATAGTCCTCCTACTTTATTCCTTACTCTCTCGCCCTATTTATAGTCCTCTTTATTATATTCTCTACTCTTTTTTCTTATTTATTACCTTCTTTTCTAACTTCCTAGTTATAATTTCTTATTTTTTACTTTTTTATTCTATTATCTAACGTATCTCTTACCTTTTCGGATATTATATAAAATTAAATATATTACTTATCACTTACGGTTCTAGGTAATAATTAAGGCTAGGGGTATAAAAACGGTAATAACGGCGCTTTATAATTATAATATTAACGCTAGAGGTAAAATATAGTATATATTATATAATTTTACTTTCCTATAATTATTTATATTAATTTATAACGTAAGAGAGAAAGCTAAACTATATTATAAAATATAAAACTAACTCGAACCTTAGGCTCGATAATAAGGATAATAAAAATACTATAATATAAAGAGATTAATAATAAGGGCTTTTATAAAACTAAAGATATTTATTAAATATTATATTAACGAGTCTAAAATCTAAATATTTAATAAATAATATTTAAAATACTAACCGTTATTATCTTAGAAAAGAATAGTGAATCTAAAATTATAATATTTACTCGAGAAATAAATAATTCGACTAGATATAGAGGAGAGGTTAAAGAGAAAGGCCGTAAATAAATTAAAATAAAAATTCATTATTATACCTCGAGTATTATTAGAGGGTCCGGTAATATTAAATATTTAATAAACCGAGGCTTTAAAGTAAATAGGATCTTTTATTTAATATTTTAAAATCGTATATCTTCGAGCCCTAAAATATATTAATCCTAGTATTTAGGAAGAGTAAATAATAATAATATAAACTCTTAAATAATTAATAAAAATTAAAAGAGGTTATAAATAAAAGAATAATAACTCGTTTATAAATTAATATCCGAGTGTTATTAAAAGATTTATATTTTATATCTCGCGGTTCTCGATAGTATAGATACCTAGATTTATAATAATAACTTAATATATAATTAGATACTAGATAAATAATAAAGGAGAGCGCTAAAACTAGCGGAATAAAACACGTATATAAATAAAAAAAAGGCTCGTATACCTAGCGCTAATAATAGTACAAATACTTAGAATTATAATAATAATAAATAAATATTAGGAAAAGCGCTAAAGCTGGCGGAATAAAATCTAGGCGTTAATAATAAAATAATTTAATAAATAAAAGAAAGAGATTCGGAGAAAATAATTTTAATTATATACTTCTAAATACACTAGCTAATCCTAATCTAGATTTATATTATTTAAATAATTTCTTAATATCGTTTATCTAACTCCGTTAACCTCCGTAATTTAAATATCCTATACTAGTTACCCTATTATATACCCGCTCGAAACGACTACCTCTATTTAGTCTTTTTAATTCTAGATTATATATTATAAACTACCTTTTTAGTCGCCTTTTTAGTATATTTTAAATAAAGAGTCTTCCCTTAAATATACGATTTAATAAAAAGTATAACTATAATAAAATTTAATAAATAGGATCGAGCGAAGGGGTAGATAAAACTTAAAGAAAGATAATATAAAAAAGTTCTATAATTTAAAACTCGGTACTAGGATCTAAAAGAGGAATCGTAGGTTTATAAATAAAATATAGAGGACTAGTATAATTATATTATTAATTTAATATAATTATTAGAGACCTCTTTATAGAAAATATACTATAATTAATCGTATCTATAAAAAGTATAGTCTAATTAATTATATTTATAAAGTATATACTTTAATTACTATATATCTACTAGGTTTATAATATTCTATTAAAAAAATAATCTTAATAAAATCCTAAAATACTTTTCACTCTTTAGGATTTTATTAATAAAAATACTTTATAACCCCGTATCTATTAGATTAATAGTGTTTTACTACGAAAATTATATTTATAAAATTCGGAAATTATTTTAATTATTTAAGATCTTTCTACTCGAATTTCCTTTTACTTTAATTACTAAGTAAATATTAATTTATAATATTTTATATTTAGAATTATATTATAAAATTATAATTAAAATATATTTAGTACTAACTAGAATATTATTATTAAATATATTATATTTAAACTTTCTCGAGATACTAAGTTTTTAAATAAAAAATCTCTTAATCTATATCTCTTATAACTATAAAAACTCCTTATTATAGAAATCGGCGCTCTATAAATAATTCGTATATCTAATATCCTAAATAATTAAAAGCCTACTGTAATATATATATATAAGAATCGTTTCACACACTAAGTATATCCAAAGGTTTTGCATAAATAATAGAAGTAAGGATATCTTTCTATACGAGCCCTGCCAAGACTTTATTATGACTAATCTTAAAACCCCCCTACCGCCCTTAAAGTAGTTCTAGATATAGAAGCGCAAAGGCGCACCACTCATTTACCGCCAAGATATAATTGGTGAGAAAACGGCAGCTTCTCGGCCGCAAAATCATTACAGTACTCTTTGTAGCATTTCACACCCCTGCATTCATCTCGGTGCTTTCGCTTTTGTTTCTGTTTGGGCGTATCGTTCGGTAAAGGGGGTATTTGGTCTAATCTGATTTCCTATGCCAAGGCCAACGCTTTTGGTCCTTCCAACTATGCAAGATTTTGACACCAAGGTCGCTCGTTGTTCTAATTTCGCCTGTCATGTACATTTCAATTGCTGTTATCATGATCATGATCGCATGTATGCTGCCAGGACCGGTGCAGCTGCGGGGGACAACCTCTCTTGTGCGAAGTTTGTGACCCTCCCCTTATGCCTTGCATCCGCCGCCCTCAGATACTCTCCCACCCACCTCCTCACGTCTCTGATTTCCGGCCAGTAGTCTCTGGCAGGCCTCTTTATCGTTGTCAGCTGTGTAAAACCCACCCCAAAGGCCATGTCGTCAGGATCCTGCTCAACAATAATATCGTCGGCAGCTGGGGGTATAGGTGGGTTCTCGAGAAGTTTGAGTAAGGCCTCGCACGAATACGCCCAACCTTTCTTGTATCTCTCCGCGAAGGCAGCAGAGTCAGTGAGCGTCTTCGTTAAGGAAATAACCGCAGTTTTGCGGTCCAAGGGTCGTAGTAGCTTCTGTGTGTCGGGAAGGATGATGTTCAAATAGATTTGAACAAAGACACTATAATAATTGAGTCAGCGAACCGAATACTTGAAAATTACACGCGTTCCATGAAGACCATACCCTGACTGAACTTGTTCTGCCACAGTTATGAAGAAGTCTGCGCCAAGTCCTTGGTCGGCTTTGGCAGAAATGAAGTGATAGATGCGGACAAATCTCAAAGAAAAGGATTCCGTCTTGGAGTTCTGTAGCCTGGTGAACAGGATCTTCAAAATTGTGACGTAATAATTCTCCAAAGAGGCCCTAGAAGTTTCTGATCAGTTATTGCGCGTCGCCGTCAACCCTCATTCTATCACTTACGGAGGGAAATTGGCGATGATGCATTCCAGGAGCTCGAATCCGTATATTTCGTTGGTTTTCGTAGATACCAGACTGGAAAAGATTCCTAGCACGGTTTCAAGCTGATTGTTTTGAACCATGTGCGATATGCCTCGCGGAACTATCGAGGTCAACAGACGCACGAGTGCAGGTACATTGCCTCTAGAGGCCCATATCTCGGGTGTCAGAACCGGAGGGATGAGGGCTTGATAGTACTCAGAGAGCGATCCCGAGGGATTAGCCTCCAGGAGAGCAGCAAACAGCTGGAATATGTAGGGTGCGAATTCTAAGAAAGTCAGTCTTGCGAAACCCGATTTGACCGTTGGCAAGGCTTACCTTGGACATCCTGCTGCAGTGCGCCGGCAAATGGTACATACAAACGATTCTCAAGTTCTTCCGGAAGCTTCGGGGCTGTAAATCTGATGATGGTGAGATCTGAACGTAGGCGGTACATCAGACATAATACTACTTACCTAATAAAGGCTCCAAGAGCTTCGAACAGGTAATAGCAGAACCTTGGGTTGCTCGGATTTTGGCTACTGATCTCTATGATCCTCACAAAATGTGCCGTTATGTTTTCCCACACAGGCGCGACACCCTCTCTCACAACAACGAGAACCCGCATGATGCAGCGCATCAAGAACTCATTCTCTTGCAATTTTGCCGGCTGAGTGTCTTTTTCTATTAAGCCGAATAGATGCTGTAAAAGCTCGGCGGAAAGGCCTTCAACATCGGTGCGGCCAATGACAGGCTGTTTCGAGCTACTTGCAAGGGCCATAGTACGCTCCAAGGCAATCGCGGCATATGTATACACGACGTAATCCGAGGATCCTAGGTGTTTTACCAGGAGAGGGAAAGCGCTCTGCCATTGCGCGGCGGTGATTTGACTTCTGAATATGTAGAGGTACTTGATGGCATCAACCTGCAAGATCGGCTCCACACTGGAGTCTGAAACCAAGTCACTAGCAACATGATTCTGAAAGAAGTCAATGACATTTGCGAACTCATTTACGCCTGTCGCGCCTTGGCTTGCTGTGATCGTACCCTTAGCAGCTATAGACGAATATAAATACACGGCTGTGTCTTTTGACATCCACTTGTTGGATGGATCTCGAGAGTAGTCAGACAGATAATGATCGACGTATCGCAGAACAACAGTTGAGACCATGTTCTCGAATTTAGCCATCAATTGCCGAAGGAAATCCGTGGCTGCTCTCCGCCGGGTATCACTATCAGATCCTTCAAGGTCTCGTCGGATAAATTCGATAGGTTCATCCTCAAAGAGCTCCATATCGGAGTCGCGCAACGTCAGGTTTGGCAGAATGACCCGCTCTATGACCTGACTCAATATAGACTCATCGCTGAAAGTCTGGGCGTGCTCGGCAATACTCGTGACAGCAGTTAGAAATTGGAGAGCTTTGCTAACCAAAAAGTCGTATTTTGTTTCCGGTCCAACGGTGGTAAGGAGGTTCCAGGAGCTTTCAACGAATTGCGCAACATGCGGACCGAAAGCGTCTTCGTATTTCTTTACCCAGAGCTCTATGACCTCAAAGATACCTGACTTAACATGCTCTAATGGACCTGCTTCATTGTCGTCGTCGGACCTCAGCAAGTCATTTTCGTAGATCAAGTACTTGTGAAGTATCGTAGTCACCTCCGAAAGGTTGTCTTCGAACACTGGCGGCAAATCCTGAACTGATAGATCGTATAACAGCTTGACAATCAAATTCAGTGTTGCAAAAAGCTGTGGGAGTAGCACTTTATCTGAATGGTTTTGGAGAATCAAGTGATCCGTACTCTAACATTGTGAGGGTCAGTTTCCTCGCCCGGCTGCAATGATTTATTCTGTTGGCATACCTCTATCAAAGCCAGGAATGGGGTACCGAATTTCCCCAAGACGTGGTTTATCTCTGTAAACAAGCCATCCGACCGGTATAATGGCCTCCACCGCTTGAAGATAGAATGAGCGACTTGCAGTACCCCGTTATTAACCTTCGGATTGTCAGGCGTCAGGCGAGAAACTAGATCCTACACACACTTCAGCCCTGCCATCATACGAACTTAATCAGCGTTGGCGCAACGCACATCCACAAGAGTATCCCATTTCTCCCAGAAATCACTGTTTGCAATACCCCCAATCGCGTTCCCCAGTTGGTATTGTATGTTCGCAGGGACCGAGACCATAAGCCCAATAAGTTCCTGTCTGATAGCGGTAACCTCGTTCTGGGGAAGCTGGTGGTTGCCGTCTTCGTCAATCCAATTTCGCTTGATGTAGTTCTTGAAGTAGAGGGCACCTGCCAATCGGGCGGTGCTCCCAGAAGCTTCGGTAGCGACTACCTGAAGCAGCGATAGGGAGAAGTTAGGCTTTTTCTCTTCTTGCAAGAGGGCAAGTTCCGCTGTGCGCAGACATCAGTCATTTGTACAACGGCCTGAGAGGGAAGTATGGCCGACCTGGCTTGTTTTGTGTGGGATCCAGGCTTGCTTCAAGCATCCGAGCAAGCCCCTGAAGATTCGCAGCCATCGCCCTCAGTGAGATAGAGCTTCAGGCGTCAGGATCGATCTCAAAGCAAGTGGTTGGCTTATGAGGAGCTCAAAGATCAGTGTTTACAGAATGTTGCATTTTTAGGTTTTAAAGCTCACCGTACTTAGCATAGAATAGTCGCTAGTGCTTAGATCCCGCCAGTGGCAACGAAACCTACTTCACCAGATCTACTTTAGCAACTCAAGTAAATTGAATTCCCAGATCTCCAATTGTTTACCACCCCAACGACCTCACACGATCAGAGAAACGCTGGGGAACTAGACTGAAAACGCAAGGTGGTTCACTGAAGAAGTAGATTGGCTAACAAAGCTGTTCAAGTACCTACCCTCACAGTGCCGGCGTCGAGATGCTGTGAAGAGGCTTCAAAGCCAATGAGCCCATCGCTTCCATCTCCAAATAGGAAGACTCTGCTACGTCGTTTGCGAATGACTTCGTTGCCAATTTTCAAGTCAGACCTGCACTTGGATCTCCCCCGACTACTTTATGAACCGGGAAGATGTTGGTACGTCCGAGAGAGACGGCGTCCTGCCATCCTTGAAAGACATGAATGCTAGGAGGAAGAGCATTGTTCCGGTCCCGGATGACAAATTCAAAGCCAGATGTCTAAGGGACTTGAACCCAACTAGAGCTCTCGATGAGCGGATCTTGGCGGCTAACGAGCTTTGCCAAGAGATCCAGCATCATTCTGCTGATGCTGTTCGGACATTGTGGACCATGACTGAGGACTTGGCCACGCAAGATGCTCCTCTCCGTGCTCGCAGAGCGGGTTTCGCCTTACTTAAGGCTTCTGCATCCTGTTCGGAGAATGCGGAGGACCGATATAAGTTCTTCTCACTGATGGTGAATCGAGTCCATCCATCCGAAGCGAGCCTTCAAATATCAGCATTGAGTACTCTTACAAAAGGAGGGCAGGATCTCGCACCGTTCGAAGCCGAAATAGTCGCCAGCCTAAACTCTCTGCTGAATGACTCGTTTTTGGCTGCTACGCGAGCCCGTGAACGTGCTGCAGAGGCTAGCAAAGCCACGTATAGATCTAGTCAGAATAGGCCAAATCCGAGTAGTTCAAAAGCGAACCAACATGATCATTCAAAGACTATGCTTGCTGAAGTGAAAGGCCTGAGAGACATCTTCTACCTTATTGCGGACATCATAACGCACAATCCCACCTCGTTCCAGGAAAGACAGCTGGAGATTCTAATCCGACAACTGACATTAATCGCTAGAAAAACGACTTCGAGAAAGGATATGCATGGGGTCGTTAATATCTTGCGCGCCATCACAAACTATACGCAAATTCCATCATCAAGTCTTGAATCATGTGTCCATATCGTTTGCACAATCTATGGTCTAGCCAACATCAAATTCGAAGGAGAGCTCTGGACATGCTTATCTCCCTTACTGCAATCAGAAGACAAGCAACCTACGATAGACGTTCTTACCAATATATTAAACGATGTGCTTGCTGAAGCAGATCTCAATCGATCAGCGACCACGACTCGAGGAAGTCTGCTCATAATTGGACGGATTGCTAACGATATAGCCATGGGAAATTTCCTCACCAACCATGTCCAGTCACTCTCGGAGGGACTCAACAAAGTGTCCCTCGCTTATCCCGATTTGCAATTTGAAGCTTTGCAGACTATCAACGCGTTGCTCTTTGACGATGATATTGTGCGTTCGCTTGCCGAAAATGACTGGGCCATATTAAGCAAGAAGCTGGATGCCATGGACGAGATCCCACAAGACCGCGCTCCTACTCTTGGCTTAGAAGAAGTTAGTCGGAACACTGATTCCTCACAAATATATCGATCTTTCCTCAGCGCTCGGCTGAAATATCGGCTGTCCAATGACGAAATGGATGTCGTGTTGCACCGTATAGCCGAACGCATTGCTTTCTGTTCGTCTTCTTACTGGCATGACCTGACTCCACCGAAGGCTAAACTTATTGTAAGGCTCCTGGTACACATAGCCGTGCAAGTCCCATCTATATGGGAACATGTTGCTCGCCTCATGTGGGATGAAGGCCTTCTTCGTCCAAGCGAAGATGGTTGGGCGCTCCATCTTCGAATGGTGCTCGAAAAGATATTTATAGATTTTGAAAGACCGGAAAGTTCACGCCAGTCAGTTCTTACAATGTGCTGTGAGCTCTTGTTAGAGCTGTCATCTGATACTACGAACAAGGCTATTTTGGAGGGACTCCTTGATGATGCCTTTCGAATATTGTGCCACGAGCAGAAACTTCCTGCCTCAATTATCGAAACCTTGGCGAATGTACTTGACACATCTGGCTCGAGTATGAGAAACCAAACATTCGACAATTTGCTTGCGGTCGTCGAAAACGCGTTGGCGCTTTCAACCTCTGACTCTGTGGCGTCTCTAGGGTTGTCTGACCTTGCAGCAGATCGACTCAACAGAGCCTTTGTGAATTGTCTAGTGGAGTCCACGCCAAAAGCATACAAGATCTATCGCATACTCTTACTGGCTGCAGCTTCTACGAAGCCAACACGTATCAAGCTGAAGGCTATGGATCTTCTTGTCCGGTTAAGGTGCGACTCCACACAGGCTGTGGAAATCGTGTACCACCTAGACACCCATGACCTGGTCAGCACTCTCTCCTGGAGAGAAGATACCATCGTCTCGCCGGACTCCGTACGAACATCTTCTAATCGAAGTTCCTTGCATGAGCAGCCCCTGCGCCAAGGTCGATCTAGTGTGATTGAAATGACAAGAGCAGTGCGGTCACGATCAGCTACGAGGTCATCCAATATGAGGGAGGATTCATTGCGCCCGTTACCATCTCTCGAGACGTATGGTGAATGGGTAAAGGGCATTCCCGAGTACCGAAGAGGCGGACCAGGCGAGATCTCCTGCTTGCGGCAGACTATTACGGATAATGCTATCGTTCTGGACATCAGCCCTTGGCTAGATCTTGTGATTGACATACTCGACAAAGGTAGTGACTGGGAGACCTACATCTATGTTCTAGTACATCTGCCATCTCAGCTAAGTAATCGTTCGCTGTTCGCACGGCATGTCAGACAACTTCAGACCTTGCAGAATATAATAATCACTCAGCTTGAAAGAAGCTCGTTCCGCAAGCCGCCGCAACATATGGCTATTCCAACAGGAGACATTGCCCTTTGCCTGTTCCATATCCTTACCGTGCTTGTAGCCTACAATGACCTCTTTAGCCGGCGCGAATTGGACAATGCTGTGCGCATTTTTTCGACAGGCCTCAACAAATGGGACCGAGTTGGAAAGTGCTGTATCCATGCCTTGGCACTGTGTTGTCATGAGATCCCTTCCGTCATCGACAGACACATCTTTGCTATCATACAGAAGATGTCCCAGAAAATCACCCAAGCTGATCTAGCCGTCGACATCCTGGAATTTCTCCTGGGTCTAGCCAGGCTGCCAGATGCGTGCTCGAGCGCCACGGCCAAGCTGCCCGAGGCTCAGTCTGGTGGCCAGGGAGACGACGGGTCTTTCTTCAAGATGGTTTTTGGTATATGCACGAAATATATTCAATCTGCCAGGGAGCAACGTCAGGAGCATGTAGGCGCGACGTCAGAACGAAGCAGTCAGCGAAAGAATCGCCAAAGCGGTATGTCTGGAAATGCCACGCACACGTCGGACCCGCAGTCCGCCCTTGATATTACAGGAGACCTTTTTGAATACGTGTATACCCTAGCTTATCACGTCATCACTTTCTGGTTCCTAGCTATTGACGTAAGACAACGATCACAGCATGTTGGTTGGATTGCGAAAGAGCTCGCTTGGCAAGAGAAGCCAGGGAAAGAATTGTCCAATGTCGAGACATTAGACGAGCAAAGCCAGGTCATTCTGGACATGATGCATCGAACAGCATATTCAGATCTTGGAGAAACCGAGCCGGCTGTAGCTTTCAAGGATCCTAACCAAATACCTATCAAGAAGACGTGGTTGTTAGGCATGAGCATCATCACCTTGGAGATCCTGCCGGGTACAAATACAGGACAGCTCACGAAGAGACAAGCGTCAGGCACCACACATGCTTTGTATAACCACACGACAGCTGTGTTACCTGAACACCACGTACGAAGTCAATCTGCTACTTCTGAGCCTCTTGCAAGGGAGCTGATCAATGTTTACCCCAATCATATGTTCCTTCAGCTAGCTTCCACAATTGCACCTGTGCCTATCCCGCTCCAACCAGTCATTCTACCAGACGACGAATCCACACAGCGAGTACTCAGGAACTTCGATAGGATTGATACTGTTGATGGTCACAAGGCTGGTGTCATATACATAGGTGAAGGCCAAAAATCCGAAGCAGAGGTGCTAGCCAACACTCAGGGGACGGAAGCTTACGAATCATTCCTATCAGCACTGGGGACTTCGGTGAAGTTGCAGGGTGCGATATTTAACACCCAGGGCCTTGATCGCGATTCAAATACGGATGGAACTCATACATATGCATGGCGTGATCGGGTCACAGAAATTGTCTTCCACGTTACCACAATAATGCCGACAGACCTTGATAATGATCCTCATTGCGATAGCAAAAAGAGACATATCGGCAACGATCGTGTGAAGATCATATTCAACGAATCTGGCCAGCCATTCGACTTCGACACCTTTCCATCGGATTTCAATGAGGTCAACATCGTAGTCACTCCCGAAGCATCTATATCCGGTCAGCAGTCATCCACAGCAAGCGGCCATGACCAGGCTGAGAACCAAGCAGAGAATACGGAACGGCAGAAACCTTCGACGTCAGATCAATGCGAATACTACAGAGTCCAAATGCTCTCCTCGCCCTCCTTCCCCCACCTCTCCCCCGCCTCCACCCCCAAGATAATCTCAGCCGAAGCACTCCCCGGATTCGTCCGCCAATTAGCACTGAATGCCTCAGTGTTCTGCCAAGTCTGGTCCGAAGTCCTCGGCCAAGGGAAAGACATTTCAAGCTGGCGCGCCAGGCTTCAAGAGATCAAACGATTGAGAGAGAGGTATGGGAATACGCATGAATCGGCGAATGTGTCGTATCCTATGCCTACGAATGCCTCAACCTATTTTGAGGGCGATGAGTGGAAGGGCAGGGTGGCTATGGGTGGGATGGCGGAGATGAATCAGTTGCTGATGAGTCTTGATTTTACGAGGTGGACATAGGAGTGCATTTTAGTACATAGGGAGTCTTCGAAGAATATTAAGGGGGGAAGGGGAGGAGGGCGGGCATATGGAAAAGCGAATGGCAGATCACAGTATGCCTACCAAAAGTTTTGTTTTGTTTCATTATCTTTTTCGTTTAGGATATCGGATTTCGAGGCGTTTTGAAGTGACAAAAGTGCACGCAATGAGGGAAGTCAAAGGGATATGCGTTATCGTTCTTAGGGCGTCAAGCATGGAGATTGCGCCAGGAGACAAGGCACTTTCACGGTATGAGATTCTACGTTAGAGTAGATACCGGTGCCTATATACAATCTCCAACCTTGTCCATAAAACCAACGGACATCATCTCTCTTGCCATGCTTGCCTCAGCAGCAACAGCGTTTGAACCCATTTCTTCCTAAGCATCGCATTACCAAGCACACTCACTAACCCCGTACACTGCCTGAAAGGGATCCTTCTTACCCTTCGTAACAAGTTTCTCTCCGACATTCTTGATTCATAATCTGTAAAATATAGTGTGCTAGACTTTGTGATAGTTTAAAATCTCTAAAGGAGACCCTATTAATTTTAAGATCGAAGAGCTCGTATTTTACTAAATAGAACGTCATCGATAGGTAATTTGAATAGCAACAAGGCAAATTCGGGTCCGTACGAGGGCCCCCTACAATATGCAAAGTGAAGAAATTGCAGATAGCTGAAATCTCGCTCGTACTTCGGTAGAATCACAAGACGCCAATCAAGTCACCCTCCGTACTAGTCGTCAGTAAGATCCACGGTTTCGATAGTATCTAGGTTGCGAGACCTTTTCCGTGGGGCGTCGTTTTCAGTGTCCTCAAGCTCACGTTTTACCCTTTTCCTTGCGCCCGAACCTTCATCTTTAATGTTGGCGCTACCCTCGAGCAGAGCAAGCTCAGCCTATTACGCGTTAAAATTTCGTTGAAAGTGGAGAGTCAAGACTGTAAGACTTACTCTCAGCGCTCGCACTCTCGCTTCATGTCCATCTACCTTGGCGTTTATTACGGCAGTCTCTGGTTGTGGGGTTGGAGTGCGAGGGATGCAGCCTAGCATCTGAAGGGTATCTGATACCGTCATGAGATGCGATTAGTGCACGGACGGAGACTGTGAGCTTACGTTTGGATCGGTAGAAGATTGTAAAAATCAGCGGTAGACCACCGGCGCCCTCTATGTCTCTCCAACGGTGTGTGATGGGTGGTGGCGCGGTTGAAGGAATGTAATTGCACACTCTGTTGAGTACCCCGTCAGTGCGTGCAGCATGCACCTTCAAGGTAACATACCGAACGGTATTGCCGATCGCTTTGCCTTTCAAAATCTTCTCAGAGACCTCCGTTACTGGCTGCACGGGACGTGTGTCGCGGTTAAGCGCAATAGATCGCTTGGTACGAATAATCCTCCGAACATTGACTTGTATTCTTCCAAGATCTTTCACATCATCCACAGATAGCCCAGCGCCAGCAGCATCACCTGCAGTGTTGTTAGTGAGTGGTGCACGGAAGATGGCGCCAAAGAACCTCACTTGTGTCCAAGGCACCGAAGCTGGTTTCACCCTCCTGCCACTGCTGAGTCTGATCGCACAGACTCCGAAAGGCCGTGAAATTATGCTCCTGGGCCTGTCCTGACCGCCAGACTTGACGTAACTCTTGTACTTGGAAGTCACGGAACCAGTCGAGCTTTTGACCGTCGTAGTTGATCGATGCTCGAACAGCGTCATCGGGCCTGAGATTGAATAGCTGGAATTGTTTTGATATCGTGACTTTGACCTTGAAGGTAGCACCGGTAATCGCCTCGACATATTGTTGGCGCGTCCTTGGACCTTGATTGAGCTCGGTGTCAGGGTCGTGGTAGAGCTTCAAGGTCTCACCCCCGGATATCACATGGACGTCGACGCCCTCAAAGCCACCCATACTTCTTCTGGTAGAAATGATACCTGATTGACAACCCTTTGGCCGTGTACCCAGAAGACGAGGAATTGCGAAGTGGAGGAGGATTACGGCCTTGAATTGAGTTCTAGCTAGCGTGGAACTACCCTCGTACCGTGTCGCGAAATCACGTGCGAGCCAAATTTCGACAACCCCGTACTTATGGGGAGCGCTGACATAGGAGAAAGATGATGCATGATAGGACAAGCAGTGTTTAGTGCTGATGATTGTTATCCACGAAGATTGTACATGGCTTCGTCCGCTGTCCACCGGCAGGATGAGACTGAAGACTTGTGAATCCTAACGCCTGACGCTAATTGAACATCCCACACATATATTTACAACGACAGTAACGAAAATCTTTGTCAATTCCAAAAAACCGAGTGCTGACTGTTCATCTAGTACAAACGTTCCTCATTTGGCCATGACATCAACGTAGCCTCTTCCCTTCTTCGCTTTCCTGACTGTTCCCCCCTTCCTAGCCTGCGGGGCGCCAATCAGATCATCTATATTGCTTGCACCGCTCATACCAGTCGTAGGTCTTGAAGGTGGAGCCGAAGGTGGTCCCGATGGTGGGCCTGATACCAGCGGCATCGTTACTGACTGCGTCTCGATTGTTGTTCCCTCGTTCGGAGGTACGGCAGGTGACTGACTTCGCGATTGATCCTGAGATGGAGGACCCGAAGACGGTAGATGCGATGGAGATGGTCTAGTACCGTTGATAGATGGCGTAGCCCTCGCCGTCGGAAGGGGAGGCACAGGCGGCGTGGAGGTCGACGCCGGTGGCGGAGCGCCAGCAGCGCTGACCGCTCTCGAAGGTGGGCCCTTAGGTGGAGGCGGCGGTGCAGTGGCAGTTGGAGTTAGGTCGGGGTTCTTCTTATCGATCCATCGTTTCTTTTCTGCGTCATAATAGAAGGAGCTTTGTTCGCCAAGCTTGGCTTTGATAGGCGCGTTGGGAGTGCCTTGGGGAGCATCACCTTCCTTTTTGCTGCCGAGCCAGCCACCGAACCAGCCAGACGTTTTGCTTTTCAGCTTAGGTGCGTTGTCTTTTTGTGCTACTACGGAGTCAGCTAAGAATACTACGGATTGGAACCTTCCTAGACTTACCGTCAGCTTCGGCGGCTCTTTTGAAGGCTTCTTCGGCTTCACGGTTTTTTTTCGCCTTCTCCTCATTTCTGAGGGCAGCCGCTCGAGCTTCGAAATCTTCGTCGTCATCATCCATGAAGAACTTCTTCTTCCGCTTTTCGTCGACAGGAAACTCGCTAGCCGGGGGAGCCTTGGGGTCGTAGGAAGGGGGGTCGTAGCTACTGGTGGCTGGCGGTTCGTAGGATGGTGGATCATACGAGGATGATGGAATCATTTCCGTCGACGACGGCTGTCCATAGACGTCACTAGCGCGGAAGTCAGACTGGGGCTGGTACTGTCCCTGATACGACTGCGGCTTTAACGGTGGGGTCGATTGGTAAATTTGTTGCTGGTAAAGAGAAGGGGCGAGATCGTCTGGTGGAGCAATAGGCATGTGTTCGGGCTGCGAAGGTGGAGTAGGCAGATAGCTGTCGCTTTGAGGGGCATAGCTTAATGTTGGAGGCGTGGGCTTATAGGCCTCATTATATGAGCCTGCTGACGATGTGGGTCTTGATTGGTATTGATGTTGGGCAAGGATGGGGCGAAGCGAGTCATTCGTCGTGGGTCTTTGAAGATCTTGCGACAACCGTCCAGCTTGTTCAAGGGATGACCTCGGGGTGTACATCCCACCTGGCGCATAACGAGAACTCGTTGGATACGCCATGGGACCCGATGGGCTCGACCCAAGCCCTGGGCCATAAGACCCGTATAAGTCGCTTGACGATGGTGTGCGGCTCAGGGTCGGGGAATCGCCAGTGGCTCCGGCGAAGGGACCTGCATCTGCGAAGCCTACATGTGGGTCGCGTGCTCTTCCGGATCCTGTGGAGGCGGCATCGCTCTCATCCCCTGCGACATACTGGTTGAATTTTGCCCATAGCGAACCTGATACTTTATCGATGCTTGGCTTAGAGATCCATGACCCAGGACTATCCCTCGGCGCTTGCCGTAATTTGTCTACGAGATTGTCCAAAGCTCCCAGCAAGAGATTATGGTAGTAGGGCGAACGCTTGGTCGTCGAGTTCAACGCGCTCGTTATGACTTCGCAATACTGCTGTGCTTCCGACTTATAACCGTACTCGGCCAAGATCATTGCGTGATACAGTTTGTAGGATTGCAGGTGTGGAGAAATTGTTGCCGCCGAAGACGAAGCCAGTATTGTGCGTGCAAAATCGTAGACCTCTGTGAGGAGTATGCTGTCGAAGTCGCGGCCATGGTCAAGCGGATGCTGTAGATGATCAGTACCGAGTAGCGCAACGCTCACTTGCGGGTCGTCAATTCCACCGAACAGTGAAGGTGCCTTGGCAAAGAAAAAGCAAATGTGTGCGGCCTCTGTTCTACCATAGCCAGCCAGCAATTGCCCCAAAGCCACTAAAGCTCTCCCATCATCCACAGTCCGATTGCTTAATATCAGCGTCAACGTCTCTCGCCATCGGTCCAGGCCATTGAGGGCGTTCCTTGTAGGTCCAGCGTTCGTAGATTTGCTGACCATTTGAAGGCCAGCACGAGCTGAGGGTGGGACAAGTTCATCTACACTTTCATCCCAGTTGCCGGCAAATATTTGATATAGTGCAGCTAGTGACTCTGTGTTCTCACCAGATGTCTTGATCTCCTGGCGAACGAATTCTTGCGATACTTGCTTCCATATACTTTTGTCTAAAGTCGACGAGAGAAGCATTGCATGGGCCCATAGTCGATTATCAACAGCGTGCCAGACTGCCTTTTCACGTTCCCCATGCAAGAGAATTTTACGCATTTCCTCGACTGCCTCGACGCTACCTGAGTCCGGAATGCTGTGTGATCCGCTGCGCCTCGATATACCAAGGAGTTGTGCGTTGAATGGTTGGGGAATGTCATCTACATTGTCTCCCTGGAGTGGCTCCGGTGAGAGGATAGACCGGACGGCCTTCTCTATAGACGGGCTCCCATCTACCGCACCATCATGCTCGACAAGGACCCTCACAATCTTCCACAATAGAATCTTTTCTTCGTGGCGCTTCCTAGGATCTGGGAGGCTTGCGCGACTACTAGGCTCATTTGTTCCATTTTCTAAGCTAGAAATCCGTGTTTGCAGCCATTCCAGAACATCTTTCTTCTTGCTTTTTGATTTCAAGGGCCCGGGGAAGGCCGCGACGTCTTCGGTAAGAGGAAAGATCTTAGCATCTTGTACCTTGACCTCTCCAGGTCTGCATTTGATCATAGGTGTGCTTTGTCCAGCAGCGTAGCGTGGAACCTGCTTTGGAAAGCTAGTTACGATCGAACCACCAAACCCGAATGAAAAGATTGGACAGCCTTTCCAGCGCTCCAAGTGGTCCATCTCCCGCCCGTCCGATGGCTTGATGTAATCAAGTGTATTTGAGAAAGTCCTCCCTCGTGGTCTAGGTGGGCTTACAACTTGCGAACCCGTCTCCGCGGATGGGGAAGACGCTTGATGGCTGACCGAGGCTGGCCGTTGGTAAGGGATTTGCGAGCTCGTGGGAACTTCTGGCCTATACCGCGCGGTACCTGGTGATTGTGTTTGAGACCTTTGAGGTGGACCATGATTCAAGGGCCTCAGAGCGTTCCCCCTTACATCTTGGGGTTGCTGAAAAGATGTAGAGCCATCGGACGATGATTGATCAGGCTCCGGAGTGTTCATAGCATATGATGAGTCAGAAGGAGTGTTACTGAGCGGTGCATACTGAGAAGAGTGCACAGGCGGAGGTGACTCTAAGTGCTGGGGTTGATTTAGAAGTCTCTCGATACCTTGCTCTGACCCATTCCTTGGATCTACAGTCTGGGGGTTGTGATGGCCGGGGAACGAATAGCTGGACGAGATGGAACTTTGAAGCGAGGGACCCTGGTTACCACTTGCTTGTGGTCTGAGCGACGGCATATTTGGTGCGGGATTTTGGTGACCCCGCTGTGGTAGAGAGTGGTTCTGCGCGAGTGGGCTCGAAGTCCGGGGTTGAAAGGGCAACACTTGTGTAGCTGGTGGACGAGGTCCGCCAGCCGGAGATGCTGCATAACGATTCGGGGCAGGTGGGACATTAGAGGGTTGCGGGGGAGCAGGAGAGTATCGGGCGTTCGTTGCTGGCAGAGCTCGACGGGCAGGTTGTGCCTGAGGCTCGTTACCATAAATGCTCATTCGTTCTGGGGGGAGAAGCTGATATGGCTGTGAAGCCGCTGACGCCCCAGAAACTGGCTGTGGTGTGAAGGACTGCCTTGTTGGGTCAACCTGAGAAGGCATTTGTGGAGCGGGAGGTGGATTCGGCCGCGAAGTCGAAGGTAGTGAATGACCAATGCTACTCGACGGACGGGGCTTTGAGGTGGGCATCAATTCTTCGAAGAAGCTACCCGTGCTAGGTGATGCTTGAAGCGGAGGCTTAACATTACCTATTAGACCAGAAGAATACATGTCTGGGACAGGCGGCAGAGGAGGCTGCGCCTGTGTTTGGGGAGGAGCACCGGTAAACATGCTGCTACTCCTCGGTGGCGGTGGCCGACTCGATGCAGGTTGCGCATCAGAACTTGGACGCACTTGCTGATAAGTAGTGCGCTTTTTAGGGCGTGTGACATCCATTGGAAGATCGTAAGGGGAAGTGTATCCGCCTTTGGATTTATCAGCAAAACTTTGTGTTGATGCAGGCATTTGAGGTCTTGAAGAGGACGTCTGTGCTGCATAAGGCTGTTGTCCAGCTGCATTTGCAAATCTGGTCTGGGCGAATATAGGATTTTGGGATCCGGATATTACTTGCGACAGCTGCTGGACCTCGTGGTATGAGTTGGATGAGTTATTCTGACGTTGGGATGCAGAAGACGGCAGGTATTTGTTCTGCGCGGATGCTTGTTCACGACTGTTGTCGCCAAACCCCTGCATTCTACCATCTAGATCATACACAGGCTCGAGAACGGGAGGAGACAAAGCTAGCGATGATCCCGGCTCATCAGTCGAGTCCTCACTACCTTCGAGGAAGCCCTCGTCGTCATCACCAAAGAAGCCTGAAGGGTCCACTGCGGTCTCGTCCTCGTCGAGAAGACCGTCATCGCCCAAAGCAGCCTTCCACAACTCAGCGAGATCTTCTTCTTTAGGTGTCGAGCCCTCTAAGTCCATTCTCTTCTCGGCGAAAACTTGAGACTTTACGGTGCTCGTAGAGACCGCGATCCCGCCACCAGTCAGGTTGGCAAGAGAAGGTCTTTCCTCGACCTCTTCAGACTCTGCGTGAGTAGTACGATGAGGTGCATAATGCATCGAGTCCAGAATCTGGGTCGTGGACTTTCGATCTAAAGGGTGTGGCTTGACGGAGGTTGTCTCTTCCAACAAATTGGAATCAATTCTGCCAAAAAAATTGTCGCCCTCCTCCTCGGGGGATTCTAGCGTCTCCGCGTCATGGGGGAGACTCTGAGATACAGCCGGCTGCTCTTGCTGAGGCTCTGACGGCACTAGAGGCAAACCCTCCAAATATCTTGATTCTTCGTCTGCTCCCGGTGCTGAGACCGCGGCTTGAAGATTATCATTGGCAAAGAAGCCATCCTCTTCCTCGCCTCCAACTAAGCCCAAAGGATCATGTGGGACAGACCCATGACCGCCGGCAGAAGAGAAGGTATTTCTAGATTGTCCGTACCTTGAGTCTTTACCATTTTCATCCCCCTCCATGACATCCTCTGCTTGCGAGTGCGGCAAATGGTGAGGCAGCATCACCCTGGAGTGTCTGATGAGCGGTACAGCAGGAAAAGAATTGGTCCGACTAAGATCCCCTGGTCCCGAAACTGTAGGCTCCGACTCGAAAGCCCTATCTATGTCCTCTCTATCACCAAAAGCATCCTCAGCGTGGTCTGAGTTTGGCAAGAATGCTGCGGGTCTTTCAGTATCGTCCACCTCCGGTTGAGCCACCTCTTGCTTAGACTCTTCTGCGAAAGGACCGGAATCATTATGGGGATCTGCTTCAATGACCTCCGCGGTTGTGGTTGCCCCTTCTTCTCGATAATTTTCTGCCATTTGCTCGTGGCTCCCTACTCTTCCAACCCTGTCACCATCCAGAGGAGTATCGGCTTTGTCTTTGACAGGGTGTTCTATGTTTTGAGGAATAGCAAGGCTAGGATCATGCTCTTCCACGGGCGTAGGTATTGGTCGCGCTGATTTCATACCATTGGGCTGAGGTAGATAGCCATCCAGAGCAGAGTCTCCATCAACGTCATCTATGGAAATCGAAGGCTCATTGACTTGCTCCCTATCCGCCTCCAGCTCATGGGTGTTTGGTCGCATCGCAGGATGCCGTGACCCGAATCCACTGTGCTGGCTTTGATTCGATGGCTGCAGATCCATCCCTTAAGACAAGATACGTTGACAAACAATCCCGTCAATAGTCAGTCATCAAACCGATTATATAACTCATCGAAGCCAGAGCCCACGCCCTGCCTGTAGCATTCAGTCGCAACTTACACGTCGTAGTCTTAATAGTACATATCAGCAACGCAATGCAAAAGACGCTAATAATCTGGAAGCATCCTAAACTCCTGGGTATGGTTCCGCTAAGAATCTCAACGTACCTTAGATTTGAATGAAGCATCGAGTCCTAGAATAGTAATACTGGCATGATGGACTAGTCCCGGTCAAACTTCGGAACTAACCCTTGACTGGCCTTCAGCAAAGCAGTACCAAATGGTAAAACTCCAAGATCCTGTTCCAACCGCCTTTAAATCCTACGTACTGTCTGTTATGCGGAGATTTACGTGCTGAGCGGATCTCTGCACGACTGCGGACCTCTGCGTACTGAGATACGACACCAGGAGTCGTCCCCAGGCAGCATCAATGAAACAATGGCCAGACCTCATCAATATCACCAGCCTAACGCCCCGGACTCGCCGGGCGAGGGCTCCGACTCTGACACGGAGCTAGACTCACAGGAGCTGGATCCGGCTTCAGCTCAATGTGGGAGTAATTCCTACAATGATGGATATGCAAAGCAAGAGCGGGAAAAAACACAGATACCTTTGAGGAATTTGCGGGTGGGCCGAAAGAGGGGTTTTGGTCGCCAGAAGAATCCCTATGCTACATCTAGTGGAGACGAAGATGCCCAGGGGCTGCTCGACGAGAGCTCTGATCCGAGGGATTCGGCCGGAAGTCTAGGTGCTGCTGAAGACGACGCTCCCCTTCTCCATCCAAAGGGGAGGCGTCGATCGGGAGTCTACGGTGACGATGGGTGCCGGGGTTTTATATCTTCTCATCTACGGCTACCAAGTTTCACATCTGGGGGACCTGGTCAAGATGTGTCTCCAGGAGATACGGGCCTAAAGCAAAGCAGTGGGACATCACGGAACATCAGCATTGGGCAATATCCACCGCCTCGGTTTCCTCCGAATGCTGTTACAAACGCCAAATACACAGCCTGGAGCTTTCTACCACGAACGCTATATAACGAATTTTCTTTCTTCTTTAACATGTATTTTCTTCTTGTGGCGCTGTCTCAACTTATACCCTCTTTGCGAATTGGTTTTCTATCAACGTATGTTGCGCCACTCGCATTTGTGCTGGCCATTGCCTTGGGAAAGGAGGCGCTGGACGATCTTGCGCGACGAAGGAGAGACGCCGAAGCAAATAAGGAAGAATACACTGTGCTTCGACTACAAGATCGAATGCAGGGGCGGACGAAAAGGGGCAAAGGCAAAGGGCGATCACACTTGCAGCCGAAAATATGTCATGCCCGTGGGGCCTCTAAAGTAACTCGTCTTGACGCGATCGAGGAAGAAGAGGAGAATCTTGGGAGGAACAATTTGGATGCCCAACATAACATTGAGATTGACGAGATCGACGTTAAGTCTCGGGATCTCAAAGTCGGCGATGTCATCAAGCTGGGAAAGGACCAAAGAGTGCCTGCCGATCTAGTAATCTTGAAAAGCTACACCTCAGAATCCTCCATCGCGCCATTCTCGGCGCCAGTAGCTCACTCTGGGCAGCCCGAAGACATAGCCTCACTCTTAGAACCTGTGGCGGAGCCTCCCATTGCGGATACCTCCGCAGTGGACGCGGACTCGAAAACTTCGACCTCGCACGACAAATCATCCCCTTCGGCCGATGGTGGAGGTATGGGAGAAACATTCATAAGAACCGATCAGCTCGATGGAGAAACAGACTGGAAATTGCGCTTAGCTTCACCTCTGACACAGTCACTCGATCCAGGCGATTTTGCAAGACTCAAGATTGTAGCTGGTAAACCTTCTAGGGAAGTCAACGACTTCGTTGGTACCGTCGAATATTCCACCCAGCATCGACAGTCGAAGGGAAATGCGGGCTACATCGATGCTGATCAGTCCACACAGACAGCTCCATTGACAATTGACAACACAGCCTGGGCCAATACAGTACTTGCTTCAAATGCTACTGTCTTAGCAGTGGTGGTATACACTGGTGCGCAAACTCGGCAGGCTTTGTCAACGTCACCCTCTCGATCGAAGGCAGGGCTCCTTGAGTATGAGATCAACAACCTTACCAAGATACTTTGTGCCCTCACGTTGACTCTTTCCCTTACCCTTGTAGCTGTGAGAGGTATTGAAGGCAGGCCCGGCCAAGAGTGGTATGTGGCTGTGACCCGGTTCCTCATACTTTTCTCCACGATCGTGCCAATTAGTCTGCGAGTCAACCTTGATATGGGAAAATCGGTGTACGCTCGATTTATTGAGCGCGACGGGGATATTCCAGGCACGGTAGTCAGGACGAGCACGATTCCCGAGGAATTAGGTCGCATCGAGTACCTCCTAAGTGATAAGACGGGTACTCTCACGCAGAATGAGATGGACCTCAAGAAGATCCATGTTGGTACCGTTTCTTACGCCAACGAAGCTATGGATGAAGTCAGGAACTATGTACGACAGGGGTTCTCGGCAGGTGTATCAGCGGACGCGACGCAGCCAGTCTCATTAGTGACTCCATCTTCTAGCTACCTCTCTGGCTCTACAGGTGCTACGACTACAAGGACTAGGCGAGAGATTGGCTCCCGTGTCCGAGATCTAGTCCTAGCTCTCGCTCTCTGTCACAACGTTACGCCATCTACAGAGGAAGAAGCAGGCCATAGCATTACGACTTATCAAGCGTCATCGCCTGACGAGATTGCTATAGTGCGATGGGTGGGAAGTGTTGGTCTTCGACTTTTGCATCGTGACAGACATAATATTACTTTGCAATCCATAGATACCTCCCGTGTTATGGTTCGAGTCAAGATTCTTGAGGTCTTCCCCTTTACATCGGCAGGAAAGCGAATGGGCATCATTCTGCAATTCATGCAAGGTTCTGACTCAATCTTACCTTCAGAAGACATGCCTGCAGAGATTTGGTTCTACCAAAAAGGTGCAGACACGGTTATGACCTCGATAGTCGCTGCAAATGATTGGCTTGACGAAGAAACAGCAAACATGGCTCGGGAGGGGCTTCGAACTTTGGTTGTGGGAAGGAAGAAACTGTCCGCTCAGCAGTACCAAGACTTCTCCACGCGCTACAAGCAAGCTTCAATGTCCCTACAGAATCGAGATTCGAGTACGGTGGCCGTCGTGAAAGACTGCCTTGAGCACGACCTTGAGCTTCTTGGCGTTACCGGCGTTGAAGACAAGCTCCAAAAAGACGTCAAGTCTTCCTTGGAACTTCTGCGCAACGCTGGAATCAAGATCTGGATGTTGACGGGTGACAAAGTGGAGACCGCACGTTGCGTTGCCGTCTCCGCAAAGCTCGTCTCGCGAACCCAGTACATTCATACCGTCACAAATCTTGCTTCTGCCTCTGGGCCTTCAGCTGCACAAGATGCATTGTCCCTTCTCCGATCCAAGCCGGAATCAACGGCTCTTCTGATCGATGGCGACTCTCTCTCCCATTTCCTGACTTATCACCGTCTAGACTTCATCTCACTGGCAGTCTTCCTTCCTGCCGTCATCGCCTGCCGTTGCTCTCCGACACAGAAGGCCGACATTGCAACTTTGATACGACAACATACTCGGAAGCGCGTCCTTTGCATTGGCGACGGTGGCAACGATGTCTCAATGATACAGGCTGCTGATGTTGGCGTTGGCATTGTTGGAAAAGAGGGACGGCAAGCTTCTCTCGCAGCAGACTTCTCTATAACTACGTTTCATCACCTCACAAAGCTCCTCGTCTGGCATGGTCGCAACTCCTACAAGCGATCTGCAAAGCTCGCTCAATTCGTCATACATCGTGGCTTGATCATCTCAGTCTGCCAGACATTCTACAGTATCGCCACTCAGCTCCAGCCGCATGCGCTATATCGTGATTGGCTACTCGTCGGCTACGCAACCGTGTACACAATGGCACCAGTCTTTAGTCTGGTGCTCGATAAAGACGTTGACGAAGGATTAGCGAATCTCTATCCCGAGCTCTACAAAGAACTCACCACGGGTAAGAGCCTGAGCTATCGAACCTTCTTCGTCTGGGTAGTCGTCAGCATATACCAAGGTGGCATCATACAGGGCCTAAGCCAGGTTCTCGTCGACACGAATTCTGACCGTATGGTCAGCGTGAGTTTCACGGTACTTGTCATCAACGAATTAATCATGGTGGCTTTCGAGATCACGACATGGCATTGGATCATGGCGGCTAGTATACTCGGTACAGCAGCTATCTACGTTGGTAGTGTGCCGTTTCTGGGAGGATACTTTGATTTAGATTACGTTTGGAGCTGGGCTTTTGCGTGGAGGGTGGCGGCTATCTCAGCTATCAGTCTGATACCGCCGTATTGCATTAAAGTTTTGCGGAGGACTTTGAAGCCACCGAGTTATAGGAAGGTTCAAGGGCTGTAATAGGTTGCATAGCAATGGCGTTCTAATGTACTGTAGGCGTTGCATCCGGTGGGATGAGCGAGTCAGTGGTTTTACTGCAAAGGGGACGGAGTTCTAACCACATGACATGTAGTCTTAGATCTAATATCATCAGAGATGTAAAACCCACGACCGACTATCCCCGAACCTCACGATAAACGATAGCCTTATCGAAACAGTCCACGTCAAACATCGGTCATATAGAACTGTTAATATACACAAATAGAAATCTTTTAATTTGAGCGTGAATAGTTCAAGGGTAGAATTCGAGCTTCCCATGCTCGAGGTCGGGGTTCGAGTCCCCGTTCACGCACAAATGCATTCAGCCTTGTGATTTAAAGATTCGTTGATCTTTTGCAATTCGCAAAGGCAAACCAAATTTTTGCTCACAGGCCCAATCCATCTCTCAACTAACCTGACATGGCGTCCCCCTCCCGCAAAGACTCCGAATCCCAAGTCCGCTCCTGGGGCTTCTCAACTGTCTTCACATGGACTGATGGCTCGTGCGCCTTCCCTTCCCTTCCCTTCTCCTCCCTCCATCACCCACCGCGCCAGCTCATAAATCGCCCAGAAAAGCACACTATCCACCCCACTCCCACCACTGCCTCACTACGCATCTGATCCGCCGCGGTACATTGACTATTACGTATCCGAAAGATGAACGGCCTACGAAAGAGACGTTTGGGGTAGGAGAGAGGGTGGATGTGGATGCGGGGAGGGTACATGAGGTTTGGATGGGGGAGGATGGGTGTGAGTATGTCATTGGGGAGATGTAGATGCGGGAGATTGGCACTGGGGGACATTAATGGACGATATGGAAGAGGATGAGAAGAAGATAATACAGAGGAATGGTTACGAGGAAGTGTACATATGGGGCCGAACGAGCGAGGTCGACGAGAGGATGGTTGATACGAATACAGATGATGGTATGCTAGATACGGCCACGAGACCACAAGCAGACAAAACTTTTCTTGACCCAGACACGGTCCAAGACGTTTTCACATCGCTTTTCCCTCCAAACGACCTCTCATTGCACAAGTCCATGTCACATTCCCCTCCTCCATCCCTCCATTACCTTCGACGTTCAGCTGCGCTGACTGCTCGAACTCCTCTTCCCCTCCGCCCTCTGCCCCAACATCTTTCTCCTCATAACCTCCGCGGCCCCCAAACTCGACGTCTGCCCACTCCCACTACTCCCACTCCCTCCACTCACCGCATCCCCCTCATACCCCCGCCTCTGCCCCTTCTTCGACCCAAACAGCGAACTCAAGAACCTCCCATTATTCTGACGTCGTGACGAGGGCGCCGGTTGCAGGGTTTGATTGGGGGCATTATCTTTCTCTTTGATCATTTTATGGTAGTTGCCTCGGCCGCCGATGCCATTGTGGATGTAGACTGTCTTTGGGCGAATGCGGGGGATTGTGGCTGGGGGAGGGGCGTGGGAGAGGTCGACGGTGGGTTTGTGGAAGGAGAGGTCGGAGGAGGAGGAGTCGGAGGGGCGGGGGGCGTGCATTTCTTCTTCTGGTGTGTAAGATTCGCCTGGTTGGAGTAGGGGTTCGTCTCGTGAATGTGATGTTCCTGGTATTGGTATTTTGGTCTCGGGCTGTGGTGGAGGTGACGGAGGGTGAGTATGACCACGAGACTGAGGCGGAGACGGGAAGTTGGGCGTAGGGAAAAGGGTGTATCTCGGTTTTGTCTCCATGTGGAGGATCAAGTGGTAAGAAAGTGGAGAAGCTCGGGGTGACCGTTATTCTCGGAGCAAGCCGAGGGTCAAAGCAGGTACCCTAGTAATGCAGTGGAGCGCATGCGTACGAGGTTCGTAAGACGAGAATGAGCAGGAAATGGTAAGATATTTCGACTGGATGGGGAAAGGTGAAAAGGTGATGCAGGTGGACTGATATCTGGGAGATATGTGGAGCCGGGTACGGAACGCTTCTTATTTAAATTTCATCATCATAGCGCAAGCCAACTTTTGTGATGCCCTAAGGCCTTGTGGAACTCGTAGATTACCAGGACTTCCAGATCTCCTCAGCCACGTGTCTGGATTCTTACACATTTTTACAAATTAACGACAGAGTGAAGTCAAGCGATTTGCTAATGAGAATGCTCGACACCTACCAAGAAGCCATTGTGCCTCTTGACTTTTGGGTTGAGTGCGGAGGCTAACCTTGACAACAGCGGGCTGGCCAAAAGCCAAGCATGATTGTGAAAGGGTCTTACATAACAGCGTCAAATCCTTCACTCGAGACCTTCAATAGTTCTGTGCGTTGGGAAAAGGTGAGAGGAGCGGGAGTAACAGGCACTAATAGGCAGTAAAAGGCAGTAATAGGTGGATCTTGGGAGATGGCGCCGGTTCGGATGGTTGCGACAAGCGACGCGGGGTGCATGAGCCTATTCACCGCGAACCTGGGGTAGCTTTCCTCTAATTCCTGGAGATTATCCCTTCAAACTCTCAAAAGGAGTGATGATTAATGACCATTTTGATTGTCTTTTGCCTTCCCCTTATAGACAAATGCCTTGGTCGTGGTCTTGACGCCTGGAGGCCAAATCGTCCAGCACGCGCTCCAACTCGGCATGTCTCTCATGTCAAAGCACCTTTTCGCGCTTGCTGCTAAGTTCGTCCCCGCGATTTGCGGCTCCAAATCGTGTTCTAATGAACACGACATGCTTAATTGCGACATTCTGGTGGCCAGTGATTTAGGTCTGATTTGAAACAACAGGAGGCTCCAAGGGCGCTCAGTTGAGGACTTGGCCTTGCAATGCCTCGGTAGCCGCACATAGGTATCCGCATACCATCGTCTCGCACGAGATGAGGACCGTTAAATGGGATTTCTTCAGAGGCCGGCATATTGTGCTTTCCTTGATTCCATCTCTTGCCAGACCATACTCCGGCGGTCTTTTTCCTTTGCTCCCCTAACGAACGCCAGCAATCTGAGGGCACCTGCCGGAGTGACTCCCTCACACCTTCTTGCCATACCTACACTCTCAGGTCGTGCTACCTCGAGGGCGCGCTTTTCTTCGATGCTGAGGCCATGTATTCTGGAGTAATCCAGGTCTGTCGGCAGCTTGAGTTGTTCGTCTCGCTCCAGAACACTGATCGCCGTCTTCTGTTGCTCAACGTAAGGAGCATAGACGCTTTCAATCCCAACGCGATTCTTAACCTTGGGCGAAAACGACGCGATCTGAGTAATCTGAGTTGCCAAAGAGTCAATGGTAACGCCAGTGAGCCGTAGCATCTCAAAAGCGGAGCGCGTTGCCGCGTTCTGATGAAGCTGGAAGCCTTTGGCAAGCCACGCAGACGAGCTCATCCTCACAGTCTCAAGTACCGTCCGCAGCTCTTGCATCTCTGTAGCGAGGGCAGAAAAGTGCTCCCAACGCTTGTCGCCGACAACTCCTGCGAGCCTTCCCTTCGCCGTCAATCTCAGATCGGCGTTGTCAGCGCGAGCACTCATTCGATACTCGCTGCGAGATGTGAACATGCGGTAAGGCTCGCTGACGCCTTTGGTGATGAGATCGTCAATCATGATACCGATGTAGCCATCGCCTCTGCCCATGGTCAACTCCCCCTTGCCTTGTGATGCGAGGCCAGCATTTATCCCCGCTATAATTCCTTGAGAAGCTGCTTCTTCGTACCCGGTAGTTCCATTGATTTGTCCAGCAAGGTAAAGACCCGAGATCAGCTTAGTCTCAAGGGTCGACCGTAGACTGCGTGGATCGACATAGTCATATTCGACGCCGTAGCCTGGTTGCAGCATCTTCACGTCTTCTAGTCCAGCGATTGTGTGCAACATGGCATCTTGTACGGCTGCTGGTACCGTCATGGAGATACCATTGGGATATATCACATCCGTATCAAATCCCTCAGGCTCGAGCCATATCTTATGACTATCCCTTTTCCCAAAGCGGACAACCTTTGATTCAAGAGAAGGGCAATATCGAGGTCCTTTGACGGTTTCTCGGATGTGAATGCTCTGATCGAGATTGTCCTGAATGATCTTGTGAGCAGCCGGATTAGTCTCAGTACCGTAGCACTGTAGCTGCTTTTGGACAGTGACTGCCTCATTGAGGTATGAGAACGGTACTGGAGGATCCTCCCCAGGCTGGGCCTCTAGTCGTGAGAAATCAATGGTCTTCTTGTCAAGTCGAGGAGGGGTGCCTGTCTTTAGCCTTCCCAGCTGAAATCCAGCTTCTCTCAATGATTTGCTGAGTCCAAAGGTAGCAGCCTCGCCCATTCGTCCACTTGGGAAGACATCCAATCCAACATGTATCTCTCCTCCCAAAAATGTCCCTGTCGTGATGACGACTTTCTCACAGTCGAGCACCTCGCCAGATTCAAGCCTGACCCCAACAATTCTTTGCTGGAGACCGTCCGTACCTGGCGCGGTCACAATATCCGCGACCTTGCCCTCCAAGACACCCAAGCCTGACGTATTAAGTACTTCAGCTTTCATCTCTTTCTTGTAGATCTCCCTATCAATCTGCGCTCTAGGTCCCCAAACCGCTGGGCCTTTCTTTCTATTCAGCACCCGGAAGTGTACCCCAGCTTTGTCAATTATCCGTCCGCAGAGCCCGTCCAGGGCGTCGATTTCTCGTACCATAGTTCCTTTACCAATGCCACCGAAGGAAGGATTGCATGAGCAGACTCCGAGGTTTGAAAGGGAGGGCGTGACGAGGGCTGTTCTGGCTCCTGAGCGAGCTGCGGCGGCAGAAGCTTCTGTACCAGCATGACCGCCTCCTATCACTACTACATCGTATGTACTGCGAGAGCTTAGTGTCGAATTTGGGAAGAGGATCTATGGAGCATACCTTGGGCGTTCACTAATTGTGGCAAACCTTCGAGATAGTGTAGGTGATAACGACCGCACACGGGGGCTGTGACCCCAGCGCAGTAGCGCTACAGGTCGATAAGGTCGTGCCATGATCATGAAGAGTTCAGTGCTTTGTATGGAGACTTGATAAGAGGAGCGGGCCCAAGGGGCAAAAATGTTTTCGGGCTTCCCGCACACCTGGCGCTAGTTCTAATTCAACTACCTTAGGTACCTTAGGTATTCATTTAAATAGTACTTTAGTATTTGTGGGTCACGAGGTAAGAAAATGTATAAGCTGATGGCAATTTTGAGGGTCACTGAATGCCTATCGCTCATTATGGATATCGTTGGTCTCCACTCGTTGAACAATTCCAGAACATTGAACACATTACCCCATCACTTCTAACGCTACCTCCTCCCGGCCTCCTTTCTGAGTCTTGCCACTGCTGAGGTAGGCCCAACTTCCGGCCAGCTCGAGACTGCGTCCTCGACTTCTTCCAAGAACGTTGTACTATTATGTATACACGTACCGCTGAGCACAACCCTCACCCCCGGCGAACTTGCATTGACCTGCGCTACCATCTTTGCTTCCTCATATGTTGCACCTCCCACGATGAGTACTATGATGTCCTGTGGCTTATCTCTAGTTGTCCCACCACCCTCGACGAAAGGATACTGTTGTTCCTTTAATCTAGCTTTGATGAGATTCTGTAGCGTTGCCTCCAAACGAGGTGAATGCTGAGTGTAGACGTTCTCGACGCCCTTTAGTCCCTTGAATCGATCACGAGCTCCCGAAAAGATCGAGGAAGATTCGAAAAGGTCAGAAAATCCTCCAGCAGCAGGTGCTGCTTGGAGAGAGTGATGAAATGCAAGTAATTTGGGCACTCGGTCCACCCGCCATGGAGGGATATTGCCAGCTGCGGTTAGCAAATCTAGTAACACGGGTAGAGCGCTAGAAGGATGCTTTTCGTAACGCAGTGAATACAAGGCGACAAGTCGAAGTTTGCTGTCGGCGGTGACTTGTGGCGACGAAATCAGCCGTTGAACGTTCTGTAATCGAAATTAGCGTCGTCTGTCGCATTCGAATGTATGGGCATGGTAATCACCTTGAGATCGCTGGCATGGTTATCATTACAGGCAAGGCTCTGCTCTAATTCGCTGACGTCCAGAAGCCCGTCTGCGCCGACTCGCCTGCTCAGCTCTCCGACAAGCGTGACATGTTTGCTGACATTGCCAGAGAGCTTCCTGAATTCGGGATAATCTTCGACGAATCGTTTCATATCCGCAATGGACTCGATACTGGCATTGCTTTTTGTTTTCGACTGGTACTGTTCGACATACTCTTTAATATTCCCACCAAGGTCACCAAAATTCAAGTACATATTCTTCTTGAAAAAGGGGTCTTGATCTTGCGATAAGACAACCTCCTTCAATTCTGTTCTGACATCTGGCACATCACTGAGGTTCACTTTGCCGTTGTAGATTCCGAGTAATTCGTGTACCATTGCTTGGTATGTCCATTGTGTCAATAAGGGTGTGATTGGGTCATCCCGTCGATCTAGTAGAAGTAGTATTGGTGGTGTGTCTGTTTTCCTGAAGTCGAATAGCTGCTCTTCTTGCGTCATTTGATATCGCACTTCTGTAGCCAGCTTCTTTGCCATCAAACTATTCTTCTCGTACCGTATCAAGGGCTTCTTCTTCAAGGATAGCAGCAAAGCTATGACGCCCTCTGTGCACCGTTGGAGAGAATCAGGGTTCCAAATATCAGGACTGTTACTCCAGAGTCGTTGTTTGGGAAAGCCAAGCTCAAGAGAAAGCAGGTCCGGGTTAACAACGACGTAATCTGCAAAGTATTCTTGGATACTCTTGACCACTTCATTATTGTCCGCTTCCGCCAATCTTTCTAGTGACGATTTGCGAATGACATTGCTAAAGTCTGGGCCATGTCCATTAGCCTGATATTGAAGGAATCTTGGTAGCCTTCTTACAGATCGCGTATTCCCCATACTTTGGTTCTCGGAATTCATCTATTAGATGCTGTATTGAGTCCGGTGATGGTCGTACAAAGCAGATGCATCGCAGATGGCGCATCTTCTCTCGAGACGCATTGTCTAGGCGACTTTAAGGGCGCATCAGCATGGTCTTTTTACCATCCATCAGGTACGTACTCAACCAGATACACCTGATGGTTCAGTAGGGCGGATTGGGTTGTAGCTGTTGAGACTATTGTAATCTAGCTCCTTGTCAGCCAAAATCTACCGTGCGTCCATTGCCCTAGACTCGCACTGTCTCACTGTCGAGCAAGAGAATCTTCATCTTCGAAGATGAGGACCCCAAAGCGGTGTCTCCAGCTGACACCATCTTCGAAATGTAGCCTGATACCGCTGAGACCACGTCCATGATCGCGAGTGTATGAGTTTTTGGGAGTTCCTAGATGACATTCATGGGCGTTTCTTTGGCATTTAGCCTGCAATCGCAGTGACAGTCGCTGTGGGCGCTCTCAAACATCGCATGTGCTAGGGGTGCGGACTTTCCGCTCTTTGGAAGCGCCAAGTGCGGGGAGCTGTCCCCTGAAGACGCCCCCTCAGCTGGGGATTGATATCTCAACAATTCAACACGTGGGGCCCCAACTACAAATGGACTTGTGAAGCACCTGGAGCTTCTTCTCCTTTGATAAGCACTGCATTGTGCAATATGCTGCCCTGTATCGACCTCCGTGAGCTGCAGAAATCCAAAATATGCGGAGTTTGAGTTGGCTGATACCTCTCTAGCATTCGAGTATGGGGCTTCTGTGACAGGGGCGTCAGTTGACGAGTGTGAGACGGTACTCCAATGCCAAAGCCCAGGTTGGTCACTAACGCTAAGCAGTGAAGATGATAGCCTCGCTCCTCCTGTCGTACCCACTCGCCGGAGTCCTGAAGCGGATACCTGATGGCAAACCATACCAGAAGAACCTGTTCATAATAGCGTATGCAATGCCCGAGAACGTACCACGAGATGTCTGACCCATCACTAGGGTCTCGCTTTTCTATCTTGTTGGACTTTTTGATCTTTGGGGCGGCATCCGTACACTCCTTATAAGCTCAGCAGGCGCATATCTGGTCGCTATGTATGTGGAGGGACCTTTTATGCCATGGATAGGCTTTGTCTTTCTCATGGGCCATATGTCAGTCAATCATATAAATCGGCAATTCATCAGCAGGCCGGACAAGGTTGATATCACGGGTGCGTTGACAAGGCCGTATCTGGGTTCTGAAGGGCGCTCACTCCTTTTCCAGGAGCGCAAATGGTCCTGGTCATGAAGCTTACAGCTTTTTGCTGGAATGTGCAAGACGGACGTTTGCCGGAAGGAGAGCTTGCGGATTTTCAGCGAGAAAGAGCTCTTCCTGAATTGCCAAATGTCCTTGATTTTGCGGGTTACGTTCTGTTCTTTCCCGCTTTGTTTGCAGGTCCTTCTTTCGACTATGCCGACTACCGGCGATGGATTGAGACTAGTATGTTCGATGTTCCACCAGGCACAGACCCTAAGCTGGCTGCCAAAACCCGCAAGAAGCGAAGGATACCGCAAAGTCATACTCCAGCTACGATCAAAGCGATGATTGGGCTCGTGTGGATCTTCTTGTTTTTGAAATTTTCTGTCTGGTACAATACAGACCTTGTACTTGGGAATGAGTACGTCAAATATGGCTTTTTGAGACGAGTTTGGATCCTAGAAATGCTGGGCTTCGCGACCCGGATGAAGTACTATGGTGTCTGGTATCTCACTGAAGGAGCTTGCATCCTCTCTGGCATGGGGTACAAAGGAATAAACCCCAAAACAAATAAAGTGGACTGGAACCGCTTACAAAATGTAAACCCATGGGGGATCGAGACAGCCCAGAACTCACGTGCTTATCTCGAGAATTGGAACATGAATACCAACCACTGGCTACGAAATTACATGTATCTGAGAGTGACGCCGAAAGGCAAGAAGCCAGGCTTTCGAGCCACTTTGGCGACTTTCGTCACCAGTGCGTTCTGGCATGGCTTCTATCCTGGATACTACTTGTCATTCATCCTAGCAGCATTGCTACAGACGATCGCCAAAAGTAGGTTCTCAAAACTATATTCTCGATCGAAATATTGCTCTTGCATTCGAATGTTTCTGTCTTCCGCAAGTCTTTAGCAGCCTCTTGACTCACCACCCTCCAGACTTCCGCCGCCACGTCCGCCCGTTCTTCCTCACTCCTGACGGTCAACGCTCTACCCCCTATAAAATCTACTACGACATATTCACCTACTTCGTCACCCAAACAGCCTTCTGCTTCACCACCGCACCGTTCGTGCTCCTAACCCTCCCCTCCTCCCTCCTCGTCTGGGCCCGCGTCTATTTCTATACCATCGTCGGCACCGCAGCCTCCATGGCCTTCTTCGCTTCGCCCGCCAAACCATGGCTTGAGCAGAAATTGAAGACAAGGAACCAGCATGCATTGCAGCCGCAGAAGGAGAACGCTGAGCATCGCATGGGGGTTTTGGGATTGCCCGATGACCCGGCAGGGGATATTGATGAGGCGGTACAAGAGATTAGGGAGGAGGTGGAGGCGAGAAGGAGAAGAGGGCAGAGTATTAATATGCCGACTGGTGCTGATTTGAGAGCTGCGGTGGAGGCCAAGCTAGGGAAAAAGCTCTGAATGTCGTGGTATTTCGATACAGCAATCACATGCGAGTATAGGTATAGATGAAAGTGCCCACGGTACAAACATTTTTCAACACTCCAACAAATTATGACCTTGCACCTGCGTTGAACTATAAACAATACCCTTCCAATTGAAATAGGAGGTCGACTCTAACCATTCACATCCTCATCAGAACCCAAACCCTCCCACCCTCCCATCCCCCCATCCCCAGCGCTCTCGTCCCCCACCAAACTCCCACACCCAACAAACTCACATGCCAAAAAGTAAGCTCATCATCGTCACACGACGACGACGACCACTGCGCGTTTCTAAACAGAGGACACTCTAACCAAACTCGGATTGCTCATTCTTGTGGATCCAACATTGGGCATCTACAGCGATTATTGAGGTTATACAGAAATACAAAAAGTGGGTCGGTGCTAGGGTCTTGGCGTTGATGAAAACGGACAAAACTGGGTCTCGTATGCGAACAATCTTTTTGGCAGACTCTGGACTCAGGTCACGATGCGCGTGTGGAGAGTTTCTTGATACTCTTTTAGGTAGCTTTTACGGTCTGCTCTTCATTGCTGCGGCTCATCTCTTGCTCTCTGTCAGTAAGGAGCGTAATGCCAGGATTTTCTCAACGGCAGAAGTGTGGACTGTGGACGAAAGTCTCTGGAGAATCGAATAGGATTTAGGTTCTCGAATAAGACATTATTAATCTAGAAAGCACATAAAACATCATCGCTCGCTAAACCGTAGAATATCATGGCCACGAAGGGTAAAAAAACACGAAGTCGCTCGTTCGTGCAGGGTATCCATCTCGTATCAACATGCTCGCTCTTGACGCTTCATAAACATATCTGTGGTAATAATACAATTCGTGTCGTGAATATGGAACATGAAGGAAAAGCATAATCTATGTGTGAGCAGCATGAAGCTAAGTTGGCGTAATTTCTCTGTCGTAAAAATTTATTTGGATCGTAAAAGTTGTGCTTTGAGACGGAAAGGTCATTTGGCAGCCACGACTGTGAGGGCGATCTGAAAGATGGTTAGATGGGTTTCCTTGGATTCTTATGCAGCTCAACTTACTATGGCGGCAATGATGAGTATCCCGAGGAGAGACAAGATTCGGTTGATGTTACGCCACCATCTTGCATTCTCATAGCGTGCCTCATCAATAGGGCCCAATTGCTTCTCGAGATCCTCGGCAAACTGAGTCTGGCGGTCTTTGCCTTTGGCGCTCAGGATGGCTGGCCTTGGGGGCAGTGGTAAGAAGGACGAAATGAACCAAGCTTGAAAAACGTTAGCATTTTCCGGTTTCACCAACACGATCTGGGATAATGAGCTTACCTGGGGGGAATATGAAGCCAATGGCGAAGAGCAAGATTTGAGCATTTCTCTTACTCAACGCTTTTCCCTCAGCTTGTTCATCCAGACTCGGGGCTTGGAAGATGGTCCGTCTTCTTCCCAAAGATCTTCGATCATGCCATAGATGAGGCGACCAACTCGAGGAAGTCGTGGGCCTCGGTGGACCTCTCACCTCCGTCAGATCAAGCTCCCTAGGTCTGGATGGCCCACCTAGACTGCTTCCCTGCCATTCGCCGTTCGCTCCCCCAAGTCGTGTCCGGGACCGAAAAACATTCAGAGAAATGTTGTCCGTAGACGTAGAAGGACGACTGTCTCGACGACTCCTTGGCAATGACTGAGAGGACGTGGGACGAGCGTAGTAGGCTTTAGCCCAAGCTGGGATGCTGTCTCGGAAGAACCTAGCTCTCGATCCAGGCCTTGTCACCATGCTACCTCGATTGTCTCCTGGGGGCACTCCTAGAAATTCTGATGCCCTTGACCCTGGTATCGGGGGAAGTAGATTGGGCACCTCGTCATTTTGCTCATTCACCACACGAATTGTCGAGGAGCCTGTGACATCTCTCTGATGGATCGGAGGCGGGCTGGGTAATGGAGGCAGATCTGAGCTTTCTCGTGCTGGGGGCGGGCTGGGTACAGGAGGCAGCTCCGAGCTTCCTCGAGCATTCATCATCATGGATGAGGACGACCTGCTCACACGTGAAGAATCTGGCAACCACATGCTGTGGCTAGCGCGCTCATCTGATTGTGAACCGGTGCCCTCTGATCGAACCGACTGGACGGTTGAGAGATGAGAATTCCAGCGGCCTTGGGCTCGATCCAATGTTCGTTGTGCCTTTTGCGACTCAGGGATCGGCGACTCTGCCCACGATGCTGATGCTGCTGGCGGTCGTATGACCGGGTATTGAAGGTTGAGTGAGCTCTGACTAGCTGCTTGCACGCTTCCGTACACTGGGACCGAAGAAGTACGACGTGCGGCTGGTGTTGCGAAGGGAGAAGAGACGGGGTTGATCGGAGAGACAGGAGAGACAGGAGATACCGGGGACGGTCCTCCAGCTGACTCCTTAATAGCTGATTCTTGGGGTGTGGAGACAGAGAGGTTTGATTTCGAAGAACTTGGTCGCATGCTAGGGAAAGCTGAGTATGAGGCCCATTTCCCGCCATTGTTGTTCTTTCTCACTACGACGGTGCCCGTGGAGTTCGAAGACGAGAGGGAAGAGTCTGACTCTTTAGATAAAACCCGTTGGCGACCTTGTGTAAGGTGGGCATTCGAAGTGGGGTAGGGCTCTGCGGCGTCGATTTTGAGGGGCACGCTGGGTAGTTGTACGATATCGTCTGATAGCCGACCAGTATCATCCGGTGCCTGGTCGAGTGAAAGAAAGCTGTTGCTTGCATGCATTGGTGTGAGGGCTTGAGGAGTGTAGATGGAAGCAGTCGTAGAGGATCTCCGGGTGCTCGGGGATTCATGATTCTCCTCGCTATCGTCACTTCCTTTGCGAGATTGGAATGTTGCCACATTCGCTAAGTCCTCGATTATATGTTTGGCTTCACCTGGTGGGTTTTGTCCATGCGAAACACCAAACTCAGCCCCAGCCGTGGACCCTTGGACCTTGTTGTACCCTTTGGGCGATAGAATTTGTGAGGGCTTGGTTGGAAATGGAGTACTTCCGTAAGTCGGTGCTTGAGGGTCTCCCACCTTGCGCAATGTTGGTGAGGCTCTTTCGTTGGTGTGAGAGTCGGATCTTTCGTGGAGGGCTGCCCTTGTGGCTGGTGAGCCCCTTGGGCGGTGCGGAGAGGTCATGGTGATTCGTGAATTTCATAACGTCGGTTATGTTCTAGTAGGTCATTGCTTCTATATGCTGACGATATTTTTATTGGCTCTGTACAAGTCGAGGGAGGGTAATAGTCGTCGGGGTGTTCTAAAGGAGTGTCTGTTGGCCTGTCTTCAGGACAAAATCGGTAAAAGAATAGCTGGAGAAAGTATAATAGATATTATAATGACTATGGTGAAAATCAAATGAAAGACATAAAGAATGAGTGTCGAAGAAAAGAAGACGTCGTAGTCGAGGTGAAAAAGGTAAAGATTGATGAAGGGAAGATGTCCTCGTGGGAGGATTAGGGGTGGATGCGGCTGGGACGCCTAGCCAAATCTTGTACCTGGAAAGTTGTCTTTTCTCACTTGATAAATAAATCCCTACGGAATTTCTCTTAGGAAGACAGTACAAGGAAAGACTTATGAGTACTGTATTTCAAATGATCGAAGTTCAAGACATATAAAAGCCATCTCTGCTGCTCTTGTGCACGCAGTTTGAGCAGATGTTGGGGCTCACATCACAGATGTCGGTCTGGCCAATCTTCCGGAATTCCCCCTCCACCTGCATCCAGTGACAGGGTAGGAACGCGTCAAGTGGTTTCTATTTCGAGTGTTTCATCTCGGTGCGAAGCGTGGGAGGAGAGATTACTGTCCTGCTGTTCCTGCCGAGCTCGTGCAAAAGCTTGGCGAACGTTGGCATTCCAATCGTCAAAGCCAAACAGACGCGATCATGAAACGACTTTGTGACAATATGAAGCCGCATTATCGACTCTTGCTTATAACCAGCAGAGAATGTTAAAGTCGTCCAACAACATGAAACAGTAACGCAGAACATACCTCAGCAGGCGTCATACAATGGCGCCCACTGGTCTGTACCAGACGCTCGCAAGTTATATCAAAGAACCAGGTACGCACTAGTCGCCCACCACAATGACTTTGAGCTGGAGACTCAGCCAGGTCTCAAATTGTGGTTACTGATCAGGTGCACCAGAGAAGGTTGAGCCTCCAATGCTCTCTGCTAGTGCTGCTGCTGCACTTTCGGTACGTGATGTAAACAAATGGATTCCCCTTCCAGAGCTTCGTAGTGTCTGATTCCTTAGGCGCAACACTCCATCTCTTATGCAATCTTGCTCGTCTTGTGTTTTAGAACGTAAAGAAAAAGCGAAAGACTGTGCCAAGATCCTTTCAGGTTTCTCCCAAGGCTGCTTTTCGTTTGCATCATTCCACGTCAAGACAATGCCTGCTTTACGCGAATAAGCTTCTCTTTAGCGAGGAGGCACATTCTCACATCAATCACCACAGATAGTATACACAGCCCTCTACGTCCTCCCCTTGTACCTCTCCTCCAAAACCCGGCCGTCACCCACTCTGAGCCGCGACGCCCCCTCCGTAATCCGCGCCCGCACCCGCTTCGTCACCATCTCGGTCTTCATCTGCTCCCTCTTCACCATCTACATCCTCTCGATCCGAGCTTACGCCACTCCTTCAGAAATCTTCCCCAAATTAGGCTGGTACCCTATTCAGCCCCTCGAAACCTGCAAATCACTCTTTCTCACGGCTCTCCTCTTCGCCGGTCCTCTCTTCGAACGCGGTATTATCGACTCAGGATGGCGTTCATGGATCCAAGGCCATGACCTCCTCGAAACTCTTAGCAGCTGGATCGGCTGGCGTAACTACGTCGCCGGTCCCGTAACAGAAGAAATCCTCTTCCGCTCGCTCCTCGTACCGTTACATATGTTAATAGTCCCACATTCCTCACCAGCAACCCTCGTCTTCGCCACACCGCTGTACTTTGGTATAGCACACATGCACCATTTCTACGAGTACACCCTAACGCACCCTTTCACCCCCACGCTATCGGCACTGCTGAGGAGTGTGGTGCAATTCGCGTACACGACTGTGTTTGGGTGGTATGCTACCTTCGTTTTCCTGAGGACGGGCAGTGTATGGGCCGTGATGGTCGTGCATACTTTCTGTAATTGGATGGGTTTACCGAGGATTTGGGGAAGGGTTGGGGGTCTGGCAATTGAGGGTGGTGTAGTTGGAGGCCCGGTTAGGGGGAAGGAGGATGAGGAGAGGAGGGATGAAGGGGATGCGCAGCTGGGCATTGTTTGGTCTGTTGCTTACTACGTTTTGTTGGTCGCGGGGGTTGTAGTGTGGTGGATGGAGCTATGGCCGCTGACTGAGTCAGGAGGCGCCCTGGTAAGGGCATGGAATCGACCTGTAGGATAGGGAGTATTTGAGACAGCCACACTCATGACCTCATGATGCTCTATGGGATATTCCGAGTGGCATTGAAATAGCTACAGTAGCTTATCCCAACATCGATACGAAAAAGAGACATTCTCTTCATTGCAAACTGTATTGTCCAATCCAGATCTTCATTCCGATGTGGAGCATCACAAAGGCAATTAGCTCTTCTTAATATAGTATTTCTGTTACACACCACCAGACCCAAACCCCTCAATCAGTTTCTTCAATTCCGCTTCACCTACCTCTGGCTCTGCAACTTTCTTTACAGCCACCGCACCGCCTCCTCTGTTGAATTGGCGTCGAGATACAGCCCGTTCTGCAGCCTCTTTGCGTTTACGATCCGCCTCCTCCTCTATTTCCGCGCTCGTGGGCTCGGATGCAGGACCGTCCAGGTCAAAGATCTCGAACTTCTGGATCCGCATCCACGTCATATTAGTGTTCGTGGCATCATCTGAGGCTGAGATGCTGCTTCCCGTGATGAGGGCCAGCGTTGCTGGTTTTAAGGTATGAGAGCGGCGACCATATCGGCGGTAGTAAGTATGCTGGGTGTAGCTTCGTATATTGCGCTTGGGACTTCAGAGAGCAAAGAGGGCTGCTTGGCGGGCACTCTCTTCGAATGTGGGTGAAGACTCTGGTACTGGGGCGTAGAGAAAGAGGGAGAGGTACGTTACGTAGGGTTGTGGGACGGGGAGAATTGGCGGGGATGGGTAGGAGTGTTGATTTGGTGGCGGCGGAGAGAGGAAAGTGGTGAAAATGAATCGGAATTGGGCTTCGAAGTTGGACTTTAGGTTTGTGGTTAGTGCGGCTCAATATTTTCTTCCAATCCTACGGGTCCAGGCTCTTGAAAGTATAGCCGCTCGTAATCCATCTTGTGCGAAGGTCTGGTCCTCCATCGCTGGGCGCCTCATTCCGCGCCCATGTGAAGCAATTGTTGGTGTCATGGTCACGTATAATATCCGAAGTCCGACCAACGAACTCGCGGTGGGTAACCGTCTTTGTGCCTACTTTGCATGTAGCTGAGTTCGTGACATCCTTCCCTTGAGCGGATATTCGGATAGTACCAACAACGACACCCCAATGATCAGGAACAAAGGGGGTTTTAGTTGTGGAACAGGTATCACGGAGCATCCATTCACGATTATTCCTACTTTTCCAAAACTGGGCGAAAATTTTGGGAGCAGCATTCTTAAGTATTGTGAATGCTGGGGTGGCATCATACGTAGTTTCTGAAGCACCTGACATCCTTGTCCGCAATTTGTCAGGTTTCTTGCAGCTAGCGCCTTCGCTTTCTTTTGGCGGATCGTTCTTCTTCGGGGGTGATACGTCTTTCGTGGGCGATCCGGATCCAAAGTATGCTCTTTACCAAAAACTTTGGACTCCGCTTTGCCCTCCTTTTCAATGCCCTGGACGCAGCCTTCGACGATGGCAGGGGTAGCTGCTACTTCTGCAACGTCTGCGATTTCGCCAATGGTAGGGATTGCGCCTTCCAGCAATTCAAGGGGTGCAATCAAAGCAGGTACAGCGATTCGACAGAATGCTATAGCAGCTATGACAAGTGCCGTTAGCAACGTCCATAGGTATGGTTCTTCTATGTGTTGATGTAGTTCATTAAGGAGTAGTAACTATGGCAGTTGCCAGCTATATATTATCTTAAGGGGCTTACCCTAGCCCTAAGCCAAGACCTGCTTAGTAAGCCAGGCTAACGGGGAATGGTAGTTGTAATCTAACGCTCCCATTAACTACCTGACCGTCAGCAACACCACTATAGCGACGTCATAGTCTTATACTAGCTCCGACGCGAGCCCTAGTATAGTACTAAAGGCCATGAACTTTATGGGGCCTAAGGGCTTCGTTAACTTATCCGTAATTATAGCCGCCGTCGGTATATAGTTAATCTAAAGTATACCTATCTCAGCGACCATTTCGCGAATAATATAGTAGTTAGAATTAATATACTTAGTAGTAAGGTAATTAATAAGGTTAGTAATCATTTTAATAATTACCTAGTTATTAACTATAAACTAAATAGTTTTTATATCCTTTTAGATATATTTTATTTCTATTAATAAAGGTACTAGGAATTTCGACTCTATAATAATATTTACTTTACCGACGTACTCTACTTCTACGATTAACCTAGCGATAGTCTTTTAGCGTTTTATTAACTAGTTAATAAATTTATTTTATAAAAAATAAATATACCTTAAAGTAGAACGCCTAGTATCTAGATAGTCTCTTTAGGACGAATCTATAAATCTTATTAATAACCTTTTAGTTCCTTTTTTAGGGCTATAGTATAGTCCTAGTTTAATTATTCTAGCTAGGTAACTAATAATTCTTTTAAATATAATATTATAGGTAGAAAGTAGTACCTTTGAATAACGACTATAGATACTAATTATATATACGATATTAGGGCGAGTTATAGTAATAAATTATTATAAATACCCGATTAGTTTCCTAAACCCTTCTAAATCTTCTTTACTAGCGACGTAATCGTTAGTAACTACTCTTAGTTAAATTAATAAATCTATAAAAGTCTTCTACCTTCTATAGTACTCTATACTAAACTTAATTAATATTTTATTAATATAACTAGCCTAGTTCATATAAATAGTACGGTTTTAATAATTTCGTCCAATCTTTATATTAAGATAGTACGATATCTCGCCTAAATCCTTAACACGGAAACGCGTATTTAGTTACTCTTTCAGCTGTTTTATTAGTACTACGGTCGGGGTAAAAATAAATAGGTCGTTAATATAAAGACTAATCACGGAGCTATTCTTATGAACGAATACTAAGTAATTCTTTTTAACCCGTATAAAACCGATAGTTTTAAAGAATTCTCTAAGAATTATATATTACTCTCGGGGTACCTATTTAAGGCTATATAAAATCTTTTTAAATAAATAAACTATTTTACCTTTCTAGAAACTATAAGGTTACTTTATATAAATTATATTATTAAATAAGGCCTCTAGGAATACGGTAATAATATTAATATAGTGGATTTCTCGGTTAAATTTCGCACTAAATATTAGTAGTAATTTCTAGGACTATGACTTCAGTACTTTTAAATACGTCTCGTTAAAATTAACGCCTTTTATTTATCGGAATCCTTTTACGACCTAGCGCGCTTTATATCGAGTAATATTACTAGTTAAATCTATTTTAATAAATAAGACCTAGCGGCCTAATAGAACCTTCCTACTATTAGGTACTAGTACTAAATCCTAAATCTATTAAACTTTATATGAATTAAGTTCTTCTTAGAGTGCCGTTAGTTATTATTTTTTATCTAAGTTATTTAGAGCCTTATAGATAGTTATAAGAACGTTAGGGATCAAATTAATATCTATTTTAATAACGCGTATAACGAAACCTCGCTTAATATCCTGCGTTTTATTACCGACGCTTTTATTATATATTTTATCTTTAACGGGCCTGACCTTCTTCTAGGGGTTATTTATAGCGGCGTAGTTCTACGACTTCTTACGTATAGGACGTAGGGTTATTTTACCTTTATCGGTAAAGAATTCTTTAGCCTTATAATTATCGTCCGATATTTTATCTTTATTTTCTAATAATTTATCTAAAAAGATATATTACTTTTCTTCTTTATTCTCGCCTAATTATCTAGGATCGACGACTTTATCGAATATTATATAGGTTAAAACGATTATCTTTTTACCGTCCTATAGGCGGAATTTATTTATACCGTTATATTTAACGAAGTAGTATTTAATACTCTTATTATCGAGTTTCTTCTTATTAAGATCCTTATTATAGTAGTATACAATATAGCCGAATATATAAAGGTATCTCATAAAGGGCCTATTACCTATTAACGCCTTATATAGAGTTATGGCACTTAGACTCCTAGTCGGGCTACGGTTATAGTAGTATATAACCGTTTTAATAACTTCACCTCATAGGGTTCTCGGAAGCTTAGAGTTAAATAAAATACTTTTTATATATTTAAATAACGTATAGATATATCGTTCTAACACTCTATTTTAATTAGGGTTATATATAGTAGTAGGAATTTAATTAACTCTATATTTAGCGAATAACGCCTATATCTTTCTACCTATGTTTTTACTAGTATTATTACCTTTAAGGTACTAAATAGGCCTCCTAGTATTTTTAATATACTCGAAATAAAGGCCCATTATATTAACTATATCTAACTTCTTCGTAAATAGGTGAATAGTTAATTCGTTAATAATATTATCGAGTAGAATAAATACATAACGCTTACTCTTTAGTATATATATAATTTAACTACCGCCGGCGATATCGGTATATACTAACTCGCCTTAATCGGTAGCTCTTTTTATCCGGTCGGATCGCCTAGGTATATAAATAATAACACGGTATTAATACCTTATAATATATAGTTTATATTTTTTAATAGGTAGTTTTAGGGCCTGAAGCGATATAACTTTCTAAATATTTATTCCTTCTAATAAGTGCGCTAGCCTTTTAACGTTATTTATATTTAAATAATAAAGTCTTCTATATTATTAAATTCATAATCCGGATTTAATTAAAGGACTAGTAACTATAAGAGGTAGAAGAAAAAAATTCGCCCTAGTTTTAAGCGTAGTTAAGGATTTTCTTAAATTAAGCGAGTATCTAGTCCCGATACGGGTTCTAGATAAATAAAGCTCCCCCTATTTATTCAAGATATTTATTCTCCTATTAACTACCTGAAATTTATAGTTATTCCGCTCTAATATTCCTAGCGATAGGAGATTATACTTTATATTAGGAACGTAATATATATTAACGAGATCTAACTCCTTATAATTACTATTAATAAGCGGGTTAATACTAATAGTATTAATACTATAAATCCTATACTAGGATCCGTCTTTAATTACTACGAATTTATATCGCTTCTCTTTATATATAGCCTTGTTAAATAGGGAGAAGTTATATATAATATAGATATCTACGGCTGAGTCTATCTAAAAGGTATCGTCTTTATTATCTAATATTTTGGCCTTATTTATATAACTAGAAATAAGTATTTTCTTAACTTTCTTAGCCTCGGCGGGCTTTTTATTTAAACCGTTAATATGGTTTTTAATTAGGAGGTATTATTTACTTTTATATACCTCCTAGCCTTCCGGCCTTTTATCTTTATAGAGGTAGTAGTAATTTTCCGTAAAGTAATACCCCTTATAGCCCTCGTAATTCTTTCTTTCCTTATACGACTTATTATTAGATTTATCTTTTCGACGATCTTTATTATTTTTGCCCTTTTTATAGCTAGGATTTATAGAGTTATTCCTAGATCCTAATTTATAGTTAGAAGTATTACGATTTCTACTCTTATTATTTCTATACTTATTTTATTTTCTTAGTATTAACGCCTTTAAATCCTATCGGCGATTATTATATTTTAGGAGTTTATTAAATATATCGTCTAAAATAAATATCGTTTTATCTCTTTTAGCTAGACTCTATATATTAGCGATATATATATATAATTTAGGGTTAATTCCTACCCTAAAGTATAACGCTAGTATTTATTCGGGTAATAGAGTTCCTATATTAGCGAGCCTCTTTTAGTACGTCTTTATATAATTCCTATACTCTAGTAAGGACTTAAAGTTATCTTAGTCTTTACGAGTAATTTAGTATATATATAAATCGACGGTCTATGTATTAGAATACTCGAAAAATTAGTAAAGAATATTTATCGCCTTAGTACTATTCGTAACGCTAGCGATATAAGTCTTTAGGTTCGGTTCTAGGTTAAATAAAATATAATTATATACCGTTTTATAGTTATTTTTTTATTCGCCTAGTTTCTTTTAGTATTTTTTCTTAATTACCCTATACTCCTTCTTCTCTTCCGGCGTAATAGGTAGAGTTTTATATAGTCTTCCCTTATTATCTCGGTATACTAGTATTTTAATTAGCGGATCTAGGGCGATAGGATATTAATATTTTTCTTTATTAATAATATACCCCTAGACTTTTTCAGCCCCTAGAACGGTAGTAATATCGATTTTCTACGACTCCTAGTTACTTTTACCCCTTAATTTAAGGATCTTTATATTACTATTACCTCCTATTATACCTGAGAGTAATATGGATAAGGAGTGGTTAATATTAGGGATTTTAGGGATTTTACTCTTAAAGTAGCGGTGTAAAAAGCGTAAAATACCGCTGTTTCCTTAACGGCTCTCTGGCTCGCCCTAGGAATACGCTAAATAAACTATATAACAGGTACGTTATATACCGGGCTTATAACCCGTTAGTAACGTCCATAGGTATGGTTCTTCTATGTGTTAATGTAGTTTATTAAGGAGTAGTAACTATGGCAGTTGCCAGCTATGTATTATCTCAAGGGGCTTGCCCTAGCCCTAAGCCAAGACCTGCTTAGTAAGCCAGGCTGACGGGGAATGGTAGTTGCAATCCAACGAGTGCCGCGTGTGCAGCTGCAGCTTCTATCGCAGCTTCCAGCGCGTCGCCAGCGTCGCGTTCCAATTGGTCCTTGTAAAGAGCCCGCTTGAAGCCAGCGAAGCAGTGACTCTGAAGTCCACTGTTACACGTCTAAGTTTTTCTATTGTCTTGGTAGTTTCTATTCTGACTGAGTTCCGTCTCACCGTCTTTGCATTCACTGACGCATGGTAGACCTACCTCTTTCCATCCGCGCCATTGGCATCTACCCATCTGCGTTCCATCATCGCAGCAGAGGCTCTGATTTCATCGGGTCCATAGCCCACACCATTAGACCACCCAAGCATCGGCTATTTGCAAAGTCCTGTTTTTGTTTGGATGTGTCAGTATTGTCGTAAGAAACCCCTTTGTTGCGGTCCCAAGTGATCCATTTGACACCTGCCTCTTTGTCCCGGACGGGCTTTGGATTATCCTTCGTAATGATATCGTCGACTCCTTGCAGATCAAGTATACCGGCTGCGTCTGAGCAAGGCCCTGCTTTGGAGCGACCCTAAAACTCGCAGACTCCGTTGGGCTTGCTACAGGAAGGATCTTTGAGAGTAAAACTTCGGCCATACCAGCCTTGCCCTATGACTACCTTGTCAGGAGTCGCGCCGCCACGCCATAGTAGATCCCGATTAAGTTCAATCTCCGTGATATCGGTATGTGGCGCAATATATAGGCGGACGAACGTAGACTGTGCGTCCAAAATACTGTGTTGATCCTAAGCCATCAAATTGAACCAATCACCAGACTTCTGAATGCCGGGTACTTCACAGTGCTGGAGATACCAATAGGAAGTACGAAGCGTCATGGAAATGCCGTACTTTGAGCCAAAGGCTGCTCTGATCTCGGTAGCAAGGGAGACATAATTGGCAGTGTCCTGCGACTTGCCTCCACGATCATCTGCACCGGGATACTCCCAGTCGAAGTCGATACCATCGAAGCCGTACGTGACCATGAATTTGATCAAGTGGCTGATGAGTTTCTGACGACTGCCCGATGTACTGGTCATCTCGCTGAACGCCGTCTGCGTTGGACCTGGATCCGTAAAAGACCAACCTCCAACAGAAATCCATGTTTGCAAACCGGACTTCTTGCTCTTCGGACTGGTGAAACGGCTGTAGAGAGATACGCCGTTCACATACATTGGTAAGATTTCGAAACTGAAGCTGTCGAAGAAAGCAAATGCGAAATTGATGTGCGTAAAGCCATCCAATCTGAGGTCTTCGGGAGACACGTTCTGGCATTTGGGACTGTCCGGATTCGCCCAAGATTCATAATAGCCAATTGTGCGTTTGCTCACACGGCTGCCGGCCCCACAGCTCGGCCTTTTGACGTCGCCGCAACCACCACACTTGTCGTCGCACGTAATACACAGTGGATCGTCCTTGTTCTTCCATACACAGAACTCTGTGTTATATCCACAATAGCCGAACTCGGAGCAGCATACATTGAGTGGACATTTCTGCTGACCCTCAGCGGCACATGGTCCGCACTGAGCTTTTGCGTCGCCCAGACGTACAAGATTAGATGGGAGGCTTCGGTTCCGGAGTCTTGGAATTACCATTGTAATGGCATCCACTGCGGCAGAAGTCCTTGGGGTATCCACAAAGGTTGGTCTTAGTGCAGCAGGCGCCGTTGGCGCATGGTGTGCCAGAATTACATGTACCGATTGGCAAGTCTCGGTCCTCCAGAGGAAGCGTAGTTTAGTCGGGATTTCAATGTCTGTCCAAGCAAGTCGGACTTTATAGAAGAGGTTGCAGCCGTCAGAGAACCAAGCCGGCAAATACTGCTGTCAAAATATCGAAACGCATATTGTCGAGCTGTGATACCAAGACAAGTGTGATATAGAGCTCGAGGTCAGATACCAACGAAGGGGATGTACAAGGGGATGAAACCACAAAGGAGGTGCAATGATCGCGCAAGAAGAAGCACGAGACTGGCAATGTTTTGTACAAAATGGCATTCCATGACCGCGCGGCCAGGCTTTATTTATCCTATAATCTCTGCAAGAGAGGAAAGTTCTCCATGTGATCTGATGCATACAGAAGAGGGAGACCCCTGTAGCGGCCATCCAGGACTTGTCTGCGCCATGTCAATGCCTACATTACCTCCTTCGTAATTTGAGTAATCTCTCGCCGTTTCAATCTGTAGATGAAGTCTCGTGCAGAGTGTATGAAGGAGATGCGAAGCGTCAAGTCAGCTCTTGAGCATTACCAGGCATGTTTTTAACTCCTTCGAAGCAATTCTGGAGAGGCTGAGTCATCTGAGGATTGATGAAGGACGAGGAAGGAGCCATGCCAGCCAATGGCAAGCGTGGCAAATTCGTAGGGCCGTGTTAGGGCTGTTAGGGCTGAGCTAGTACGGAACTATTGCTAGCTCTTTCACAGCAGGCGCCTGTGAAGATCTAAATTGATGCTTGCAACGTCCAATGTTACAAAGTCGTAGTTCGCGATAAGGCGCAGCCTGCCCTTCGAAAATGCTGCAGGTACCTACAGTCCTTCAAGTTTCATTCTGGCCGCCACAGACCCAAGTTAATCTTTCTAATCCCCCATCGAAGGATGGCATCTAGACCTCGTGAACGGTGCATCTGCTCTCAGATCTTAGTTGAAGAAGTTTGAAGAGCGGGCAGTGCCTGGTCACAATGGTCTACTGGCAATGCATGAGTGCCACAATCAGGAATATTGACTATTCTTCTTCCCCAACGTGATCTATTGCTGCTCTTCTTCTGTTTAATACTTTCCTTTTACGTTCCCTCCATTCATCTATGTCTGTACCCTCCGAATCGTTCCCTTTGCTGTTTATCTTTCTGCGAAACGTCTAGACTTCAAGCTTCGCAATATCTTTCTCTTCAAAATCATAGCATACCCATATGAATCGGCTGCTTTATAAGTAATCGCTTTCTTACATTACCACATACGCCAACAAGTCCAATATGGTTTTCTACGTCAGCTCGATCTTCTTCGTATTACATGCCTAGGCATTCAACCTCTACCCGACAGTAAACCCCGAGAGTCTGGCAACAGCCATCGGCATTAGCGTTGAATGCATAGATGCCCTTAATGAAACGGTCGCTTGTGACCAGACCATATTCGAGATGGCGAATTCCGTGGACAGCTACCTGTGGACAATGGACAATATTACCGATCTCTGTACTAAGGACTGCACTCAATCATCCTCAAACTGGTGGTCAGATGTCCGGGATAAAAGTCTATTGGATGCCATTGCAGCATATGGCAAGATGATTCCTGCCGATTCGATTGCAGGGCGATTGTCGGATGGGTTGAACTTTGCTTGTTTGTCGTCTGGCTAGGATTCCAGCACGACCGCCGAACCTGCTTCCAGCTCAACTTCTGAGTCGGCCTCCACTTCAGCTCCTACCTCATCTTCTTGGTGTCTCATCGAGTCTCAAGACTGGGTTGGTTCAGACGTAATCCAACCCGATTGCTCCAAAAGCGCCGGCGACCCTTAGTGCTCCGATCCTACGAATGTGACCGTGGATAATGAGCGTATTGCAAATTTACATGACAAGGACTTGGTAAGTATTCAGCGATTGTTCGCTACTTCCACCCAATCTAAACCATGTACTGATATTCCTTAAAGCTCTGCAGTGATTGTTTCGTAAAGATCAAAGGATGTCGTCTCCATACCTCCCAGACTCTCATTTCAGCAACTATCTCGTGGCCCAGTATCAAGATATCCTGGAAGTGTGCAACCCTAATATGCCTGAACTTTTCATCCGACCTCTTCCTTCTTACGATAACGCCCAGCAAACGTTTGACGTCAGTAGCTCTGCTCTGTAAGCGCCACCTATCCTTCTTCATATTAACTTAGTACATCTCTTTCGTCAGGAACCATCATTTCTTCTAATCTTCGGATGCTGATATATAATCCCAGGCCGCAAATCCCATCCAACGATACTACTACGTGTCCTGGCCAAAAAACTCAGGTGTCTGACCTTTAAAGTGCCAGCTTCACGGCGAAACACCCTGACCCAGCAGGCTGTGATCCACTATCAGAGACCTCTAACGTCGCAACACGCGATCTTCAGGCTGCGATCAACCCTCAATCTATTTTCGTGGATTCGACCTACTGTGTTCCTGCAGCATGTAAAATTCTGAAAATAACGTCTGGGGCAACTTGGTAAGCATTAATGATCACCATTAACCTTCTACCCACACTGACAGTTTCCAAGCGATTCAATTAGCAAATCCATCTCGGGTGGCGACTCCGCAAACAACGTCACCCCGCTTCAATTCATGAGCTGTAACCCCAACCTTAATGGTCTCTGAGACAACATCCACGCAGACGACTATGTCTGCGTCAGTCCTCCCGGAGGATTTTACATACCTACGCCAGCTTCGAATAAAACCACAAATGCAAATACCCAACAGCGTGGTGGAAGCGACGGAAGTGACACAGGCTCATCAGACAATTCGACCGACTCAAGCAATACGGCAGATACGACCTCTTCGCCATCATCACCGTCAGGCGTCAGCGGGTCTCCAGCCCTATCTCCAACGCAAACTGGCTTCTCATCCTCCTGCACCAAATACAGCCAAGCAAACAAAGGAGACTACTGCTTCAAGTTCGCACAGGATTATAACATCACACCCACCGAGCTATACAGCTGGAATAGCGTACTGGGAGATGGCGGCAAGAATTGCGACACGCAATTCTAGACAGCGTACAATTATTGCGTCGGCGTTTGCTCAGGGAATGCCTCTGCAGCTCAAGGTGATGTCACCACTGTGATTGTTACATCCCATACGACAATCACCAGTGTTGATATACCCGCCACTGTGGCTGCCGAAGACGTTGTTACCGTTCTTGTTACATCCGTGACAACTGTCAGCACCGATATTTCAACCGCATAAACGATTAGCTACACGACTGTCACTATGCCAACGCCTAGCTAAGAGCTGACGACGTCCGATAAAGATTGTGCGACGAAAGTTCGGGGGAGTATAGCTATTGATGATGTGATTATATGCCTCAATCAGCTATCAGCAGGGCGTTTGGGGGTTTCATGGTAGTGTCTGTAGATAAATGCATCTCATTTCCTTGCTCAGCACGATATTCTGTAGCCTTTTTTTTAGGCTTCCACTCAACATTTTGCCATTCCCTCAAATTCCACCAGACGCCTTGCTAAATCACGAACAAAACTTTTATCCTCTGCCTGACTCTTAAGGCGGCACGAACAAGCCCTGTTTCATATTGATCTTGCATAGTTTAGCCACACACCCCCACAACTGCACAAGCGTCTGCATCCCCTCTAGCACCCTCATATGACAAAATCCAATCTCCTTGATAAACTCCAGGCGCGCGTGTTCGCTCAAGCCCGGCATCGTCTTCGTAACCCGAAACATACTACTCACGATATCATGACTCGAGTAACCGAGGTCCCACAGCTCGGTCAGTCCTTCCACTGCCTGCTCGACGCGCGTTTCCCAACATGCTTTAATCACAGCTTGCACTTTGACGGGGTGCGGTGAGTCGACGACCCGGAAAACATTCTCGCCGGATACAAAGCCGAAGCCGGCATATGTAGATTGCAGATTGTTGATCGCTTGACGCATATCGCCTTCGGCACTGAAGACGAGAGCAGCGATGCCGTCGTCTGAGTGTTCGACTTTTTCTGCTTCACATATCTGCATCAGCCGAGATACGACCTGGGAATCTGTGAGGCGGGCGTAGCGGAGGATAGCGCAGCGGGATTGAAGGGGCTCGATGATTTTGTTGGAGGCATTGCAGGCGAACGCGAAGCGGGTTGTTGACGAGTATATTTCCATTGTGCGGCGAAGAGCTTGCTGGGCGCCAGAGGTCATGCTATCGGCTTCATCGAGGATGACGAGTTTTTGCCGGCCTTGGGGAAGGGTCACTTTCTTTTGGGCGAATCCCTTTATGCGGTTGCGGACGACGTCAATGCCGCGCTCGTCACTGGCGTTGAGTTCTAGAACGGCTTCTTTGTATGCGTCTCCTAGAAGTTGTCGGGCGAGGCAGAGGATGGAGGTGGTTTTGCCAATGCCTGGCATGCCAGAGATAATGACATGGGGCATGTTGCCATCTTTGGCGATAATCTTTAGGCGCTCGATGGTTTCGGTGTTACCCACTATATCGTCTAGATACACAGGCCTATACTTTTCGACCCTGGCCAGAGGTCAAAATGGGTGCTTCGAAGATGGATGTCAAAGGCTCACCATGGCAGATCGTAGTTCGAACCGCCAACACCATTCACATTAGCTTTGATACCATTGTTTGCCGCAGCTGAAGACGATTCCGCCTTCGACGACATTGTGGGTGTTTGGACGGCTGTAGTTGTGCCGCAGAATCCCCACAAAGAGTGACGCGACTTGAGCGCGCCAGCTACAAGCGGTAAGCTCCCGCCTTGGCACCTTTACGAGGAGGCTGAAAGTTATGCTCAGAGCACAGTGCTGAACGCCATCACTGTAGAAGCATTTGTCAAAGCTACCGAACTAGAGTTCAAGCAGCAGACCAAGGCTGTATAAACGGATTCCCACCTTGCTACATATGTTAAGCCGCGAATTTGGAGGCCTTTTCAACATCATCAGAGCTGCTTCTCGCATGCATTTCGAGGTTGTCGCCTACAATCATGGATGGCTGTTCACTAGGCAATGCTAACGGCGACGACGTACTCTCTTTACTAACCTTGACATCAAAGCAGCTTATGGGTAACGACGTCGGCCACCACTCTATCCTGCAGGTGACAAGTCTGGTGCATTCGATATTCCGGAGAAGCGTGGAGCGAGCATTGACGTGCCGAAATCGGCAGGCCAGATGCTCTCTTATTTCACCGAAGAATGTGCAGTATACACGCAGATACAGCGATGCCGGATATCCTCTGAAGTGCTGGTGTGACTACTTGTTGCGTAAATCCCTCCTTGGTTGTGTCCCGCTGCTCGTCAAGAAGAAAGAATTTTCGTCATTCCACCATTCCTCAATCAAGGTGATCTATACAATGAAGTACAAGTCGTTCATGGTGTGAGCTCGGCTGGTCGAGAGATCGAATCTCTACGTCAGCACACCTGTATTGCACACTTGACCATTTCAGGTCTACAGCTTTGAAAACCTTTTGACATTTGCTTTGCTTAGGCATCATTCCGTTCCGCTGAGTGGACATTCGATCTCAAAACATCTAATACCGCAATCGCTTAGTGTACGTGACTTGTGCTCCAGTCTTCTACATTCCTGCCTCAACCGACGGGTGCTATTGCGACCTTCATACTCCATTCCGATCTTATATGCAACATGTTGTTCTACGACTAGAAAACCTTTCTGCTCGCTGCGTCCGCCCGTGCAGAAGCGCTTTTAGGAGTCTCTGCAATGCGTGTGGTACTAGTCCCTAGAATTCCTCACTCGCGTGCACAGGCCATGCTGGTCGCAATTGATTCGCCAATGCCTTAAGGATACTGGTTCCTGGATCGGTAAGGTGCTGCCGAGCTCTGCATTACTCAAGGGCGGTTCTGCCGCTTGTGGTGGTGGCCGCGCAAGCCTTCTAGGGTCCCAAGCGCACCCCTACTACCCAACCGGACGTCAAAAAAAACCACCTCGGGGGTTTGGGAACATTGATTTCCTCTACAATCTACATGTTGCCCAATGATACTTGGCGAAATGAGGCCCTGCAATCGCCGCACCGACATGGAAGTGCGCGTTTCATTCCGGTGGGCACGTAATGGCAACAGATTGGTACGACGCATATGGTGAAGCAAATTATGTTTGGAAAATGTACGACTTACGGGTCATCGTCTACAAGAAGTCGTCCTCGATCCGGACGTCTCTTGATCTCGCCAAAGCACTCAATATAACCTGACTTGAGAAATACAGGCACTGGTTGCCGTAACTATCATCTACATTTACATCCTTCAACCTATCCAAGGCACGCCGGACGTCAGCCTACGCAACTCCTTTCCTCTAAGCAACTCCATCTCCCCACCAATCGATCAAAACAATTCCTAAAATCTGGCTCCTCGTCATCCTGGTCCCATTTGCTCTCGCAATTCCACAGCCTCAAGACTCTAACGACGTCGCTCAAGGCGACCACCACCACCACTACAGCGGAGACCACACGCACACTCATACAGGAACATGGGAACGTCCCACCCACACTCGCACTTGGACATACCACAGTCACACCGGCAGCTTCGAACAACATACCCGTACCCGAGAGCACCACGAGCCCAAACCTACTTACTGGATGGACTGCTGGTGATGGGTACTGCATAGGCGGAAAGTTGGGTGATGAGTAGCACTAGGATTGGCATTGAGATGGTGTGTTGGGGCTTAGAGCTGGGCATTGGAGGCATTTCGATAGAATGCTGTATTCGCAGCTTCCTGTGTTCAGAATGTCCGACTCAGTCTGAGACAGAAATCTGAAAAGGACCTAGTGTGTCTCGATTCTGCTTTGCGGTAGTACTCTGCCGCCACATGCTCCGTACTCATGTAGAAACCCACGCACCGAGTAGGTAGCTAGACCCTTTAAGATGCTTCTGAGATATTAATTGCCCCAACATTCATCTTTACTCGGCGGCGAGGCCCCAAAGCCATTATAGCGCCACAAAGAAGGCTTAGAGAAGAACGAGTATATGGCAGCAACAAGGGTACCAAAAAAATCTCAACAATTTTGTCCTACAAGTTTTTCTCTAAAAGGCCTTTGATGCGAAGTTATACACGTGTGGAATACTGCTGGTTAGTGCTGAGGCGGGCGGGAATCTATTACAACACCGACGGTAATTGAGACGGAAATTGCTGCGCATTCTTGTTCATGCGTGCTATCGGAAAAACAACACCACACGTTCAAAACTACTTTTTGAAAAACAGCTACCAAGACGCGCTTCTACACCGGCCACACCCTTCCTATCTAATAGGGTCCATTACTAGCTATCTTCTGACCCCAAACAATTACTGTCGGGTCAAGCTAACGTCATGGATTTAGGTTCAGGCCCATTCGTACCCAAAACACGGCGTTCGCGCGCCAGATCTGAACACGTACCTAAACCACGTCCTATTCTAACACCGGAACTACCCTGAGCTAGTGGTACCGGATGGTCGATAAGGATACGTACCCATACTATAGGCCTACTTCGGTAGCCTACGACACATTAGAGCCTAAAGTATTTCCGCGAAGAGGCCCCTTTCAAGACAGCTGGTAACTTCTAGGACCCTGCTACGGGTGCACTTTTATACTATGCCAATACCAGTTCTTTAAAAAAGGGGAGAGCATACACACCCACCCTATAATAGCCCCGGGACTACTACGACACACCTAGAGCTGGATCGAATGGGGATTTATTTATTTATATTTTGGTGTTTACATTATAATTTTAGCGCCGGACGCGTTAGTACCGGGGCTGCACCCCCGACTCCCCGGCATGCCGAAAGGCGGGACCGTGTATGAATCACTCACTCACTCACTCACTCATTCACTCACTTATGCGTGCTATCCTATAATTCAAAAATTCCCGTGCTCGTTAACACGGAAAATTGCAGTTTGCATGAAGTAAATCCTGATGCTAAACATCCTATTTCGGAAGCCGGCGTTTGTAAGGGTTTCTAGGATTTGAACACTATTCATTCCGGTAGCAAGACATCCAATTTCTTCGGATTTGTATCTACTCAGGAAGCGGAATAAGTCACTATACAGGCTCAATATGATCATCCGCGTTGAGCACGGGGTAAGACAGAAAGGGGTGTAGAATGGGTAAACAGGCAGCATACTCAAGGGTCAAGGTGCAGCCAATACATTGGTCCTCAAATCTGTCTTTCCAGCAACGGCCGTCTTTCAGCAGGGGGTTTGAGGCAGTCCCGAGTGCGATGCAAAAGATGGCATGGTATGCCAAAACGAGTCGTCTGCAGTCTCGATCACAGCTGATAGGAGATAGATATCCACGTGGAAGGAAAAGCATGTCACAGGGGTTCCCTTCGTAATCGTACGAGCTCCGTCGGTTGACCACTGCCAAGAGACGTAATGCAACCGCTCATATGACCTGCCAAGCCAGGTCAAGTCGGGAAGATCAGCGGGCACCTCGCCAATCAAGATCCGCCACTTGCACTTGCAATCTATCGCATATCCGACAGAGAAGACTGCGTAACGGCTTTGTGGCAGTCGAAAGTTCCGGAGCACAAGGCTACGATGAAGTATTGGACGGTGGTTGTTTCCCATCACTAATCTAATCCAGAATGCTTTATTCCCATAGCGGCAGTCAGATGCCGAGGGGGTACACGTCAGCTATCGACGTACTCTAATGGGGGAAGTCACCCTCCGCCACAGCCACTCTGGCCATGCACTGACCCGTCACACCGACCCAAAATGCAGGGCACTAACTGCTCTCTTGGAAGTTTAGCTCCGTCGATGTCTCGCCGCGTCAGCCTTTCATAATATCAAGCCTGTTCTCTAAGAGATGTAGCTTTCGTTCTGTGTCGATTTCTCATACTTCTACTATCCTAAATTCCTACTCTCAGTGCAACCTCACCTTCCTACCAAACATCTTCTAGCCCCAGTCCCTGATATCGAGTGTTTAAGTTATGAAAAGCCTTACCGTAACTGCTCTGGCAGCAGGGCTCCTTGCTTCAACCAACGCCATCCACCTAGTCCAGCGAGATCCGCCGAATGTTGTCAGCCTGGACACTCACCGAAGATCTGTACAAAATCCACACAAGCGAGATGCACTGCGGCGACGGCAGACAGTCACGGAGACTCTCGACAACGGGGAGACACTGTACTATGCAAACGTCACCATAGGGACTCCCCCGCAGATTCTTCGACTACACATCGACACTGGAAGCAGCGACTTATGGACGAACGTCAAGAACTCGGAGATATGTTCATATCGAGGAGACCTATGCTCAAATCCGGGAACATACAGCGCCAGCTCTTCAAGCACCTATAAATTCGTCAACAGCGACTTCAGCGTTTCTTACGTTGATGGCTCAGGAGCGACCGGTGACTACGCAACAGACAACGTCGGTATTGGTGGCAAAACTATCAATGCTCTGCAATTTGGGATTGGGTACGCTTCTACATCATCAGAAGGTATTCTGGGTATTGGGTATACAGCGAACGAAGCACAGGCGAACACGGCCAAGCTAAAGACCTACCCGAACCTCCCCCAGGCCATGGCGGACCGCGGGTTGATCCGATCGAATGCATACTCTCTATGGCTGAACGACATCGAAGCTAACACTGGCTCGATCTTATTTGGTGGCGTTGATACTGCCAAGTACACGGGTGAGCTTCAAACGCTTCCAATTCAGAAAGAATTCGGCCAATATGCCGAGTTCATCATTACTTTGAGCGGCATCAACCTGGCGAACGCTGGCAAAAATCAGAAGTTGACCACAAATTTACCCACCACCGTTATCCTCGATAGCGGTAGTAGTCTGGCCTACTTGCCAAACGAGCTGACCAGCAACCTCTACACCGCCTTGAATGTGCAGTATTCCCAGCAAAACGGAGCGGGTCTGTGCGCTTGCAGCCTTGCAAACGAGAACATTACGGTAGACTTCTCCTTTACTTCGGCAACTATCTCAGTCTCCATCAGCGAGCTTGTGATCAACCCAAATTCGGGCATGAGCGAAGCTCGGGAGAATCCCAACGATCAGGGGAACGGGAATAGCAACGGTGGGGAGTCTAATTCGCAAGGATGCATCTTCGGCATCGCGCCAGCGGGAGGATCCACAGCAGTCCTTGGCGACACCTTCTTGCGATCCGCATATGTGGTATACGACCTCGCGAACAACGAGATCTCGCTTGCGCAAACCAATTTCAATGCCACCGGTTCCACAGTCTCGGAGATCGGGACAGGCACCGCAGGCGTCCCAGGCGCAACCAGAGTCTCCAACGCCGAGCAAGCAGCAGTCTCTCAAGCTGGTGGAGCAAGAATTGGAAGCCCTTCGGGTGTAAGCACCGGTGGATCTTCGAGTGCAACAGGTCGAAGCGGTGCAGTTGCTATGCATGTGTCTTATACTGCTCTCGCCGCAGCTGTTGGGCTCGCGATCGTGTTTACAAGTGCTTGAGTTTGTGGTTATTGAAAGTTTACGAATCATGGCCTGAGAACAAAGCGGCATTCGAAGGCGTCATTGTGCAGCGATTACAAGAGCAAGGACATAGTATCGACTCCGATCATTTCTTAAGTTGTACATACAATTGGCGAAACGTTCAAATATTTCATGGAATACCATGATCGTCCACTCGTAGAGTTTGTATAAGGCTAGACCGATCGATGTTCGGCATCGTCTCTGCCAAATTCACCCCACCAACCACAACCCAGCTTCTTAACCGTATAGAAATCCACAAATATTAGCCATGGCCTCCAAGACCTCCAAGATTCAGAAGACCATCGCGCGACAGCAAGAAAAGTACCATCCCCTCCACCTACCCACCCGCCAAGCACTCACTAACACCCTCCCTCCGCCAGAATCTCAGAAGGCTCCTACTACGAAGCGCACCAACAGATCAAAACAATCGTCAACCGCTACGTCAAAGCCTCAGACTGGGACTCGGCCACCGATGTCCTCTACAGCGGCGCTCTGGCCCTCTTGAAAGCAGGGCAGGGCGGGAGCGGAGGGGATCTGGGATGTTACCTTGTGGATGTGTACGGGAAGAGTGAGAGAGGGTGTGGGAGTGGAGAGAAAGGTCCGTTGTTATCTTATGCTTGGGAAGGGGGGAGTGTAGGGGTCTGTCGGGAATGAGGTGGGAAGAGTGCTAATGGGGTTTGGGGACAGACAAGCTATTGACTCTACTGAGAGCGTTTCCGCCCAACGAGCCTACGAAGAAGAGATTCGTGAATGAGATGATACAGTGGAGCGGAAAGGTAGGGGAGTATCCGAATGGGGACCCCGAGTTGCATCATGTTGCTGGGACTTTGTATGCTGAAGGTTTGGGAAAACGCCCCTCTTCGTTTCATATCTATTGCGATTGCTAATGTCCCCCGTCTCCTGCAGAGGGAGAGCCATACGACGCCGAGCGCCATCTTGCCCTCGGTACCAAAGACTCCGCCGAACAACTCGCCAAAGTAGAATACGACTGGTACAAGCAGGATGAATCCCACACCGCCGCCCTCTACGCTGCCCGCGCCGTCTTCCCATACCTCTTAACCAGCAATCTTCGGTCAGCCAACAAGGCTTATCTGATCTTCACATCTCGTCTCAGTTCCTCAAACAAGTCGCTCAGCGTGCAGGAAGTCAGCAGCACGAGCTCTGATATGCGCGTATACCCTTCTCTTCCCTTGCTCAATTTCTTGGGGCTGTTGTTGCTGGCGGTGCAGAGGGGAAGTTCCGATCTGTATAAGCAGCTGGCGAAGCATTACGCGCCATATGTGAAAGAGGTGGGGACGTGGGATGATGCGTTGGCGCAGATTGGAGAAATGTATTTTGGGATTAGGATACCGAGGCAGGGAAACCCCTTGTTTGATATGAGTAAGCCTTCCTTCCCTTTTGCGAGGGGAGAGACTGATTCGGTGATCTTCTAGTGGGGAGTATGATGGGATTTGGAGGTGGCAGTCCGAAACCGAAATCGAAGAAGGTGGATGCGCCGGTGCCGCCTGCGGAGGGTCTCGATTGACATGGTCGCTATTGTATAGATCTTGTACACGACTAGTTGCATGTCTTAGGAAACCTAAGCGATGGCGTTCGTCAAAGGCATCCTCTCCAATTCTTCAGCCGCCCAGCCGTGTCGGCTCCGCCTCAAACATCCACTTGTCGTCATCTAGAGAAGCGACTTTGCGTCGTAGACTCGTCTGTACCGCATTCAGCAGCTCCGCCGGTTCGCCAGGTTGTAGACTCCGATCCTTGTACATCTCCAGCAACCTAGCATCTAGCTTCTCTTTCTCTGTCACGTCGTCCTCCTGCGCTTGATCATTGTCCAAGGGCGGCAGCATTGGGACTTGGACTTGATAGTTGCCATTGCGGTCTTTTGCCACGATGTCTGAGCTGTCGTCGTGTAGGGACTCTTGGAGCGTGGTTCCTGAGGTGGAAGTGGAGGCACTGGTTGGTCGCCTGCTGAGTTGGTGGTGAAAGAGATTTCGGCGGACGTTTGCTGTACCGCTGGTTGCTGTGCGCGACGATGCTATTTTGGAGGCCATGCCGAAAGGTATTTGGTTTCAAAACATGGAGGAATGGATGGTTCAAACAGTTGAGAATCTGAGATTTGATGCCATAAGGAAGCGCTTTTGGCGCAGTGCATAGACGCGGCTTGGCAAACATACATTCGACGCTTTGCGGCTTTATCCCAGCAACTTGTGGACCAACCATCCTTTGCTTTGTTTTACCACGTTACCCCAAGATAACCATCTGCTGGCTTTAAGACTGACATGAAAGCATGAGGATGATGTTCTGCTGTTGTTCAAATAGTCTACATCATGAGTAATTTCCCAATCCAGCCTGTAAACAGATTCGCTGGCTCCAGCGCAGCTATTCGAAGACCCAAAGTGTGCTCTTTGGAGTTCCTTTAAAAGCAAACATGATTACTTATGAGAAGCCAGGAGATTGGATATTTCTCGTATGATGAAAAGCATGAATTTCATTTGGACGAGCGGTCACTACGCTATTATTATCCCCCAAAAATCGGTGTAGACTTATCAAAAGGATTTGACACCTTCGAACAACTCGATGACACAGTCGACGATCATCTGGATAGTCTGTTGAAGACTATCATTGATCTTGAGCAACGTAATGGAACCAAAGTTGTAGCAGATATCATCACTTGGAGGGGAATGATGACCAAGGCAAGAAGAGAAAAGAGGGAAGAAAAAAGTTTCCAGTTAACTTGAATAGATCATGGCGACGCCGTTTGAGAACATGAGCGGGTAAGTGCTCATTCGACTTGATTTCTAGACGTCCAATCTAACCAGAAATAGCTTTGAAATGAATGTAACAAGATTTCAAGTGGGCAAACCCGAGGTAGCTACCGCTGAAATTGATGTCACGGCTGACTTGTGAGTTGTCGAAGGATAGCGTGTAAGTTGCTTAGCGCAGTGGTACTCAAGTGCTTGTGCCAATAGTTCTAGCTTCATTGAAGAGAACCACGACCACAAGCTGCAATCGAGGGAAGAACAGCACAGCCAGCCATCGCGGCCTGGCGCTCCTTCGCAAGATCTCATGAGCTTCTGGGGTATGTACCCTCATCATACGGCAATGGGAGATGACTCAGGTACCTTTTAGGTTACAAGTTCGAGACCTTATCCTTAATGCCCGACCAATGGGATGCCACCTCTCGAGACTTCATCGAAAGCCGCGAGGACATGGTGGTGAACAACTATGCTCAGTACTGCTCTATCGTCAAGACTGGGATCGGCAAGGCAAAGATGATTATTGGAGGCGAGGTTGACGCCGGTAAAGTGTGATATCCCTTTAAGCCACGCATACGTCTCATGATCCTTCAGTATGGGACTGCAAGCCCGACAACAAAGATGATCCGATCAACTGGGTCGAGTTGAAGACCTCAGCGGAGATCGAAAGCGACAGAGACATGTTCAAATATGAACGGAAGCTTCTAAAGTTCTGGATACAGTCATTCCTTTTAGGAGTACCAAAGATCATCGTCGGTTTCCGAAGCAAGAATGGCATCTTGCAAAGACTTGAAGAATTGGAGACCAAAAGCCTTCCTGGTCTGGTTAAGAGACAAGGCAAAGGGACCTGGGATGGCAATCTCTGCATCAACTTCACTGCCAGCTTCTTGGAGTGTAAGACCTCCTGGAAAGACCTGAACCTCGGCTTGGCTGACTGATTTTGCTAGACCTGAAGGAAACGATTACAGGTGAAGGTGTCTGGCGAATCAGGCGGAAAGAGAAATCGCCTGTGATAGAGGTCTTCAAGCATGAGGATTCTGGCTATGGCGACATTCTCTCACGCGAGTTCCTTAATTGGCGCACTAAAGGCGTAACAAGCGAGGAAGAAGATGTAGAAACTGCAAGAGCTCGTCTACTAGACTCAATCAGCGACGTGCCATCTTGAGAACGTCTTATCTCATTCATGATTATTCTTCGGGTACAATGCTTGCCAATCAATTTTTGGCGTTACGGCGCTCTTGTGGCCCTTGCTTTTGAGATGACTTATCCACTCTTGTTCAGACATCAAGGTCTTGCCGCAGATCTCACAACGTCTTGCTGACTTGGGGTCTTCTTCGGTCATGACTAGCATCTCTCCAGCCGCATCTGATAATGACTCCGGCTTGGGAAGCATACCACCGTCAAGAAATGCTGCGGTGATGTCTTGGGCTCTCTCTTCGACACTGTGCCACTGCGTAAGATCAGTAGCATCCAAGAGAAATAGCTTATCGCATGCACCTGCTGCGCTGATAGCACGCTGCAGCTTTAGTTTGATCCATCGAACTTGACGTTTGGCATACTGTCTGTTCGCAATTTTGGTGCAGTCGATGCCCTCCTGTCTTAGTTTTGCCGAGCGCTTGTTGCTTATAATGTACGGTAAGAGTTCCTTGAAGCCAATAGCGACCCATATACCCCGGCTCTGGTCGACGATTTTGCCAAGTTGCGCCTGTTCTTGCATGAAGTCGTACATGGATTCTACCTCGTCCAATAACCCCTCGAAGACCATCTTGTCGACACGCTCTGCAAGTCGTTGATTCAGAACGTCCGAAGATGCCCAAGTCCATAAGACAAACGAGTCGTAGGCAAGAGGAGATCGCGATTCTTCGACGAAGGGCTGGACAGCATTATCCAAATTTACGACAGAGCGTTCTTGCCGTTGCTGATTATACACATCAGAAGCTTTCTTGCCTGTCGTCAGCCATATCTCTAGACTGCGTCTGATCTTCCTCCGATCATTTGGGTGCCAGCGAGTGGCCATTGCATGATCGACTTTCCGCAATTCTTCCAGTATTACTTCCGTCGTCGAGTCAAGTATTGGCCACTTCCGTTCATTTTCCTCTTCGGTCCTCGATTCTGAGTCCTCCGGCTCAACAACTGCATCGTTAAATAGAAGAGACTGCGTGTAGTAATGCGTCCCACCTACTAGGATTGGCAACCTCCCTCTGGACCTGATCTCTTCGATAACCCCAGAAGCCCGGTCTCGAAATTGTCTGACCGTCCATGGCTCTTTATCTAATCTGACACAGCTCAACAGATGATGTGGTATCCCTTTTCTGTCCTCTGGAGGTATCTTGTTCGTGGCGATTGGCAGCCCCTCGTACATCTGCAGGGCATCTCCGTTGATGATCTCGCCGTTGAAGCGCTCGGCTAAAGAGACAGCCAGCTATTGCATTGATCAGCTAGGGTCACAAAGACAGGGTGCGAAGAACAGACTGACATCAGATTTGCCAGTACCTGTTGATCCAACGATGGCAATTAGGGGACGTTTTGGTGCAGCTGGCGCCATTGTAAGCCACCGTGACGCCCTTCTCAACATAGGTCTGGTTCGAGAGGTAATAGCATCGCTTCGCTGGAGCCTGGCGTCGCAAACATGACCTATACTATAGTGAAAAAACCAGACAGAAATGATTCGGTACGAGTCAGAAAATACTTACTTCAAAATAGACTGACTCGACTGAGAATCTTAGCGTCATGCAGGTGGTCAAGAGCGGGAGATCGACAGGGCCTAGAGGGCGAGTGGATACTGTCGATAGAATGAAGGGCCCGAGTGGGCATCATCACCATTACATTCAATTTCCAACAATTCTCCGCCTTCCTCATACAATTTCCACTTCCTCTTCACTCGATGACAAGCACCAATGGCACTTCTGAGGAGGCAGCACCCTCAGTAGAAGTCAAATACCTGTCATACGCTTTCCCAGATGGCTCGTCCGGTCTCCAAAATGTAAACCTAAGCCTACCGCCTGGCAGCCGCACTCTACTTATTGGAGGTACACATTGTCTTTGTATACGTACAACATCTGACGGAAACATAGACTGACATACTCCAGCCAATGGCGCCGGCAAAACCACGCTCCTCCGCCTCCTCTCCGGCAAACGCATGGCACCTTCAGGAACTGTCAGCATAGCCCGGATTGACCCTTTCACCTCTGGACTCGAAGGCGTCACCTATCTCGGCCTTGAATGGGTCCTCAACCCCATCGTCCGCACAGACATCGATGTACTCACACTTCTTGCCTCCGTAGGCGGTGATTATTACACCGAGCGCAGAGACGAATTGGTGGAGATACTAGACATTGATCTAGCGTGGCGCATGCATGCCGTGAGTGATGGAGAGAGGCGGAGAGTCCAGCTTGCTATGGGGCTGTTGAGGCCATGGAGAGTGCTGCTGCTGGATGAGATTACAGTCGACCTCGATTTGCTGAGCCGGAGTAGTTTCCTAGGATTCTTGAAAAGGGAGACAGAGAGCAGAGCGTGTACAATTGTATATGCGACGCATATTCTCGATAACCTGGCTGGCTGGCCGAGCCATTTGGTGCATATGCATTTGGGAAAAGTAAAGGAGTGGGGAGCTGTGGAGAAATTTGAGATTGGCGGGATGAGACAGAGTGGAAACGGTCAGTTGGGAGGGCTGGTGTTGGAGTGGCTGCAAGATGACTTGAAAGAGAGAGGCCCGAGAGGCGGAAGCCCTGGCGGAGGGAAGACGTATGAGAATCTAGAGGGTAAGGGCGGTTACGGCAATGAGAAAAGGAGTTAATGGGATGATACCCCTTGAGAGGCAAAATCAACATGCCAGGAATTGGAGTTCCACGTCAGCATAGCGTAGCGAGCATAGTCAGGTGGTCGACTTCAACTATAAGAAACGTTTGATACTGAGAAAAACCGCAAGGAGCTGTCGTCACTTGCTATTGCTAGTTGCAAGCCATTGACTGGCTGTTTCTGCTCGTCGACACCATTGGTGCCTTCTTGCGCTCCTGGCCTCCATGCAATTTCTGTGATCGCTTTGGAGGGTTGCAATCTGCCGAGATTGTTATAATTATTCGGGGAGAGTAATCGAGAGCACTTACGAGGCTTCAAGCAGGGATGTCTGCTTTATTACCCAGTCATGTAGATCGAGGGTGTGGAGTGCGACGTCGCCCGTATCAGTCCCAATTGCAAGTAAAAGGTCATCCTGCAGCATGTTGGGTGCTACATCGACAGCGGTGACGGGAGATGATGCAGATATTGTGGCCATACACTCGACGTTAATATCATCCATCCTCCAGACTTTGACGGTCTTGTCTCTACCAGCCGTAGCAAACATTCTTCCAGCTTCTAGCGGGACCCAGCAAGCATCAAGTACCATCCTCGAATGACCCTTGGAATTTGAATGCCTCTGAATGTAGTAATTGTCTCCAGCGGCTTCCCGCTCAAATATCGCCCACTGTCGGTCTCGACCCACACTTAGCAAGTACTGGTCGTCCTTTGAAAAGCACAGAGCCGTCACTGTCAAAGAGTGAGCTGTCAGTGATGGCTTGACCTCCCGCCAATCTTTTGTTGTGTACAGTCGTATCACTGCATGTTCTAATGAGCTAGCTTTGCACGCCGTTGCAACCAGAAAGCCATCATTGCTGGCGGCAACTGCCGAAATTTCATACCCATGGCCGTAAAGCTTTTCGCGTTCAGGCCACAAGGTATGTCTTGCTAACTGGTCCTCGAAGGGAGGATGCTCGGAGTCGGAAGATTGATCTTGACTCGTAGACTTATTGCCTGAAGCTGTTTCCGCATCAGCATCTCCATCCGTCTCCAGCTTCTCGGCTTCAGCACTCTCTATTGTTTTGTTTGACAACCCCAGAACAGGTATAGTAGCTGTTTCGGGTAGCCGCTGCTGTTCGTTCGTCCGAATCCCACATAAGGTGTCTAACAAGTCTGCTGTGCCTCGTGGCTCGTCAAACACGCGCAGTAGCTTCTCATCAGCTCCAGAAATGAATTGTGTCTGACCAATGGAATCTATGCAATTCAAATCGTACCCATGTATTTGAGGTCTTGCCATTTCATGCCAGGATCGCTTTGTACCATGCTTCCACGCAGCGTACAGCCTCGTTGTCTGGTCTGATCCTGCTGAAAGAAGATATGAGCCATCTTTCGACCAGGCTACGTCGGCTACGGACTTCGTATGCCCACTGATGCCTGTTCCCTGTATCCAGCGAGTCTGATTCCTTTCGTAGTTCCATAATCTCCAACTGCCCGTCCTACCAAGACTTACCAGATTATCACCGTGCGGTGACCAAAGACCAATCCAGAAGCCACCAGTGCTACCAGTCGCTGTCGTCGACCCTTTTTGCGCGCTATTTTCACCCACGCGTGTAGTGCACACCCACACGCCTGAGTCCTCCTCTGATTGCCATATCGCCAAAGAACTGTCAGCTGATGCTGAAAGTAGTCGAACACGCTCATTGCCAAGACGCCATGATATTGTGTATATCCAGTCGTCATGACCTAGCAACAGCGCTTCAAATGTGAGTGAGTACGATCTTCCAGAGACTTCCAGCTTGTGAGCTTTATTTGACAAAGATTGCTCCAAAACTCCAAGGACATTGCCCTCCTCTGGCTTTGGCTTTACTTCGTCTTTGGCAATGCGCCACAGCCTGATGTACTTGTCGTGGCTAGCAGACGCTAGAAGGAGGTCGCCTCCAGCAGATGTTTTCTCTTGTGTGATTGCAAGTGACCGTATCCAGCCTTCATGACCCGTCAAGGTAGACTGGTAACGAAACTGTTCGTTGTGAGAGGCAACCCAGACCTGAGCAAAGCTTTTCGTACCTGCCGCAGCGAGTACAAGGTCTCCCGTGATTCCCAAACTATGCAATGCCAGTGCCAAAGGAAAGAAACGAGGATTTGTTTGAATTGTCTGTAAGAGCTCGACACTGACTTTTTCTTCTAGATTGTCCATTCGCCAAATCTTGATAGTTGCATCAGCAGAACCTGAAGCTATTATTTTCGCGCCTTTAAAAGCCGCAAGGCAATTAATAGAGCTCCCATGGCCTTCAATGGTGGCTATCGACACGAAATTCGCATCATGATTCAATGTGGCTCTCCAGACCCGAATGGTCTTGTCAACAGATCCAGTAAGGAGAATTAGGGGTAGACCAGTGACTGTGGGAAAGAATTTGACGGCATTGACTTGATCAATGTGGCCACGCAATAATACTTTCACCCCTGGTTTCTCGTGGTCCTGTCTGAACTGTGAGCAAGTATACAATGCCAGAGCGGAATCAGTAGTACCAACGGCGACCAGATTGCTACATTACAATCTGCACCGAACGCAACGAGGCCGCTTGTAGTATCCCAGTCCGCTGCTGATGGATGGCGGTTACCACCAACTGCAATGTATTCATGAGAAAAATGGAACATTATTCACGAATGTCGTACCAAGAAGATGAACATCTCAACAAGGATTGGAAGAAGATCCCGAATTGTATACAGATCGTGCCGCTCGTCTAGCGCGCTTGGCGGCCAAGTACGATAATTTGAGGAGGAAGGTTTTAATTCGTTATTGCTCTCTCTCATACGACCTTCAGCTTAAAGTTAGATACTACGGTATTGCCAAAGACGAGGTAATGTCCTTCTCCTGCTATTGTCAAAGGGAAATTGGAGCGCATCGCTATGGCTACTATTGTTGATCAAGCCGAGACGGTCCCCGTCTTGGTAGAATTTACGTTAGTCCATCGCTCTAAAGCTTCATCTTCTTTGATTCTCTAACTTTTGATAGCGGCGGTCTCGAATTGCTTTTCTCAAATCAGCGAAAGCATCAGATATCCCTACCGAGCAGCGACGAAAAGGGTCAATCGGCAAATTTAGCCTTTCTTGTACGCTACCTATGTGACAAGGTAATGAAGGATACACGGAGGGAGATGTTTGTTCTAGATGGCACAGTGTAAGTCAACAAAGGATCCAGCATTCTATATCTAGAAGGTATCACCAAATCTAATCATCAAAAGTCGGCCTGGAATTCTAGTATTGATCAATGACGCCGACTGGGAACTGGAGGGCGGAGACGAATACGAGTTGAAGAAGAATGACAACGTTCTCTTCGTCTCTACGCTCCATGGAGGATGATACCAGGCCCTCGCAGGCGATCGAATCTCTGTCTATCTCTATGAATATAATTTCCCAATGCTGGACAATGCGTGGTATACTCCTCAACACAGCGCTAAACCAAAATCCAAAATAACACCCATGCTAGTCAGAAAACTCTGTATGTCAATCTCGAAGCGCTCTTTCCACCAGAAGATGCTGTCCTTCACCAGGTTCTGCAGGTGTCGCGACGCCATTTGTTGGCGAGCCGGTTGTCATGCCGGGTGAAGTCGTGTTTGCGTTTGTCTTGGGAGTGTCGAGGCCCATTGGCGTGACAGCTCCGCTTGGTGGAACGGGTATCCTGATGTCCTCCGGCGAGGACGGGATCATCTTATCCTCGATTCCTGGAATCATGATCCTTGTCGCCTCATTGTTGTAGCTCGCAGGAATGATCTCGATGATTTCGTTCCTTGGAAATTTCAGTGCTGGAATATCCGTGGCGTTGCAAGCCATCAAATAACCGTAAAGCACCCGAAGTACACTTTCATGAGCAATTATGAGGAGATCGTTCTGTTCTCGTTCCAGCTCCAATATGATGGGTTCAAGGCGGACTGCTAGATCGTGGTATGACTTGTAGGTATCAGTCTTATGTTTGATCATTCAGAGAACCGATCAACTTACTTCCGCTCTTGGGTATCGATGATGATACGGATCGGCCTCATGTTTCGCGACCTCTTCGGGATACTCAATTCTAATCCTCCTCTCCGACTTCTTCTCGCAAACGCCTGGATTGAGTTGGCTCATTTGAGACCTCTGGCGCACTCTGTATCCCTGTTCGTAAAGATACTGAGACGTCTCCACGGTCCTTCGCCGGGTTGAGGTCCACACAGTAAGCATCTTCAGCGGAACATCAGGACCGCCACGGTCAATCATTGCTTGCCTTTCATTTTCCCTGTGACGAATCAGAGTCTCTCCCATTTTCTTGGCATACTCGTTTCCTTCTTCCGATAACGACGCGTCAGTCTTGTATGAGTCCTCTTCCCTTGAGGTTCCGGCTCGCACAAAGTAAGTGTGCCTGGATTTGATGTGTAGATTGAGCAGGTAGAATACAATGCGGTGCGAGAGGTAGCCAAAAGTGCAATTATTGACAACGAGTCTTTCTCCAGCATTGATCATCTTTATATAATTGAGATCAGACTCTTCCATGGTCTCGAAGTGCGGTATTTTGGCACTTATTCTTGCAAGATAATGCTTGACGGCTTCGTCTGCGCTCCACCCAACGTAGTCCGGAGACGATATTTTGACACTTCGCACATTTTCCTCTATGATCTTCTCATCATCGCAGGCACTTTCAATGAACAGGGTATCCACGTCATGTTTCAGGAATTCTTTGGCCAAAGTCCTTCGGCCTGAAGCAAGCGGATTGACTGCATCGTATATAGCAATCTGGCCGTTCTCATGATTCAGAAAATGATATATGTCGTCCCGACATTTTTTGAGAATCTTCTGCCGGAGTAGTACAGTGCTTGCAGAGGCATTGACGAAGAAGTAGTCGTCTGGAACGTCGTTCCCATCCCCAACATGATCTCTTCTGTAATCACCAAGGTGGAAGACCCGTGTTTTGACCCCAAGCCATCGAAGGTATCTAGCCAAAGCAACAGACACATGGGTCTTGCCCCTAGCTGGCAAGCCTACGGTGGCTATTGTAATGCGACCTGAGTGGAACAAACGGCCGCTTTCCGTTGAGTATAATTGGGCTGGTGCGAGCTCTCCTGTCTCGGGCATTTCATGAATGGCGTCGACAAAGGTGCTAGACTTTCGTCTGTAGCGAGGAGAGTTTGCCGCGACATCGGCGGTCCTATAAACGACCAATATTAAGTGTTCAGTCATAGAAGACAGCACGCGAGTGGGGGTGGGGACTGCGTACAGTAGAGTATCCATGCTTCTAGAGCAGAAGAACCTAAATATCAGCAGCAATTCATCATTTTTGGATGCCAGAACATATTGACTCTCAACTTCTACGACGAGAGCTTGAAAGAAGAACCGCGACGCTTATCGATAAGGATGCGCTAAGGCGGAAGAGGTTTAGACCCAATTTGGACTTCTTGGGAAAATACAGACCAGCTCTGAGCTACAATCACATTTACCACTACAGCTTCGCAGCGCACAAGTGGCATACATTTTCCCTTGGAAGTACTTTAGGTTTTACACTCTGATCAGGCTTTGTCTTCGTAAGATTAAGTGATACAGCCCAGACTACGCGCAGGCCAGGCCTCCTCCCCTGACACGATGGGGGACGCAAAGATGGAGACCTTCCTGCCTCCGTACATACAAAGCAACGCATTAGTGAGAGCTCTGAAAGATATATATACATCCTTCTCGGACCGACGGGAAGCTTTGGATCTTTCGAATCCAGGATCCGTCGAAAATATTGCTCGAGAGGTTCAAAAGGATGTCTTTCTTACTAACTCAATGTTCACTGGTCTGCGAGCGGACCTCAACAGACCTCTCAGCGTATCTCCTCTGTTTCAATACACTCACACATTTGCAATGGGTTCCCAAGGCTCTCCTCCCTACGGATTTTCAGCAATCTATGGGACCCAGAAGGTAGGCCATGCTTTGCCTCGTGGCGCCAGTGAATTAGGCTGACACAGAGTATTTAGGTGTTCCTGCAAGGCAATCTTGACAATGATGGGCAACTAGGCGGCAGAGCAAATTATCGCTGGAACAGTACCTTTACATCAAAAGTAAATGCTCAGATAGCCCCGGGCCCAGGGCAAGCGATGGTCCAACTTGACAATGATATGACGGGAAAGGACTTTACTGCATCTCTAAAGGCTATCAATCCCTCCATACTCGAAGGCGGTCTAACGGGTATCTTCATCGGCAGCTATCTTCAATCCCTTACACCCAGTCTAGCAGTCGGGCTCGAGAGTGTATGGCAACGAACAGCACTGAACACAGGACCCGACACTGCATTATCTTACGTTGCAAGATACAAAGGCTCTGACTGGATCGCCAGTGGACAGATTCTTCAAGCTCAGGGAGCGATAAACACATCGTACTGGCGGAGATTGACGGATAAAGTAGAAGCAGGAGTGGATCTCAATCTGCAGTTTGCACCAGGTATAGGTGGTGGAGGATTAATGGGTGGTGGAATGCGGAAAGAAGGCACCACGATTGTGGGCGCGAAGTACGACTTCAGGGCATCGACTTTCCGGGCACAACTTGATAGTTCTGGTAGATTGAGCTGTCTCTTGGAGAAGAGGGTTCTTCCCCCAGTGCTTGTTTCCTTTGCCGGAGAGATGGATCATTTCAAGGTAAGTCATTTATGGATGAATCAAACCTAGCTGGATGAAGACCAAATACAGTGCTGACACAACGTTATCAACATTAGCAACAAGCCAAAGTCGGTCTTTCTGTTTCTATTGAAACGGCACCGGAAGACCTCATGAACCAGGCTAGCTCGAACATGGCCCCACCATCAGTGCCGTTCTGAGGAGCTTGCTATTACAGCGAAACGCCTCGCTAACGTACCACCGCCCTCATCGACCTACCACACCTTCACGTCGGCCTCCACTCCGCTCGCTCTTCTCCCTCTGTCTTATCGCCTACTTTCAAATGGACGTGTTGTGATATGCCAAAACCAGTGCGTCATACGAGCGTTGTTGTGTTGATAATTGAGCGGTGTACGGAATAGGCACAGCATTGCGGCCTCATTTACGTATACAGTCAGGGAAATCACCGGCGGTCTGATCTGTAAATTTCCTCCCCCAATTCGTGTACAACAGCGCCATTGGAGCAGATCAATAAGAAAGCCAGCTCTTGATGCACCTGTGATCTTGCCTACGTTGTGGTTGTTTTCCAAATTCAGTCGCTTTTCAATTGGTAATCTGCGGCACATTGATAGTTCATCCCAAGGCTTCGGCACACCTATGACATGATGCCAATTGATGAATTACCTGATAATCGCGTACGCTCGTTAGCGCGAACGCTTCGGGTCCACGTCGTCGGAGCACCTTTGCGATCTGCCTGGTAATATTGATGCACATTTAAAGGCAATCGACCTCTTCGCGTTGACGGTTCTCTGCAACATCTGTAAATATGCAAGTACGACTCTTACTCGGCCAAGTCCACGGCATCGATCAATGTGCTTTAGTATTACTTGACGAGGTTAGCTGGGATACAGTTCTGCTTCCCTAGTCTGCAAGCCTGCCCCACGTACTTTTTGCAAAGGAAAAATTGATCATTGAATCAGCTCCGAGGTATCAGGTACCGAACGGCAGCACATCGAAAAGATCGGTTCGGTTGTTTGTTGCTCATTCGAAGCGATTAAGCGTGAGGCGTAGACCCGTTTGCTGCACGTAGCTTCTGTAGCTGCCAGATCATCAAGACTGGAACGAATCACCGTATAGCTTTATTACAATTTGCGGAATAGGTGCAGCAATCCAATGCTTGCTCGCATCCAAGATTACAAATACAATGGAACGGCTCTTGTTGAGTCACGGCGACGGCGCATGACGGTGACCCAGGAGGTTTTTCGAGGTCTCGTGCCGGCCGCCAGGACCTGACCTATTCTATGCTAAGGATTTTGCTCTGCGGGTCGGGAGCCAGGGGGTGGTTACGGTATCCATACGGAGAACTGCGCCCATTGACCAATTGATGACGAAATTAGATGCTTGCCTCCGTTGTTGGCCCCAACGACAGGCATGATAATATCTACTGTGATTGGAGGTGCCGAGGTGCCCCAGGGACTGGCCTCAAGACTCCCCCAAGTCATGTGCAGACCAGAAATTGCAACAAGCTCAAGATTTCCAACTACAAGAGCTTCGCACGGCATGATGTCAGATCTGTGTGGGATCCATTTCAGGAGCCAATCCCCAGGAGACCATATGCATCTACTATGTACGGGATATTCCCCCGAGCTCTAGCATCAAGTACCTAAAACCTCACGTCATTCAATGACAGTGCGTCACGTATTATGATGCAAGTTGCCCAAACCTTTCCATGAGGAGGCATACGTACTCAATAAGCGTCAGTTGCTCCAGAAAGAAGTGTTTAAATTTGCCACATGGAATCATCACTTCTCCTCGTCCAAAAGCTCATTTGTAGGGTAGTGGCTCAATGAAACGCCGGAATTTACCATATGCACGACATCCAAAGAACTCAGCCCAAGCTTCAAGGTACCTGTGACTTCCCTTCACTAGTCCCATGATCGAATAGCCGTCCACGCCGTCCAAGCCCATCACTGTAAGCTTGGACGCTCATCGTCCAGATCCACTTCCACCAGTAAGAAGCTCGTCCAGAGAGTTATTGTGGTCCATGACTTTTAATCATACAAAGCTTCTTATTTTCTTTCTGCCCTGCTTGTTGTCATATGTCATGGGTGAACTACTCGTACCAGCACATGAACTACATTACTTGTACATCTTTGCAGCCTCGCTAATCCAATAGAACTTCTCGCTACTGCTGTATGAAAGCAGCAATACGTTCGTAATCCGTACCTGAGGTGGAGACTTGAAGCAGTAGCAATCCGCGTAGAATAGGGAATCTAATCTTGTCTTTGCCTGTTCCTGCGCGCGCAGGCGAAGCTCTAGCCTGATTGAAAGGAGAGAGTGGCTCCATCGTTCATATAATCGAGTCCCATGACCTACTCACACGCCTCTAATCACTCTAGCGCTGGTCAAGCGAGAAAACCCCAAGTTTCCCCTCAAAGCTTCTTGAAATACCCATATTCTGTTCTCCTGTAGACCTACATGGAAAAGAGTGCCCCTGAGAATCATCTAAGCACATAAAACCCTCAGCTCTCAGTTCTGCCCACTGGTTAGAAGCACCCTGGGCGTTTTACCAAAGGCAAACAAGACGTCCTCTCCCTTGGGAGGCACGTCGTTCCAGCCTCTCCTTCCCTCTTGTGGCTTGTCGCCCGTGCCCGCATACCCCCTCTTGTTCCTTTTTAGCAGGGACGCTATTGCCTGTAGAAAATCGCTTGTGCCTATGGGAAAACTGGGTTGATCCAAACTCTCGGGCTTTGGGCAGTCGCACAAGCACCCGCTGCTACGCTCAGCCTCTCCGAGATCTCAACGTGACATCCTTTACTCTACCTTCATCTCCCTCGAATACCTTCAGTCACCATCATCCACCATTCTGCCTTATAGACCTTGTAGCGAGAACAAATCAAAACCGCCGCGGGAAGTCTATTCGCTGGTGCTTGATCAGGCGACACTTACCAAAAGCTTCAAGTGGCCCGTTTCTCCACCACGCTCCTTCACAACACCTGCAATTATCGTGTCCTCGACCCTCAACCCATAGTATCAATACACTTTGTTAAAACACCGCGGTTCTGTTCTCTAGAGGCTGGCCTTGTTCTCGAGACCAATTGTGGCTATAACACCTTTGTTGCGTAGCTGGGCGACCATTCACTTCTTCCCCCTCCAATTCGACAATCCGTCAACTCCACGGAATCCGGGGGCGACAGCCAGGTCACGAAAAGCACAGCCCTGACTACGCTCGTATAAGCAGTAGCAAGCTAGCGCGATCACCATCACCATCAACGAGCCCAACCGTCTCCTCCTCCCTCCAACCGGTACCACCTCTAAAGCTCAATATACTCAAATCCGCCCAACACGGACCCATACATAAATTTTCCGTTCCCGTTTCACCGACTCAATATCTCGAGTCCTCCATACTCCCGGTAACAGTGAAGAACTTAGTCGTTTTGCTCTGCCAAGATGTCTACCCAAAATCGTCCAGCAGGCTTCACGAGCTTGCGCATGGGAGGTAAATAAGAAGTGCGCCCGAGAACATAATGCAGGAGAGGCTAATCAAGCTTATAGAGGTCATTCGTGAGAAGGTGCAAGATGGCCTAACGGGGGAAACCAAGGAGATGCAATACACTCAGTGTAAGATTGTGGGTAATGGATCTTTTGGTGTGGTCTTCCAGACCAAGCTCGCTCCCACCGGGGAAGATGCAGCCATCAAGCGCGTTCTTCAGGACAAACGCTTCAAGGTGAGCTTGTGTCACTCAAGCAATACAGAAACTATAAGAACTTAACGGAGAGTAGAATCGTGAACTGCAGATCATGCGTATCGTCCGTCATCCTAACATCGTAGAGCTCAAAGCGTTTTACTACTCAAATGGAGATCGTGTAAGCAAGAAAGTATTTTATTGAAATCCGGAAAGGTTTTTCTTTACGAGAAAAAAAAGTCACTAACGTCTGCAACAGAAAGAAGAGGTTTACCTTAATCTCGTCCTCGAATTCGTACCCGAGACTGTATATCGCGCCTCACGCTTTTTCAACAAGATGAAGACTACCATGCCCATCCTCGAGATCAAAATCTACATCTACCAGCTTTTCCGCTCTCTTGCGTACATCCACTCCCAGGGTATCTGTCATCGTGATATCAAGCCTCAAAACCTTTTGCTCGATCCAAATACCGGCGTCCTCAAGCTCTGCGACTTTGGTAGCGCCAAGATTCTGGTTGCGAACGAGCCCAATGTCTCGTATATCTGCTCTCGCTACTATCGCGCTCCTGAGCTCATCTTTGGTGCCACCAATTACACCACTAAGATTGGTGAGTGGAGCCCTACCGTGCATTTAACATTGATTGCTGACCTTAGTGCAACAGACGTCTGGTCCACAGGTTGTGTTATGGCGGAGCTTATGCTGGGTCAGCCCTTATTCCCTGGAGAGTCTGGCATTGATCAGCTTGTCGAAATAATCAAAGTGCTCGGTACCCCAACTCGCGAGCAAATTCGGACCATGAACCCAAATTACATGGAACACAAGTTTCCCCAGATCAAGCCGCACCCCTTCCACAAAGTTAGTGATGGTGATTTCTTCAGCGTATTCTCCCTACTGAGTCCTTCCTGTTCTTTCTGCAGCCCAGGTACTAATCCATGTCCAGGTGTTCCGCAAAGCCACTCCAGATGCAATTGAATTGATCTCAGCTCTTCTCGAGTACACGCCGACCAAGCGTCTTTCTGCGATCGATGCCATGGTTCACCCCTTCTTCGACGAGCTTCGCGCCCCGGAGTGTCGCTTCCCTGACTCCCGTCATGCCGCTGGTGCTACCAAGGAGATGCCGAAGCTTTTCGACTTCTCTCGTCACGGTAAGTTTTCTTCGTCGTTTGAGAAAATTTCACGTGTTAACTAGGACTCAGAGCTCTCCATTTCCCCTCAGCTCAACGACAAGCTTGTTCCTGCTCACGCCCGCAAGGAGCTCCTCTCACGCGGCATCGATGTGGACAATTTTGCACAAATGTCTCAGGACGAGATGATGGCTCACCTTGAGTGAAGCCGGTACCCAGCAACGAATCATGCGTAACGAAGTTACGATATAAGCAATTCAGCAATTACTTAGCGTGGCGTTGGCCAGAACCAGTTCTTCGCCCCTATGTTCTGGCCCGGATCAGTGACGGCGGTCTCACTGATAATATGCGGACCAAAAGCATGCATGACTTGACCAAATCGGTTGTGCCTCGGAATTTTCAATTCTTAACTCAATGGCAGAAGCATGGAAGGCATGGATGAACGAATGGCGGCTTATCCTTACACTTGGCGGAACTTTTCATGGGATGGATGGTCAGCTGGAAAGGAATGAGCCACTCACAGAACGACAAATTTGAGGAGATGGATGATGGAGGGTATACGCAGATTCTTGGTGGTGGCGGCACCTTAGATGAAGCACTTACTTCACTTCCTATTTGCTAGCAGCCTCTTCAAACAATCGAGCATTTACAATCAGAAAATATGATTCTCTCAATGCAGGCTTTTTTCAACACGGTCTGTGGTGACAATAGAGCCTTTAGCCCGTTTCTTTCTGCATTCTTCTGCTGACCTTGTCTTCGTTGGTGGTGGACAATGTAAGCATTCCCTCTGTGTTTGCTTCTATCCATGTGTCTTGTTGTGATGTTCACGCACATTGTGAGATGAGCCGTTCACGAGAGAGCAAATGGTTGTTTACATAAACTTCTGCTTAGATCCGAATGGTACCTCGCTACCTCTCTCTCGTATTCAATGGCTATTGGCCCTCGGAGCAGTTGCCCGGCGCCCTATTAGTGGCTGCATTGAATGAGACTTGTAAGACTTATGAGACCGCGTTTTGGGAATACTCTTTGAGAGAGCCTTCTTATAAAGATGGAGACTTCTGGATGCGTTGCGTTCAGGCGCGTTGCACCCGTGGTGGTATCATTCACAGGTTCGCAGTGCTTCAATGGTTGAGAATGTGTTCTTACTGATTGAAGATGCAATGGATTGACAGAATGTCTGGCTAGTAGTAGGAAATGTGTGCTCCTGGGCCATTTCGCTAGGTACTCGAGATACAAAAGACAAACCACAGGATGAACACTGCCTCCAGCAAAGAACATAGCATTTGACGTTAAAATTTGCTACCTTGTAGTGAGCCCCGCTCTAACCATACCGCCTTCATCCCAAAAGTCGCTCTCTTACGGGGCTATCAGACCTAAGCACTAAAACTGTAGTCCACATACTCAATTTGTCAGCCTTATTCTCACGCGACAGGGGTCAATTTGATCGCGACGCCAAGCTTTTCTCGATTTATTCGCAAAAAACAGCTACCAGATTGATCACCATTAAGTATCAGAGATGACCATGGGGGATTACGATAGAAGAAATGGTGGCCAGCGAGGGGGCTACAACAATCGCAAGAGGCGCTACAGAGGTAATTTCCTGTCTGCTTGGTTCAGGCTTGAAGCTGAGTCTACGCAGACGACGATGAATATGACCGTCGGCAGCAACGTAGAAGATACGAAGAGCCTCTACCCATCAAAGTACGGAAACAACTGCTAGGCGTCGCTGAATCTGTATGCTTGCCCCCCAATCTGTCATTGTGTTGCAAGCTGACAGGGCCACAGCCGTTGAAGAAAATTGATGAGGAGATCAGCAGCATCGCGACGCTCGTGGTTGAGAACTACGAGGATGCAGAAATCAAGAATCAATTTACCGATCTGGCTGTACAATTGTTGGTGTCGCCTTAGCAACACCCTTGCCACAGATATGCTAACGTAGTCCTCAGGGTAGTGGAACAGCCCTTCAAGATCCCATTCGTTGCTGCCGTCGTCATCCTCATCAACAAAAAGAAGCCAGAAGCAGCCGAGCAGGTCTTAGAAAAAGCGCAAACCATTATCCAGGGATACCTGAACGTTGGCGACTGGCGCGAAGTGAAGCTTGTCCTCCGCTTTCTAGCCTGTCTGCAAGGAATACTGGAAGGAGATGGAGTCTTTCCCATATTGGAAGAGCTTTTCAACAGAGCGGTGGATCTACAGACGGCATCGTCGGAAGATGTAAGTATCCTCAGCCCCTATATACAATTGACAGCAATCTTACCATATGCAGAGTCTAGGATTGGAACTCGTGAAGGTCATTCTCCTGACAATTCCCTACCTAATGGCATCCTCCGCAACTGGTTTCGAAGAGCAAGCGCTTGCACTGCTAGAGAAGACCGATGTCATAGCATCAACGCCTCACGATCTCCAAGCTCTCGTCAATCCATACCCAGGCAACGACGAGGACGATGCTCAAGAGGCGCAGAGCGTAATCGGTATGCTACAAAGACAGCTACAGGGGGAATCCGACCAAGCGTGGGAGCTGGCGTGTATCCCACGTCCCTGGAACTTGCCAGTGAAAAAGGAGGATGATGGAACAGAGGCAGCACCGCCTGCAGTCACGAGCCATGCGTTACCCCAGATCAACGTTCCGTCGCCAGTGGCCCCAGGGCCACGCCCGAGACTTCCGGAGATCTACTTCTCCGTCTACGCAGACCAGGACATTGAGACAGTGCCGCCAACGTCAGATATAGCTTCATCGATACTACGAGATTCTCTGGTCGACACCATAAACATCCTCGACTACAACCGTAACGCTGCTGCCAGGTTCCTCATCGATCTTGATTGTTACTTCTCGGGAGATACCTTTGTCAAAAGAGCAACTCAATTCGACAAGCTCCGGAACGTAGAAGAAGGTCATTCGACTTGGAAGCCAGAAGACGTTGCAGTCGACGCCGTTTTCTCCCAGCTTCTCCAATTGCCCGTGTCGGAGCACAAATTTGTGTATTACCATGCTGTTCTGACCGAGGCTTGCAAAATTGCACCAGCGGCAATTGCGCCCAGCTTGGGGAGAGCTATACGATGGCTGTACAAGAACGTAGATCAGATGGACTTGGAGCTGGTGTATCGGCTCGAAGACTGGTTCGCCCATCATCTAAGCAACTTTGGTTTTACCTGGAAATGGACTGAGTGGTGAGTCGATCAGATAGATCAGCAGGGTTAGCGCTAATTGATTTGCAGGGTGGACGATGTGAAGCTACCTATGGTCCATCCCAAGAAGGCCTTCATGATGGGTTCATTGGAGAAGGAAATTCGTCTGAGCTTTGCTGCACGTATTCGAGGGACTCTACCAGAGCCTTACAGGCCTTTGATATCTGAAGCTAAGGAGAAGGACACTCCTGACTTTAAGTATAACGAAGAAAGTAAGTTAAAGTGCCCTATATCAAAGGCTTGAAGTAGCTAGGACCAACCCTTCAACCAGATGCACCATACGCCGACTCCGCCAAAGACATTCTCCGCCTCCTAAAGGCAAAAGCCCCAGACGCTGACATGCAAGCGCCCCTCACCACTATCGAAGACACCGCCCGCTTGCAGAGCGTCAATGACCCACTCATAACTTCTACAGACGCCTACGTAACGGCCATCTGCTTCCTTGGCAGTAAATCCCTCTCCCATGTTCTTTCACAGATCGAGCGTTGCAAAGAACGCCTCTTGTCCATCGGCACACAAAGCGAGCCCGCACGTCGTCAAATCATCACAAGCGTGATGGATTACTGGCACGAGAAGCCCGGCGTTGGTGTCAACATGGTAGACAAGTTGCTCAATTATACTATCCTGACACCAATGAGCGTGATTACGTGGGCATTGAGTGACCAGTTAGGCAAGGGAGAAGGACTGGTACTCAGCCATGTCTTCGAAATGGTAAGCAGCACAGTCACCAAAGTCACCAACCGCGTCCGTCAAATCGTCGTTGCTCGCAACCAGCCCAGTCTCCCAGCAGGACAGGTCGCCATTCTCGACGAAACTTTAGCGAAGGAGAGGGCCGAGATGGGCAATCTCTTTGCCCTCATTGAAGACGCTTCGGTGGGGGTTGCGAGTGGCAGCGTGGACGAGATGGCTGAGAGCGCTGATCAGGATCTGAAAGGCGAGACTATGCTGAGAGGGTGGGGTGGACGATGGTTGAGGGTCTTTAGGCGGAAAATGGCGGTGGAGGAGGCTTGGCTTCAGGAAATGTTGAGTCAACCTCTGGTGTAGGAGGCTGTGGAGGGGTTTGACGGTGGTACTGAGGCTGTTGGTGATGGTGCTGGTGGTGGAGAAGATGCGAAGGAGGAGCTGAACGAGATTCTGTAAGATATTCGGGGAAATTGTTGGGCGGTGGGACTTGGGTCAGTCTATATGCCAACGGCAAGGTCGAAGCCTATGTCATCGACATTGTATAATATCGAGTTATTCTTCCAAATGCACAGTTGGTGTGGTAAGACTGTAACTGTTATCATCATCGAGTTGAGTGAAAAGTACTTACTTAATGTGAACTTCCAAAGCAATGGCTATCGGCAGAGAAGGATGGCTCCAAACGCAAGCGCTGAGCAGCCAAGTAACCAACATACACCACGGTCGCCGCGATTCGACCCTTTGATCCGTAGTTGGGATAGCTTATCATGAAGGATCTCCTCAATCTCATGAATGTGCCAATGTCTCGCTCCTCTGTCGCCGCGTTTAGACCTCTGCCATGATGATACACTGTCAAAGGGCGAAAGAAATAATCGACCTTACCTCTAATTCATTCGATATATATCCAATGCTAGATCGGAACATGTACCAGCTTCAAGACCTTAGTCATATGTGTGATGTTCAGATTGCCGTGTGTTTGACAATGAGCGCCTGAGTAGCTTCTTGCATCTCGAACGGGTGGCAAAGGTGCCATTCTGGTCGATGTTGGGTGGTTGTGGAAGAATGGACTAAGGATTATCAGTTTCCAGGTTCAAGATTGAGCAGGTATATGTGTATAGACTCCGAGATGAGGCAAGATACCCCTTAATTGATACTTTCCTGCAAGGTATTCATGCAGTCCATCTTTTTCAGATTAGAGGAGGTATATAAAAGGGGTAATATACTCTTTGTTCTTGAATCAAGAGCAACAGGAATTCAGAAAGACGATGACAGAAAAGCAGCAATGGTTGGCTTTCGTACTGCGAATCAGGCTAGTATTGAAAGAGTGTCTCCCGCAGTTGTTAAAGCAAAAGCTGTCCGTCGCAGACAACAAAGACAATGCTGAACCCCAAGCAGCCTATTGAATATCATGCACCTCTTCAATTTCGGATCCGCGAATCGGCGCTTTGACGATTATTTGTGAATATTGACCATGGAATGCTTCCTAAACATCCGCCGCGACTCAGTAGCTGTGTGGCTTTCGTTGAATGTCTAAAGACATAAAGCCCACTTTCCACTCCTCTTTCGTAGCCTTCCTACCATTCAGCCTTCAGTGCTTCATTCACCTCACAGCACCTTCTTCTGCAGCCTTCTTGACTCGTCGCCATAATTCCTATCGTCACCCTCAACCTCTTTCTGCAATTTCTCTATCTCCTTCGTCTGTCGGTCCCATTCAGCTTTGCTCATCTTTGACTCTCTGCTGAACAGTTCTTCGTTTGGCTGCCTGTAACTGCCTCCCAAGCGATCCCAGACGGTTGTGAATTGGCCGTAATTGTAGTTGAAGTACAGGTGGTGCATCGTGTGGCAGGCGGCTCCATTGAGAACGTATGAATTTGCTACGTATTCACCGTCATCTGGCAATCCTATTAGCCGATGTTCCCAAAGCGTGAAAGAAGATAGGCAGCCTACGAATAAAGATTGTCCAGATGTTGATGAAGAAGAACAACGCAACGTAGGCGAATTTCTGTAGCGGAAATATGAAGGGAAAAATGTGGTATGGCATGCTCTGAGCAAAACCATCCAGGGGGTGGAAAGCATGGCTCGCATATGGTGTAGGCATGATCCATTTGTGATGCGGCTTGTGTAACGTCTTGTAGACATTCGGATGATGTAAACCGCGGTGGATCCAATAGATGCAGAGGTCCGTGAAACAGATAAACAAAGGGAATTGAAAATAATTGTAGAGAGCGAATGGAGCGTCCGAAGGAGCATCGTAGAGCTTTCCGTAGCCGCGTACTTCAGCGAGGAAACAGGGCGCGGTGAATATTGCCATAATTGGCATCGAGATCATTGTCTGCCGTATCTCAAGCTTGACTTGGTTTTTGAGGTACTTGGGATGGGTGAAAGTGGCATGGTCGAAGATGAAGAGGTAGGATAAAGTTGCGCAGACGAAGTAGAGGACGAGTCCGAAAATCCTGATAAAAACATGTCAGACGGCGGTCATGGACTAATTCCTGGGGCTATCCATACCACGTTATTAAGTACAGTGTTAGAAACTGCCTCCATATGTTTTCTCGCGGCCATTCGCTCATGAATGCGTATCGTGAAGGTTCAAGCCGGAAGAATTGGGTCGAGGCATGTATGGCAGTGGGCAGCTCCCGCATGCTTGACAAAGTTGTGGTGGCATCTTCAACGATATTCTCTGTATACTTCCATGATGAAGCTGGGTAAACGGTGGTCCAGAAACGGTCGAAAAGGAAGGTATCGAAAACTTCTAAAACCACGTCCATTGCTTAAGGAGACTTCGCACATGTACTCGAATTCCACCGGCAAAATTTCGTGCGTTTGTCCAGCAGTGAACGTGTTGTCGAATAGGGTGGCAGATGAATACTCGTAGGTGATTGAGGCAAAGAGGAGAATTTGGAGCGATGCGAATGGTCGCATAAAAATTGAAATTGATTGCAGACCTTTCAATATGACTTGGCATTGGCTTGGCATTCAGGGTCCAAACGGCTTCCGCAGGACCTTTATCTCCGAACGAGACCATGCTGTTTACGAGTACCAGAGTTTATTGGTCATTCATCAACCGCCAACGGTCTTGCGATTATCTTGGCATAATGACTAAGCAATCGAATCAGGCTTTCATTGGGACGGTATCATTTCACCTGATTAACAAAGGCTTTTGACACAAGCAATTTGCGTAAGGAATTCAGCCACTCAGCAGCTAAGATCGCTTCCAAGCACAAAGGTTCTCTCTGCGAGTACTCGTGAATGGGTCTGTAGAGAACATTTGGCGTGAAAGGGGACCTTGCGCTTATATATCATTTGCAAGGTTAGGTTGAGTCCTTTCGTGGCTGTCGGTCCGTAACAACTGCCTGCTCGTAGTATGAAAACGCATTTAGAGCTCATCGAGTTATCGACATCGAAACCATACAGCTCGGACGCAATTAGCAAGGCTGTCACACAAAAGGAATATAGCGCCTACGACGGACAAACTTTCCGACTACTACCTATTGACGCAATGTCGACTCGCAAAAACAGCATGAGCTACTCCGCTATGATGATAATTGCATAAGTGTTGGCGACTTCCGGCACACGTGGATATTATGGCGAAGTACTACAACTTGAACTGCAGCCTCGTTCTTCTCGCTTCGAGACTTCACTCTTGCTTCCTGCACTTCCAATTCGGCGATCCTTTCCGCGACCCTTGATGCCCTTGTTGCTGTTTTTGTAGAGGCTAGAGAAATACTCCCAAAGATCTTTGTCTGTCTCAGAAATGGCCTCCCCTTCATGCAGTGAAGCAAATTTCATCGTCAGCACTCGAAGTGTCTCCGGGTGAAACTTATTCTGATGGGCCTAACAGCAAGTTAGAGCGACCCATGGTAGCATGTGCTTCGATTCTCTCATACCTTCAGATTGCCTAGCTGCGTGAATCTCTTCGCACACCCTTCGAGTCTGCAGGAATATGGTTTTATTCGCTCATGCACGATTCTGTGGGCTTGCACGTTGCCACGTTGGGCGAATCGTCTACCACAGTGGTCACAGGAATAGGGGCGCTCGCCAGTGTGACGGCGCTCGTGTGTCTGCACTCGATTAACACGGGCATACGTCGAGGTACCTCTGGTACATGGACTGACCTTGAGATTTCCCAGCTGAGAAAAGCGCTGTCCACAACTTGTCTCTTTGCAACGCTAGGAATATAGCGTTAGTACTGCCCTTTCCTATTTGCCTGTATGGGACTCTTACGTATGGTTTGTACCCCGTGTGTGCTCTCATGTGTATTTCGAGATGAGTTTTCTGGGTGAAGACCTTTGCACACGGCTGTATCTTGCATGGGTATCTTCTCTTCGTTTTGGATGGGCTTCGATTGGTGACACTCGTTGCAGATGAACAAGAGTCACTGCTGGTGCTTCCGCTGCTGGGAAGAAACTCCGTAGAGGACTGAGGTTGATGCGATGTTCTCTTCACCTTCGATTGAATGGCCCTCATCAACGTGTCCACATCGGTACCAAGACCTTCTCCTTCTGCGTAGCCTGGGACCTCAACATCTTCAGCTGTGTGGAGGCCAAAGTCGAAATCCAATGTGTCTTGCGAAGTCGCTTCGATTTTTATCGATGGGCTGTTTGATGATTCGAGGTCTGGAATTTCATGTCCCGACCATTGGATGTTGAGGGTTGCATCCTCTGGGTAGGCAGTTGGGTAATGCCCAAATATTTGCTGCGGGGATACGTTCGTTCCATAGCTGGTGCTGCGCCCAGCATACCTATGTCCAGTATCATAATTGGAGCTCATCGAATTATATATCGTTGGATAGGTGAACAAGGGTTTTGCGAATGGCGACGAGCCCAAACCCAAGCTTGATGCTGACATTGCGTCTTGGGCAGCATGACGCTGGTGGCTAAAATCAAGAGCTGTCATGTCCGCTGCGTTCATTTGTAGCCGTGTAATAAGGATGCCGTCGCTGGCAGCACTGGGTTTGCTTCTGAGGCAGATGATCCTGATCGACGTGTACCAACGATTCTTCAAGTCGGTCAAGTGATGCTCGTTGATGGTAGGTCTCTCATCCTGTGCTTGACTGGCAGAAAAAGCGTCTCGGTTGCTTTACTCTCAATGTCTAGAGAATGGCCTATCAAAGCATCCACGGAATGACTTATGCTTGCAGAGAAAGGCAAGAGTCAAGAAGAGTGCACGAAGAATTCAAGAAGGCCTCAAGAGGGGATACAGGGCTCAATAGCACCAGATATAAATCTCACAACATAGCGAAATAAGCCATGACGCCTCCCAGGAAGCCATAGGCTCCTTATCAAACGAAGGCACAAAGTCTAGGATGGCAAAGACAGGAATGCCATTACCTGAGAGAACTCAGACATGGACACTGTGAAGAAGGCGCACCTAGTTGATGGATTAGGAACAAGACTCCGCGAAGGCGGATTAGAGGTGGGGAAAGCACAGCAGAACAGCAGGTTCAAACGAAGAACGATCTGACAAGGCACGGAGCGAGCGGAAAGATGAGTTTAGCTCCTTTATGGAAAGGGTGGTTATCTGCAACCGGTGAAAGTGCATGAGATGCCGCGGATACCGCTTCAAGTAAGAGCTGCGTCTAAAGAAGTAGATTGGTCGGCAGATTGTTGTAAGAGTGGGGGCAGAGGTGGTTTTGGCCACACCATCTCGGTAGATCAATTCTAGATTGGGGCTTTTTTGACAAATCCCATGGCAGATATCTTATCAGCAATGGCTTTAGTGATGTTTGACGTTAGGTGATCAGCGATGACATATAGCCTGCTCTCACCATTCTCAAAAACCGCTGAATGCTTGAATGTTTGAGTTTTTAGTGTCGAGATTTTTGAAGCCTCGTGCGGGCTAGAGATTATGGTGCATGAAAGCTGCGAAAAGTGATTGGTGGAGTATCTGGCATAATTTGGCCCCAGCAAAGCAATGTAGAAATCGTGCCTGCAGGCTCTGATGGAGGCAATGACTCAATGTAAGACCGTAGAACATAGGAATGGCTACATAATCGTCAAGGTTGGGCCCCTAAGATAGCCCCTAAGCTGCCCCTAAGCGAGCTGGTAACATAAAGTGTAATTAGGCTTGATTCTAGGCGCTATGGATATGTTCCGGGGGCGGCTCCGGGGCAGCCCCAGGGCCCACCTTGACAATTGTTTTGGCTAGGGCGTGACAGGTTTCTCCGAAATGCAAGCGAAACGAAACCAGAGGATCTACTGCGGCTAGGGCTGACTGGTGCCAAGCTAGCGCCGCGTGGTCAAAGCCTCCGCCTCGCTCGTAGCTCTCAGCTCCGCATCTGAGAAGCACACGAATCATTTCAGCAATCGCATGATAGACTCCATCAATCTACGCCTTTAGATATGGGCTACATCCTCTACTCGCTCACCTTCACCTCGCTCATTTTTGCCACTGGTAAGTCCCTCCGCAGCAAAAGCCCTGAAATCATTGCCCGCCTGGGTTATCAGCTAACGTCTTCTAGCCCTCTATCTCACTCGCAACCGATGGACCCACCTAGTCCCTATCCCTGATTACATCTACACCCGCCTTCCCTCCTCTTTCTCAAGTGACATCGAGTCTGGCCTTTCGTCGAACGATTTCGACCTGGGAGCAAATCTAGCAGCCGGTGACTCCCGCGCTGGGTTGGACCAGCAGGCCAAGAGGGAGGTACAGAAGATCATGAAAAGCCGCAGGTTGGGCTTCGATGAGGCGAGGAGGATATATACAGAGGGAAGATTTGCGAAAAATAATATTGGGCCCGATGGGAGACCGAAGGACCCGAAATTTGTGTCATTTTCATGAAGGCTGGCTTAGGATGACCAAAGGCGCACCAGAGACGTCAGCAGGCGAGCAATCTTACTACTGTACAACGGGGTCTTTCTGGTGAATATATAGCGATCTTTGTGGGCTCCCCAAAGAGTCACAATAAGATGCTTTTGAGGTTAGCAAGGAGTTCAATTTGGAGACAGGGACCTGTTACCTGAGTTGCATTCAATGATCTAATGAATCATTCTACTCTGACTAGTATTTCCAACGTCTTTCACATCTCATGGTTCGACTTTCCTCTGCGGCTACATACACTGGCGCTTCTTCTAATGAATTTACCCACGAAGCTGTTCCTTGAGACCAAATATTGAAGCGGATGAGCATCTAGTATGAACTCGCAGACTGCACTCCTAATGGTACTCAGCCCTCCTGTGCTCGCTTGTCACCTCGTGTGCGAGCTAGCGGGGCTGTTTCTACTTATCTCGGACCCCCATTAGTGCAAGCTTCATGCAGAAGGCATGACTGGGAATGTGCCTCGATTGGACTTCTCTGAGTTCGAAACTTATGGCTCTGAGCCGCACAACTATCTTGCCCTTCCGTATTCTTGTGGCTGGAATCCGGGAGGCATCCCTGGGGGAGCGCCCTGGCCTGGCGGTGGCCTAAAACCTGGGGGTGGGCCAAAGCCAGGGGGAGGCGGACCACTAGGAGGAGGAAAACCTTGCTGCAGAGGCGGGTTGAAGCCAGGAGGAAGAAAGCCTTGTGGACCTCCGTAGCCGGCCTGAGAGGGTGGGGGACGAGCAGGCAAGCCTGACGGGGGTGCAGGCAGAGGCTGAGATGGTGGTGCTGGCCTTTGTTGCTGCGGAGGAGGAACAGCTTGATAATTCCCGTTTGGCATGGGTCCTCGACCGTTCATGAAACCTGCAACACTGCCAGGACGTCCGCTGTCACCATCAATCATCACTGCAGGAGCACTGGGCGCACCACCAGAGAATAGTCCTGCGGGCAGCGGCTGGGCCGTTGGTTGGACGTTGTGTTTCCTCGCTTGAGCTGCCAGCATTCTCTCAGCCTGATCACCATGGCGTTCTCCCTTTCCGTCTTTTTTATATGCATACTGCACTGAAATCTCCTTGTTCATGAGATACTGCCCGTTCATGTTCGCTATCGCTTCGTCCGAGGCTTCGAAATTCGAGAAGGATATAAAGCCATAGCCTTTGGATAGATTGGCATCATCACGAGCGACCTGTGTTCTCAGTATACTACAGTGTAGGGTTGCTAGCATTGGCCGTACCTTTGGCGCAGATATCAGACTGCCGAAACGACCAAATGTATCATACAGCGTTTGTTCGGTGACCATAGGATCCAGGTTCCCAACAAAGAGCTCTGCTCCGACTTCCACAGTCTTCTGCTTGTCCGCCGACGCCTTGTTTACCCTGATTGGTTTGCCATAGAGCCTGACTTGGTTCATGATTCTTGCTGCATACTCCGCGTCTTCCTCGCCAATAAATTCAACAAAGCCATATCCTTGATGTGTCTGAGTCACTCGATCTTTTGGTAGATGAACATTGACTATCCGTCCGGCTTGGAGCATCAGCTCCCACACCAGGCTGTCCGATACTCGTTCGTCCAGGTTCCCAATGTAAACAGTAGCCTCCTTGTCCTGCTCCCTATGGAGAGTTAGTAATGAACGCGATGTGGAGATTCCCATGATTACCAATGCCTTGCGCCTGACATACTGGCAGCGTTCCCAAGTATTGACAGGCGATTGCAACTGAATTGTAATGCTACAGATCAATTTTCTCACAATCTTTAGCGGGTAAATGCAATTCTTGGCGGCGCCGGCTCGGTCCGAAAATCTTCTGAAAGCTCTCGATCATCAAGCTTGAAGTAAAGTAGGCTCTACCTTCAACGATCATCTGTAAAGATTCAATACGCCCCTGCAACAATGTGGCAACTATCGGAGGAGACAAAGGTATGAGCTGCCCTCCATCTTGTTCTTGTTTGGGGTCCTTGTGCTGATGATTTGTTTAGGAGAGGATCTCAAAGGCAATTGACCTTTCTCGCGTCGCTATACATTAGTACGATCTCTTTGACTTGTGCTCGGGGCTTGACGGCTGACCAGATAGTGGTTATCTTCCATTGATCATGTACCTGGGTATATTCCCCTCTGGTAGTGGTAGAAGTACTCGACTAATTGTCCATAGGATACACCCGGAGCAATCCAAGGCCTACTCTCATCCGGTGATTAAAATGACCGCCAATGTCTAGATACGGTGTTCTGATAGTCTGATCGGGAAATAGGCTCATATCACCACTCGCGGAATAGGCTGTTATAGAGGGAAGGACATGATGGATCTGAGGGTACCACTTTGCGGCGAGGTAGACAAGGGGGCATCACCACAGGCTGATTGGGACTCTAGAAAGTAGGACTCTGGTTTTGAACGTTGTGGTCGAGCGACACCCTTGTAGCACAGAGAGGGACGTTACCGCGAGGCGGGCGAACGGTCTCTTCTCCGCAAGCACATTTGTACATAGATGAAACCCGAATCTTCACTCCAAATCGCAGAGAGCTTGGGCGAAGGGCCAAATCCTAGATCCATCCTACATCAACGACATGCAATGAGTAAAACTGACCTCCCACAATCGCTCATTGAATCTATAGCGGGCTTCGTTGCAGGTGTCGCATCGGTAATCACTCGTCACCTTCCTCTTCTATATCTTACTCATCTTGAGGCATTAGACATTCATCGCTCACCCACTTGATGTTGTCAAAACACGATTGCAAGGTAAACTCACTCCTGCAGTTCTACGATTACATATTGGGCTGTTTTATTGATAGTCCAACCACATGAGCAGTTGACAGAGCGGCTTCTACGCAACTGGGTGGCTCCATCAGGATAGTGCGAAACATTGCTCGCAATGAGGGCGGAATTCGCGCATTTTCTCGTGGTCTAGGGCCCAACATCGTCGGCAACTCTATCAGTTGGGCACTTTACTTCGTATGGTATGACAGGATAAAGCATGGAATCCAAGACTATCGAGGACCTAGAACCGGATTATCCTACTATGACTTCTTCATAGCATCGGGCGCTGCAGGAAAGTTCCTCTCTCCAGCACCTATCATCATACATTTCATAGAAGCTGACTATACGTCTAGGGACCTTGACGGCCTTATGCACAAATCCCATTTGGGTAATTAAGACACGCATGCTGTCGACATCCAGCACCCACCCAGGAGCTTACACTTCCATTCTGGATGGCACGCGACAGATTCTTCGCTCCGAAGGCTTTTTAGGCTTTTACCGTGGCTTGGTCCCTTCACTTTTCGGGGTCTCTCATGGCGCATTACAGTTCATGGCTTATGAGCAGCTAAAGATCTACCGGGCAAAGAGCATATCAGGGGGCCAGAAAGATCTCAGTGCGGTCGACTTCTTGGTGCTCAGTGGGCTTTCGAAGATGTTTGCGGGAAACATAACATATCCTTATCAAGTCGTGCGGGCGAGGCTCCAGATGTACGATGCGGACAGCAACTATAAAAGTACGAGGGATGCTGTGGCACAGGTGTGGAAGAAGGAAGGTTTGGCAGGTTTCTACAAAGGCTTGGGGCCTAATCTGCTGAGGGTTTTGCCAAGTACTTGGGTGACGTTTCTTGTGTATGAGAAGACGAAGCTATATCTACCAGGTTTGTTAGGAGGGGCCACTTGAATCCGAGTGTCTGGCCTTAGGTCTGGTCCAATTCATCGAGTCAGATATCCAGTATCTCATGGATTCCATGATCTTCTTTGCATGTGGGAGCTTGTTCCCGGCATATAGAATATGCAGCGATTCCAATCTTGGCTTCTGCCTCCGATCGTGACCGATGCTAAGTTGTAAAATTGATTGGCAATAATGTCTCGCAGGACAAAAGCCCCCACTTGACTAGCGGGAGCGGCTGTTCCCGCTGCTTGACGCTAAATTTTGGAGTTGAGAACGGTAAAGTAAAGTAGGGTAAAGTACTTTACTTTACTTTGCCCTCAGCCAAACCTTCCTTTTCCTTTTCCTTTTCCTTTTCCTCGAAACTACGCTCGTCATCTTTCACTCTTCATCGCCGACGTTGACATCGACGCCAAATCCAATCATCAGGAGACTCGCTTGCCCAGACACCTCTCAGCTCTCCACATTCGCTTTGCTTGGCCCCACTGATGCATAAGGCTTGATCGTCGCAGCTTGTCATACGTCGCACCTCGTGAGTGAGCCTTTCTCATCTTGCTCCTCCCATTCTCAGATTACAGGACGGCCAAATTGCCAGTCAACCGATCCCCACCACTACCAGACCATATACGCGCTCACTCCACGCATCGGAGGCATCTAATGTCTGTGCGCCAGCTGCGGCTTTTGTCCACCTCCGCACACATACTTTATTTTCCGATCAAGCAACGTGCACTTCATCATTACACACAGCTGACATGTCCGAAAGCTAGCACGACCCTTTCGCATCGACCAACGAAAGTGTAGCCTTCAGGCTCGCGCAGTAAAGAGCTAGTCAAGATGTACAATACGCACCGTGGGATGGTGCAACCCCCCAACAACAACAATCGCCTCTCAGAGCTGTTTGAGCAGATCCGACGCGAGTTTGATATCCATGCACAGGATAGGGCTGGCGAGCATGACCAAAATAGTGAGTTTGCTTGACCTTCTACCTAGTACGGGAAGGCTGTTAAATGCTCTTTCCCGTTGCTTTGTCATAGTGAGAAGAGCCAGACTTAAACCCTCCCTCACCTTCTCTGTACCTATACCACACATTCACACGTCAAGCTGGGAAGAAATAACTGAGAACGCATTGATGGAGGGACGGCTAACCAAAGCGGAAATTGCAGTGGCTAGTCAGATGCAGGAGATGGAGTTGGTGAGGCAAAAGGTGTACGAATTGGAGCGCAATCAGATACAGATCAAGCAGAGGTAGGCCTTACATCGCTTACGGCTATGGCCTGGAATGCTGCTAACGATTCTATACTAGATACGAGGAGGATGTTGCTCGTCTACGCCACGAAATCGAAGCTCGAGGAGGCCCACCTTCACACGTCGGAGTCAGTGGACTACCGCCCCACGGCGGAGTCTCCCAACCTGCCCCTCCTGCAATTGGCCACGGGCCCAGCAACCTGTTCGGTGGCATCATGGCCAATCCTCCAGGCCAAGGCAATCCAGGTCTTGTACCGCCAACGCAAGACCTACAGCAAGGGCAACAGCAAGGTGCGCCTCCACACCAGATGCCGCAGCCTCAGCAAGGCCTCCAGCAAGGTCCTTACCAGGGCAACTATCCACAACCTCCTGTGGTAAACGGTAACTACCCACTCTATTATTACGTACCTAATCACCATTTATAGCCACCATATGTTAACGCATATAATTTAGGTTATGGATCCCAAGCACAGATTGCTTCTCCTGGTCCAGGAAAACCACGTACCAACCGTGGGCCGCTTGGGCATGCAAGCACCCCACAACAAGCCCAGTCTATGCCCTATCCAGGTGCCTCTCCACAGATGGGAAGGCCCAGCCCACCCCCACCATCTCACAACGTCGGCAACATGCTCGCAGATTTGGACCCTGATCAGATGCGCTCAGACCAGAAGCGCGAAGGAAACGATTGGTTCGCCGTCTTCAACCCTAATGTTCGTCGTTCTCTAGACGTCGATCTTGTGCACAACCTTGTGCATGAGAGCGTTGTCTGTTGTGTTAGGTTCAGTCGCGATGGGAGATACGTCGCTACCGGATGTAATCGTTCAGCACAGATCTTTGATGTCAGTACTGGGAACCAAGTCACTAAGCTACAAGATGATACTGTCGACAAGGACGGTGATCTATACATTCGAAGTGTCTGCTTCAGCCCTGATGGAAATTTCCTCGCAACCGGCGCGGAAGACAAGCTGATTAGAGTATGTTACTTCCTTTCATCCACTATCATCTGGAAGTCAGCTAATTTACATCTTCAAAGGTTTGGGATATCCAAAGTCGTACCATCAGGACCACTTTTGCCGGGCATGAGCAAGACATCTACTCCCTTGACTTCGCCAGCAACGGTAGACACATTGCGTCTGGCAGTGGTGACCACTCGGTCCGTGTCTGGGACCTGGAGCAAAATCGTGAGATCCTGAATCTCGTGATCGAAGATGGCGTAACGACCGTGGCGATCTCTCCTGGTGGCGAGTATGTTGCCGCAGGCTCACTTGACAAGAGCGTAAGAGTGTGGGATATTCGTACCGGCAACATCATCGGGAGGCTTGATGGTATCGACGGCCACAAAGACAGTGTATACTCTGTTGCGTTTGGACCCGATGGCGAGACTTTGGTCAGTGGTAGTTTGGATAAGACTATCAAGATGTGGCAGTTATCTCCTGATAGTCGGGGAATCATGGGTGGCCAAGTTGCACGCGGGGGGAGGTTAGTTAGGACATTTGAAGGCCATAAGGTACGTGATACGCCACCGCCTCGAACTCAGTTCCCCCTCAGATAGCCTCTAACGAAGTTTCAGGACTTTGTCCTCAGCGTTGCTATGACGCCGGATGGCGAATGGGTCATGAGTGGATCGAAAGATAGGGGCGTTCAATTTTGGAACCCACGCTCCGGCGATACGCAGTTGATGCTTCAAGGCCATAAAAACTCTGGTAAAGCGATTTCCGATTCTTCTATGGAATCATCCAGGCTAATCGCTACGACAGTCATCTCAGTTGCCCCAAGTCCCCAGGGTGGTTTGTTCGCAACTGGCAGTGGTGACATGCGCGCTAGAATCTGGAGGTAAGTGATCACCTGCTGTCGAACTTCAGACAGCTCCTTAGTACTGACATATGATCCTGAAGCTACGGGCCTTACCGACGATGAATATTGGGTGGTCAGCGATGAGGAGTGTAGAATGGTTTGGAGGCCGCGAGCCTGGTGTCATTTCAATTTGTATCTTACTCGTTCGAAGAAGGCATGCAGAGGCCCTGTGTTACATAGTCATGAAATTTAGTATCCCATAATCGTGGCAATGAAGTATACAATCGGAGCTGGACAGTCTCCGTTGGATATCAGCCTCAGCCCTACTATGCTTGGCATATACCATAAGTAGCAGCAAACCTCCATAGATAAACAACCAAGTCGTTCCTTATATTCCAAAGGGTTATAAGCCCGGTTTAACGCACGGCGTTATTACTAGAGGCGACTTCCTTCGTATAGATATATTAGTTTATATATCGTATTTAAGCACGAGTTAAAGAGTCGATATCTACTACGTCTAAAATTCTACCCCGAAGTAATACGCGACTTCGACGAGCGATTCCTACTATTTCGAAGATTTTATCCTAAAATAGGATACCTCCCTCCTATGATATCGACTATAATATTTTTAGATAGAGCTAGAAGGCTAGATATAAATTATCGGAATTATCGGTATCTAATCGGCGTAGGAAATAAGGCCGGTTAAAACGAGATAATTATTACAGGGCCTAAAACTAAAGAGTTAAAAAAATAAAAAAGAATAACGGGAATATATAAACTAGTATTAAAGGAGCCGAAGAATAACCTAGATATTTAAATATAAAAAATACCGGCTATATACTAAAGCCCTATATATTAGATATATTAATATATTTATAATACTCTTCCCGATTTCTCTACGAACGAAAGAAGTTTACGGGTTTAATAAAACTTAAAACGTCGGCAAATCGAAAACCGGCTCCAGCGGCTCGGGGCCATTAGGTAAGTTACCTCGAGCGCCCGAGGTAGGCTTAAGGCGCCCGAACGGCCCTAAGCGCCCGTCGAGCGCCCGCCGAGTACCCTTCGAGCGTTAAGTCGCTCGACGGGCGCTCGACGGGCGCCCGAGGCCGCTATAAAATACGTATCGGGCTCCTAACGAGCGTAATTTAAGCCCGGAGCTTCAGGGGCCCTAGCCTTAGAAAATCACGTAATTTACTACCTAAAATTTTAATATTCTATAATCGCCCCTATCGACGGTAGCGACCCCCCGGAACCACCCCTAACGCCAGTAAGTTTTAATCCCCGGAATCGATCGATTCAGGCGAAATCCTCGCGGGGGTAATACGTAGGCCATACGCCAAGGCATACGTTAGGGGTTTATAGGTGCGACAGTGACAATTAGGGGGTAGCGATAGCGACAGGACCATAGAATGCGCTATAGCCATGAATGGAATAGGGCCATAACCATAAATGGAATAGGGCCATAGCCATGAACAGGGGCCATAGACGGGGGTCTAAAGTTAGTAGCGCACCCCTAATTTAGTGCCCGTTAGTGGCGGTTTTAGGCTTACTCGGTATACGCCCGAGTAGCCCTAGGCCCTTTAGCTGTATACCTCGGGCGCCTATCGAGTCGGTAGATAAATATCGCGTTTAAGGCTCCCGGGGCGCCCGTCGAGCGCCCTAAGCCACGATCGAGCCACTTTTCGTTTTACCGACGAAGTAGAATATATATAAATATAATATAGGATATAGATTCAAGGGGAGTTATATTAATATATATAATTTTTCGTTAATAGAGGAGTATTAAATATTAGTCTTAACTCTATTATATTTAATATATACTATAAATAATAGTAAACCTCTATAGATAAATAACTAAATTGTTTTTTATATTCTAAAGATCTTAGTCTCTACTATAGCCTTCTAGGGTTACTAGTTAATTATTATATATTCTAGTCCTTGAAACCTACTTTAAGGGCGGTAGAGGGTTTTTCGAAATAATTACTATATAGTATTAATAGGGTCCTTAACTAAAAATATTTTATACTCTTTTATTTATTTAAAATCTTAGAATATATTTAATATATAAAAAGATTTAGGGCTAATAATCTCCTAGGATTATTTTAAAATTTAAAGATATTTCCTTACTAATATATTAAGATATAACGATACTAAGTTAGTAGTAATTTAATACTAGGGTCTAGTATAGTAGTTAAATATACTACCTCTTTTTTATTATTTATACTAAGGTATCTACTATATTTTAAGATAAATAGCGCTAGTATATCCCCGCGATAAAATTAACTAAATTACTCGAATTCGTTATTATATTTTACCTAGTGTTAATACGTATTTGTATATTTTATACTCGTAATACTCGTATCGATTCTTTATATATTTTAATATTATATATTTAAAATATTCTTATCTCTAAAGAGATTCTTATTTAACGAGTATTTTAAATCTATTTTCTTAATCCTAATTATTATATATAAGAGATTATATAATTACGATATATAATACTATTATATATACTAGTATAATTATAGTTTTTATAAAGAATTACGATATTTACTCTCTAGGAAATCTATTTAATATATTTACGAAAAACTCTCTATTAATTTTAAAGTATTTTAGAGAAGGATTTAGGATATAAATTATAATATTATAACTACGCTTCGGATTAGCGTAGAGTAGAGTAGAGATCGAGGTATAATCTCTACTCTAATCTAGTATAAAGATTTATTAATATAGAGTTTAGAGTAAAATAAAATATATTAATAAATTTTAAAAACTCCTATTAAAACCCTAGTTATCGACTACGCGGATAGGGTTAATAGCGTCCTATTAATAGCCCTAAATTATAGATAAAATTAATAATATTTTATTAATAAGTTTTTTAACTCTAATTATAAATAAGATACTATTAATAACTCTAATTTACGAATAGGGCTACTAGCGTCCTATTAGTAAATTTAGTAAATTAAGGGTTTAAATAAATTACTTTTAGTAAATTTAATAACTCCGGGTTAATTTTAACTAAATTAGTAATTTTAGTAATTTATATATATTATTAATATATTAATAATAACTTAACTCTATAATAAAACTAAAATAAATAAAGTTTTATAATCGATACTATTAATAGTAGCGACTCTTAGTAATAATTATTAACGCTAGCGACCTACCGGGCCCGGAATAATAAATTTTAATAAAAGTTCTCGCGGGGGCGTTACCTAGGTATATCCGGGGAGTATATATATATAAATACTATAATATATCGTATATTATAGCGTATACCTTGGCGTTTATCTTAATATATATTATGATTACGTATACTATAGAGGGCTTTCGTTTAATATTTTAGAGACTACTACGGGGAGCGTATATCGTATATTATTTAAAATATCTTTACGTATATTATTCGTATATTATTTAATAGTATACGTAAGCTACGTACACTATTACGTATATTATAAAGTATATTATAGTCTATACTATAGCCTATACTATAGCCTATACTATAGTATATATTAATACGTATATAAATACGTATATTATAAAGTATATAATAGGTCTATTCGTCTAATATTTATATTATTAACGATTTATCGAGTTACTAAATCTATTAAATCTATTAATAGTTAATATTCTTTATTAAAAGTAATTTTCCTAGAACCCTAATTTATTACTCAAAGTCCCGACTTATTAATCCTACTAAACCTCGGGTTAGTATTTAATATAGAGTTTTAGCGTAAACCCGTAGATAGTTTTCTAATAAAGTTGATAACGCTTAGAGTATATTAACATTTACTTTTGAGATTTACCGATATAGAGTAAAAATCCCTTAAAGATCTCTATTATACTAAAGCGGATTTCTAATAATTATTCTAATAACGCTACTACCTCTATAAATATATATATTTATAGTTACTACTACCTCTATAGATATATATATTTATAACTACTACTACTTCTATAGATATATATATTTATAGCTACTACTACCTCTATAGATATATATATTTATAATTACTACTACTTCTATAGATATATATACTCATGACTATTACTACCTCTATAGATATACGTATTTATAGTTACTATTATTTTTATAAATACGCGTATTTATAGCTACTACTACTACTGGCTCTATAAATACGCGTATTTATAACTACTACTACTACTAGCCCTATAGATATATATATTTATAACTACTACTACCTTTATAGATATATATATTTATAACTACTACTATCTCTATAGATATACGTGTATTTATAGCTACTACTACTTTTATAAATATATATATTTATAACTACTACTACCCTTATTATAAATTAATAATAAGATATATTATAGATTATACTATAGAGAGACGATTATTATAATAATTATTATAATTAATATTTATTATTATTCTTTACTCTTTATCTTTTAACTGATTTTAAATCGAAATATTTTTAAAAATAAAGTAATTAGTTTAAGAGAAAATACTAATATTAAAATATATTAATAAATATTTAAAAAGAGTTAGTTTTAAATTTAAAATTAAACTATTATTTAAATATCTCTTTAATTTCAAAATAAATGAATTAAACTACGTCTTTAATATAACTTTCGATTATATTTAACTTTAAGTTAATAATAGTTTTAATTTTAATATTAATTTTAATAATTATAAATCCGAGTATTTATTCTATAAATACGTATATTTATAGAGGTAGTAGTAGTTATAAATATATATATCTATAAGGCTAGTAGTAGTAGTAGTTATAAATACACGTATCTATAAAAGTAGTAATAACTATAAGTATATATATCTATAGAGGTAGTAGTAACTATAAGTATATATATTTATAAGGGTAGTAGTAGTTATAAATATATATATCTATAGAGGTAGTAATAGTAGTAGCTATAAATACGCGTATCTATAGAGGTAGTAGTAGTTATAAATACGTATATTTATGAGGGTAGTAGTAGTTATAAATATATATATCTATAGAGGTAGTAGTAGCTATAAATACGCGTATTTATAAAGCTAGTAGTAATAGTAGCTATAAATATATATATCTATAGAGGTAATAGTAGCTATAAGTACGTATATTTATAGAGGTAGTAGTAGTTATAAATACGCGTATTTATAAAGCTAGTAGTAATAGTAGCTATAAATACGCGTATCTATAGAGGTAGTAGTAGTTATAAGTATATATATCTATAGAGGTAGTAGTAGTCATGAGTATATATATCTATAAAAGTAGTAGTAGTTATAAATATATATATTTATAAAGATAGTAACGTTATTAGAATAATTATTAGAAATTCGCCTTAATATAAATAGGGATTTTTAAAGAATCTCTACCCTACTTTACTTTAATTTAAAGTAAGAATCGAACCGCGATTTTTACTTTATATTTTACTCTACTTTACTTTATATTAATATTCTCTTTAAGGATCTCTATACTAATCCGAAATATAATTATAACGATACTATATATTAAATTATAATCTCTATTTATTTATATTTATAAACTATTTTATTTATAATATATTTATATTAATAATATATTATTTTAATTTTATTTAAAGTATTACGGGGTAGACTTTAATAAAAATATTATTATAAATATTTATTAAAACGGCGGGCTAAACTCTATTATTAACTTTATCGAAACTAGAGTAATATTAAGATTCTAATATATTAAGGCCAAATTCTCTATAGAATAATTAATAATTTTATATTATATATTATTATATTAATTTCTTATTACGAAGTTTAAATTTATTTAATTAATTATAAAATACGAAATAAATAAAATCTAGTTTTAAATAAATTTACCTATATTAATTAAATAAATAAATACTAGATACTAGTAATTTATAAATATATTAATTTATTAAACGTAGTATTTTAGATATTATTACGACTTTATTATTATAATAAAATATATATAAATTAATAATACTATAGAGAATATTTACTTTATTTATAAGAACGAGTATTATAAATATTATATACTCACTATATTTATAGCGGTAAATATATAGAGTATATAATTTTTAATATAATTTTCTTTTATTATATAAATAATATATTTTTTAATAAATAAAAGTTTCGTATTTAATTTTCCTTAAAACTTTTAATTCTAAATTCTAAATATAAATATTTATTAAATTATTAATTAAGTTTATTAAATTTATCTAGCTATATTTAATTATTTATATAAAAACTATTATTTATTAATTCCTAATATTTCTTTTTAAGACTATTAACCTAGATTTTATTACTATTATATTAAAGTATTAAACGGAGAGTTTTAATATTTTAAATACTTTTAAAATAAATACTTTAGGATTAATAAACGCCCTAGCTTTAAATATCTAAAATAGTACTAGAAGATATAATATTATAGACGACGGGGACTATATTAAAATCTCTTATTTAAATTAATATTACGGAGAGTATAAAAAACTTAACGATTAATTTATTGAATTTTAGTTATTCTTTATTTTTAACGAGAGTATTATATTAATTAATAAATAAATAATCTTTATTATTATTTATATAAAAGATAATACGTAGAAATAAATTAAACTATATTTAAAATAATATATAAAAGAATTAAATAATATTAATAATTTAATAATAAAACTTTAGATAAATAATTTCTCTTAATTTAAAATTAAAATTCGTTATATATTTAAACTTTCTAATAAGAATAATATAATAATTTATATTATTTAATATTTAATATAGCGAAGATCTATATCCGATTACTCGGTATAATTTAATACTATATAATATTAACGGACTAGGACGATACTACTTTTATAATAATATATCGACGAGGATTAAGAAATAATATTAAAGAAGAGTTTATAAAAATAAAATTCGATATTTAAAACCTTAATATATTTATAGAATAAATAATCACGATCGACGATAAATTATATAAATATATAGTAAAGAAATACTATAACGAAGGAATTAACGAATAAGAATATTTAAGAGTTTATAATAATAAATATAATTCGGTTAATTATTACCGTCGTAAAAAACTTAACCCGTATAATTATATATTAATAGAACTCGATTTCGCTAAAAAGAGACTCGTAAAAGAATTCTAGAAAAAAAGTAAATAATAATAAAAGGGTAAAATAATAATAAATTATTATAATTATAATAAACCGGGTTATATCGTTAGGAAGTATTATTTAAAAAATATAATAAATCGATAATAATTCAATATATTTAAAAAAGAGATATCGAATAACGTAATCGGGTCCCTTAAAAATTTAATATAAAATAATACTCGATTTAATACTTTATAAAAGAAGTAAAGAAATATCGAAGAAAAAATTATTTAAAGAATTCGAGAATTTAAAAAATTAAATAATAATAATAAAAAAACTCTAGAGTAGGATTTAAAGAAAGAATAAAAATAAAAATAAAATATATTAAACTTTAAAGAATAATTTTAGGTAGTAGATTACCTCGATAATTTTAAAATTTAATTTATTATATTAAAAGAGAACCTCGAAGAAAAGAAAAAAGAAAAAAAAAACTCTCTAGAATTAATTATATTTATAATAAATATTACCCACGACACGGGGAAATATACTAGTAAATATATATAAACGAATATTATAAATATTATTATAATAGTTTATAAGAGCGAGGGTATATTATAGAATTAGAATATAATTATAGTTAGTAGAATAACTATATTAGAGATAATTATACGTAGTATTTAATTAAAAAAAGAGAAAACTAAATCTTCCTAGATTATAATAAAAATTAATAATTATAATTATAAAACTAGATAAATTATAATAAAGAATTAAAAAACTATAATTAAAACGAATAATATTAATATTTAATCGAAGGATATAAGAGATACTTCGAGTCTAAAAAGTATTACGAATTTTTATTTTCGTCGAGAAAATACTAGTCCCTTATGTTAAAAGAAAATACGAGGAGATTAATATATTAATTCTAAAATAATATTTATATTCAGCTTAATATAATATATATATATAAATACTAGTAAAAGTTAACGGATATAAAAGTATTATAATAAAAAATTTAGGAGTAATTAATAATTTCGTATTTTAAATAATAATTTAAATAACTAGCCTTAATTATTAATTTGAAGGAAAAAGAAATAATACGAGTTTTAATTAATTAACGGGTTAAAACTATTAATAGGAAGAATAAATAAAGAAATATCCTCGTTATTAATTATTATTTAATTGATTAATTAATTAATTTATATACCTACTCTAGTAAAACTACTTTATTAATAAGGGAGTTTCGCGAATATTTTATTAATAGAGTTACTAGTAGTTTCTACTAGTCGCTAAAGAAACCTCGTCGGTTAAAAATTTTAATTTATCGATAATTTATCTCCTCTTTTTACTAGTTAATAGCCGATATAAATAATTATTTTAAAATATTATTTATCCCTTCCCTCCGTTTCCTTTCTATTTTAATTTTCTTAATTTTATTTATTCATTTTATAGGCCTATAGGCCGCTTTATTATATATTTATTAAATAATTAATACCTACGGCCCTCCGGCTAGTAGTTTCTTCCTTTTCTTTCTTTTCTTTATAGGCCTAGGTATATCGTTAAGTCCTAGTAATAGTTTAGACTATATTAGTTATTTTTTAATAAAAGAGAATTAGCCGAGCTACCCCGTCCTTATTATCTACCGCGCGGTTATATATATATTTTAGGCCTAGGTTAATATCTTCTTAAAGTTATATATATTTATTTATTCTATAAGCTTCGCTTTATCCCTAGTTAGTTCCAAGTAAAATAATAGTATATACTTTATATTTTATTTCCTTTATTTATACTAGTAACTAGTATTACAAATTATAAATACCTTTATTCGGTATAGGAATTTATTTAATCCGATTTTACTATATTTTAATTATATTATTATAATACTTTTAACCTTCTTTAATTAATTATAATAATCGAATTAATCCCCGAATAAATCTTTTTTTAAGCCGGGTTAATAGCCTATATAAAGATTATTATTTTATAACTCTCTTATTTATTTAGTTATTATTAACGGGCCTAGTTTTTTACTCTTTAGTCGATAATTTTAATATCCTAATATTCTTCGATATTTTCGATTAAGTTTATCTAGTCTTTTCTCTTCTTTATAGTTATAATTACTTTATATTATTCTTTAAATCCTAAGGCGCGAATTACCTAGGTTTTCTTTTTTATTATCGGTATCGGAGATATTTATTATTACCTCCCTTCTTTATACTAAAGTTTATTCTAGATCCGCGTATTTTTTATAATTATAATTAAATAAGTCCTTCGATTTATTTAATATTATATTACTAGGCGGTTTAACTAGAGGTCGATTAATACGATTATCGACTCGGTTTTAAATACTAGAATTAGGGTAGTTTTAAATACTTTTAGGACCGTCTTAAAGTAATTATTCTAAATAACTATTAATTTCTTTATATATTCCTTTATAACCTTTATCGTTCTTTTTAATTAATATTATATCGGAGCCGTAAATATTAATATCGGTCTAACTACTATATTATATATTATTTTATATTTCGCGAAGGTAGCGCCTTATATCGAACTAGTTAAATACTTTATAGCGCGGCTTTAATTAACCGTTTTAATTTTAATCTAGGTTAAATATAATTTTAATTTTAATTTTAAATCGATATATAGCCCTAAAACCTTAATATTCGCTCTAGGTTCGATAATTATATTCCTAAAGTTTATCGTTATTTCTATATTAAACTTCTTCGGCGTTCGAGATATATAGACTAATTTATATTTCTAAGGGGTAAACGACGCTCTATAAGTAACTATTTATTTTAGATAAATATTATAGGCCCGTTTTAAATTCATATAATTCTTCTTTATACTCTCGTTATAGGCGAGTAAATAGACGTTATTTATAAATCCTCCGACCTATATTAATAGGTTTATCTTAGTATACTCCTCGATTAATAGTATATTAAAGAATAGAAAGAGTACCGGTAAAATAAGTAATTTTTATAGAATACCCGTTATTACCTCCTCGACTATACTCGTTTTTCTTTTAAATATTACGAATATAATTTTATCCGATAGAAAGTTTATTATTTAATCGATAATTAGGCTCGGTACGCCTTTTATTTATAAATCGTATAATAACCTTTTATATAAAACGTTATCGAATACTTTTATTATATTTAATAATAGTAAATTTATTACCTTTCCCCTCCCGTTCCTACTATAGTTCTATATAGTATATATTATATTTATAAAAGTCTTTAGCGCGGTTTCTATTAAACGCTTTTATCTAACTTTTATTTATTATAGTAGTAATAGTTTATATTTTTTTATTATATTATTTAACTTTCTAGAGATAATTATTTCTAGCGCTTTATTAAATATATCGAGGAGTATAATAAATCTATATAATTTTAACTCCGAGTAATCGCCTTTCTTCGATTTCTTAAAAATTATTAAATTAACCTCTTTAAAGTACCTCGGGTAGTATTTTTATTTAAAGTAAATTTGAAATAAATAAATAATAATATTTATTACTTCCGTTTTTATTATAACTTTTAGGAATCGGTTTAGTATTCTAGTTATTCCTAATACCTTATCGGTAGTTAGGTATTATATTATTTTATATATTATTATCTTAATTATTTCCTAGTTTATTCTAACGGGCTTTAAATACTTTATTCCGTCGATATTATTTAAATCTACCGTCCGTAGAGAGGGAAATAATATTTTTTATAAAGTTTTTACTTTACCCTCGAAGTCTCTAACTTTTCCTTTTTTATTATTCTTAATAATTAAGAATTAAAGGAGTTCTTTAAAATAATTATTTTTCTCTCTTCTTTATTTTACGAGTTTTTATACTCCCGTCGATTTTAATAAAACTTTATATATACTCTCCCGTTAAAAGAACGTTTTAGTTCTTCGAATTATATATATTTTTTTATTATTTATCGTATTTAGGGCCTCCTCCGTCTAGGTATTTTAACTTCGTTTATATTTCTTTATATATTCCTTTACCTTCCGCGTAATATTAATATAACGGGAGTTTTAATAGGATTTAGCTCCTTAATATAAACGGGCCTATAAGATCGTAAATTTAATAATTTTTTAAAAGCCTCCTATTATTTTATTTAAATATTAATTAATATCTTTTTTACTCTTAAGTTTTAATTTCTTTAATACCTAATAAAGAGATTTTCTACCCTATTATATTTCTTTTTAAATAATATTATTCTTAATCTTCTTTTAAATATACCGAGTATATAATATTACCCCTTTTTATATTTATTCGAATTTTATTACTATTAATTTATAATCGGAGTTATAATATAAATCTTTATAGATTATAAAATTATTTATAACCTAGTATACTCCTTTTATAAAAAATAATAAATCGATTATACTTTCGTATCCTCGGGCTTTTTATATAATAGATATTTTTAATAACCCTAGTTTTATTTCCCTCGACTTTAATATTCTTAAAAGATAGTTGATTATAATATAATATATATATCGCCTAGTATTATTCTAGTTAGGGTAATAAAGGTTAAAATCTTTTAAAAGAATATATTCGCCTTCCTTTATTAATACTTCCTTTAATACTAGTAATATTAACGGACTATTAATCGAGGTATACTATATCGGTAATAAATTATATATACTATAGATCTATACCTCCTTATAATAAAAGATTCCTCGATTAATAACCTCCTCCTCCTCGATTTTATCCGACCGAGATTTCTTTTTATTTCTTCGCTCGTTTAGTATAATTCTTATAAAGTATAGGTCGCCTTTATAATAAACTAGTTCTTATATCTACAAAAGTATAGGGTAGGCTCTAAGCGCTATAAGCGCATATAAGCCGGTTAAGCTGGGTTAAGCGGGGTAATACTATATCCTAACTCTCGAGCGCTATTAGTCCCCATAAGCGCTCCTGAGAATATTTTTGGCTGGTGAGAATGCCTAAATTTAGAATGCGCCACTAATATAGCCCCCATGCATGGCCCCACTTATGGCCATGGCCCTATTCCATTCATGGCCATGGCGCATTCCATTCATGGCCATGGCGCATTCCATTCATGGCCATGGCGCATTCCATTCATGGCCATGGCCCTATTCCATTCATGGCCATAGCCCTATTCCATTCATGGCCAAGTCCCTCATTCATGGCCAAGGCTCTGTCGCTGGCGCACCATATAACTGCACCTGGCAAAACGTCGCCATATATCCGGAGTCGCACAGCCCGGGCGTTACCCCCGCGTAGATTTCGCGCGAATCGATTGAATCCGGGAATCAAAAGTTACTGGCGTTGGGGGTGGTTCCGGGGGGTCGCTGCCGTCGATAAGGGCGATCATGGAACATCATATATACGCATATGTATAGGCCATAAATGGGGGTATGCGCGCATCTATGGGGGTAAGAATGGCCATATATGCGCGTATCTATGGGCCATGAATGCGCATATCTATGGGCCATGTATGCGCATATCTATGGGCCATGTATGCGCATATCTATGGAAGCAGCAATGGCCATGAATGCGCATATCTATGGGCCATGAATGCGCATATCTATGGCAGCAACAATGGCCATGAATGCGCATATCTATGGCAGCAGCAATGGCCATGTATGCGCATATCTATGGGCCATGAATGCGCATATCTATGGCAGCAGCAATGGCCATGTATGCGCATATCTATGGGCCATGAATGCGCATATCTATGGGGCCATTTATACGCGTATATCTATAGTAGTAGTAATGGCCATGTAAATAAATAATCCTGAGCGGCCTTGAGCGGCCCTGAGCGGCCTGAGAATCCTAAATAATCCTGAGCGAGCCTGAGCGAGCCTGAGCTGGCCTAAGAATTCTTAATTAGCTCTGAGCTATTTTAGCGCTCGCGAGCGGGCCTGAGCGCTCCGAGCAAATTCGAGTCGCTTGCACTTTTGTAGATGTAACTACCCGTATCGATTCTTTTATTTATATAGAAGTATATACGGGCCTTTAGGCCTCCCTTATATACTAGGTAGAAATAATTAATATTATTATTATATAATACCTAGGTAACAGGATTCTAACTAGGCTCTTAAATAATTATAATATTAATATCTTTAATTTACTCGTTTTAAAGTAACCCTATTATTAACTTCGATTCCTTCCTAATATTATACTATACGACTTTAAATTAAGTACTATAACTTATTATATATTAATATTATTTCCGTGAGTTTAATTATTATTTAATATTACTATAAGGAAGTTACTTTCGATATAATTAAAATAATTATTTATTATATTATTCTAAAAAGACTTTAATTAAAAAAAAAAATTTAATAATTAATTAAAAGATAGGAGTATTTATATTTCCGTATACTAAAAACGTCGCTAGTATAATATTAATACATTTATAAAGAATAATTATAGATAAGAAGTTAAATTATAACTTAGTCGAAATTTATAATACTTTATCTTTAAAGAAGAATAACTTTATACGAGGATCTAGTTTAATATATATTAATTAAAGAAGTTAATAGTATTATAATATAATATAATTTTATTTATTTTAATTTAGTTTCATTTATCTTAAATTTAATTTAAATTTAAACTAGTTCCCTATTTCTATTTTAATATAATTAAGATAGGAAATAAATAAATACTCTATATATTAATTTTTATTTAAATAGTAACTAGCCCTATTTTAATTCTCGTTCTTTATCTTTTATTTTAGTTTACTCCTATATTATAATTAAATTATAATTTAATAAACTTGACCTATAATTTAATAAATATCTAGATATTAATTCCGTTTCTTAATATTATAAAAGATTAGCTACCTAGTTAATACTCTTTAATATTAAAATAATTATTATAAAGAATTAACCCCGTAATTTAAAAAACCGTGTATAATAATTCCTCGCCGAAATTTAGAATAACTCTACTAGTTTCCTAAATATTTTCGATTATTTATATTCTTAAATCGAGAGTAATTCCTTATTCGATATTTTATTTTTATTTTTATTTTCTTTTTCTCCTATATTAAATATATAATCCCTAGTTTATATTATCGTTTAAATAATAACCTAGGCCGTATTTATTATAGCCTAAATTATACTTTAACCTCTACTCTAGTAATTCGATAAGAATATCTTTAATAATATTATTATTATAGGTCTATACTCGTCTTCTCTTTTAAATACTTAATAATTTATTTCTTTACGATCTCGAATACCTCCTAGATCCGAAAAGCTCCTAGATATCTCGAAATATAAAGAGGACATCTACAAAAGTGCAAGCGACTCTGAGAATCCTGATTTGCTCGGAGCGCTCAGGCCCGCTCGCGAGCGCTCGGAGCGCTCAGGGCTGTTTAGGATTCTTAAAGCCGCTTAATACCGGGTTAACATTCTTAGTACCGGCTTAGCATTATCAATACCGGCTTAATATTCTCAGGGCCGCTCAGGGCCGCTCAGGGCCGCTCAGGATTATTTGTTTACATGGCCATTACTGCTGCCCCCATAGATGCGCGCATACATGGCCCATAGATATGCGCATACATGGCCAGTACTGCTGCCATAGATATGCGCATTCATGGCCATTGCTGCTGCCATAGATACGCGCATACATGGCCCATAGATATGCGCATACATGGCCATTACTGCTGCCATAGATATGCGCATTCATGGCCATTGCTGCTGCCATAGATACGCGCATTCATGGCCCATAGATATGCGCATTCATGGCCATTGCTGCTCCCATAGATATGCGCATTCATGGCCCATAGATATGCGCATTCATGGCCATTGCTGCTCCCATAGATATGCGCATTCATGGCCCATAGATATGCGCATACATGGCCATTGCTGCTCCCATAGATATGCGCATTCATGGCCCATAGATACGCGCATATATGGCCATTCTTGCCCCCATAGATGCGCGCATACCCCCATTTATGGCCTATATATATGCGTATATATGATGTTCCATGATCGCCCCTATCGACGGCAGCGACCCCCCGGAACCACCCCCAACGCCAGTAACTTTTGATTCCCGGATTCAATCGATTCGCGCGAAATCTACGCGGGGGCAACGCCTAGGCTGTGCGACTCCGGATATATGGCGACGTTTTGCCAGGTGCAGTTATATGGTGCGCCAGCGACAGAGCCTTGGCCATGAATGAGGGACTTGGCCATGAATGGAATGGGGCTATGGCCATGAATGGAATGGGGCCATGGCCATGAATGGAATGCGCCATAGCCATGAATGGAATGCGCCATGGCCATGAATGGAATGCGCCATGGCCATGAATGGAATAGGGCCATGGCCATAAGTGGGGCCATGCATAGGGGCCATATTGGTGGCGCATTCTAAATTTAGGTATTCTCACCAGCCAAAAACATTCTCAGGAGCGCTTATAGCGCTCGAGAGTTAGGATATAGTATTACCCCGCTTAACCCGGCTTAACCGGCTTACGTGCGCTTATAGCGCTTAGAGCCTACTCTATACTTTTGTAGATAGACTAGGATAAATTAGATATTTAAGAATAAATATTAATATAACGAATATATATAAATTATAACCGCTAGTCTATCGATAGTAATAAAATCGTTTATATAAAGTTTAAATTAATTATTAATAAGAAAATCTTTAATCTACTAATAAATTATTATTAAAAAGAAAATCTTTATATTTTAATTAACTTTATTAATTAACGAAAGAAACTATAGAAAGTATATAATAACCCGTTTAAATAAAATGATATTCTAAATTATATCCGGGAATTTAAATAAAACTTTATATTTTTTAATAAATACTTTAACCTCCTTTTTTAAAAGAAGAAATATTCTCGAATAAAGAACGAATCCTTCATTAATATTATAAAATATAATATTAATTATACTACTTAATAGGCCTTTATCTTTTAGAGGAAAGTTAATAATTAATAACTATATATCTTCGATAAATATATCCGTATATACTCCGAAATCGACTAAAAACTTTAATAGATTAAATATTATCTACCTCGTTAAAATATTATTTTTATTAAAGTAGAATAAACTTTAAAGAGGTTTATTATATTTTTATTAACTTTTATCTTTATAACTCGTTTTAATATAACGAGTACTTTTATTTATATTATAGTATTAGCTTTTACTTTTTTATTTAGAGAGTTAATAAACCTCGATTCGGTTTAAATTATTATAAAAGATAAATTAATAAAAACCCCGGTTATTAAAATTATTTATAAGAAATAAAGATTTTACTTTTATTATAAATGGCCTAGATATAATATAAGGGTTTATTTAATTAAATTAGCTAGCCTCCGATCTAGTACTATAATTATAATCGACGATAACGAGAGTATTATAGGAGGAGTTATCTTAAACGCGGAAAAAACGCGGAAAAAACGCGGAAAAAGAATAATCTCGGTATAAAGTTATATACTAGGACTATAGGTACTTAAAACCCTATATATATCTTCTTATCTATCGGTTATATCGTTTTATTTATTAATTAAACTTTCGCTTTAGTTTATTATATAGCTTTTTAAATCCGACTTTATATTTTATAATAAATATATAATTATTTCTTATTAACTACGGAATAATTAGTCCCGATATTAAGGCTCTCCGTTTAATACCTTAATATAACGTCGATAGGATCTAGGTTAGTACTCGTAGAGAGGAGTATTAAGAGTTAAAGGATAGTAGGCTTCGTATTAATATAAGATAAAACTAGATAAATTTAATAAACTTAATTAATAGTTTAATAAACGTTTATATTTAGAATCTATAATTAAAAGTTTTAAGGGAAGTTAAATACGAAGCTCTTATTTACTAGGAAAATACGTAGTTTATATAATAGAAGGAAACCGTACTAAGAGTAATATACTCGGTATACTCGCGACTATAAATATAGTAAGTACTCTTACTCGCGATATTTATTAATATAAATATAGTAAGTACTTTTACTCGCGATACTTATTAGTATAAATATAGTAAATATATTTATTAATACTATAGTAGGCGTAGTATTTATTACGACCTAAGAATTATAATATTATCCCCTCTCTCGTTAAACTTTAGTTTTAAAAGTTTCTTAACTTCGTTATTATATTACCTCGTAGAGTTAACCTTCGTAATTTAATATCCCGCTAAAAGGAACTATTAAGTAATTTAGGAGATATTAATATTATAATATATCCGTACTAGAGTTATATAAAAGGATCGAAGGCGTACTTTATCGGGGAATTATTAAAGAAATATATAAAATATATTCGCCTAGGACGAGATTACGATCTCGTTATTTCTTTATTAATATTAAGGAGAATTCGTAATAAACGTTTATAAATATAAAAGAAAGTTCGCGAAGCTCGTATTTAATTAACCGAGTAATATATTTAAATAAATTATTTTAAACGATAGCTCGAGTACCTAAAAGATAAAGAAAAAGAATTAATAATTACCGAATAAAGAAATATTATAGAATTTAAGAGGACGAGTAATAAGTTATTAAAGTTATGAAAATATCGTTTAATAACCTCCCGTTTAATGTTTCTCTTAAGTAATTCTAAATACCTATTAACTTCGATTAATCGGGTATCGTTTATTCTTTCTACGACTCTAATAAAACTCCTAGAGGAGTTATTAATAATTTATAAGGTTAGCGCTAGGCTCTTATATATTCTCTATTTTATTATATCCCTTTTATTTAACGAGGTAGTTTTAATCTTCTTTATTTAAAATTCTTTCTACCTCGAACTCCGTTTCTTTTTTAATTTAGAAATAAAAAGTATCCTATAAAAATATCTTAAAGTCTACTAACTTTAATCGAGAGATATAAAATATTAAATATACTTTAACGTCGGCTAGAAGGTTTAATTTATAATTAACTAGTCCTTTATTTTTCTTAATCGAAAATGATCCGATTTTAATATAATCTAGTTTCTTACTCGATCTCTTATTTATTATATTTTTTATTAGGAGGTATACTTTATCCCCCTCTTTTAATTAAAAATACTCTTTTCGATATTTATTTACCGTTAATCGTATTCGAGTATTCGTTAATTCGATTTAGGTTTATATTTTCTTATATAATATCTTTATATTAATTATATAAACTAACGCTTTATACGCGTTAAATCCCTATTTTAGGTCTAGAAATATATTAACGTATTTATTATAATTTACGAAGAATAGCGTAAGTTTAGTTATATTAAACTAAGTATTATTAAATATTAATTAAATTATAGATAGAAGTCTTACCTAATCGTTCTATTTCTTATTTACGTAATATCGTAAATATATTTCTATCGTTTAGTTCGTCCGCTTTATCTACCTATCCTTCTATAAATAATATATAATTAATATTCGTAACTTAGTTTCGATAGTACTAATTAATATCTTTTAATAGTTAGAGGTAAATTATTTATCTTAATTAAAAATAATCGATTTAGGTATCCCGTAATCCCTAATTAATTAATCTAATAATACGAAGGCGACTTATTCGGCCTTATAAATTTCCTTAATTAATATTATTATTATATATTTATTAAGTTTATTATAAATTACTATTACGGAGTTAAAGATTTCTAATATAATAGGGTCTTTTAACTTTAGTAACTTAATAACGAAATCTATTATAATATCGTCCTATAGTATCTCTAGTATTAAAGCGAATTAGATTTAACCGTATTTAATATACCTTATAGATTTATTCTACTAGTATTCGATATATTCCTTAATATATTTCTCGACGTACGACTTTAGTCCTAGCGCGTCGTATTCTTTATAGATAAATTCTATAATTTTAATAACTCTAGGGTATTCTTAAACTAGATTATTATAATAATCGCGAATAATTTCTTTAAAATATCCTTTAGGAAGGTACGTTTTCCTATTATATTTTAATAATTTAATTTATAGTTATTAACTTTTTAATATAGTAGTTAAGGTATCTTTTTTATATTCCCTCTAAATACTATTAATAATTCCGGGAATAAAGATATATAACGTCGTTATTAGTTACTATATTAGAACTAGCGATCTATTTTATTATTAAATAAGGACTAGTTATATTACTATATTTTTATTCTTTATATAGTCTTCTCGCCTATTAAATATATCGGCGTGACCGTTATCCTTTCCTAAAATATAAAAAATCTTAAATTTATATTACTCTAATAATTCCGACTATCTAATTTATCTTCGGTTTAATTATTTTATTATCGTAAAGTTAAGAAGATTCTTATAGTTTATAAAAATAGTAAGGTTTAAATAATTTTCTGCGTATACCCGTTATTATTCTAGTATAAATACTACTACTAGTAATTCTTTATTATGGATATTATAGTTCTATTTTATTAATAATATTTTTTTAGAATAATATATAATAGGGTACTATTTATCGTCTTTTTATTAAAGTATATAAACGCCTATTATTAAATTTAAAGCGTCGGTTTTAATTCGAGCTAATTCGTTACTTCGAAAGGAATATAATACCGGCGGTTTCTTATAGGCCTCTTTAAATACCTTAAAAGATTATTATTATTCTTTCTCTTATTAGAAAGTAATATCTTTTTTTATAATATCCGTTAATAATAAAGTCTTTTTAGAATAATCTTTAATAAATCTTTTATTAAAGTTCGTAAATCCTAAAAAACTTTATACCGTCTTAATATTATATAATATAAGTTATTCCTTAATACTCTTAATCTTTTTAAGGCTTATATAAATACCTCTAATATTAATTATAAATTTAAGGAATTTAACTAATTCTTTATAAAATTCGTACTTCTTTAGTTTAAGGAGAAGTCTAGTTAGTAATAAATAAATTAAAATATCCTATATATATTAAATATATTCTTCCTTATCGGTAGAGTAAATTAAGATATTATCGAGGTATATAATTACCGTTATATCTAGATATACTTATATAATATTATTAATTAATATTTAATAGGTTATTAGTACATTAATAAATCCGAAGAGTATTATTAAATATTTATAATAACCGTATCTAGTTCTAAAGATAATCTTCTACTCCTCGCCTTTTTTTATTCGAATTAGATTATACGCGCCTCGAAGATCTAGTTATATAAAGATTTTTGTTATTATAAACCGATCCTATAACTCGCTAATATTTAGTAGAGGGTATTAATTCTTTACCGTAATATTATTCAGCTTCTAATAATTTATATATAATTATAAACTTCTATTCTTTTTTACTACAAAAAGGATTAAATAATTTATTAATAATTTAAATTCTCGAATAAATTCTTTTTTAAAATTCTCGTCGATATACTCGCGAAGTACTCCGAGTTCTTTTTCTAATAAAGCGTAGATAAGTCTAAATATCGGCGTTTTATTAAATTCGAGTTCGATTTTATAATCCTATAATTAATATTTAGGTAATACTTTTATAGTTATTTCTTTTTAAAAAAGATACTTCTATTATTAATACTCTTTAAGGATATTAGGAGATTTATTTTTATCTTTAAAAACTTTAATTTATTCGCCCTATTAACCTCTTTAGTTAATATATATCGAATCGGATCCTCGTATAAAATTATTTTTATATAAAGATAAAGTATTATAAACTTCGACCGGGCTATAATTCGATTTCTTATTTATAACTATTCTTTATAAATATATAAATATTATACTAGCGACGTCTTTAATACGCGGAAATATAAATACTCCTCTCTTTTAATTTATTATTAAATTATATTTCTTTAACTAAGGTATTCCTAGAATAATATAATAAATAATTATTCCTACTATATACTAGGGCAATTTCCTTATAATAGCGTTAAATAATAATTAATAATAGGAATATTTCTTTATTTACTCTCCCTATTAATAACTTCGACCCGTTGATTAATTAAAATTTATATTATTTTTTCTTTTTTTAAGTTAATAGGTTAATTACTTAAGTTATTATTCGAGATATAAAATTATTAATTACTCCTAAATTTATTATCGTAACGACCCTATATCTATTAACTTTTACCGGTATTCGTATATATATACCGTACTAAGCTGAGTATAGATATTATTCTAGGGTTAATATATTAATCTCCTTATATTTCTCTTTAATATAAAGGATTATTTTTTTCCCGATAAAGATAAGAATCCGTAGTACTCTTTGGACTCGAAATACCTCTCGTAATCTTTAATTAAATAATAATATTATTTATCCTAGTTATAATATTTCGTTTTCTTATTATATCCTATCTAGTTTTATAATTATAACTATTATTCTTTATCGTGGTTTAGGAAGACTTAGTTTTCTCTTTTCTTAATTAAATACCACGGGTAATTATCTTTAATATAGTTATTTTACTAACTATAACTATATTCTAGTTTTACGATATACTTCCGCTCTCTTAAATTATTATAATAATATTTATAATATCCGCTCGTATATATTAACTAGTATATCTCTTTATATCTTAAATAATATTTATTATAAGTATAATTAATCCTAGAGGGTTATCTTTTTTTTTTTTATCCTCGGGTTTCTCTTCTAATATAATAAACTAGGTTTTAAAGTTATCGAGGTAGTCTATTATTTAAAGTTATCCTTTAGAGTCTATTATACTTTATTTTTATTTTTATCCTTTCTTTAAATCTTCCTTTAAAGTTTTATTAATATTATTATCTAGTTTTTTAAATTCTCGAATTCTTTAGGCGATCTTTTCTTTAAACTCCCTTTACTTCTTAAATAAATCGTTAAACGTAGAATCGTTTTATACTAGATTCTTAAGGGACCCGGTTACACTATCCGGTATCTCCTTCTTAAATATATTTAATTATTATCGATTTATTATATTTTTCGAATAATAGTTCCTAGCGATATAGCCCGGTTTATTATAATTATAATAATTCATTACTTTTTTACCTCTTTATTATTATTTACTCTTTTTCTAGAATCCTTTTATAGGTCCCTTCTTAATAAAATCGAGTTTTATTAATATATAATTATACGGGTTAACCTTCTTATAGCGGTAATAATTAACCGAACTATATCTATTATCATAAACTCTTAAACGTCTTTATCCGTTAACTCCTCCGTTATAATATTTTTTTATTATACGTTCGTATAGTTTATCGTTAACTTTAATTATTTATTTTATAAATATATCGAGGTCCTTTATAACGGCTCCTACTCGTATAAATTCGTTTTTTATATTATTTTTTAATCCTCGTCGATATATCGTTATAAAAGTAGTATCGTCTTAGTCCGTAAATATTATATAATATTAAAATTATACCGAGTAATCGGACGTAGACCTTCGTTATATTAAATACTAAATAATACGAATTATTATACTACTTTCGTTAGATAGTCTAAATATATAGCGAATCTCGGTTTTAAACCTAGAGAAGTTCTTTATTTAAAACTTTATTAATAAATTATCGGTATCGTATACTACTTTTATATAACGCTTTAAGAATAATTTAACCTATTTCTATATATTACCTCTTATATAGGTTATTATAAAGATTATTTATTTAATAACTAGTATCGTATTCTTATTAAATACGAAGAATAATTAGAGTTATAATAATTAATCGTTAAACTTCTCGCGCTCTTTATAATAATAGTTTAGGCGGGTAACCTTAATACGGTCCCTTTCTTCTATAATATTACGTCTTTTAATATCGTTATAGGTATTTAAGACTAGGGTCTTTATTAATCCTAAAGTATTTATCCTAAAGGTATTTAAAATATTAAGACTCTCCATTTAATACCTTAGTATAATATCGATAGGACCTAGGTTAGTATTTATAAAGAGGAGTATTAAGGATTAAAGAATAATAAGCTTCGTATTAATATAAAATAAAATTAAATAAATTTAATAAACTTAATTAATAATTTAATAAATATTTATATTCAAAATCTATAATTAAAAGTTTTAAAGGAAATTAAACACGAAGCTTCTATCTACTAGGAAAATACGTAGTCTATATAATAAAAGGAAACCGTACTAAGAGTAATATACTCGGTATACTCGCGACTATAAATATAGTAAGCACTCTTACTCGCGATATTTACTAGTATAAATATAGTAAATACTTTTACTCGCGATATTTATTAATATAAATATAGTAAGTATACCTATTAATATTATAGTAGGCGTAGTACTTATTACGATTTAAGAATCGTAATACCCGAGTTTAAATTAAAACTTTAATTAATACTAGTATATTAAATTATCTTTTTATTAATTATAATTTTATATATTTAATATTTACCCCTTCGTTTTCTTTATTATTTTTATATTATCCGATCCTTTAATAACGTACCTATTAATATAAAATATATTATTTATATCGTAGAAGTAATTTTGAATATTTATAATTATTAAGAACGAATAGTTTTCTTTATTACTAAATTTAATTAATACCCCGTTATAATCGGTTTATTATATTTTTATTATTATAAAGTTATTACCGATTTCTCCGATAGTTTTTTAATTTTCGCTTTATATTTCTATTTAAGAAATTATACCCCTAGTCCCGTAAAAGTTTTTATAGAAAATAGTTTTTTTTTATACTCTAAAAAAGTATTAAAATATAGTTACTTTAATAGTAAAATTATAGTAGTATAAAAGATATTAATTATTCTATAGAGTTGCGGGCCTAATATACTAGAATTAGGCCAAGGCGCTAGTCCTATTATAGAAGTACCGAGGCTTAGTTTAGTAATATTTATATTAGAGTCTACCTCGTAATAGAACGCCTCTTTTAAAAGAAAGAAGTTAATACTCTTATTAATACGTTAATATAGGGTATCGTAAATAATAACGTAAATAACGTTTATATATAGAAATAATAGAGTAAATAAATATATATAGTATATCCCTAGCTCTTGAATAGTCGGTATAGAGTAACCGCGGGAGTATTGTAAAATCTTTAAATTTAGCGTAGAGCCTTAAGGATTTTTTTTAATATACTTTTAGATATTAATTCTAACGATAGTAAAATAAGACGATAGGAAGGTATAAAGGTAACGTAGGCGAATAATAATAGTAATTATAATATTAATAAAATAAGGGTGTATACGTTTAACGTTATAGAAATATTAATAGAGAGGTATTAAGTAGTCGACTTTTTTATATATAAAAATAAAGTCTTAGTATAAATCTATAGTCTTAGCGCAGTTTTTAAATAACTAGCGATTTTTGAAAATAGTCGTTTACCGGTGTCTTTAAAAATCAAAATTAACTTAATAAAGTACTAGTCTAGATTCGGCTAGTTCCTAGACTTAATTTTTAATTATAATTTAATAAATATTATACTCTAGATTATTAACGTCGTCACGCTAGTCGTATTAACTACTAGCGAAGTATAGTAGATAGTTAGTATTAATAGTCTTCTTCTATTCGTCGCTATTTTTATATCTCTTTAGTTAAATAGTATAGGCGGTTAACTAGTCGTTCTAGTTATTTAGTTTATAGTATTTATAGTTATTAAATAATTTATTATTAAGTAGCTTTAGATTATCTTATTAATAGATTTATTATTAGGGTTACTACTACTACTATCGAAATTAAAAATAAAATAGTTTTTAAGGTAGTATAAAATTACGTATTATAAAATCCTCTTAAATTAATACCTTATTATTTATATCTTCAAGGAATTAATTTAATATTATTATTACTTTTAGTTTAAGGATATCTCGATATATATTTATAAATTTAACGAGGTATAGTATATTCTAAATAAATACGTAAGAATAAATACCCTTTCGAATATCCTAGGGTATATATATAAGAGTAGCGATCTTGGCTATAACTATTAAAGTTCTAATTTTAAATTAATCGATAAAAGTAGTATACTACTATTATAAATCGGATATAATATTACGTAGGAGTTTCTTTTTAAACCTTATTAACTCGAGTAAATACTATATTAAGACTAAACTACGAAGATATATAAAAATAAGATTCTTAACGGCGGCGTAGGTATTAGACTTTATATTTACTATATTCTTAAATCTATCTATAAAAACGTAAACGTTTTAATAGTATATGTATTTACTAGTATTTAGAACTAAGGCGTTATTTCTAGGTTTATATTAAGAGTTAAAGAAACTAACGTCTTTAATCTTTAATTTATTATTTTTACTATTAGTATTAAAACTAGTTTAAGGTTTAGGAGTTTCTTATATTTCTTATATTAACGACCGAGGTAGAGGTGAAATAGGTCGCTATAAAAGTTATTATTTAATCCGGTTAAGACGGTCTATAAACTACGTATTATTCTTTTATATAAATTACTCTATTATATTAAATAGGCTAGTTATCTAAATATTAGAAAAATCGGGGGTTTCTAATATTAAGACATTCTTCTAAGAGCGAGTATTTAATATATTAGTGGTTTAATATTATCGGATCTAGCTAGTTATAAGGGGTAGTACTAAGGGTCGAAGTACTATATTTTAATTTCTACTAGTAAATAAATAGAATAAGATAAGGTAGCTAACGAAGTAGATATTAATAATACCGAAATACTAGGCGGATAAAAGTCTTAATAAATAGCGTATTAAGTAACTACGTATAATAGGCGTATTAAGGGGTTAATTTCTTCTAGGGTAGAACTTCTAGAAGGGGTTTTTTTTCGATAACTTAATAAGCGACTACCGTATACAAGAACTCAACGAAGAGGTTATACTCGTCGATGAGGAAAGACCTGAATAAATAACGTATTTAGTATTATATATAAATGGTTCTCGCGGTAGAGGTACTAAGCTAGTATTAGGGCCTTAAGAGAAAACTAAGAGACTAGTATATAAACGGAAACGTCTTATAGAGGTAAAAGGTATTCGATATATACCGTTACTACTATTTATTAAAATATAGTTACTTTAGTAGTAAAATTATAGTAATATAAAAGATATTAATTATTCTATAGAGTTACGGGCCTAATATACTAGAATTAGGCCAAGGCGCTAGTCTTATTATAGAAGTACCGAGGTTTAGTTTAGTAATATTTATACTAGAGTTTACCCCGTAATAAAAAACTTTTAGACCTAAGAATTTTAATTTCTAATTTTATTTAATACCCGCGTAGAGTAATCCCCTGTTTAAAAGAAATCGCTAGTATATAAAGAACTATTATTATTTATAAATAATAACATTACTATTAAATAACTAAATTTTACTCGAGAAAAGTTATTTTAACTCTAGGTTTATTAATAGTATATCTAGTCCTAGGTTTATAAAAAGTAAATTATAATTTAAAAAGAGTTAATTTAATTTTAAATTTACTAGAAATAAACCTAGTCTTTAGTTTAACTTAATATTTATATAAAAAAATCTAGGATTTAAAAAGAGTTACTCTAATTCTAGATTTATTAATAATAAATTTAGATTTAAGAAGAATTTTCTCTATCCTAGTCCTAGTTATTTATTCCTACGGGAACTAGTTATAATAATAAATATAACCGTATTATTATTATCGTTAAATAAGAAAAGACGTTTAAAATTAAGTATTATAATTTGACCTCGCTTCGTTTTAAGTTTCAATATTAAAAATAATAAACCTAGTACCTAGTTACTCTTAATATATACGAGATAAAATCTCGATTATTTACTCGTTTTATTAAATTTAACGAGTAAACCGTATTTAATCTATTATTTATAAAAATCGATCGATTCCTAGATATTCTAGAAGAAATCTTGACTCTAAATATCTAGTTTTATTAAAAACCTAGATATTATAAACTTAAACCCCGCTTTAATTAAAACTTTAAATTAAATATTTACGATTAAACCTAGAACCGAGTTATATTTAAAATAAATAAAAAGTTTTATTTTACCTCTATCGTTATTTAAAAAGAGTTTAAAATAAATTAAAATAATAAGAATATTAATTTAATTATAATCCTATTTATATAGTATTATAAATTCCTAGATATTTTTTTAAAAAACGACGCTAATACTTTACCCCCGTATCGATTATATAATTATATTATTAAATTTAAAGAAGGGTTATAATCTCTATTATTTAATTTATATAATATAAATCGTAATAAAATCCTAGAACTCCGTCGTTATCTAGATAAAATTTTTGATAAAGATTTTATTCGGGCTAGTTATTTTTATATTATATTTTTTATTTTATTTATAAAGAAACTTAACGAAGGTTTATATTTCTATACTAATTATTAAAAATTAAATATTATTATTATGAAGAATAAATACTCTTTATCTCTAATCTCGGAAATTTTAAATTAATTAAATCGTATTAAAGTATTTTCTAGATTAAATATTATATTTATTTTTAATTACCTCCGTGTTAAGAAGGACGATAAAGAATTTATAATATTTTATATATAATTCGGTTTATTTAAATATTTTATTATATTATTTAAATTATATAATAACCCTACCTCGTTTTAATACTATATATTTATAAAAGTATAGAGTAGGTTTTAAATACTATAAGTGTATATAAGCTAGTTAAACTAGATTAAGCGGGGTAATATTATATTATAACTCTCGAGCGTTATTAATACCCGTAAGCGCTCCTAAGAATCTAACGCGCTCCTAAGAATGTTTTTGGCTCGTGAGAATACCTAAATTTAGAATGCGCCACCAATATGGCCCCTATGCATGGCCCCACTTATGGCCCTGGCCCTATTCCATTCATGGCCATAGCGCATGGCCATGGCGCATTCCGTTCATGGCCATGGCGCATTCCGTTCATGGCCATAGCCCTATTCCATTCATGGCCAAGACCCCCATTCATGGCCAAGGTCCTGTCGCTGTCGCACCGCATAACTACACCTGGCAAACCGTCGCCATATATCCGGTATCGTATGGCGCAGGCGTCACCCCCGCGTAGATTTCGCGTGAATCGATCGAATCCGGGAATCAAAGTTACTGGCGTTGGGGGTAGTTCCGGGGGGTCGCTGCCGTCGATAGGGGCGATCATAGAACATCATATATACGCATATGTAAAGGCCATAAATGGGGGTATGCGCGCATCTATGGGGGCAAGAATGGCCATATATACGCATATCTATGGCAGCAGCAATGGCCATGTATGCGCGTATCTATGGCAGCAGCAATGGCCATGTATGCGCATATCTATGGGCCAGGTATGCGCGTATCTATGGGCCATGAATGCGCATATCTATGGCAGCAGTAATGGCCATGAATGCGCATATCTATGGGCCATGTATGCGCGTATATCTATGGGGGTAATGTAAATAAATAATCCTAAACGACCTTGAGCGGGCCTGAGAATCCTAAATAACCTTAAGCAGGCCTAAGCGAGCCTAAGAATCCTAAATAATCTTAAACGAGCCTAAACGGGCCTAAGAATTCTTAATTAACTCTAAATTATAATAACGCTCGTAAGCGGGCCTAAATACTCCGAGTAAATTAAGATTCTCAGAGTCGTTTATACTTTTATAGATATATTAATAATACTTTTCGTAAATTTCTCGATAAGATTTATACTATTTATCTCGACGATATTCTAATTTATAACGATATCGAGGAAGAGTATAAAATCTATATTAAATATATTTTTTAGAAACTCCACGAGTCGGGGCTCTAAATAAATATTATTAAATATAATTTCTATATTAAAAAAGTTATATATCTAGGATTAATTATTATTATTAAAGAGATTAAAATAAATTTAAAGAAAATCGATATTATTTTAATTAAATATTATTAATTAATATTAAGGATATTTAAAATTTCCTAGAATTTATTAACTTTTATCGGCGCTTTATTTACGGGTTTAATAAACTCGTTATATTATCTATAATTTTAATTAAAAAAGATATTATCTTCGAATAAAATACTTAATATAAAATAGTTTTTAATATTTTAAAGAAAGTTTTTATTTTTAATATTATCTTAATTTATATCGACCCCGACTATAAAATTATAGTAGAAATAAATATATCTAATTATATATCTAAGAGAGTCTTATCTTAATATAATAATTAAAATATTCTTTATTTTATAATTTATTTTTTAAAGAAATATAACTTTATAGAGTATAATTATAAGATTTATAATAAAGAGTTTATAGTAATTATCTATATATTTAAAGAATAACGCTTTAAATTAAAAGAATCTACTTTCTCTATTAAAATTATATCCGATTATAAACTTTTAGAGTATTTTATTTTATTTAACTTAAAGTATTATTTTATTATTAAGTAAAATAGAGCGAGTTTTTATCCCGTTTTAATTATAAAATTATTTATTATTTTAATAAAGAAGGCGGTAAATCTAATATATTAATACGTCGATTAAAAGACTTTCTTTAAAGAGAGGGATAAATTAGACCCTAGATATTAATATTAATATTGAATTATATTAAAAAGAAAAAATCTAACTCTAGAAATCTTTAAAGATTATATTTATAATATATTATTAAATATAATAACCCTAGTTTTAGTCCTAGTTACCCTAACTATATTAATAATAAATTAAAATATTTTAATTTAGTTTTTTTAATTATATCTCGTATTAATTTATACGACCCCGATAAATTTTAATATAGATATTAATTCGGAATTATAGACCCCGTTTATATTTTTCGAGCTCGAGTTAAATAGAGATTAATTTATTAACTTAAATAAAGATTTATATAATACCCTAATTTATTAATTATAAGATATAATTAATTAAACCGATTAATTCGCGTTTAAAGTCCTAGAAATACTATGTTTTAGAATGTATTACTATAGCGGAATTCCCCTCGCTAAATATAAAAATAAGAATAGAGTTCTCTACTTTCGAGGAAAGAGATATATTCTAAATTTTAATAAATTACATCTTCGTCTAATCTAACTAGTTTATAATAATATCGCGGGTAATTACCTAAATTATATTAAATATTAGGAATTAATTAGTCGGGTCTATTAATAATTTAATATTTATATTATTATTTAACGATTCGTTAGGAATTATTATATATATTAAAGAATTAAATCTTCCCGTTAATATATCTAAAAATAACTACGTTTATTACTATCTTTATAATAATATTAAAAAGGTATCTCGATGAACTATATAGGTCCCCTATTATTTTATACTTTTATAGGAATTATTTATTAATATATTTTAGTTTTCGTAGACCGTTTAACTAAAATACGGTACCTAGTATTAATTATATCGATAGAAATAAGTAAAGCCTACGGTATTTTCTACTAGAATATATAAATTACTAGATATCTTTATTTCGGATAAAGAATTTTAATTTATATCGGAATTCTAGAAGACCTTATATAAATATTTTAAAATTAATTAATATATATTTATTAATAGGGTACTATCTTTAAACGAATAATTAAATTAAATAATTTAATATTATAATAAAATACTATCTCCGTATATATATTAATTATATATAGGATAATTAGGTGAAATAACTCCTTAGAGCGGAGTTTTCTAATAATAATACTAATTCTTCTAGTATTTTAGCCTCGTCTTTTTTAAATAATTATAGTTAATATTTATATATCGGTTTCGAGTCTACCGAATTTTTACTCTAAGATTTTACCGCTTAAATTTATATTATTTAATTATTATTAATATATTCGCGATATAAATAAAAGCCTTAAATAATTACCTCTACGATAAGATATTTATTATTTAAGTTGTTTTTAAATTTTTAGTTAATTAACGAAGGCGCCTCTATCCGATATATTTTATAAACGACTAAATATAATTAAATATTAAGAATTTAAATATTATATACTTTTTAATTAAACTCGATAATTATAATATCGGCCCCTTCCGAGTCTTTAAGATTTTTAATAATTCTTTTATAATTTAATTAGACTTTTTATATTTTATAAAAGTTTACCCCGTTTTCTATATTAGTTTATTATAATTAATAGTTAACGACTCTTTATTTAAATAAATCTAGTTTATCCGAGAATTTATAATTACTAAAGATAAATAACGTAAATAATATATTAATAGTATTTTAAATTCTAAATATAATCGCCGTTATAGTCTATTTTTATTAAAGTATTATATTAATTAAGAGGATTATATCGTTATATAAAATTTTTTTTAATACTTTACTTATTATTAATAATTTATTAATAAGTATTATATCTCGAATCCTAGCGCCGCTAGCCTCTACAAATTATTATATACCGTTTAAAGATATTAATAGAAGGAATTTTAATTATTATTATTTTAATCCGATTTTAAAGAAGTTAACCCCCGTTTATACCCTAGTTTATTCTTTATCTACTACTATTACTTTAATTATTATTCCGTATCGGCTTCGACCGATATTTTGTATTATTATATAAATAAGTAGTACCCCCTAGCCTAGCCCCGCCGTTATTATTTATAGATAATAACGTTAACGCCTAGTTTTATTCGTGTATCGTTACTTATTCCCCGTTTTATTCTTTATCTATTATTATCGTTATGATTGGGCGTTCCGTATTAACCTTAATTAATACTTCGTATAATTATACCGATAAATAGTATACTTTATCCTATTTTATTATTTATCTCGTAGGAGCTCGATTTTAAAGAGGGGGTTATTATTATAATATTATTTTACTTATTTTAACCTAGTTTAATTTATTTTAAATTTAATTTAAATTGAAACTAGTTCTTTATTTCTATTTTAATATAATTAGGATAGGAAATAAATAAATACTCTATACGTTAGTTTTCATTTAGATAATAACTACTTTTATTTTAATTTTCGTCCTTTATCTTTTATTTTAATCTACTCTTATATTATAGTTAAATTATAATTCAATGAACCTAGTTTATAATTTAATGAATATCTAGATACTAATTCCGTTCCTTAATAAATAGAGCGAATAAATTAAAGTTTTTAAAAGTAAAAATAAACCTCTTAATATCCCTAAAGAGTATTAACGATAAGAGTATCTTTTTTAAGAAAAGATAATTAAAAAAATATTACTTAAATAAATAACCGATATTTAGACCTATTTATAATTTATTAGAAGAAAAACTCAGAGTACTTTATAAATATATCGATAAGAATTTTAAGAAAGGATTTATTCGAGATTTTAAATTACTAGTAAATTATCTAATTTTCTTTATAATAAAAAAGGATAGAAGCCTACGATTATATATAAAATACCGAAAATTAAATAATATTATAGTAAAAAATCAGTACTCTTTATTAAATATTAGCGAGTTATAAAATTAGTTTATAATAATAAAAATCTTTATATAACTAGATCTTCGAGACGTATATAATCTAATTTAAATAAAAGAAAGTAAAGAGTAGAAAACTACCTTTAGAATTAAATACGATTATTATAAATATTTAATAATACTCTTCGGACTTACTAACGTACTAGTAATTTATTAAATATTAATTAATAATATTATATAAATATACTCAAATATAATAGTAATTATATACCTCGATAATATTTTAATTTACCCTATTAATAAAGAAGAATAAATCTAATATATATAGGATATTTTTATTTATTTATTATTAACTAGATTTCTCTTCAAACTAAAGGATTACGAGTTTAAAAAAAATTAATTAAATTCTTTAGATTTAGATTTAATATTAGAGGTATTTATATAAAGTTTAAAAAGATTAAAAATATCGAAGAATAATTTATATTATATAATATTAAAATAATATAAAGTTTTTTAAAATTTACGAACTTTGAATAAAAGTTTTTTAAAGATTATTTTAAAAAAGTTTTACTACTAACGGATATTATAAAGAAAGATACTATTTTCTAATAAAGAGAAGAATAATAATAATTTTTAAATATATTTAAGGAGACCTATAAAAAGCCGCTAGTATTATATTCTTTTCGGAGTAATAAATTAACTCGAATTAGAATTAATATTTTAGATTTAATAATAAGGGTTTATATACTCTAATAAAGAGATAATAAATAATATCTTATTATATATTATTTACGAAAGATATTATTAGTAGAATAGAACTATAATGTTTATAATAAAGAATTACTAGTAGTAGTATTTATATTAAAGTAATAAAGGGTATATATAAAAAGTTATTTAAACTTTATTATTTTTATAAATTATAAGAACCTTCTTAATTTACTACTATTAAATAATTAAATCGGAGATAAGTTAAGTAATTAGAATTATTAAAATAGTATAAATTTAAAATTCTCTATATTTTAAGAAAAAATAATAGTCGCGCCGATATATTTAATAAGCGAGAAGACTATATAAAGAAAAAGAATATAATAATATAACTAGTCCTTATTTAATAATAAGATAAATCGTTAATTCTTATACGATAATTAGTAGTAATATTAATAATTTAATAATATTTAAAAGGGATATAAAAACGATACTTTAATTAAATATTAAGAAATTAATAATAAAAAGCTAAATTATTAGAACCTAATAAAAAGATTTATTTTCCGAAGAGTTATTTTAAGGAAATTATTTATAATTATAATTATAATTCGGTTTAAAGATACCCTAGAGTTATTAAAATTATAAAATTAATTTATAGAGAATACGACGTGCTAGAATTACTATCGTATATTAAGAAATATATTAAAGAATATATCGAATACTAGTAAAATAAATCTATAAAGTATATTAAATATAATAAGATCTAATTTACCTTAATACGGAATATATTATAGAATAATATTATTATAGATTTCGTTATTAAATTATTAAAGTTAAAGGACCCTCTTATTATAAAGGTATTTAATCTTATTATAATTATTTATAATAAAATTAATAAAAAAAATATATAAAGTAGAATAAATTATCTTTATATTATTAAATCGATTAATTCGAGATTATAATATTCTAAAATCGATTATCTCTAACCGAGATAAATAGTTTACTTTTAATTATTAAAAATATTTATCGGCGTTATTAGAACTAAGTTACGAATATTAATAATATATTACTCTTAAATAAATAGTTAAATAAAGCGAATAAATTAAATAATAAAGATATAATTAAAATATTATATTATATAAGAAGTAAAACGATTAGGTAAGACTTTTGTTAATAATTTAATTAATATTTAATAACGGCTAATTTAATATAATGAAGTTTACCCTATTTTTTATTAATTACGAGAAATATATAAATATATTCCTAGAACCTAAAGACCGACTAAACGTTTAAAATATTTTAGTTTATATAAAAATATATAAATTTAAATTAAATTGATAAATACTTAAATAAAGACTAAGATAGATAAATATCGAAAAAAGTATCTTTAATTAAAAGAAGAGGACAAGGTATATTTCTTAATCAAAAATATAAAGAGTAAAAGACCGAGTAAGAAACTAGATTATATAAAAATTAGATTAAGTTTCAGGACTTTGTCCTTAGCGTTTTTCGATTAAGAAATTTAAAGAACTAGTTAATTATAAATTTAATTTTCTAGCCGATACTAAAATATATCTAATATTCTATATCTCTTTATTGAAGCTAGTAGACTCCTTAATATCTTTATAAAATATTTTTTATTTTTATACCGAAGAAGAAATAGAATTCGAGGTCGAGAGGATCCTAGAATTCGATTATATAAATTAAAAATACTTTATTAAATTAAAAGGACATAATAATTTAAAAATAATATAGGAGTTTAAGATAAATTTTATAAATTACTAGTAACTTCTTAAGAAGTTTTATTAGGATTAGAAGAAGAATAAATATTACTCGATTAATCGAAATCGGCGGGTAATTAAAATTATTTAAAAGAAATATTAAAGAAAAGATTCTCTAAATTAACGATAAGGGATATTATTCTTTTATTTTCCTCTAATTTTATAATATTTATTTATTCTATTATTATTAATTCCTCTTCCTTAGTCTTTAAGAATTCTAATTACTATTTAAAGCGATTTACTTTTATATATTACTCCGTTAGTTTTATATAGATTTCATGAACTTTTTTCTTTATCTTTAAATATTTATTATAAATTCTTCGTAATATTAATAGTAAAATAACGAGATTATAATCTCGCTTTAAGCGAATATATTTAATATATTTTTCTAATAATTTTTTAACTAAATATCTCTTCGAACTCTTTATATAATTTTAGTAAAGATATATTATAAAATTAATATCTTTTAAATTATTTAATAGCTCTATATAACGGATTATTAAATTATAGAGATTAACTCGACGGGGTAATATAATAAAAGAGCGAGATATTTTAAACGAAAATTTAACGGGGAGGCGAATAATATTACGATTTATTATTATAATAAAATATATACGAACTAGTTATCACGGGGTAGAATTTACTATAAATATTATTATTAATATTTATTAAAATATCTAGTTAAGTTCTACCGCTAGCTCTATTGAATTTAAATTAATACTAGATTCTAGTATATTAAAACTAAATCCTCTATAGAATAATTAATATCTTTTATATTATATACTATTATATTAATTCTTTATTAAATAATAGTAACGGCTAGAACCACGATCTAGAGTATATCGTTATATATATTTAACTAGCTATATAACCTAGTAGTATAAATATTATATATACCGACTATCTATTCAAAACTACGTTTATTCGAACTAGTTATATATAGTATCTTTACTTCGAAAATTATATTCTCCGCTACTTTTTTTAATCCCTCTAAATAGGTTTATTTTTAAAACTACGTTTTCTACTAGTCCTCCTACCCTATATCTAGATATTTCCGTACTATATACTATTTCTAACCTCTTTATTAAATTATTAAAGTAGTTATTTAATATATATATATTATTCGAGGAAGTTCTAATATATCGCCCCCGGCCTAAAGTCTATTTATTCTATTTACTCCGAGTCGATAGTAAATACTATATATATAGTATTTCTATTCCGTATATTATAGTATAGACTAGTATATTTATAAAGTAGTAAAAGTTTGGTTTTATTCTCTATAAACCCTACGTATATAAAGTACTCGTACTAGTTATATATAACCTAGTCTATTAAAGTATAATAATAATAATAGTAGGTACTATAATAATATCCTTATAAATAAATAAGAAAATAGACGTCCTCGTCGCTTAAATAAAGAGAGGTATTATATATTTTAAAATAAAGATTCAAATAAGATATTATACGTTATTAAAGTAAAGTCCCTAAGCCGGGGCGTTATACGAAGTAGTAGTTCTTTAATATAGAAATATTAACGTTAAATACGTCGCTAACGTTAACGAGGTATTGAAACGGAGGTTATTAATTACTACTAGATAAATACTAACTCCTTATTATATTTCTTAACGAATTTAGCGGTGTTATTAAGTTATTTAATATTCCTCTATTTATTTTATTTTAGGTTATAATCTTTTTATTTAAATAGATATTCTATTACTAGGTCACGACTTTTATATATAATACCTTTATTAAGAAGCCTCTCGATCTCGAAGGACTTATAGTAATCTATATCGTTATCGACGAAAACGATAGAGGGCTTTATCGGTCGGGGATATTAAAAAGAATTATTATTTAATAATAGAGCGGGTTTAAATTATATTATTATAAATACCGGATAAATCCGCTAGTACTCTAGTAGGTTTAGTCGGTAAATAAACTAACCGACTTTATTAATAACCTCGAAGGGACTTATATATTATTATATTAATTTCTTAATAATATTAACCGTAACTATAATAAGTATATTATATTTTCTATATAATTATAATAGTACCTAGTTATCGACCCTTAAAAATATCCGTTAATAATAATAATTATAATAAAATTTACTCAATATTGAAACGAAAGTAATAATATCGTTTATTAATATATAGGCGGTAAAGTAATTAATAAAGAGTATCGATTTTAATAGATTTATAAACCGGTTTAATATAAAACTATATAATACTTCGTTCGATATAGGGATATTTAATAATATTATTAAATAATTTAGAACTACTTAAAGTCGCCCGAGTATTTTAGATTATATCGAAGGCTTATCGAGACTATAAATATAGAAACGGAGTACTATTTTAGTAGTTTAATTCGTATATTTACTATTATTATTAGTCTATAAATAGTAGGCGATCGAGTATAGTAAATTAATACCGAGTTATTTAAATAGTACTATTTATAGCTTTAATAAGAATTTCTTATCTCTATTAGAGATTAGGATCTTTAATAGGCCCTAGTCGGCGATATTAAAGTAGTTAAGAAATATTTTCGCTTAGTTAATAATAGCGTAGATCGATTCTCCTAGTATAAATATAACTCGCTTAATAATTTATAAATTATTAATATAATAGCGTTATAATCTTATTTAGACTATAATAAAACTAGGATAAAATTAATAATTAAAGTATAAAAGAGTACCGGCGGTATTTAAATAAATTATAGAGATTCGTAAATTCAATATTAACGGGTTTATAAAACTAAGTATTTAAAATAATATCGAATATACTCTCTTAATAGGCGAGTAAGGCTATAAATATATTATAATAAAATTATAATTTTATAGTAGCGCTAGAAGCCTAGGTAGCCCTTATTATATATTATAACTAAAATATCCTTAACGATATTAAATAGGAGATATAGTTTATAGTATCTAATAAAAAAGTTAACAACGTAGTAGATTAAACCGGGATATTATTTATATAACTCGGAGTTAACGTCTAGTATATTTATCGCCCTAATATTAATATTTAATAGGGTTAACTAGGGTATTTTCGTAGTATTAAAAACTTTTAAAACTTCTAGCCGGGGTTGAAAATAAAAGTCTATCTCCGTAATAAAAAAATATCTAGTACGAATAAAAAGTAAGAATACGGCGTCCTCGCTAAATTCCTTATTATTATTAATTTATTTAAAGATTTTATTCTAGTAGTTATCTTTTTCGTACCCGTCTATAACCCGTTTATAAAAACTATTTAATATCTCGATAAATAATATAATATATAAAACGTTAAACTCGGAGTAGTCGGGCTCGTTAAACTAATTATAATTTAAACTAGTAAACTTTAATAACGCGTTAAGAATAATATACTCTTTATTAAATTTATAACGGACGTTAAATTAAAATTATAGAAGGAATTAAGAAACCCTAATTAACCTAATATTTATATATATCGTTGACGTTATCGAGATAATAGACTTTTACTTTATTATATCGAGGATTACGAAGTAATTAATCTAAATAATAACGATATATTTCGAGGACTTTATAAAGTATTTAATTTTTTTAATTATTTAATAAAGTTTATTATCTCGAGCTCGGTAGGTTAGTAATTTACTTCGATAATAATTAAAAAATATAATAAGAATATAATAAACTAGATAATAATACAAGTTAATTATTTACCTTTAGAAATTATAATACTAGGACTTATAATAATTTTAGGAATTATAATATCTTTTTTAATATAGAAAACTACCGCGCCGAAGCCAAATTCCTTTAAAGTATCGAGATTAATTTATAGTACCTCTTCGGGATCGAAATAAACTAAAATCGACGATATTAATAATATAAATTAGAGTATTAGAAATAACTCTAACTCTATCGGAGTTACTTCGGTAAATTTTATATAAAATAAATAAGTTTTATAAAGGTTATCCTTAATTAATATTTTCTTTGATAAACGCGTTTTTAGATCCTATAATAATCTAGTAAACTAGGCGTAGAAATAGATATAATTATATAAATACTCTATTAAATCTAGGTAGTACTCTAGCTCGCCGAAAATTTTAGAATATTATAAACTAGTAATAATATATAATTTCTCCTCTAACGTAGTAAGATTAAATAAATTAATCTTTTAACCGAGAAATAAAATATCGGGGTAACCTAGAAAAATCTTATTAAAATTAATAAATATACTTATTTCTATAAATAAGATAAATAGTATATAAAAGTCGACGAGGTATTCTAATAAAGATTTCGAGTTATAAATAATATCGTCGATATAAATATATATACTAGCCTTAATAGGCCTTAAGATTCTATTAATTTAATATTATATATAAGTTATAGAGTTTATATAACTTATAATCGATATATTAAAAATCTCTTAACCTCGATATATTACTACCGTTAATATATAATAATAGACTAGGTATACGCGCTATTAATAAAAGAATAATATTATATTTAATAAAGATATATATATATAGTTTAATAAACGTACTATAATATTGACCTAAAGGGGGACTAGGTAAATATTAAGAAAAATTAACTTATTAAAATTATATATATTAACTACGGCGCGGCCTTTATATTTATTATTAAATAATATCTTTTATACTATAAAGACGGGGTAACTAAACGGGGTTATTTAAATAATTTATTTTAAACGACTCTATTTATATAACTCGTCGAACGTTTAATCGATAACGTCTTTATCTCGTAGGCCGAGTAGATAAATTTTAGTTTTATTATTAACGCGGTCCTACTAATTATCGCGGAGTAATAACTTTATTTAATTATTTTTAAAAACGTAGGTAAAGCCTTAATCCGTCTAAAAATTAAAGAACTCGTCGATAAAAATAATAAATACTTTAATAATTAGTTAATCTCTATAAATTATAATATTATTAATAAATTTAGTTTTTATTATTATAATAAAATCTATATTAGTAAACGAGGGTATCGATCCTAGGTATATTTAATTTATCGTAATTATAACTACTACGAAAGTAGTAATAGTAGTTACTATAGTAGTAAACTTTTTAAACTAATTCTTTAGAGGTATTTTAACGAGGTTAGTTTTACTAATTTAAAAATAATTTTTATAATTAATTTTAGATATTGAATTAAGACGTAGTTTATATAGAATTTCGACGGGCTAGTTTAATTTATTCCTAGTAAATATAGTTATTATCTTATAGTCGACGAGGTAAACGAATAACGAAAAATTAATTTACGTAATTAGTTTAAATAGGAAGTCGCGGTGCTTAGGGAGGTTAAGTTTACTCGTTATAATTAAAATTAATATTATAACCTCGCTATATACTAGAATAACTATAATATATTTAGTATAGATATATCGGCGGATATATTTACCTCGTTAATATAAATTGATTTCGATAGTAACGTTACAACTATTAATATATATAGAGTTTTTAATAATATTAATAACGATACCCTTAAATAAAATAATATTATTATTAATAAATATTTTAACTCGGAGGTTATTAACTAGGTAAACTTCTCGCCTAATATATACTAGTACCTCTTTTCTATTATTATTTATACCGGGGAAGTATATCGGTAGTATAATATACTCGTTTATTTTATATTTAGATATATTAACTCCGCGGACTCAAAGAGGAGAGGTTATTTTCGAGACTTTTAAATCTAGTTACTCTAATTTAATTTAAACTTTATTAACTAAACTAACTTTATAATTAATATCTAAATATATACTAGTAGCGTTATTAATACGGTTTAGTATAATTTAGATTTTAATATAATTAAAACTTCGGGAAATATAACTAGAATCTACGTTAATAATTAGTATTTAAGATTTAATAATTAGTAGTAGGGTCCTAGATAAAGATAAAGATATTTTAATAACTATTTAAACCGAGGCTATCGATTTAAATAACGAAACTTAGTAAATATTATAATAATTAAATTCTACTAGTTTTACTAGCTTTATTAAATCTTTTAATTTTATTATTTTAATAAAATCTTTAGGTTTTACTAACTTTACTTTATAACTAGTATATATATATTAATAAAGTTTCGACTTTAAAGTAAAAGACTCGCGGTAATTTTAATAATAAATTTTTATATTAACGAAGCCTATAAATAGTTTAGATTCATTATTAAATTCAATAATATTATTATAATAAAATTTATTACCTTAGTTATCCTACCTAGTATATTAATAAGAAGAGTTATATAAATAGGAATCTTACTTTAATATATAAATCTCGGAATAATAAATAGTATTATCCGGCTAGTACTCTTATTAAAGTTATTATAATATATCGCGATTCTCGTTACTAGTAGTTTAATAGGTAGTTATTTTAGGTCGGTAACTATTATTTTATTATTACTAGAAGTTTCTGGAACTATTTCGGTAGTTTTAATAACCTCGGTTATTTTTTTTTAAGAACTACTAGTAACCTAGTTAATTATTCGACGATATCGAATCTAACCTATTTAGTAGCGCGGTAAATTAAAGCGGTTAATAAAATATACCTAACTAAAGAGATAGCTAAATATTATTAATTAATTATAATTCTATTATAATTGACCTAAGTAAATATTCTATCTATAATTTTAACGAGGAAATTAATTAAAAGATTAAGAATAAAGACTTTAAAATAATTATTATTAAGAGTAAATATTTTAAAAAGGTTAACGATTATAACTAGGCCCGGTATCTTATTATTATAATAGAAATTAAATATAATTACCTCTATTATTAGAAAATCGCGGCGGTCGATTTATTTACTAGTTATTTATAATACCGGTAGTACCTAAATTCCTCCTCTACCGGTAAATATAAATTTATTATTTATATTTATATTTATCGAGGTTTATTAAAAACCTATTAATAATAACCGCGTTATTAAGTCGTTTAATATTACGTCGTAATTTAAAGTTAATTCTATTATAGAGAATATCGAGTTAGTTTTTAAATAATATTATACTAGTATTCTTAATAGACCTTAGGATCTTCTAGATATATTTACGCGGTTTACGGCGGGTACTAGTATCTTTTATAATATAGCGTTCCTTAAGGATAATATTAATAATAATATTCGAGGGCTCTTTAAACCTAGTTATTAATAATTAAATCTATTCCGTAATATTAATATTGGAAGTATTATATCTCGATAGTCTCTCTTTAGTATTTAATAACTCGGCGGTATATTATTTTAAAGCGGTACTACTAAGGTAGGTTTATAAATTCTCTTTAATTATAGACCTTTTTATAGTTACTAGGTCTTTTACTTATTCGATAAAAAGGTAAATATCGCGAAAATAAGTTTCTTTATTAATATACTCGATACTAGGCCCTATATTAATGAATTTATTATTATATATCGGATTAAAGAATCTTATATTACCGGCGTTCTATCGGTTTAGTTAATTATTTATTAAATTTAAATCTTTGAGTCCTAGTAGGCCTTAAGGACTTAAAGGATCTTATAATTTTAATAATATTATTACTATTACTACGGTAACTATTATACCGCCGCTTGGATAACTTTTGTAAAGTATTACTAGAATTAATCCGCGGTTATATTTTAAAAACTGAATACTATATTACTAGGTCTAATTAACTAGTTAAAGATACCTTTCTCTATAGAAATAATTAATATATATAAGAGTTATCTAGTATTTGAATCTAAAGTAGAAATCGAAGGTATCGATTCTAGTATATAATTTCTTAATAATATAGGGGTATTATTAGTACTCGGTAGTAAATATCTTTACATTTACTAGTTAATCTTTAGGCCCTCGCGGAGCTCTTGAGTTTAGGTCGTAAAGATATTAATAACTCTTCGAAATAAAAGTAGGTCGGTAGACTACTAGTAAAAATAAATAAATAGTTCTATCGAGGTAACTCGATTTATTTACCTAATTTTAGAAATTAATATTAAGGCGTTTTGAGAGCGGTAATAATATTTAATAATATAGTCGATTAAATAGTTAATAAACTTTAGAACCTCGTTAAGGTAAATTTATTCTATAATTTCAATAAAGTTTAAAATCTAATAAGTTAGTAAAATATATTCGTTAATTAAATAAAGAAGATACGAAGCTAAATTAACGAGAACCGACGGTATCGATTCTATTAATAGAATTAAAGGTTCTAGGGTAGTATTATTTAGAAAATTAAATAAATACTTCGATAAAATTAAATAAACTAATCCTCGTCGAGGTATAAATCGTAGAAGGTAATAAAGACGAAGTAATTATACTTCGGTATATCTCGGTTAATAACTACTAGAACTAGTAGTTTAATAACGATAACGTTAATATTTATATAGAAAGTAAAAGGACTAGGTAGAGTAACTCCTAAATTATTCAATAATTAATAATATTAAACTACCGTTACTATTATATTATTATAGTATAGACTAGTATATTTATAAAGTAGTAAAAACTTGGTTCTATTCTCTATAAACCCTATATATATAAGGTACTCGTATTAACTATATATAACCTAGTCTATTAAAATACAATAGTAATAATAATAGATATCGTGATACCGTATTATATTATCCAGTTTAAACGAAAGTTTTTAAACTCTTTATTAAGTAATTAAAATAACTATTTAATATTTACGTTATTTAGGGCTTCTCTAATATATCGCTCTCGAATATTATTCTATTTACTCCGTAGCGAGAGTAAGTTTTATTTAGAAAACAATTTACTCCGTATTAATACTCTTTTAATAACTCTTTTTATTTAGAAATTAAATTTACTATAATTTAACACTATACTAAAATAGTTTTAATTATAAAGATCTCGTTATTCGATAGATTTTAGTAAAGTTAGTTTTAGAAGAATTTTTACTAAATCTTTAATAACTAGGCTCGGTTTACTTTTTTAAATCTTTAATAATTATTCTATTATTTAACTATAGCCCCGAGTAAGCCCTTATTAATAATTTAAATATTTAAATTACTCGGTTTACTCCTTTAAATCCTTAATAATATTTCTAATATTTTATATTAACGCGTTAACGAGGGTATTATTATTCTTTTTTTTTACCTAGTAATTATAACTCCCGAATAAATTACGGAATAAATAGAGATACTAGAAATCCAAAACCTTATTAATAAAATATTAGCCGAGATAAGAACTAGGTAATTAGAAATATTAATATTTTTAATATTAACCTCTTTAATAGTAACTTCTTTAATAATCTATTTAGTATTAATTCCCTCAACGACTCGATAAAAGAATTTTCGATAATAAGACTACGAACTAGTTCTAGTTCATTTAATAACTCTAGTTTCTTTAATATCTTTAATTACTCTTTTAATAACTTCCTCGGTAACTCCTTTAGAATAACTAGCTCCGTTAATACTAGCTACTTTAATAACTTAATAAAAAAAAAACTCGATAATAAAATTATTAACTAGGTTTTTACTTAATTACCGAGAAATAATATCTATTAAATAAGTTATTTATATAATAGTAGAAAGTTATTAATCTAGATTTTAACGTAGAAATTTTATTTATTTTAATTTCTTTAATAACTCCTACGCTAGCCTCTTTAATAGCGCTAGTTTATTTAATAACTCTAACTCGCTTAATAACTCTAGTTTCTTTAATATCTCTAACTTCCTTAATAACTTCGGCTCCTCTAGAAATACTAACTCCCGCGGTAATAATAATAATAACTATAGTCGTAAAGACTAGAGGGACTAATTTATAGTTTATAATAATCTCTAAATTACTATTTAATTAAATTCCGCCTATAACTAGCGAGATAGAATTGTTTTAATTTACTCTATTTAATAAGGCTAAAGATTTTTAGAAATATTATTATTATAGATTTTATAATATAACTTTCTTATTAATAATATACTTTATATATTACTCCTAGGATAGCGAGTACTATAAACTTTTATATAAATTATATTTGTAGATCTTCTCTTCTAAGAACTAACTATATAAGTATTTATATACCCAATATATATCTAGTAGAACGAAAATACCGACTCAACTAACTCCTCCGCGTTTAAATAAAGAAATAACGCCAATAATAATATTAAAATAATAAGATATTCCGCTAGCTTCGTTATCTCCTATATATTATATAGTCTCGCCTCTTTTATTTATTTACTAAATTATTAAGAAGATATACTTTATTATAAAAGATTTTATTAGGAAATTCGTACTATAAAAAGTTATTTAGTTAGTAATTTAATTAGTGTATTAATAACTAATTTATAAACTAGCTCGCTAGTTAATAAATTTATTAATTAGAATTATAATAGTTATTACTTCGTTAATTAACTAGTAGTAAAACTAACTACTTTATTATATACGACTTATTTCGACGATTTAGTAACTCGATTATAGTAGTTAATAATATATTCTTTTAGTACTTAGTTTAGTACTACGCTTCGGATTGGCGTGGGGATCCCCAGAGGGAATGCTGGCGTGGGGTGGGGTGGGGTGGGGCGTGGGGTGGGGATCGCGGTTCGATCCCCACTCCAAGCTGGGGTGGGGTGGGGTGGGGATCCC